>Ga0183096_1000013_pt1 | contig 588950 bp, 540 predicted proteins | sample Biomet5_FD_127791 | JGI IMG/M metagenome (GOLD analysis project Ga0183096, IMG submission 127791) | Microbial communities from bioreactor (seeded with sewage sludge) at LBNL, California, USA - Biofuel metagenome 5 (version 2) (version 3) | ecosystem: Engineered > Bioreactor > Anaerobic >...
GGGGCGAGCGAAAGTGGCAAAGGCAAAAGGCTTGAACGAAGAGAAAGCCAGCGTCTTGAGACGCAGGCCGGTAAAAGAGGCTTATAGCCTCAGATCAAACCACCCGTTTTACGGGTGGTTTTGATTAATAGATCATAACCTTTTAGCTAAAGACATGAAAATTATTGAAATCCTCAACAACATTTGTTATAGTATTTTTATCATTTCGGGGATTACTCTCTCATTGTTATTTCGTTGAAATTTCCTTAATTGCTCCTTTTTAATCATCATTCCATGCCCGATCTTGCTGGAGAATGTTTCTCAAACATGATGAAATAGGAGGAATATTTATGTTTAACAGGCGGATAAGTTTTTCATTTTCAATTTTCATTACAGTCGCACTACTGGCAGCGAGTTTTATGACTGCTGTTGCAGCTCCAAAAACTACAGCATCTGTTCAAATATTGGCACTAAACGATTTTCACGGGGCATTAGATGGAGGAAACACAAGGGGTGGTGTCGAATACATGTCTACGATTGTGGCCCAAAAGCGTGCTGAGAATCCATCGACTGTATTCATATCCGCTGGTGACTTAATTGGGGCAAGCCCACTATTATCCGCCCTATTCCATGATGAACCTACAATATTGGCCTTCAACCTGATGGGTTTAGATTATAACGTCACCGGAAATCATGAGTTTGATGAAGGTGTAGCTGAGTTGCAGCGTATGCAGGAAGGCGGATGCCATCCAGTAGATGGTTGTCTGGCTGGAGAATTCGCAGGTGCATCTTTCAAATTCCTGGCCGCCAACGTGATCCGTCTACAAAACGGGAAAACCTTATTCTCAGAATATAAGGTGAAAAGTTTTGCAGATGCAAAGATCGGATTCATTGGAATTGCTTATCAGGATACACCAACAATTGTTTCTGCTGCTGGCACTGAAGGAGTAGAGTTTCTTAATGAGGTCGATGTGATCAATGCAATGGCAGCTCAGCTAAAGGATCAGGGAATTAAAACAATTGTAGTGATCATCCATGATGGAGGAAGTGTTTCCACTGGAACAACTACACCAAATGCCTGTACAAATATTAGCGGAAGTATTGTAGATGTTGTTAATAACAGTGACCCGGAGATCGATCTCTTTATAACCGGCCATACGCATGGTGTATATAATTGTGTGATCAATGATCGTATGGTAACGTCTGCTTATACGGGTGGAGAATATTTGACTGATATTGATCTCGTATTGGAAAGGAAGACAGGAAATATTTTGAGCAAGACAGTTACAAATATTCCTGTTTCCCATGATGTGGTAAAAGACCCGGCTATGACTTCTCTATTGAGTACATACCGGACACTTGCTGCACCCCTGGCAAATCAAGTGATCGGATCTATCACTTCAGATATTGTTCGCTTGAATGATCGATCTCTGGAGTCAGCACTTGGAGATGTGATCGCTGATGCACAGCTTGCTGAAACCGCGCCAGCCGAAAAAGGCGGAGCAGTGATCGCCTTTATGAACCCAGGTGGAATTCGTAACAATTTGTTATACAGTCAGATTTCAGGTTCTGAATTACCAGGAGAGGTCACCTACGGAGAGGCGTTTGCTGTGCAACCCTTTGGAAATGACCTGGTCACAATGACAATGACAGGCGCCCAGATCAAAGCTGTGCTTGAGCAACAAGCGACCACAAATCTTACACTCCAGATTTCCAATGGGCTGACCTATACTTTCACTAAATCAGCGCCAGCTGACAATCACGTAACCAATTTGTTGCTCAATGGCTCACCGATTGATCCTTTGGCGTCTTATCGTGTGACACTCAACAGTTTCTTATCTACTGGTGGTGATGGTTTTACGATATTCAACCAAGGAACAGATCGTTTAGTCGGGACGGTTGATATCAATGCATTGGTTGATTATTTGTCTGCCAATTCTCCAGTATCCCCGGGACCGATGAATCGAATTACGATCATCCCATAAAACCAAAATAATAAAAGGGTGCAATTCATTTTATTGAATTGCACCCTTTTAGGTCACTTCTCTTTGCTTCTCGTCTTTCTAGTTTTTTTCCCTGGGTTGATTTCTTCTTCGACCTCAAAGTGCTCGGAAATATTTTCCTCGACCTTTTCAATTTCATCGGGGCTTATTGTTTTTTCGCCAGGATCAGATTCCAGTCTCTCTTTTTTTACTCCCTTCATGTGTATTATTGATTTAGGAGTATTTATTGATATGAATCGGTAAAGACATTTTTCGGATTCAACATAATACAGATCTGATGGTGGATTCGAATTATCTTTTCCGTGCATTATTATTAGATGGTCCCTGTCGGCAATTTTTCCAAGATCTTCAATTGAATTTACATTAATTATCTTTTCGTTTTGATCAAACGCATCATCTGGATTATCAATTTCCACTAATAGCGGGCAATAGCGAAGTGCAATGGAAGCTTCTTTACAGCACATGCTAATTACTAGATAGATTATTGCTCCAACGAAAAGCAATCCAAGGGAGTATGTTAATCCTTTAATAGAGATATTTCGCAATTCAGTGATTGGCAGATTGATTCCAAATAATGATAATTGATTTGGCTTTACATAGGTTTTTTCAATCGATCCATCCGTAGATGTGATTGTAGGATCAACATCTGGCTGCTTAATCCGTAAATAGAAATGTGTTTGATCAAAATCAATATCCAGATTGGGAGAAAATGTTTCAGAAAATGGTTGTCCTTCAACATCGCCAGTCAATATTACAGAAGCATAAAGGGACAAAGAGAAATTATCAGATTTCAATTTTGTTGTCGTAAGGTAGTCTTCAACAATTTCTTCAATTTTACAGACATCGACAATACTATCTGTGGAAAATTCAGTTTGATTGACTATTTTTTTTGGTGTGGATACAATTGTGCGTTTCCAACCGGTTGAAGGATCAGCAATAATGATATCCATAGATTGATAACCATTGATATTTGATGGATCAATTCCGGAAAGTTGATATGAGAAGCTCATCTTAACTTCGCAAGTCAGATCAGGAAAAATTGGGTCGCCTGCCTTCAACTCATTGTTATCATAGATATCGCTTGTAGTTGCTGCTGAGTAGGAAAAAACGCCTTTCTGTGTATAGGTGATTTTTGATTTGTTCTCTTTTTGAAGTGGACGTGTGAATGCAAATGCCGCCAAAACTAAAAAGATGGCACCAGAAATGCTTGCGATAATAATAATTCCTTCAACCCAATTCACGCATTTTGCTGGACTTTTTGTTGTCTTTTTTCTTTTGTCATAAATCTTTTTTGAAGGCTTTATCATAACAATTCCTCCACCGAGAACAATTAAAAGAGCAATACTTATAGGTTTCTTAATCAAATTTGTTATATTGCCAATATATGGCAAATGTAGCCATAACTTTCCAATAATTTCATCACTGGTTGGTTTATAAGTATCCAACCATGTGTTGTTATCACCCTTGAGGACAAAATAATCACCTTGAATATTTACTATTCTGTGGATTACTAGTTCATTTTCCAATTGTTGATTTTTATATGCGACAATATCTCCAATTTGATAGCTTTCAGAAGGTTTTACTACAGCAAGATCACCTAAATGGAATTTTGGTTCCATGCTTTTGCCATTTACAACTAGATAGGTGGCTCTCCCTCCGAGACTGGCTGGTAGGAGAATGAAAAACATCACAATCAATCCAATGATCGCTAGGATGTTAGTGATTTCATTGGATAGACGCTGATGAACTCTCATTACCTTCCTCGACTAAAGTGATTCTTATAAATACTATCAAAGTAAAAATATTTTCAGTAGATTATTGAAGGAGTCCAAAATTGGCTTGGGCTCCTTCAATCCCAAAATCATTGGAAGTGCAAAGTTAGGTCAGGAAAGATGTATTTTGCGGCAATTATGACGGGTTATTGTTGACTGCAACCACGTTGATTGTGTTAATTTCCTGGGTTAATAGTTGATGACCAGAGACTGTTGTATCGCATGTCCAGGTTTTCCCACCGCCAGAGCAATTGTAGAAATAGTTTGTCGAATCAACAAATTCAGCATGGACCTCTGTCGCTTCTGAATTAAGAACTAAGACAACGGAATCTACTTTTGTAGGATCAACATCGTTTAGTGAAAATTCGTAGTTTGTGACAGTAAATCCTTGTACTGCTGATTCACCAACGCCTGCACTGATTGCACCAGTTGTTGGGGGGGTGAAAGTAATTCCAGCAGCGAATGCGCTGCCAGCGCCCGCAAGGACGAACACAAGACAAATGATCAAAACAACTTTTAATGAACGACTTTTTAACATTTTGTTCTCCTTTTCATGTAACATAAATTGACATACATCTTTTTTCTTTCAGGATGATATTTATTAACATTTCTCTGGAATACACGCCTCCTTGACCATAAGTTCTAATCAAATTATTTGGTAACAGAAAATGAACTAAAATGCTGTTTCACTATTATTGTTATCGGTGACAAGGTTAATAAACTCATAAAAAAAAGGTAAATAATTTAAAAATCAATTACAAAAAAGAAGAAGACATTAATTGAATGCCTTCTTCTAGTGGTTTGACCAGATTTAACTTAATAATTATTTAATATGGGATTGGGAATCTACAAAAATTTTATTTAATTCGGAATGACACTTCAATATCTAATTGCCAAATAAAATTTGGCAATTAGATATTCAGTCGATTTGGATAATTTGGAAAACTACTAATTGGTAGAAAAATGGTGCCAACTTCTATGATTGAAATAATGAGTCCGATTAAATAATTGCCAGTTATTTCTATGGTGATTGTTGTTATGACTGATCACTTTAGCATAAATAAACGAAGCTGGTATTAACAAGAATAGAGATAACGAACCTGCAATTTTCCCATACCCATTCAAAAATTCATTAGGACTAGAATAGATTTGGGAATCATTTTGCAGACAAGTTATGTAGAGTCCAGTTCTGTCCTGGTCTAATGAAAAAGTTCTATATTTATCAACTGTGAGTGTATGGCTTGAAGGGCAGTATAGCGAGGAAGTAATAGAGGGAATCACGAGAGGGAGGATAGATGCAATTGAGGAAGCTATTATCATGGTGAAGAGAAGTATCACCACTGCGATGAGTATTTTTGTACTCATATTGCCTCCTATCTAAAGGAATATCAATTTTTAATTTACATTATAAACATAATTGATATATTTAATTGATAATAATTTATAAGAGAAAATATTACTAAATTACAATTCACCAGTCTGTTTTTTGGGTTTAGCAAAAGCGAATAATATTAATAGTGCTAGAGTGAGCAGACTAAAACCAATTGAAACATAAAAAGTTACCTGGTATCCATGTAGGTCTGCAAGTAACCCTCCGAGTAGAGGAGCTAGTATTGCAGCCGGAGCCAGGAGAGTGTTGCAAAGTCCAACATATGTCGGTTTTTCATCAATATTGCCAAATTCTAGATTGATTGTGATTCCAAGGGTCCAGTATGCAGTATTCGCAATTCCATAGAGGATAAAAGGAAGTGAGAACCAGATATTTTCCTTGATGACCAATGCCAGGACGATGCTGAGGATGTTGCAAATTCCGCCAATTACCAATATCCATCTGCGGGACCATCTATCACCCAACCAGCCAAGAAGGGGATTCGCAATCGTTTGTGTAATAAAAAGGACACTTGTCATGATACCGACAGTAACCGTATCCATTCTAAGAACTTTAACACAGTAAATTGTAAAAAAAGAAAAAGCCATCATACCAAACAAGCCAAGAAATCGACTTGCCAAAAAACTAATAAAAACGCGGTCAGTTTTGAGTATCTTTTTAACTGTCTCCATCATTGGAGTCGTTTTGATCTGGCCGAGATCCACTATTCTGGGACGTTCGATGGTTTCATTCAGGCAAAGATATGATGCCGAAAAGCATAAGAATGCTGCCAAGAATACTGATGAATAACTATATGCCCCACTGATCTTTACAAGGGCTATCCCAGCCAGTGTAGCACTCACACTGCCTAGAAGGTTTGAAAGAGCATTTTGAACCCCGATGAAGGTAGATAAACTGGAAGACGGAATGACTTTACTGATCATATTTTGCCAGCCATTTGCAGCCATTCCCGCTCCCAGACCTTGCCAGACAAGTAAAGCGAAGGTTAAAAATAATCCTAATTCATCGCCGATTTTTGGGAGTAAAAAAGCAATGATCGCGAAACCCAGAAAAGGAAGGCGTTCGTTGATTGTTGCAATCATCACCCAGGGTTTATAACGTTCCAATTTGCTGATCGGTTTGGCAGTGAATAATTGCGGTAATTGCCACCCTACAGTATGGATGGCTGGAATCAGACCAATTAAAAGAGCTGAATTTGTCATCTGAGCGACAAATAACGGGAGGATTGTGGAAAAGGACGCAAAACCCAATCCGAAACCAAAGAAACCTCCATCCAGGAGATTGAAAAAAATATTTCGTTTCAGGATTCGTTTTTCTTCTAAATTATCCATTACTGGCTCATTTTGCCACAAAAACCCCGGTTATAAAAGCCGGGGTTTTGTGAATGTTCATTGAAGGGTGTATTAGTTGTATCCGTCTTCAGAGGAGTCGCTATCTTCTTCCCAAGACTCATCTTCTTCGTCTTCTTCATCCAGCTCTTCCCATTCTTCTAATTCGTTTTCCTCTTCCCAGTTGTCATCTTCCGTCGTTTCAGTGCTTGCGGAATAAGTTTTACATCCGGTGTCAGGATCCAACTCAACCATTCCTGCGCTGCAAAGTCCATCATCCAAAAAGGCGCAATCTATATAATGACATCGAATACGAGGCATATCTGAACCTCCTTGTAAAAAGATATTGATTATTGCTGGCGACGGGCCAGTTTTATCACAGAAAGAATAAAAAGTACAGAGATCATGATCGCGGAAACTATACACCATTGACAATAGGTATGTAAAACCGCTGCTTCAATATAGGTTAAATATCCTGAAAATAGGACTCCCACCAGAGTAATAAAAAAGAGCAAGTATTCCTGGTAGGGAGCAACTATTTTAATCTTCTTCCCGAAAATCTTCAATAGGAGAATAGCAACATAAGTAAGAAAACCAAGGTAGGCTACCGGGATTCCAAAAATGTGTGACCATTGACTGGCGTTAACCAAATTGCAGTTTCCCAATCCGGGGGTGCAATATAGCTGCGCTTGAACCAGCTTCCCATACGAAAGGTAGCCTGCGTCAAGAAGACCAATTGCTGAAGCAATATAAAAAATAATTTCCATAACTTAAATAATTAATCCCCGAGTCACTTCGAGTAAATCCGTGCGATTGTACCCTAAACATCTCATATCGTAAAGGTGATAATATTTACCTGATTAAACAATTGAATTAACCTGGCTTAAATCGATGGGCTTCCATAATATTAGGTAAGTTCTCAATTTTTGTCAGTACTCTTGAGAGCTGAGCTATGTCAGAAATTTCAACGACCAGGGTTAAATAGGCCAAATTATGGTTAACATTCAGTTTTATATCTTTAAGATTAATATTTTCATCGTTGAGCAAATTCGAAATATCACCCATTAATCCCTGACGATCATAGGCTTTAATTTGAATCGCGACTGGAAAAGTAGATTTGGGTTCGCCCCAGCTTACTTTGACAATACGTTCACGATCTTTCATACGCAACATATTCGGGCAATCACGGCGGTGAATTGTTGCTCCTCGGCCGCGTGTAATGTAACCAACGATCTCATCGCCAGGAGCTGGTTTACAGCATTTGGCGTAGGTGGTCAGGATATTTTTTAGTCCGAGAACGGCCACCGCATTTTTACTGCCTTCTTTTGGCAGCGTTGAAGGACGAAGATTTAAGAAATTATTATCGTTCTTTTCTTCTTCAGAAAGCGTGTTGATAATGTGGTTGAGTGAGACATCTCCACAACCAATGGCTACATAAAGATCATCCACATTGTGAAAATCCAAATCGTGGGTGAGTGTATCCAGATTGATTTCTGAAATTCCCAGGCGGCGAATTTCTCGATCAAGAATTACTTTTCCCTGGGTAAGGTTTTGTTCACGATTCTGGTGTTTAAACCAGGCTTTTATCTTTGAGCGGGCACGTTGTGTGTTGACGAGACCTAAATTGGGATTCAGCCAATCGCGTGAAGGGCCGCCTTGTTTAGCTGTCAATATTTCAACCTGGTCACCCGTCTTCAAGTTATATTCCAGGGTAACTAATTTGCCATTGATCTTGGCGCCTCGACAGCGATTGCCGATTTCTGTATGAACGTGATAAGCAAAATCAATAGGGGTAGAGCGAGCAGGCAGATCGATAATATCTCCGCGAGGAGTGAATACATACACTCGATCCTGAAAGACATCCGTCTTCATACCATCTACAAATTCATTGGCATCCATAACTTCCTGGCGCCAATCCATTACACGTTTTAACCAGTTGATCCGCTGTTCATATTGCTCATCCCGTGGGTTATTGCGTTCCTTATAGCGCCAATGGGCAGCAATACCATATTCTGCGTTCTGATTCATTTCTGGTGTGCGGATCTGAACTTCGAGAGGTTTCCCATCATCATAAATAATGGCTGTATGCAGAGACTGATAGAAATTATCCTTCGGGGCGGCAATGTAATCGTCGAATTCACTTGGAATTGGCCTCCAGTGAGTATGGATCACACCCAATGCAGCATAGCAGGATGGTACATCCGGTACGATTAGACGGACCCCCCGTAGATCCCGCACATTTTCAAACGATTTATCCTTGTCCACCATTTTTCTATAAATGGAATAAATATGCTTGCTGCGTCCGGATATTTCAACATTGATCCCGGTATCCTGTATCAATTTGTGTAAATGCTCAGTGATCGCTTTCATCTGGCGTTCCCGTTCCAGGCGGGTTTCTGCCAGGTTCTGGGCGATCTCTTTGTATTTTTCCGGGTTGGAATAACGGAAACTTAAGTCTTCCAATTCCCATTTCAACTGCCAGATGCCGAGACGATTTGCCAGGGGAGCAAAGATATCCAGAGTCTCTTTCGCAATACGGCGACGTTTGTTTTCTGGCATATACCCCAGCGTACGCATGTTGTGCAGCCGGTCTGCCAGTTTGATAAGGATCACTCGGATGTCTTCGCCCATTGCAAGGAAGGTTTTCCGCAAGGTTTCATTCGCCAGGTCCTGCCTGCGCCTGCGCGAAACTTGAGAATCTTCATCATCTGCATTCTCTTCGGATTTATCACCACTCGCTTCGACGGACATACCCTCACCGTGTTGATCGGCGCGGGATACTCTCGGTAAATTGGTTAGTTTTGTGACCCCATCAACCAATTTGGTAATCTCTTCGCCAAATTCACGACGAAGATCATCCAGACTAACGGTTGTATCTTCAACCGTATCATGCAATAAACCGGCTGCAACAACAGCCGGCTGGACACGCATTTCCGCGAGGATCATTGCGACAGCTACGCAATGAGTTATATAGGGCTCACCAGATGCTCGTTTCTGGTCTTTATGAGCTTCTTCGGCGAACCGATAAGCATGCATGATCATTTCTCGATCCACAACAGAATAGTTTTCTGGAAGGGTTTCGAGAAGATTATCAAGCAGAGGAGCTAGCTTTTCAGTACTGACCATAGCAGATTATCTGATCTCCAATGTAATCCTACCTGTAGTTGAAAAAATGTTTATTTAAAATTTATGAGTTCTTCGATGGTCAGATCATTGAATGAGTCTACAATTTTATCAGCATTTTGTAAATTCATCGCGCGTGTCAAAGTGTTTGGAACTGCTATACAAAACAAGCCTGCGGCTTTGGCTGCTTTTATTCCATTCCTGGAATCTTCAAAAGCAATCCCGTTTTCAGGATTTAAGTCAAGTTCTTTCATTGCGGTCAGGTATAACTCAGGATCGGGTTTGGTTCGGGTTACATCTTCCCGGGTAACAACAATATCAAAATATTGACGGATATCGTGCTTTACTAACAAGGGAACGATCCAATCCCTGTGTGAACTGGAGGCAATTCCCAGCCGCATTCCTGATCGATGAGCTTCAATGATTATCTCTTTTACGCCGGGAAGCAGGGGTTGATGAAAGATCATTTCCTGAGATTTATCAACAACCTGGTTATTTATATCTTCAGTAGATAAGCGATGATCGATTTTGTTTGAAAGATCTTCTGCTGGATCGTATGCGACTTCATCACTGCCGATGATCTTGTAATAATCTTCCATACTCATTGAGTAACCATGGGCAGCGAAAATCTCCTGCCAGGTTTCGAGTCTTGGCATTTCAGTGTCGATCATTAAACCGTCAAAATCAAAAACCAATCCTTTTATTTTCATTGACAACCAATATTAATAAATTTGATGTATGAATATTACCAATAAAAATGAGTATTTCAAGTTATTTTAAAAGTTCTTGTCCTGAAAATTGCCTATCCGGAGAAAGCAGCGGTAAGAACTCTTTGTCCTGGTTTGTCTCTGTTTGCTGAACCATTCTACAAAGAAGCTCTCCTGTAGACGGACCGAGCATAAACCCCTGGCCGCATAGACCGACTCCCAGTAATAAATTGTTTACCTTTTTTGACCATCCGATAATGGGGAATCCATCAGGAGTCATGGGGTAAAGCCCCCGCCAGGTGCGCCGGACACGGATATTCGCAAGACGAGGCATAATTTCGATCATTCTTCGCGAGACCATAGGAAGGAAATTACTTGTTTCGTTTACATCGAAACCCCACGCGTTCGGATCTGGCGTGATGCAAAAAATGATCTGCCCGGTGATATGTTGGTAGAAGTAGTAATTTGTGGAACCCGGAGCCGGGCGAATATCCACCACCATTGGACCTAAAAAGCGGGCGACCGGCTCAGTAATCGCAGCTTCGTGTGAATCGGGACGAATTGGAAGATCAATACCGGCAAATTTGCCGATCTGACCTGCCCATGCGCCTGCAGCATTGATAACCACGGAGGATGAATAATTGCCTAAAGTGGTCCTGACCAAGTTGATCCTGTCATTTTCAAGATCAAAATTAGTCACCTGTTCGTTAAAATGAAACTCAGCACCTTTTTCCACTGCATGAGCATAATAGGCATGATTCACAAGCAATGGAGATGCACTTCCATCATCTGGAGAAAAGGTCCCTCCGAGCAAGCCTTCCGGGTTTAGATCCGGCAATATTTTTAGGTAATCATCTGGATCATACCATTCATTGCGAATCCCTGCTTTTTTGTGAATCGGAAGTAATTCTTTGAGAATCTTTTCCTCGCGAGGGGTATATGCAACATATGAGTAACCGCATTTATCCCATTCAATATCGTTGCCAAATTCTTCTTTATAAGTGGAAAATATTTGCAGGCTCCGGCTGCAAAGGGCAATCTTGGCTGGATCGGAATGAGTCGCACGAATGCCCCCGATTGCTCGCTTATTTGATCCTTGCCCGACACTGGCCACTGATTCCAGCACGAGGACTGAAAAACCTGCTTTTGCAAGATAATAAGCAGTTGGTGTTCCAACAGACCCGGCACCTATAATAATGACATCAAAATTCTTGTCACTCATTTCTGCTCCTCGTCGTTTTCTTTTTCGCCGGCAAAAACCTTTAACGGAACTTCCATGAAGATCGGGCGTTTTGATGGGTCTGTAACTTCATTGACTGGGATGCTTTCTTCTCGGAATAGTCTATGAATTAATGAGGCGCAGATCTTTGCGCCACAAGCTCCCATGCAAGCCCTGGTGACCGTTTTAATTTCATTTATGTCGCGATACCCCTGACGGATCAAACTGCGAATTTCACCGGCAGTGACATGTTCACAGCGGCACACGATGGTGTCATCAGTTAGGTGATGAATATATTGCTGCAAAGGTTGGGAGAAGGATTTTTCCTGAATCCGAATTCCTGCGATTGAAGAGGCAATTTTTGCCGGAGCTTCAACGACGACGATCATTGTGCGGTCACTGGCCGGGATCGTGTGCAGGTCAACCACTTCAAGATCTCCCAGTGGGTTTCCCTCAGTATCTAAAACTGTAACGATATCTTTTTTTCCAAGCAACTCACGTGAAAATTCATAAGGGATAGAAACAAGGGGCAAATCAGGGTTGTTCCGAAAGTCAACGAGGGTAATTGCCAGACCCGGGCATCCAGCTACACACTGTTCACAGACCTGGCAGGCGTAATTGTTACCATCAAAAGTGGGTATTTGCCTGATATCTTTTTGATCTATCTGGATCAGACCATTGGGGCATAATCCTGAGCATGGATTACAGGGGATTTCTTGAGTGCAATGGAATACCGGGAACGCACCATCATTGAAATCAGGGTATTGTTCAGAAAAGATTTCACCTGGTTTGGATTTCAAGATTTGACTGGTTCTGATCCAGGAATCCGGCACTTCGACAGATGGATAGCCCAGATACTTTGCAATCTCTCGGCCGCGAATCTTGCCTGTAAAAATTGCAGAAGAAGCTTCAGCGATTTCTTCGGCATCCCCTGCAATAAATGCCGGCAGCGAAAATGACCTGGCTTTATTGTAGAACTCATTCACCGGGTCTAACCCAACCGCGATCAGAATTGTGTCACATTCGAATGATTTTTCTGTACCAGGAATTGGAGTAAAGGATTTATCCAACTGGGCTATTGTGATCGATTCAACATGATCTGTTCCATTCGCACTTAAGATGGTATGAGAGGTATATATGGGTACTCCCATACGCTGAAGTTTGTCTTTATGAACCTTATATCCGCCGCATTCGGGCAGCGCCTCGATCAAGCCGACAACTCCAATTCCAGCTTGAAGTGCGTGGTAACCGGCAATAAGGCCTACATTTCCACCCCCAACAATAAACAATTTTTCTGAAGGTCGCACAAGATCGCGGTTGACCAGGGTTTGAAAAGCACCGGCCCCAAAGACCCCCGGGAGTGTATTGCCTTTAAATGCGAGGAATTTTTCACGGGCACCACTGGCAACCAGGATCACCTGTGGTTTAACAAGAATGTAATCATCCCCATTTCTCAGGATGCCTACTTTTTTATCGCTGAACACAGCCAGACAGGTTGAATTCGTCCAGATATCAATGGAAGGATTTTTGCGAACTTCCTTTTCCAACTGAGTGGCAATATCGATTCCGCGTGTACCGGCATAGACTGCAGTCATGGACCCAAAAAACCGGTGAGTTTGTAAAACTAATTTACCGCCTAACCTGTGTTTGTCATCGACTAGCAAAACTTTAATTCCCAGTTTGCCTAATTCGATCGCAGCTGAGAGGCCTGCAGGCCCACCCCCAATGATCAAAACTGGGATTTCAATTTCTTCAATGGGAGAAAAGCTACCCAGTTTTGTTGCTTTGGGTAGAACAGGTAGGTCATCATTAGGGAAAATAACCATACCCTCTTTGATCAATTCCATGCAAGACTTTACCGGCCGACCATTGGCAATGACCATACATTGTGAACATTGACCATTGGCACAAAAGATACCCAGAGGGGAGCCGTCTTTATGGTGATGTCCAAACACCCGGATGCCATTTGCCATTAATGCGGCAGCTATTGTTTCGCCTTCAAATGCAGTTAAATTGGTTTCTTGCCAGGAAAAATTGATCTTGTTTCGAACAGGGACACTCAGGATAGGATGTTTTTCGACCCGATATTGAGCCATATTCCGCCTTTTATGCTGATGTCAACTTTCGATTTCCGGTAATTGTACCAAAAAGCTGATACAACAGAAATGGCTTTTCCTCTTGAAAATTCTGCAATTTATCATAAAATTTACATTTCGTTAAATGCAATCGTGATAGAATCACATTTAGCAATTATTATTCATAAAGAGGAAAAATGAAAAGGATCGCTGTTTTAACAAGTGGTGGAGATGCGCCGGGTATGAATGCTGCGATTCGCGCAGTAGTGCGTGCTGGAATCTCCAATGGAATGGAAGTATATGGTGTCCGTAATGGATACGAAGGATTGATCAATGGGCTCTTTACCCCACTGAGCACGCGCGACGTTGGCGGGATCATGCAAAGGGGAGGAACTATCCTTGGTAGTGCCCGCTGCCCGGAATTCAAAACCGAAGCTGGCCAGTTGAAGGCCATTCGGGAGATGAACGAATCTGGAATTGAAGGGTTAATTGTTATCGGTGGAAACGGCTCACAAACCGGTAATTATGCTATGCATAAACTGGGATTCCCCGTTGTTGGTATTGCCTCAACTATCGATAATGACCTGGTTGGATCGGATACTACTATCGGTGTGGATACGGCTCTCAATATTGCTCTTGAAGCCATTGACCGACTTAAAACGACTGCTTCATCACATCAGCGCGCGTTCTTGATCGAAGTGATGGGCCGCAATTGTGGATACCTGGCTTTGATGGCAGGGATTGCAGGCGGCGCTGAATATGTAGTGCTACCTGAAGTTGAGACAGATCCGGAAGTGATCGCTGAGACTTTGTCTTCCGCGTATGAGCGTGGTAAATCCCACGCGATCGTGGTTGTGGCTGAGGGTGCAAAATTTAACGCTTCGGCTTTGGAAGCCTATTTTAATGAGCACAAAGAGCGGCTGGGTTTTGATCTGCGCATGACCATTATTGGACACGTTCAACGCGGCGGAAATCCGAGTGCAGTGGACCGTATTTTGGGCAGCCGTTTAGGTGCTGCAGCGATCGATCAGATGGTTAAAGGGAATTATGGCGTTCTGGTTGGCGAAGTAAAGGGTGATATTGCCACAACTCCTTTGAGCGAAGTGGTGGATCATCCCAAAAAATTGGATCCTGCCTACCTGGACCTGGCTAAAGAATTAGACTAATAATTTGAAAAAGTCGGAGAAAAAATCTCCGACTTTTTAGTTAATCAATATCTGCTTGCAGAATTATTTTACCTGGCGTAAATAGGCTTCGATAAATCCATCAATATCACCATCCAGAACAGATTGGCTGTTGCCAACTTCAAATTCAGTGCGGTGATCTTTGACCATCTGGTATGGATGCAATACATAAGAGCGGATCTGGCTGCCCCATTCAGCTTTTTGGTAAACACCACGCAAATCAGCCAGGTTTTTATCTGCAGCCTGTTGAGCGATATCCAAAAGACGTGAACGTAAAACACGCATGGCATTTTCACGGTTTTGCAGTTGCGAGCGTTCATTCTGACAGGAGACAACGATCCCTGTTGGAATATGGGTTATGCGTATAGCAGTGGAGTTCTTTTGAACATTTTGTCCACCAGCCCCTGAAGATCGGTAGATATCAATTTTAAGATCATCTGGATTGATAACAACCATTGGATCTTCCTGTGAAGCCTCGGGTAAGACTTCAACCTGTGCGAAGGAGGTATGCCTTCGGTGAGCAGAATCAAATGGGGAGAGACGTACCAGGCGGTGGACCCCTTTTTCAGAACGAAGATAACCGAAGGCATAAGGACCATTGATTGCCATGCTAACAGTTTTAATACCGGCTTCTTCACCTTCGTTGTAATCCAGAATCTCTGTCGCGAAACCGCGCCGCTCCGCCCAGCGAAGATACATTCTTTCGAGCATAGCAGCCCAATCCTGGGCGTCCGTGCCGCCTTCTCCAGTATTGATGGTTAAAAGAGCGTTTCCGCGGTCATATTTTCTGCCAAGAAGCGTAGAGAGTTCCAACTTGTGTACATCAGCCTGAATCGCTGCGGTTTCAGTAGTTAATTCTTCGAATAGGCTAGGATCTTCAAGTTGGGCTAATTCTAAAGTATCCACAATCTTTTTTTCGAGTGATTCCCAAAGATTTAGCTCATCTCGAAGATCGGATAGGCTTTTCATCACGGATTGCGCTTGAGCAGGATCATTCCAAAGGGAAGGATCCTCGGATCGTTTTTGTAATTCGGCTAATTGTGTTTCTTTAGTGGATAAGTCAAAGACGCTCCATAAGGGAATGGATTGTGGTCTGGCTTTCTTTTAATGGGGTAACAAGGTCTTCCATAAATCCTCGCGGGTTATTTATTTAGTATTCCTTTGACAAAGGCTTCCCGATCGAATGGGGTCAGGTCCTCAGGTTTTTCACCCAGACCGGCAAAATAGATGGGCAGGTTCAATTCTTTTTGAATGGCAAAAGCCATTCCCCCATGAGCAGATGAATCCAATTTTGATAGGATCACACCATTCACCTGTACCGCAGATTGAAACGCTTTGGCCTGCAAAAGGGCATTTTGCCCGGTTGTGGCATCCAGAACAAGCAAAACCAGGTGTGGAGCTCCAGGCAGGGCTTTACCAACCACTCGATGGACCTTTTTTAGTTCTTCCATCAAATTGTAACGGGTATGCAGCCGGCCAGCGGTATCTACCAAGACCACATCTATTTTTCGGGCCAGAGCGGATTGAATGGCATCATAAGAAACCGCACCCGGATCACTATCAGGTTGGCCGGCAATGATCGGAAGATTCAGCCTGTCAGCCCAGACCTGTAATTGATCGATGGCTGCTGCGCGGTAGGTATCTGCTGCTACTAAAAGGACCTTTTTCCCGGAAAGGGAAAACCGTTTGCCCAACTTGGCAGCAGTAGTTGTTTTTCCGGATCCATTCACACCTACCAAAAGGATCACGGTAGGCTGATTGCTCAGATCCATTTCTGCAGGCGGGGTGAGTCGGGACAATAATTCCTGTTCCAGCAGAGAAAATAAATCTTCAGTTTTGGTTAACCCTTGATCTGAAACTGCATTTTTCAGGTTTTCAACCACTGATTGAGTGGTTTCAACTCCCATATCTGCCTGGATCAGCATGGATTCAAGATCATCCCAGGTGTCTTTATCGATCTCTGTCGCCCCGAAGAATGTGGCAATACGGCCAAATCCAGCTTTTCGAGTCCGGTCAAGAGAGTCTTTCCATTTAGAAAAAATATTGTCTGCCATCGAGTCGAAATTATATCATGTGAGTTCATCCCGAAAATATTCCGGACCTTCACATATCTCCTTTATAGGAAAAATTATTCATGTTGTGAGGCAAGCTGACCACAACCAGCCTTGATATCAATTCCACGACGTAAACGAATGGTGCAGGGGATTCCTTTGGTTTCGAGGATCGCTTTAAAAGCTTCGGCCCTCTTTTGCGTAGTTGCCTGCCCGGAAAAATTGTTAGTAGGATTCAAGGGGATGACATTTACATGACACAGAAGCCCTTTTAACAATTCGGCTAATTCAAGTGCATCACTATCTCGATCGTTGATCCCATCGATCAAAGCCCATTCAAATGTGATCCTTCTGCCGGTTTGTTCGACATAATTGCGGCAGGATTGCAGTAACGCAAAGATCGGATAGGTTTTATTGATCGGTAATAATGACGATCTTAATTCATCATTGGCGGCATGCAGACTGACTGCAAGATTCACCTGACGTTTTTCTGAAGCGAATTTCTCTATCATGGGAATGATGCCAACCGTTGAAATGGTAAACCTACGGGCGCCAAGGTTCATTCCGGTTGGATCATTCAAACGATCGACTGCCGCAAGAGTGGCTTCATAATTGCTAAATGGTTCACCCATGCCCATGATCACAACATTGGTGACCACTTTTTGCTCAGATTTTAGCTGCTTCGCATAAAATATTACCTGTTCGACAATTTCACCTGAGGTCAGGTTGCGTTTGAAACCCATTTGACCGGTCGCACAAAAGGCACAATTCATAGCGCAGCCAGCCTGTGTGGATATACACAGTGTTTGGCGTTCGTCATAATACATTAGGACTGCTTCGATCGCTCTTTTATCGGGCAGTTCAAAAAGGGTTTTAATAGTATGCCCATCTGACGAAGAAAGCGTTGTAATTGGATTAAGAGAAGTAAACCTGAAGCTGCTGCCTAATTTTTGCCTGAGTGACTTCCCAAGAGTTGTGATCTCTTCGGGATCCGAGATCAGGTCAACGTAAACTGCCTGCCAGATCTGTTTGGCACGAAAAACAGGTTCACCCAGTGCTTTCACTGCTTCCTGAAGATCGGAAAAGGAGAGATCGTAGATCAGAGGACGTTGCTCGTTAGGAGTTTCCATTAGAGCAGATCTCCAAGCTCCGGAAGAATAAGGTCAATCCCGGGTTTCCAGGCAAGACCTTCCTCACGAGTGGCGACACCGGAAAGGACAAGTGCGGTTTTTAGCCCAGCACGCTGCCCGCCGATAATATCCGTTTCTATCCTGTCTCCAACCGCCAGAGTCTCAGAGGGAAGGGTCCCCAATTTTTCGAGAGCAAATTCATATAACGTTGGGGAGGGTTTACCAGCGATGATCGGCTCTACATCTGTTGAGGCCACCAGAGAGGCAAGGATCGCTCCAGCTCCAGGGATGAATCCTTCAGGAGTGGGGAAAGTCCTATCAGGATTGCTGCCATAAAAAGGAATACCTTTGCGGATCAATAAAGTTGCTGTTTTGAGTTTTTCAAAGGTAATCTGACGATCCACACCAGCCACAACTGCCACCGGGTTTGATTCGGAAATCGTGAAACCAGCAGCTTCCAATGCCATCATTAAACCAATCTCGCCAACAACGTAAACAGGGCCTCTCTGCGGGAAACGTTTTTGAAGCAGGTAAGCGACCCCCATTGCGGATGTGATGATCTGCTCTTCGGTAACATGGACACCCATCGCTGCCAATTTTTCAACGTACATTTTCTGGCTTTTTGTAGCATTATTTGTAGCCAGCAAAACCTGAAGTCCGGCTTTTTCAAAACGCGCAAAAGCCGCAGGAAGATCACCAATCGGCTCATTTTCCCGCCATAAGACGCCATCCATATCCAGGACAAGGGCTTTGATGTTTTTAAGATGTTGAATATCCATGTTTTGTCTCTCCAAAAAACAAACCGGGAAGCAGCAGGCCACCCGGTTTGTTCGTTTTACAGATAATTACGCCTGGGGCGGATTCAAAACCTGGTCCACGAGGCCGTATTCCACAGCCTGTTGGGCTGTCAAATACTTATTACGATCTGTGTCGTGTTCAAGAACATCCAGCGGCTGACCGGTGGCATCTGAAAGAATACCCATCAGACTGGCCTTGAGACGCAGGATCTCTTTAGCCTGGATCTCGATGTCAGAAGCCTGACCTTCAGCTCCACCCAGCGGTTGATGCATGTGGATAGTCGCATGGGGCAGCGCATAACGCTTTCCTTTAGTGCCTGCAGCCAGCAGAACAGTTCCGAAAGAAGCTGTGACACCCACTGCGACAGTGCTGATCTTGTTAGGGATGCTTTTCATTGTGTCATAGATCGCAAGACCTGAGTAGATCTGCCCACCGGGAGAGTTGATGTACATCTGAATATCAGCATCAGGATCTTCACGGCTAAGAACCAGCAACTGGGCAACTACTGCATTTGCGACCTGGTCGTCAATAGCAGTTCCAACAAAAATGATCCTTTCCCTGAAAAGCAGGGAATAGATATCGTAGGCGCGTTCACTACGGCCAGAAGATTCAATGACCATAGGAATGACTGATCTAAAATCTGAAGTATTCACGTTACCTCCTATATCCATCCAATATACACCAAGAATATCTATTTTTTATCAGATTTTTTGGCTTTGGAGGCTTTTGGGGCATCGGATTCTGAAGATTCCTCTTTAGCAGGTTCTGCAGTAGCTTCCACAGCTTCTTTTTTGGCTGCTTTTTTAGCTTTCGCAGGTTTTTCTGCACCTTCAACTACAGGTTCGGCAGCTACTTCACCTTCGGCTGCTTTTTCGGCTTTACCGGTGGCAATGTCTTTGAGGCAATCGAGAACTTTGCGATTCAACAGACGAGAGGCTGCTTCCATCGCAAGTGCATTAGCGAAGCGCTCGGATTTTAACTCTTTCTGAAGTTTCTTGGGGTCGGAGTTGTAGGCCATTTCATTGACCATTTGAGTGAACTCATTTTGAAGCTCTTCGTTACCAACTTCGACTTTTTCTTCCTGGGCTAATTGGTCCAGAACAAGAGAGCGTTCAAGGCGTTTTTGAGCAGCTGGTTTGACATCCTCTTCCATCCAGGCATCTTTTTCTTTCTTAATGGTTTTGAGGTAGGCATCCAATTCCATATGCTGCTGTGAAAGATCCTGTTCGATAGATTCGACGACGTGTTCCATCTCGTGTTCAAGGGTCTGGGGAGCGTATTTGATCTTGGCGCCTTTGACCAATTTCTCGATCAATTCATCAAAATAGGTGCGCTCGTATTCGTTCTTTGCCTGAGATTCAAGCTGGGTACGGACCATTTCGCGGAGCTTGGCAAGATTTTCAAAATCACCTACACTTTGAGCGAATTCATCATTGAGTTCAGGGAGCGTAAGTGTTTTAACGCTCTCAACCACTACTTTGAATTCGACTTCTTTACCGCGAAGGCGATCGTATTTTGAATCTTCTGGATATGAATACTTAAAGGATTTCTCTTCGTTTTCTTTTAAACCAACCAGATTGTCGCCAAAACCGGGATACGGGAAATCCGTCACTTCCGGATCATTCTCACCAATGATTACCTGTAATGGAGAATCAGTAAGGATCTCGGCTTTTTCATCATCGACTGGTTTGGTCAAAGTAGCATCTACTTTGACAGCTACCAGGTCATTTTCGGCAGCTGGTTTAGTAGAGGGTTCTGCGGTGGCAAAATTCTTGCGCATCCGTTCGATGAATTCATCGATCTGTTTTTCAGCGACAGCTTTGACAGAATATTTCTTGCGCAAACTTTTATAATCGCCGAGGTCGACCGTAGGTTCAAGGGGAACAATAAAAGTAGCCTTGATGGGTTCAGTTTCGGAGATCTCTTCCAGAGATCCAGGAGCAGCCGGATTGATCTTGGCTTCATCGAGGATCTTCGGGTAAGATTCATCTACCAGTAGGCCTTTGGCTTCATCATTAATAGCTTCTTCGCCATACATGCGAACGATCACATCGTAGGGAGCTTTGCCGGGGCGGAAGCCGGGAATCTTGGCACGGGAAGAAAGTTTTCTGGCGGCCTGATGTTTGTATTTTTCGAGTACATCAGCTTCAAATTCAGCCACGACTTTCATCTGGTGATCATCACGGAGTTCAGTTTCGATTTTCAAGGTATTTTTTCCTTATTCTAAATAAAAGTTTCTAATATTTGTGGGGAAAGAGGGACTTGAACCCTCACGCCTTGCGGCACATGATCCTAAGTCATGCCTGTCTGCCAATTCCAGCATTTCCCCAGACGCGTCTACATCTAGCCATATAACATCATTTATAACAAATTTTGCCACATTTAAGGGTACTATTTTCGCTAATAATCATGTATCCTAAGCTAAAAATACAAATATCATGTACCCTAAACTCAGCAATTTTACCATAATTTTTTATAGCTTAAAACCAACATTGACAATGCCTAAAATCTACCCCATGAAATTATCTTTTCATGGGGTAGATTTTAGGCATTTCAATTATTAGAATATTATTAGAGTTTTGTTAATATTGATAAATTGGTGCTATAATGATATGTTTTAACCTTGACAAATTAGCAATTGTATGCTATAAATGTCCACAATATCCAGGGCGGAATTGTTTTAATAGAAACTCCAAAATTTTAGTTTTGGCAGGAATCAATTAAATATATTTTTTCTATGGCAGAAAACCGTTATAGATTTTTATTGATTTAAAGAGAAGGGAGAAAATAGAGATGAATATTAATTGTTTGATATGTGGCAAACCACTAGGATTAAACGAACACAGACGATCAAAGCTGTGTGATAAACATTATGAAGAAAAAAGGAAGAACGATATTAAAGAGAATATGAAGAAATATATAGAAAAGAATCAACCTGTTAAGCCAGCAATAGATGAAAATTTAAAATATCTATATAAAATTTTTACTGACAATGGTTATTCAGTATTACTTATGCTTGGTGGCTACAATTTTAGCAATAAAACAAGTTATGACGAATTTAGACCTGATATTATTGTTGCTGAGGGAAAAATACCATTTGCAGTAGATGGTTGGACATGTATTTACGATGATGAGCGGGATCAAACTAGACTAAGTCAAGGTGATTTTTATAGCTATCTAAAGACTATGAACGCATTAAAATTTGAGTGCATTCATAGAGATGGATCTCGCACTTGGGAAGAGGCTATAACAAATTTATCTTATTGCGAGGCTTACAATCAAATTTGGATTTCTATAACAAGAAGAAATCTAATTAAATGGTTAGAAGAGAATAATATATCAAAAATATAAATATATTGAGATTTAACTGATAAAGTGTCCAATTTCTATATTATGGATAAGGAAGTAAAGAAAAAATGTTGTAATTATCATTCCCAAAACTATATATGAGAAGAGAATGACGCAAAAATTTTATCGTAATTATCATTCCCAAAAGTATATATGAGAAGATAAATAATCTACAAAATATAGTTTTCGCATAGATTATCACTTTATGAAAGTTTTTATTAAATGGTATATAAATAATCTACAAAATATAGTATGCGTATAACCTCCGTCGTTTTATAAAAGTTTTTATTAAATGGTATATATATAGATAAAAATGTAACTACTAGACTTTTATAAAACTTTTTATTAAATGGATAGAAATATTAGCAGAAAAATGGTTTGCGCATAGTCTCCGGTTTATAAAAGTTTTTATTAAGTGGATAGAAATACATCGGTTCTAACCGTCCAGTTTTGTGCTGGGCGTTTTGCATTTAAATCAAAATTTATGAGAGGAGAAAATAGTTTGAACCAGAAGTTAGATAGCTTTGAGGTATTGAAGCATGGCACACAGTTGATTCACGATGGATTAGATCTTTTGATAATGGGTAATCAGGGCGGACTACGAAAAATATCTATAAATAAATTGTTGGTAATGTACAAACTAACAATTGATGATTTTCTTGAACATCATTCACCTGAAGATGTATCTTTAGCAAATTATTCATGGTGGATCACCCAGAAAATAAATAATAAGTTATAGAAAAGGAGAATAAGAAAATGGAAAAAATGATACAGATTTTCGATAATGAATTATCAAAAAAATTTGGTGTACGTATAAAGTATGCCCTGATTGAATGCTGTGAATGCGGACGTACTTTTGGGGTGAACTTGATAGATAACTGCTTACGACCAGACCAATTGATTTGCCAGTCCTGTGCAGTCAAAAAAATTGCCGGTGAATTATAAAAATTTAGAATATAGGGAAAAGGAGAATATAAGAAATGAGTAACGAAACAAGGAAATTTCCAGTAAGTGGTTTTATATGTGTATCCCCTGAGATAACTAAAACAATTGATATTTATGCAAGTATCATTTTTGGCTACATCTGGAATAAATGCGGATTAGCTGAACACAAATGCACAACTTCATACGCAACAATGGCAGAGGAATTAGGATTATCAAAAAAAACTATAGAACGAAAAATAGCATTATTAATTGAATGTGATTTGATTAATGATGTATCGGGTACAAAATACAATACCCCAGGCGTAACTAGAAAATACGTCTGCAATGAATCAAAATTAATATCCCTAAAACGAAATATTAATAAGAAAAGTAGCGACTGTGAGACGTTAGTAAGTAACGACTATGAGACGTTAGTTACTGATACTAGCGACTATGAGTCCATAACTAGCGACTCTCAGTCTCAAAGTAACGTCTATCAGTCTCAAAGTAGCGTCTCCCAGTCCAAAAGTAGCGTCTCAGAGTCTGTTAAGATAGATAAAGAGATAGATAAAGAAATAGAAAGAAAGATAGAAAAAGAAATAGAAGAAAATTCTGAAATTTTAAATAATTTGTCTAAAGAAGAAAAACCAAAACTTCAATTTCCATCAGCATTAGAACATCTAAAACAAGAGCAAGAAGAAAATGTATGGTATCAGGCAATATCAAAAAAATATGATTCATCTCTAGAAAGTTATTTTTTAGAATGTCTAGCTAATGAATTAAATAATCTAAATCTAAGTGTTGATACTTATGCTTGGGTATTAAATCTATTGCCTGAAGATCAAATGAATTTCCATGATTTTGACGTAAATTTAATATTGGATGAGATCAAAAATTACTCGCCAATAGTTGAAGTAGAAGAAGATAATGGACTACCTTTTTAGCCAGTAATAATTTTTCTTTAGAAGCCCAAAGTACAAACCCCAAATAAAACTTTAACTTAAATATTATCGCGCCAACATCCCTTTAGCCAGGGTTAATGTTGGATTCCTCCTTTTGGTCAATGGGGGTAGTTTTAACTATCCCCAAAGACGCTGTGTAGATGCTTAGTTTTTTGCTTAGGAATTACACAATGGAGATGTAACTAGAAAAAGAGAAAATAGGAGATTAAGAAAATGACTATGAAGAAAGCAATTTTTAAAGATGGTGATATGGACATTAGCGGCAATTACTATATTAAATGTTTAGCTAATAATAAGATGTACCCAGGAAAAGCGTTAACCATGTTTAGCCGTAAAAATGATCATATAGATAATCTAAATGCTGGAATATCTGAACCTGCTGAATTGATTAGTGATTGGCGTAAATATGGAGCAGATAATTTTGAATGGGGAATATTACGCATATCTGAAGCTAGCGAACCTGAATGTGATAGAGATGTTACTAATCGTTTTTGGGAACTCAAATATGTGTATGAGATTTATCCATCTTTAGGAATAGAGACTTATACCAAAAAATCAATGCATGACAAATTATTGTTTGAATATTTACGATTAATACATAACCGCTTAAAAGATTGGCATATAGTATCAACCCAAAATTATGTTGGGAAATCTGGTAAAGGTGGTACTAAATTAGATACCTATATTACGGATGATAGAGGTGGTTATCATTGTTTTGATATGCACGATCCAAATGAAGAACCTTACCCAGGAAAATCTATTAATACATATACTAAACATAAACAATATTGTGAAGAGAAAAATATTAAATTTCTCAATTTAGTCGAGGTAACAGATCATGCAGTGTGCAAGGTAAAAATCAGCGGATTTACAGAAAAAAAATCTGAATATCCGGAAGGTTGGGATGTAGATTAAAACCTCTTTTTTGAGGGAAAAAAATTCACTATTAAACGAAAAGGAGGACTAATGACGTGACTTCAATTTACGAAAAACGAATATCAAATTTAGAAGAAAAAATGGGAAATTTAAGTAAAGATAGTGCGGTATCAACTGCAATTATTGATCGCTTTAGTGAATCAATAGACAAGCTATTTAAAACTTTAGATGATTTGAATGCTACATTGCAGACCGTTCAAATTTCGATGGTATCAATGCAGAGTGAAATCAAATCTAATGCAACTGCTGTTAGTAACTTACAAACTAAGGTTGATAGTTTAGAGGATAACAGCAAATGGGACTGGCAGAAGTGGATCAAAACTATCATACCTATTTTGATTACAAGCGGAGTAATTTACGGGATCGTTAGATTAATAGAAGCTTCGATTAGATGAGGAGAAGAAAATGACATTATTAGAGCAAGCAGAAAAACAATTATTTTTGAGTGACCTTACATTAAGGGTTATTGCTATTGACGAAAAAATAAATGAACACCTAAAAAGTATAGAAAAATCAATTGAATCTATTGAAGGAGAAAATAATCATGGCACGTCTTTTGAAATCTAGTAAGTTTTGGTTAGCTGTATTAGGTGTAGTTAATACTTTGGTGAGTCATTATTTGAATATACCGGTTGAAGTTTGGGCTAGTGTAGATGCACTGTTTCTAGTGGTTATTGCTTCTATTTGTGCTGAAGATGTAGCTACAAAAAGTAATTCAAAATAATAATCAATTTTAGTTATAAAACATAAATATAACCATTTCCGTAATTGCCTATTATGGCAATTTTTTGTTTAACTTACCTGTTTATCAGGGTTGTCTACTTAGAGACATAAAAACTGAGGAGAAAGGATCTAAAAATGGAAACTGAAAATAAAGATTTAAATGTTGAGGATGTTGAGGAAACAGAAGAAGAATCTACTGCCGAAAATGCAGGTAAAAAAACTACTAAAGATTCCAAACTTTTTACTCAAGCAGATATGGATCGTGTAGTAAAGGATCGGTTAGCTCGTGAGAAAAAAGAAAACTCAAAATTATCCGAATCTTGGGAGTCAGAAAAAGCTGAATTGACTTCACAAATTGAATCTTACGAAAAAATTGTTAAGGGTATTGTTGATGCAAAAAAATCTGATATTCCTGAGAATTTTCGTAAACTCTTTGATAAGTTGTCAATTCAAGAACAATTTGACTGGTTAAATGATCCTGCTAACAAATTAGCGGATAAGAAAACTATCCCCACTACACCAAATGCTAGTGACAGCTCTAAAGAGCAATCTATTAAACCTGTAAAAAGGTTATTTTAATTTTAAGGAGATAAAAAATGGCTGATGTAACTATTGACACTACTAGTGTCTCACTTAATGGCAATTCTGATTTTGCCGGAAGTATTTCTTTAATTGCCGGAAGTGCAATTAATGTTGTAGCACCTTGCTATATTTCTAGTGACGGGAAACTTTATCCTGCTTCTGCTAGTGGTTCTGTTTGTGATGGTTTTGCTGGTAAAACTTATGTTTCCGGTCAGGCAGCTACTGTTTTTGGTAAAGGTATGATTTTTAGCGCTTCTGCTTCATCTCTCACACCTGGACAAAATTTATATCTGTCTACTACAGCAGGTGCATTGGCTACTACTGCTACTAACTCACAGGCAGCTATTGCCCGTGCCATTTCAACTACAGATATTATCGTACTTTAAGAGAGGAGATTATAAATGACTACAAATAACACTGGTACTTATACTTTGGATGATCTGCTCTCTATTAAAAATCGTTATGTCTCTGATTTTGGAGTGCAGGCAATTTCTGATACTTTCGCTAAAGACTTAGCTTATTGGAATACTGCTATTGATGATCAGCTTGGTTTGTTATGCGAAAAAACTACTGAAAACACTTTGACATGCGGAACCTCAACAAAAGTTAAATTTGAGGAAATTGACGAACTTGGTAAAGCCAAAACAAAAAAGGGTGTTGCTGGTCAAAATGTTAGTTTTCCTCTTAAGCAATTTAAAGCCGCTTTAGGTTGGGATACAAAATATATTGAGACTGCTACCGTTGGGGAAATGGCTTTAGCTTATCAGGGTGTGAAAATTGGTTATTTGGATGAGATTCAAAGCCAAATTCAGAAAGCAATTTTTAACAATGCAAATTATAGTTGGGTCGATTCTTATGATTCTGGTTTGACTCTTTCTTGCAAGCGATTTGCCAATAACGATGGTTTTAAATATCCCGACAGCGGAACTCGTAGTTTTTCCTCCACGCATAATCACTATTTGGCTCGTGCTGGTACTTTGGCATCTACAGATGTTGATGGTCTGGTATCAACTGTTAGCGAACATTCACCAAAAGGTTTGATGATAGCTATCAATTATGCAGATCGTGCTACTTTTGAAGCTTTGACTGGATTTAAGGCTTTGTCAAGTGTCAATATGGTTTATAACGCTTCAGATGCTACCATCCAAAAAGCTAATATTGAAGACGATCTAGAAAACAAGCTCATTGGTTTCTATAATGACGTTCCCGTTTGGACTAAACCATTTGCCGTATCAAATTACTGGTTATGCATGGCTACTAACGCAGATCAGAAGCCGCTTGCGTTCAGACAGCGCAGACAGCCTGCATTACAGGGTCTACGCATGTTGGCAGACATTCCTGGTTATCCTTGGCTTGTTAAAAATTCTGAATTTGAATTTGGTATCGCAGCTTTAAATCGTGTTGCCGCGAGTGTGCTTTATATTGGCGGCACTACTTGGGCTAATCCAACCCTGTAATCTCCTCTAATCTCAAGTAGGGGAGTTTTTGATTTAACTCCCCTACAAAAATTAAGAAAGGAGGAATAAATGCAAGAAAAAATAATTTTAGCTTATTGCGTAATTATGCTTCTTATTTTTGGTAAACCTAGACAGGAGGCAAATTATGAATCTTAATGATTATCTAATTGCTTACCTGGGTGACCTAGTAACAACATTTAGCGTATCTGCATCTGCATTATCGTTTATCGTGTCAGAAACTTTGGTTGATTATGATGTGGATAGTGAAGAAGATGCTACAGATTTGGTAAAGCTTCATCGACTAGGCATTATGGAAACGTGGAAATATTTGATGATGAAGCAAACAGCAAATTTTGATTATAGTGCAGATGGGGCTAGTTTTAAAACTAGTCAACTTTATGATATGTGTGCTAAACAATATTCATTAGCCATGTCTGACTGTTATTCATATTTACCAGAATATGAGATTACCGTCTCTAGTCACCCTCTACATTGTGGGGGTCACTATGCACAATATTAATTTAGATGCTAATAGATTTGCGATAACTGCAATTTCTACAATGTTTGATACATGTTTGATTAACTCTAGTGCTTCAACTACTAATAGTTTAGGGGAGATTATCAAAACATATACATCAGGTTCAATGTCTGCCAGTTCTATTTGTGGGATTGATTATGGTGTCGGGTCCAAAACTTATGGCGATACTATCAAACAAAAATATGATGCCACTATTAGATTACCACTCACAACTGATATAAGTAGCGATAACACCGTAACTATAGGTGATAAAACCTACAATATAGTTGATTCTATAGTGACAGGGCATGGTCAATTGATTGTGCATTGTAACAGGGTGACATTATGAGCAATGTACAAATTGAGGGGATAGATAAGATTATTGCTAAACTTGAGAATCTCAAAAATGTTGATACGATTCCTGTAGCAATGGCAGGTGCTTACAAAATTCTTAGTGGAGCCCAACAAAGAGCGCCTGTCAAAACTGGTTATCTTAGGCAATCTGGTTTTGTAGAGGAAGTAGAAGATGGTGCAGAAATTGGTTTTAGTGCTGAATATGCTTGGTATCAGGAATTTGGCACTTCAAAAATGCCTGCACAACCATACTTAAGACCAACTCTTGATGAAGATGCTGATGAGATTATCAAAGTTATGCAGGATAAAATTAATAAACAGATAGAGGAGGCTAACAAATGAGTACATCACAAATTGAATCTGTAGTTAGTATCCTTACATCTGGATCAATTATTGTTCATCCACTTGTTAAACCTGAGAATATCAACAATTGTTGTGTTTATAGTTTAATTTCTACTAATCCTATTAATTCAATGACTAAAAATCTAACTGACAAAATACGTGTCCAGATTGATTGTTATGGGAATACGTTAGATGCTAGTTTAGATTTAGCGGATAGAGTGAGGGGATTATTGGATTTAAATGAGACTGATTTTATGTTAGGTCGAATGATTAATCAGATGACAATGGTTGATAGTGAGACGAATACATTTAGATCAGTGTTAGATTTTTATATTTATTAGAGAAAGGAAAATAATTATGCCTGATATTGTTGTAACTGATTATGGTTCATTGTTATATTTGCAGACTACTAGCGGTTCTGCTTCTTCTGGCAGTCCGATAGCTACTGTTCAAAAACTTGAGATGCCATCTATAGAAAATCCAACGATTGATGCACGTAATCATTCGACTGGTAAATACCCGTCAAAAGTAACTAGTGGGAAAATTAACATATCCACTTTATATGCTACTTTATCTATGGGTGATTCTTATGCATCTACACTAAGAGATGCTGTTGTTAGTGGTTCTGCTCTTAACTTTATGATCCAATATCCCACTGCCAACAAATGGTATTTTAGCGCTATTGTCTCTAGTTTTGCTCCTGTAGCTGCTGATGCTGGTAGTGATAATCTAAGTAGTGTACGTGTTGGTTTTGATCCAACAGGTGAGATGTTGATGCTGTAATATCAATTGAACAGGATTGATTTTAAGGCGTTTATTTTTATAATGTGTCAATTTATACCAATATAAATTTAAAATCGCTTAGAATCATTCCTAGATGCCTTAAATGGGTATTATAGTACGTTTGATCTAATATTATGGCCTATTATCACATGATTTTAGGCCATATTTATTAATATTGCTTGCTATAACTGCAATTATCAAAACCATCAAATAAGATAATAAATATCTATAAATATTGTCAAAAAACATAATGATTATGAATAACATAATCAACACTTTTATTACCCAATGAAACGAACATTTTATCGGGTGAATATATATTTTCTTAGGAGGAAAAATGAATAAACAAGATATTTTGGCTAAATTTAAGGAAAATAAACTAAAAACTAAGGTTATCCATATTAAATCAATAGATATGGATTTAACTATTCGAGAATTAACAGGCAATGAGTATATAGAAGTATCTAAAGACATGACAACCAATATATATCTGAACAACATGATTATGTATTCAGTGATAGATGAAGAAGGTAATCGTGTTTTTGATAATGATGAGATCATTAAATCTTTGAATTCTGTAGATTATGAATATTTAGCCTCCAATGTATTGGTTTTTAATGGCATCAATATTGAGGCTAAAAATAAAACAAAAAACTTGAAGATAACGAATTAATCAAGTTTGCTTATCGTTTAGCATTACAACTTGGCATATGGGATGTTGAAGGGTGGTTAAATGAGATTGGTATTAATCAATTATTAGATTGGCTTACTTATTATCAGATCGAACCTTGGGGATTTGAGATGGAGAATATTCGACATGGGGTTAAAAGAGATCCTAATAATGGTAAACAATCATCAGAACAACAATTAAATATAGCAAAATCAATTTGTGATTTATATAAATAAATATGGAGGTGATTAATAATGGCAGATTTAGGCGATATTGTAACTAAACTCAAATTAGATAAATCTGATTTCGATAAAAATGTTAGTGATGCACAATCCAAAATTGGTAGTTTTGGTCAAAAGGCTACATCAGCAATAGATAAATTAAATAAATCACCTCTTGGACAGATTACTCAATCAGTGACAGGATTTAGTTTAGCTAGTGTTAGTGCTGTTGGTTTAGCATCTAAAGCAATTCAGGAATTTGTTCAATTTACTAAAGAAGCAGTAGATGAGACTGCAAATTATGCAAGTCAAATTGATAATTTATCAAGATTGACAGGTAACAATTCAGAAGAAACCAGCAGATTGATCCAGTTAAATGATGATCTATTCATCTCATACGACACACTTAAAACAGCTATGGAGGGTGCTGCTAAAAAAGGTATTGACACATCTACAGAATCATTAATGCGTATGTCTGATGAATATAAAAATCTAACATCCAACATAGATAAAAATCAATATCTAGTAGACAATTTTGGTCGTAGTGGGCTTGAAATTAAGAAATTTATGGAACTTGGCGCTGATGGTATCAAAGCTAAAATGGGCGCTGTATCTAGTTCTATAGTTATGGATGAGAAAGCTGTACAGAAGACAATCGCATATAAAAAATCAATAGATGATTTAAATGATGCTATGTCAGGTGTTAAATATCAACTAGCTAATGAAGTTATCCCTGCTATGACCGACCTTAATACAGTTATGGCTTATGTGATAGAGAATACAACACAATTAACAGGAGCACATAATACACTTGAATTAGGTTTAGAAGCATTTTTAAGCGTGGTATCTCCTGCATTATTGACAAGTTATCAAGGTGCATCTACAGCCATTCACGAATGGGCAACAAAAATAAACGAAGCTGCTGATAATACAGATCATGCATCCGATAGATACGATAATATGAATCGAGTAGTATCTGAAGTAGCAGAAACCTATACAACAAGCTATTCAAAAATGACAGGTTGGATCAATGACTTTATGGATTTAGAGGGTAAATCTGCTGATGAAGTAGAAAAAGCCTCAAGACGTATTGTTTTATCAATGTTACAAGATAGACTAGCCGCTGATGGTGAACTAGATGATCAGGAAACAAATTATCTTCTACATTTAGGCCAACAATGGGGTATTTTTAGTGACACAGCTATAAAAGAAATGCAAGACGCTATGAATCAGGCAAAAGCCTATCAATCAGTTATTGATGGTCTAAAATCTAAAACTATCACTATAACAACAGTCTATAACAGCATTTATACATCATCTGGTGGCAATGTAGCTCCATCAACAACTGCCGCTTACCACTCTCAAAATCTACGTACTAACGCTTTAGGTGGTACTTTTACTATTCCTAAATCTTACGGAACTGAGGGTTTTGTTTTAGGTGGTATGGCTACAGCATCAGCAGGGGAAACGGTAACTATTAATCGAGAGAATAATACAGATAAATTATTATCCCAAATGAATAAAACTATAGAAAACTTAAAACTTGAGATAGATTACTACAAACTTGCATCTGCAATTAAAACTGAATTTCAAAAAGCATAAGGAGGGATAAATGGCTAGTTTTGCCGACAAAATATATATTAATTTAACTTCTGGATCAACAGTAGTTGACCTGGCTCCTTATGCGATTAAAAATAGTATTGATTTTGAATGGGGTATTAATGGTAATAGTTCATTGAATAATATTGCCGATATCGGAACACTAAAATTTACTTTAAATAATACAGATAAATTATTCTCCCCAAATTCACCTACAAAAATGACAGGTTTTGATTTTGGATCACAAATAGATTTAATATTTGTTTTTGATGCTGTTTCCTATAATCGTTTTTCTGGAACTATAGATTCAATAAAAATAAAAAATAATGTAAGTAAAGGTGAAAATCTTGTTGATGTAGTTGTCACTGATTGGATAGATTATGCAGCTACTTTTCCTGTTGACAATCCTGATTATCTGGTAAATAGCACTGCCGATGCAGCTATTGATGAATTATTGTCAGCAATGCCCAGACAACCAAAAAATAAATCATTATCAGTTGGTCAATCTGTATTACCAGTAATTTTTGATGCAACAGATGATAAAACAAAAACATATTCTGAATTAAGCAAACTTAGTAATTGTGAACCTGGCTATGTTTATTTGAAGCATGATAAAGATTATGGAGAAACACTCGTATTTGAGAATAGATATGATCGAAGTGGTCTAATCCAAATAAAAGAATATCCAAATACAAGGGCTGATTGTGAGCATGGAGAATTATTAAATTCAACAACTAATAGTAATTTATTAACAATTTCTGGTAATCCGTTATTGTGGATAATCGCCTCTAATGCAAGTGCTATTTTTGATAATTCTGCCAATGATTCAACCATAAATTATGGTGATGGCATAGTTAACAAAATGACCGTCACCGCTAATCCAAAAACTTATGATAGTGCTTCAGTCGTTTTGTGTTCTCTAAGCAGTCCGTTAAAAATTGCTTCAGGTCAGACATTGGAATTTTCGCTTGATTATAAAACATCAACAGGAGAAAATTGTAATGCTATTGCAGGTTCAATGATCCAACCAGTTATAACCACTGACTATACAATGTATACAAGTAAAAGCGGTGGCACTAACATTTCGGCGTATTTATCCGGTAGTGCTGTATTTACAGCCTCTAAAGCTATCTTTAAATATAAGAATACATCTGGTTATTTGGGTTATATCCGTAAAATGCAAGCTAGAGGAATAGGTATTTATAGTTTTAGTCAGGTGAGTTCAACAACGCAAGATGATAATTCGATAAACACATTTGGGGTCAAGAGTGCTAATTTTAGTCAACCTTATCAAACCGATATTGAGAATGGAAACTTTTTTGTAGTCAAGAATATCGAATATGAAAAGAACCCCCACACAAAATTTATAGATATTTCGTTTTTAGCAAATACATCTGACTTTTTATATCAGTCATTTTTAAATATTGACATAGGTGATAAGATCAAAGTGATAGATGATGAAAATGATCTGAATAGTGAGTTTTATGTACAGAAAATAGTGGGAAGTTTAGAATTAGGAGGAATCGTGAATATAAAATTGATATTAAGACAAGTATTTACATTGGCATTAGGATTATCAATGGTTGCCTGTACTTTCTCAAATTCGGGAAGTTCAACAGGGGATGCATTGTGCTATGGCAATTTACCACAAATTAATAGCTTAACTGATATGACATTAACCGCTTGGGTTAATCCAACTACTTACACAAAAGAAACCATTATGTCTGGTTGGGTTAGTGAAGTTGGCGGTATAGCAGTTTACATTGGTGGTTCAACTTATGTTGACTATGGGGTTATTCAAATTGTACGGATTCATGCCACTAGTGGCGGTCAGTGGGTTACTACAGAAAAAGTGCCATTAAATCAAATGTCATTGATTGAAGTATCTGTACCCTCTGATTTGAGTGTACCTAACGTTTGGATCAATGGTATTAAAGCAACCACACAGGTTCTAAAAGTATCTGGAATTGGATACGATGGTACTCCAGTTGGTGCTGTTACCTCAATCGATGGTATGGATTGGTGTATAGGTAACATTCATGGATCGGCGGCTGATGTACAGTTTGCATTGCCATTTAGAGGGAAAATCGTTGATGCTAGAGTATATAACAGACTATTTACTAAATCCGAATTATTTAGCGGTGGTATTGGTGATATGAGTGTCACCGATGGATTAGTTTTCCAGTCACCAGTTGTACGCACATCAGAACTAAACACCTACAATAATTTGACACTAACATCATCCACAAAAGTTTTGGATAATATTTATGGTGAAGTTGGTACTGCAAATGGTGTACCTACAACCTCAATACCATAAAAAATATATAAAAATAATCAAAAGACCATCTTTAGTGTTGAGGTGGTCTTTTTGATTTAGGAAGGAGATTTAATGGCTCAATCACTTTATATTGCTCAAGGCAATGGTATTACTTTCACACCTAACACAAGCGCAAGCCTTTATTATATTGCCGTAAATACAGCAACAGCATCACAGGTAACTACTGGTTCACTTTCAAACTATTATGTGTCAGCTAGTGCTTTATCACAATCTGATTATGGTAAAAGATCTGTATATATACCTTTGAATACATATGTACCTTTAAATGGTACTGAAACTAATGTAGTCAGAATACCATCCCCATTAAACGGATGGAAATTAATTAGTGCAATGGCTTCATGTAGTGCATCCTCTACTTCAGGATCACCAACATTTACCATTTATCGTAGTTCGGCATCATCTATTACTCAAGTAAATATGTTATCTACCAATGTCACTATTGACCAGGGCGAATACGATAGTCTTTATGCTTCAGCAAGCACAGTTGTTAGCTCATCAAATGTTGTTTATACAGGTGATAAAGTTTGGGTATCTAGTGCAGGATCGGCTTTGTGTGGGACTGGTGTACTTTATTCTGGCGTGTCACTTACCTTCCAAAATTTATTTTAGGAGGTGAGACATGTCATTAGATGATAGTTTAAGCAAAGTTTTAATGCATTTTGACGGTACAAATGGTGGCACTAGTTTTATAGATGAATCGGGTAAATCATGGACTGCTACAAATGCTACAACTTCAACCACTCAATCTAAATTTGGTGGAGCAAGTGGATATTTTAATGGCGGTACTAATAATAATATAACTTCTCCACATACGACCGATATGGTTTTTAGTGGTGATTTTACATTTGATTGGTGGTCATATTTAAGCTCTAAAACTGGTGGTAGATGGGTTTACTTTGGGGGTTCTGCTGGTGATATTATGGTTGGATTTGATGGTGGTAATTTAGCAATTGGTAGAAGTAGTGTTGTGGTTGATAAAGGGTATGCACATGGCATTAATGTTAATACTTGGGCGCATTTCGCAATCTCTCGATCTGGATCAACAATCTACTTCTTTGCTAATGGGTCACTTTTAGGATCTGCTGGTAATACAACTGCTTATGTCTCAACGGGAACTCAAGCAATCGGAGGTAGACCGTCTACCGATTCATATTATGGTTATTTGGACGAATTGAGAATAAGTGTCGGTATAGCTAGATGGACTAGCAATTTTTTAGTACCAACTTCAGCTTATGGTTCTGGTGGGATATTAACACCGATTTGGTTTATGTAGAAAGGAGGAAATATGGCAAATATACTTGGTCAGGAGTGTTATCACTTTTCTGATGAAGAATATATACAAGCTGCCCGTAAATGTCATGGCATCGTAACAGAAATGGCTAAAACATTAGGTACAGATAAACAGGTAATTAGATCAAAAATGAAACACAATCCAGAGCTAAAAAAAATAGTCATGGAAGAGAGAGAATTTATTAATGACCTTTCTCAAAATGTATTAATTCGATGCCTGGAGAAAGATAGTTTGCCTGCCGCTATGTTTGCTCTAAAAACAATTGGCGGATGGTCAGAAAATAAAACATTCAATATTAATGCAACTTCAAATGATGATGAAGAAGAATATGATTTATCGGTATTAACGCCTGAAGAACTGGCAGAATTGGAGCGTCTTAATGCAAAAATTTATAAATCCAGAGACGCTGAACAAGATTAAAGCAGAAAACAATTTTTATGAATTTATCAAACAGGCATGGCCAATTGTAGACCCTGCCTGTTTTGATGAATCTGCATGGCATCTAAAACTATTAGCAGATTATTTTCAGGCATTATCTGAAGATAAGATACCAACAAATAATTTATTGATTAATATACCTCCTCGCTTTGGTAAATCCAGAGTAGCAGATTTATTCGTACCTTGGATATGGATAAAAAATCCAGAGAAAAAGTTTATTTATGGATCATACGGTAAAGAACTTGCTTGCGATGCCACAAAACTTATTAGAACTGTTATTAATAGTTCATGGTATCAAGAGCGCTGGCCTTTACGATTAACAGAAAATAGACAAGATTATATTGCTAATTATCGGCGTGGTAATTGTTATGCGGTTGGTACTGGTGGTGCTGTAACTGGTAAGGGAGCAAGTTACCTTATTGCTGATGATCTTGTCAAAGTTCAGCAAGCCAACAGTGATACAGAAATTAAATCAGCAAATGATTGGTATGATGATACATTCTCAAACCGTTTTGACAATATCAAAACAATAAAAAAGGTAGTTATTGGTCAGCGAATTAGAAACGATGATATAGCAGGCCATTTACTAGAGAAAAATCCTAATGGTTGGGAGCATATAGTCTTACCTCTTGAATATGACGGTACACGATATACCTCTAGCATTGGTTTAGATGATCCCAGAACAGAAATTGGTCAATCATTATGGCCTAATAGATTTGGCGCTAAAGAAATAGAAAAAGTAAAAGGTGACCATACAGAACTTGGTTATGCAACTGAATTTATGCAACGGACTACAACTATACAAGGTTGCATATTCAAAAAAGATTGGTTTATCAATCGTATAGATAATACTGATATTGTTGCTAGATTTATTTCTTGTGATACTGCTCAATCCGTAAAGTCTAGTGCTGATCCTAATGCTATTATTGTTGGCGAAATTAGAAGTGATTATAGATTGTTTATTCGAGATGTATCTTGCAAGCGTCTTGAGTTCCCACAATTACAAGCAGAAGTTGAACGACTATCTAGCATGTATAAATATAAGCTAAAAAAAATATTAATTGAGAGTAAGAGCAGTGGTATTTCACTTCAGCAATCTATTACTCAAAGTAGTCCTGATTGGATGGGAAATTTAATATTTCCTGTTAATCCTGTTGGGGATAAAGTTCAACGCTTTTATCAGGCTAGTATGTGGTGCGAAAAAGGTACAGTATTACTACCTCCACCTAACGAAAATTTTAGCTGGCTATTCGATTTTGAATCTGAATTTTTTTCTGTGCCTCAAAGTCGCCATGACGACATGAGTGACGCATTATCGCAATTAATATTATTTGTTGAACCCTACTTGGCTGAGGCTTTGAGGGCTTACAAGGAAGGAGTTAAACAATGGGATTAGGACTAACTACAGAAGAAAAAAATTATGAACTTTCGCAAAAGTCTTTGTATCATAAACTAGATAGACTATATGAAAATAACGGATTATATGAACGGCAAATTTATAGCAATACCCATAACTATAATCGTGGTGCTGTTGATAGATTTTTGGATCATACTAGACCACTAAGAACAACGGTTAATAGATCTGTTGAGTTTTACGAGTCAAAATTAGCAGTACCAATGACTATAACATCTGACAACCAGCAAGTAATTGATGCCATAAATCAAATTTGGATATGGTCCAATTTTAGCGCTATCAAAAATGTGATGCTTAGATTTGGCGGACTTTATGGGAATATTTTTATTAAGATTGTTTCTGATGGTTCTAAAGTTTATTTTGAGAATATTAAGCCTGAATATGTTTCTGATATCACGACTGACAATAGAGGTTATTTAAATACTATCAGACTTGATATACCGATTGTTGATGAAAATGATAATCAACTTACTTATACAGAATATTGGTCAAAATCTGAAGGTTATTTCTCTATCTGGCAACATCGACTAGGTGAAAATGCAGAACTAAGCACATTAGGTACACCTGTACAATCTGGTTGGCTTGCCGAAATGGGGATCGACTTTGTACCTTTCATAAATATCAAATTTAAAGATATTGGTAAAAAATGGGGTGTAGGTGCTGTAAACCATGCACTTGATAAGATTGAGGAAGCTAATAAAGAATCAAGCCGGTTGAGTGACCTTATTTTTAGAAATAACAAAGCTACATGGTCTATCACATCCAATAATGTTGATGCAAATGGTAGATCTATTCCTCCTAGATTATCAAAAGATGCTGAAGATGAATTCTTTAGCGCAAATGGCGAGTCATTTTTAAAATTGCCTGGTAATGCTGAATTAAAATCATTAGTACCAGATTTACATTATGCAGATGCATTGTCTATACTTGATTCGATGATGAGCGAAATTAAACAGGATTTACCAGAATTGCTATATTATGACCTCAAAGATTCGTCAAATATGAGCGGTAAATCTATCAAACTCCTCATGTCTGCCGCAATTGATAGAGCAAATGAATATCTTGATAATTTTGTACAAGGCCTTATAAGGGCTAATCAAATCGCTTTGACTATTGGTAAATTTTGGGGAATATTTAATTTAACAGGTAACTATGAAGATGGATCTTTTACACATCAAATATCTACTCCTGAATTATTCCCATTGTCAGAAGATGAGAAGGCATCCACACTAAAATCTTATGTTGAGGCAGGAATGGCTTTATCTACCGCAATGAGATTAAGCGGATTTCCTGAAGAGGTAATTACTAAGGCATTAGAAGAAAAACAAAACGAAACTAACAATATCCTAAATAATCCAAATGTTGCCCTTTCTAGCCTTTCTAGCTTCAATAGAGGCTAGATATGTCCCCTTCTTATAACCAAATTGCTAAAGCACAATTAAGACAATATTTAGCCAATGCAGGCAAATATGAATCAAAAGAGATAATACAACTAGCCAATAAATGGGGTGTAGTGGCTGATAACTTGACTGACATTATTGATAAACTATCCCAAAAGAAAATTCTATCAGCCGACCAATTATATAGACTAGATACCTACCAACAATTTTTAGCTAGTGCAAAAGAACAAATTTATACCTATAACAATTTTGCCAGTGGGGTTATTACCAATGGTCAAAAACAATTTGCACAAATAGGGCTGAATATTGCTACAGATAATATAGAACTAATCACAACAAATTTTCATAAGTTAAATCTTGATAGCGTTAAAAATATGATAGGTATGACTAGTGACGGTTCTCCACTATATGATCTATTGATTAAATCCTACCCCCAAACTATAGATAAGATTACTAACACACTTATTAATGCAAATGCACTTGGTTATAACCCTGTCAAAACAGCAGGGTTACTAGCCGATAGTATGAATGGTAATCTCACAAGAGCATTATGTGTTGCTAGAACTGAGCAAATGAGATGCTTAAGGGAGTCTAGTTTACAGCAGATGGAGCAATCAGGCGTTGTTAAAGGTTGGATACGCATAGAAGAAAGTGATGCTTGCGATGATTGTTTAGCGGAAAATGGCAAACATTATAGTTTTGATGATAGTTTTGATAGTCACCCTAATTGTAGGGGGGCGTGTATTGCGGATATATAAAAATTTACCCCTCTTTTTATTGAGGGGTATTTTTTGCTCAATCAATATGCTTAATCGTATGTAAATTTACAAACTCAATATCATCAATATCTGGTAATTTTGGATAATCATAAACTTTCTGAATTATAAATGCTGTAACAAGTCTATTAATTTCGCTTTTATCCAGTAAGCAAAATTGTTTAAACTCTTCATCATTTAGTTTGTTTAAATAATCTCTAATTATTTGGATTAATAAATATTCCTTTTCTTTTGGACAATCTTTATTTTGTTTAATAAAATCCTGAATTGTGATAGGCATTATTTCCTCCCATTTGACTGTGAACTCAGCCAAAAATAATTATATATCAATCAAATGGATTACCCATAACATAAGCCTGTTTTAAATCTTCTTCACCAATATTCAGGTATTTTTTAGTGATTTCCACGCTGGAATGTCCGAGTAAGAGGCTAATATCAAAAACGCTTACATGATTACGATATAGATTTAAAGCGAAATATCTTCTAAAATCATGTAAACCATAAGGCTTCATATTCGCTTGAATTGTATATTTTTGAACCATGTGTCTAAGTCCTGATATGGTTAGTCTTGAACCTTCCTCATTTAACCACAACGGATCTATTTGATCATAATCTTGACGAGTAGACAAATATTTTCTTAATGCACGTCTAGCTTCTCGATTAATAAAAGTAAATCTATATTTATCACCTTTACCATGATAAATTTTTACGCTTCCTGTAATTAGATTTACATCTTGAATATTTAATGCTAGAAATTCAAATGCACGACATCCACTACTAGACAAACAACATAATATTGCCCTATCTCTTATACCCGTTCTGCTATTTCTACATATATCAATTAATTTTTCTACGTCTTGTTTGGGTATGCCTGGTAATGGGGTTATTTTAGCAGGTGGTATTTTTACTTTTTTTATTGGATTTTTCCAGTTATCCGGTTCATATTCAAAATCATAAAAAATCAATAAGGCTTTGATTGTTCGATAACTGGCATGTATTCCCCCTGCATTACGATGACTATTTAGACTGTCTAGATATTCTCGAATTATCTCAGGTGTAATATCTGATATATATTCAAGATTTTTTGGTTTTATCCATCTATAAAAATATTGACATTCTCTATCATAAAAGAGGATTGTGTTATTTGACTTTTTTTCTGTTTTCTTTACTTCAATGAATGTTGAGATAACGTCTGCAATTTTATCTCTAGAAAAAGTCACACGTCCTAAACTTGAATTTTCCATATTAACCTCACTTTTTATATTTGATTTGAGGTTATATGGCTATGTGTACTCCTAAGTCATGCCTGTCTGCCAATTCCAGCATTTCCCCAGACGCGTCGTAGAATTATAAGCGGAAGAAGAGGGTACGTCAATAATTCAGCAAATCATAGGGACTCTTGAAAAGATTATTTTCTCAATTAATCCGATTAGTCCAGTTTTGAAAATCTATTTTACTGATTCTAAAAAGAATATGAAAATACCCTCAAAAAAATTTGAGGGTATGAAGATATTTAAAATTAAATTAGATCTCTTTTTGAATGAGGTACTCTTGCTTTGAGCGGATCCTGGACATGGCGTTGTGAGCGCATTCAGTATGAGTGCAGGTATTTATATCGCAATTGATCACAATCATTCCTGTATGTGGATAATCCACTGCCGATAAGGGTACTTTTACTTCAGTACCTGTTACATTGCAAATACCAAAACCAGTTTTCAATCGTCCCCTTTGTACATTCATCAACATTGTCTCCTTCTAAATATTATTTTCCGAACTTCCAAGAAACACTGATCATTATTATTTTCAGAATTCTCGAACGTTGGATCCAATTCAGACGAGCAAGGTGGTAGCGATAGCAATGCAAGGGATAATGGACCACACTTTTTAGTTGAGCAATTTATTTATTTTGCAACAGACCTCATTTCATTTTGCAATAATTATTATAGACTTTTCTTGAAAGAGAGGGTAATTAATATGACAAACATATCCAAAATTGATGACTATCCCGATGGAAAACTAGCTAACCCCCCGAATAAGGAAAGAATATGGTCACTTGATCTTCATCTGAAAGAATTGAATTCCAGCTGGCTTTTGCATCATTGATAAAAAATTGATGGAATACCTGAAATGTTCCGGTATTTGTAAGATCTTAAATAGATCTGTTACGCAGGTTTTATCTGGCAGAATCATCCATCCTTTACCATCTACCATGTCGGCACGGATGAATCCTGGCCCATAAATCTTAATTCTCATAAATTCATTATAACGAATCTTTGAATTTATTTTTATCGAATGTTGGTAGATAGAATTTCGTTTATAATTGCTGAACCAGCGCAAGCTGGTTATTTCTTTGAGGAGTAAGAACTTTGAGCCGGGTATATAATCCAGAAAGCGCCGGAAAAGAACGGAACGCATTAACTCGAGGCATTGTCCTCGCTTTACGAAATTTGATGAAGCAACAGGAAACAGATGCTCTTACCAAAGACCTGGCTGCTTATGTGGCTTTATCTCTTGAAGAGATTCATGGAACGATTGAAGCTTCGGTGAGTGCCTGGGAAAAACGGGATTACTGGGTAAAAGCCGATAAATTCCGGATCGAATGGGAATGGACTGCCGGAATGAGCAAAACGATGAAAGAGGCTTTGCTTAAAGAGGATTGGGCAACCGTTGCAATGACCTCGGCAAAGGTAGCACAAAAACTGAGTTCTATCACTGTACCCGAACGCAATCGAATTGGTGAACCCTGGGTGGGGGCTTGGAAGAAGCTTATCAGCGAAAATTGAATTATAAAGTTGATGAAAATAGCTCCTCTTTTTTTTGAAAGAGGAGTTTTTTTAATTCCTATTGACATTAACGTTACGTAATAGTTTATACTGTTGGCATGTACACAGTTAAGGAACTCTCAAAACTGGCTGGAATTACTCCTAGAACTCTGCATTACTATGATGAGATCGGTTTGCTTAAGCCGTCCCGCATTGGTGATAACGGCTATCGCTATTACGGGGAGCAGGCGGTCCTGAGATTGCAGCAGATCATGTTGTTCCGCGAGTTGGAAGTTCCGCTGGAGGAAATTGGTCAATTGATCGATAACCCGGGATTCAATGCACAAGGGACTCTGGAAAAGCACAAAAGGAACCTCGAAAAAAAGATAGAACATCTCCAGAAGATCATGAATACCGTCGAAAATACCCTTTCCTATATAAAAGGAGAAAACAATATGACACAGAAACAATTATTTGCCGGTCTGTCCGATGAACAACAGGCTGAGTACGAAAAAGAAGCTCTCCAAAAATACGATCCTGAGATCGTCAAAGAGAGCAACAAAAGATATAAAGGCTATTCTGATGATGAGAAACGCCGGATAGGTGAGGAAGGAAACCAGGTTTATTTAGATCTGCTCAATGCTATGCCAGATGGGGCTGATTCAGATAAGGTACAGGCGATCATCCAGAGATGGCGAGATCATATGAATTATTTCTGGACGCCAGATTTGGATCAATTGCTGGGACTTGCAGAACTTTATAATGTGGACCCAAGGTTCAAAGAAAATTTTGACAAAATTTCGCCTGACCTGGCAGAATTCATGAAAGAAGCTGTCAAGGTTTATGTGAGTAGACGAAAATAGAAGAACAAAAAAGATCGCTCCGAATTTCCGGAGCGATCTTTTTCTAGAAAAGATGATTCTTGAAATTATTTTTTCTTCAAGATGATACGGGCATCCACAACTTTGACGCCTTTACCATCTTCGTATACGAAGACAGGGTTGGCATCAGATTCTGCAACCTCATCCTTGAGATCCAGGATCAAGTTGGAATAGCGAGTGATGATCTGAGCCATGGCTTTGCGATCGCGTGGAGATTCACCGCGGACGCCAGCCAGAATGGCTGCACTGCGGATCTCGGTCAGCATCTGGGCTGCCTGTTCCTCAGAGATCGGGGCGACACGGAAGGTAACATCTTTGAGAACTTCAACGAAGATGCCACCCAGACCGAACATGATAGTGGGACCAAACGTGGGGTCATTGATTGAACCCATGATGACCTCGGTACCCATCGGGGCCATTTCCTGGATAGCAATACCATGGATATTGGCATCGGCTTTGTAGGCCTTGGCATTGGCAATAATGGTCTTGAAAGCATCGCGGGCAGCGTTTTCATCTTTGATATTAACTTTTACACCACCGGCATCCGATTTGTGGAGGATCTGCGGGGAGACAATCTTCATAACTACCGGGAAGCCAACTTTCTTGGCAAGTGCAACGGCTTCGTCTTCAGTCTTGGCAAGTTGAGTATTGGTGACATTCAAACCGTAGGCTTTGAAGACTTCCTTGGCCTCGATCTCGGTGAGTGCATCACGGCCATCGGCACGAGCGGCATCAATGATCTTGATGGCAGCTTTACGGGCAGACGGATCTGATTTGAAGGTAAATTCAGATTTTGTTTCATGTAGTCTGGCAAAGTCACGGAGGGCAGCGATTGTGCTGACAGCAATATCAGGAGCTCCAAATGCAGGAACCTCATTCTCTACCAACCAAGCCATTGCGGCATCAGAGCGTTCACCACCTACGAAGGAAACGGTGACTGGTTTATTGGTGACCTTGGAATCAACAATTGCTTTCTTGATTGCCTGGGCGATCTCTTCAGGATTGGTAACTGCTGTTTCGCAATACAGAACAACCAAACCATCCACCCACTTGTGAGAGAATGCATATTTGACAGTCTCATAGTACCAATCATTGCCAGCCATACCGGTCAGGTCAACCGGGTTCTTTGAGGAACCGAATTCAGGCATATGTTTCTTAAGTTCTTCCTGGACATCTTCAGGAGCAAACTTCAGAGGGAGGCCATAGCGTTCGGCTGCATCAGTTGCCAAGACACCTACGCCACCACCATTGGTGAGGATGAGCAGGTTATCGCCTTTCATCGGTGGCTGGGAGGCAAAGGTAAGGGTTTTATTGAACAGATCATTCAGATCGGAGGCCTGAAGAACGCCAGCCTGCTTGAACGCAGAACCATAGACCTTGGCTGCGCCAGCGAGTGAGCCAGTGTGGGATGCTGCAGCGGCGGCGCCATGTGCAGAGACGCCGGATTTGAGTGCAATGATCGGTTTGCTGCAATTCTGAGCTGCTTCGATAAAAGTGCGACCATTCTTGAGGCCTTCAATGTACAAAGAGATACAAGAAGTATCTGGATCGTCATCGAGCCATTCAATAAGGTCAGCGAAATCGACATCGGACATATTGCCGATGGAGATCAATTTGTCGAAGCCGACTTTCTTGGTATAGGTGGCGGCATCCAAAGCGATCAGCAAAGCACCAGATTGAGAGATCAATGCGGCTTTACCGGCCAAAGGAAGGCAGGGAGCAAAGGAACCGTTAAATTTATCTGAGTTGGAGAGAGTACCTACAATATTCGGGCCAAGGACACGCATCTTGTATTTGCGTGCAATGTCCAATACGACCTGCTCAAGTTCTTTACCCTCTTTACCAATTTCACTAAAACCAGAAGTAATGACGATCAGGCCTTTGACACCCTTTTTACCGCATTCTTCAGCCATTGCCGGGACGATCTTGGCAGGAACTGTCACGATGGCGGCATCGATCGCTCCTGGAACGTCAGAAATTGACGCATAAGCTTTGAGGCCGAGAATTTCAGGATCTTTTGGATTGATCGGGAATACTTTTCCAGCATATTCCCCTTTGATCAGATTATCAACAACTGAGTAACCGATCTTGCCCGGTGTGTTTGAAGCACCAATTACGGCAACAGACTTTGGTCGAAGAAGACCGTTGAGAGCTATCTTATCCACGAGTTTTCCTCCTAAGAAAACATAGAAATACAATTTGTTTTAAAATGTTTATAATGTCACAGTGCTTGAGTAATAAATTAAGTACCGGGCATAACATTTATTGTATACAGTTTGCAGTGCCTATTTGTCCTTATTATGACAGTAAACCTTCTTAAGTCAGCATAAAAAAGACGCGTCTTTCAAAAAACGAGGCATCAATATGAATCAACGTTCTATTAGCATGGTTTTAACAATGGCGTTAGACAGCGTAGATCCGTATCGTTTGACGAACCAACATATTTTACTTTCAAATACAAAAGTCTGCATAGGGAAATCTGAATATCTGGGTGTGCAGAACATTATTCTGATTGCAATGGGCAAGGCAAGTGTTGCGATGACTCAAGCAGCTGTGTCTATTCTGGGTGAAAAGATCAACCGCGGGGTCTGTGTATGTAAGAAATTGCCTGCAAATAAAACGCATTGGGAGCAGATCAAACTGGTACAGGGGAGTCATCCCATACCTGATGCGAAAAGCCTGAATGCCGGGGTTCAAGTACGAGATTGCTTGCAAGGATTGACTGAGAATGATCTTGTCTTGGTCCTGATCTCGGGGGGAGCTTCCGCATTGGTATCCTCTCCTGCAGAAACGATCAAACTGGATGAAATAAAAGAAGTAAACAAACTTTTATTACATTCCGGGGCAACGATCAATGAAATGAATGCTGTGCGCAAGCATCTAGAAGAATTAAAAGGCGGCGGTCTGGCAAGAGCAGCCTTTCCGGCAAAAGTACACACTTTGATCCTATCGGATGTGATCGGTGATGATATCAGCACAATTGCTTCAGGGCCGACAGCGGTAGATCCATTCACTTATGATGATGCAAAATTGGTACTAAAAAAATATGGTTTATACGAAAAGGTGTCAGATTCCATTAGGGACCGGATTCAAATGGGCTGCTCTGGTTTTGTTCCCGAAACAGGGAAACCAGGGGATTCGTACCTTGAAAATGTGACTAACCAGATAATCGGGAGTAATACTATTGCACTTGAGGCGGCAATTAGGGAAGCTGAAAAGTTGGGGTTGAAGACACGTATCTTTTCAAACGCATTAACCGGTGAGGCTAACCAGGCCGGCAAATTGTTTGTGGAGGAATGTCAAAGGATAGCAAAGGAAGTGTACGGCCCGATCATGGTTATCGCAGGGGGAGAAACAACAGTTACCATTCATGGGAATGGTAAAGGCGGCAGGAATCAGGAACTGGCACTTTCGGCGGTAAAGCAGATGGCAAACGATAAAAAAGGGGTTCTGGTCACGCTGGCAACCGATGGAGAAGACGGCCCCACAGATGCAGCCGGTGCTATTGTGACTGCAGAAACGATGAAAAGGGCCGAATCTCTCGGATTGGATACAGATCAGTATTTAAAAAACAATAATGCTTACGAATTTTTCGATAGAGTAGATGGGCTGCTTAAGATCGGTCCTACCGGTACAAACGTGAATGATCTAACCTTCTATTTCCGATTGGAGTAAGCTTCAGGATTAACGCAATAGGGAAGCGGATTACCAGTAAGTCCAGCTTCAATATTTCCCACGGTCATCATTGCCATGCGTTTACGGGTTTGAATTGAAGCTGAACCAATATGTGGCGTAATGACCACATTAGGGAGGCTAAGGAGTGGTGAATCTTTTGAAATTGGCTCTGGGTCAGATACATCTAACCCGGCTGCTGCTACCCTACCGGCGAGAAGATTCTGATACAAGGCTTCTTGATCTATCATTGCGCCCCTGGCAGTATTGATCAGGATCACACCAGGTTTCATCTCTTCGAATTGAGAAGCACCGATCATTCCTTTTGTCTCGGGGGAGAGATAGGCATGTAAGCTGATGAAGTCTGATTGTTGTAATAAATCAATGAGTGTAACAAAATTCGCACCCAGTTTCTTCTCAGCATCCAGATCACGATGGCGCTGGGTGTAAAGCACTTTCATATTAAAACCCTTTGCCCTGGCAGCCATCGCCTGACCGATTCGGCCGAATCCAATAAGCCCGAGAGTGGCACCATAAACATCCCTTCCACACATCACATCAGGGCCCCAGGGACGCCATATCCCCTGATGAACCTCATTATTCCCCTCAACAACCCGGCGAGCTGCGGCCATCAAGAGCGCCCAGGCGAGGTCGGCAGTGGTTTCAGTGAGAACTCCCGGTGTGTTTCCTACGGGGATGCCAGCCGAAGTTGCCGAGGGCACATCGATATTATCAAAACCAACCGCCATCTGGCTGATGACCTTCAGGTGATTTTGTTTCCCTATATGGATCACATTCGCATTTATCGGATCAGTAAGCATAGTAAGCATGCCATCCACTTCAGCGGCTTTTTGGATCAAAACTTCAACGGGAGGTGGACAATTTTCAGACCAAACCTCTATCTCGGCAAATTGTAAAAGACGTTCGATGGCTTCTGGAAAAATGGATCGAGTAAGAAACACTTTTTTCTTCATTTACTGCCTCCATATTAAAACGAAATTACTCCAAGATGTTCAAGCAAGATCTTGATACCGATAAAGACTAGAACGATCCCGCCGGCAATTTCTGCTTTGTGTTGGAATTTGTTACCAAACCGATTCCCGATTGCCACACCTGCAAATGATAATGTAAAGGTGGTGATGCCGATAAGAAGGCATGCAGAAATGATCTTTACCTCTAGAAACGCGAATGAGATCCCTACAGCCAAAGCGTCAATGCTTGTAGCCACTGCCAACGCAAAAAGCTCCTTGAGGTCCAGCGTTTCCTCGCATCCGCAATCGTCTTCATCCTTACTTTGAATCCCCTCAAAGAACATTTTTCCACCAACAAAAGCCAAAAGAACGAACGCGATCCAATGATCAATGGATGAAATATAACTGGAGAATTGACTGCCAAGGAACCATCCAATCAAAGGCATGAGTGCCTGGAAGCCGCCAAAAAATAACGCGATCAAAGCCGCATGTCTGTAATTCAGCTTACGCATATTCAGACCTTTACATAGCGCGACAGCAAATGCGTCCATTGATAGACCGACAGCGATCAAAAAGAGTTCAAGAAAGCCCATAACTTATCCAGAAAAAAAGAATAGCAGCGAAAATCCGCTGCTATTCTAACATATCCCTGGAATGGGATTGTCTATTCAGATTTTGCGTACCTGGCTTTTACAGAAGGTACCAGGTATTCATTGAAGGCGCGATCTTCATCAAATTCAGGTGACCAGCCCCAATCGCGGGTTGCTGCTGAATCATCCACATCTTCCGGCCAGGTATCGACAATTGCTTGCCTTGCTGCGTGCGGTTCAAAGGTGACCACTGCATTTGGGAATGCTTTCTTGATCCGTTTGTAAAATTCTCCGGCAGTTGGATTGAAACTGGTAATGTTATAGACCAGGCGGGTCAATTTTTCTGGAGATGCACATTCCAGTAAAAGCAGTGCACGCACAGCATCCGGCATGACCATGAAAGGCAGGCGAGTATCTTCACGAACAAAACAGGCATACGCTTCACCCTGAGCAGCGTGATGCAGCATTTCTGGACCATAATCGCTTGTCCCTCCAGTCGGGATTGTGACTGAAGAGATCAGACCGGGAAAACGCAGGCAGCGAAAATCCACATTCATGTGGCCGTGATCAGCCGCAAGCTGGCGGTAGTGATAGGTGTAATAACGGCCAAGCTGTTCACAATAGAGTTTATTGCAGCCGTACATGGTAATCGGTTTTAGCCATTCATCTTCTTTTACCTTGCCGGCCTTATATTTGGTTTTCAAGTCCGGAAGACCATAAGCTGCTATCGAACTGGGATAAATAAATTTGACGGGACGGCCCTGCCAGGAAGATTGTTCAACAGCCAAGCGAAGAAGGTTAAGAGTTCCTTCTACATTCACACGATGGGCTGTTTCAGGGTTGTATTCGGCTTTTGTTGAAAGGATGGAGGCAAGGTGAAAAATCGTACGAATTTCATATTCAGCGACAAGGCGACCTAAAAGCATTGTGTCCAGAATGTCGCCCTGAATAAAAGCATCGACGCTATGGCGCAATCGTTCATCCAGCGGGGAAACATCCATGGCCACGATACTGACGTTCTTCTTCTGGCCTAAATGAGCAATCAAGCCATGCCCGATCTCCCCGTTTGCTCCGGTAATCAGCACTACTTCTTTGCGCATATTCTCTCCTGTAATAGATTTGCGTACAAATATATTTTAACGCAAATAATGGAACGAGACCTCATAATCTTTTTATTAATCAGATGATTTCGCTTTGATTTGCACTAAACCGCGGTTATTCAATGCTTGAATGATACAAAAGATGACTCCAGTTTCGTCCAGGAGATTGGTATCGACGGTGAGATCAGCATGGAGGATGGCGTGCCTCAACCGAAAGAGTTGTTCCTGATATTCAGCCTCAGTCCAGTTAAGATTGCGGCGTTTTAGGGTATTTGGGTAGGAAACCTTGAGGAAAACAAGAAAATCTGGATGAGTCAAACGCTGCCACATATCCGCTACATAAGAATGTTCCTGAGCAATATGGCGGCAATTAATTCCTGCTGAAAGCAAAAGGCGGCATATTGTGCTTTTACCGGACGCACAGACTCCTACTAGACCAACCAGGGGAAATTGGTCTGGAGGACCAGTCGACTGAAGAATCTGATAATGGTCTTTGATTCACCTTCCAGTATGACTAAAGAACAGGTGGAACCGGGAGGCGGACTGTCATCCGTCTGACCTGATCATCTCCATCCGGACCGACCCGCATTACCATCACAGACATATCATCGTTTGGACGATTCTGGTCAAGACGGATCGCTTGATTCAGGATCGTGTCTGCCATTTCCTTGGCAGAAGGATCCTCATCCTCAAGCATAGCACGTAATAAGGTGCAGATATCGAAATTCTGACCATACCGGTCACCGGCATTGTGAATGCCATCAGTATAGATGACAATTGTGATCCCATTTTCAAGCGGGATCTCGGAAATAGCCGGTTTAATGTTTCGTGAAGTCCCGATTGGCTGACTATCCCCACCAATACATTCGACGTGGTCCTGGCGGGCAACAAACAAAGGGGTGGGATTATTTCGGGAAATGACAATCGTGTTGGTTTGCAAGTCAGTGGAAAGAATATCCAGGCAGGCAGTCACTTTTCCTTTACGTTCAGTAAATAAGGTATCAGAGGCGGCCCTGGCGGCTGCACCATCGCGGACCCCTTCGGCGAGGAGGGAGATCACTTTACGGACCACCATGGTTGAGATCACCTTAGCGCCTTTACCAGAGGTTTGACCATCCGCCAAAACAACGGACACGCCGCCGTTTGGACGTTCGACGATTTCGAGTGTGTCTCCACTTTCTGAGACTGAATATTTATTGGTTTTGGCGACAGCAATATTTATTTCCATAGCAAAATTGTACAACAAAACAAAATGAATAAATGTCATTAATTAGGCGCCTGTGATAATATTTAGTGAGTATTGAGCGAAACTTTCATTGGTATGTAGTAATAAATATCAATAAATGTAATTTGTTCTAATTTTCTTGACAGTAATGGGCAGGGGCAATATAATGTATCGGCCTGTCAAAAGGGATTTGGCGGGCAATGGATTCTTTGACAGGAGTGTAAGAATGGTACCTCTTCCAAAACGTAAACTTTCCAAAGGACGCCGCGACCGCCGTCGTTCACAGGATGCATTGCAGGCCATCAGTTTGGTGCAATGCAGTAATTGCGGTGAAATGCGTTTGCCTCATACTGTCTGCCCAAATTGCGGACACTATCAGGGACGTGAAGTTGTAAGTGTTGAGAAAGAAACCAAGAAGAAGTAAATTATTTCTTCTCCCTCAGGCAATAATGCTGGAGGGTAAGATTCTCAAACCGAAGTCGGATTGATAAGAATCGATTAGAGGCTTCCCATTATTTGGGAAGCCTCTTGGTTTTTAATTGTTTTCGTTGGGAATTTCTTCAGGATCGATCAAGTCAGCATCAGACAGTTTGTCCGTCGGGGCAGATGCCTGGAAGCCACTGTATCGGGCCAGAAGCCGACCCGGTATCAGACCCTGAATGAATACCCCTTTACGCGTATGCTCGATATATTCCACCTGACCTTGTTCATGAAACAGGCTGATCAGTTGGCCTTCGGTATAGGGTATTTGAACGGAGATCTTGGAATAATTCTCAAAAAGTTCGGTTTCGATCATCTGCATGAGTTCGTCAAAACCAAGACCGTGCAGAGCTGAGATCGCAACTGCCTGGGGGAATTCAGCGGCAATGGACGCGGCCATATCGGGATCTGGGAGTTCGTCGATTTTATTTAACGCGATGATCGTGGGAATGTGATCAGCGTTGATCTCTTTAAGGGTCTCCTCAACAGATTTTGCCTGAGCCTGAGCGTTTGGATGGGTGATATCCACAACATGGATCAGCAGATCTGCCTCGGCGATCTCTTCAAGGGTGGCCTGAAAAGCAGCAATCAACTGGGTGGGGAGTTTCTGGATAAAGCCCACAGTATCCGTCAGCAGGGCATTATACCCACCGGGGAGTTCTACACGACGGGTAGTCGGGTCAAGTGTGGCAAAGAGCTGATCGGCGACATAGACATCTGATTTTGCCAATCGATTGATCAAAGTGGATTTGCCGGCATTCGTGTAGCCAACAAGAGAGATAAGGGGAATACGTGATCGTTTCCTCTGCTGGCGATACCTCTGCCGGTGTTCACGCACCTTTTCCAATTCTGCTTTGAGGACAGAAATCCGTTTGCGAATCTCGCGGCGGTCGACCTCAAGCTGGGTCTCGCCAGGGCCTCGCAAGCCTACACCGCCAACTGAACCTGCACTTCCACCGCCACCGCCAGTCTGCCGTTCAAGATGTGTCCAGGCGCGGGTCAGACGGGGAAGACGGTATTCGTATTGGGCAAGCTCAACCTGCAATTTCCCTTCACGAGTATTGGCATGCTGGGCAAAAATATCGAGGATCAACGCGGTACGATCGATCACCCGGCAATGAGGAGCAAGATGGCGTTCCAGTTCACGTTGGTGGCGTGGAGAAAGTTCGCTGTCAAATATGACCACATCTGCCAGTGCATCTTCGACAAGCGCATGAAGTTCTTCCACCTTACCGGTACCAATATAAGTGTCCGGGTGGGGGGTATCCAAGCGCTGGGTAGTTTCTCCAACAATCTCCAAACCGGCTGTATCAGCAAGGCGGGCTAATTCCTCGAGGGAATCTTCCAGGCTGATGATCGATGGCTGGGAACGTAATTCTACGCCGACCAAAAAAGCACGTTCTTTTGGTGGGCGGGTAGGAAATGTATTTTTAATAGGCATGTGAATTTATTTCATCCAGTTGATAATTCGCTGCATGGCTTCTTTTATCCGGTCTGTGGATGTACCCAGAGAAATTCGGATAAATCCTTCGCCATATTGACCATAAACGATACCGGGTGTCGTACTAACTCCGGTTTCTTCAAGCAATCTATCACAAAAAGTTAGCGAATCATTTATTCCTTCCGGAAGATGCGCCCAGACATAAATTGCTGCTTTGGGCGTATCCACACTAAACCCTGCTTTGCGTAAACCCGCAACGACAATATCCCTGCGTTCCTGGTAAACATCGTTGCGTTCTTCGATCCAATCCTGATCCGAGGTCATGGCAGCGATCCCAGCCGCAGAAATAGGTTCAAAGAGTGAGGAGTCGACCTGGCTCTTGTAGGTAGACATATAGTTCAAGACATCGGCATTCCCGACAGCCATTCCCAGACGCCAGCCGGCCATATTATATGTTTTTGAGAGCGAGTTGAACTCAATCGCTACTTCTTTTGCACCGGGTACCTGCATCAGGCTGGGAGCATGATAATGGTCAAAGCAAACATCGGAATAAGGAGCATCATGCGCGATCAGGATGTTGTGTTTCCTGGCAAAGAGGACAACTTCTTCAAAGAAAGTATACGGTGCGATCGCTCCGGTCGGGTTATTGGGGTAGTTCAGCCACATGATCTTGGCTTTAGCCAGATCTTCTTCTGGAATCGCATTCAGGTCAGGCAAAAATCCGTTTTCTTTTAATAACGGCATGTTCACGATCTTCGCACCGGCAATGATGCTGCTGGCAGAATAAACGGGATACCCGGGATCGGGTACAAGCGAAACATCGCCAGGATTGAGCATTACCTGGCTCAAAGTGAACAAACCCTCTTTGGAGCCAATGAGACCGATGACCTCTTTTTGCGGATCGAGTTCCACCTCAAAACGGTTCATATAATATTCAGCAACCGCTTTACGGAAAGCAGGAGTACCAGCATTTTGAGTATAGCCGTGCGTATCCGGACGGCGTGCGGACTCAACCAGGCTGTCCACGATAAAATCGCGCGGTGGCAGATCGGGAGAACCCATATCGATGCGAATCACATCCACACTATTTGCTTTAAGATCTGCCAATTTTTTACTCAACCCGGCAAAGAAATAGGGCTTGAATGAAGCGATACGGTCAGAAGGAAGAAAGCGTTTATTGGATGTGGTCATAGTAATGAGTTCCTTTAATATGATTGATAATTGAAGTTTACGACAGGTTGAAAAATTTGCCAACCAATAAAGAAAATATGTTCCTTGTCATTTCATAGTTTTCAGCCAGGTTAATAACGTTTTGCCGACAACTTCCAGACTGGTTGGGGAGATCTTATCGATCGTGTCGCTGGTGGTATGCCAGTAAGGATAATCGAAGTCGATGATATCAACAGCAGGTATCCCTTTGTTCAGAAAAGGGGTCTGATCATCGAGCATGGTATATTTTTCCTCGTTGATAAATTCATTTGAATATCCGAGAGCGGCTGCAGATGCCCAGATCTCATCCACAAGGGAGCGGGTGGAGGATTTCTCACGATAAATATTGAGACCACTGTCGCCGATCATGTCGATCACCACTACAGCCTCAGGATCAACACTCAATGCTTCTGCATAGGCTTCAGAACCATAGAGCCAATCCCATCCGGGAATGTTCCCCTGATCTTCACTGTCAAAAAAGACCAGCCAAACATTCTTATTCTCAGCAGGTAGAACACGGGCGATCTCCAGCAAAACCGCCACTCCGGAGGCGCCATCATTTGCGCCTGGCACTGGTTGGGAGCGCAGCGTGGTGTCCGGGTCCTGGTCAGCCAGAAGCCGAGAATCATAATGGGCAGCCAGAATAACTGGACGATCAGTATCGCTCTTTTTTGCAGTGATATTTTGCACAGGCTGGTCTTTATAAGTGACATTCTGAATTTCAACCTGCCAGCCGGCAGCTTCTAATTGGGATTGAATGTATTCCAAGGCTGACTCATGAGCTGTACTGCCTGGAACGCGAGGGCCAAAATTCATCTGTGAGACAGCATCCTGGTAGGCACGGTCTGAATCAAAAGCAGCTGGCGCGCTGGTTATTGCCATTCGATTCTGACAGGATGTAAGGACGAAAACAGATACCAAAATAACCAGGATAATATTTCTCTTCACTGTTAATCCTCCAGCGATATCCTGCTCAATGCTTGTAAGGCTCGTTCTCGATGTGCCAGGGCACGTTCACGTTTGCCCCGGAGAATTACCTCTAATGGGGGTAGGATTCCAAGATTGGCTTTCATTGGCTGAAAGTCGGCTGGACTGGCGTGAGTGATGAAATAGATCAAAGCACCAGTCATCGTTTCGCGGGGGAAGGTTAATAATGGCCTGGAATTGAGGAAACGGGCCGCATTGATACCGGCAACGGCTCCGGTAACCACATTCCCCATATAGCCTTCGACGCCCACCAATTGGCCAGCAAAGAAAAGGTCGGGGCGTGATTTAAATTGCAAGGTCTCCTGCAGTAGCGCTGGCGAATAAATAAAAGTGTTGCGGTGCATCTGTCCAAAGCGGACAAATTCGGCGTTCTCAAGTCCGGGGATCAAGCGGAAAACACGTTTTTGCTCGGGATAGGTTAAATTGGTCTGACAGCCGACCAGATTATAAAGAGAGTTATTCAGGTTGTCCTGGCGTAATTGAAGAACCGCAAAGGGACGTCTACCAGTACGCGGATCGCGTAAGCCAACGGGGCGCATAGGGCCAAAGGCTAAACAACGATAATTTCGGTCAGCAAGGACTTCAATCGGCAGGCACCCTTCGAAAAATAGCTTATGCCCGGCTGTTTTTTCCTGGCTGGACAAACCTTCGAGACTTGAAAGTGGAATCCGCTGTGCATGGGCAAGTTCTTCAACAAAAGTATTGTATTGTTCTTCAGTAAAAGGACAGTTTATGTAGTCCCCTGATTCATCATCACCAGAGAACTCGTATCGGGAAGCTCGGAAGGCAACAGACAAATCAATCGAATCCAGGCTGACGATCGGGGCAATCGCATCAAAGAAAAAGAGATGTTCCTGCCCGGTTAAAACCGATATAGCTTCAGAAAGAGTTGGAGAAGTCAAAGGTCCGGAGGCGATAATCGCCGGTGTGTCAGGGATCTCTGTAAATTCATCGCGAATCAGGGTAATGTTTGGATGACTGGTAATTTTCTGTGTGATTAAAGATGAAAACTGATCGCGATCCACTGCAAGTGCGCCTCCGGCAGGTAGCGCAGATTCCTGTGCACAGGCAAGGATTAATGAATTCATGCATGCGAGTTCGTCTTTGAGTAAACCGCCAGCCCGATCAGGCTGGGCTGAACCCAGTGAATTCGAACAGATCAGTTCGCCGAGTTGACCTGTAAGATGAGCGCCAGTAGATTTTTCCGGCCGCATTTCATAGAGGGTGACATGAATTCCACGTTGAGCGGCCTGCCAGGCGGCTTCACTTCCTGCAAGCCCCCCACCGATAACAATTAATTCTTTCAAGTGCTTTCTCCCAATCGATATATCTGTATTCTACCATCCACTAAAAATTGTGTGGCATAGAACTTGCACATAGCGCGCAAATACGCTATACTCATTGCTAGAGTAGAGGTACATTATGTTTCAAGGTCCAATGGCGATTAATCGGCCCATTACAACAGCCCATCTGGCGCAAACGATGGCGTTATTAACGCTGACTGCCGAGGAACTGAATGAAAAGATCGAATCAGAATTGGCTTCCAATCCAGCGCTGGAGATCGTGGAAGAGCGGCGCTGCCCAAAATGCCACCGCCTACTGACTGAACATGGGGCTTGCCCGGTTTGCAGTCTGCCGAATAATCTTTCCTCAGAAGATCCGGTGGTTTTCTTATCCCCGCGCGATGAATTTATTCCCAAGAAAGATTATATCGATACCCAGGTCGAAGATGAGCCTTATGCTCCTGAAGAAACAGATCTGCCTACTTATGTGCTTCGCCAAATCGCACCCGACCTAAAAAAAGAAGAGCGCAGCCTGGCTGCGTTCATGCTGACCCATCTGGATGAGGATGGGTTCCTAACTACGACTCTGTTGGATATTTCGCAATACACACATGTTCCGATTGATAAGGTCAAACGAGTGCAACAGCTTCTCCAGCACGCAGATCCAATCGGGGTGGCGTCAATCAACACTCAAGAAGCATTACTTGTTCAACTTGAAGTTCTGGCTGAAACTGAAAGTGTTCCTCCTCTGGCAGTGAGGATTGTTCAGGAATGTATGGACCTGCTCAGTCATCACCAATATGCTGAGATTGCCCACAAATTTAATGTTCCTCAGAAACAGGTCGCCCAGGCGGCAACCTTCATTAGTGAAAACCTCAACCCATTTCCGGGACGCTCGCATTGGGGCGATGTGCGTGATCCGGGGACAGATTCAACTGAGGTTTATCATCGACCGGATATTATCATCAATTATTTGAATGAGAACCCGGAAAATCCATTGGTTGTAGAAATCATCATGCCGATCAGCGGCACCTTACAAGTCAATCCGCTCTTTAAACAGGCTATCCAACAGGCGGATCCAAATTCAAAGGATGAATTGAAAGGGGATCTCGAGAAAGCTTCATTATTTGTAAAATGCTTGCAACAGCGGAACCATACCATGGAACGACTGCTTACACGCGTGGTTGGATTGCAACGCGAGTTTATTTTATATGGTGAAAAGTTCCTGAAGCCGGTTACACGTGCTCAAATTTCAAAAGAGCTTGAGGTACATGAATCTACAATCTCACGAGCAGTGGCAAATAAAGCAGTACAACTTCCAAATAAGAAGATCATTCCATTATCTTCATTTTTTGATCGAAGTCTGAATATTCGCACCGTACTAAAAGAAATCATCGAACAGGAAGACGAACCCTTCAGTGATTCAGAACTGGTAGAACTGCTCTCAGAACGTGGATTTGATGTAGCAAGACGTACCGTTGCTAAATATCGATCCATTGAGGGAATTTTACCGGCACATCTCAGAAAAGCGGCAGCACAGCATTGATCAAACCTACTTCCAAATCGATTACTGATTCTTTTTTCAACCGTACTAAATTGCCAGGGTTGAATGAGCTTTGGTCTTTGATCAATCTGGACGATGATTACTGCGCGCTTCTTGATGCAGAAACTACCTCCATTTCTTATATCAACAGCAGTTTGATCCGCTTTTGTGGGTTTTCGAATGATGAAGTGGGAGACCAGCCCATCTCCAAACTATTTCCTGACCTTGTGTTGAACGAAATCGTTTCGGGGGCAACCAGGAACTTGAAAGTCAACCGAAAAGCTCAAGAAGCGGTCCAATGTGAAGTTCAATGTAATTATTTGGATAATAATGCCAAATGGCTACGTTTAAAGCTATTTGATCCTGCCCTGAATGTGAATAAATCTGACTTAATCGAAAAGGATACGATTATTCGGTTGCTGGATATCGCGTCTCTGGCAGATAGTGAAACCTTTCAGACCGCACTTGAAAAAGGAGCGGAGATCATTCATGAAGTTACTGGAACTGAAGGTTCCGCCATCTATTTTATTGATTCTGATGTTCCACAATTTAAACGGATCACGGCTGTTGGCACTGGACATGATTTCCCTGAGACTTTGCCCCTTGTCGATTCTGCACGATTAGCTGATGCTATTTTATGGAATCCGGTTATGCGGGTATTAACTGACATTCATAAATATGGTCGATTGAATGGCTTAACGCATCTAGCCAGTGCCCCTCTGACCGATGGACACTCCACCAGGGGACTTATTGTATGCGGTGGAAAAGGCGATTGTCCGAAAAATCTGACCGAAAACATGATGAAAACCATCGCGGCACAAATTCAACCCTTACAACAGCATTACCTTTTGATCGAGAACCTGGAAAAGCAGAATTATTCTTTAGCCCAGATGATCAACTCTCTTGATGCTGTTTTTAGCAATATCAGTGAGGGGGTATTGCTTCTCAATACAGATCTGACTATCCAGCATATCAATCCTGCCGCAGAATGGATCCTGGGATATAGTACGCAAGAAGTGGAAGGACAGGATTACGCCAATATTTTAATTGGTACAGATAAGCTATCTCCAGCTCTTGAGGAAGCCAAAAAAGGGGTGACCACTCATGATATTGGCAAGGCCACGCTGAACCGGCGGAATGGGCAGCCATTCCCAGCCAAGGTACAAGTTGTCCCGGTAATGATGAAGTCCAGCCTGATCGGAATAGAAGTCTTCCTGAATGATATAAGCGAAAATGAAAATAATAAAGCTGTAGTTCAGCATCTTGAGCATCGGGCTGTGCTTGGGGATTACACTTCAGCTTTTGCTCATGATATCCGCAACCCGATCAATAATATCTCTCTGGGAATTCAACGGATCAACTCTAAGTTTTCAAATGACGATCCGATGCATGATGTAGTTACAGGAATGCAAAATGATTGCACACGTCTGAATCACCTGATGGAATCCTTTTTAGCTTATGCAAGATCCAGTGATCTACACCTGGAAGAAGTTGAAGTTGGTCCTTTCCTGAAAAAGATGGTTGACCGATGGCATCCAAGGTTGATAAACGCCCATATTAATTCGCATCTGCATATTGATGAAGATGTGAGTAAAATATTTGGTGATCCAAGGGCTTTGGATAGGGTTTTCACCAACCTCATTTCTAATGCTGTGGATGCGATGTCTACCAGTGGAGATTCACTCGCAATCAATGCCAGGATCAACCGAACCTCCTCTGAATTGCCAATGGTTGAGATCACAGTATCCGATAATGGACCGGGTGTTCCGGATGACATGCGAGAGCGGATCTTTGAGCCATTTGTTTCAACCAGCGCAAAAGGTACTGGACTTGGCCTGGCCATCACCAAAGAGATCGTCACCGCGCACAAGGGAAGTATCAAAGTAGACTCATTCCCCGGTGGAACGAATTTTATTGTTAGCATTCCGGCTGTAAATGGAGAATCCAAATGAGCATAACTGTAATGATCGTAGACGATGAAGAAAATACCCGGGTGAACCTGGAAGCTCTTGTGAAGGATGAAGGCTACAAAACTATCACGGCAGCTACATACGCCGAAGCACTCGCTCAGGTTAAGGAAGGAAATGCTGACATTGTTTTGCTGGATATGCAGCTTCCCGATGGTTATGGCCCAAACCTGTTAGTTGAAATTGCCAGCCTTCCCTATCAACCGCCAGTGATCATGATCACTGGTTATGGAGATATTGAAACTGCTGTTGAGATCATGAAAAGCGGTGCGATGGATTTCCTGACAAAACCGCTAGATTTCCAAAGGTTGATCCAATCTCTCAAACGGGCCAGTGATCTGGTGCTGATGAAACAGGAATTGGAACAATTGCGGTCAGAGTCTGCCAGCTCAGCGGATTTCATTGTCGGAAATTCCCAGCAGATGAAAGATGTAGTTGAAATGGCCAGTCGGGCAGCTCAACGAAAAGCGAATGTTTTGATCTCTGGGGAGACAGGTACTGGCAAGGATGTACTCGCAAAACATATTCATAAGGTTGGGAACCGGTCGCATAACAAATTCGTCAGCATCAATTGCGCGGCGATTCAGCCCACCATGTTGGAGATCGAATTATTTGGCTATGAACCCAACTCATTTACAGGGGCTGCGCAAAAACGCAAGATCGGCCTGATGGAAACAGCGGATAATGGAATTCTATTCCTGAATGAGATCAGTTCAATGCCGTTGGAGTTACAGGCCAAGTTATTGACAGCCATCGAATCTCAAAGTTTTTACCGGGTTGCCGGAACTGAACCTGTAAAAGTGGACGTACAGGTGATCTCTGCATCAAACCAGGATCTGCACCAGATGATGGCTGAGAATAAGTTCCGTGAGGACCTGTATTACAGGCTAAAAGTTGTCGAGATTGAGTTACCTCCACTTCGAGAACGTAAGGAAGATATTCCGGAACTGGTCGGATATTTCATCCGCCATTTCAATATGCATATTCCGATGAATGTGCGCGCAATCGAGCCGTTAGCTCTGGAAGCTTTACAGAACCACACCTGGCGCGGAAATATCCGCGAACTATCCAATTCCATTGAACGGGCTATGATCTTCTGTGATGGCGAAACCATTAAACTCACTGATCTTCCGCTTGAAATCGCCAGACCGCAAAGATAAAGACTGGCACATTCCTTGCAATCATACCCTCTAGAGATTCGAATCCGGAGGGTATTATGTTTTCAATGACTGTTGATGATTTCGTGCTAACAATGGGTATCGCGCTTTTAGTAGCTGGTTTGATCTTTTTAGGGATCGGCGCTTTTGTGCTGGTTAAAAAATTGTTAGGAAAAGATATTCAGACGATTGCTGAGCAAACTACTAAATTAGCTCAAAAGGGGCTGGCAGAAGATGTTACCGGGTTGGTAGGCAATGCCCGGTCGTTGGTTGAAGCCTTAAACGATCTAGTAAAAACAGCAGCAGGTGTAGGCATATTATTGTTAATGGTTGGCCTTGTCTTACTTGGTTCAGCCTACGCGCTTGTGTTACAAATCCGGTAATTCGAATCAGCGTTCTCAGAAATTTAAGGTGAGAGGATTGGCTTATGATCTCAAATCGACTCTTCCCAGTTTTAACTAAAGTGATCGCAGCAGACCGTATTGACACGGTCTTGCGTGCTTTTAAACAGGACCCTGTTCTTTGGAAAGGGCTCCTAGATCAAAGCCTCTTAGAAACCGTAGACCAGAAGTGGCCTGACGTGAAATGTGAATTCACACCGGCAACCCTGGCATTGTTCACACTTGATCCTGCGCTTGTTGAAACCCCATTAATGAGTACAACTCCCTCTGTTGAGATTCTTGAGCGATCTATGTTGGCGTTTGAGACCTATCTGCATCAACAGAAAACGGTTGAAAAAATTGAAGATTCTGCTTTATTAGCGATGGCGCTTTATAAAAAATTTGAGCAAGGGTCTGACTGGCCGCGGTTAATGCGCGAGATCGCTAATCAACAAAACATTGAAGATGCAAAAACATGGATCCAGTTCTGGGGAAGCCCATTTGCAATCCTTAATGGTTGGATAGATGACAAGTTATCTCTTTTACAATCTCAACTTCAAATCAGACAACCTGATTTTGGATTGCCCATGATCAGTCATTTGATCCTGGCAATGCCGGCAGAACCGAATGAAAAAACAATCCTCCTGAAAAATTCAGTTGCTTTAGTTCCTCTTTCAGATCAAGTGGAGGTAATTAAACAATTACGATTGACAGGCGAGAATGAACTTGCCAAAAATTCCGCCAAGGAGATTCTGGAGCGGCATATCATTAAGAACATTGAGCCTGCATCTACTATTGATATCTGGAAAGATTCGCAAAAATCACTTGAAATCGCCAATGAATATCGTCTACTGGCCAGCCTGGCACAGATCGCAGGCGAGTTTTCATTAGCTGAGAAATTGTTAAAAGTTTCAATTAAAAATTATTCAGCAGAATTAGCGGGGATCGTTATCCAGAATTCATCTCTAAAAACTGAAAGTGGAAAGATCTCAAAAAACATCCTTGAGCAACTTCCGAGGATCTGTGAGGATGACCCGGCAGTTCTGGATGAGATCGCCATGACCTCGAATGCGGCTGAGGTGTTGGAAAAAGAAGTCCATAGCCCATTGGTGGATCTGTTAAATGCAAAAGATATCTTAAAGGCTGGAAACGAAACTCTGGCCAAACAGATTGGATCTGAGTCGGCGGAAGAATTAGGGAAAGTTGAGAATAATTTCTCCAATATTGTACAAAGCAATCGTGCTCTGAACTGGCAGCCTGTGAAATTGCTTGACCAATTTATAGACCTTGGCTTATGGAAAGAAGCCAGAGCTCTAGAGGATCAAATTTCTGCTCGAAACCCCGGGAATATCGATCTGATCTCAAGATCGATCAAAATCTCTGAAGGAATGAATGATTCAATTTCTTTGATCAATTCGCTGGAAGATGCCCTGATCTTTGAAACATCTAATATTGACTATAAAAGCAAATTAGCCAGAACCTATTTAAAAATGGAAGATTGGCAAAAGGCTTATGATAGTTTCGATCAACTTATTAGTACGGAAGGAACAGATAACATCGAAGATTATCTGGGATTTAGCCAAGCAGCCTTAAAGACAGACCGCCCCAATGAAGCCATCAACAAGGCTGAAAAGGTACTTGAAATTTCTCCTGAAAACGGATCTGCACTGGCAATTCTTGGATATGCTTATCATAAGTTGGGAGATGCAGAGAGGTCGATCGACTTCTTGAATAGATCGGTCAGTTTGTCACCAGAATCAGTTGATCCCTGGCTGCTGATTGCTGAAATGCACACCGAACGCGGTGAAACAGATAAATCGATTGATGTCTTAAAGACAGCGAATACTACATTCCCTGGAAATCAAAGAGTGATTAGGCAGTTGGCTCATGAACTTATGGCGCATGGTCAGGCGGCTGATGCACTCGCTGTTTTACGGGAAGCTCAAGATGGCGGGAGTCCAGACTTGGAAAATGCGCTTTTAATGATCAAAGCCCAAAAGAGTTTAAACCTCAACTCTGTTTCAGATTTGATCGAGCATACCTATCGGACTTACCCAAATTCTCCAGAAGCAATATTTGAATATGCTGATAATCAATTAGTCTCTGGTCAACGAGAAACCGCCAGAAAGTTATTAAAAACGATCATCGAACGGCCGGATGCCACCAGCGAATGGAAATTGGCTTATGTTGATTCGATCATTGGTGAAGATTACCGCAATATTCATCAGACAAAATTGGATCCGGATACAGATGTAAATCTGGCAAGGACGGTCCTTGCAGAATCTTTAACGAATGAACCAGAAAATATTCATGCCAAAGTATTAGCTGCTGAACTTGCTATCAAAGAAGGTCAAGCACAAAAAGCGTTTAATTTCCTTTCACAACTGCTCAAAGAGACTGGTATTGAGAATTCACCCTGGTTTGATCGAGTAAAGGCTGGATTCGCCTGGGCAGCAACCATTCTAAAGAAATTTGAACTGGCATTAAGTTCAATTCAAAGTATTGTAGAAGCACATACTCAATGGACAGCTGCCCGGCAGACGTTGGCTGAGGTGGAAGAGGCAACCGGAAATATTGAAGAAGCAGCTACTCAGGCAGGAGAAGTTCTGGAAGCGGCTGCCAATGTGGCCGAAGCTGGAGAATGGTATATCAATTTCCTTAGCAATTTAGGGAAACAGGAAGAGGCAGAAAAACGGCTGGAAATCCTGGTCAAAACGCATAAAGATAAACTTCCACTTTATGAAAAACTTGCCGAGTTGAAATTCCAACGCGGAGCTCTGGAGGAAGTTAAAGAGATCAGTGATCGAATCAAATTCAGCCTTCCCAAAGCAAAAGTAGAAAATGAAATTGTTAAGGCTGCCAAGTTGTTTGCGAAAATTGGCGACAAAGAAGCAGTTGTCGATGCATTAAAAATGCGCACAATGAATTCGGGAGGTTCACCCGCTGGCGCTTTTACCGACCTGGCAGCATTCTATCGTTCGAATGGAAAACTCGATGAAACGCTTTCGACACTAAACGATGCCGAAAAGCGGCTTGGAAAACAACGCTGGTTGGAGATCTTAAAGGCAGACACTTTACACGAACTTGGAGAAAGCCAGGATGCATTCAATTTATTAAACTTGCTTCCGGTTGAAAACGAAATGAAGCCCGATGCCAAGGATTTAAATTTTGTTTCAGCTGACTGGCAGGACCTTTTCGAAGATTCATTTTCTATTCAATCATTGGAAGAAGATCTGGCTTATGAATCCGGTAATTATGCGGCTGTATTTGGCAGTGAAGGCAAGAATTCAAGGAATGCTACAGTCCGAATAGAAGCGGATTACGCACTGGGAACCGGTGTAGAGACGGTCAAATGGCTGGATGCAAAAGCCGGAGATGAGGCTGTCTATAGCAGTCCAATCCTGGCTGCACAAGTTTGTGAATTACTGCTTGATGGGGGGCAAATCCAAAGCGCAGGTGAGATTTTGATGGAAGCCCTGGAACATTATCCAGAAGATAAGCTTCTCAAAATTCAGGCTGCCAGACAATCTGCGTTGAGTAACAATTGGCAAACTGCCGAAGCATTGTACTTGCAGGAAATTGCTGGAATTCCATTTGAGATGAAAGTGATCGGCGCGAAATCGGTCTGTACAGTGCGGAATATTGTGAAATGCGCAATGACTCTTGACTACTGGAATGACGCATTTTCGTGGAGTAAAAAATTGATCGATGTCCAGCCAGAAAATCAAGCCGCAAAGATCAGCCGATTACAAATTCTAGTAAAAGGTTTGGAGTTTTTCGAAGTCTCACGAGATCTGGATATTGTCGAACATAGCCTTTCTGCCCAAAATGTTGAAAATGCAAAAAATGAGCTGGCAGTGATGATCGACACTCAAGAAGAGAATGAAAGCAGTGAAATTGCCCACTGGACGATACGAGGAAAGGTTATTCTTGATCCTTCTCAAAGTCATATCCGCAAATTGGCTTTGATCACTCCAGATGCAGAAGATATTTCGGCAATGATGATGGCTCTGAATCGGACTGGACAGTATGCTACTGCAATGCAGTTGGCCAAAAAACACGAGAATGAGCCCGTTGTCCTATTCAGCCAGGCGAAGTGTCAACAGGAGATCGATCCTCAGGCTGCATTGGGAACTCTGGAAAAATTATGGAATAGCCATGTGATCATCCCTGCCAGTTTTTCACTGGGAGGAAAGATCAATCAGGAACAAAAAGTTTATTATTCAGCGATCAATCGCTATGAGGAAGGACTTGAATACTGGCAGAATGAAAGCAGATGGCATGAGCTTGCTGCAGACAATTGGAGCCTGGTAGGGGACAAACAAAATTCAACTGCTCATCTTGAAAAAGCTCTTGAATTAGACCCGGGCAATGATGAAATTCGTCTGAAATTGGGTAAGGTTTTGCTTGATAGTAACGAAAATGAACTGGCAATCGAACAACTTAAGACCGTTTGCAAAAACGAGGTTAATCAATACGAAGCCTGGGAAACCCTCGCTGAAGCGTATTATAAATCTGGCAAGACTGATTTATCTCTTGAAGCTGCAGAACGCGCTGCTGACGTGAACGCATTCTCGGTAAAACCGCATATATTAAGTGCGAGGATCATCCTGGATAAGGGTGATGCTGACAAGGCTTTGGACCAGATCCAAAAAGCTCTCAAACAGGATGGAAAAAATGCCGAAGGCTTGTTGATTCTTGGAAAAGCCTGGCTGCTGAAGGGAAATAAACTTCAGGCGCTCCAATCATTGGAAAAGGTTCCCCAGATCAAAGGGGTAACAGTAAACCAATTGATCGAACATGCTGGATTAGTTAAAGAGATCAACGGCGCCGCGAACGCTCGTGGATTACTTGAATCACTGGCTGAGAACTATCCAGATAACCTTAATGTCCTGAATATGCTTGCAGAGTCACAGTTGGCGAATGGAGAAGTTGCCGCGGCTGAAAAGACCGCGCAGCAATCGATAAAGCTGAATGAAGATCAGCCTGAAATGCAGAAATTCCTTGGCGATCTGGAATTTCAATCCGGGCATCTGGATCAGGCTGTCCATCATTTTAGCCAGGCAATCGCGTTGAATCCCCAGAAAATTGAGACTTACCTGGAACTCAGTAAAGTGTATGAGCAACAGAGGGACCACGCTTCTGCAACAAATACTTTGAATAATGCTTTGACACTGGATCCGAAGAACCTTTCTGCAATTCTTGCTGCGGCTGCCTTAATGAAAAACGCAAAAGACTATGCAAAAGCTGAGGAATTGTTGAGACGGGCTGTGGAAATTGCGCCTAATGATCTGAATGTACGTCGTCAACTTGGCGCGGTTATTGCACTGAACATTGTAGAGAGTTCACAAGAAGCGAGTTCAAACATATGATGTCATACACTTCCTCAGGTAAATCTGAAACAACGATGATCGAGAGACAACGCTTTGTCGAGTTGATGAAGGCAGGTCTTGAGAGCAAATCGTATCAATTCATCCGTCAGGCAACAATGGTCTGGCTGGCTTCATATCCGGGCGATCTTGAAGTGAATTACCTGTTAGCTCAGGCATTGATCAAGGAAGGCCGGGATAGCCTGGCTACGCCGATCCTGGATAAGATTCTCCGAACCGATACCGAATTTGTGGATGCTTTGAAGCTGGCAGAAGCCCATTATCTAAACCTGGATGGAGGAAAAGCGGCCAATTGTTCTGGGCTGCTGCAGGCACTCGGGTATGCTCCAGCAGACGCTGTGAACCTTCCGGCCTGGGGAGTTAAGTTATACCTGGCAGCAGAATCGATAAGGAATGGTGCTTTGGATTCTGCTAAAAAATTATTGATGGATGTAATGACTGCCGGTAACGCTCCAAGCCTGGCAGGCATCTTACATTTGAAGATTGCAGTAAAAGAAAACGATCTCACAGCGAGGTTGAACCTGGGCCGAGTTTATCACAGCCGATGGCCGGACTGTGTTCAGATCAGCCTGCTGCTGGCCAAATCCTGGATGGAAGGCGGAAATCAGGATGAAGCTGTGAATTTGCTCCATGAATGCGCAGCATTGGACCCAACCGGGCAGATCCCGATGAGATTATGGGGCTCCTCATATGAGTTCAAACCTCTATATCCGGCCAAAATGCAGGTCGTGGAGAGTTTTGCCATCCCGGCAGGAGTCTCCAGCAAACTTGGACTTAACCACCTGGCATCAGGCGGATCAAACTACTCGCAATCAGAAAATCAGGAGACCTCAGTAACACCTCCTGATGTTGAAAAAACGGTAGAAGAGAAACCAGCTGAGACAATTCCCGCGCAAGCACCCTTGAAAACGCCGCCGCCTTTACCAGAGATGGATAGCAGACCATTTCGGACAGAAGTTACTTCATTCGATGGATACCAGGTGTTGCCAAATGAGGAAGAAGAGTACCCGGAAAATCCAAAGAATCAGGCTGCTGCATCAAAACCTGCAGATCCTGTGGTCGATGAAGTGAAAAAAGAGTTCGAACGGATGGCGGTGAGATTGAAAACACCTACCTCCGCCAGGTCTGACAGCCGATTTCCAGTATATGTTATTGTTACGACCAAAACCGGATTAAGCGCTCAATATGGGACTCAGAGTGCCCAGGTAATTTTGGATGAACTGGATAAACTGGCTGGCAGTGTGCGAAAGACGAACAACTGGCATTCGATGGTTTTTATGCCAGATGACTTGACCGTTTGTGGTCGATATGGCATTACGCCTGTGGATGCAATTGATCCATGGAAGATCAAACTGGCGCTTACTGATCTAGACAAAACCCTGGCAAAGACTGGGGAAATGATCGGCGCGGTCCTTATTGCTGGCGGTGAAAAGATCGTTCCCTTTCATAAGTTACCCAATCCGACTGACGATTCAGATGCAACTGTTCCATCTGATAATCCTTATGGATCACTGGATAAAAATTATTATGTTGGTGATTGGCCGGTTGGAAGGCTGCCGGGTGATGCAAGCTCCGATTCTGGCTTACTGCTGACTCAGATCCGCAATTTGACTGATTATCACATGGGTGATGTCGATTCAAATAGTTGGATCAACCAGGTATTGCGTTTTATCTTAAGCCTTAACCAGATCTATGCCAGGAACTTTACCAATGTGGGTGAGACAGCAGCCATCTGGCAGCGGGCATCCATCTCAGCTTTTCGGGCAATAGGCGAAGAGCGAAACCTTTTCTTGTCTCCACAGGGAAAGAATGGGACATTTAGTTCTACAAAATTAGCGCGTGCGCCTTTCGCGTATTTTAATGTCCATGGTGTAGAGGATGGCCCAAACTGGTACGGGCAGAAGGATACTTCAGACACAAGTACTGGAGAGGATTATCCAGTTGCTTTACAACCAACCGACTTAACCAGAAACGGAGCCTCTCCACGGATCGTATTTAGTGAAGCCTGTTATGGAGGTCATATTGTTGACCGCAAAGAGTCTGAATCCATTGCATTGACTTTTCTTGGCCAGGGTGTGCTTGGTATGATCGCATCTTCTACAATTGCTTATGGTTCTGTCACTACTCCGTTGATCGGTGCAGATCTGCTGGCAAATATCGTCTTGAAATACCTGGTCGAAGGACAACCAATTGGTACAGCTTTTCTAAAAGCGAAAGTAGATTTTGTTCGTGAGATGAACCTGCGCCAGGGATACCTGGACGGTGAAGATCAAAAGACCTTGATCTCCTTTATTTTGTATGGAGATCCGCTTGTGTCGTATGATCCGTACCAGGTAAGTACAAAGGTAAGCGTACTGCGTGAAAAAGATCATCCAATCGTTAAGACTGTTGTAGATCAATCAATGGATGAGATGAAATCCTCGCCAATTTCTGCAAAAGCAATTGCCAATGCTAAAGCCACCGTCAGCCAATATCTTCCCGGTATAGATTACGCCGAAGTGCACATTAGCAAACAGCATGTGCGTACCAATAACAACCTGCCTTCAATGAATGGACAAGCAAAAGGTACGCATCAACAGCAGGCCAGCCGCGTGGTTGTGAGTTTCAGTAAACAGATAAATTTCGACCAGCATATTCATAAACAATTTGCCAGGGTTACCATGGACCAGCAGGGAAAAGTGATCAAACTGGCGATTTCAAAATAAATACCAAAAAGTGCCCATTAAGGGCACTTTTTTTTTGAAGATCAAGAACGGAGAATATCGACGATCCATTCAGGTTCAGGAATGGGCAATTCGGGATGGACCGCTATGATTTCAGCAATTCCCTGGATCGCAGACCAATAGGTGATGATCAATGCAAGGGGATTCCCTTGCTTGATCTCTCCCTGTCTCTGGCCTTTTTCTATTACAGGGACCAGAGGTGTGTAGGCATCGAATGTAGATGCGATTGTTTTTACACTCTCTGGTACAAATTCGTTATTGATGGTTTGACTCATCAAGATGAACATTTTTGCGACAAAGGAATCTGAACGTACATATTCAAATACAGCATAAGTGATGTTAGAAAATAATTCGATCGGATGATCTACCTGGTTGATGTCAAATTGCATCAAGCTTTGTGGGCCTGATATCCCGATCTTGACTAATTCCTCATAGACATTTTCTTTTGAAGAAAAATAATTGAAGAAAAGGCCGATCGAGATGCCCAGCCTATCGGCAATATCACGGATCTTCATGGCATCATAACCTCGAGTGATGATCAAGTCGAGGCTGCAATTTAATATTTGTTGACGTCGTTCTTCTTTTTGCAGATCGCGTTTGCCCATTTGACCTTTATTTTAATTCCTTTAGAAGTAATTTCACAGCATCATTTGCAGTTGTAATCGCTGTACAAATACCTCCGCCTGCGGTTACCCATTGTCCGCAGATTGTTAGATTATTGATTCCAGGAATGGTCTGGCTGAACCGTGTTTTGATCGCCGTTGGAGTAGGGAGGAAACCTTCGAATGAGGCTTTATACAAATTAGCAACACGGACATAGGTTGCAGGTGTTGAAACATCTATCACTTTTACAGCGGAAGCAAAACCGGGGATACGACCATTGATTTTATTGATCAAGTCTTGTGCAAGATGAGCTTTTTTCTCTTTATACTGCGCGTAGTCATTTGTTCTCAATTGCTGCCAGTATTCCAAAGGTGATTCAAACATTGCCATTACGCTGCTGCAACCAGCAGGTGCAGCGGATGGGTCAAAATCAAATGATCTCAAGTTAAAACCGTGACAGGAATAATCTGGGGTCACCTGCAAACCTTCAGGAATTTGATAATCAATTGAATACGGAATATCGAAATTTTTATCCAAACCAAAGGAAATGACGCATAAAGGAGTAAATACAGCACTGTTTATTAACATTTTTGATAATTGGGGATGTTCGTATTTCCCATCCAATAAGCGATTTAATAGATCGTATCCATCACCGGAAGCAATCACTCCATCAAAGGGGAGAGATTGACCAAGAACTTGAATTCCAACGGCTTTACCATTTGATAGGTTAATTTTTTCAACCTTTGAACGTAAATGGATCTGACCGCCAAGGCCTTCATATTTTGTAACCATTCGCTTTATCAAAGCCAGAGAGCCACCCATTGGATACCCTGCATTATCCCCAAGACGAGTCCCGAGCATCATATACAAGGCTGAAAGGCTAAAATCGCCAGGCATTAAGGATAAGATGATCTTCTTGAGTGTTGGATTTTTGAACCTCTCTAGAAATTTGGAAATAGGGAATTTTATTGTTTTCCCCATCGCACTGATGTATCCCCAGCTTTCCTTCATCATTTTTAACGCGTCTGAGAAATTTTCAGGGCTTTTGGCAGGCATTTTTGAATGTGAGATGGAATCAAGATCGCGTAGGAAGGGTAATAACGCTTCTTTATCTTCAGGAGCGATCTCAAGGAGGAATGCTTTAAATGGTTCCAATTTCAAAGGAATTTGTAGGAGTTTTCCATCGATTTCTGTTTGAACATAATCGGGATTGTAAATCTGGGTTTCGGGAGTGAGAGCTCCCACCTCAAGATAATAATCATTGATACTATCACCAGGCTTGGTTCCTACCATCCAATGAATGCATCCATCAAAACGATATCCTTGCCGTACCCATGATGTGCAGACTCCACCTGGCCAATCAGCCAATTCAAAAATCTCTGATTCAATACCGTTCTTTTGAAGATAGATACCGGCACTCAATCCCGCCAAGCCGGCACCAACGATCGCAACTTTTTTTGACATTCAATTCTCCCTTATGAAAAATAATGAACATAAATTCAATGAATAACTGTTCATAATATTATTACAAGTTATTAAAATGTCAAGAGGTTGGTGTAAGGTATCCATATTGCAGGCAGGTGCTACATCGAATATAATTCAGGCATATTTTTATAAATAAAATACGAAAAACAGGTGAAAAATGAGTTTACCCAAGACCGGTTCTGAGATTCGACAATCCTTTATCGAGTTTTTCCAATCCAAAGGTCATACTTTTGTTCCTTCTTCATCAATTGTCCCCGGCGGAGATCAAACACTGTTGTTCACCAATGCCGGTATGGTCCAATTTAAAGATGTTTTTCTGGGGACTGATACACGTCCGTATACGCGGGCCGTTAATTCCCAAAAGTGTATGCGCGTAGCTGGAAAACACAACGATCTGGATGATGTCGGAAGAGATGATTCGCACCATACTTTCTTTGAAATGTTGGGAAACTGGTCGTTTGGAGATTATTACAAGAAGGACGCAATTACCTGGGCCTGGGAACTATTAACCAAAGTGTGGGGTGTAAATCCAGATTTACTGTATGCTACCTGTTTTAAAGATGATAAAGGGAATTTACCGGCAGATGAAGAGGCTTTTGGATACTGGAAAGAACAACCCGGTATGCATGAAGACCATATCCTGTATTTTGGACGAAAAGAAAATTTCTGGGAGATGGCTGAAACTGGTCCCTGCGGACCCTGTTCTGAGATCCATATCGATAAAGGACCGGATGCCTGTGATAAAAAAGATGTTCCCGGCCATATCTGCCGTGTGAATGGAGATTGCAAACGCTATCTAGAGATCTGGAACCTTGTTTTCATGCAGTATAACCGGACCGGGGTCACTCACTTTGATCCGCTGCCGGCAACCCATGTGGATACTGGGATGGGTTTTGAACGTATCGTTTCCATTATGCAGGGAGTCAATTCGAATTACCGCACGGATTTGTTTACCCCATTGATGAATAAGATCCGTGAGTTGAATCACACCAGTGTTGAAGAAATGGACGCGAACTTCACGCCTTACCGGGTTGTAGCTGATCATACACGAGCAGTCACATTCCTGATCGCTGATGGAGTAGTCCCTGGCAATGTGGGACGAAATTATATTTGCCGAATGATCATTCGACGTGCTGCACGTTTTGCGTCCAAAATTGGATTACAAGCGCCGTTCATGGCCAAGATCGCTGAAGTGGTGATCGATGAGTATGGATCCGCTTATCCAGAATTGGTCAAGAACCGCCAGACCATTCTGGATAACCTGACACGTGAAGAGTTACGATTCCAGAAAACTGTTGAAGCCGGTCTGGGACATTTGAATGATCTCTTTGAGGAAATGAAAAAATCCGGAGAGACCATTCTTGACGGTACCAAGGCTTTTGATCTTTATGCGACACACGGACTTCCGCTTGAACTTACCCGTGACGTAGCCCGCGAGGACAACCTCGATGTAGATGAAGATGGTTTCAAAAAAGCCATGGAAGAACACAAGGTGCAGTCCGGGGCAGGAAAAGCCTTTGGACCGTTAGGTGGAGAAGATGTAGAAGTTTACCGCGGCACTTTTGAACGTCTGGTAGCCGAATCAAAAGTACCGGCTACTGGTGTAGCTTACAATCCATACGAATGGCTGCAAAGTGAAGGCACAATATTAGCGCTTTTCAGCGAGGGCGATGAACTTCAACAAGCATTAATTGGCCAACCTGTTGAAGTAATTTTGCCGAGGACCGGATTCTATATTGAATCTGGCGGCCAGGTAAGCGACCGGGGACAGATCCTGGCAAAAGATGGAAGTTGGATAATTAGTATTGATGAGGTCCGACGGCCGGCTGCAGGTGTGATCATCCATATTGGAACTGTAGAAAAAGGATCCCCAAAGGTGGGAGATCTGGCAATTGCCCAGGTAGATAAAGTTCGCCGATTGGATACGATGCGTAACCATACTGCGACCCATTTACTTCACGCTCAACTTCAAAAACACCTTGGTGATCATGCCCGACAGGCTGGTTCCATGGTATCCCCTGATCGACTGCGTTTTGATTTCACACACCCGGAAGCCATCCCTACGGATGTGCTCGAGGCGATCGAATTTGACGTCAATCAAGATATTCTTGCCAATTATCCAGTTTCCATTGTCGAAAAATCACGCCAGGAAGCCATGGACGAAGGCGCGATGGCACTTTTTGGAGAAAAATATGGTGAGCGTGTCCGCACAGTGACTGTCAATCCGGGTAATCGGATTTCTTACGAGCTTTGCGGTGGTACACATGTCTCTCAAACTGGAGATATCGCCAGTTTCATCATCGTCAGTGAAGGCAGTGCTGCTGCCGGTGTCCGCCGTATTGAGGCGGTTACCGGACATGCCGCGTATGAATTGATCAGCGAACGTAACAAAACGCTAAAAAAGGCTGCTCACCTGGTTAACAGCCCTCTGGCTGAGGTTCCGGCCAGGATCACAGCTCTGCAGGATTCACTGGACGACTCAAAGAAAGAGATCAACCGGCTGAAATCAGAAGGTGCTGCTGCTGAATTTACCAAATTATTGGGTAATGTTCCCCAGGTAAATGGTATCCCGGTACTTACAGCCTTGATCAAGGATACGGATATTGACAACCTGCGGCAGATGTGCGACCTTTTCCGGCAAAAGTATTCCTCTGGGGTGGTTGTTCTTGGTACTGTAACGAACGAGAAACCCATGATCATTTGTGCGGTTACTGACGACCTGGTAAAACGCGGCTTGAATGCAGGCAACATCGTCCGCACGGCTGCTGAGGCAATGGGTGGAAGCGGCGGCGGACGTCCAAACCTCGCCCAGGCGGGAGGAAAGTATCCTGAAAAACTTTCAGAGGCAATGGATAAGGTGGTTCCATTTATTCAGCAAAATTTGAAATAGATAAAAAGAGATCGGCTGCTTGAAAAGGCAGCCGATCCTTTATTTTTGAATGAATTACTTCTTTTTTTCGCCGCAGATATCCCAGACGATCAGCTCAGGCTGGCAAAGGAAGCGAACACGCGGTGCCACTGCCCCTTCCATTCCAAGACCTCTGGTAACATACAGCGTCATACCGTTTACCTGGTATCTGCCGGATTCGAAAGTTTTTCCGTATAAGGATCCGGCAAAAAGAGCACCATAGAAAGGCAAGCAGACCTGCCCGCCGTGAGTATGACCGGAAAGCATCAGATCAAAGCCAAAACGGCTGACATTTGGTGCTAGATCAGGGGAGTGATGTAAAAGGATATTTACATACGATTCGTTCAATGAGGAATCAAGCAGAATATTCTCCAATTTCGATTCATCTTTTTCGGGTATGTGCGAACAATCCAATCCATAAACAATAATCTGACTGCCATTTTTACTGATCCGAACTGATTTATCGCTCAACCAAATCAGAGGAGTCCCTTCAACAAGACGGGGAAAGAGCCCAGGCAAGTCAACAGCGGGTGATCCAGAAACTCCATATACTCCATGAGGGGCATGAAGATGATTTAGGAATGAACGGGCATCCTTTTGCGAGGTCTGATCCTCCAGATAGGAAAGATTGAGGATATCTCCGGAGAAAAGGATCAGGTCTGGTTTGAGTTCCTCAAGGGTTTTCAAGATCTGTTCTTCACGGCGGGTGGTCCTTTCAATATGCAAATCACCCAGGTGGACCATCCGTAAGTGGAAATCAGACGGAAGCTTGGTTGTTGAATACTTTTCAGAGTGAACATCAAAACGAAAAGGTTCGATGAAAAAGCCATAGATCACAAGCAGGGTGCCGATAATTTGAACTAAAATCGCCAGCCAAAATGGAAGAAACATAAAGGGAAGTCGAAGCAAAGCCAAAACAAGCACTACTGGTTTACCTGGCCCGAATGATCGGCCGGTGCGGGGAAGGGAAGAAATCAGCAGCCAATCTATAAGATAAAAAAACAGCAGAAATGGACTCTTTAGAATTTTGTGAGAATTGGACAATATCCGGGGAAGATCGCATAGAAAAGAAAGAAGGGTCAGAATTAGTAAGAAAATAATCCACGGGATTCTATCGAAATTGACTGCTGAGTGCAGAATGAGGTCAAATGGATTCCCGGTTGTACCAGGAAATGTTTTTCTTTCTGCAAAGGATTTGGGGAGGATATTTCTAATTTTGGTCATAGATATTAATCATACCGCCATGCAGAGCATGGCGGTATATAAAACCAATACGTATTTATTTGTCTTCAGGGATCCAGCAGCACAGAACCAGGTCCTTAGCCGCTTTCACTTCGTCCAGGCGTCCCACTGGAGTATTGTGGGGGGCTTCCTTGAGCAATTCCGGTTGAGTATGGGCTTCTTCCGCGATCTTGATGAGGACTTCAGCAAACTGGTCAAGCGTTTCTTTGCTCTCAGTTTCTGTAGGTTCGATCATCAACGCTTCATGGACGATGAGTGGGAAGTAATTTGTGGGCGGATGGAAGCGGTAATCCATCAGCCGTTTAGCAATATCTAATGCATGTACTTCCGGTGCATCATTCCAGCAGCCTTCCAAAACAAACTCATGCATACAAGCTCGTTTATAAGGTAATACGTAGGTGTTTTCAAGCTTTTTTAGAAGATAATTCGCATTAAGAACCGCATATTCGGCGATCTGACGCAACCCTTCAGATCCATACATACGAATGTAAGTATATGCACGAACGATGACCGCAAATTGACCGAAGAAAGATTTCACCCGGCCGATGGAATGTTTTGGAGAAGCAAAGCCATAAAGAGGAGGCAGTTCTTCTGTCCCTTCTTCTACGATGGTGACAATAGGAGCAGGCAAGAAATCAACAAGGTGTTTGGCCACTCCGACCGGGCCTGACCCTGGTCCGCCGCCTCCGTGGGGTGTGGAGAAAGTCTTATGCAAATTAAAATGCATAACATCGATCCCCAGGTCTCCCGGACGGACAATACCAAGGATCGCGTTCAAATTGGCACCATCACCGTAGACCAGGCCGCCAGCTTCATGGACGATTTTGACAACCTCCAGAACATTTTCATCAAATAGACCGAGAGTATTGGGGTTGGTCAACATCAGACCGGCGGTCTCTTCGTTGCATAACGATCGTAAGGCAGCCAGATCGACATTTCCATCAGCATCAGAGGGTACCGGGATGATCTCAAAGCCGCTCATGGCAGAACTGGCCGGATTGGTACCGTGCGCAGAATCTGGAATGAGCATTTTCTTGCGTTTTGTATCCCCGCGCGAAGCATGATAGGCGCGAATGATCATCACTCCGACCATTTCACCCTGGGCACCAGCGGATGGTTCGAGAGAAACACCGGCAAATCCGCTGATCTCCTTCAGATATTCCTGCATCTCGTACATTAGTGCCAGGTTTCCCTGGATGGTTTCTTCAGACTGTAACGGATGTGTGTGGGCGAATCCAGAGAGGCGAGCAGTTTCTTCGTTGATCTTTGGATTGTATTTCATCGTGCAGGATCCAAGCGGATAGAGACCTGTATCGATACTGTAATTCAAGCTTGAAAGATGCGTGAAATGGCGAACAACATCAGATTCAGATAATTCCGGCAGGGGAAGATCGCTGCGAAGAAGATCAGAGGGAAGATCACTCTGGGGAACATCTACTTCAGGAAAGCGGACTCCATTGCGGCCGGCACTGGAAAGCTCGTAGATCGTGGGCTCAGTCATTACGCACCTCCGCTAAAGTCTCAACAAAGGAATCAATCTGGTCCTTTGAGTTCATTTCTGTTACTGCAACAAGCATATGGTTTTTCAGAACAGGAAATACTTTGCCCAAATCGTAACCGCCGAGGAAACCCTGTTCGAGGAGATAAGCGTTGATCTCATTTACAGGACGAGGACATTCAAGCACAAATTCATGGAAGAAGGGAGTCGTTGTGACAACTTTGAAACCTTCCAGTTTGTTCAATACAGAGGCAGCATAATGTGCTTTTTGATAACAGAGAGTGGCAACCTGTTTGAAGCCCTGTTTGCCTAAAAGACTCAGATAGATCGTAGCTGCCAACGCCATCAAGCCCTGGTTAGTACAAATATTGGATGTGGCTTTTTCACGTCGAATGTGCTGCTCGCGGGCGGTCAGAGTTAAGACGTACCCCTTGCGTCCCTGTCCGTCTACCGTTTCGCCAACCAGACGGCCGGAAATCTTGCGGGCATATTCTTTGCGTGTAGCGAAGAAACCCAGATAAGGGCCTCCAAAAGAGAGCGGAATTCCAAGAGGTTGACCTTCGCCGACGACGATATCCGCGCCCATTTCGCCAGGAGTTTTGAGAAGTCCTAGCGCTGTTGGATTCGCGATCACTCCCAACAAAGCTCCTTGTTCATGAACTCTTTGTGCCAGGGGAGCTAGATCATAAATACGGCCAAAGAAATCGGGGTATTGGACAAGCACAAGAGCCGTGTTGTCATCCACTTGTGGGATCAGAAAGTCTGGCGTTGCAAAGGGTTCCTGTTTATTGCTGCCAGATTCAATCGAAAGGTTCTCATACCCGCAGAGGTAGGAACATAAAACTTCGCGATATTGGGGATTGATTGCCTCAGATACCAGGATCTTGCCGCGTTTTCCACGGAAGTTGTGGTAGGCCATTACTCCTGCTTCAGCTGTTGCCGTGGCACCATCGTAATGAGAAGCATTGGCTACTTCCATCCCGGTAAGGTTGGCTATGAGCGTCTGAAATTCAAAGATCGCCTGCAAGGTCCCTTGAGAGATCTCTGGCTGATAAGGAGTGTAGGCAGTATAGAACTCACTTCGTCGGAGAAGGCTATCTACTGCGGCAGGAATGTAGTGATTATAAGCTCCTGCCCCGAGAAAGCAGACCAGTTCATCGACAGTGATGTTGCTGGCAGCAAAATCCTTTAAGTATTCCAGGGTCTCCATTTCTGTGAGAGATGATGGAATATTCTCCAATTTTGGGAATCGGTATTTTTCCGGAACATCCTTAAATAGATCTTCCAGTTTTTTGACGCCGACGGTCTTGAGCATTGCCTCCGTCTCGTCTTTTGTATGGGGAATATACATTAATGGCTCCGATTCGCGCAATAACTTTCGTAAGCGGCCGCGTCCATCAGAGACCCCAATTCTGAAGGATCGCTCACCTCAACCTTTAATAACCAGGCAGTACCAAATGGATCAGAATTCACCTGCTCCGGTGAATTGGAGAGAGCTTCATTCACTTCGACTACTTTCCCAGAAACCGGGCTAATAACATCTGCAGCAGCTTTAACAGATTCGACTGTTGCAATATTGCTATTTTTCTTGACTTGTTCACCAACACCTGCGACAACTTCAACAAAGACTATATCTGATAATTGTTCCTGGGCGTAATCAGAAATACCAATTGTGGCAATTTTCCCATCCACAGAGACCCATTCATCGGAATTCGCATATTTCAAATTAGGTAATACTTTCATTGTAATTTCCTCCGGTCAGTTAAAAAAATTAAAAAGGCACACATAGTTGTGTGCCCTCTGTGTTTGACCTGAGAGATTCGCCATTTTATTGGTTTGCCCCTTCGGTGAAATTACACTTTCCAGAGATTGCAAAAGATAAGGTCCTTTCTACCTGAGAGATTCACCATCTTTGATGGTTTGCCCCTTCGGTGCCTGCATTTGGCAGGGCTCTTCCTCATCTTTATTGTTAAATTGTAACTTCATTCTACGACAGGAAATCCAATTATTCAAGGAAAAATTATGGTTTATAAAAAAATAGTGGTATAATTCGAATTGCCATTCGAAAATGGAATGAGGATTCGAAATGAAAAAATTATTTCCGGGAATTTCGCGTAAAAAGAAACGTCAGCTAGAAAGAAGAAATTCGATCATCCAGGCAGCAGTCAACTTGCTGAAGAATAAAGGGTACGAGCAAACTACAATGCAGGATATTGCTGAAGCTGCCGATTTGTCGACCTCTTCGGTTTATTACTATTTTGAAAGCAAATTGGATATTCTCGATGAGGCTTTAAATGTTATCAGTGAGGGGAAGAAGGACCAACCACTAATAACAAATGAAAATGAGTTAATGAAGTATTTTGAAGAAAGGTTACAGAGTCTGGGAGATCTGAATCTTTTTGCATTGATCGCTGAATCGAAAAAGAACCCGGAATTATTACCCCGAATTCAAAAAATGTTATTGACTTTTAAAGAAGAAATCATTGCCCAGCTAAGTCGACTAGAAAAGATGCAACCTGCTCAGGAAAAACAAAATGATTTGGTTGTGGAAATGATCTTAAGCAAAGGCTTTGGCGCTTTTGCCTTGTCTTCAATCGATCTTCCAGACGGTGAATCATTTATCAATATGCATCAAACACTAACCACTTTCGGAAATCTGCTTTCATCATCAACTGAGAATAAACAACAGGAGTAATTATGGTTCCTATTGAAATAAAAATCCTTATTGGCTTGATCACCGGAGTTGTCGTTGGTCTGACAGGTGCCAGTGGCGTGGTAGTTGTGGTTCCGTTATTGACTATGATCCTTGGATATTCCATGCATACTGCGGTGGGAACCAGTTTATTTGTAGATATGATCACTCCATTATTCGTTGCATATTCATATTACCGTAGAGGAAATGTGAATTTGAAAGCTGGCCTATGGCAGGCGATCGGTGCTGTTCTGGGAGCCCAGGTTGGCGCACTGGTAGCAAATGAAGCTCTTTCATCCGATCTGATGAGTAAAGGATTTGTATTTTTCATGTTTCTAATGGCAATTTCTATGTGGGTAAAAAGCTTCAAAACCCCACGTGAAGTGAAAGAAGCCCGTTTAGCCGTTATGAACTGGAAGAACCGGATGATCACCTTTGGAATCGGTATCATATTAGGGATGATCAGTGGTTTATTTGGTGCAGGGGGTGGCTTGATGTTCCTTCTGGTGTTGATGATCGTGCTGAAATTTCCAACACATATGGCAATTGGAACTTCATCCCTGATCATGGCGATTACAGCCGCGTCTGGAACAGTGGGTTATGCCATGCAAAGAAATGTAGATTTTTCTGCTGGATTGATCATTGCGATTGCCGCAGTGGTTGGTGGGGTACTAAGTGCTCGGCTGGCAAACAAGGTAAGTGAAAAAAGCCTTAACCGCATCGTAGGAGGTGTATTTGCATGCCTGGGTGTGGCGATGATGATCTTGCAATAATTTAGAGGATAAATAACAATTGGAGATGCTTTTTCTAAAGGCATCTCCTTTTTTATTCCCTAACAAGCCTATTTTCCAATTTGTAATTTGTACATTCTCTTGACAATGTGTTTTATCCCTCCTAAGATATTGATAGGAGAAAAAATGGCTGAAAGTTTGATAGGCAAACGGATTCTTATAACCGGAGCGGCATATCGACTGGGCAAGGTTATGGCCATAGCCGCTGCCAGGGCTGGGGCGGATATACTTTTACACCATGGTCATTCAGATCGAGAAGCTGAAGAGACAGCACGATTAATAAAGGATGAGGGCAGGAATGCCTGGATCCTGAAAGCTGATCTATCTGATCCGAAACAGGTAGCGCATCTTTTTGATGAAGCCAAACAAATGGGACCTATTTATGGTTTAGTTAATAATGCCGCGATCTTTCCGCCGGGTGGATTGTTGGATACAAGTTTGGTAACCTGGCAAAATATTCTTTCCGTTAATTTGACTGCGCCATTTTTACTCAGCCAATCTTATATCGGTCTGCATACTCCGGGTCAAACTGGAAGGATCATAAATATCCTGGATTGGAGAGCTCTGCGGCCGGGTAGGGATCATTTCGGCTATACCATCAGCAAAGCTGGCCTGGCAGCATTAACTGAAGCCAGTGCATTAGCAGGAAGTCCTGATATTTGCGTAAATGCAATTGCCCTGGGGGCGATCCTACCGCCAACAAACGAACCAGAGAATACTGAAATATTAAAAAATGTTCCCGCAAAAAGGTGGGCGACTATGCAGGAACTGGAAGAGACATTCTTGTTTTTGTTAAATGGACCAGCATATGTGACTGGCGAAATTATTCACCTGGATGGCGGACGCCATCTGGTCTAATCAAAGGAGATATCATGGACCAAATCTTTATTAAAGACTTACTTATTCGCGGAGTAATTGGAATATCTGACAAAGAAAGAGAGTCACCACAGGATATTTTGGTGAATGTTGTCATGAGCGCTGATATCAGTACTGCTGGAAAATCGGATAATGTAGAGGATAGTGTAAATTATCGTACAGTGGCCAAAAAGATCCTGGCGCATGTTGATAAGGTACAGCGTTACACAGTAGAAGCACTGGCGACTGATATTGCAAAATTAATTTTAGAGGATGAAAAAGTTGCTTGCGTTCGTGTGCGGGTTGAAAAACCAGGCGCGGTAAGATTTTCAAAATCGGTTGGTGTTGAGATCGAACGAACAAGATAATAAAAATGAACCGAGTCATTCTTGGAATAGGATCTAATATATCTCCTGAATACAACCTCCCTGAAGCCATACGAAAACTGGGAATGTATTTTGAAATTAATGCAATCTCATCTGTCTGGCAAACCACTGCTGTTGGCACAGATGGACCAGTGTTCCATAATGCAGCAGTAATGGTCCGAACGATGATGGAAAAAGAAGCATTAAAAACGGAAATACTTGCAAAAATTGAAGCCGAATTAGGTAGAGTACGGGGACCGGATAAGTTTGCGCCCCGGACGATCGATCTGGACATTCTTGTATTTGGTGCTGAAGTACTAGAAAAGCATTTGTTTTACCATGATTATTTGATCTTGCCTGTCTCTGAAATTCTGCCGGATATGAAAGATCCTGAGACTGGAAAAGTGTTAAGTGAATTGGCTAAAGAACGCTGCTGTGGATCAAATGCCGTGAATATCGGCCCTTTATCCTATTGAACCCTTTTTACTAATTTGTTAATTAAATCGCGTAAAGGAGCAATTCGAGAAGCATCAAAGCTTAATGAATTCAAAGTTGTCTGGGTTTTATCGTAAAGGTCTCGCATCCGATCTTCGGTCTCAGTTCTTACCCCGTCCTTTTCCAGAGCGCGAACAAAATCCGGAATATTTGAAGTATCAATTATTGAAAACCTATTCCAAATATCAAAAAAATAAGCTTCCTTTGATAATCCAAGAAGAATTGGATATGTTTTCTTTTTAGCGATCAAATCAGATTGAGTAGATTTACCGGTAAGTGCATTATTTCCCCAGATCCCAAGCCAATCATCCTGAATCTGGTATGCCTGACCTAACAGATTTCCACATGTAAATAGCAAATTCTGATCAATTTTTTTTACACCTGCCAAAATTCCACCGATTTCGAGGGCGGCTGCCAGCAAGGCACAGGTTTTGCCTTGAATCATTTGCGTGTATTCTTCTACTCTGACTATTTCTCTCGTTTCGAACGAAATATCCAGAAACTGTCCACGGGTGAGTTCAAGACACGCTGAATGAACACGATCGTCCACTTTTAGAACTGTATCTGGAGGGAAAAACTGTAATAAGCGGTGTACAGCCATGGAAGAGAGAGTAAGCATGGCGTCGCCAGAATTGATCGCTTGAGGCTGACCCCATTTCACCCAAACGGTATCTTTTCCCCGGCGGATTACACTCTGGTCTTGGATATCATCATGTATCAGAGAAAAATTGTGCATCAATTCAAGAGAAGCAGCGGCGGGTAGGGCTTTTTGCCATTCTCCGCCGGCAGCATAAGTGCAAGCTAAAAGCAATAACGGACGGATACGCTTTCCTCGAGAATTAGTTGATGATAATTCCCAGTCCATTTGATAGGTAAACATTTCTTCATATTGCTTGTAGGCATTATTGTTGGAATAATGAATACATTCTTTTAGTTCATTTTCAATCTTATTTAGAACTACAGTAAGCTCAAATTGATCATTCACGATAAGAAATTCCTACTTTTTTCAATGAAGGCAAATTTGGGGCACCGCACGCAAACAATGTGATTTGTAATTCCTGCTTTAGTTCAGAGATCACCTCTACGACAGCTTCTGTAGATTTCACTCCAGCATTAAGAAATTTCCCAGCCAAGCCACAGAGATCAGCACCAAGGGCTAAACATTTGGCAATGTCCATACCGGATCCTAATCCACCGGATGCAATCAAAGGTAAGCACAGATCTAGCGATACAATGTCTTTAAGTGCTTTAGCTGTTGGAATCCCCCAATCGGCAAATTGGGCAGCAATTCGTCGGTCTGTTTCATTGGCTGTTCGATAGTACTCCACCTGTGACCAAGAGGTTCCACCAGCTCCTGCAATATCAATGGCCGAGACTCCAGCATTTTTCAAATTAAGTGCAACTGATGGTGAGATTCCCCAACCAACTTCTTTGATAATTACGGGGACTGATAATTTACGGCAGAGAAGATCGATTTTTGGCAATAGATCATGGAAATTTATATTTCCTTCAGGTTGAAGAGCCTCCTGTAGGGGATTCAAATGGAGAATCAAAGCATTAGCCGAAGATAACTCGATCAGTTTTTGACAATCTGGTAAACCTACACCGTAATTTAATTGGACTGCTCCAATATTGGCAAAAATTGGAATATCAGGGGCAATATTTCGAAGCTGAAAAGAGTTAGACTCCGCTTTTTTTTCAAGTGCAACCCGTTGAGAACCAAGACCAATCGGAATTTGCATTTCCTGGGCAGCTTCTGCCAGATGAATGTTGATCCGATCGCTTTCTTTTGTTCCGCCAGTCATCGATGATATAAAAAATGGCAATTTAATGTCATAGCCCAGAAAACGTGTGGAAAGATCGATTTCATCCAGGCTGATCTCAGGTAATGCACAATGTTCTAGATGAACGTGCTCCAATCCTGAAGTAAGCCCGGAACGCACATCCTCGTCCAGATTTATGCGAATGTGGTCATTCTTGCGGGTAAAGATTTCTGATTCTTGTGACATTAATATGAGTATACCAGACCTAAATCAATAGTTTGGTGTTATTTAATCATGGTTTAGGAAAAAAAATTTCAATCAAATCAAATTCTATTGTGAATTGATCTGAAGGAATCAGATTAGTGATTTCCTTGACAGAATTGACAGGAAAGTTACAATTCAAAATAGAATTGATGAAATAATGTCCAGGAGGTTTTAAATGAGCGATACGTATGAAAAAGTCAAAGCAGTGATTGTAGACGTCTTAAAGGTCGATGAGAAAGAGGTCAAGGAAGATACTCGTTTCGTTGAAGACCTAAAGGCAGATTCTATGGATCAGTTCTTTCTGATCGATGGTTTTTGCGAAAAGTTTGATATCAATATCAATGATGAAGACGCTCGCAATATTAAAACCGTACACGATGCAGTGACTTATATTGACGGTCACAAGAAATAACTGGAATCAAAAGAGGAGCAGTTCAAATTTGAACTGCTCCTCTTTATTTAAGCAAGAAGGGATGGGATTTGTTCAGGAAATTGAGCAACACGAATCCCTGATTCTTCAAGAATTTTGATCTTTTCCTGGGCAGTTCCTTCTTTACCCTCTATGATCGCTCCAGCATGGCCCATACGTTTACCCGGAGGAGCTGTAACCCCTGCAATAAATGCGACTACGGGTTTTGTCATATATCTGGAAATGTAGTCTGCCGCGAGTTCTTCTTCGTTTCCGCCGATTTCTCCAATTAATACTATTTGATCTGTCTTTGCGTCCGATTCGAATAACTCAAGACAATCAGAAAAGCCTAACCCTTTTATTGGATCACCGCCAATTCCCACACAAGTAGACACCCCATGATTCGCTTGTTTTAATGCGTACAGGACTTCATAGGTTAAAGTTCCAGACTTTGAAATCACCCCAATATTTCCTGGAAAGGTGATGTTACCGGGGATAATGCCTATCTTTGTGCTGCCCGGGCAAAGAATTCCTGGACAATTTGGTCCAATAATTTTTGTGTCTTTGTGAGCAAGGAATTGTTTTACACGCATCATATCCTGGACCGGGACTCCCTCTGTTATGCAGATGATCAGAGAAATGCCCGCATCTGCGGCTTCATAGATGGCGTCGGCACAATTCCTTGCCGGAACAAAAATTACCGATGCATCGGCTCCAGTTGTCTCAACAGCAGATTTTACTGAATCAAACACTGGAATCTTTCCATCAAGAACCCAATCGCCGCCTCTTCCGGGACTTACTCCTGCGACGATGTTCGTTTTATATTGAAACATCTGGGCAGTATGAAAAAGACCTTCGTTACCGGTAATTCCCTGAACAAGTACTTTTGTGCGCTGATTGGCAAGAATACTCATGAGACAGTCTCCCTGGAAACGAATACCGCTTTCTCAGCGGCTTCGATCAATGATTCCGCAGGAATAAATTGTGAATTTGCGAGGATCTTCCGTCCTTCCTCCTGGTTTGTGCCAACTAATCTGATTACCATTGGTGTTGTGATGCTCATATCATTTACTGCCTGAACGACACCTTTAGCCACCTCGTCGCAGCGGGTGATACCACCAAAAATATTGATCAGTATTGATTTAACCCGCGAGTCGCTATGAATGATCTTTAGGGAAGAAAATACCTTTTCCGCACTAGCCCCACCTCCGATATCCAGAAAATTTGCAGCTTTTCCGCCGTATATTCCCAGAATATCCATAGTCGCCATTGCCAGTCCAGCTCCATTTACCATACAACCAATATTTCCATCCAGCTTAATGTAAGTGATCCCAAATTTTCGAGCTTCAATTTCGGTTGCATCTTCAATATCATTGTCTCGCAAGTCAGCCAATTCAGATTGTCGGAAAAGAGCATTGTCGTCAATGATGATCTTGGCATCAAGCGCAACGAGATGGTTTTCAGAATTTATCACCAGGGGATTAATCTCGGTAAGTGTTGCATCGCAATTAACATAAACCTGCCAGAGAGACCTTACAATTTCTATAAAACTTTTCCAGAGGTCACGGGGCAGGTCAATAGAAATTGCGACATCCCGCAATTGATAATCACGTATCCCAAGTAATGGATCAATATATGTCCGAACGATCTTTTCTGGATTGTTTTGCGCAACCTCTTCAATGTCCATGCCTCCAGCACCGGAGGCGATTAAAACGGGCATTTGTTTTTTGCGATCATTTACAATTCCTACATAAAATTCTTTGATGATATTGACGGCTTCATCAACGAGTACCTTCCGAACAGGAAGCCCCTTAATTTCCATCCCAAGGATTGTGGTGGCTAATTCTTGAGCCTCAGTGGCGGACTTTGCCAGACGAATGCCGCCGGCTTTTCCCCTGCCGCCTACTAGCACTTGTGATTTGACAATTACCCGTCCACCCAACTCTTCTGCAATTTGTTTTACTTCACTGGAAGTACCAGCAATCCTCCCTTTGGGTACGGGAATTCCGTAGCGAAAGAAAATCTGTTTCGATTGATACTCGTGGAGTTTCATTGAATCTCCTACAACGAAAATATTAACGAGGAACATCCAAAAAAATTATACAACGCCCTTCATAAATACAAAAGAAATTTTGCATTATCCTTTGCCAAGAATTTCAATTATCGAATTAAGTCAGATATAATCAGAAAATAAGACTAATGGTTGGAGAATTTATGAAATTTCTACGATTTCAAACAAAAGACGGTTCAATCAATACCGGGTGGTTGGATGAAAATAAAGTTGGCCGGGTTGAGGGAGATATTTTTGGCGAATACAGGCGAATGGAAGCAATTTTTGACCTGCAAACAGTGAAAGTCATTGAACCTGTTGTGCCAACTAAGATCATTTGTATGGGTAGAAATTTTCATGAACATGCGCGTGAACTTGGAAATGAGATTGCTGATGTCCCCATGCTTTTTATGAAACCTGTTTCTGCGATGATCGCAAACGGCCAGGAAATTATTCTTCCGCCTCAATCGAGACAGGTAGAACATGAAGCTGAATTAGTTGTGGTAATCGGTAAAAAAGGACGGTGGATACAGGCAGATAAAGCGAGTAAATATATTTTTGGTTTCACTATCGGAAATGATGTAACTGCCCGTGATCTTCAAGCACGTGATGGTCAATGGACGCGGGCTAAGGGATTCGATACTTTTTGCCCGGTCGGTCCTTGGATCGAGACTGAATTAGACCCTGCAGATGTCCTGATCACCTGCAAAGTAAATTCGGAACTTCGCCAAATGGCTTCTAGCAAAGAGATGGTTTTTACAATTTCTCAGATAGTAGCTTTTGCATCCTCCATTATGACCCTCGAACCCGGTGACTTGATATTTACTGGTACACCGGCTGGTGTTGGCCCGCTAACTGATGGAGATAAATGCGAGATCACAATCGAAGGAATTGGTACTTTATTCAACTTTGTATCTGAAAAATAGAATATACTTAATCAGATGAAAAAGGTCTTGATTAAATATCGGGAAATTATTTTTCTATTTATAGGTGCAATTCTTCTGATTGGGGGAATTGTTGGGTATTTACTTGTGAGTACTTCGAGTGAGGGAAATTTGGAAGATACAAATTTCCCTACCGAAGTTTTCTCTGCACCTACGCCATTTGTAGATCTTTATACATTTACAACTACACAACAATGGGATCAAGTATCTTCAACCCCAGTTCCTGAAGCAAATAATTCTCAGATTCTCCGATTCCCGAATCTCAATGATGGCAAGTACTTTGTTCATCCTTCTATTTCAAGCGGATTGGAAAGTCCTACTATTCCAGAACGGATTGAGATCCCATCGGTTGGTATTGACGACAAGGTTGTAATCGCTGACTACAATACGACTAACGTGGATGGCGAGACGTTTGGGCAATGGCAGGCACCGAGTGAGAATGCTGCCGGGTGGCAGCCCGATTCAGCTTTATTGGGACAGATCGGAAATACCGTGATCAATGGGCATCACAATGAGTTTGGAGAACCATTTGGAAAATTGGTGGATGTAAAAATCGGCGATATGGTCTATGTGTATTCACATGGAGTCAAATACTCATTCATTATTGCTAATCGAATGATCTTGCAGGAAAGATTTGTCAGTACTGAAACCAGATTGGAAAATGCAAGATGGTTAAGCCGCTCTAGCGATATACGTCTTACGCTGGTGACCTGTTGGCCAAAATTCTCAAATACGCATCGATTAATTCTGGTCGCAAGACCTTATGAACCCGATTTTCAAGTACCAACAGCAGCTAATTAGAAGGATCTGCTACGACAAATAAACGTCCCCAGGATTGAACTCCGTCCTTGGTGATGCATGTCTGTAACACCAATCGGTCGCTTACACCATAAATTGAATTAAAAACATCTTCGACACTTAAAATCTTATCTGGTGAGGAGGGGTCAACGTATTTTGAATATGGGCTTGTGGGATTTAGTGCCTGGTATTGATAGACCCCTGAAACTTTATAATCAGCTTTTGATCCATCCGAAAAAGAAACGGTGATCTTTGATCCAGAGGTAAGGTTAAAGAATTTCTTTCCAGCCAGATAATTATGGGCGATCAAACCAATTGAACCATATTGAGTTGCTAATGAGAATTGAGTAGCTGTATCACGTTTGGTTGATACATATGCGCTATTCCCTGACGGCTGTTGAACAACAGACAATGTAAAAAGGTTTTCAGAGTTGGCCTGTGTAACCTGTTTTGAGGTAGCATGTGAAAAACTAAATTGTGAGCTGGAGAGGTCGGCTGAACTTCTTGTGTTCAGGTAATTGTTACTGTCACTCACAACTCCAGTGACTGGAATCATCGGTATAAAGGAAACTGTGAAAAATGAAAAGAGGATAATTGCGGAAAGCATTAATTGGCTAATTTTTCTCATGGCCAAATATTAAGGGAAGCACAAGATCTTAACAAGCGAGTTTCATTTTCATAATTGAAGGCTTTCAATTTCGTAAGGATATCGGCAAAAATTTGGATCAACAAAAAAAATATTGGATTAAATAATTGCATGGTATAATCTGAAAGTTACGCAATAAAACTATTTTCTCTTTTGAAGGAGCTTGTGTATGTCCGGGCATTCTAAATGGGCTACTATTAAACGTAAAAAAGGTGCGGCTGACGCAAAACGCGGCCAGATGTTCACGCGATTAACTCGCGAAATTGTCATGGCTGCCCGTGAAGGCGGTGGAGATGTAGATTCCAATTTCCGCTTGCGGTTAGCTGTGGACAAAGCAAAAGCACAAAGTATGCCCAAAGAAAATATTGAAAGAGCCATCAAAAGAGCTACTGGTGAAGGCAAAGAAGGCGAAATTTACGAAGAGGTAATGTACGAAGGTTATGGTCCCAATGGCGTCGCTTTAATGATCGAATGCGTCACTGAGAACCGAAATCGCACAGTTGCAGAAATTCGCCATATGCTTTCTCGCTCTGGCGGCAATATGGGTGAGGTTGGTTCTGTTTCATGGCAATTCCATCGTTCAGCGGTATTTTCCTTCCCCCTGGAAGGGAACAGTTTTGACAAGATCTTTGAATTAGCGGTTGAAGGCGGGGCTGATGATGTGACCCAGGACGAGGAAGAAATTGAAGTTGTTGCTCCTGTTGAATCCTTCAAAGCATTGATCGATCGATTCCGTACTGCAAACCTGATCCCTGAAGAAGCCGGATTAAAGATGATCCCGAATCAGGAAATGGAACTGGGTGTGGAAGATACCCTGCAGGTTCTCCGCACCGTTGAAGGTTTGGAAGAAATGGACGATGTTCAGGAAGTCTTCTCCAACATGAAGATTTCCGATGAAGCTATGGCTGCAATGGAGTCTGAATAAGTATTATGTTGGTCATCGGGATTGACCCCGGAACAGCGACCACTGGATACGGAATCGTCGAAGAAAATCAACGCAAGGAAATTCGGGCGATCGCGTATGGGATAATCAAAACCGAACCATATCTTCCAGCTGAACAACGTCTTCTGGAAATTTATGAACAATTGAATGAACTCATCCTTCTCCACCGACCGGATACCGGAGCGGTGGAGAAGTTGTTTTTCTCAAAGAATGTGACTACAGCAATAGCTGTCGGTCAGGCGCGCGGAGTTATCTTACTGTCACTTGCGACTGCTCATATTCCTCTAGTCGAATATACTCCAAATGAAGTGAAGCAAGCCGTTACAGGTTATGGAGGAGCGGATAAGAAGCAGGTTCAGGAAATGATCCGGACCATTCTCAGCCTGGATTCAATTCCCAAACCGGATGATGCAGCAGATGCGCTAGCAATAGCGTTGTGCCATATTCAAAGCCAGGGATATAGCCAGATGGCACAAATCGGCGGTGCATAGATGATCACAAGCACTTCAAACGAACAAATTAAAGACATCCGTAAACTTCGGGAGAAGAAATACCGCCAGGAAAGCGGCACCTTTTATGTTGAAGGAATCCGCCTGGTTCGGGAAGCAATGATCTTCCCTGAACGAATTAAGACTTTGATCCTGGCTCCTGAATTATTACAAAGTTCAGCAGCGGAAGATGCAGTTTCTGAAGTTAATAAACTGGGCGTACCGATTTTAGAGGTCAGCAAATCTGTGTTTGAATCGATCGGGTTGAAAGAGAATCCGGTGGGATTAGCTGCTGTTGTTAAAGAAAATTGGCATCTCTTGAATTCGATTCGGACGGATAAAATGGGACTCTGGGTGGGTTTGGATTCCGTGGCCGACCCGGGAAATCTGGGTACGATCATGCGAACCATGGATGCGGTTGGGGCAAAAGGATTGATCTTGATTGATGATTGTACCGATCCATATGATCCTTCAGCGGTTCGGGCGAGCATGGGAGCTCTCTTTGATATCCAACTGGTCAAAACAACTACTGATCAACTTGTACCATGGATCTCATCTCACCAAGTGTCCACTTTTGGAACCTCCGATTCCGCTAGTATCGATTATCAGAAAGTTGATTATCCAGAAAATATGTTACTGCTGATGGGCAGCGAGAGACAAGGATTGCATCCGGGATTGTCAAGTCATGTAGATCAAATGGTTGCAATTCCAATGGCCGGTAAAAGCGATTCACTGAACCTGGCTGTGGCGACAGCAGTCACACTTTATGAGATATTTAATCAACAGAGAAAGGGGAGCAACTAATGATTGCATCTTTGGAAGGGGTTGTTAATGGAATCTCTGACGACAGCCTGGTGATCAATGTGGGCGGAGTTGGATTTAAAGTACTTGTTCCAAAAAATCTAGCTAAAGAAACAGAATTATATAAAAGCTGCTCCTTATTTACCTACCTTGTAGTTCGGGAAGATGCTTTAACTCTTTTTGGATTTGAAACAATGGAAGAACGAGATCTATTCATTTTGCTTCTGGGAGCAAATGGAGTAGGCCCTAGAACTGCTCTCGCTATCCTGTCAACGATGTCCGTTGGGTTGATACAGCAGGCGATCCAAAAGGACGAAGCAGACCTATTTACCAGGGTACCAGGCGTAGGGAAGAAAACTGCTCAAAGCATCGTCCTGCAGTTGCAAGGAAAATTCAAAGGTGAAAGTACCCTTATTGATAAGAATCTGAGAGATGTCGATACAGAGGTATTGGATGCATTAACAGGTCTGGGCTACAGTGTAGTTGAAGCTCAAGCAGCAATTCAGATGATACCGAAAGATGCCCCGAAAGATCTTGAAAGCAGGTTGAGGCTTGCGCTACAGTACTTTTCATAATTACTATAACAAAATTATCCGAATTGAATAAATTCCTTTATTTGTGAAGTAAAATTAGACATCATTCACTGATTAGATAATGCAATATTTGATCAGAACTAACTATTGAAAAATGTCCTAATAAATGGGACTAATTGAGGTGTGACGTTATGGCTGGCTTAACCCGAGAACTAGGGATAGACCTGGGAACAACAAATACGGTGATCGTTGAAGGGTCACAGATATTATTACAGGAACCAACCGTCGTTTCAGTGATTGTTGATGAATATAAGATGGTGGAATGGGGACAGGCTTCGAAAGATATGGAAGGTCGAGTCCCGGATTCCATTGAAATCATTCATCCGCTTCAGAATGGTGTGATCGCAGAGTATGAAGTAACTGAAACTTTACTGGCATATTTAACTAGAAAAGTTTGCGGTCCGATGCGTTTATTTAGGCCACGAATGATGATCACCATCCCTTATGGCGCGACCAGTGTTGAAGCCAGGGCTGTTCATGAAGCAGGCATTGGAGCCGGCAGTCGTGAAGTTTACTTGATCCCGGCACCACTGGCAGCTGCGTTAGGTGTGGAATTACCTGTTTCTACTCCATCTGGAAATATGGTTATTTCTCTCGGCGGCGGGGTCAACCAGGTGGCAGTGGTCAGTTTAAACGGTATTGTCTCAGCAGAAGCATCCAGGAGCGGCGGATTGGCTTTTGACGATGCAATCATTTCATACGTGCGGAAGCGTTTTGGATTGATCATTGGCCAGACAACAGCAGAATCCTTGAAGATCAAGATCGGTGCCTCCATTCCACAGGATGAGCAATTGTCCCTTGAAGTCCAGGGCGTGGACCAAGTAACCAGCCTACCAAGGCCTGTTGTTCTGACCACTGATGATATTGTGGAAGCACTTCAGGAACCTCTTTTTGATATTGTCAAATTGGCTAAGAAGGTTTTGGAAAAGACACCACCAGAATTGATCTCGGATATTATTGACCGTGGAGCTGCACTGGTAGGCGGCGGCGCATTATTACGCGGTATTGATAAATACCTGACACGCTCACTGGGTATTCCGGTCTATATTGTGGATAATCCTTTGACCTGTACAGCAGAGGGAGCACAAAAAGCACTTGAACTGCGTGAGGCTTTAAAAAGGAGCCTTGCGGCTGGATAAATAACAAAACAAAAATCTCCGATTTTCTCAATCGGAGATTTTTTTGATACAGGAAAACGATCAATTTCTTCTAGAGGATCTGCCTAATAGGAGGAAAGCATAATAGAGGATGGTTGTGATCGCTTGAACGGCTCCCGCAACATACGTGAGCGCAGCCGCATCGAGTGTCTTATATACTCCTTCCATCTCTGAGTTATACATTACACCGGATGATCCAAGCCAGGCCTTTGCGCGGTTGCTGGCATCAAATTCAACTGGAAGAGTAATTAGCGCAAAAACCGCAGTCAGCCCAAACAAGATCAAACCGCCCCAGGCAATTGCCGTGCCGGTCTGCCCGGCCAGGAAAAGGCCAAGCATGAAGATGATCGGTCCCAGCCAACTGCCAATTTGAACTCCAGGTACCATAACTGTTCGTAGTTTTAATGGTGCATAGGCCTCAGAATCCTGCAGAGCATGTCCACATTCATGGGCAGCCACACCTGCTGCAGCAACAGAAGGAACATTGTAGACGTCAGGGCTCAGGCGAAGCACTTTAGAGGATGGATCGTAATGATCGCTCAACATACCGCCAACCTGCTCGATCTGAACATTATTCAGCCCTGCGGAATCAAGCATACGGCGAGCTACTTCCGCGCCGGTCAACCCGGTCATTGTGCGAACCTGTGAGTATTTTTTGAAAGCATTCTTCACCTTGATCTGCGCCCAGAACCCTAATAAAAGCGCAGGCAGACTGAAGAGCAGATATAACCCATAACCGCCAAAGTACATTTTTACTCCTTATTAAGCAACCTTGATGTAATTATTATACGAATTGAATATTAGAGAAGTGTCAAAAAAGGATAAATAAAGTCTAATGATCGTGAAGGATTGATGAAGATTGAGATGATAAAAAAAATAACCCTGCTTGATGATCATTTCATCATCTGGCAGGGTCTGAGTGTGTCCTCGGTGGGACTCGAACCCACACCGACGGCTTCGGAGGCCGGCACGCTATCCATTGCGCTACGAGGACAAAGTGCAATTATTTTACCACGGCTGTTGATTATTGTTCGATCTTTTCAACACCAATTGTAAAATTTGCCGCCAGGGCAGCGATCGCACCAATAGCAGCCCAGACAGGGATCAGGACCACGCCTACAACACCAACGGTGAGCGGAATTTCAATGTAGGTATTTCCGTTCTCATCTTTGATGATGATCTTGCGGACATTTCCTTCGTGAATAAGCTCTTTGATCTTTCCAACCAGAGATTCTCCATTCACATGGAATTCTTCATAATGTACATTCTGATCAGTCATTTCAACCTCCAATTAGTTCATCCAAGAATCCAAAATAGAATTATGTAGTACCGGCTCAAACTCGATGAAACGATAAGTAGCCACTCTATTTAATGCATACGGATCATTGGCAAAAAAGGTTTCAATTTCTTGTAAAGAGGCAGCCCTGGCAACGACAATACCTCCCTGGCGTGGATTTTGCGGCCCGGACATCAGGAGAAGGCCAGATTCATACCCCTTTTTTAGAAATTCACGATGCAGCGGAGTGATAGAAGATATCACATCCATGGATGCGGTGTATGTGATCTCAATAATAAAGTGCTTCATAAAGGACTCTCCTTTGAATTATTGTACTATTTTAGAACATCCGGAAATATAAACCCTTCTTCAGCGCTCTTCAGCGGGGATGCAGCAACGACCGCTGTAACTGGCAGAGGCCCATAAATATGGGGGAAAAGCTCGGAACCACCTTCGAGGTTTTCCTCGACCACTTTTGAAGGGAGAAGATCTGACTCAATTTTTAAGAGAACGAGCTCTTTTTGACCGGTATAAAAACGATTGGCAGTGCGAATTACCTGCGCTCCTTTGGAGCAATGAATGAAACCATCTTGAGTGTATCCCTGTGGTAGGTAAGTTCCTGATGAGCGTGCAGATTGCCATTCAGAATTGGATGTGATGTGATAAATGATCATGGTCACCCTCTCACAAAATGCGGAATGTCTGCCGGGATCACAAACGAGAATTCGATCAAGCCGCGGAACTCGCCTCCCTCAAACCAGGGAGTTTGGTAGATCATTTTCTTGACACCATTCTTTTCGATTGTATAAGAATTTGTTTGATGCGATTCCATCAAGGCCCTAAGTTTCTCTTTTGAAGCACCGGGATGACACTCATAGAGGTCTTTCCCGACCAGTGATTTGCCGCCGTCTTTTGCGAATGTTGCCGCGGACCGCTCATTCATATACAGGATTTTCCCATCTACGTCGCAGACAGTAACGGCAGCTGGAATTTCTTCAAAGTATTTTATGTCCATCATAGTTATTGTTTTCCATCCTTGAAAACAGATATACGTTTGACGCCCAGAACTTGAGAGAAGGAACCTCCCTGTTCAACTGTGAGCAGGGTCTTGTTCTCATCCACCACTTGCGACCCGGAGATAATGGATACATTATGCTTGAAAAACACCTCTGAAAGCGGTGTTGAAGGCCCCAGGACCATTATCGTGGCTTCCGGATTGCACATTTTCAGTTCGTCGTCCATTGAGCCATTAACAAGAGCACTGCCGGTAATGGCGATGATCTCCGCTTTTTCAAGATACCTGGCGGCGTATTCAGCGGGAATATCACCCGGTCGTGGATTTTTCTCCAGGATCCATAGATTCCTGGCGTCCGGTCGGAGTTTGTCTACAAAAGGGAAATGTCCAACAATAGCAACATCCTTTCCAGGGGCATTCTTGTAGATCCAGTCGTGTGCATTCAGTTCACGGGATACCATTTTCGAGGTATCGAGGAGCGAATTGATCGCAGCTACTCCGATACTGGATTCCAGATGGTTTCCATCCAATGCCATGCGGGCTAACTCCTGGGCGGAACAGTTTTGATATTTTCCGACACCGGTTAAGTCCACATAAGGCAAGTTTTCACTTGTCAATGTAGAAGCCATGCCGCAAAATTTACTGCAAACCACCGTCCAATGGATACCGATCATTACGCGTCGAACCGGAACTGGTTCAGTGGGCAGACTTTCAACGATCTCTTCCAGTAGGGTCAATGGATCTCTCCTGTGTTCAATAATTGTGAAATGGAATCCAATAGAGGTGCTGCTTCTTCAAATGAAAAAATTGTTCGGCGAATAGCAGAGGTATTCAAATAGCCAGCCAGGTAACGCAAAAGATGCTTGCGAAACATCAATACCGCAACCCGTTCTGAATAATGGGCTAGCATCAAATGTAAATGACGATCAATCACGGCAAAGAGCTCTCCGGTAGTAACCTGGCTGCGGTCGGATCCTGAAAAGATCCAGGGATTCCCGATCGCGCCGCGGCCGATCATCACGCCATCAACGCCTGTGCTTTTTAACAGGTGCAATCCTTCTGCATAAGAAAGTATATCCCCGTTGCCAATGACCGGAATGCGAACGGCAGCTTTCAGTTCAGCGATCGCGTTCCAATCCGCCTTACCGGTATATTCCTGTTTGCGGGTACGTCCGTGGACTGCAATGAGGCTGATTCCGCATTCTTCAAGGATATGTGCAATCTCGAGGTAATTCAGGGTGGATTCATCCCAACCCAGGCGGATCTTAGCGGTGATCGGGACCGGGAGGTTCTTGACAAGCGAGGAGGCAATCAGGGCGATCTTTTGTGGATCCCTGAGCATGCCTGATCCCGCTCCGCGATTGGAGATCTTCCGAACCGAACATCCCAGGTTCATATCAATTATGTCCGGTTGACGTTTGATTATCTTCAATGCAGATTTGAGGAATCGATCAGGATTGTCGTCATAGATCTGATAAACGAGAGGGCGTTCACATTCAATAAAAGAAAGCTGGCATTCGAGATGAGGATTCCCCATGGTGACATCGATCCCGTTTAGGAACTCACTGTAGCTCATGGCTGAGCCAAAAGATCGATAAAGCTGGCGCATGGGGGAATCTGTAAATCCATCCATGGGTGCAAGAATAAAACGACCATAAATGGGAATATTTTTCACATAAAAATCGGGGGTTTTTGCTGGTTCCATCGGCAAAAATGATAAAGCCAAATGGCTGATTATGAAAGGGCTACTGTAATTCGATGTTTTGTTGTGAAGAATACAAGGTTCGGTGTAAAATCAAAAGAACCAATTGCCCTTTGTGAGGATCCTATGACGCTTGAAAAAATGAAGATTGCCCTGATCGGCCCCGGTGTGATGGGAGAAGCCATTCTCTCAGGTTTGATCAAAAGTAAAACATGCAGCGGAGAACAGATCATGATCTCTGGACCAGAAGCTGACCGCAATGAGGTCCTGCATGAACAGTATCATGTGCAGGTTGCCCAGAGTAATGGCTCAGCAGTTGAAGGTGCTGATTTTGTCGTGTTGGCTGTAAAACCACAGCGGTTTGCCCAGGTGGCTAAATCTATCAAGGGCAAGATCAATGAAAACGCAGTGATCGTTTCGATCATCGCCGGTGTCACCCTTGAAAATATGCAGAAAGCTCTCGGAAATGACAACGTGATCCGGGCTATGCCCAATACACCCGCCAGAATTGCCAAAGGGATCACCGTATGGACCGCTTCAGATTGTGTTACTTCCACCCAAAAAGAGAGTGCTGTAGACCTTTTTAAGGCGCTTGGCGAAGAAGTCTTTGTGGACGATGAATCCTATATGGATATGGCGACTGCTGTTTCGGGGACCGGTCCAGCTTATGTGTTCCTCTTCATGGAAGCCATGATCGATGCCGCGGTACACCTGGGATTTCCGCGCAGAATCGCCGAGCAACTGGTGTCACAGACTCTACTGGGCAGTGTGGAATTTTACCGGTCTTCGCATGATCATCCGGCCAAATTGCGGAATGATGTAACTTCTCCGGGCGGCACCTCAGCAGAGGCCTTGTATTACCTTGAAAAAGCTGGCTTCCGCACCGCCATTTCACGTGCCATCCTGGCAGCTTACGAACGGTCACAGGAATTAGGTCGGGGAATCCAGACCAAATTGGATATCAACAAGGATTAATTACTCTTTAAAGGAGCCATATAAATGCAAAAACGAAGTGATATTATTGCGCAATTACAGAATGACCCAAAGGTTGATGTATTGATCATCGGCGCTGGAATTAATGGAATTGGAACTTTTCGTGACCTGGCCCTCAATAAAGTGAATGTATTACTGGTAGACAGGGCTGATTTTTGCTCAGGCGCTTCAACAGCCTCCTCACACATGGCCCACGGCGGTATCCGCTACCTTGAAAATGGCGAGTTCCGCCTGGTACAGGAAGCTGTACGGGAACGCAACCGCATGATCGAAAACGCTCCGCATGTGGTCAAACCTCTGCCGACGATCATCCCGATCTTCAAATTCTGGTCCGGTCTGCTCAACGCTCCATTCAAGTTCCTGAACCTGCTGGATAAACCGGCTGAACGCGGCGCCATGGTGATCAAGATCGGCTTGATCTTTTACGATTCCTTCACCCATAAACAGAAGACCGTACCCACGCACGAATTCTTTGGCCGCAAAAAGACGTTGGAAATGTATCCGCGGCTGAACCAGGATATCAAATTCACCGCTAAATACTATGATGGACAGATCTTGTCTCCGGAACGCTACGCCATTGACCTGATCAATGATGCCGAAGCAGAAGGCAACCATGCCCAAGCGCTAAACTATATGCCGGCTATCGGAAGAGACGGCGATAAAGTCGTTTTGAAGGATTTGGTCTCCGGCGAGGAGATCAAGGTATCAGCCAAAGTGATCATCAACGCAGGCGGCCCCTGGATCGATGCTGTCAATAAAGAAATGGGCATCGAAGAGCATTATATTGGCGGGACAAAAGGGTCCCACCTGGTTATCGATAACCCTGAACTGCGCAAGGCCATCGGGAATGAGGAATTCTTCTTCGAAAATAAAGACGGACGGATCGTGCTGATCTTCCCGTTCTATGACAAATGTATCATCGGTACCTCTGACCTGCCAATCGAGGATGCCGACAAGGCGCGCTGCACACCTGAAGAGGAGCAGTACTTCATCGACCTGGTGGCACGGGTATTCCCTGATATTTCCATTAAACCGGATCAGATCGTTTTCCGCTTTACCGGGGTGCGGCCGCTGGAGTTCTCGAAGGCGAAGACGACCGGGCAGATCACCCGCGATCACAGCATCAAGGAAAACAAGCTGGGCAATGTGCCTGTTTTAAGCCTGGTTGGCGGAAAATGGACCAGCTACCGCGCGTTTTCAGAACAGGCGGCTGACAGTGCCCTGGAGCTTCTCGATCTGAAACGTAAGAAGAAAACCGAGAGTCTGGGCATTGGCGGCGGCAAAGATTATCCAAAGACCGAGAAAGACAAAGCCGAAACGATCCAATTCGTCAGTGAGAAGACTGGCGTCTCTAAAGAAGAAGCGGCCGTACTGTTTGATCGCTACGGAACGCGCTGCATCCTGGTGGCACACGAGATTGTCCGAGCAGGCGATCATCCGCTGGCGAGCAAGCCAACCTGGCAAAAAGGCGAGGTGGAATTCCTGATCGACAATGAAAAACCGGTCCACATAGAAGACCTGCTGCTGCGCCGGTCCACGCTGGCCTGGCTGGGAGAAGTCGACCGGGGGTTGATCGATGAACTGGCCGGCATCTTTGCTGATAAGCTGAACTGGTCCAGGCAGCAAAAAGAGGATGAAGTCAGCCGGACAATTGAACACTTGAAAGAATTTCACGGGGTAGTGATCAAGTAAGCAAGGAACGAACACAGGGCATCCCGCAAAGGATGCCCTGATTTGGAATATCTTTCCAGATTCAGGTAATAACTCCGTATATAGGAAAATCTATTAGAATGGAAAATGGATAATTTAGGATAGGGGAAATTTGTAATAAATACTATTCCTCATAGAAAATCTGATTTGCACAATCTACCATTAAGGAAAAGACTTTTATGGATAAATTTGGATTGAAGAAAAGAATATTTTTAGTTCCATTATTTATCATGGTAGTACTTGCTTCATTCTTTGTTTTTTATGAAGTGAAAGAAAATTCTAGAAATAAATTATCAAAAGACCTTAGTAATGCAATAACCCAAAATAAACTTGGCCGTACAGAATATATTGAGTTCTCATCAATTACTACTTTTCGATGGGACAGGGTCTATTTCTTTCAACCTTATACTACTTTGGAAAGAATCAAAAGGATATTGGGGATAAATAGTATTGGGGCTATTTCTAATCAAATTCAATCAAGTGACAATATAACCCTCATTGTGTTTACCAAAAATAAAAGAGTAATCCAGTATCTTGAATATTACAGAAATAATGGCGATTTTGCATACCTGGATAATGAATTTGGATATTCAATTAACGAAGCAAAATATTTTATTGATCAAGATGGGAAAATGAATTGTTTTGATTGTGGCGGAAAGTGACAATATTATTTCTCAATGAGAGTTTTGAAACGAAAAGGAAACAATTAGTTTTTCTTTTTACTATCACTTTCCCTGATATGGGACGATTACAAGGATAAACAATGTCTGCTTCAGGAAATGATACCAATGCCCGGAAATATCGGTTAGCATATTTATTTAGTTGTTGTTTTGATCATAATTGGACCAATTACAACTTAAAAACATTGGATCAGAGTTACTAAAATGAATTATTTTACAGAGAAATGGGCGAAAGGAGAATTGTCTGACAAAAATTATTTGAAAGTAATTGATAGTTACTGGAACAATCTAGAAAAAAATATTAATCAATTACCAGGTCAAGCATATTTATTCGCAAAAAATATTGATTTACATGATGGGTTAATTAAGCAAATTAAATATGAAGACAATTCAGATATAGAATTAATTATTACTTGTGGTGATATACAGGAAGGGTATTCAGAAATTTCAATAAAATATACTTCTTCGACAATTATTCCTGATACTTTTCGAGAAGTTTCTGGAGAGATTAAACAACATAGATTCGAGATAATGAGTGATGAAATTGATATTTCAGATAATTTATTCGTTCATCGGTTTCTATTATTTCCTTTCAGAGAATTTGAAATTTATTATTCTGGATTTAATTACAAAAAAATCGGTGTAAAGGACCGTTAATTAAAAGTTTTCTTGGGCATATCGTAGAAAGTAGTGGAAAAGTAGAACATTTATCATACATCCTAACTAACACTCTTCCCACCCATCCTTGTGTGGAATTGAAACCCGGCACCGGACGTGCTATGCTTAAACCGAGCGGTGACCCTGATTCCAAGTACCATCCTTCGAGATGGGGCGTCGGGAACGTATCCAGCCTGCTGGAGCGCCTATTTATATTTAGGGCACCGCTCACTTTGTTATTAAGAAGGGGATAATTGTTTTTCTTAGGTCACTAAGAGAAGAATCAAAAGCAAGCAGAATAAATATACATCAAATTATTTATCTACATTCACCTTATAAACAAAAAAGACTTTCCATTTAGAAAGTCTTTTCGTTGTTCAGGCGGGAGCGACGGGGTTCGAACCCGCGATCTCGGCCTTGACAGGGCCGCATGTTAGCCGCTACACCACGCCCCCGAACAGAGACAAGTTTATCATAAGGGTATGTCACCGTCAAGGTAACTCGTAGAAAAAAAGGCCAGAAAAATCCTTAAAATATCCGCTTCGAAAACTGGGAATAATATTGTGCTTTTGCAAGTAAATGACCATTAACCTTAAGAAAAGATCAGTGTTTGATGCCAATTGCGTAGAATGTTGGGATGGTGAGGACCCGCATACCGGACAGCCAGGCTTCCTGGTCGATGGATTCCAGTTGGTCAAGATCAGCTGGGGTGAGGTCCTCATGCAGATCTTCACGGTAGGTAGTCCATTCGGACCCGAACCAACCGGGGAGAGTGCCAACGTTATTCTGAAATCCCGATTGACCGAAACGAATGTCTTCTAGACCGGATTGAGCAAAAAGGCCGGGGAGTTTTCTTCCCATATCGACGCAAGCCCCCTGGCGTGCCAGACTGCGGGTTTGCAGCCGGCCCAGTTCTTCAAGTTCGGCGGGATAATCCAGGCGGGCGAGATGATCAGGTTCGGCGATGGCAACGATAGCTCCGCCTTTGCGGGTAACGCGTTTCATTTCGCCAAGAGCGTCCTTTGCACGATCTCCCAGCCACAGGAAAAAATAGTGGCAATAGACAATGTCAAAATGGCCCGAGGGAAACGGCAGCTCAAGGGCATTGGCGCACGTGTACCTGGATACAGAATCCTGCGCGGTTGCATAATGGACCCGATCCAACTGGAGGTCAATTCCAGTCAAGTGCAGCTGGGAATCAGTATGAAGGGTACGAGTGACCGCGCCAGTTCCGCAGCCAACCTCCAGGATCTCATTTGAGTTGTCTATGCCGCATTGAGAAAAAAGAAAGGCACGCAAAGGAGCAGTCCAACGGGACTGCTCCTCAAATCTCTTGTGCCATTGCTCTACTGAGAGGGCCATTATTTTGAAGCGTTCAGCCAGATCTCTTCCCAGGGGGTTGTGAGGAAGTTCCCCAGGACCTTCGGATTTCCCTGGCCGGGGATCACATCCCCATCCGGCTCGATATATAACCATGTGCGGCCGGCACCTTCTTTTTTTGCTTCATTGGCTTCGGTCTCGATGGTGATCGGGTTGTTTATTGAGTAGGGAACTGGCAGATCATACACCAGGGCAAGGCCCAATTCAGCAGATCGATCACGATATTCCTGCAAAAGCGCCCTGTGATCGTTGGAATCGATGCTCAACGAGATGGATGAAACACCGATCTTCTTCAATTCGATAAACAGATCTGCCGCAGATTGGCGGATCCTGGGAGAAACCGTGATATGGACTGTGGTGAAAATATCTTCCGGGATGACGTCGCGAATTGCTTCCCACGATTGGTCCTCACCCGGATCCAGAACAAGCATCAGGTGGTCCAGGCCAGACTGGAGGAGTGTATGCAGGTAATCTTTCTCAGTCAAGCGCAGCCCATCGGTGATCACACCGGTTACCTGACCGAGGTTTTCAGAATGAGCAATCAATTCCGGCAGATCAGGGCGCAGTGTGGGTTCTCCACCGGTAAAGACCACATGCGGAATGCCGGCGTCCCAGGCTTTGGAGAGAATACTCTTCCATTCCTCGGTGTCCAGGTTGCGGACAACGCGTTCGGTGGGTGCAAAGTGATTAGCCTCACCGTTGGAGAGTTGGTAGGTCAGCGCGCAATCCAGGCGTAAAGGGGCAGAAATTTGCTTCGAGTGAAGTTCCAGCCGTTCGATATCCAGGAAGGTCTCCGGGTCGAGGTCGGGCATGGAGATCAGGGTGTGAAGTTGGATCTTGAAGTTGCTGAAATCCTCGCGCAGCACGGATTCTTCCACACGATAGCGTTTGGTCATAGATTTGACCGCTTCTTCCTCGGGAGTGTTCTGGATGAGGTGGTAAGCGATCTCCGTAGCTGTCGGGTTCAAATGCAGGATCGTAGAGGCATTGATGATCAGGATGCCTAGTCCGTCCTGCTCGACACGTAAATGCAGACGTGCCTGTGTCCCGTCATCGAGAGTGATCGTTGAATGATAATTTCCAGAAGGAAATGGCTTGGGCGTGAAGAATAATCGGTCATAGAGATTTCGAATTCTTTCTTTCATGTGTTCCTCCTGATTTACTGAACCGTACAAACATTGTTATCAAAGGTCAAAGGACAGCCGCCTCCGCATTCCTGTACCAGGTCGCAATGGCTGCATTTTTGCGGTAAGGAACTGCGGGAACGCAGCTGTTTGGAGAGTGGAGCATTCCAGATGGAATCCCAGGAGTCTGTGAGGATCTTTCCAAGACTCTGGTAATACGATTGGCAGGGGATCACGCTGCCATCCGGCTCGATGCACATATTGAATAATGCGGCAGTACAACCCTTTACTCCCAACTGCATCTGGATCGGGTCGAAATTGCAGTACTGGGTGGGTGTGTACCAGATAAGGCGCTGCTGGTATTTCGCTGTGATCGATTTTGCATTGTCCAGCAGCGGCATCAGTTCCTGTTCTGATAAACCAGTGCCCACCGTTTTTCCGCGGCCGGAGTAAATCAGGGCATTCAAGCCTACTGTCTTGAGACCAAGCTGACCAAGAAATTCGAGGGTGTCCGCCATATAAGGGCTGTTCAATTTCAACATGGTCGTGTTGGTCATTACATACAGGCTTGAGTCCAGTGCGTTTTTGAGGCCTGCCAGGGTCTCAGGCCATGCACCGGTTGAGCAGACCATTTGATCATGGACCTGTTGTAAATGGCTCTCAAAAGTGACCTGAACATGGTCCAAGCCGGCATCGAGGAGTGTTTGCAGATAATCACGATCTTTTAATTTGCGGCCATTGGTATTCAAACCTGTGATCTGGCCGTTCTTCTCAGCGTGTTGGATCAATTCAGCAAGGTCATCGCGAAGAGTCGGTTCACCGCCGGTAAAGACGATATGCGGTACCCCAAGATCCCATAGTTTATCCAATACCTGGATCCATTCTCTTGTGGAGATCTCGGAATAATTTCTGGGGCGGGCATTGTAACAATGAGCGCAGGCATTATTACAGCGGTAAGTCAACGCCAGGTCCATCCGGTAGGGCGCTGTGGGTGTTGAACTGAAAGGCGCCGTGGTTTCCAGGTCCAGATCGCAGATCGGGCAGCTTTCAGGAGAGATCAATTGGGGAAAATCAGTCCGAAATTGAGAAAAATCTTCTCGTGCCTGCTGCTTTGAAACCTGGTATTTCTTTTCAAAACTACGTATAGCCGAATCCAGAGGGGTATTTTGAAGAGTGAAATAGGCCATTAGCGCGGCAGTGGGGTTGAGATGATAGATGCGGTTAGCATTGATCATCATCGTACCAGTACCGTCCAGGTCCAACCTTAAATGGATACGGCTTTTTTCTTCTTCGTCTTGATGAACAAAATGGTATAGACCAGCAGCAGGGAGTTCTGCTGCTGGTACTTTATTGAAAAGCGACGATAAACCAGTTCTTAGATCCATGAATGAATCCTAACGTCCACCACCGGCACAGGCACAGGCGCATCCAGCACAGGCACACGCACAGGCACAGGAATGTCCGCCGCTTGATCCGCCGCCGCCACGGTATGTAGAAGGAGGAGGCGGGGGATTGGTCACATTGGTAACACCACTGGTGAAGGAGGTCACATTTCCCAGGACGTTGGAGGCAAAGTTCTGAGCTCCACCCACGACTGATGCAGCGAATACTGAACCGGGCAGGCTAGGAAGAGAGATACTGCCTCCTGAATGAGATGAACCCGCAGAAACCGGCGTTGAGGATACAGTGCTTGTCCGCGGGAAAGTTGGATCATAACGCCACCACCAGGTAGGTGCTGGAATGAAAACTGGGCTGTTGAAGGTTTGGGTGGTGCGGCGATCATAGTTGGAATCCAGCATAGTCCAGTCCATCACGTCTTCGTAGACCTGTGACTTCACCTCTGGGGTTGCCGCGGCTTCAACCTGCTGCCATGCACGTTCCATAATGTCTTTATAGAAAGCAACAGTATCCTTCTTGCTGAAGCCTTTCATCTTTTCACCGACGCTTTTGATCAAATTGACCATCATCGTCTGCAGTAATTTGCGCTTTTGAGCGGCATTATCCACGGAAAATGCGGCCAGGAAATCTGTTTCATAAGCATACAGGCCTTCGGGCAATGGGCTGGCGGCTTTGATCTTTAATGGATCCTTGGTAACCACTTCGGCTGCTTCCTTTTTAAGGAGTCCAAAGAGCACCATGGTCATGATCTTGTCCATCGGCTGTTCCATCAGGATACCGGCTTCGACCGGGGTCAAACCGCGCTTGATTCCCTGTCCTTCGATGGAGATCTTTGGAGGTAGATATTGCAATTTACGTTTCTTGGCACCGATGGTCGCTGAATAGATGGCCAGACCAAAGAAACCAAGAAAGCCCAGGCACATCACCCACGGGCAGATTGAATCCAGTGAAATCGAATTCCCGGAAGAAGAGGATGATCCGGAATCATAGGTGGTGGAGGTATTGATCGCGTTCGCTTCCATCACGCGAGCCGGGAAACTGGCACCAAACTGGTATTGCGAATAAGCATTTGCTTGATCTGAATACCAGGTGTAATAGATCTTATTATCTTTTATGCCGGATTCCGGGTCAGAAGACCCAGCCCAGCCGCCTGCAGGGGTGTAATAACGGGGTTCGGTGGTTTGAAGTCCGGCAGGAAGGATCAGTGTCACCTGTAATTTGGTATCTCCGTGGCAATATTGGCTGTCGAACCAATTTGGTTCAAAAACAAGGCTGCCATAAGTTTCTGATTCCTGTTCTGTCGCCTGGTAGATCGTATTCTTTACTTTATCCACATGGAGATACAGGGTACCTTTACCGCCAGCAGGGATCTCATGATCACCCAGGTAAACTGAAATACCGGGTGAAACATAATCTGAATCTGTGATCTTTGATAATGCAGTACCGTCAACATTGGCTGACATTGACTTTAGTACATAATCGTAATTGGGCATGCCGATATCAACAATGTCAATGGGATGCGCTCCAGAATCATTCTGGAATGTGATGTAATAATCGATGGAAACAGAACCATCGGTATTGATCGTAACAATTGCCGATTCTTCCGGGACCTGGAAACTGTAATCTTCAGCATGGACCGGCATAGCGCTTCCAGCCAGGACTACAAAGATCAGCAAAATGCAAAACATCTTTAAATACTTCATCTAATCCTCCCGAATTTTCTGGAAGCTACCACTTCGGTTCTTCAGTTAATTGATAAGTTGTGTTGCAATATGGGCAGGTAACTACGGGGGCCCCGGCAACGAGAGTAATATTTTCTGGTTTCAAAGCGCCGCCGCAACTTTTGCATTTAATTGTATCCATGGAAACATTACCGGGAAGGTCAATTTTCACTGTAATATTATTATCCGCAGGTTTGGCTGCCTGGCGTGTTGAAAAATAGATGATCACAAGGCCAACGCCAATAAAAACGATGCCAACTGGAAGCCAGCCGATAGAACCAGACTCGGCATTTGTTGAACCAAGGACCATTAAAGCGCCAAACAAAATTAAAATAGAAGCAGCAATAATCGCGACAATTTTTCCAGCTTTCATGATTCCTCCAATTTTGATATGTTAATAATATATCATGTCTCCATGACGGGCAACTGAGAAAAACGACGAAACAAACTAAAAATATTAGAAAACAAATTCTCTTCACTGCTATAATTCGAGGTGAGGTGGCCTATGACAGATAGCACACTTATCCAGGAATACGAGCAACTAAAGAAGGATATTCATTTTCATAACTATCGTTATCATGTACTGGATGATCCAATCATCAGCGATTATGAATACGATCAGATGATGAAAAGGTTGCAAGCGATCGAGAAGGACCATCCCGATTGGGTGACCAGTGATTCTCCATCGCGTCGTGCCGGAGCTAGGCCTCTGGAGAAATTTGTAAAGGTAAAACATCCTGGTTCAATCTTGAGCCTGGCGAATGCATTCAACGGCGAGGACCTTCAAGCCTGGTATGACCGTATTCTGGCGTTGGATGCGAGGGTTGGCAACTCTGAATTTGTGGTCGAACCTAAAATAGACGGACTAACTGTCGTATTGCACTACCAGAATGGACTTTTTGTTCAAGGGGCCACCCGTGGAGACGGTGAGGTTGGGGAAGATATTACAGAGAACCTGCGGACGGTAAAAGCCATTCCACTTCATATTCCTGTAGAGAATATTGGTGTTCATGTTCCGGAAAGATTGATAGTTCGAGGTGAGGCATTTATTTTTTCTAAGGATTTTGAAAAGCTGAATCAACGACTTGAAGAAGAAGGACAGAAGACCTATCTAAATCCAAGGAATACAGCAGCCGGGTCGCTCAGGCAGCTTGATCCTTCGTTAACAGCTGCCCGACCATTGACGATCCTGAATTACGCAATTGTTGATTCCTCCGAGCCCACACCATCTACGCAGTGGGAGACCTTGGATTATTTAAAGCGATTAGGTTTTCCGGTGAGCAACTTGTGTCAAAAACTGGGCACAATACGAGAAGTAATCAGTAAGATTCCTGAATGGAATGAAACCCGGGATAAAATTCCATTTGAAGTTGACGGCGTCGTGATCAAACTAAATGATTTGCGCGTAGCCAAACAATTGGGATTTGTTGGTAAAGATCCACGTGGAGCAATTGCACTAAAGTATCCAGCAAGAGAAGTCACGACTGTATTGAATGATATTGGTGTAAATGTAGGGCGGACAGGGGTCCTGACACCTTATGCAATTCTTGAACCTGTTGAAGTAGGTGGAGTTGTAGTAAAACAGGCGACATTACATAATTTTGATTTCATCACAGAAAAAGATATTCGAATTGGTGATCGTGTTTTAATAAAACGAGCAGGTGATGTGATCCCTTACGTCATTGGACCAATCAAAGGTGTCCGAAATGGGAATGAAAAAGTATTTTCCATTCCGGATGTGTGTCCCTCATGCGGACAACCGACAGAGCATTTTGAAGGAGAGGTTGCCTGGTTTTGCGTAAACGCAGCTTGCCCGGCGCAGTTGGTCAGGAATGTGGAGCATTTCGTTTCCAGGGGAGCTATGGAAATCGTGGGTCTGGGAATTAAAATAGTAGAACAGATCGTAGACGCGGGTCTTGTCAAGGATGTTGCGGATTTATATACGATCACCAATAACGATTTGCTCAAACTGGAAGGTTTTGCAGAGAAAAAAGCTGAGAACTTGATCGATTCAATTAATATCTCAAAGAAACAACCACTATCCAGATTGATTAACGCTTTGGGAATTCACGGCGTTGGTGAAGTAATGGCTGTGGACCTGTCAAAGCGTTTTGAGGATCTTGACCAATTATCCGGAGCAACTGAAGAAGGATTGATGAACATCGATGGAGTCGGTCCAAATATCGCAGAAGCCATCGTGGATTGGTTCTCACAACCCGCAAATAGGGTTCTCCTTCAAAAATTGAAAGCTGCCGGCGTCTGGCCAATTGCAGCAAAGAACCAAATCTCTGAAGGCCCACTTGTTTTTTCAGGATTGGTGTTTGTGATCACTGGAACATTACCTTCACTTTCCAGAGAAGAAATGAAAGCCATAATTGAAAGAAATGGTGGAAAAGTAACCGATAGTGTCAGTAAAAACACGAGTTATTTGGTTGTTGGAGAAAATGCTGGATCCAAGCTGGATAAAGCAATTGCGTTAGGGGTAAAACAAATTAGCGAGAATGATGTGTATCAATTGATTAATTCTGGTGAGAAATGAATATGAGTCAGCCAAAGATAATATTACGTGAAGGTCGAGACAAATCTGTACGATTGCACCACCCCTGGATCTTTTCCTCTGCGATCAAATCCGTTGAAGGGGATCCAGAACAAGGAAGTACAATTTTGGTCTCAAACGAGGTTGGAGAGAAACTTGGTCTTGCGTCATATAGCCCCGGTTCACAAATACGTGCTCGAATGTGGTGCTGGAATCCGGATGAAAAGATCGATCGAGATTTCTTTGCCGCGAGGATACAGAAAGCATTTGATCTTCGGAAAGAGATCCATATTTCAGACAAAACTTCAGCTTATCGAGCGATTCATGGCGAATCTGATGAACTTTCAGGGCTAGTCGTTGATATTTATAATGAGACGGCGGTGGTCCAGATAACCACTGCAGGCATGGAATATCACCGGAAAGAGATCATTGATCTCATTTCCGAAATAAGCGGCTGTTCTTCGATTTATGAAAGATCTGACGTTGATGTAAGGGAACTCGAGGGATTAAGTCCATTCAAAGGACTTATCAGAGGGAAACCGATCGAGAATCCTATGATCATCGAAGAAAATGGATTGAAATTTGAGGTTGACCTGGAAAATGGACAAAAAACAGGTTTCTTCCTGGATCAACGAGCTAACCGGGAAGCAATCAAACCTTATGTGCACGGTAAAACTGTGTTAAATTGTTTCTGTTATACCGGAGCTTTTTCTGCATATGCTTTTGCCGGGGGAGCCAGCTCAGTCCTTTCTATGGATTCATCCGCTCCTGCTCTTGAACAGGTCCAAAAAAACCTTGCAATAAACGGTTTTGGGAATTGTCAATCGGAAATCATGGAAGCGGATGTTTTTGTTGCGCTTCGGAAATTTAGAGACAGTCGAAAAAGTTTTGATGTAATCATCCTTGATCCCCCCAAATTTGCTCCAACGATTGCCCAGGCTGAAAGGGCGTCCAGGGGATATAAGGACATCAATTTGTTGGCGTTTAAACTTCTCAAGCCAGGTGGCATATTGTTTACTTTCTCTTGTTCAGGCGGTATCTCTAGAGAATTGTTCCAAAAAATTGTCGCTGGGGCTGCTCAGGATGCGGGAGTTAATGCAAGAATTCTCGCTCAATTATCGCAGGGTCCCGATCATCCTATTTCTTTGAATTTTCCTGAAGGAATGTACCTTAAGGGTTTGGTATGTAAAATTTGAAATAAAATAAAAATCCGGCTTCTCAAAAGGCCGGATTTTTATTTTAGTGGAGATGGCGGGAATTGAACCCGCGTCCGAACGATTCAACCCTCGGATATCTACGTGTGTAGATTCTCTTAATTTTTATCCGTGAGCAGTGGAGAAACAGAACCATTCACAGACTATCCGCTTGGACCCGAAAGTCCTCTATTCGCATACCTCGCGGCTGGATACACGGCACACTTACTTTGTGACGCCCACTCTGCTACCGGTAAGTGAACGGAGCAGGCAGACGTGACGCCGAAGCGTCAGATTCAGTTTCCTTCGACGCTAGGCGGCGAGAGGAAGAGCTGAATAGCTGTTTGTGCGATTGGCACTTAAAGGTTGTACTGAGTTTACGAGGTCGGTACCTCTCGACACGCAATCCGGAATCAGCCTCGCCCGTCGAAGCCTGTCATCCCCAGAAAGTACTTGAGATTATAACAGATTTATGTATGGCAAATAGATAAGCATACTTGGGAAAAAAGCAATTGAAAAAAAAGGTTTACTCTACTATAGAAAACGAGGAATAAAACACCCGCAAGATCTAGATTACCCTAAATGGAATGGGAGTCCTATAAGTAAGTGTACACTGGGGGGATACCCTCAAGAGGGCAGGTGACTTGAACCTACTATTCTTTGCTGAAAAAACACCCGCTGGATTCAAATGGTTCTGAATGGAGCGGGTTTCCTATAGGAGTGCAGTGGGCGGGATAGGACTCGAACCTACGGCCTTCTCTGTGTAAGAGAGACGCTCTAACCAACTGAGCTACTCGCCCTAGAAAAATCAAGTGGACGTATTATACACAGAAAATCGGAAAATATGCAATGAATTTCTGGAAAATGAATTAATAAAATTATGCCAGGAAGAGATCAACTTCCTGGCATAAACTTACTTTCTAAAATATATTAATTTTGACCTGCAATCCATTCGTCTGTGGCACGAGTCCAAGAAACAACCTCTTCGGGTTTGAACCAGAGAGAGATTTCGATTTTGGCGTTATCCACCGAATCTGAGGCATGAGTAAGATTTCGTCCCATTTCAAGACCAAAATCATGGCGAATTGTGCCAGGTGCTGCTTCAGTGGGTTTAGTAGCGCCCATTGTTTGACGAACTGCTGCAACGGCCTGAGGACCTTCCCAAACCATTGCCATCACTGGGGAACTGGTGATGTATTTAATCAAACCAGCATAAAAAGGTTTTCCTTCATGAACCGCATAATGTCTTTTAGCCAGGCTCTCATCTACCTGTAAAAACTTCGCTGCAACCAGCTTCAAGCCACGATTTTCCAATCGTTTGATAATCTCTCCGGTTAATCCACGCTGAATACCATCCGGTTTGATCAAAACTAATGTTTGCTCCACTTTAGACTCCATTATTTTTTATGATTGAGAATGATCTCCTCCGCTTTGTTATACGATTGGAGGGCATTTACAAAGTCGTTAATCCTGGCATAGGCATCACCTAATTGCTGCCAGGGAAGGTAATTATCCGGATCAGACTGAGCTAATAAGGATAAATGATTGATTTCATCTGCTGTGGTCTCAATAGTTGAACTTTGAACTTTGGATTCTTCTTCGCTGAAAATAGGTGTTTTTTCTGACTCATTTGAAGATGATGGTTCAATCGGTTCTTCTGTTTCAATTAAAGTTCCTGAGAATGAACCTAGTTGATCAATACTTATCGGGGCGTTATTATAATTCGTTTCTTCGACGTGCTGCGATGAATCACTAGTGATCTCTTGTGAGACGTTCGCTTCTTGGTCAGAGTCCAAAACCGAAGCATCCAATTCTGATGTTTCTTTCTTGGTGAGATTATTTAAACGGTCAATCTGTGATAAAAGATCATAACCTGCTTCATTGGATGAGGGCATCTCAGTAGGAGATTCGGCATTGACAGTTTCTTCTTGCACTGTGGCCTCTTCGGGTTTGAGATCACGAAGCCAGGATAAAAGATCTTCACTGGATTCTTCAGACAAAGCAGCTTCTTCCACAGGTGATGAAATGTCTTGGGTTGATTGTGTATCTTGTAGATCTGGTATGTTAATTTCAGTTTGTTCTTCTTTCAGCGGACCTTTTTCAATCACAGCACGAACCCATTCTGGAATTCCTGAATCTTGGTCTCGAGGAGATTCTTTCGGTGTAATCGTTTCTTTTTCAGCCTCATCCTCCTCAACAAGTGAAGTTTTCCAATCTTCGGGTAAGGAAGGAGTGTTTGGTAGCAATGTTTTTTCTTGTTCACCAGATAATAAATCGTTCGGTTCGAGGCTGCGAGTAAATTGATTCGGATTTATTGAATTTGAGAAATCTGAACCTGGTTCTTCCTCTTGAATTTTAGCGGGTTCAGATTGCTCAAATGATTTCATCCAATCCAAAACATTTGAGTCATCTTCTGATGAAGTTTGAGAAATATCTGAATCCAAGCCTGAAGCCCTCTCATTTTGGGAAGTCTGTTTATCAGCATCATTATCTACAAATGTATTCATCCAATCCGAAACACTGGATTTATCATCTGAAGAAACTAATGATTCTTCTTGACTGTTTTCTGATTCATTCTGATCCAACGACCTTAGCCAATCTGGAATATCAGAATTATCAGAAGATTCGATTTTTGAATTTTGAATTGAAGATGATTTATCTGTGATTGAAGTGTTCATCCATTCCGGGTTTTCTGTATCTAGCCTGGTTGGAATCTCTTCACTTGCTACCTCAGATGTTCCATTTTCGGAATCATTTCTCATCCATTCGGGAATTGCTGTTTCTTCAGAGGAATCTTCTTTTTCTATTTCAAAACTCTTTAACCAATCTGGTAAATCATCTGCAGATGAGGCTGGATTAACAGGTCCAGAGGTAAAGGGTGAATCTGAAATAGGATTAGTGAAAGCAGCATTAGATTGTGAAGGAATCGGCTCTTCTGATGATTCCGGTGCAATCGAACGAAGCCAATCTGGAATGTCTTCAGAAGACTGTGGAGTGATCGGTTCTTCATCCATAGCGCTATATGCCTTTCCAGTTTCATTTACTTTATCCTCAGTGGATGGGAGCCAACCTGCTTCCTGCATCCAGTCAGGAATTTGGTCTTCTGATTCTACATTATCAACGACTGCCTGATGCGAAATACTATTATTTGAAGTGCTCTCAGATATTGGTGAAGGTTGAGAAACATCATCAGAAAATGCGGGATTTTTATTTGATAATAAATCATCGGAGGCAGCGAAAAAATTAAATGAATCCTCTCCTGCTGGCTCTTCCCAACGATTATCCATATCTTTTACCCAATCAGGTGAAGGTGAAGTAGAAATACCTTCCAATTGTTCAATTTCAACCATTTCATCAGGTACTTCAGATTCTGATATGAATTTATCACCAACAAAAGCTTCATATGGATTTAATGCCTTTAATCTATCCAGATAAATTTGAAGCTTTTCAGCTTTATCTGAAGTTGGTAATAAGGCAACCATCACTTTATTTAATTCATAAGAATAGGGAAGACTAGAGATCAATTGTGTGCATAAATTGAGCGATTCAGATGAATCTCCCAATAAATAATACATTTTTACTAAAAGTACTTGCAGATCAATTCGCTTGGGATCTTCAGCGAGGGCTGATTTGATCTCAGTAATTGCCTGTGGATATAACTCCCCTTTGACATACATTCGAACGAGCGCCCCACGGGTCAAGCGGATTTTTGCCGGGTGAGTTCCATCACGACGTCCAAAGAGTCTTTTTAATTCCTCTTGAATGGTTATATTTGAAGGTTGACTGTCAAAAGCCAATTCCATATGCCATATGGCAGCATCGAGATTATTTTCGCTTTCCTGAATTACACTCATTCCCACGTGGGAAATAAAATCATCAGGGAAAACAGTTAATACGCGCTTGAAAATATCAGCAGATTCTGTGTATTGTTTCCCTTCAAGAAAAGTTTTACCTAAAATTCGATATGTGGATATGCATTTTGGATAGCTTTGAAGAATATAGCGGCAATGATCAATCACTTTGTCTAATTGATTTTGCTCGATCAATTCATCCAATTGTTTTTCATAAGCGCGTAAAGATATTCTAGGCATATTTATAACTCCTGCTATGAGTATGCATCAAAGTTTTGGATATTGCAAGCAAAAAAATACGGCATGATCTTAAATCACGCCGTATTTTTTGTTTAATTACTCACCCAGATAGTCGCGCAATTTACGGCGAATGGATGGGTGCCGTAATCGACTTAATGCCTGGGCTTCGATCTGGCGGACACGTTCGCGTGTTACGCCCATTTTTCTTCCGACTTCTTCAAGGGTGTAGGCCTGACCATCCAGAAGACCATAGCGAAGTTGGAGAATTCTAACCTCGCGTGGAGGAAGACCATTTAAGACTTCTTCAAGATGTTCACGCAGCAGGTTGTAAGTTGCTGATTCATCCGGCGGGGGAGCTTCATCGTCTTCAATGAAATCGCCAAGAACTGAATCCTCCTCGTCGTCCGTTGGTGTCTCCAATGAAAGAGGCCGACGTGCAACCTGAATCATGTTCTCAACCTTCTTCGGAGGAACGTCAAGAGCCACTGCCAATTCATCGACAGATGGTTCTCGTCCTAACCGTTGAGTTAATTGGTGTTGGATTCTCAAGAGCTTATTGATCTGATCTCCCATATGAACTGGGACGCGAATAGTTCGTCCTTGATCAGCAATTGCTCTTGTGACAGCCTGGCGAATCCACCAGGTTGCATAAGTACTAAATTTATGCCCACGCCGATAATCAAATTTCTTGGTGGCGCGAATTAAACCAATATTTCCTTCCTGAATTAAATCAAGAAAAGGAACACCACGGCCCATATATTTCTTAGCCACACTGATCACAAGACGTGAGTTGGCGGTAATTAAATGCTCACGGGCGGCCCAACCATCCTCGATCAACTTTCGTAATTCAAGGCGACGGCGGGAACTGACATTTCCTCTCGCCAATTCTTCACGGGCCATACGGCCAAGTTCAATCCGTTGGGCTAATTCGACTTCCTCTTCAGCTGTTAAAAGAGGAACTCTGCTGACCTCTTTTAAGTAAAGACCAATAGTATCATCAGTATCGATATTTTCGAGATCATCAGAACCCAGTCCACGTTGGGCTTTTAGTTCTTCCTCTTCTGTTACTGACAGTTCTTCTTCAGTTGGTTCTTCGTGAAGGGATTCATCTTCTATATATGAGATACCCGCACTCATTAAAGCTGAAAACGTTTCTTCGAGTTGTTCAACGTCTTGTTCCGCCTCAGGAAAAAAGTGGAGAATATCATCAATTGTTACGTACGATTTTTGTCTTCCTAATTCAAGCAGCCTGGCAATCGCAGGATACTCTTCTTCTTCCTCGTCTACGATATTACTAATAATTGGATCATCCATTTGGCAACTGCCTTCCTAATAAGAAGCAAGTAATCCGAAAAGGATTAATTGCATTAATGAGAATACACAAAAAATGTTAGAAATTCAATAGAAAATACTAATAAAGAACTCATCTACAGGCAATTAATGAGCGGAAAGACATCTTCCGCTCATGATTTTGAAAAATTGATTTATTTATTGGCGCATTTTTACCGCGTGTAACACTATACAAAATATAGAAGCAAAAGTCAATAAGTTAGGTGGATTCTAATCTTTAATTAATCTTTGTAATTTAATTGATGTGACAAATATCTGTAAATTTTATGAGTACGTGGTAAAATTCTCCTGATTTTCGCTTTTTTCTTGTGTTGTTCTCATTTTTACTTTCTTGGAGGAAAGCATGATTGATATATTCGGAATGGGAACCCGACATGGCATGAGTAATTTTGAACAATTTGCCATTGTTGGTGTTCTAGTCGTGGCTTTTATTAGCCTCCTCTATGCATGGCTCCTTAGAGGAAATGTATTGAAGAAAGACAAAGGCACCAAGAAGATGCAGGAAGTTTGGGATGCAATTCGAGAAGGTGCAAACAGCTACCTTTCTCGTCAATTGAAAACCATCCTCCCGGGTATTGGAATTCTTTTTATTGCGCTTTTCCTTTCGGTTTACTTTGTTAAACCAAGCGCAGAAGCCCTTGAGGAATTCCCCAACAATACTCTGTTAATTATGTCTTTTGGACGTGCCCTTGCTTTTGTTCTAGGCGCGTCCTTTTCTTTAATTGTCGGACAGCTGGGTATGCGTATGGCCATTCAAGCCAGCGTGCGTTCCGCATCTGCTGCACGACGATCCTTCAATGAGGCTTTATCCATCGCTTACTATGCCGGTACCATCACTGGTATGTTAACTGATGGCCTGGGCCTTTTAGGCGGCACTGTCATCTTTATCATCTTTGGTAAAGCTGCTCCTGATGTTCTGCTTGGATTTGGCTTTGGCGGTACATTGTTAGCTTTGTTCATGCGTGTCGGTGGTGGTATCTACACCAAAGCTGCTGATGTTGGTGCTGACCTGGTCGGTAAAGTCGAAAAAGATATCCCCGAAGATGACCCACGTAACGCTGCTGTGGTTGCCGACCTTGTTGGTGACAACGTTGGCGACTGTGCTGGTATGGCTGCAGATATCTTTGAGAGTTATGAAACAACCATCGTTTCTGCTTTGATCCTTGGTCTTTCTCTTTATGCAAAAGACCAAAGCCTGACCTGGATCGTTTATCCTCTGATCGTTCGTGGTATCGGTGTGATCAGCTCTATTTTAGGTACTTTCACTGTACCTATCTGGGAAAGCTTCCCGCTGAAATTCCTTCGCTCTCATGATGCTGAAGGTTCCATGTTCAGATCTTATGAGGTTTCCAGCGTATTCACCATCACTCTGTCCTTTGTAGTTGCCTGCACTTATGCCCACAACTGGCGTTTGGCTGCATTAACTACAGTTGGTGTCGCTTTGGCCGTCGCATTCAATCCGCTGACTTCATACTTCACCTCAACCAAGAACAACCCGGTTAAGGAAGTTGTGAATTCGACCAAGACTGGTTCCGCAACAACCATTCTTTCTGGTCTTTCACTGGGTATGGAATCAAGCGTGTTTGCACTGTTAGCTATTGTTATCGCATTTCTAGCAGCTTTGTTCATTTATGGTGGAACTGATCCTCTTGGAGCGATTTCTTCTGACCAGTTGATCTATGTTCTTTATGGTATCGCACTGGTTGGTATTGGTATGCTTAGCCATACCGGTAACAACGTCGCCATGGATTCTTATGGTCCGATCTCTGATAACGCTAATGGTATCGGAGAAATGGCCTGGCACGATATGGATGACGATGAGACCAAAAAGGCTCGCCAGATCATGGCTGACCTGGATGCAGTTGGTAATACCACAAAAGCTATCACTAAAGGTGTCGCAATTGCCTCTGCAGTAATCGCTGCCGTATCCCTGTTCTCATCCTACATTACTGATGTTGGTAAAGTACAGGCTACTCTTGGAATGAATGCCATTACAGGTATCAATATTTCCGATACCCGCGTATTCATCGGCGCTTTGTTGGGTGGTGCATTACCCTGGCTGTTCAGTTCTCTGTCAATCCGTTCAGTAACCCGTGCTGCAGGTCGAATTGTTGAAGCTGTTCGCCGCCAGTTCAAGATTCCTGGAATCATGGAAGGCACTGTAAAACCGGATTACGCTGAAGTTGTTGGAATTTCAACAATGTCAGCGCAGAAAGAACTGATCCCGCAGGCTACAATTGCCATTTTGACCCCACTTCTGGTTGGTGTCTGCCTCAATGTTGAAGCGTTGGGTGGATTCCTGGCTGGCGTTATCATCAGCGGTCAATTACTGGCAGTGTTCATGGCTAATGCTGGTGGTGCCTGGGATAATGCCAAGAAGATGATTGAAGACGAACCTCGCGACCTGGCTGCAAATACAGGTAAAGGTTCTGAACGCCACAAAGCAGGTGTTGTTGGCGATACAGTAGGCGATCCTCTGAAGGATACTGCTGGTCCTGCTTTGAACCCAATGATCAAAGTTGTCAACCTGATCAGTTTGCTAGTTGCTCCTGTGATCGTTACACTTGAACATGCTTATGTCATCCGGATTATCGTTGGTGCGCTATTATTGGCTGCAATTATTTGGTCTATTGCAGTAAGTAAGAGACCTGCGAAAATTGGTGATTAGTAGTTCACTCGAATAGATAGAACAGAGCTTCCTGGTATGTTTCAGGAAGCTCTGTTATTTTTTAAAAATGAAATTGTTTGAATAAAATCATCCGGAAACTCGCAAGTAAAGGAAAGCATTTCCCCGGTGATTGGATGGCGAAAAGTAATATTTCTGGCATGAAGAGCAACCCGTTTTATTGGAATGTTTGATGAAAATATCTTTGACTCCTGAGAATTATAGAGTGAGTCTCCAAGAATTGGAAAACCGGAAGAAGAAAGGTGAGCTCTAATCTGGTGGGTATAGCCAGTTTCAGGAAAAGCATAAACTAACGAACACTTTGAATTCTCAAAACATTCTATACTTTCAATATTGGTTTTTGCGGGTTTGCCATTCTGTGGATCAATGACAGTTCTGTGCTTCCGATCGCCATTGATTTTTAAGGGTGAATCAATTGAAAAGTCAGAAATACAGCTCCCAAAAACAAGCGCGCCATATTGCTTCTTTATTTCGCGGTTGGAAAATTGATCATTTAATATTTGATGGGCCGCCTCAGACCTTGCCAACAAGAGTAAGCCACTCGTCTCTTTATCCAGTCTATGGACAATCCATAATCTTCCAAAGTCATGTTCCAAAATTGAACGAATGTGGGGAATCGAACGGTCATACCCATCTGGAATACATAAAACGCCGGATGGTTTATTGATTACCAATATTGATGAATCTTGAAAAATCACTTCCATTATTAAATAATCAGAGCACACAAAGGTGTGCTCTGAAACTCCAAGAACTAGTCCTTTGGAAAGCTTGTAAAGAATGAGGCAGCAACAACTCCTGGACCGGCATGTACGATGATCGCTGGCGGCAATTTAGTGATCCGAATTGATTCAAGGCTGACCACTTCTGCAAATTCAGAGCGGAGAAAAAGAGCATCTTCAATTGCTTCTGCATGAAAAATGGTCAGATGCGAATCGAGGCTCTTGGGACAGTCTGTTTTTACCAATTCAACAATCTTTGCCAGTGCACGTTTTTTGGTTCTTTGAGAATCAAATGGATTTACCTGGCCATCTTTGAAGATCAAAATGGGTTTGACCTGCAGAATACTTCCAACGAGTGCTTTGGCTGTACCAATTCTTCCACCTTTATGTAAAAACTCGAGGGTATCTACATAGAAATAAATAATATTATGCTTTTTGGCTTGATTGATACGCTCAACGATTACATCTGCGCTGATTCCTGCGTCTGCCCACTCTTTTGCCTTATATACTAGTGTGCCCAAAGCCGGACCAATTGTTAATGTATCAACAATGCGAATATCAGCTTCTGGAAAGTCCTGTGCTGCAACTGTCGCGCTCCGAACTGTACCACTCACCTTTGCTGAAGGGCAGATAACGATGGCCGTGTCTTTATTCTTATTTACCTCTTCAAAAATCGGAGCGTAAAGGGATGGCGGGGGAGCGGCTGTTTTGGGCAGCGTAGGAGATGATTTTAATTTTGAAAGGAATTCCTCTGTGGTAATTTCATTATCATCACGATAGCTTTTATCTTCAATTACGATGATCTGAGGGATCATCTCGATGCCTAATATTTTTGCTTCGGCGGGTTCGATCACTGAAGTTGTGTCAGCAATAATTCGTATCATTATGAATCCTTTCGATTAGAAAAACAATGAATATTGATTATTTTATCAAATCACTACTTGAAGGTAGATTTCCCATTGGCTTTGCAAATTTAACCGCATTTGTTATTGACTGCTTGACCACTTCTACAGCATAGGTACCAATAACATTGACATCCACGTGAGTTTTCCCAGTTGAAAGTGCAAAGAGAGTATCTCCATCAAATAGGGTATGAGTTGGTGAGATTGCCAGAGGAAAACCATCCTGTGCCATTTGTGCGAGAAAATTTGCTTCTTCTCTGTTAAGAGCTGCATTTGTAGCGACAACTCCAATCACTGTATTGTGGGAAGAAGCAAAGGACATAGCAGTCTTCCCCAAGGAAGTTTTAAGAAGGGATTTTGTGTTGGCAAAAACTGAATCCTCTCCTATTCGTATAGGTCCTTTAATAAGTGTTCTTGTACCGGCAAGAATATTCCCGGTACTTTGATCATAAACGTCACCAAAAGGATTGACAGCAATTAGCGCGGCCACAATAATACCCCCACCTATATCAATGCTGGCAGATCCAATTCCGGATTTTGTTGCTTGTTTAATGCCAAGGGCATTTCCAGCAACGGCACCGGTGCCTGCACCAACACACCCTTGTTCAACGATTCCATCTGAAGCGTTTATACAAGCCTGGTAACCCATATTTTGATCTGGGCGGACACTGCATTCACCAATCGCCAGGTCAAATAGAATTGCGGAAGGAACAATAGGAACTTTTGCCACCCCTGCATCAAATCCATACCCCTTTTCCTCTAAATACTTCATTGCTCCAGATGCTGCATCCAGGCCATAGGCTGATCCACCAGCAAGCATAATCGCCTGTACTGTGTTAACAAGGTGTAATGGACGAATCGCATCCGTTTCACGTGTCCCCGGAGCACCGCCTCGTTGATCCACACCGGCTACAGCACCTTTTTCACAAAGAACAACGGTACAGCCAGTGAGTGCATCAAAATCTTGCGCATGACCTACTTTGATACCAGGAACATCGGTAATTGTTCCATTAAGTTTCATTATTTCTCCATTTGTTATGGCAATGTACGATGACAGTTCGGACAAACAGATTCTTTTTTCGTAATTACATACCCACAATTGGGGCATGTAAAAGGTTGTATTCCACCAAGGGGTGCACCACAAGCGATGCAGGAAGATTCACCTGGAGGATTGGGTGTTTGACAATATTCACATACGTATTTTCGAAGTCGATCAGAAAGCTCGAATCCGGATCCGATTGAGCGCGCAATGGAATCAATAGTCTGCCAGGCTTCTTCTGAAAGTTGTAGGTTTTCTATATCCTGGGCGATATCATCCAAACGATTAATAAGATTTAGTGGGTTTCTCAAAGCAACAATTGTTGACACACCAAGACTCGCGGCTGTTCCGAGCCAGGCTTGTTGACCAATTTGAACTAGAACTCCATCCTCGACATTTTGTAATGAAATGCTCAAAGCAGTTTTTCCGCCAGAATTTGCGTATGGGGAGGAAGAGATTTGGACAGCAACCACCTGTCCGCTGCCAACTTGTTGAACCTGGTAGGAACCTTGATTAAAATGAGCGATGATCGCGTTTGCGAGATCTGTATTTTTGAAATTTCCGTGATAAATGCGTTGTTCCATAATTGAATTATAATCAGCCTAGAGATTTTCTTAGCTTGGAGATAATGATGGACCTGAAAAAATTCCGATGGCTCCTGATGGGCCTCTGCGTTATTGGTTTGTTCACAATATTATATACGATTAAACCTGTAGAAACGGTGCAAGCTCAACAACCAACCGGATCAATTCCAACGGTTACTGGAACACCACTAGGACCGACTGCAAAAGCAAAGGTTGGGATGGAAGAAACCATTAATGTTAGGAATTATCCATCCACTGTGAATTCTGAGATCATTGGCGTGATCATGCAGAATCAAACCGTTAATGTCAAAGGTAAAACTATTGGGGGAGATTGGCTATTAATTGAGTATCCAGGAGTCAGTGGTGGAGAAGGTTGGGTTTGGGCCCTCTATATGGATGTTACTGGAGGTGAATTACCGGTAGTTGAAGTTCCTCCAACACCTGAGCCTAAAGTTACAGCGACAATAGATCCGACACTTGCAGCTCAATTTGTGATCACTCCAAATGCAACCAGTCTTCCTACATTTACACAACCTGCCTCTCTGGTTATTCCAACTTTTGCTGCTCAAACAGCAAGTACGGGAAGCATCCCTGTTGGCCTTGTTGTGATTATTTTGATAGGCCTTGGCGCTTTGATTGGTATGTTATCCATTTTCCAAAATAAATAATCCACTATCACTTAAGAGGTACTCCATGACTGTAGCGTACGAAAGCCGTGAAAGTTCATCGCCAATTATCACAAGAGCGGTTGCCTCAGGGTTACAAGGAAAATATTCGGCAGCTTATGAGTTTGACGGTATAACAAGGGCTTTATTAAAAATTGTAGGAGTATTTCCACAATCTGTTGCACAATGGCTTATTCCAAAAGTGCAAAATGGTAATGCTTTAACAAGCCAACAAGTAAGGCAAGTAAATATTAATGATCTCATTAGTGCCAGAATTGACGATTATAGTTCTGTCAAAGGTCCTTTCCCTGCAATTACAATGGGTGTTGGAATGGGCGGAACAACGGCGCACCTGGCATTAGGTCTTGGTGGACCTTTTTTGCCACAAGCTTATGTGATGACTCTACAAAAAGGTGCATTAAATGGTGATGTTCATGATTATTTCGATCTGAGTGCTGAAACAGCCAGAATAGTCACGCAGCAAAACCCAGGTGTAATGTCAATCCAACATTATGATCCTATTCATGATGGTTGGTTGGTTCGACGGGTGAATCACCTTCGTTTGAAGTTAATTGAATTGCCTGAAATTTACCAGGAATATATTCGAAAGAATCTGGTGCCGGGCGGGGAAATCATTTTTCTGGAAGGAAATGCAACTTGGAAACAATACAAGGTAGGAGAGAAAAATGTATTCCAGGTCGGTGGCTGGGGAGATATTTCTGCCGAAGAATTCCTCAATGGTAGCGAACGCATCCATGCTTATTGCAAGAAGGTTGGTATCACACATCAAGATTGGCGTTTGCCAGAATTTCCATTAATTGATGGGCCAGAATCTGAATGGGGTACTGAACCCGGATTGAAAGAATCGTTACAAAAGTTTTGCGATCGTGAGGGATATCATCTGACATGTATCTCATTCGATGATCCGAATAATTTTAATAAATTAGCCTATATGGCGGTAGAACAACAACTGATTCAGGATGGAAGAGAACCTGCTGGTGTTGTGGTAGAAACTTTTAGCCAATATGATGCCAACGCCATTTGGCAAACTGGTCTTTTACCTCTTTGGCTGATATTTAATACAAACGATTCGGCACGTTTCCTAAAAGAGATGTCACCAAGTTTCCCAAAAGGAAAACCGCTATTCTTTTCGCCTCTGGCTACTTTTTCACTAACCCCAGATATTGCAGACTGGAATACCTGGTGTGATGCTCTTAATAATGTTGGATGGATCAATATTGGGACCAGAAAATCTCATTATCCAGCGGATACCGCCTCATTAATTGATTGGCAAAAGCCTCTTCATGAATGGTGCGAAAAACATGAAAATCCAATCAAATCAAGAATGACAGGTGAAATGCTTAAAGGAATTGCCGAAAAACTTTTACAATAGTTTTTAATTCTTTAGATTCATATATAGATATGTTAGAATCATGCCCATGGATGAAAAGATCGTAGCAAAAAACAGAAAAGCTGAATTCGAATATTTCTTATTGGAACATTTTGAGGCAGGAATTTCACTTCAGGGGAGTGAGATTAAGTCAATTCGAGATGGTCAAGTAAGTTTGCAAGAAGCGTATATTCAAGTTGATGGAAAAGAAGCCTGGCTTGTAGGAGCTCATATTGCCACCTATGAAGCTGCCAGTTATACCAATCATGATCCAAAAAGAAACCGGCGTTTATTATTGCATAAAAAAGAGATACGTCAATTATGGAATGCCATTCGCCAAAAGGGTGTAACCGTAGTACCTGTAAGAATGTACCTTAAAGATGGCCGGGCGAAATTGGACATAGCCATTGCAAAAGGGAAAAAGCTTTATGATAAACGACAGGAAATTGCCAAAAAAGATGTAGAACGAGATCTGGCAAGGAATAAAGAGTAATAATATTTTTCTAGTGACAGGTGAGTATGCTCCTACTTGGGAAAAACAATTTATCAATTAATGATACGATCAAAGTCGCCTGTGAAAATGAACAGGTAAAACTAGATGAAAGTGCAATAACAAAGATTAATCAATCACATCAGCGACTGGAAAGAATTGTTGAAAAAGGGAAACCTGTCTATGGAATTAACACAGGTTTTGGTATTTTTGCGGATAGGCAAATCAAACATGAGCAAATTTGTAAATTAAACCGAAATCTTATTCTAAGTCATTCGGTCGGTACTGGTGACCCGCTCAGCAGAGAAATAGTTAGAGCCGCTATGTTGATAAGAGCGAATACTCTTGCAAAAGGGTATTCCGGAGTTCGCCTTGAAGTCGTTCAAACTCTTTTAGACATGCTTAATAAGCAGGTTAATCCCATTATTCCAAGTCAGGGATCTATGGGTTCTTCAGGCGATCTTTGTCAGCTTTCGCAATTGGCACTTGTGATCAGTACTGATGAAAAAGATCTGGAAGAGGAATCCGGGAAAGCTGAATATCAAGGAAATATTTTCAGCGGAAAAAAGGCAATGGAATTAGCTGGAATCACTCGGGTGATTCTAGGTCCCAAGGAAGGATTAGCGTTAAATAACGGTGCGACATTTTGCGCTGCAATGGCAGCCTTAGCTATCAATGAATCAGAGTATCTACTTCAAGTTTCGAATAACGTGACGGCATTAACCATGGAGGCTTTGCTTGCCTGCCCGGATGCATATGATGACCGCATCCATCAAGCAAGGGGACAAAACGGGCAGATTGGAATTGCAGAAAGTGTTCGTGATCTATTGGAAGGTAGTTCACTGGTTGGAAGCACTTCACGTGTTCAAGATGCTTACTCATTGCGTTGTTATCCTCAAATTGCAGGAGCAGCAGTTGATACAGTAAGTTTTGTCAAAGGAATAATCAATAAAGAGATCAATGCTGCAACAGATAATCCATTGCTATTTGAGAATAACGAAGTACTTTCGGGAGGTAACTTCCATGGAGAACCGGTAGGAATGGGGATGGATTTCTTAGGGATTGCCATGTCAGAGATAGGGGCGGTTTCGGAAAGAAGGATCTTCAGATTGACAGATGGAAAATTGAATGAAGGTCTACCCCCGATGCTCGTCGGTTCGCAAGATGAAGCTGGTTTGAATTCCGGAGTGATGATCCCACAATATACGGCTGCTTCACTTGTTTTGGAAAATCAAACTTTAGCAACTCCCGATTCAGTACATTCACTGCCAACATCTGCCGAACAGGAAGATCATAATGCCAATGCAACAACAGCCGCACGGCATTGTGTGGAAATTCTCTCGAATGTTAGGCATATTTTGGCCATCGAAGCTTTTGTCTCATCCAGGGCAATTGATCTCAGGTTGAGTAAAACTGAAGGAAAATTAGGTAAAGGCAGCCAAATATTTTACACAAAGATACGCGATATGGTTCCATATTTACCTGAAGACTCTTTATGGGGGGAACAAATCAATCAAATTAGTTCTTCCATAAAAAGGCATGAATTGTAATTAAGGTTAGTTTTGTTCAAGGAATGAATTGCGATGGACCGAATAAGTAGACGTGATTTCTTAAAAATAGGATTACTGGGAGCCGGGGCTCTGGCATTCATGCCAAAACCTTCCAGATATTTTTCTATAAACCGTGGCATAACTGATTTCCCAATTGGAAAGAATCTTGGACGTGTTTTTAAATTGGCTGAGATAAAATCAAAACCGGATGCTAACAGTTCAACAGTAGGTAAGGTATATCAGGATAATGTTGTCGAATGGTTACGAGAAGTAATTGGAACGGCACCCAGTCTTGGATCGACGAATCGAAGGTGGGTCGAGACTCCCGATGGTTATATTCCGTCTATCCAACTGCAGCCAGTGCAGGCATTATTGAATACTCCATTAACAACTCTTCCACATTATGCTTCTGGGGATGGATTCTGGGCTGAAGTGACCGTTCCTTATGTTGATCTTGTATTGGATAATCCTCCTGCAAAATCACCTTTGCTAAAAGACACTCCTGATCTTAAATTCTATTACTCACAGGTTTTCTGGGTCGATGGGATCAAGACAGATGAAAGTGGAAATGCACTTTACCATGTAATTGAAAAACATGGATCTCATGGTGATATGTTTTGGGCAGATGCAAGAGCATTTCGTCCGATCACTGAAGAAGAAGTAGCCCCAATAAGTCCGAATGTGACTGATAAAAAAGTAGTAGTAGATCTTACACATCAAAGTTTGTCATGTTATGAAGGCAATAATGAGGTCTTATACAGCCGCGTTTCCACCGGGGCAAAGTTTACTGATGTAGGAGCTTCTACGCAGGCTTATGCGACCCCTACAGGCCTTTATAATGCAATTACTACTAAATATATCTCAGTACACATGGAAGGCGGTTCTGCTGCCTCTGGTTACGAGTTATTCGGGGTCAATTGGACTTGTATCTTCCATACTGGTGGCGTTGCACTACATTCAACATTCTGGCACAACAATTACGGAGAACCCATGTCCCATGGGTGTGTGAATATTAATCCGGATGATGCAAAATTCATTTACCGATGGACGCTTCCTTCAGTAGATTATGAGAGCGGAAAAATTGAACAAACCGGTTATTCCGGCACCAATGTCCAGGTAATAGAAGATACTTTTTAATTAGTATCGAATACACGTTCTCGAAAGAAAGAATTCGGATGATCAGAGCTACTTACTATTACAAAAAAGATAACGATCCAGATGGAAAGATTCGAGAACACCTGCTTGAATTAAGTCAACAGTTGGAATTTATTCTGATCGATATTTGTTTGGATGACGATCCGGAATTATCTGATAGATTGCGGGAAGAAAACGCGAGCCTGCAAATCGGTCCGTATAGACTTCGATCACCGTTCAATGATATTGATATTCAAATCGCAGTAAGATCCTATCAAGAGCGTCAAAACTCGCAGAGCGAGACGATAGGATATATAAAAGATAAAAGGCCAATCAGCATCACTGCGGCTGACCGGTTTGCTTATTGGTTTTCAAAATACTATGTTTGGGTGATCACAGGAATCGTTGCAATATTTATTGGGTTTCCTTTGTTGGCTCCAGTATTGATGGAAACGAATCATACTGGTTCGGCAAAAGTAATTTACTCAGTGTACAGCTTATTTTGCCACCAATTAAGTTATCGTTCCTATTTTATTTATGGAGAACAAGCTTATTATCCACGCGAATTAGCAGGAATTCCCAATGTCATAACTTATGAAGAAGCCACCGGCAAATCTGCTTCAGATATTAAGTTCGCACAACAATTTACTGGCAACGATAAATTAGGTTATAAAGTGGCTATTTGCGAAAGGGACCTGGCTATCTATGGTTCGATTATCCTGGCAGGGATCCTTTTTCAAATTACCGGGAAAAAGTGGAAAACAATTCCCTGGTATTTATGGGTGATTCTGGCAATTCTTCCAATTGGTTTGGATGGTGGATCACAATTATTTAGTCTTGGGGGAAATTGGCCTGCCTGGGTGCCCTTAAGGGAGAGTACGCCACTCTTTAGATCAATTACAGGTACACTATTCGGGTTTGTGACAGGTTGGTATGTGTTTCCGATTATGGAAGAGAATATGCGAGAAGTTCGGACAAATATGGCATTTAAATTATCGATCAAGAAAAAGTTGATCGAAAGAGAAAATAATCAATGATACGTGTAGACAAAAATGACCTGGAATATTTTCAGTTCAATTCATTCAATTCAACATTTTGTACACATGCCATATTTTCAAGAAAAGGTGGAATTAGTCCCGATCCTTGGAAATCGCTAAATCAGGGCGGAACCGTAGGAGATATTCGGGAAAATGTTATTGAGAACAGACGCAGATGTTTTGAGGTATTTAAAAGGCCGGTAGAATCCATTTATGATGTCTGGCAGGTACATGGTACTGATGTAATCTGTACCGATATTCCAAGGCCTTTAAATGCGGACCATCTCAAAGCTGATGCAATTTTGACAAATAATCCTGAGGTAACATTATTTATGCGTTTCGCGGATTGCGTCCCAATTCTGATCTACGACCCAGTCAAAAAAGTTATTGGCATTATCCATGCTGGATGGATGGGAACAGTAAATAAAGTAATTTCTACAACAATTCAAGCCATGAGGGTTAAATATGCTTGTGACCCGAATGATTGTGTAAGTGGTATTGGACCTTCGATCGGACTCTGTCATTATCAAGTAGGCGAACCAGTTATCTCTGCGGTTAAGAATTCCTTTGGTAAATATGCTTCAGAAATTCTAGTTGAAAGAAATTCTGCACAATATCTTGATTTATGGAAAGCAAATCAGTTCACTCTACTAGAGAATGGCGTAAACAAGATAGAAGTTGCGGGAATATGCACAGCCTGTGATACCTCAACATGGTTCAGTCATCGTGCAGAACACGGAAAAACTGGCAGATTCGCAGCAATGATGTTCATAAATCAGGAATGATAACAATGGGCAATACAATTTGTGAGAACTATACCGCTATCAATAAATCGATAGCAGATATCGCAAAAAAGGCAGGGAGAAACTCTTCAGAAATTAAACTTGTAACTGTTACAAAATATAAAACTTCTGATGAGATTAACCAAGTGATCAGTGCTGGGGCAAAATTATTAGGAGAAAATTATCCAGAAGAAACAAATAAGAAAATTAAAGAAATTGGTACGAAAGCAAATGAAATTGAATGGCATATGATTGGCCATTTGCAAAGCCGGAAGATCAAATTTATATTAGAACATTTTTCAATGATCCATTCAATAGATAGCTTTGAAATTGCAAGGGAATTAAATAAAAAACTGATAATGGCAAATAAAGTGCTTCCTGCTCTTTTTGAAGTAAATGTGAGTGGTGAAGAGACAAAGCATGGTTTTCCAGCGGCCAATCCAGATTCATGGGCGCAACTGATAGATCAATGGATATTAATGATGCGGGAAACACGAAATATTAAATTCGTTGGTCTGATGACAATGCCTCCATACGCACAAAAAGCTGAAGACTCTAGAAAATATTTTATAAAATGTAGGGAATTAAGAGAATACTACATTAAGAGAACTGGAAACAATTCTTTTAATGAGTTATCCATGGGGACCAGTATCGATTATCCTGTTGCGATCGAAGAAGGTGCAACATTTATTCGGATTGGTGAAGCAATAATGGGTAAGCGAAGTTATATATAATTCTCAAAAAAAGTTATAATTGCGGACATGGCACAAACAATAATTCAAACAATATTTCAAATATTTACGTTGATTATCATAGTGGATGCTGTAGTTTCTTTTTTCCTGTCTCCATACCATCCATTTCGACAAACCCTGGATAGGATTGTAAATCCTTTACTAAACCCGATTCGCAGGATCGTCCCACCCCTTATGAATATGGATTTTAGTCCAATCATTTTGCTGCTTCTTTTACAAGTAATTGAAACTCTCTTATTAAAGATGATGGCATAATATGAAAAACGAACGAACATTTAAGATACATGATGGTAAAGTTGGAGCTGCCATAACTGTACGAGTAACTCCGAGAATGGCAAAAAATGAGATCGGAGAGATACTTGAAGATGGCACAATTAAAATTCGTTTAACTGCAGCCCCAGTTGATGGGAAAGCAAATGAATGTTTGATCAATTATTTAGCTGATGTTTTAGAAACGAAACCATCAAAGATAGAGATCGTATCTGGATTGACCGGGCGAAACAAGCTAGTTTCCATCTTAGATCAGAGCCCAGAAGAAGTTCAACAAAAGATCATGAAACAGATTGCCCAATAATTATGCTATTTCGTAATTATTGAATTAATATTCCTGCTTTCGACAATTGATACAGAGCATTTGTCGCTGTTTCTCGAATTGAAGAACCTGAATCGATAGAAAGATCGATAAGTGCTTTGATTAGTTTGGAATCTGGTTGCAATAGAAGATATTCCAAAGCGATTTCCTGATCTAAACGCCCTTTATTTTCCAAAACTTTGTACAATAAATCGGTAGGCATACCTTTTGAAGGCACTTCTATTTTCATTTCCTCAGAAAGATTCAATATATGGGGATTTTCATGCACTGGTAAATGTTTTGTTCCAATAAAAATATTCTTGGGCAAAGGATTCTCAACAGCGAATTTCGCTGCGTCCCTAACGATCCATTGAGTATCCTGAATACTCATTTTCTCTAATAAAATGGGCACCCAGGGTGCGTCTACCAGAACCAAGCCAGAAACTGCTGCTTTTCTGGCCAAGTAATTATCAGTTTCAGCTAATTCTTGTAGGATTTGGTAACCTTCTGGTTGGTGAATGGAAATGATCTGACATACAAGGCTTCTCAAATCTTCATCAGCAGAAAATATTATATCTACAAGTGCAGATTGTGCTGGAGGGTTCCAAATACGATTTAATGACAGGCATGAAAATTTTTGTACAGTTATATCGGGATCTTTGCTTAATTTAACCAGAATTGGGACACCTTTAGGGTCATTAAGTAATCCAAAGGCAAATGCACTTAACTCTCGCAGAGATGAATCTGATTGATTTGCAAAATAAGAAAAAAGAGATGGAATCGTTGGATCATTGATTTGAATCAAATCTAAAACAAAACGAAGTCGCAACCCGATTGATAACGTAGAATCTTGCAGCAATTTAGCGATAGATTTAAATATTTTTCCCCTTAAGGGATCCCCTTGATTTGTTTGTTTTAGCCATTTTTCAATTAATAGACGATCTCTGAACAAAGGCGCATCTTGATTAATTAACCAGGAATCTACCTGAACAAGATCATCCCTAGATAATTGTTTATTTTGAAATTGAATCCTTTTATTTGGGGAAATTATTGTTTTTGTAAAAGAAGGTAGGGGCAACTGCTCACTCGATAAAGAATAAACTTCACTGAAAATTGTAGGATATGAATATCGATAAGTTCCATTTCCCATTCTTATAAGAAAATGAGATCTTTGTAAAAAGGATAAACCTTTTTGTTTGTTTATCTGGCTTTTTCCTTTATCATCGATAGTTTGGTCATTATCAGAGGCTATATTTTCGGAATTGAATATTTCTAAAATTTGATTTAGGTTTGGTTCTGAGATACTTGGAAATGGTTCCAAATTGGATTTATTTATCGCAACATCCAAATCTGAAACCGACAAATTACCACCTGATATTAGATTTATGTAGTCATTAATCTGATCAATAATCCGATTGCCAGTTGTGCAACCTGAAAAACTAGTCCAGACTTTCAACGACAGATCAATAGGAGAAAATGAATGATTGTCTTCCTGCAGAAGCCATCTATAGATTCGATCAATTTTCTGGATATAAAAATTATTATTGCTGAACTCAGAATAACAATATCTCCATTTGGTGAACAACTCTGAAATTTCTGATTTACTCCATGCTGCCAAAGGAAATACTTCAAAACCGAGGGCTGGCAGGTTACCTTGAATAAAAGGATCACAAGTGATTACGATATATGAATGAGGAAACTCATTTTGCAATAATGCGATATTTTGATGAGCTTTGTTTAGTTCCTCCAGTGGTAACAAATCTAAATTATCAATCAAGAAAACCAGCCGTTCATTTCTATCTGCATTAAAAAGAAGTTTGTCAAGTTCTTTGATATCAAGGCCTTTTACATTATGGACCAAATGGTCCAATATTGCATTTTTTGCCGATCCGTCATCAAAGGAAAGATCAAAATAATCAACAAAAATTGGACAGTAGTCAAAGGATTCTTCTGTCGATTGAAATGAGCAGAGGTGGCTAGTGAGCGCAGCTAATGCAGTTGTCTTGCCGTACCCTGGATTAGCTGATATCGCAAAATATTGCTGTTTCCCTTGAATTAATGAATGAAGAGGTAGCTTTATTGTTGGAAAGTCGGTATAAAGTTCGGGAATTTCTGGAACATCCGGTAAGACTTTATACATTGAAAAGAAGTCAATGTCCTCAGCGGTATCGGGAATGAACTTTGTAGGAAGTATCACTCTTGGTTCTATCAGAACCTTATTTAACGGGAACAAAGAACTTGCTAGGTGCGAACTTTGGGCTTTTCTAAGCGACCAACTTCTAATTCCATGTTCCTGGTCAAGTTCTTTTAATCTTTGATAATGCAGACGGTTCTCTTCACGGGTTTGTTTGATCTTTGGAGCGAGCTTACGAAATTGTTGTATTATCAGCCAGAATAATGTCGCAAGTATGAATCCAAACCAAAATGAGAAAAGGTCAATGTGAGGAACTTGAAATTTCATATTTTATCCGGCATATAGAATTCGACCACAAGAAGGACAATAACAGAGAATCATCGAATTACGAGCCTTTTGAATATCTGCGGCAGTAATTTCAGAACCACAGGTTAAACAAGATTGATCCTCAATGGCTGTTACAGCAATATGGTTTTTCGAAACTCGCAATCTTTCATAAATTTGAAGAGCCTCTACAGGAATTTGTTTGATCGCTGCAACACGTTCTGCGGATAACCTTTCCAACTCTTTCTCAAGTCCTTTTTTTTCTGAAAACAAATCCAAGTTGTTTTTTTCCGATTCCGCTTTGCAATAATCAAAATGGGATTTCTTGTTTTGAAGAATGACGTTTATTTCATCCATTGATGCCATTAATGCGAGTTGTTCTTCTTCTAGATTAGTGAGTGAATTTTTTAAAAACTCAATTTCAACCTGTAAATCTTTTAGCTCTTTTGGATTAGCGTTTTTCCCACTATATAAGGCAGATTCCGATTGTTCAATTTTGATCTTCTTTTTAACAACCTGATTTTCTATATCCGAAAAGCAATTTTCTTTTTCAGAATATTTATTTTGGCAAGTGGCAAGTTCTAATTCTGCTTCAACAAGTTGTGGGTCATTTGATAATCGGTCTACGATCTTTTTCTGACGAGAATTGATCTGATCCATATGAGAATCAATTTTTTGAAGCTGAAAAAGATGAAAGCTGTAATTAGCCATCTTGACCTCATTGAATGAATTATTGATAATTTCCGTTTTACATGTTCAGCGAAATAACATAAAATCGCGCAAATAATTTAAACTATTGAATCCCAAAAAATCCGGATTTAAAAATCATTTTTCTGCCTCTTCATCTGAGAAAAATACCTTCCAGGGGCCGTGTATACCATCGGGTGTGACCCCAAAATAGTAGCGATACCCTCCGGAAGTCTTTTCTATGAGGTCAAAATGTGGGTTCTTACCTTGTTCATAACGATGTAGAAGGCCATAATTTCCTAGCCATTCAATATTCTGTTTATCGAGTGAATTACAGATCTCGGAATATTTAGAAATCGCATAATGCCAAAGACGCCGAGCCGAGGAGGTGGTTACATTTTTTACAATATTTCCATTTCGTAGATCGCGAAGTGAATAAAATGATTTACCATCACGGATTTCTGGTGGAATAACTTCTACACCTGTTCTAGGATCTGTATTGTTATCTGTATCATGATTTACTTCCAAAACTGGTTTGGTATTTTGAAGTTCAGGTGTAGAAGGAATTTGTAAAGAGATAGAAGGCGTTTGAATGGATTGCGCACCGCGTAAAACAAGGTTGACAATCTCGTCTCTAACAGCCAGGTTTGTCTCATCCTCATCACGAATATAGATCTTGTTATCATCAAGAGCGTAAGGCGGCTCTTCACCTCTTGGAATCAGGATCCGTAAAACTTCTTTGGATTTATATTTCTGAATATCCATAGCAAGGTGCAAGGGAGGGCTAATTCGTGAGGAAACTTCTTTATCCAATTGATTCGTTAATTGATCAGGGTTCGATATTCCCTGAATTGGCGCATGGGGATCTGAAGAAAGACCGATAAATAAAGTTCCGCCATTTGTATTTGAAAAAGCGCAAATATCTGAAAGAATGGCATATAAATTTCCACCCCGGACAGTGGCTGCTTCGTGAAATTCCTGAATAATATTTGAACCTTCTTCTCTGGCAGATTGAATAAAATCAAATGCCGGTTCTTCCTTAAATCGGTGGGGACGTGTACGGGAGAAGTCATTTGAAAGGAATAGATCTTTTAAACTCTTAAAAGTTAAATCTGGGAGTAAAACTTCAGTGGAACGATCACCAACCCCAAGAACTTTTTTCTTTTGTGGATCGGATATCAATCGGTGAGAATCAGATCCCTGAATGCAATGCATTCTCCTTGGATATTCTGGTTTTGTACCATTGAAGAAAGCAGCTGTTGTGCGGCCTCCTTTTATTTCTAGATCGGTGACTTCCAGCGCGTGCAGGTGACTATCTTGCGTGTAGGCGATTCTTGTTTGACCGCCAAAATTAATTCCACGCATCGCGACACCATTTGTTGAATTTGCATGAGCCGCAATTACAATCCCACCCGCTGCATCGATCAAAGAATAGGCAGTTAATACATCCACAGATGCACCTACAGCAGTTTTACCTTCATCCAAGGACGTGGAAGGAATGGACAAATTCAATAAGAGATGTTCAACTTCACGAATATTCTTATCAGGAGAAAATAATGCCAGGATATGAAATCCAAATGTTGCTGTGAATTCAAAACCGGGCAGCAAAAGGATCTTCTTAAGCAATCGACGATATTCTGCTAATTTCGCTTTTTCATCTGGTAGAAGTCGATTTAGTTTTTCCAACAATTCAAGTTGGTGAATTTCGTCTTGTAAAGTCCTGTACCCAGCCACTGTATTATGGTCGGTGAAGGATAAAATATTAATTCCACGAGATTCTGCTTTCTGCAAAATATCGAGGTAACTCACATCGGATTGTTGAAAATCTTCAGAAGCGGGGGTGTGAATATGCACATCCATGGTGTACCATTGATTTAGTTGTTTCCCCGCAAGGCTATTACGTTTCATTCTTATGTTTCCTTATAATTGGTGCATTCAAATGCACTTTATTTTTAACTAATTGTATCATCCAACAGATTATGATAGGGTGCCAACTGAAGGGATTTCAGAAAAGATTCCCTTAACGATCTCATCCATACTTTCAATTCCAATGAATTTTATCTTTTGCCGAATCTCGTTCGGAATTTCCTCCAGATCTACCAAATTGTCTTTTGGGAGAAATATTGTGCGAATACCAGCGCGATAGGCAGCAAGTACTTTTTCTTTTATTCCTCCGACAGGCAGGACCTGCCCTCGAAGGGTGATTTCACCAGTCATGGCAACTCTTGAATTCACTGATTGATTTTTTAATAACGAGACCAAAGCGGCGACAAGCGTTACACCTGCTGATGGGCCGTCTTTAGGTTGTGCCCCGGAAGGAATGTGCAGGTGCAAGTCGTTTTTTTCATAGAATTCTGGCTCGATCCCTAATTCCTGTGTGTGAGCTCTCACATAAGAAAGTGCTGCTTTGGCAGATTCTTGCATTACATTGCCAATTGATCCTGTTATTTGAAAACCTTTGGATCCGGGCATTTTTGTTGCTTCGATAAACAAGATTTCTCCCCCATAAGGAGTCCAGGCCAAACCTGTTGCCACACCAGGAATGGCAGTACGGCGATTAATCTCTTCTTCTTCACGATAAATCGCTTTACCTAAATATTTTCGTACTCTTTTATTGGTGATTAGTGGTGATTTTTTCTTGTTCTCGGTAACTTCTTTTGTGATCTTTCTACAGATCGTGCCAATTGTTCGTTCCAACCCTCGGACCCCTGATTCACGTGTATAAGAACGAATAATTGAGAGAATGGCAGAATCCAAAAAATGGACCTCTGATTCTAAAAGACCATTCTCGCGAGTTTGTCGTGGAACAAGATATCTCTTGGCGATCTCCAGTTTTTCATTTTCTGTATAACCAGAAAGATGAATTACCTCCATGCGGTCCAATAAAGGTTGAGGAATTGTATCCGGCGAATTGGCTGTTGTAATGAACATTACCTGCGAAAGATCAAATGGGACTTCCAGGTAATTATCCCTGAAAGAAGAATTCTGTTCCGGATCAAGTACCTCCAGAAGAGCAGATGAAGGGTCCCCGTGGAAATCAAATGCTAATTTATCGATCTCATCCATCATGAAGACTGGGTTCTTGGTATTTACTCTACGCATTGACTGGATAATCCGCCCAGGCATCGCACCAATATAAGTTCGACGATGACCGCGAATTTCTGCCTCATCATGCAGCCCTCCAAGAGAGATGCGGATAAACTCACGTCCCATTGCATGAGCTATGCTTTGTCCCAGAGAAGTTTTTCCAACTCCAGGTGGGCCTATGAAACAAAGGATAACTCCTTCGCGGTCCTTTCTTAATGAATCTTTGGAAACTGTTTGTAAAATCTCTTTCCTTTCCAGACGCAATTTACGAACTGATAAATACTCCAGAATTCGATCTTTGATCTCATCTAAACCAAAATGATCCTTATCGAGGATTTTTCTTGCATGAGTAATATCCAGATCATCAAGTGTCGTTTTTTGCCAGGGAAGATTTATGATCCAATCAAGGTAAGTCCTGATTAAACTGAATTCGGGTGATGAATTAGTTAAGTGGCTTAATTTTTCAAGTTCTTGCTCTGCTTGATCTTTAGCTTCTTTTGGTGGATCGGATTCTAGAAGTTTCTTTCTGAGTGATTCAATTTCAATCGCTTGGGAATCTGTTTCGCCCAATTCTTTTTGTATGGCTTTTATCTGTTCATGCAGAAAGTATTCTCTCTGTATTTTCTCGATCTCAGAACGAGCTTCATTCTGGATCTTCTGTCCAAGTTCTAATACATCTGCCTCGCGCGTGAGAAAACCAAGGAGTCTGTGAAGTTTAGATCTGACGGAAGGAAGCTCAAGAATTTCTTGTGCATCAGTTAATGCCATACGTTGTAAATTGGCCAGATTGTATACAGATTGAAGTGGATCTTCGATATTAAGAACCGAAGATACTAATTCTCTTGGGATTGAAGGAATCATTTCTGTAATGTGTTCAAATTGATCACGACAATTACGCACAAGGGCTTCAATTTCAATCCCTGATTCTTCTACCTCGGGAAAACTGGATATTTTGGCCTTCAAGTAGGGTTCAATTTTTGTATATTCACCGATAGTGATCCGGGATAAACCTTGAACCAGAAGACGGATCGTACCATCTGGAGCTTTGAAAAGCCGGTGGACAATACTTAAGGTGCCCACCATATATAGGTCATCAGGGCCGGGATTTTCAAGATCTGGATTCTTTGCGGAAACAAGACCAACCAATCGATCTGTTAAAGTGATATCATCGATCAATTTAATCGAACGAGGTTGACCAATTGTTAATGGAAGAGCGGTATCTGGAAATACAACAAGACCACGCAATGGCAGAATTGGGACTTCTTCAGGGATTTCATTTTTAGTTGTCTGAGATATGGATATTTCTATATCATCCGAGGATAAATTGTCACGATCAGTATCAGAAAAATGTTCTGTAGGATTTGATTGATAATCTTGTTGATTCATTCCCATAAAAATAATCACCTTTAAATAATCATACAATACTTTGGACATTTTTGTTCTAAATAGAAGGCCAAAAATAATCAATAGAAAAAAGGTAATTTATAAATTATCTATTTGGGTGGTGGGAAAAAGAAAATCTAGAGGAGCAAAAGTCTCTAGATGAATAACTCAACGAATTCTTGGATTAAATAATAATTGGAATAGCGCCCCCGGTGGGATTCGAACCCACAACCAACAGCTTAGAAGGCTGGTGCTCTGTCCGTTGCGCTACGGGGGCTAATGACATTGGCTATTATAAATGTATTTCATGAAAATGATAATTAATTTAACATTTTCAAAAAGAAAGTCCCTTATATAAAGAGACTTTCTTTTTGGTATTCATTAAAAGACTTTGTAGAATCGTTTTGGAGGAATTCTCTTTACTACCTTTTCTGCATTGTAAGCTACCCGGTAAAGCAATGCTTCTTCCCAGTGGCGTCCAATTGCCTGCATTGCTATGGGCATTCCCCGTTGATCATATCCGGCTGGGAAGGTGATGGCAGGATTGCCGGTAAAATTGCTGGCAAAGACATAGCGCATCATTTCAGTATCCGTACCCAGGTCAGACCAACCAATTTTGTACCCACCTGCAGGAACTGGCTGTGCGGCAAGCGCAGTTCCAGGAGTAAGTATTACATCCACTTGTTTAAATACCGCATCAAAAATTGACAACGCTCTTGTTCTCATCCTTTGAGCTTGAATGTAATCCATCGCTGTGAACTCTTCCCCTAATATGAGACTCAGGCGAACAGCAGTACCATGTTCTTTATGATGTTCGTGAAAATTTCGCATGCATAAGGCCATTTCCGAAAGTATTGTGGTTGCATGGGCAATTCTCATTTCGTCTAATTCAGGGATAACAATTTCTACAATTTCTCCACCAGCCTTTTTTAGTTCTTCTACCAGTGAATAACACTTTTTTACAACTTCTGGGGATGCATGTTCGAACCATTCTTTATAAATCCCAAATTTGATACCCTTTAATCCATTCATATTCCAATCCTCGAGAGTCACATTCGGTTGCGAAAGTGTATTCGGTTCAGTCTCATCCGGACCGGCAATTATTGAGTAGATCAAGGCGTTATCTTCAACACATGAAGTCAGAGGACCCAAGTGGGCAACACTCCAGCAAAGCGGCGCAGCACCATGTTCGCTTACACGGGCAAAGGTTGGTTTCATACCTACTACGCCACAAAGAGCTGCCGGAATTCGAATCGAACCTCCACCATCCGCGCCAATAGCAACAGGAACCAATCCTGCAGCAACAGCCGCTCCAGAACCGGACGAACTGCCACCGGTATCACAGTTTGTATCATAAGGATTACGAATTGCACCAAAATTGGCATTACAGCCATTAGGATTAATACCAATTTCATGCATGTTTGTTTTACCAACCAAAATTGCGCCGGCCGCCCGTAATTTAGAAGCTACTGTCGAATCTTCATTGGCGGGATGTGTTCCCATAAATGAGGTTCCAACATTTGTGGGATAGGGCTTCATATCAATCTCATCTTTAATTGCGATAGGAACCCCATCGATAGGACCTAGCGTACGATTATTCTTGTAACGATCAGCCGATTCTCTTGCTTGTTTGAGGATGTCTTCTGAATCATATGCAACAAATGTATTCAATGATGGAGAATCCTCTTCGCTCTTTTTTATTGCTTGAACCACTGCTTCAGCGGCTTCAACAGGGGAGAATAAGTTCTCTTTATATGCATTTGTATAATCTATTATTGTGCGATATGGGAAATCTGGAATATCCTCTCCTGGAAGAAAATTAACAGTACTCCTGGCATATTTGTCAGATGGTTTGACCAATGGGAAAAATGTTGGAGTATCTGTAAATTTGATCTTCCGCAGTTTGGGAATTCCGCCATTTTCGAGTAAACTGCCAATGAATGCGAACCTGGTGAAATGACTTTCAACAAGAGTTGTGAAGATCTTTAATTCAGCCCCAGTTAAGACAGGCAACTTTAGTGATTTGAGATTATATTCTGACATTTTTGATTCTCCTTGGAAGAATTATACAGAAAGTTTATTTAACACGCATAATCAGGTTCAAGGATAATTTGTTGAAACACCACGAACGCACATTTAGTAACTAAATTATTAGAAATTACGAATTTGTAAAGTAGAAACACATAAAATTGGCGTAAAATTAGAAAATAGAATGCTTAATGGTTCACCACATTTTAAAAGAAAATACTATTTGATCAAAATCTGAGATAAGCACGTAATTCTCTTATCCGTCTTCGCAATATTCCATCACAGCCCCAATCCAGTAGACAAATAATTAAGAGAGATCCCAAAATCTGAAGTGCGACTAACTGCCTTCAGTAGTCAATCATTTTGTTGATTGATGGAAATTTAGGAGATTGATATGTCAAGTTTAAAATATATGAAAGAAAAAATTGTAAAAATATTAATACTAGTTTGCTTTGTTCTTAGTGGTTTATTAACCCCCATTCATACCGTAAAAGCCGCATCGGCAACTTATTATGTTAGCCCGACTGGAAATGACAGCAATCCTGGTACGCTCAGCCAACCATGGAAAACGATTGGAAAAGCTGCATATTATGCGAAAGCCGGGGATACGGTTTATCTTCGCGGGGGAACTTATTCAGAAGCAGTAAACATTTCAAATTCTGGAACCTCTTCAAGCCCGATTACCTTCACGGCATATCCATCTGAAACCCCAATTATCGATGGAAAAAGTTCGATACCAAGTACTGGTTCCTATTTAATAATGATCCATGGAAGTTATGTGACTGTATCCGGAATTGAAGTTGCCAATTCAAATTACGGCGGAATTTATGTGGATGGAAGCTATGATGTAGTGGACAATGTTTATGTTCATCACAGTAAGGCAGTTGGAATATTTGTTAGCAAAGGTCAATATTCTACAGTAAAAAATAGCCGAATTTGGAGAAATGCTCTTTCTAATGAATATGGAAAGGCAAGTACATGGGATTCAGGATTGACAGCCGGTAGGTTATCTGTATCTTATGTTACATTTAGCAATAACACAGTATGGGAAAATTGGGGTGAAGGAATTTCCACCTACGAAGCAACACACATTTCAATTATTGGGAATGTGTCTCATGATAATTTCACAACAAATATCTATATTTCTGATGCCACAAATGTATTGTGTGATGGTAATTTCGTCTATATGAATCCAAGTAGTTATGTTTATGGTGGTAATAGCTCAAATGTAGGAATTATGATGGGGGATGAATCAACCGTTCTCCCATCAGCAAATATTACCGTCATTAATAATATCGCATATGGTAATCATAGAAACTTCCATTGGTGGAAGGGAGCCACTTCTGGCCTTACAAACGTGTTAATTGCAAATAATACATTCGTGAATAGCACTGGAAGTGCCAGTAATGGTGAAGGAAATGTCATTATTAGTCCAGGAACACATGTAAATGTCAGATTCGTAAACAATGTTGTCAGCCAGGATGATTCATTGCCAGTTATTGCTACTGTTAGTCAATCGGGTGTAACTTACTCTCATAACAATTGGTCATCCACTCCATATGCTGCAGCAGTTGGTACTGGTGACGTAATAGGCAAACCTCAATTTTCAAAAACGGGCAGTTTTTATGCTGCTGACTGGTTTCGTTTATTATCCTCATCACCAGTAATTGACAAAGGAATGACTCTTTCGGAAGTAACGAAAGATTTCTTTGGCGGAAATAGAATATCATTACCCGACATGGGCGCTATCGAGTTTGGAGCGATCACAAGTACTGCGACACCATCATTGGTTCCAACATTAACGAATACACCAACCATAACCAGTACACCTACAAAAACCGTCACTCCATCCTTGACACCAACAAAAACAGCAACTACCACAAAAACGCCTACAATGACTGCTACAAGCACGAAAACAGTAACACCCTCAAAGACGCCAACGAAGACTCCAACTAAGACCCCAACTAAGACCCCAACTAAGACCCCAATAACAACAACTGCAACAAAAACTCCAACCCCAACATATACTTCAACGGTTAAGCAATCGGCGACTCCAACTTATACAAAAACATATGTCCGCACCGCGACAAGAATTGTTCCACCAACTAAAACTGCCACAAAAATTTTCTGGCCATTCTTCACGAAGACGCCTACACCAACAAAGACCACGGCACCTACAATAACTTATACGAGGACCTCAATTGTTCTTGATACGACAAATACGCCTATTCCAACTCTTACACCATCATTCACACCGACGAGAACGCCAATTGTTCTAGATCTGGGTAGTTTGTTCCCAATATTTCCCTTTACTTTTTCATCGGGAAAAACCCAGGTATCAATAAATACTCCGACAATAACACCTATTGTTTTCGGTCAGATTGAATTGTCTCCTAAAAACAATTCATCTCCCACACCAATAAACAATGATGCAATAATTCCATCAATGACACCTACACCAGAGTCATTGTCTACAGAAACAGTTTCAATATTTAATGACATTCCTGATACATTCGATGAAGAGCTAGGTGGGGTGAATTACTCCCTTGCCCCCTACATCAATTCGTTTTATCAAACTGGAGTAATTAATGAATGTAATTCAGATCCAATAATGTTTTGCCCGTCAAATCCAATTACTAGAATTGAAGCTGCCAAGGTAATTCTAAAAATGTCGTTTGGAAATGATTATAAAATTCCTGAACCACCATATTCCGCTTTTACAGGTGATGACTGGTCTGCCGATCCATCTTCACAAGGTTGGGCTGAAAGTATTTGGCAGTCCGGTTACGATATGGTTTGTGATCAGGATCTAAATAAATTCTGTCCCTGGAATAATTTAACAAGAATCGATGCTGCAATTTTTGGTCTGCAATTAAGATATGGGCCGACTTATTCGCCAGAATCCGCTAATGGCAAAGTTTTCGAGGACTTAAGCGATGTAGACAATTCACAGACAGCATGGGCGGAAAAAGCTTATGAAGACGGTTTGCTCCCAGCGTGCGGCATAGGAGAAAGCGGGAAACCATTGTTTTGTCCGTCGAGCGAGATGGATAGAGCTTGGTTTGCTTACCTGATCGTAAATGCGAAAAACCTACCAATTCAATAAATCATCAAGTGATGAATTGTTAGGATGCAGAATGAATTGAATATTATACAAAAAAGAGACTCCCTCATTGGGAGTCTCTTTGCTATGCTGGCCGAATTCCTTTATAAACTTGAATTCCTGAAATTGTTCGTAAAATGGTTTCAGCGGGCTTTCCGATCTTTTCTGAAAGTTCATTTGGAGAAAGAGGAAGATTCCCATTTGAAAGAAACACCCGAAAGATAGCATCAATCATCGCTGTATTGGTAGTTACAAAACCATCTAATTTTGCGCAATGCGTCATTAATGTTGATTGAAGACCATCAACTTGAGAGATCTGAGCAGTTTCAGGGTCAATCCAATCGATCATGCCGCTCTCAGGCTGATTTTCAAAAGCGGCCTGATGTTCAGGGCAAAGACAATTCTTTAAAAATATTCTCCAATCATTGTCGTGGCTCTTCCACCACTCAAAATCGATGTGATAAGGAGTATCAAGCGTAGGCTTGATCAAGCTAAAATGTGTTTTATTTTCAGGCATCGCGTTGACCTTTATAATTTCGACTCATCAAGACGGAAGTAGAGATCACCCAGATGCTGTGCCCATTCAGAATTAAATAGAATATTAATGATTGGAGAGGGAGGGCAACGTTTTACTATATTTAAAGCAGCATACAATTCTTGAATGTGTACATGCCCTTGTGGATTTAATTTGGCCAATTCACGCATCATAACCGGGATCAATTTTTCAAGTGATGGTTTAGTTCTGGAATATTTTTCCCAAATGGCATCAACAACTTTTACATCTGGAATTGTGATTGCCATTCGTTCATCAAATGCACAAGTGGTAACTTGTTTTAATAACGCAAAGACAAAATTACCATCTGCTCCAACAAGGAAAGTGCGGATCCATTCCTTAGAATTATGCTTCTTTTCTGCCTGAATCAGAACCTCGCCTGGTTGGTCGCTTTTCCTGATTCTGATCTGGCTTCCGGGAATGAAGCCTTCAGATGTGTACCAATCTTTTAGGCCGTAAATATAATGACCTGGACGAACTACCCATCCATTGAAGACTTCATTCGTGTTAGCATCTTTAAAATTAAATTTAACACGAGGTGTTTCGTATGCAGTAGGAAATAGTTGTTTCAATTTATTGGTTAGAGGAAGGGTTCCTGCTCGCCAATGGGGAAATGTGAGGCTGATTGTTAGATCATCCAATGACTCACATTGAAAATCAGGTTCCAATTCATCACAAAATTCTGGACCAAAATCAGCATAACTTTTTAGATCGTCAGAAAGCACAACCATTTGATCAGAATACTGCAAAGTAAAAGGAGTATTTTGGACTTCATCTGGTTCAAGTTGTTTCAAAAACCAGAGAGTTTTTCCAGCAGGCCCTACTTCATCAAACCTTGAATCTTCCTGTAATGCATAATTCATAGAAAATTCTGTCAATTTGGTATTCGTATCTGTGGGTAATTCGATTTGTTTGATTACTTCGGAGGTAGTCAATGGCCCACCATCAGCCATTTCAAGAACAGCTTCAGCTAAGTTTAGATATCCAATATTTATATCTACCAGAAGAGAGGCAGGAAAATATGCACCACCAATATTGATCAGATCTTCGGATTTTTGAACTACTCCTAACAATTTGTCAGAAAGAGACTTCCCGAAGTGTGAAAAAACAAAATCAAAATCATAAGAAGATTCAACGTCTTCTTGAGGAGTAAAAGTATTTAAGGCGTGATCATCAAGATTGGCTGCAAATTCAATATTTTGGTTATCTGCGAAAGATACTAAAATTACTTGAAGTTCTGGATGATCTGGATTATTTCCATTGCGAACTTCTAATACTTTTCCTTTTTCAAAATTTCTTGAAGGAAATTGTATATCCTGACCAACTATATATTTTTCCTTAGGAAAATAGAGCGTTCCTTCGGCTTTTCGAGCCTGTGACGCCTTTTTCTTCTCATCGTCAATTTTATTTTGGATGAGGAATTTTGTTAATTCTGAAATTGTCTGTGGAGTTTCAATCTCAAGAAGATGGTTATATAAATTATCAATATCTTTATTTGTAAAACTAATGGATTGCCAGATCGCTTCGCTTAAACTCATTTGCTAGTCACCAATTAGATTAGAATTCTTTTTCAATTATACCTTACAGAATAACGAAACTACAGGAAATGTTAACAGCTTTTTGTTTATGGATACTGAGTATTGAGCCATTCCAATGGATTAACTTGAATCCCACCAACCCAGACTTCAAAATGTAGGTGTGATCCTGCCCCTTCAAAGGCATTGGCATCATTTACACGACCGGTGTTTCCAACCTGACCGATCTCCTGACCTTTAGTAACCATATCACCAACTTTTACTTCAATCTCTGATTGGTGATAATAGGCACTAAAAACTCCCCATCCATGATCGATAATCGTTGCATTTCCTCTAACGGTCAACAACCCAGTAAACACAACTTTTCCATCAGCCGGTGCATAAATAGGCAATCCTTTTCCGCCTGCAAAATCAACTCCAGAGTGAAAACTGGAATATGCACCATCATTGTAAGTGCGCCGATCTCCGAAGGTAGCAGTATATTCGTCATAAACAGCGGGAAGCTGCCACAAACCCGACCAATATTGTGTAGGCGTTATTACAGAAGTAATGGCTTTGACCTGGTCATCTTCCGGCCCTGTTACTTTTGGATCAATCAAAGATGGATCTACCGTTAAAGGATCATCTGTAGGGTAATCACCATCAATTAGCAGAACGGATTGTTCAAAATTAAAGGTAGAGCCATCATCAAATTTTCCTGTAAGGGTAAATGGGGCTAAACCTGGGTCAGCCATGGCATTAATTCCCTGCAAAGCGATTTGCTTATTGTCGTCGAGTGAAAAGAAATTCAGATTGCTACCGTTCAATGATCCAGATAACGTTATATGTTTTGGACATTCTACGGTGATCTCAAAGGTTTGACCTTGTACAAGCGGCAAGGGGGTGATCGTTACACTGGTAAGGCGGATATCCACTGGGCTAACTTGAGTCGCATCTTCTGAAACACTGAGGTAGACCATCTCTCCAGGAAGTATTTCAAATTCATTTTTGTAATTATTTTGACTTAATACATCCCAGATACTGGTATTGTTTTTTGCAGCTATCTCAAGAGTCGTCTCGGATGATGACACTTTATTCACTGGAACTTTTGATTTTGATTCATCAACAACTGGAAGAATCAAACTTGATCCTGCATAAACTTGATCTGGACTGACAACTTGGTTCAATTTTTGCAGGAGGGATTTATCGATTTGGTACTTTACTGTCAGATCTTTTAGTGATTCTCCCAACTGCACGGGACTTGTAGTTACCTGACCGGTTAATCCCATCAAACCAGGTATGATCAATTGGGTACCAACAGAAACAACATCAGGATTTGTGATGCTATTAAGATTGATCAGATCATTCACAGATATATCAAAGCGATTTGCAATACTATTTAATGAGTCGCCATCCGCGACGACATAGTAAGGGTAAGTCGTTTGATCCTGGGCTTGAACTGGTGAAATAATTAAAAAGCAGAAAGAAAGCGCAATTAACGCAGAAAAGATTTTATTTCTCATTTTCGAACTGTAGACGATCTCCAATGTGAATATCATTTAAGTGGGACGAATTAATTTCAAGAACATATTGAGCTTTTTTCTTTGGGAAATAAGCCAGATGCCATTTTTTGGCAAGGATAATATCAACTACCTCATGCGATGAATTGATCCAAACTGCAGTGATATCAAAATTCATAAAAAGCATGTGGATGGAAGTGTTTAATCGACTTTCAGTATTTTCGACCAACAGAATTCCAGAGAAATCTGGAATTGATTTGACAAACATTAACCCTTTAAGATTTGCAAAAAAAGAAGAACACCAATTTGCATGGATCTTAATTTCCGGATGATCTAAATTGATTATTTCAACAACTCTCATATAATTAATACCTGGTCTTTAGTTTACCACAGCAGAAAGGGATCGACGATGAAAATTACTACATGGAATGTAAATGGTTTTCGAGCGATACTAAAAAAGGGTTTCAAAGAGTCCATTACACTTTTAAATCCGGATATTCTATGCTTGCAGGAAATTAAGGCAAAAAAAGAACAATTATCTGATGAGGACATCACAATTCCAGGATACCAATTTGTATGGAATTCTGCTGAAAGACCGGGTTACAGTGGTGTTGCTATGTATTACAAGAAGAATGATGTAAGTATTCAGTATGGTCTGGGCTCAGATGAATTCGATACTGAGGGCCGTGTGATAAGAATGGATCTTCCAGAATTTATATTGTTTAACATCTATTTCCCAAATGGACAAAGGGGGCAGGAACGGGTCGATTATAAACTCAGGTTCTATAAATTATTATTGGATATTTGTGATGAGTTGCATAAATCAGATCGAAAGGTAGTAATTACTGGAGATTTTAATACCGCCCATTCTGAAATCGATCTTGCAAACCCGAAAGAAAACTCTGTGGTATCCGGATTTCTACCTCAAGAAAGGGCCTGGATAGATTATTATTTACAGCATGGATTTGTGGATGCCTTCAGAGCTCTATATCCCGATAAAGTTCAGTATTCCTGGTGGACTTATCGGGTGAATGCAAGGGCCAGAGGAATTGGTTGGCGGTTGGATTATTATTTGACTTCCGAAAAACTAATGCAAAATGTAAAAGATGTCATTATTCATGATGATGTTATGGGTTCAGACCATTGTCCAGTTTCAATGATAATTGGCTAAAAACTGGGTAACATATGTCATAGGCGATGTCGGTTATAATCAATTGGGCTAATATTTTTATTGGGCAAGAAAGGCTGAGTATGGGAAAGTTTCGTCTTGTCTTAGTAGATGACCATGAAGTAGTTCGACTGGGATTAAAAACATTATTAGAGCGTCATCCCCAGTTTGAAGTGGTTGGTGAAGCCGGCAATGCAAAAGATGCCGTAGACCTGGTTAATCGTATAAAACCTGATGTTGTATTAATGGATATTCGTCTGCCTGGTGCTTCTGGAATAGAAGCCTGCGAAGAAATTACCCGGAATAACTCATCCACAAAAGTGATCATGCTTACCTCCTATGCTGAAGATGAAATGTTATTTTCTGCAATTCGGGCAGGAGCATCAGGATATGTTTTAAAACAAATTGGTGGTGACGATCTAATAAAGGCCATCGAATCTGTTGGGCGTGGAGAAGCATTATTGGATCCTGCGGTCACCCAAAGAGTGATCCAGGAAGTTAGAAGAGTAGTAAAAGAAGAAGAGGCTTCAGCATTTTCGAACTTAAGTCAACAAGAAAAACATGTACTTTTGGCAGTTTCAGAAGGTCGTACAAACCGTGAAATTGCGAAAGCACTCTTCCTTGGAGAAGGTACTGTAAGGAATTATGTTTCCAGTATTCTTTCAAAACTAGGTGTAAGCAATCGAGCCGAAGCCGCTGCGTATGCTGTGGAACATAATCTCAAAGAGTATTTATAAATAACTTTCTATAAGGAATTCCAAAGATCGCGCATGAAAATGGCGTCCTCTTCAAGGATTGGACTTTCACAAACAATTCTCCCACCACATTGATTTTGTTTTAAAACCTTTAATAGATCTTTGATATTTAGATCTGATTCACGAATGGGTAAATGATTTCTTTCTCCTTTAGCGGAATATTCAATTCCACTAAGGTGTATATGCATTTCGCCTAAAGATTCTTTTCCTAAAACATTTCTATATTTTTCAACTATCTTTATCCACTCGTCAATTGAGTTTACACTGCCATCTCCAGGGCGGGCATGTAAATGAGCAAAATCCAGACAAGGAAAGACACCCTGTATTGAACTGGACATTTCTAATGTATCTTCAAATGAACCGAGCATTGCCTGCTTTCCCATAGTTTCCGGTCTAAGTTTTACATTGTTTCCCTGATCACGTAATTCACGGACGCATTCGCTTAAGCGCGGAATAGCTATTTTCAAAACTTCCAATGGTTCGTGTTCGAAATAAGAACCCGGATGAAAAATAATATCTGTAGCTCCGGCAAGGTTTCCATAATAGGCAGCATCCATCAGTCTCTTTCTGGATTTAGGCCATTCTTCTTCGTCAGCATTCAGATTAATAAAATACGGTGCGTGCACACTCAATGCGATATTTAGTTTTTGCGATTCTTGATGAATTAACGCGCACGTTTCTTCACTCACTCGAACCGATTGTACCCATCCTAATTCCAGAGCGGATAGATTCAAATTAGAAAGTGTCTGAATTGCACCAACACTGCCACCAGGTTTTTTTGGAGTCGATATTGGTGAGCCGACTGTGCCAAAACGAAAATCATTCATTATGCATCCTATAAATTACTGATCCATTGAATAAATCTTGGAATAAAAACAATGAATCCTATGATCGCAGAGGTTATTGAAGCCAAAAGTACAGCTGCAGCGGCTGTATCCTTGGTGATCCGTGCTAGTTCATGGTATTCAGGGCTGGCAAGGTCTGTAATTTTCTCAATAGCTGTATTAAGACTTTCACTTACCCAGACAAAACCAATTGCGAAGATGATTGCCAACCAATCAAATTTTGTGATTTTAAAAAAAATAGCAGCAATAATCACCAAAATAGTGGCAACCAAATGAATTTTTGCATTACGTTCAGATATAAAAATGAAACGGAGCCCCATGAAGGCGTTGTGAAAAGCAGATCCTAAACTTTGTTTCTCTTTTTCCATTTATTCATCGCCCGAAAACGAATCCATTTCGATTCCCAGAGAATGCAATAACTCTCTTTGCTTTACCCACATAATGTTTTTTTCATCAGGGGAGTGATGGTCAAAACCCAGCAAATGTAATACCCCATGTATCGCCAACATTGATATTTCTTCACTAACCGGATGGTTGGCCTCTTCAGCCTGTGCAGTTGCTCTTGGAAGAGAAATTATGATATCACCAAGGTATCGGGTATCACTCTCTGGATCGATCTCATCCGATTCAAATGAAAGAACATCAGTAGGTCGATCAACATCGCGATACTGCTTATTGAGCGAGTGAATAAAATCATCATCACAAACAACAACTGAAAGATCTGCGTTCATGCCTTCCAGTGCTGTCTTAACCGCCTTTTGAATTGCTGCTCGGATAGTTTTATCGCTTTTAATACTGTCAAATTCGACAGAGATCATGGAATTTTCTCCGAATTATCATTTATTACAGGGAATGCCTCAGGATAAATCAACCTTGGATGGTGAGTATTAAACATAACCAGGAAAAAGGCATCAGCAATTGTTTTCAAATCTTTTAATGTAAGATTGGAATCTTCCAATTGTCCTTGTTGCATGCAATTATCGATTACTTTTTTAATCAATATTTTTAATTCTTCATCAGTTTTTGGTAATTCAGCTCTGGCGCGAGCTTCGCAACCATCTGCAAGCATCAAAATCGCAGTCTCCTTCGATCTAGGTTTTGGACCAGGATAGTGGAAAGAGGATTCTTCCAATTTTGAACGATCCCCGTTATTAAGATCAAGGGCACGACAATACTGATAACGAGTAATCGCGGTTCCATGATGCTCGCGGATGAAGTCTTTGATTCGTGGAGGCAAATGATGTTTATCCGCTAATACTATACCGTCATGAATGTGATTAATAATTGTTTTTGCAGCTTCAGCAGGATCCATATCATCATGGGAATTGATCTTTCCCGGAATCTGATTTTCGATAAAGAAGCTGGCATTTACTGCTTTTCCACAATCGTGATAGAGTGCTCCCACACGGGTTAATAATGCATCAGCACCGATGGCTTTAGCTCCCTGTTCAGCCAGGTTAGACACCTGCAACGAGTGTTGATATGTTCCCGGAGCATTCTGTAGTACAAATTGCAGAAGAGGATTATCTGGACGAGAAATCTCCAGCAGACTTAATGGAGTTGTTAATCCTAGCGTTTGGGATGCCAAAAATTGGAAGAGTAGTGCCAGGCTGGCGCTGGCTACACCATTTAAAAATGTTGCGCCAACAAGGGTGAATAATCCAAGTAAATCGGTGGTATTTTCAAGAAAACGATAGGCAAGGATGACAATCACTCCTGTGATCGCAGAGAAAATACCCGCCCAAAAGAAATTGAAAACTCTTCGACCTTTTCCAAGAATGAGGGCGCCTATCAAACTGCCGAAAAGATAGAACATCGTAAGTTCACTGGAATTGGATAACCCGTAAACTGCAAGGATGCTCAAAATCAATGAGGTAATAACACTAATTTCAAGATTAAACAGGGTAGCCAATACCATAGCAAATGCTGGTATTGGAAATAGGTAAGGTAATATCGCGCGGTTGGGGATCACAGCACGTGCTGCAAACAAGAAAATGAGGTAGGTTATTGTGATGAATGTAACACTTCGAAGATCTGCCAACGGATACAATTTTCTACGTGAGAAATAAAGGTAGGTGAATCCGGTAAGCAATATTACGACAAGCAGAGGTGAAATTAGTTGGCTTACTTTGTTGAGTGGTTTTACAAATCCAAAGTATTTTAGGGCTTCAAATTGTTCGGCAGAGATGATCTGCCCATGTAAAACAATGGTTTGTCCAGCAATATAAGTTGTGGTGATTCCACCTACAGAAGTGATGGCTGCATTCTTGGCAGCTTGAGTTTTATCTTCTGAATACAAACTGTTAGCAACTATAAAGGGATCAATCAATTCCTGAATGACTATTGACTCCTCATCCGTAAAGGATAAGCTAATCAGATTTGGAACTGATTCTCTATTTTCTTCTACTTGATATTCACGAATGTTTTCTCTTAAGATTTGCTCAAGAATGGATAAGGTCTCTTGTTCTAACGCATTCCATTCGGTATCGGAGATAGAAAGTATCAGGGTTTTAGAAGAATCCGATAATGTTAATGCAGATATCGAAGAAAGATCTTGAAGTTTTTGATCTTGTGTTGAAAGAGTATCCGCTCTGACCGAGTCGATATAATTCAATATTGTATGCAGATTATCAATTTGAGATCGTGCAATAGAGGGATTTGATGGTAAATAAATTGGTGAAACAGCATTTGCTGCTGCATCTTGAGCCTTTTTTGTTAAAACATCACTTTGAAATGTAGCATCATATGGAGCAGTAATGTCATTATTTGAGACTGTCCCAACAGCCAAAGGATATGAACTTGGCCGCAATGCAATCGGTAACACCAATGCTCCAAATGATGCAATCGCAGCAACTATCAAAAGGGCGCCTCGATAAAAACGCCTTGGTAGTAAAGAAGTAAACCAATTCTGAAATATTCCAGTCACTTTATTTATTCAACAATTCTTTTACAATGGTACTAACGCGATCAGAGGCTGCTTGCCCCTGCATCTTTGGTAAAGCCGCTTTCATTACTTTTCCCATGTCAGAAATTGCTGAGGCTTGTACTTCTGTAATGGCTGCCTGAACGATTGACCGAATTTCTTCATCTGAAAGTTGTTTTGGAAGGAATCTTTCAAGTACTTTGATCTCTGCCGATGTTCGCTCGATCAGATCTGCCCGACCGCCTTTCTTAAAATCCTCAATGGATTCATTACGTGTCTTGATCTCTTTTTGTACCAGAGAAATTATTGCAGTATCATCCAGTGTTGTTTTCTTTTCAACTTCTGCCAACTTAAGATTAGTCAGAACCAATCTCATCGTATCACGCGCAACTTCATCATGATTCTTCATGGATTCATGGAGAAGGTTATTAAATTGGTCTTTCATTGATGCACACATAGTATTCCTCCAAATTAATTTACAGTAATCAAATCTATTATTGAATTTAATATTCCCTGTCCAAACCCTGGAACATAGAGCAGATCTTGAATGGAAGAAAAGTTTCCATGTTGATTTCTAAAATCGATCACTGCTTGCGCTTTTTCCTGTCCGATTCCTGGAAGTGAAATTAGCTCTTCTAGAGATGCAGTATTTATATTAATTTTACCTTGAGATTTTGAAATAGACGACGGAAGATCATTACTGGTTGAAGGAATAAATATATTCTCTTCATCTTCTAATACCTGTGCCAGAGAGACCCCATCTATTTTGGCGTTTTCCGATAATCCGCCGGCTGCATCAATTGCATCATTTATTCGAGAACCGTAGTTTAAAGTAAAAACACCGGGATTGCGGACAGCCCCTGTAATTGAAATTACTATTTTGGTTGTGTTTGTAGGGGATATATACGAAATAGATGGTTTTACCCTTGGAGAGGCCACTAAATAAATGACCCCTCCAATCATTAACCCTAAAAGAACACCAGCAATGAAGCTAAACCAACGTTTCATGGATGTTACGCCCTCAGGCGGAAACTCCATTCTCCTGTTCGTACATATGATTAAATGCTGTGATTGCAACCTCAAGCATCTCAGCAGATGGTTCAGCGGTCGTCAATCGTTGCATAGCAAGGTTGGGTGATGCTAGCGCACGAATAAATGGATTGTCCAGGTGGTTTGCGGTGAATCTCATATATTCGTATGCAGCCATGACAACAAGAGGTAGTAATACAACTCTGCTGGATAACCGCCATAATAGTGACATAGGTCCTAAGATAGTAAAGAGAATCACTGAAAAAATCACCACAATCAGGATAAATCCTGTTCCACATCTGGGATGATGAAGTGAATATTCCGCCACTTTTTCTGGAGTTAGCTCGCTTCCAGCTTCAAATGCGTTGATCGTTTTGTGCTCAGCACCATGATACATAAAAACTCGGTGAATATCTGGCATTTTCCCGATTGCCCAGATATAGATAATGATCATAACCAACCTGATCAAACCCTCAAGAAGATTTCCAAAAAAAGCGGAAATATTCAGCCATTTTTGAAGTAAATGAACTAATCCGGCAGGTGCCACAAAAAAAAGTCCAATTGCAACCGCGAAGGAGAATATTACAGTCAGGGTCATTGCCGGCCCTTCTATTTTTTCTTCCTCACCTGTCTGGATATTTGCAGAAATCGTTAGATATTTTGTACCAAGTACGAGAGCATCCCAAAGTAATATCAGTCCTCTCAAAAATGGAATCTTGGCGAGTTTCGAAGTGTAGATTCCGGTCAATTTTTCGCTTTCAATAACAATTTTTCCAGAAGGATCACGGAAGGCCGCAGACAGGTAATGGGAGCCTCGCATTAGGACTCCTTCCATTAGGGCCTGGCCTCCATAAGAGGGTAATTTTAATTTATCTGTGCTCATTCTATTTCACCAGATTGTAGAAGAAATGGATGATCGAGTCGATCCCTTTGTACCAGGTGGGCAGATGCAGATGCTCATTTGGTGCATGTATATTATCATCTGGTAAACCAAAACCTGTCAGTATTGAATCCATTTTAAGGAGTTCCTGAAGATCTGGAACCACACCAATACTACCGCCTTCGCGTTTATACACAGGTTTCACGCCCCAAATTGTTTCCAACGCTTTGGCATAAGCAGCACATTCAGTGGAATTTGTATCTGAGATACTGGGTTTTCCACCGCTTAGAAGTTTTAGCTCATATTTCACTGTCTGAGGAACATTCTTCTCTAAATAAGCAAGCATTTGTTTATGAACTTCTTCAGGATCTTGATCAGGAACCAGACGGCAGGAAATTTTTGCCTTTGCCCAGGCCGGAATAATGGTTTTGGACCCTTCTCCAATAAAACCTGAACAAAGTCCGTTTACCTCCAGGGTGGGGCGGGCACCTGTTCGTTCAAGACTGGAATACCCTTTTTCACCCCATAGAGCGGGTACACCCGTTTGTTCAATATATATATCATCTCCGATATTCAGTCGGGCAATTTCGGCACGCTCTGATTCTGAAAGGGTACGTACTGATTTATAGAAATCAGGTAATGTGATCACTCCGTCCTTGTCGTGCATTCCTGCTATTAGGTCCGAAATCACCTGGGCGGGATTATGAACTGCTCCGCCATAGGAACCGGAATGAAGATCATGGGCTGGACCAAATAGTTTTAATTCGAAATAAGCCAGTCCACGTAGCCCATAGGTGATGGTCGGTGTATCCGAATTTACCATTCCAGCATCTGGATTAAAACAGACGTCAGCTTTTAATAAGTCAAGGTGTTTTTCAACAAATGAGCGGAAGTGCAATGAGCCAATTTCTTCTTCACCTTCAAAAACGAAACGTACATTCACTGGACATCCACCAGATTTTTGTACTGCTTCAAATGCGCTAATAGCTGACCAAATTTGCCCCTTCATATCAGAGGCGCCACGAGCATAATGATATTCTCCAACTGTTTCGGGAGTAAATGGATCTCTATCCCAGAGCTCAATTGGATCGACAGGCTGAACATCATAATGACCGTAGATCAGAATGATTGGTTGGTCAGGGCCAGCATGCAAATATTCACCGGTGACAATTGGGTGTAACTCTGTAGGAGTTATTTTTATGTTTTCGACACCCAGGGAAGCTAGTTTATCGGCCAAAAACTGTGCGGCCTTTTGAATATCAACGTTATGTTCAGTATCTGTTGAAACAGATGGAATTTTGATTAATTGGTCAAGTCCATTGAGGAAATAAGACCTGTTTTCATTTGCAAAGTGTAAAGCGGATTGTCTAGGTTCCAAGGTTTTTCTCCTATATTTAGTGTATTGATTATATGCTATTTAGGTCTGATTGCAAATTTTACGAAAGAAAAAGAGATTATGCTACAATACTTCTAGTGTTATCTCATCTATCAGGTAGGCAAAAATGCTAATTACTAACTGTAGAATTGTTACCTGGGGAAGACCAAATCAGATACTTGTTGACCATGCAGTTTTGATAAGAGAACAAAAAATATTTCGTCTTGACCTTGAAAATAAATTAATTTCAGAATACCCAAATGAAGAAAGATTTGATGCAAAAGGTCAATTATTAATGCCTGGATTGATCTGCGCACACACACATTTCTATAGCGCTTTTTCAAGAGGAATGGCTATTCCGGGATCTCCAACTACTGATTTTTCACAGATATTACAAAAATTATGGTGGCCTCTTGATCAATCCTTGAATCTAGAAGATGTAAAGTATTCAACGTTGTTGGGCTTGATCGATGCGATAAAACACGGCTGTACGATGTTATTCGATCATCACGCTTCACCAAATGCCATTGCTGGCTCTCTGGATCAAATTGGATCAAGTCTGGATCAAGCCGGTGTTCGGGGAGTAGTCTGCTATGAAGTGACTGACCGTGGTGGATCTGAAAAAGCAAAAGAGGGAATTGACGAAAATTTACGAATGATCAATAAGGTCAACCTTGAAAAAGACGCATTAGTCAAAGCAATGTTCGGACTTCACGCCAGTTTGACTTTATCGGATGAAACACTTGAAAAATGCAGCGAAGCAGTTAATAAAGGAATTGGATTTCATATCCATGTAGCAGAACACCAGGTGGATGAATATGATTCCATATACAAGTCAGGATTGCGCGTAGTTAATCGCCTGGCGAAATATAATATTTTGGGACCGGATACGATCATTGCACATGGCGTCCATATGGATATGAAAGAGATCGAAATTTTACGAGAATCGAATACATGGCTCAGTCATCAACCTAGATCAAATATGAACAATGCAGTGGGATTGGCCGATATCGATTCTATGGTTCGCTTTGGCGTGAAAGTCTGTCTAGGAAATGATGGGTTCTCAAATACCATGTGGGATGAATACCGCACATGTTATTTGGCCCATAAACTTTGGAACAAAGATCCACAAAGGATGAATGGAGCCGATCTGGCTGAGATCGTTTTCTATAATAATGCAGATTTGGCTTCCCATTTTTACAGCGGTGAGGGGAAGATTGGTTCGATTGAGGAAGGATCTCAGGCTGACCTTATCCTGGTCGATTACAAGCCATTTACTGAAATGAATACAGGAAATATTCCCTGGCATATACAATTTGGATTTAGAGATTCAATGGTTACGTCAACGATGGTTGCCGGCAAATGGTTAATGAAAGACCGTGTTCTCTTAACGCTTGACGAAGAGGAAATTACAAATAAATCCATGGAATTATCAAGAAAAGTTTGGGAAAGATATAATAAACAATTCTAGCGAGGATAATAATGGCAGAAGAACAGGCGTTACCGATAATCACAAAAATTGCTGTTCTGGGTGGAACAGGAAAAGAAGGAAAAGGATTAGCTTATCGCTGGGCACGTGCAGGATATGAAGTTGTTATTGGTTCTCGATCCAAAGAAAAAGCCGAAACCGCTGCTAATGAGCTTAATGGAAAATTGAATGGAACAATGACAATTAAGGCAATGGAAAATCCAGAAGCAGCCAGTTGGTGCGATCTGGCTGTATTGACTGTTCCCTTTTCAGCACAACAAACATTACTGGAAAGTATCAAGAATGACCTTTCAGGAAAGATATTGGTGAATGTAACTGTACCTCTGGTTCCACCGAAGATCACTAAGGTACAAATGCCTTCTGCGGGGAGCGCAGCCCAGGAAGCGCAAAATTTATTAGGTGAAACGACTCCCGTCGTGGCAGCTTTCCAGAATATCTCCTATGAACGACTACTTAATGATGAAGAAGTGGATTGTGATGTGATTGTTTGTGGAACTGGGAAAAGTAATCGTCAGGTAGTTATTGAGCTTGTAAAAAAAGCCGGGATGCTTGGTTGGGACGGTGGTGTAATTGAAAATGCAGTTGTAGTCGAAGGATTAACAAGTATCTTATTAGGGTTGAATAGACAGTTTGAAGGAAGAGCAGCAGGAATAAAAATTACCGGGTTGAGTGGACACGAATAAACATTATGAATTTATCCTTTACAACAATAGACAATATTCCGTTAATTAATAAAGGCGATTGCCTAGGAGAAATTATTGTAGAACAAGTGAAGAAACAAGGGATATCTCCTCAAAAAGGAGATATTTTCGTTATCACTCAAAAGATCGTTTCAAAGGCTGAAGGAAGAATGGTCAATTTGACGACTATTGAACCCTCATCAGAAGCGATGAAGTATGCAAAGCTAACTGAGAAGGACCCGCGATTTGTTGAATTGGTCCTGCGGGAAAGCAAAGAGGTCGTTCGTACCGCGAAAAACACACTGATTGTGGAACACAAACGCGGGTTCATCAGTGCTAATGCTGGTATCGATCATTCAAATGTAAAGGGCGATTGGGGAGATGATCAAGATTGGATGCTCCTTCTACCCGAGGATCCGGATAAATCTGCTTATGAAATTCGGCAACACCTTGAAAATGAGTTTTCTTGTTCGTTAGGTGTAATGATCATTGATTCGCATGGCAGAGCATGGCGAAATGGAACTGTTGGAGTTTGTATCGGGATTTCTGGAATGCCGGCTTTAGTTGATTTACGAGGAACTGAAGATATCTATGGTTTCCACTTGAAGATCACCCAGGTGGCTGCTGCCGACGAATTGGCAGCTGGTGCTTCATTAATCATGGGACAGGCTTCTGAAATGACCCCGGTTGTTTTTGTTCATGGATTTCCGTACCCTCTTCGCGAAGGAACTACCAGTGAATTGATACGACCAAAAGAGCAAGACCTTTTCCGTTAGGAGAATGATGTATTCCATTGCCTCATTGGTAGAAATTGAGAAAACAAAAAATTGGCCGCAAATTGAAAGTGTTTGCCAATATTCTGGGATTATTCCTAATACGATCCCTCATTTTTCCTGGCAAACAGCGGAAAATTATCATTTGGATCAAACAAGAGAAAAATTGGTTGCACTGGCTAAGTCGATTGAGAATTTTTCTTTTACCACTTCAGGCCTTGGAATATTTCCAAATGATAGAAAAATTATCTTTCTAATTATTGTAAAATCTAGAAAACTTCTGGAAATCCATGAACAAATTTGGCATGAATTACTCCCTTATTCGATTAATCCACGAATGCATTATTCTCCGGAGAATTGGATTCCCCATATTTCCCTGAATTTCCAAAACCTAACAACAGATCAATTCCAATGTTCATTAGATGAGTTACTTAAGATTGATTTGCAATTTACTTTTCAGGTTAACGAATTTGGAATCTTGTACTTAAATGAGAATATTTCAGGAGTTGATTTTACGGCTCCATTATTGAAGGAAGGTAAAAAGTGAAAGTTGTCGCCCTGGCAGGTGGTGTAGGCGGAGCAAAATTAGCCTGGGGATTAGCCCAAGTTTTAAAAAATGATGAACTCACAATCATCGTGAACACTGGTGATGATTTTATTCACCTTGGTTTGAATATTTCTCCAGACATAGATACCGTTTGTTACACCTTGGCAAATCTCGCCAATCCATCTACCGGTTGGGGACGGAATGACGAATGTTTTTTCTGCCTTGAAGAATTGAAAAAATTTAGTGCCCCAGATTGGTTTAATTTAGGGGATAAAGATCTGGCACTTCACCTGGTTCGAACGAATTTGCTGAAAGATGGTTGGACTTTGTCACAGGTTACGAGATATTTATGTGAAAAAATGGCCATCCAACAATCTATAATTCCCATGTCGGATACACCAGTAAGCACCTTGGTTCATACAAAAGAATTAGGAGTGCTTCCATTTCAAGAGTATTTTGTCAAACATCAATGTCAACCAACAATGACTGGGGTTGATTTTGAAGGTATCGAACTTGCTGAACTTCCTGAAGCTGGAGTAAAGTCTTTGAATGAGGCTGAGAGGATCATAATCTGTCCATCCAATCCCTGGGTGAGTATCCAACCAATTCTTAAAGTACCTGGATTACGATCACTATTGTCTGATAAACCTGTCGTCGCTGTTTCGCCAATCATTGGTGGAAAAACTGTTAAAGGGCCGGCAGCTAAAATGTTTTCTGAAATGGGTATTCAACCTTCTGCTTTTGCAGTAGCTCAGTTTTACAGGGGACTTATAGAAGGTTTTGTCATTGATAATGTTGACAAAGAACAGATGCATGAGATTGAGCGGTGCGGTATAATACCAATTGCGGTAAACACATTAATGTCAGACAATTCAATTCGAATTGGCCTTGCAAAAGACGTATTAGCATTTTCAGAAACACTTATGAAGGTGTGACGGATGACACTTTGGGCGATAGTTCCAGTAAAACCATTGCGAAGAGGAAAGTCCCGCCTATCTGGTGTTTTATCAGAAGATGAGCGAACCGCTTTGAACCAATCCATGCTTATCAATACAATTAAAACTCTGCGCGCGGTTCCAGAAATTGACGTGATCCTGGTAGTATCTCGAGATCCATCTGCTTTGGCGATAGCTCGTAATTATGAAGCAAGAACTGTACTGGAAGACGGCAGCCCGGAATTGAATACAGCCCTGCGGAGAGCGTCAAAAGTAGCACAAACTTACCAGGCAAGGGAAATCATTGTCTTACCTGCAGATCTTCCACTAATCACCCCTGAAAATATCCGCAATTTTATCAGTTACTCAGGAAATCCACCCGAAGTGATCATTGCTCCAGATAGAAGAAAAGACGGAACGAATGCTTTATATATCAGTCCTGCAGATTTGATCGATTTTTGTTATGGAGAAGGTTCATTTAATATCCATCTAAAGCATGCCAAAGAAGCAAATGCAAATATTAAGATTGTAGAAGATGATGCCTTCGCATTGGATCTCGATTTACCTGAAGATCTCAATTTATTACATGAATTACAGAACCAGGCTTTAAAAAACTAATAGTTTTACTACGGAGGAGATATGACCCAAAGAGTAGCACTTTATTTACAAGATTCACATGATCTGCGAAATGGCCTGGATTATGTGCGCTATGCTGAAAAGCGCGGTTTTGAAGCTGTCTGGCAGGCGGAGTCTCGTCTGGTAAGGGATGCAATCGTTCCTATGGCTGCATATGCAGCAGTGACCGAAAAATTAAAAGTAGGTTCAGGGGTCATTAATAACTGGACCCGCAATATTGGCTTATTAGCTTCTACATTCCTCACACTGGACGATCTTGCCCAGGATAGAATTATTTGTGGTATAGGGGCCTGGTGGGATCCTCTGGCTAAGAATGTCGGCATTGACCGCAAGAAACCATTAACTGCAATGAAGGAGACCGTCACTGTTCTGAAACGACTTCTAAATATGGAGCGGGTTTCATTTGACGGTGAATTCATTCACGTAAATGGTATAGAACTGGATGTCGTTCATGGAAGACGCGAGCCTCGCAATGTACCCATCTACATCGGTGCGACCGGTGATCAAATGATGGAAATGACCGGCGAAATTGCTGATGGTGTGGTTTTGAACTATTGCGTTCCACCTGAATACAACTTTAAAGCACTGGACTTATTGAAAGAAGGTGCCAAAAAGGCAGGACGCGATTTTGATTCAATTGATCGTCCGCAGTTGATTGTTTGCTCTGTTGATCTCGATCACGATAAAGCAATTGACACCTCCCGTGAACTGCTGTGCCAGTATTTGGCGCAACAGCCACATATTGCAAAAGCGTCTGGAGTATCTACTGAAGTGGTTCAAGAGATCCAATCGATCCTTGGATGGCCTGCTACACACGAACAAATTAAAAAAGCAAAGCATCTTGTTCCGGTTGAATTGGTCGAAAAGATCACTGCTTCTGGTACCCCGGAAGAAGCCAGAAAAAAGGTAGCACATTATTGTGATAACGGATGTACCTGCCCAATTTTATATCCCGTCGGAGGGGATGTGAAATTGCTTATTGATACATTTGCCCAGAATTAAATGCTTTTTGGGTGTTTTCTGAAACCTTAACTGTGTATCTTTTTATTCATCTTTACTAGGAGGATCCCTTGATCAAAGAGTATTTTCGCCCTGAATCGATTGAGGATGCAATTCGATTGTTACAATCCAAAGAGACAAAGACTGTCCCTCTGGCAGGGGGAACTGTTCTCAGTCATTATCAACGGGATTCAATATCTGTTGTGGATCTGCAAAAATTAAATCTGAATTATTTACTAAACAATGTAGATTCTTACGAAATTGGAGCTACAACTACCTTAAGCCAGATTGAAGAAAATATTCAATTCCCGGAATTGGTAGAGGTAATTCGTCTTCAAGCTGGTAAGAATAAAAGAAATTCCAGTACTATTGGCGGCCTACTCAGTATGGCAGATGGAAGATCGCCATTACTATCAGCATTTCTGGCATTAAATCCAAAAATGATATGGGAACCCGGTGATTTGAGTGTTTCTCTCGAAGATTGGTTAACAAAACGGAGTGATTGGAAGGATGCTGTATTAATTAAAAAATTGGTTCTTCCAAAAACGCAATTCTTATTCGAATCTGTGGCCAGATCTCCAAAAGATTTGCCAATCCTATGCATCGCAATTTCTAAAGATCATCTAGAGAAAATGAGAATTGTTATTGGTGGATTTGGTGACGCTCCAATTCTTGCCTTTTCAGGAAATGATCTAAGGGGTATTGAAAACAAAATTGATAAAACTTTAGCTGGATCTGCTGATAAATGGGCAAGCTCAGAATATCGCCAGAAAGCAGCCAAAGCTTTAGTAATGCGAATGGTATCTGAATTATCCGAAATGAGGGCGAAATGAATATCACTCTCGATGTAAATAATAAAATTATTTCTAGAAATGTTGAGCCGGGAACCACTTTGCTGGATTTCTTAAGAGCTGAGGGCTATTTTGGCGCAAAGTTCGGCGGATGTAAAAAAGGCGAATGCGGAGCATGCACTGTTTTGTTTGATGGTATGGCTGTGAATTCCTGCTCAATGCTTGCAGCCCAGGCAGAAAACCATAAGATAAGAACAATTGAAAGCATTGGAGAACATCCTGATCAGGGCTGGAAGAAAACTGAAGGCCTTAGCTTGATACAGAATTCGATGATCGATTCAGGAGCAATTCAGTGTGGATACTGCACACCTGCAATGGTCCTGAATGCTGAAGCATTATTTGAAAAAAACAATAAACCAGAAGAAAAAGATATCCGCGATGCTTTTTCCGGAATTCTCTGCAGATGTACCGGGTATGACAAACCGGTAAAAGCTGTTCAGTTTGCACAAAAAGTAAAAGAAGGATTGGTCAAATCTGAAAATCTTGAAAATGAATTGCTTGACGCAGTCCTGCCAGACATGTCAGTTATTACTGAGGCACCAGATTTTGCAAGAATCGGCAAACCGGATAAGAAAGTAGACAGCATTAAGCTGGTACAGGGAAAACCGGCGTTCACCGCTGATGTTGAGATGCGTGGTATGTTGATCGGAAAGGTCTTGCATAGTCCAGTAGCGCATGCAAAGATCAAATCGATTGATGTTACAAAGGCGAAAGCACTCAAAGGTGTTCATGCAGTCTTGACATGGAAAGACCTTCCAAGAGTGGTATATTCCACAGCTGGGCAGTCAGACCCTATACCAGGCCCATTGGATATGTTCAGTCTGGATAATAAAGTCCGTTTTGTAGGAGACCGGGTTGCATTTGTGGCAGCAGAATCTGAGGAAATTGCCTCAAAGGCATTGGAATTAATTTCTGTTGAATACGAAGAATTGCCAATTCTTCTTGATTCTTCAAAGTCAATGAAACCTGATGCTCCAATTCTGCATGATGAACCTGAATATGTGAACTTCGCAGATTCCGAGCCTCACAAAAACCTTGCTGCAAAGATTCGGATTGATGTAGGCAATGTTGAAGAAGGATTTAAGAACGCGGATTATATCATCGAGGGAGATTACGAGGTCCCCAAGGTTCAACAAGCTCATATTGAACCGCATGTGGCCATCAGCTATTGGGATGAAGATGATAGGCTCGTTATCAGAACAAGTACTCAAGTGCCTTTTCATGTGAGAAGAATTCTCGCTCCTGTTCTGGGACTTCCTGTGAAAAGGATACGGGTAATAAAGCCAAGAGTAGGCGGTGGATTTGGTGGCAAACAAGAAGTATTGATCGAAGACGTGGCTGCGCATTTAACAATTGCCACACATCGCCCGGTGAAGGTTGAATACACTCGTGAAGAAGAATTCATCGCGGCGCGTTCGCGTCATCCTATGAAAGTTCACATGAAAACTGGGGTCAAAAAAGATGGAACTATCACAGCTAATGAAATGTATGCGCTTTCTGATACAGGGGCATATGGTTGCCATGCTTTGACCGTTACAGGGAACACTGGCCAAAAATCAATGGCTCTTTACGTAGGTGATGGCAAGTATAGGCAAAAACCCAATATCCGTTTTTATGCTGATATTGTTTATACCAATACCCCTCCTGCAGGAGCATATCGGGGATATGGAGTTCCTCAAGGGTATTGGCCTGTAGAACGTCACATGGAAAAGATCTGTAGGATGCTTTCTCTTGATCCTATTGAATTTCGACTAAAAAATGCTTTGCGTTCAGAAGAGTTGCAGCCATTCAGCACATCCTGGAGCGAAGGAAGAGAACCAAGACCTGAAATTGTGCATACCGTTGGACTGGAAAAATGTGCACGTTTGGGTGCCAAGGCAATTGATTGGAAAGAGAAATATAACAACAAGAATTGGCACGAAGTTCCCGGAAAGCCCTATCTTCGGAAAGGGATTGGTGTCGCCATGGTGATGCAGGGCACAGCCATTCCATATCTGGATATGGGTGGGGCTTCAATTAAGATGAATGATGATGGATCATTTAATTTATTGATAGGTGCAACAGACCTGGGCACAGGATCCGATACGATTCTAGCGCAGATGGTCGGAGAAGTCCTTGGAGTTCCAGTAGAAGATGTAATTGTATATTCGTCTGATACAGATTTCACTCCATTTGATAAAGGTGCCTATGCTTCCAGCACTACCTATATTTCTGGGACTGCTGTGACAAAGGCAGCGAATGTGGTGGCAGAAAGAATTAAGGATCGAGCAGCAAGAATGCTATCAACCAAAGAAAAATCGGTTCTGGCCACAGAAATTAAGCTGGATAATCGCTCTGCTTTTTCTCCAGATGGCAGATCAGTTTCGTTGCGAGAAATTGCCTATAATTCATTGCACCATGAAAATCAGGAACAAATCATGGGCACAGCCTCTTATGTAGCCCCATCCTCACCGCCGCCTTTTGCCGCCCAATATGCTGAAGTTACTGTTGATATCGAGACAGGAAAATTAGTAGTAGATAAACTGGTTATGGCTGTAGACGCTGGCAAAATTGTCAACCCGGTAACGGCATCTGGACAAATTGAAGGTGGAATGGTTCAGGCACTGGGATATGCTGTTTGCGAAGAGATGCTTTATGATCAAAAAGGGAAGCCAAGAGAAACTGATTTGATTGATTATCATATTTTCAGATCAGACGAAATGCCTGAATTAAAAACGATTTTTGTCGAAACTTATGAGCCAACTCATCCTTTTGGAGCGAAAGCAGTTGCAGAGATCCCGCTGGATGGTGTAGCCCCCGCAGTTGGTAATGCAATTATGGATGCCTGTGGAGCTGATCTGCATCAAAACCCAGCGACCCCAGAACGAATATTAAAAGCGATCACTGAATTGAGAAAATAAACGATGCTAAATTCGATTTATGTAATTGGCCATGTTAACCCTGATACTGATTCAATAGCAGCAGCAATTGGTTATGCCTGGTTGCTCAGGGAACGCGATAATCTGGATGTTATTGCTGCGAGGGCTGGTGCTGTAAATGCGCAATCAGCCTGGGCTTTGAAAATGCTGCAATTGGATGCTCCAATGCTAATTACCGACGCTTCTCCCAGATTTGAATCGGTAATGCGGCGATTAGATACTACATTGCCGGATGAACCGCTGGGTGATGCCTGGACAATTGCCAGTAAAACAAATGGAATCGCTCCGGTAATTAACTCGGATGGGACCCCCTATGGGTTGATCACTGGGAGAAGTTTATTCACTTTTCTAAGTCAACAAGTTGGTGTAAAGCCAGATAAGAACAATCTGACCATCAACGATTTATTGCTCCTTCCCTGTGGACAAGCTGCGAATACGAAAATATTAAAATACCAGGCTAACACAAAGATCAGGGATGTTTTACATCGTCTTTTACGTGAAGAAGGTGACGAGTTCTGGGTCGTGGATGAAGTCGGGCGTTATATCGGTATTTGCCGCCAACGAGATCTATTAAATCCGCCACGTCTAAAAGTAATATTAGTCGACCACAACGAGTTCCAACAGTCACTTGGTTCGGCTGAAGAAGCTGAATTATTAGAAATACTTGATCATCATCGTTTAGGAAATGCTTCAACTCATGTACCAATTAAAATGACTGTAGATATCGTAGGAAGCACAAGTACTCTTGTATCTGAAAAGTATGAAGATGCCGGATTAAGTGCTCAATGGCAGATCGCAGGCATGATGTTGGCAGGGTTATTAAGTGACACATTAAATTTGACATCTCCCACAACAACTGACAGAGACCGAAAAGCTGCTGAACGATTGGCACGATGGGCTTTTGTACGGGGAAGTGTTCTTGAGAAAGAAACAATTAGTTCCTATGGGATCAAGGTGCTTTCAGCAAGTGCTGGCCTATCAACAAGAACTCCAAAAGAAGTTGTCACTGGTGATATGAAGGTTTACACTGCCGGTAGTTTAAAGTTCGCCATATCTCAAGTAGAGGTCAGTTCACTTAATGAAGTAAATAGCCATGTTGATCCACTGATAGAAGCCCTGGATGAATTGAAGAATTCTGCAAATGTTGATTTTTCAATGTTACTCGTTACTGATGTCGTCCGAGGATCGAGCAGACTGCTGACTTCTTCTTATCTCCCTGCAGAAATGGATGAATTACCTTACCAACCAGCGGGTGATAATACGAGACTGGCAGAGGGAGTTGTCTCAAGAAAGAAACAATTGCTTCCTGTCGTATTGGGTTTGCTGGAGGCGTAATGTCAATATATCAGTCAATTGCTCAACTGGAAAAATCTGGTATTCCCGCCGTTCTCTGCACTGTCGTAGAAGCGAAAGGTTCCACCCCAAGACATGAAGGCAGCAAGATGATTGTCTTTGAGGACGGTCATATTGAGGGAACGGTTGGCGGTGGCGAAACAGAGAACCGGGTAATTGCTGAAGCGATCGATGCATTGCAGAAAAGAATCTCGAAAGTGCTTCATTACAAATTGGTTGATCCATCAGCCGGCGATCCTGGAATTTGTGGAGGTCAGATGGAGGTCTATTTGGAACCAATACTTCCAAAATTGACGATCGTTGTTGTGGGAGCCGGACACGTTGGAAGGCAAGTAGTTCATCTTGCAAAATGGCTCGGGTATCGGGTTGTAGTTTCCGATGATCGGCCTGAAATGTGTACGGAAGAATTCATGCCTGGGGCTGATGAATTTTTGATGTGTCCCATGTCTGAGATCACACAAAAGATCACAGTAAATCAATTTACTTATTTCATCATTGCTACACGCGGCTCAAATATTGATATTGAAGGTCTTCCCAGTATTTTGGATAGTAAAGCAGGGTATATTGGTGTTATCGGGTCACGCAGACGCTGGGAAAATACAAAAAAATCAATCAATCAAAAAAAGGATTACACAGCGCAATTTAGTGTGGTTCATTCTCCAATAGGACTAGAATTAAAGGCTGAAACGCCTGAAGAAATTGCAGTATCCATCTTGGCGGAAATACTAATGGTTGCCAACGCAGCCAGCGGCAAGAGCATGTCTGAACACTGAGGAAATAATTGAGATGGTAGAAAAATATATAAATTGTTCTTCGCTGGATGAAGCGATAAATATCCTATCCGAGGAAAAACAATCCGCAAGGATTATCTCTGGCGGAACTGACCTGGTTCTGGAATTAGAAAAAGGGGGAGAAAGCTCAGTTAGAACCTTATTGGATATTTCAAGAGTTCCGGGGCTTGATATTATTCGTGTAGATTCTGAAGGAATAATTCATGTTGGAGCTACCGTTACTCATAATCAGGCTGTAAAATCCGATGTCCTGCATCGATATGCACCATTACTGGTGGAAGCTTGCTTTGGTGTTGGGTCACCCCAAATTAGAAATCGGGGAACGATCGTCGGAAATATTGTTACAGCATCGCCGGCGAATGATACGATCTCTCCTTTGATGGCACTTGATGCAGAAATTCTTCTTAAGGGCAAAACAGCAGAAAGAATAATTCCAATTTCAGAGTTTTATACAGGCGTCAGAAAGACAGTCATCCAACCGGATGAAGTTGTGGTAGAGATCAGATTTAAAGGATTGAAATCCTCTTCTAGAAGTATCTACAAAAAATATGCGCTGCGAAAAGCACAGGCAATTTCTCTAGTAAATGCATCTGTGATCATTTCTGTTGAAAAAGAACAAATTACTGAAGCAAAAATTACATTGGGCGCAGTTGCTCCAACCATTATTCATGCAAAAAAAGCGGAAGCTTTCTTACTTGGAAAAGAACTGAAAAAAGAGATAATCGATCAAGCATCCAAATTAGTTGGTGAGGATGTTTCTCCGATCACTGATATTCGCAGTTCAGCAGATTACAGGACCAAGATCAGTACCATCCTGGTTAAACGGGGCCTTACTGATTTAATGGAAAATAAGCACTCAATTGTTCCAGAAAATCCAGTCGTTTTATGGGGTAATCATCAACCCAATCACTCAAATAATACAATTACACAAGAGATCATTGAGGAGATCCATACCTGCATTAATCACGAAGCTATGACTTTCCCTTACAAAGAAGGAATGAATTTGCTCCATTTAGTCAGGGATGAAGCACATTTGACTGGTACTAAAGAAGGTTGCGGTGAAGGCGAGTGTGGAGCTTGTACGGTTTTCATGGACGGTGTTGCAGTAATGAGTTGTCTGGTCCCCGCTGCAAGAGCAAATGGCTCGGAAATAATTACCATTGAAGGCCTTACAAATGGTGAAAATGAATTACATCCAGTGCAGAAAGCCTTTATTGATAATGATGCTGTCCAGTGCGGATATTGCACTCCCGGATTTATCATGTCAGCTGTTAAATTGTTCGAAGAAAAAAGCAAGCCAGATATTGATGAGATAAAATTGGCGATCACTGGAAACTTATGTCGGTGCACAGGTTATTATAAGATCGTTAAAGCCATTGAGTCTGTTGTTGAAAGCGATTAACTCATGTCAAGATATTCACAATATAGTTCACCTGAAAGCAAAAAGAAAACAAATAATAATATCCACCCGGTTTGGAGGGGAATAGGATGTATTCTTCTTGTTGTAATTCCTGTAATTTCATATTTCACTGCTGATTACCTGGTTACGAACGCCGAAAATATATCTTGGATGATCATTCCTCAAGAATTAATCGTTTCCAGCCTGACTGACTCCAATATTCTGGTAAAGCTTCTCTATACAGCTATATTTGTCTTTATCTTATACTTAATTCTTACAATTATCACATTCTTTGCCAATCGTTTCTTTGGCCCAGGTAGGTATGGGCCTCATGATGTTCCTCTTGATCAGGTAGAGATCAACAAGAGCAGGAGAAAATATTAATGTCAGAGCAATCTTATAAAGCAAAACGGATTGATGCAAAAGGAAAAGTAACAGGGAAAGCATTATTTCCCGGTGATTATAATTTACCTGGTCAATTATTTCTTAAAGTACTCTTTGCTGGCCGCCCGCATGCAATTGTTCATAAAGTAAATATTTCTGAAGCTCAAAATGTTAATGGTGTAATTGCAGTATTGACCTCAAAAGATGTTCCAGTAAATGAGTATGGTTTAGGAACATTTGACCAACCTGTACTATGTGGTCCAGATTCTGGAATTGCTTGTGCAGACCATGTGCGGTATGAAGGGGATGCGATTGCACTTGTTATCGCTGAAACAGAAGAAATAGCTGCAAGAGCTAGGAACCTGATCTCAGTTGAGTATGAAGACCTTCCCATTGTTACGGACATGCATAAAGCGATGGAAACTGACTCAATTTTGGTTCATCCCGAAATTGGTGCCAACGAATTCACCCATTATAAGATCCGCAAGGGTAACGTTGAGGAGGGATTTTCCAAAGCAGATATTGTCGTTGAAGATGATTACTACACTCCTTATCAAGAGCATGCTTATCTTCAACCTGAAGCCGGCGTTTCATATTTCGATGAAAAGGGTAGAATCACTGTAGTTTGTGCCGGTCAATGGGTACATGAAGACCAGACACAAATCGCTCATTCTCTTAATCTAGATAAAGAAAAAATAAGGGTGATATATCCTGCCATTGGCGGCGCTTTTGGCGGACGTGAAGACATGTCTGTCCAGATCATTCTTGCATTGGCGGTTTTAAAGCTGCATGAAAAAGGTATCGATAGGCCAGTAAAAATTGTCTGGAACCGTGAAGAATCAATCATAGGCCATCATAAAAGACATCCTTATCACATTCATGCAAAATGGGGTGCTAATAAAGAAGGTATTCTGACCGCTGCTGAAATGGATATATATGCCGATGGCGGTGCGTATGTATATACTTCACCAAAGGTCCTTGGAAATTCTACAGTTCTTGCAGCCGGTCCTTATAAAATTCCGAATGTGCGTGTAGATGCAAGAGCCATCTATACAAATAATATTCCCACCGGTGCTTTTCGCGGGTTTGGTGGCCCTCAATCTGCTTATGCAGTCGAAGGGCAAATGAATAAACTTGCTGAAGCATTGAAAATCGATCCTGTCGAAATTCGTATGCGTAATTTGCTGGGTGAGGGCGATCCTTTGTTAGTTCAAACACCATTACCAGAAGGTGTATCCATCAAAGAAGTAGTTGAGGCCTGTGCCTTGAAAGCGGGATGGCATAAAGATACGAATTCTGGCTGGAAAAAACCAGTGATTGAAGAATCGATCGATGAAAACATCGCAAGAGGAATCGGTTTTGCCTGTGGATTTAAAAATGTGGGCTTCTCTTTCGGTGCGCCTGAGAATTGTTGGGCGATTATCGAATTACATGGAGAAACAGAAATCGAGAAGGTTGTTCTTCGCCACGCTGGAGCAGATGTTGGCCAAGGTTCTCATACTGCTTTTGTGATCATGGCTTCTAAGGCATTAAATATTCCGGTTGAAAAAATCCAAATTGTAGCATCCGACACAGGTCTTACTAGAGATTCAGGCAGCGTCAGTGCATCCAGAATGACATTTATGGCCGGAAATGCAATCATTGGAGCTGCAAAGGCTGCGCTAGAAAAATGGCAAAATGAAGAACGTCCGGCGATTGCGGAATATCAGTATTGGGCACCAAAAACATCAAAATTTGATCCCGAAACTGGCGCTTGCAGACCTAGTTTTTCCTATGGCTATGTAGCTCAAGCTGCAGAAGTTGAAATTGATAAAGAGACAGGGGAAACTCGTTTAGTAAAGGTAGTTTGTGCTGATGATGTAGGTAACGCAATAAATCCACCCCAGGTGGAAGGGCAAATTGAAGGCGGTGTTGTGCAGGCTGCCGGGTATGCCTTAATGGAAAACTTTATTGAGAAGAATGGACTAGCACAAACAAAGAAACTATCAACCTATTTAATCCCTACAGTTCTTGATATTCCTGGAGAAGTTGATTTTGTCAAAGTAGAACATCCAGATCCTAATGGCCCCTGGGGAGCAAGGGGGATCGGAGAAATGCCATTTCTGCCTATGGTTCCGGCCATTACCGATGCGGTCCATGATGCGTTAGGTTTATGGATCAATGAATTTCCATTGACGGCTGAACGGGTCAGCAATGCAATTGATTCAAGAAAGTAATGACCAGGATTTTGCGGCTGTCATACTTGCTGCCGGTCAATCAAAACGGATGGGCCAATCCAAAATGGTGCTCCCGTGGAGAGATAGTACAGTAGTTGGATGTGTAATTTCTGCTTTTCAAAAATCCCATATTGCTCAGATAATCGTTGTAACAGGTGGTTATCGAGATCTTGTTGAAAAAGAAATTAATAAATTCAGGGTTGAAAAAATCTTCAACCCTGAATTTTCAAACGGAGAGATGATCACATCTCTAAAAGTTGGATTATCTTGTATTAAAACAAAAAAGAAATATTTATTTATTTCGTTGGGGGATCAACCAGAAATATATCCAGAGGATATCCTTGGAATGATGGACCTCGCAAGAAATAACCCTGATAAACTGATCATCCCAAGTTATTCCATGCGCAGGGGACATCCTTGGTTAATTCCCGAAAATTATTTTGCTGAAATAACGTCACTTAAATCCCCAGAAACAATGAAAACTTTTATCAATCGGCATGAAGGTCAGATCTTATATTACATGGTAACCAAATCAAATATTTTAGCCGACCTGGATACTCCAGAGGATTATCGAAGCCTATTACCCAACTCTTGATCAATTTTCATCTGGATCTTCAGATAAAGTATTTTCGTCAGTGGAATCTGTTTGTTCCAGAAGGCCTTTTTGCATATCTGAAATTACTTGCTTGGCTTCCACGATATACTTTTCAGGAACGAGTACATCGACTTCGCCCAATGGGCCAACTGTTAATCCATAAGTGAGGCCGGCTGATTCCTGGTTAACATATGCCGGGATACCAAATGATTCCAATAATATTTTTACTGACTCTGCTTCAAGCATACCGTTCGCCACAAAAACCACATTATCCGAAAGTTTTCGCTCAAACATGAGGTATATCCTTTCTCAATCTTATCAAAAGACGATCTTTCCGCTTTATTAGCTCTTTTGCGAGTAGTTTATTCTGATATTTATGATACCCTTTTTTTTCTAAAATAAAAATCGCCTTTTCTGTCCATTCCAAGGCTGTTGAATAATCTTTCTTTTGATGTTCAAAATATTTGGCGATCTCAATAAATGATTCAATTTCTTCAAATTTAGCTGCTTCTTCCCAATACTTGCACGCGATCTCATACTCACCACGTGATCGATGCAAAATGGATAGTTGATGAAGAAGTTTTAGCCGTAGCTCTTTGGGTAATCCATTTTGTTCATAGGAGGTTATAAAAATCTTTTCAGCAAATTCTTTCATACCCAAATCAAAATAGATCTGTCCTAATGAGTAATAATCTATTGGATCAAATTGTTCTACCTGATGAATATTCTCAAGAGATGTAGATAAATATAGAAAAAGAGCTGCCAGAGAAAGAATATCCATTCCATTATGGTAAACCACTCCCTTTAATGGTGTTGGATCATTACTTCTTTGAAAATTGAAATAGATCTCCGGGATCATCCAGCCTGGAACTTCGTCATCTGTACGAGGAATTTCGAGGATCTCATGTTCCAGATCCTGTAAAGCCCGGCTAGGCAATCGATTTTTCCAAATCCTTCGTGCCAGATAAAGGAGATCAAAATGGCATAACTCTTGAAATCGATCAATTGGGAATCGATTTAGAATTAAACGTGAGCGTAATAATGGTGCATCAAATCCCTTCCCGTTATAGGTAACTATGCCTGAAAAAGAGTCAAGAATGTTCAGCAATTCAAGCAACATTGCAGGTTCCTGTGAAGGTTCACGCAAGATCAATTGCTTTAGAACAAATCCTTCTTCTGAAAAATATCCCAAACCAATGAGAAATGCGAGCGTTCCTGTTCCCCCAGACAACCCTGTAGTTTCAGTATCCAGAAATAGCAAATTATTTATGCCGGTTCCTTCTGATGTGGTTACCCTTGCAGCAGTGGATAACGCAGAAATTTCGCCTGTAGTAGAGAAATTTATCTTGCCGTGCTGGTAATCCAGGGGATATTTATTGACAATAATATATGAATCACCAAACTGATTATTCAACTTCTGCGCATTTATTATTTCTGCGAAATTAAATTGCCTGGTTTGTTGGTCATTTTTCTGAATACTCGCCGCTGGAACAAAACCAAGTGCTTTTAATCGATCAGATAGCGATTCAGCCATGATTTTCTGCTCCAAGCAATAGTTCAAGTAAGTGCAGAGTTTCCTTCTTGCCCCCGATACCCGCTTCACTGATTGGGCCTACACACGATGGACAGCCATCATCGCATTCGCAATGTTTGATCAATTCCATCGCATCCATAAAGAGTTGTTTATGTTGAGTATAAAGAACATGAGACAGGCCCATTCCCGCTGGGATAGCATCATAAATCAGTATTACAGGTTGCCTATCAGCAAAGTCAGCTGCAGGATCAGCAAATGAGCCCAGATCATTTTCATCGCACATGACAAGTAATGGCGCCAGGTGAAATAACGAATAATTTAATCCAGAAATTGCGCTTCGAATTTTCACATTCATTTCTACCAAACGGTGGCAGTTTTGACAAAGAGTGACCAGGTTATTTATGTCGTTCGCAATGGACGGGTTTGTAAACAATTTAAAAGGTATTTTATGGTGTACGTGCAGAGGCTTTTCACCTTCAGCAGCGCCACATAAGGTACAGCGGTATTGATCTCTTTGTTTGGCAAGATTACGCTGCTTCTCCCAGGTCGGGCCGTAATCATTTGGATCGCTTAACCACATCTTTTCTTGCCGCATTTTTTCGACAACTTTTGGATCGATCTTTATCCAAAAAGCATTTGTTCTTAATGTAGTGACAGGCATATCAATCGATTCAATATTCAATATTTCCCTTGTATTCCAATCAATCTGCTTATAACCAGTCACTTGTGTATTTACTTCAATTTCACTAAAGTGGATATCATAACTGTCAAAATGATCATGGTTAAAATCCTGAATAATATTGATTGCTTGTGATTTAACAGGTTCGGTGTAATAAGGGAGCTGTGAGAGCTCTAAGTGGGCAATATTGGCTTCGAGATCAAGAGAGCGCACAATATAGGGTTCTCCCTCATGAAGATAAATTGCTCCGGGATGCGCCATCCATAAACAACTGTCATAATCCAGATCTCCGATCCTGCTATTATCTTCATCCCCCGAATCTACTCGTAGAGAAATATTTCGAGTGGCAGTACTTCTTAGGGATACATTGCTTGATGGATACTCCTGCGATAACCAGGTAATATTGCCGTTCCGATTAATCAATATTCCCTGTGATTCTAAAACCTGTAAGAATTGAATAAGTGTCTCCGAATCGACCGATCCAAAGGAATCTCCATCGCGAAAGGGTAATTCAAAAGCAGCACATTGAAGATGTTGTAGCAGTATCAAAGGATTATCTGGATCGATCAATGCCATTTCTGGATTTCGATCCATAATGTATTCAGGGTGCCGGCATAAGAATTGGTCTAGAGGGTTGGCAGAAGCGATCAGTATTGATGCACTTGTTTTGTTTTTTCGCCCCGCACGTCCTGCTCTTTGCCTCGTTGAAGAGATGGACCCGGGATATCCTGCCATCAATACAAGGTCAACTCCACCTATATCTACACCCAATTCAAGTGCATTTGTGGCAATTGCCAACTTGATCTTTCCGTTTTTCAAACCATCTTCTATTTCACGGCGTTCACTTTTTAAGTATCCACTTCTATAACCCCTGACAAGGGGGGATTTGCCTGGAAATAAAATATGTATCTCATGAATGATCATTTCAATTGATCGACGGCTCCTGGAAAAGAGTAACGTTTGAATGTTGTTTTGCAAGATCAATTCTGAAAATTGAACGGATGTCTGAATTATTCCCTGCCGTACTCCCAATTCTTCATGAATGATAGGGGGATTATATAAAAGAAAATATTTTTTACCATGGGGTGAACCATCATGATCTACTATATGTACTTTTTGTCCAGATAATTGTTCTGCGTGTTGTTGAGGATTGGAGATCGTCGCTGAGGTAAGGATATATTTCGGTTTTGAACCATAAAAATCAGTGATCCTTTTTAATCTTCGGAGAACATTGGCAACATGTGAACCAAAAACGCCACGATATATATGGACCTCATCAATGACGATAAAGTCTAGCTGACTAAAGAAGGACTGCCAGGAAGTATGATGAGGAAGAATCCCCAGATGAAGCATATCCGGATTTGTAAGCAAAAATGTTGCGTTTTCTCGGATTGTAGATCTAGTATATGTAGGTATATCACCATCATAAATTGAAGGGATGATCTTAGGTAGATAAGCAGAGGTATTCCGAAGATCATCAGAAAACTCTTTAAGAGAATTTAATTGATCATAAGCAAGCGCTTTTGTGGGAAAAAGCAATAAAGACTTTGACGCTCCTGATTTGATTATCGAATTTAGAATGGGTATTTGGTAGCAAAGGGATTTGCCGCTGGCTGTTCCAGTACTGATGACTATGTTTTCACCAGATTGAATTAACTCTAGAGCCTTACCTTGGTGGGAATAGAGTGCGTTTATGCCTCTTCTCTGGAGGACTTCAACCAATAATGGATCAATCGATTTTGGGAATGGCACAAAATCAGCATTCTTCTCTTCTGTACAGTTGAAATAGGGAATGTTACTTCTATAATCAGCAGAATTTTCCAATTGATTTATTAGTGAGGGTAATAAAGTCTCAGCCATAAAATGATTGCTCCGATATTTGAATAGAATTATACTCGTTGAATAAACGTAATTCATTGAGGAGGAGTTATGAAATTAACAGTAATCGGTGCAGGTGGTGTTCGGACTCCTTTGATCGTTAAGGAATGTTACAAAAAAGCCAGTTCATTGGGTTTAACAGAATTGGCATTATTGGATATCGATGAGCATCGTCTACAAATGATGGAAAGAGTTACTCAATCTATTCTCGGCGATAGTAAAGAAAATCTGAAACGTTATATTACAACAGATCCCGAGAAAGCCCTGGATGGTGCAGATTATGTGATCACGACCTTCAGAGTTGGAGGAATTGAATCCCGGGTAATTGATGAAAGATTGCCCTTATCGATGGGAGTTTTAGGTCAAGAGACTACCGGAGCAGGTGGATTTGCCATGGGAATCAGATCTATTCCAGTTCTCCTTGGTTATATCGAAAAGATGCGAAAACTTTGTCCGGACGCATGGCTGATCAATTTTGCAAATCCATCGGGTATGTTAGCGGAAGCAGCAATAAATGCTGGTTCATGGAACAAAACAATTGGAATTTGCGATGCACCTACAGAAGTTCAACGTGTTGTCAGCAATTTATTAGGTATTCCACAAAATGAAATTTATCTGGATTACTTCGGTTTGAATCATCTCGGATGGACTAGAAAGATTATGGTCCATGGAAAAGATTTCTTGCCCGAATTGATTGAATCAATTGAACAACTTCCTGTTAAGGAGATGCTTCCGTTCTCTACAAGAATGCTCAAATCCTTGAGAATGATTCCAAATGAGTACCTTTTCTATTATTATTCGTCAAAACAATCTGTTCAGAATATACTAAAAAGCGATCACACCCGAGGCGAAGAAATACTAAAGGAAAATAACAGTTTATTTGCGGACCTTGAAGATCATCATCTTTCACCCGAACAGATCATGAAACGATACGAAAAGTATCAGGAATCCAGGCGTTTGCATTATATGGAGAACGAAACTGGGAAGCAATCAGTAGATGCTAACGAACCGATCACATTAGAACTCCAGGGTGGGTATGCAGATGTCGCCCTTCGTTTGATCCGATCACTGGAAATGGGTGAAAAACAGGTACATATCGTTAACACCCTGAATCACGGTGCTATTGAAGGATTACCCAACAATTGTGTCGTTGAGATCCCAACCCTTGTTGGAAAAGATATCGTTCAACCGTGCGCAACCGAGAATATTCCATTGGATTGCCTTGGTCTATTGGCAAGAGTTAAAGCTTATGAACAGTTAACGATACAGGCGGCAGTGGAAGGATCTATCGAAAAAGCAATTCAAGCCCTTACAATTCATCCATTGGTAGCAGATGAATCGATCGCTTCTGCTCTTGTCACAGGTTTCAAGAAAGAATTTGGTCCTGAATTTCTGGCAGGTGTTCAGTAACATGAACTACGATTACGATGTCATCGTTTTGGGTGATTATTGTCTGGACCTGATATTTACCGGGTTGCCCTCATTGCCCAGGTTGGGTTCTGAAATTGAAGCGACTTCATTAGCCATGGAGCCTGGTGGAGCATGCAATTCAGCGCTAGCCCTTCATCGCTTAGGCGTAAAAACAGCCTGGGCGGTCGAATTTGGCACAGATGAATTTAGCAGTTTCATTTTGGATCGATTTTTAAAAGAGTCATTCCCAACCGACCTTTTTGTTCACTCTAAACAAAAAATGAGGAAGATCACTGTCTCTTTGTCTTATCCAGAAGAAAGAGCATTTATTGCCTATTATGATCAGGGAAACCAAATTCAGACAGCATTAAAAGGAGTAGCGGAGAAATCAGCAAGAATCTTTTTAATTCCCGGCTTGTTTTATGGCCCAGCTTTAAAGATTGCTCAAATCGCTTTTGATTCAAAAGGCACTTCAATCTTCATGGATGGGAATAATTCATCTGACATCACATTAAAAGATCAAAGAATAAAAAATGCCCTAAAATCTATAAGATTCTTTTCCTTGAACCAAAAAGAAGCGAAATCACTCACTTCAGAAGAGAAACCTGAAAAGGCAATTCAAATATTGGGGAGCTATTGCAAAACGGTAATCCTAAAGGATGGTGCTTCTGGTTCCTGGTGTTGTGATGACGGGAAAATATATTTTGAGTCTGCTATTAAGGTAAAAACAATTGATACCACAGGAGCAGGAGATATATTTAACGCGGGATTTGTTAAAGCCTGGCTTGATAAAAAAGATATTCAAACTTGCTTGAAATGGGGAAATATATGTGGTGGGCTTTCTACAACTATGTCCGGCGCTAACGGGTATAAGTTAAATGCGTTAGAAATCGATCAAATGACAATTCAGAGGTCAAAATGAGTGTGATCTATTGTGTGTTGATAGGTGCAGTGATCTCGATGATCATAAATTATCTTGCTGATGTGCTACCCGAAACAAGGAAATTTAGTCGTCCAAAGTGTAAGAAATGTGGTCATCCATTTACATTTAAAGGGTATCTTTTTTCTTTTCATTGTCCTGTCTGTGGATCATATCCATCTTTTCGCTACTGGATTGTTCTTTCATTAAGCATAGTTGGTTCAGTTTCACTTGCCTTTTTTCCCCTGGAACCATTAAGCTATTGGGCAAGTCTTCCTCTAATAACATTTTTAGGTCTGGTAGCTGTAATCGACATAGAGCATAAAGCAGTCCTATTTGAAACGGATATTATTGGAATTGTTATCTGCTTGATCTATGGTCTATTCCTGTACAAACCGCTCGAAACTATCCTGGGGGGAATTGGCGGCGCGGGAATAATGCTCCTCTTTTATTTTGGGGGAATTCTATTTAATAAAATTCTTGGAAGAATTCGGCACCAGGAGATTGAAGAAGTAGCACTCGGGTTTGGAGATGTATTTGTATGTGGTTATCTTGGATTTCTAATGGGGTGGCCCCGAATTATCGGAATGATAATAATTACCATTCTCCTTGGCGGATTATTTTCACTAGTTTATATGTTGATAAAAATCATTTCAAAAAAATATTCGGCATTCTCTGCCATTCCATATGTTCCATTTCTCATTCTAGCAGCTTTGACCATGTTCTATTTTCCTGGATAATTTAATTTATTTCAAAAAAATATTCGGAGTAATAACAAACTCCGAATATTTTCATTTTACTGGTTGAAATTATTTTTAAATAAGGATCTGAGTTTATGGCATTGTTCTTTATATTCAAATGGATTTTTCCATGTTTTTGCCGGGTTTAATAAATCATTTGGAACACCTGGGCATTCAATTGGAAAGTTCAAATGGAATATCTCATCTTCAATCAAATTGGAATAGTTAATTTCGTCATTAATTACAGCACGAACCATTGATCGGGTGTATTCCAATTTGATCCTGGAACCTTTTCCAAATTCACCTCCACACCAGCCTGTATTAATTAACCAAACCTTCGTTTTTCCTTTCCTCAATTTGCTTTTTAGAAGATCGGCATAAACCTTTGGGAAAAGTGGTAAGAATGGGGCTGCGAAGCAAGTAGAAAATGTGCTTACAGGTTTACTAGAAAGGCCAATTTCCGTTCCGGCAAGCTTTGATGTAAAACCTGAGAGAAAGTAATAAATGATCTGGTCCTCATTCAGTAAAGAGATCGGAGGTAAAACGCCAAAAGCATCGGCAGAAAGGAAGAATATGTTTTTTGGATGACCACCTCTTCCATCTTTAATCGATCCTTCGATGTATTCTAAAGGGTAGGCTGCACGAGTATTTTCTGTAAGTGATCTGTTATCAAAAATTGGAACAGAGGTCACTGGATCAACTACTACATTCTCCAGCACCGTTCCAAATCGATTGACAGCAGAATATATTTGAGGTTCAAGGTCAGATCGTAATCCAATCGTTTTAGCATAACAACCATTTTCTATGTTAAATACTCCATCATCATCCCAACCATGTTCATCATCACCGATCAGGAAACGATTCTTATCAGAAGATAGTGTTGTTTTACCGGTACCCGAAAGACCAAAGAAGATAGCAACTGATTGATCCTCCCCCATGTTCGCCGAGCAATGCATCGGTAAAATTCCTTTTTCAGGAAGTATTTTATTCATAACTGTGAAAATTGCTTTTTTGATCTCTCCGGCATACCCTGTTCCGCCTATCAAGATCAATTTTCGTTCAAAATCAATAATAATAAAGGTCGGAGAATTCAGTCCAAATCGTTCAGGTTCAATTTTGATATTTGGAAAATCTAATATTAAATAATCAGGAGAGAAATTATTCTCTCCTGATAACGATTGAAATAGATTTTTTGAAAATAAGGAATGCCAGGCATATTCAGAAATTACCTGAAATGATAATGAATTTGATGATTGTTTACATATTTTCAGATCTTGAATAAATAGAGGTATTGTCTTAGAGTATTTGACTATCAGGTCAATAATTTGTTCTGTAATCTTGGGAGAAATTGTCTGATTGATACACCCCCAGTCAATATCGTTTTCAGATTCTAGTCCATATCGGACTATGAATTTATCTTTTGGCGAACGGCCGGTAAATTTCCCCGTTCGAACCGCAATTGCACCAGATTCAGTTAATTCACATTCCCCTCTTTCAATTGCCTTTTGGACAAGTGCCCCTCTCGATAAATTCCTAAACACTCTTTCTTGCCCGTTTCTTCCCTGCGCTTCCATTGGGAAACCGCCTGGCCGGTCAAGGATCAGCATAGAAATTCTCCTTTTATTCGGGTGATTTATTCAATATAAAATGATACCAGAACCAAAGAACATCACTTGAAGGTTTTGATAGAACAGAAGGGGAGGAATCTACAACCGCAGCAACCGTTTGATTTCCTCGAGAAATAAATCCAGAGATACGACTATCTTTTTCTGCAGCAATAATTGCAGCATTATATATCTTCATCTGGGTTGAAAGATCTATCTGCCCATTTCCCCAGTCATCCAAACAACTCCCTAAAGTATCTGTGCAACCAGCATATGCATCAGATGATGAGGGATAATTAATCGCCATAATTACTGGCTTATTCATAGCAGACAATGTTGGCAACAAATTATTGTTCAAATCATCTTGAATGATAGTAATCAGGTCATCCACAGAAGCAGAACTTGTTTGTGAAAGGGGAGCAGTATATATCACATAAATTCCATCGACAGAATCCAGCCAACCCGGCAAAGGCTCAGTGCTTGGATAGGAGACTGCACCAAGTATCGTACCAGAATAATTCGCTCGAATATCTTTGATCAATTGCCGCCATTGATCATCTGCATCCTTGGGAGATTTTGCAGATGAACCATCCGCCAGTTTTCCTCCAGACATTGAAGGACTCACTGAGGGATCTCCGACAATTATCGTACTAGCCCCGGATAATGTTGCAAGGTCAGACATTGAAATCATAAAACGATGATATCGGTCATACCAGCTATTCCACCAACCCTCATCGCGGCTTGCGTTAGCCCAGTAGGATGCCGCAGAATTTGGATAATTGATCTGTGGAAATATTGCTGTATTGAATTGTTCTTGGTTCGCTTTAATTATTGCCGTCTGAATCTCAGGCCAAGAAATATCTACCCCGGGTAAGCTCTCTAAGTATGGTGGTGTATTACGAGTTGCTGAATAAGTTGGAGAAAATACAACATAATTTGCTCCAACTTCTGCTATCTTTTTCAATCCCGAATCTATATAACTGTTGGAAAATGGAATACAAGACTTATCAATTTCAAACCCGGCAATAAAATCTGTTCTTGGGGTTAATGGCCCAGCGTCAGTAACTATATTGCTTTGCTCTGAAGATTCGGAATAGTTCTCCCATTGATCAATTTCTTGTGCAATTGTTTGAGGTTGATTGTAAACAGTGAATGATGGAATACTGTCGACTTTGGCAGCAGTAAAGTCACAAAGATCATTCCTGCAGAATCGATATTGAATCTGATTGAACAGATTGAATGGTGAATATAATGAGAATACCCACTGCGTTTCACTTAGTTTTGTCATTGGAATTGACTCAAACCAGGCATAGGGGTTCAACTGAATTGATACGGATTCATCAGATGGTGTTGAGGTATTTATATTAGCTACAAACGAGACCACCCCGGCACCTGGAGTAGTAAAGGTAGTTACCGTATCGTCAATTGTTGTATCTTTTTCCGGAACAATGATCTGTCTGACAACAAACGCTCCTGAAGAGTCCAGCTCACTATTCCAAATACCATCTCCAAATGAGTATTTATAGCGAAGATCAAACCCACTTGGCAAAGTAAGTTTTATTTGATAATGATGATCTGTTTCTTTGGATAATTTAGGAAGATTCACAGCGGCGGATGTATTGCCGGCTAAAAGGTCAGAATAAGCATTGCCCAATGATTGCAAATTACTGACAAACCGTAAAGGCATTTGTTCATTGTAACCATCAGGAATTGATACGTTTAATGTAATGTCGACAGTTTTTCGCTTTTCTGTGTATACAAATACAGGCGTTGTAGCTTCTTCAGCAATTGTTACACCTTGAGAAAAAGTCGCATATAAGCCATCCATGCTATAGGCAACCAAATTATGTGTTCCCGGGGTTAACCCTTCAAGGATAAAAGACCCATCTGAGGAGGTGGTTGTCTGAACACCTTCTGCTGAGACAAGCATATTTGGGATAGGAGTATTCGTTGTCTTATCAAGGAATTGCCCGCGGACACGGCCAATTGGTCCACTATATGGACTATCAATCCATGCGGCAATATTATCCTGTAGAATCGTTGGCCCGGAAATATTCGCAAGCCGATATCTGACTTGTAAATTTTGAGGATTATATTCGACTGAATTTCCATCTGTCGACCTTACATAGCGATATTTCACTACCGATCCGATTACCAAATTCGTTTTCAGATAGTAGGTTCGATCATCCTGCTTGGCCATTTCGATACGAGTTGGATTAAAAGCCAATCCCGTAACATCATCTTCAATTTCAACTGAGAGAGTAGCATTTTCCGGCAATGGAACTGGTAAAAGTACCTGGAAAACGACTTCAGCTTGCGCTAAGGCTGGTAAAGAATTCGCTTGAACTTCGGTTGCCTGAGCCTGGGTAAAAACATTCATACCAGTACAAGAAACAACATTAGTTAATAGGAAAATTGATAAAAACAATATCCTGGTGTACTTTATGAAATGAGTTGAAAGAGAATTCTTCATGTTTTATCAATGCGTGAATCAAGATAACTTAGATAAATTTCTGATGGATTTCTGTTTGATGATCAACAAGACTTCCTAAAACCCCATTCACAAATCTTGAGGAACTATCAGAACCATAGATCTTTGCTAGTTCTATGGCCTCATTGATCGCAACTTTTGTAGGTGTGATCTCAGAAACTGCAAATTCCCACAGAGCTATCCGCAGAATATTTCGATCTATGACAGCTACCTGATCCATTGGCCATTCTGGAGCATGTTCAGCGACTATTGTATCCAAACGATCAACGATCGGGACTACACCTAAAATGATCTCCCTGGAAAATTCTTGAATTCGTTCATCCATATTTTCCTCAGATAAACGTGTTTCAATAATTTCACCAATCGGGTGACCGGTCAAATCAAATTCATAAAGAACTTGCAAGGCAAATCCGCGTGCCTTGGTGCGTGATTTCATCTGCTAACTTCTACTTTTCTGCAAAGATTATATCTTCGACGTGAATATTGACTCTGCCCACTTCCATTCCAACCATTTCGGAAATTGAACGAGCAACTTGATTTTGAATATTATGGCTCACTTCACGGACATTAAAATCCCGCTTAAGCGCGACATAGAGATCTACATAAACAAAGTTATCTTCTACCGAAATATCGACCCCTTCAGTCATACCTTTTTTAAACAAAGTATTTACTTCCCGGGGAACAGGGGTGAGGTGGCTTACGCCTTCAACACTTAATGCAGCCAGTTGGGCAATCGAAACCAACACTTCCGGTGCGATGGTCGTCTTGCCAATCGGTTTTTCTTTTTTATCCATAAAGTCACTCCAATCCTTGTTAAACTACACGATAATTATAACTCCAATCATAATGAAAGGATATGAAACACACAAGCTATTGATGTCGGTGAATAAAATCCAGGCATGTTTCTTCAGCATCAGGTAATTGTCGATCAATTAGGACACAATGCGTTGATTCTTCCATCCAGACCAGTTCTTTTTCCTTTGAATTGATTGATTCAAGAACTACTACAGAACTGATAGGGTCGATAGAATGATCCAGTTTCCCCTGGAAAATGATTGTCGGTGTGTCCATTCTCGGGAGAGATTTTCTTACTTTTCTTTGTAATTTTCGTAGTTCAGAGGCTGCATGAAGTGGAACGACGTTGAAACCCTGCCATTCCATTGTTTCATCAATATTCTTCTTGAAAATATAGGGTTTAAAAGGCCAAACTATTTCCGATTGCCAAAGACCTGGGACGATAAGTGCAGGAGCAAAAAGCATGGTTCCGGCAATCTCTGGATGGCTCACCGATAATATTATTGATAGAAGTCCTCCCATAGATTCTCCTAGAACGAATACTCTTTTGCATTCTTTTGATAACTGTTGATACATATCCTCTGTGGATTGAATCCAATCCTCATAATGAACCCGGTTCATTTCTTCTGGTGAATGACCATGTCCGGGAAGTAGTGGGCCGGCGACAGTATAACCATAATCTGAAAGGAATTTAGCCATTGGTCGAACTTCAACTGTGGAAGCAGTAAAACCGTGGATCAATAAAACACCAATGTCATTTCCTTTCCAATAAAAGGTAGATCCATCCAGTTCAGCATGTTGAAAAATATTTGCGGTTGTCATTATTTGCTCCTGGTCATCCAACACATGGAATCGTTGAAACTGCAAAAGGCAGAATTGCCACTTTTTCTATGACAGGGCAGAGTTGCTCGGCCAGTTTAATTCCATCTTCTATTGATTGTACTGGATGCAACAATAGACTGCTCACGGTTTTGCTGGGTAGATCAGAAAGTAGAATAATTGGATGTTCCTGTGCAATTCTGGCAATTTGAACAGCTTTATGTGGGCCAACCGAGAAACCCTCATGGTTGAATTTTTCAAAAACTTCATCAAAAGAAGTAACATCTTTCATAAATTTTTCGTAACCCTGGCTACCAATTCCTTCTTCGCAGGCAGCAGCCAATAAGACCACGCCACCTGGTTTCAAGATCAAGGAGGAATGTGTCATTGCTTTTTGCGCTTGATACAGATTTATGTCCTTTGGGTATCCTCCTGCCGAGGCAATCACAAGATCTACCGGTTCTGGAATGGATTGCATAGAGATTTTTCTGGAGGCGATTATTCCTTGTTTCATGACATTTTCAGGATTCCCCCAGAATGCCTCAAGGATCTGTTTTTCCACATTCATTACGACATTCAAAGCCAGGGTAACATCGATCATATTCCCAATTTCTTCAATGTCTTGTCGAAGAGGATTATTTTCAAAATTCCCTACAACGGATCCTTTTTCAAGCAGGTGAGTATGATTCGCATTGATTGTATCTCTACCGCAAACCCCTATAGATGCGGATTTAACTCCGCCTGAGAACCCGGCAAAATGATGCGGTTCGATATTTCCGATCACGATCCGAATATCAGCTTCATCAAATTGCTTATTTACATAGACGGGGGTTCCTCTAGAGGTAATTCCTTTATAAACTAGGTTTTCCTTATTATCGCAATTATGCGCGGTTACCAAATAATTATTTACAATCGACTCTGGCAAAACTATGTTGAATTCATCATTCTTCATAGGAATATGTGTGCCCATACCAATAATAAATTGAATATTCTCTTTAGTGACCCCAAAAGACAATAATCGATCCAACAGAGGCGGCAACAGTAAATGATTTGGAACTGGTCTTGTTTTATCATTTACTACAATAGCCACAGTTGTATTCGATGAAAATAGCTTTTCAACCTCCAAAATATTTAATGGGCATGAGAGCGCTTCATTGACAATATCAATTTCATGCTTGGAAGGGAAGACCTCGGCAGGCAAAATTGTAATGCATTTGAATTTATTTGATATTTCAAATCCGATAGTTTTGCGGCCATAATGAAGTGAAAAAGATGACATTTTTAGGCTTCTTTCTAGAATTATTGTACTATTTATAATCGATGCCAGGTTCCATGACCACCATAGATCCGGTCCGGTTGTAGAGAAAGCTGTTTTTCAAAAGAAAATTTTGCGAGGTCTTCATCCCAGGTATTATCTCCTGAAGAAGGGGAGAGCTTGTTATGGCTTATGCGTATAGAATCACCACTAAACAATGTGCGCGTAGATTTAGACCATAGAGAAATGTGGCCTGGGGTGTGACCAATTGAGTCGATGATTTCCAGTCCACCCAGGTAGGGCAGTTCTTCGCCAATTGTAAGAATTCTTTCAATCCTTGACACTTCTGTTGAAAATAAAGGTGAAATGAGGGATGTCAGAATTTGAGTAAATGGGTTATTCCTTTTCAATTCTCGAGAACTTTTTCCATCCCTGATTGCCTCTGCCTCCAACTCTGATGAAGCGGAGACTAATAACGGGAACTCTTTTTGTATTTTAGCTAAACAGCCAAAATGATCGCCATCCGCATGAGTTATAACAATCATCTCTATATCCGCAAAAGAGAGTTTATTTTTTTTTAGAAAGGTTTTCAGATGTTCAAAGTTATTAGGAAGTCCGGTATCGATCAGTAAATAACCATTTACACCTGAAATCAGGTATTGATGAGAAACAACTGGGGGAATCTCAATTATCTCGTTCATTCATTTTTTCTCCAATTCAATTTCATTTTCAAATTATATAGGGTTTCGAGAAATCAGTCCTGTGAAATTGGGTAAGGGGAAGAATTAACCTAAAAATATGTTTAAGGTTTCGATAACTATTATTATAATAAGCATAGGCAGATTTGAGTTATAATCATTTCTAGAGGAAAACGAATGATCACCATTCAAGAAACTATTGTACGCTATTTAGATTCTGTGAAATTGGCCAGAAGTCAACATACATTTTCAACCTATCAGAATGCAATACATTGCTTTATCAATACCCTGAATAAGAACCATCTAGAAATTGATAAAACGGATATTCAAGAATTGACTGAAGATTCCATCGCCTGGTTTGCTTCCGATCTCAAAGAATTCGCCCCAACTACTGAAAGGCTTTACCTGACTGCAGTTACAGGTTATTTCTCATTCCTCGCTGCCGACAATCTGATTCCAGTGAATTTACCAAGAATCAAATTATTGATCCAGCAAAGAGCCAGACGGCCAGGACAAAGGTTGCCTCAATTCCCAGCATCTGATATTGATAAAGTTCTGCTACACGCAGACGAGCTGAAAAACAAGCCTTATAGTGATAATAATGAACATTTGATAAATCTACGTGATCGGGCTTTTCTCTTGACCCTTGCCGATACTGGTTTACGCGTTCATGAAGCTTGTAGCCTAAGACGTGGTGATTTGGATTGGTTTGAAGGTAAAGCGATGATCATTGGTAAAGGTAACAGACAGGATATTGTTCGGTTTTCTTCCCGTTCTACAGATGCATTGAAAGATTATTTATACTCTCGCCAGGAAATTGATGGTGGAAGTAACCGTGCCTTATCTTCTTTACCATTATTTGCCAGACATGATAAAGGTGCAGGAACCAAAGTAAAGCCCATAACGACTACAACTGGAAGAAATATTGTCAGTGAACGTGTAGAAGAATTTCTTGGCAAAGAGGCTGTTGGAACGATCACTCCGCACTCATTTCGTCACTATTTTGTAACACGAGTGCTAAAAGCCTCGGGTAATTTAAAATTAGCTCAAGAATTAGCAAGGCATAAGAATATCGCAGTTACTCAAAGGTATGCTCACCTTTCAGATGATGAGTTGGATAAGGGTTTTCATGATGCAATAGAAAATTAATAAAAAATCCGCTCCGTGAAAACGGAGCGGATCCAGAATGCAGTATTATTGTTACTTATTTTACAACAACAACATTGCTTGCCTGGAGGCCTTTGGGGCCTTTCTCAATGGAGAATTCGACTTTCTGGCCTTCTTCGAGGTTGCGATAACCATCGCCCTGAATAGCGGAGAAATGTACGAAAACATCCTCACCACCTTCGCGGGAAATGAAGCCATAACCTTTGGTTCCATTGAACCATTTGACCGTACCGACGATCCGTTCAGACATTTATTTGCCTCCTATAGCAAAAAGAACAATTATTAGGATATTTCTTTCGTTCTTTCGGAGCGGTCAAAAAAAGACAACCCTGGAGCATTACTTCGCCTTGGGCTGTCTTTCTACATCCAACAAGAACTACTGAGCATCCTACGCCAATAAATTTATCATATTTTTGCACGAATGTCAATAGACCAATTTAATTTTTATTAATTTTAGTTTTCACCAAGTACTTCTTTGGCCTTTTTATTCAGTTTTCCGCGTTCTTCTGTATCCAAAATGCGTTTTCTGATACGAAAATTGAGTGGGGTTACTTCTAAAAGCTCATCTTCTGATAGATATTCGATTGCTTGATCCAGACTCATAACGACAGGTGGTGTAAGCCGAATTTCAATATCTTTATTTGAAGAACGCATATTGGTCAAGTGCTTCTTTTTGCAAATATTTACAGTAAGATCATCTGGTCTTTGTGTCTCGCCAACTACCATGCCTTCATAAACATCAACACCAGCACCAATAAACAATACGCCACGTTCTTCCGCGTTCTTTAAGCCATAGGTAGATGATGGGCCTGTCTCCCAGGCAACAATAGAACTGGTAGCCCGAGCTGTAATCGGACCGGCCAGTGGCAAATAGCCATGGAATAGAGTGTTTAAAATGCCCATGCCCCGGGTAGCAGTAAGAAATTGATATCGGAAACCAAGTAAACCACGTGTAGGAACAAGATAAGACAAATGAACAGTATTATCCGGATTGTTTGTCATATCTAACATTTTTCCGCGCCGATTTCCAAGCATTTCAACAACTGTTCCCACTGAATCCGGACTTGTATCGATATGTAGGTCTTCAAATGGCTCTAAGGTTTCTCCATTATCGCCTGTCTTGAAGATCGCTTCCGGACGAGAAACCTGGAATTCGTAACCTTCTCGCCGCATGGTTTCGATTAATATTGCCAGATGCAGCTCCCCTCGCCCTGATACAATAAAGGTATCCGGGCTTTCTGTTTCTTCTACACGCAATGCCACATTATTTTTCAATTCGCCAAAAAGACGTTCACGTAATTTCCGGGAAGTACCCCATTTTCCTTCTTTTCCGGCAAATGGAGAGGTGTTGACCCCAAAAGTCATACGAACCGTCGGCTCTTCAACTTGAATAGTTGGTAAGGCAATCGGATTTGTAACATCAGCCAGGGTTTCACCAATATTAATTCCTTCAAGTCCGGCGATGGCTACAATGTCGCCAGCCTGAGCTTGAGGGACTTCCACTTTTTCAAGCCCTTGAAAGGTGTAAAGATACCGGGTTCTTTCAGGCAGAATCGAGCCATCTTTTAGCATACGAGCTACGGGCCCACCAGCAACCATTGTGCCGGCATGAATGCGTCCCACTGCAGTCACTCCCCGATAATCATCATAACCAAGATTTGTGACCAAAAGTTGAAGAGGCGCCTCTACATCAACCTCTGGAGCGGGAACATTTTCAAGGATCGCTTGAAATAGGGGCTGTAAAGTGTCTTCGAGCTGAAAAGTGGTTCCAGCCTGTTGAGTGATCGCATTGGCATAAATGATCGGGAAGTCAGCCTGCTCGTCAGAAGCTCCCAATTCAATAAATAAATCAAAAGTTAGGTTCACAGCACGTTCTGGATCGGCGTCCTTGCGGTCCATTTTATTGATCACAACGATCACTTTATGGCCCATTTCCAATGCCTTTTTGAGCACAAAACGGGTTTGCGGCATTGGCCCTTCAGCAGCATCGACAAGAAGTAGTACGCCATCGACCATGTTCATGACGCGCTCTACTTCGCCACCAAAATCGGCATGTCCTGGAGTGTCAACAATATTGATCTTTACCATATCACCAGTTTTTGGATCTGGGATCGAAATGGCAGTATTCTTGGCCAGAATCGTAATTCCTCGTTCACGTTCAAGATCGTTTGAATCCATAACACGTTCTTGTACTTGCTGATTCTCACGAAATACTCTTGCCTGTTTCAATAAACCGTCAACAAGTGTCGTTTTTCCATGATCAACATGTGCAATAATGGCAACATTGCGAATATCATTACGTACTTTTTTCATTAGTAATCCAATCTTCTTGTCTGCCTGATTTAACAATCGTTTAGTTTATCAGAGGCGGGGTTTCTTGAGAAGGGTTAATAATTCAGAATCTGATTAGAAAAAAAGGTCCTCATATAGAATGAGGACCTTTCTAAATACTATTTTTGCATTCCAAACCGAAGTAATAATAAATAGATCCCAAAAATGATCAAACCTATGGATCCGGTATTCCCTACAAACCCTAGTGCATTAGATGGATTTCCACCAATGTATAAACCCCAACCTACCATAGCCAAAACACCACCCGGGATCAGCGGCCACCAGGTAAATTTTTTATATAAGACTCTTGAAATTACAGTGATCAAGAACCAACCCAGTGAGAACCAGACTAACATGACTCCAGTTTCAATAAGACCCTGAGGATCGGTTGATCTTGACCAGGCAATATCAATTCCTGGTCCAACTGTTGTAAGAATACAACCAGGAATCACCAGACCAATTTTCTTGTTTCTCCAACCCCAGACCAGGAAAACAGCACCTAATAGCAATGGGATCCAGAAAATAAAATCAAAAATGCCTGAACGTGTGGCTAGTAATACGTATCCAGTACCACCAAAAATCGCGGTGCAAATTAAAGCCCACCATGCAACATGCTTATAAAAAAGATATAGCAAGGCAAATATCAGCAGCCAACTGACCGCAAAAAACATTGCTAAGTATCCAAACCGTGAGATCAATGGAATGGTATGAATTTGCTGTAATGCAAAAAATCCGCCCAGGCCTAATCCGGTAATGAGCGCGCCAGAAATTAACCATCCTTTAGATTCAGAAATATATCCATATATAAGTAATACGAGGCCAAGCAGCACAGGAATGGAAAGGGTAATCCATTTTGTTTTCAACTGGAGGTCAAGCAATGAAAGAAGCCCAGCAACGATCAGCATCAATCCAATCAAGGATGTAATATGAAGTTTCGGTTTATGGTTGTTTTCAGAATGTTTGAGAATCATTTCTACCTGCCGTGAATTAGATATTAATTATTCCCAGCTCTTTGGCTTTCAGGACTGCCTGCATTCGATCACGAACGCTTAGTTTACTCAAAATACTTGAAAGATGGTTTTTTACAGTACCTTCTGAAATTACAAGTCTTTCGGCAATTTCTTTGTTGCTTGCTCCAGTTGCTACCAATCGAATTATTTCTATTTCTCTTGGAGACAAGGGATCAGGAAGGAAGTTTTCTTTGTTTTTGGGAGTAGGCTTTGATATTCTTGAAAATTCCGAGACTACTTTTGCCGTTATAGAAGGTACCAAAAAATAATCTCCCTGATTGGCTGCTCGAATTGCTTCAGTAAGCTTATCTGAGGAAACATCTTTTAATAAGTAACCTACGGCTCCGGCCCTTAAGCCCTCAAACACATTCTCGTCATCATCAAATGTTGTTAGTACAATAACTCGTGTTGATTTATTCATTTGAACGATCCGTCTTGTTGCTTCAACTCCGTCCATTACCGGCATTCTCAAATCCATTAACACAACATCCGGCGTGTATTGCAAAACCATTCTAAGAGCTTCTTCGCCATTAGATGCGTCTCCAACAATTTCAAAATCCTTGTAGGCTCCCAATAAAGTTCTTAGGGCTTCACGAAATAAGGATTGATCATCTACGATAAGTATTTTAATTGTCATAATTCTTTCACCCCGGTACTGTAACCTTTATACTAAATCCCTGACCTTTGGAAGAATTAATTTCTACTGCTCCATTGATCAAGCGAATACGTTCTTTCATCCCAATTAACCCGAATCCACCTTCGAGTGAATCCGTTCCTTGACCATTATCCTCAACTTCCAATTTAATTTGATCTTTTTCTTCAAAACTCAAATTAATTTTCACTAAACTCGAATTTGAGTGCTTTATTGCATTGTTGATTGCTTCTTGAACCACTCTAAAAAGTGAAACATCAACCTGAGGAGTGATCACTCTAGGTGAGCCATTAACAGTAAAAACGATCTCCCTATCCTGAGATTTCGATGCCTCAAGTAAATGATTAATCCTTTCCACTAAAGATATATCATTCAGATTATCTTCGCGAAGTGATGAAACACTATTCCGAACATCGCTTAATGCATCTGAGGATAATTGCTGGGCTGTTTCCAGAAGATGAGTTGCTTGTTCAGGATTATTTTGCATGATCGCAAGCGCTGCCTTGATCTGCATATTAATTGTAGTTAATGAATGCCCCAGACCATCATGTATTTCCCGTGCCAGTCGATTTCTTTCCTGACTAATAGTGAGATCTTTTACCTGGGCTGCATATTCGCTTAGATGATGGTTTGCATCAGACAACTCGGCTGCCATTTTTTCAACTTTAATTCTAGCCTTTTGCTCTGTATATGCCATTTCTGTGAAAATTAGGATAAAAACCTGGCCGGCAAAAAAGATCGGCAATCCTTTCCAGACAATAGCCCAATCATTTGAAAAGCTCATTATCGAAATTACATATGTGATGAAAATTCCTGCGTTTGTAATCAGCATCCATTCTTGATCCAGAGCCATCGCTGTATGTGCAACGAGTGGTAACAAGATGAATGCATTTATACCCACACCTTTCCCAAAATAAACAATCAATCCACCGATAACGATTTGCAGCAGGAAATAGATCAGCTTCACTGAGAGGTTCTGACTTTGTTGAATAAATGCAAATCCATAAATTCCCAAGGTGATGTAGGCAATTCCCAGGCAAACTAGAACAGTAACAAGGAAAAGCGATGTGTGTGTAGTATTGCTAAAGGTAGCAAAGTATGACAGAAGTACAACAATGGCGAATGCCAGATCTGTACCGCTCGTAATTGAGAATCCGGAAATAGAACTTTTTTTCATCCCAAATATTATAGCATTCAAGAATTTTTATGAGGCTTGGAAGGAAGTAATACTTTTTATCCAGAAATTACTATGGATAGGAATATGGGTATGACCTTTATCACATTTCAGAAGTTCATTGAAGTTGTAGACTTCAATATAAGGTGACAATATGAATTTATTAATGATCTTTCCTGAATTTCCAGATACATTTTGGAGTTTTAAACACGCCCTAAAATTTGTGAATAAAAAAGTAAGTAATCCACCACTCGGACTAATGACGGTTTCGGCGCTATTGCCGGCTGATTGGAATAAAAAGCTTATCGATACCAATATATATCCATTAACTGACGATGATATCGATTGGGCTGACCTGGTATTTATTAGTGCAATGGATGTACAGAGAAAATCTGTAGAGGAAGTAATTTTACGGGTCCAATCCCGCGGCAAGAAAATTGCTGCAGGCGGTCCATTATTTACTGAAGATTTTGACCAATTCCCAAATGTGGATTACTTAATACTCAATGAGGGCGAAATCACATTACCGGAGTTCATTTCAGATTTATCTCATGGAATACCAAAACATATCTATCGTACCAGTTCATACGCGGATATGCATAATTCCCCTGCTCCGGATATTTCTATAATAAAACTGAGTGATTATGATTGCATGAGCGTTCAGTTCTCTCGTGGATGCCCATTTAATTGCGATTTTTGCAATGTTACAGCGCTTCTGGGACATGAACCTCGTTTGAAATCAGCACCGCAGATAATTGCCGAATTAGATCAGCTATACGCAGCTGGTTGGCGCAGAAATATTTTCTTTGTAGACGATAATTTCATTGGAAATAAAAGAATATTGAAAGAGGAAATACTGCCAGCATTAATCAAGTGGAGAAAAGGAAAAACTGGTTGTCTTTTCTTGACAGAAGCTTCTATTAATCTGGCAGATGACAAACAATTGATGAAAATGCTCGTACAGGCAGGATTCATTTCTGTATTTATCGGTGTTGAAACTCCGGATGAAGATAGTCTATCGAACTGCAATAAAAAGCAAAATTTAAAGCGAGATCTGATCTCTGACATTCATGAGATTCAGAATAATGGTCTTCAAGTGATGGGTGGTTTTATAGTTGGTTTTGATAGCGATTCACCCACAATCTTCAACCGAATGATCGATTTTATTCAAAAAAGTGGAATCGTAACCGCTATGGTCGGGTTATTACAAGCTCCCAATAAAACTGAGCTCTTTACAAAACTGGAAAACCAGGGCCGAATAATCAAAGAAATGACCGGAGATAATACTGATGGAACTAGCAATATTATCCCCGTTATGGATCCGCAATTATTGAGGAATGGTTACCTTGAAATTATGGATAAGATATATTCCCCCAAATATTTTTATAAAAGGATCAAGACCTTTTTACGGGAATATAATCCGGCCAAAGCCAGCGTAACTATTGAAATTAATGAGGTAATCGCGTTACTTAAAACGGTGTTTCTAATCGGATTCAATCCTAAAAACGCACCTTATTATTGGGACTTGTTTTTCTGGTCATTGTTTACCTGCCCATCAAAGTTCCCGCTGGCAATTACTCTGACAGTCTATGGATACCATTTCAATAAGGTAGCCAATCAAAATAAGAAACAATTAAAAAAACAGAATCCGCTTCTCTACCCAAAACAAGGAGTTCACACTTCAGCGTAGCTTACATTTACTGGGTGGAATTCATTTCCACCCAGTTTTACTTTTAATATCTACAACAAATGGATCATGATCCGAAAATTGTTTTTCCTCTTCCTGAAACGTGTTCATGTGGATGATTTGAGCACCATCCGCTTCGAGGCTATTTCCATCTTTTTGATAAAGGAAGATTTGGTCAAACAATTGAGCGTTTCCATCAAATATTATGGAATACCGTTCTGCCACTGGTATCGATTCAGCAAGGTTTATGAATCCAAAATTTGTTAAACCTCTCAATGATTTCGAATCTGGGGTGTCATTAAAATCCCCTGCAACAATTATCGAACTGGAAGGATCAGCTTCAATTAATTGATCACTCAAATTGTTTATCCAATTCACCTGAGAAATCCGTTTGTCCTCTTCAGGCTTTTCGATTGGCTGAATGCTCCCGAACTCCGGGGAATTTGCCAAATTGGATACCAGGTGTACACCAATAACATATAAAGAAATATCCTTCTTAGAAAATTTTGCAACTGAGGGTAAACGAGAATTCTTGAATTCCGCCGTATTTCCTAACTCGAAATCAAGGTTAATTTCTGACATTACAAGGCCATGGTCCTGGCGGTAGAGAATGACTGTGCGTATATTGTTCCCATTTTGACCTCCGCTGGAGTTATTTGCCGGCGGAAAATCAATGAAAGAATATTTTGGACCATTCTGCTCCATGATCTTTGCAGTAAGGTCTTCAAGTGTCAATCTGGCAGATACTGTGCCATCATCGGTCTCCCCACTATCATCACTGATCTCTTCCAAAATAATGATATCTGGTGAACCCATTTCAGAGACTATTGTTTCAGCCAATTTTTCTACCTTCTTATATTCAAATCGACTTAGATTCTCAGTATTGTATGTCGCCACCCTTATTTGATCAGATAGTGCCTTCGGCATTTTTTCGATATCATTTTTTTCATTTTTTATCGCAGGTTTATTGATTACTTGAATTTCATATTTTGAAAATTGGTAAGTTAATATACCGATAACCGGTGATGAAAACTTGGCTCCAAGATTGACCGGCTTTTTCCAACCATCGGGTAAAACCAAGGTGATTCGTTCCGGGTTTTGATCATTCGAGGTCGCAATCAAAGCTCCCTGATTTGAAAATATATTATTTTCTACAACATTCCCAGGAATCACAACAACTTCGCCATATGAATTTTTGGCGTTGACTACAATTGCGTCATCAACTTCTACTAGCATTCCCTCCAGGCTCTCAAAATAATCGAGCCCATCGCTTTCTGGATCGAACTTTGAAAAAGAATCATCCTCAATAATTTCTTTTGGAATATCGTTGCCAACAGAATTTATTACGATTGGGGCAGGTAATTCATTCCCCTCGGATATTATTTTCACTGAACTGGCAACAATCTCCGTGGTCGATAATGAGTTATCTTGTTCTTCCTGATAATATTCTTCGACTTTTCCATTAACCGTAACCAGATCACCTGGAATTACATTCGGGTAATTCTTTGTAAAAACATATAATGCTTCAGATGAACAGCGTAATTGGTCGGGTTGTGTACTTTGTAGATAAAATCCTTGTTTATCTTTCCAGGTGACAATACCTGAAACTTCATTTACGTTTTTACAAATAAATGGTGATTGATACGAACAACCCTGAATATCATGGATCTGTGTCTTTTCAGAATTTATCTGGACAGAATTCAGCGATATTGTCGAACAGCCAACTAATAGAAGACAAAGTGCAATGATCGGAATCTTATTCATGTCTTCTCCTCCACTAAATTAGTTAATTGTATAATGAACTCGGATTTATTTGCTAATTCCATCCATTTTGGAGGTAAACATGCCAAATTTTGTTGCTGCGATCGACCAGGGAACCACCAGTACTCGATTCATTGTTTTTGACCATGATGGAAATATCGTGGCCATAGATCAAAAAGAACATAAACAATATTATCCTGCTCCGGGACTGGTTGAGCATGATGGAATGGAAATTTGGAACAATACACTTGAAGTGATAACAGGGGGGATGCGGCGTTCTGGTCTTTCCTCTGAAGATATTGCGGCAATTGGTATTACCAACCAGAGAGAAACTACCTTGTTATGGAACCGTCTGACTGGAAAACCTTATGGGAATGCGATTGTCTGGCAGGATACAAGAACCAATGAGATCATATCGGATCTTTCACAAAAAGGACTGTCTGAAAAGATCCAACAAAAAACGGGTTTACCCCTCTCAACCTATTTTTCTGGTCCCAAGATCAAATGGATACTTGACCAACATCCTGAAATTAAAGAAGATATTGCCAGAGGTGAAGTATGCTTTGGGAATATGGATACCTGGATCATCTGGAATTTATCCGGCGGTCCTCGAGGCGGTGTTCATGTAACCGATGTAACGAATGCATCAAGAACGATGCTAATAGATATTCGAACACTCACTTGGGATAACGAAATGCTCGAAATATTAGGGATTCCAGCGTCGATTCTTCCCAAAATTGCATCCTCCTCTGAAGTTTATGGCTATTCACGAGTGTTTTTTGAAAATGTGCCAATCTCCGGTGACCTTGGAGATCAGCATGCAGCCTTATTCGGTCAAGCCTGCTATAAACCCGGTGAAGTAAAGAATACTTATGGAACAGGGTGTTTTATGCTTTTGAATACAGGAACCACCCCCGTGATCAGCAAAAATGGTTTATTGACTACACCCGGATATAAATTGGGAAATGAACCTACTGTTTATTGCCTTGAAGGCTCTATCGCAATTGCCGGTGCATTAGTTCAATGGCTGCGTGATAACCTTCAGATGATCGAGAAATCATCGGATATCGAGCCCCTGGCAAGAACTGTCAAAGATAATGGGGATGTTTATGTTGTTCCCGCCTTTTCTGGACTTTTTGCTCCTTATTGGAGGAGTGATGCTCGTGGCGTGATCACTGGATTAACGAGATATGTAAATCGCGGTCATATCGCCCGGGCAGTTCTTGAATCAACTGCATATCAGACCAAAGAAGTTCTGGAAGCGATGGAAAATGATTCGGGAGTGAAACTTACAAGCCTGAAAGTAGACGGCGGTATGGTGATCAATGACCTGCTGATGCAGTTCCAGGCAGATATTCTAAATGTTCCAGTGGTAAAACCACGTGTTGCAGAAACTACCGCATTGGGAGCTGCTTATGCGGCCGGTCTGGCAACAGGCTTTTGGACCAATCTGGATGAACTGGCAGCTAATTGGGGCAAAGATAAAGAATGGCTGCCCAATATGTCTGATGAATTAAGGAATTCACTTTACTCAAAATGGAAAAAAGCCGTAACAAGGACTTTTGATTGGCTATAAGTTCCTTGACCTGATGAATGTTAAAAGATAAAATCAATAATTGCCTGAATAAAAGGCAATATCCCAACCAGGCGAAGGTAACCGAGATTTTCGGTGAGAGGCGCCGAAGGAAAAAAAGATGGAAAAGAATGTAATTGAAGCATCAAAACGTGAAGTAACTGGCAAAAAAGTAGGTGTTTTACGCCGCGAAGGTAAACTTCCTGGTGTCATCTACGGTCATCATTTTGAAGCCATGCCAATTGTGATGGATTCAAAAAGCGCTTCTAAAGTGCTGAATGGTGCTACCTCCTCAAGTATCGTTACCATTATCATTGATGGCAAAGAACACGCAGCTCTTGTTCGCGAAAAACAGAAAGATTATCTTCGCAACCAGTACATCCACGTAGATTTCCAGGCTGTTTCACAGACAGAGAAAATCCGCACAAGAGTGGGTATCGTTCTGGTAGGCGTTGCTCCCGCTATCAAAGACTTCAACGGTGTTGTTGTTGAAGGTATTGATTCCATTGAAGTCGAAGCTTTGCCCAAGGACCTCCCTGAAAAATTCACACTGGATATTTCCAAATTAGCCAATATCGGCGATGGCATTCATGTAAAAGATGTTGTTCCCCCTGCCAATGTTGCGATCCTGGATGATCCTGAAGAAATGATCGTTCTTATTACATCACCTGCCGCTGAAGAAGTTGAAGCTCCTGCTGAAACTGAAGCTGTAGAACCTGAGGTAATCGAAAAAGGTAAGAAAGACGAAGAAGAAGAAACCAAGTAGATTTGAAAAAGGAGAGCCTATCGCTCTCCTTTTTTTATCAAATTTATTATCGAAAGAGTAATTCGTGCAGTTAACCCCCAGAGGGTTTCTCCGTCAAATTTATTGTAGATCACAGTGCTTATCTTGATGCCATCATCAAGAATTATTTCTCTTTCTGACCAATTTGACTCATCCATGAGCCATTTCAATGGAATCGAAAATACGCGAGAAACTTCAGTTGTATTTGCTGAAATAACTACTGGCCAGTCCAAAACCCCGACCACCGGAGTTACTATGTATTTCGATTTAGAAGGTATTTCAGGCAGCGTTCCCAATAAATGAATTTTATTGGGTTCAATTCCGAGTTCTTCATGAGTTTCACGTAATGAGGTGGCAATCAAATCTTTATCGTAAATCTCTTTTCCACCACCTGGAAATGAGACTTCACCTTTGTGGAATTCAAGACTATCAGCTCTTCTAGTATAAAGAAAATTCCATTCATCTGTAAAGAACAATGGAGCTAAAACTGCCGCTGAACGGAAATCTATAACAGCAGGACCAGAAGACTGCAGTCTACTGGTCCTTAATGCCTCTATAATCATTTTCGGTACATCTTGATCCCACAACAAATTAGTAACCTTTATTCAATCGACTCTAAATCATCTGGTCCTAATGTTTCTTTTTCCATTTCTTCAATTTCTGCAAGACCGATAGCACCAGTCTCTTTTAGCAATTTTTCATCAATGTGATTTCGATCAATAGTCACTGGACGTGCATAGATCAAATACCCTGTATGAGCAACCATTCGATCAGTTGGTCGGAATCTTGTTGGTTCTGGTTTGTAATAGCGCAAAGAAACTTCGCAGACATCAATAAATGCAAATTCATTTTGACGAAGGGCATTCAAGAGGCTCATTACCTGGTTGGAGGTTGGAACGATACATCCAAAATAACCACCTGGTTTTAGGGCAGCTCTTACCTGGGCAATATAATCAAATGGACTGGCAACATCCAGGAAAAGTGCATCAACTTCTGTCTCATCAAATCCTTTTGCAATATCTTTTATCTTAAATTCAATACGATCTGAAAGTCCGATACGTTCAAGATTCTTTATCGCCTTTTTTTGATGGTCTTCACTCAGATCGTATGAATAGATTTTTCCAGTCTCACCAACAGCATACGCCAGAGCTGTGGTTAATCCGCCGCTCCCAGTCCCGGCTTCGATCATTCTCATTCCCGGGCCAATTCCCATTGTGATCATAATATGGCCAATATCTTTTGGATAAAGGATCTGGGTAGCCCTTGGCGTATTCTTGATCATATCAGGCAGTGAAGGCTGTAAAAGGAAGAATAGGCTGCCCATATGACTGAAGACCTGTGTTCCCCAGGCAACACCAATAAGATCGTCGTGTTTAATGACACCACGATGGGTATGCAATTCTTTTCCTGATTCAAGAACAAAAATAAAACTTTTAAAGCTTAAGCCGACCAATTGAACCATATCTCCGGCTTGTGCAATACTTCCTTTACTATTCCATACCAAAATATTGCTCCTAAAGCCAAATTATTTCTTCTTTGCGTTAATAGTCTGAAAATTTGTCAACCAATATCCAAGGTAGATAAAGATCAAGGTAAATAGAAGATCGGTTCCAAGAAGGAGAGGACCAGTTTTCAGGAATGTCCATCCCTGCCACGAGGCAAAAAGTTGTCCCACCCAAAATCCAACCCAGGCAAAGGCGTTAAGTGAAAGTAACCTTATCATTTTTCCACCAATAAGAAAATTGAAAGCGCATGCTGGAATTGAAGCAATAAGACATCCAAAAATGATCGAGGCGATAGTCATTCATTTCCTCCTTGTTTACTTACAGAATTGATCATCCCACTGCCAACCACTTCGTCCCCAAGATAGAAAACCGCAATTTGTCCAGGCGTAATATCCCTTAAAGGATGATCAACGATTGCTTTTGCCTGATCCTCAAAAATATCAAAAATCGAGCAATTGACCAACACTGCTTTGTAACGAATTTTTACCTGGAATTGAACAGGATTTTTTAAAAAATCTGGCCGAATCCAATTGCAATCAACAATTGAAAACTGGTCATTACCAAGTTTTTCTAAAGGTCCAACAACCAACTCATTTTTCTCTATATTTTTTTCTATTACATAAATGGGATCATTGTTGCCAGCTCCCAACCCTTTTCTCTGACCGATGGTGTATCCACTCAGTCCACTGTGTCTTCCAACAATAACCCCTTCAGAATTCACAATATTGCCTTCCATAAGAGCCTGGGGTGAATACTTTTTTAGAAACTCCCGATATCCTTGCTCTCCAACAAAACAAAGATCTTGTGAGTCTTTTTTCTCAGCCACCGGAAGTGAATATTTTCGAGCTAATTCCCTCACATTAGTCTTTTTCATCTCTCCTAGAGGAAATAAGCTATGGGAAAGTTGTTTTTGAGTTAATCCTGAAAGAACATAAGATTGATCTTTTGATGGATCCAACCCTTTCAAAAGCGAAATTGTTGAACCATTTTGTTTCAAACGGGCATAATGCCCTGTAGCAAGGTAATCAAATCCAGAATCGATTACCCGATCTAAGAACACTCCCCATCTCACCTGTTTGTTGCAATAGTAACAGGGATTCGGTGTAATTCCCTGTATTAAAGAATTAACAAAACTATCGACGATAAGTTCTTTGAATTGGTTTTTTACATCCAATACATAGAAAGGGATTCCGATGATATTCGCCATTTGCCGTGCTTGATTGATGGCTTCAGGCGGACAGCAAGCATTCTCAGCTTCACCACATTCATCTGCCCATAACTTCAGCATCATACCTGTTACCGAATACCCTTGTTCTACCAATAATGCTGCAGCGACAGAACTATCCACTCCACCGCTCATGGCGATGACTACTTTTTTTTGATTATCTATCATCATATTTTTCGTAGTTTTCTTACTGAATCAATTAATACATCAATAAATCGATCAATCTGTGCTTCTGTATTCTCTTTTCCAAGCGTTACTCTCAATGAACCAATTGCCATTTCAGGCTTCAGACCCAGAGCTAATAATACCTTTGAAGGCTTAGGATCACCCACCTTGCAGGCAGATCCAGAGGAACAGGCAAATCCTGCCATATCCAGCATGATTACAAGATCATTTCCATTGATCCCTTCAAAAACAAAACTGGCATGGTTTGGAAGCCGATTTGTTGGGTTTCCAGTAATATATGAACCTGGTATCTCATCAGGAACAACTGATAATATCTTATCCCGCATATGGATAAGTTTTTTATTCTCAGATTCTTGTTCGTTGATCGAGAGTTCCAGAGCCTTGGTTAATCCGACAATACCAGGAATGTTATGGGTTCCTGAACGTAGTTTATGTTCTTGTTTTCCACCAGTTGTATGGGCGACCATCTGGATTGATCTATTTCGAATGAGAGCTCCAACACCTTTTGGCCCGTAAAATTTGTGAGCAGCAAATGAGAATAGATCAAAATCGCTTTTCTTGATGTCTATTGGCAAGTGTGCACAAGCTTGAACAGCGTCAGTGTGAAACAGTGCGCCCTTTTCATGACAAATCTTGGCGATCTCATCCACCGGGTTTATGGTTCCTATCTCATTATTCCCGAATATTATGGATACAAGTGCTGTTTTTTCATTGATCTTTTCACGCAGATCGTCTAAATTTATTTGACCATATTCATCTATGCGCAATTCTATAATTTTACAATCATACACATCCCTTAATTGTTTTGCGGTATTCATTACTGCCGGATGTTCCACTGGACTAATAAGAATGGTGTCCTTACCATAATCCTTTTTTGCAGCAATAACCGTCCCCCTGATTGCAAGGTTGTCCCCTTCTGATCCGCTGGCCGTAAATAAAATGGCCTCTGATTCAGTATTCAACAATTTGGCAATTCTATATCTGCAATCTTCAAGAATTCCCTCAGCACGCTGTCCAAAATAATGGCTCGATAAAGGATTTCCAAAATTTTCCGTAAAATAAGGCAGCATTTCCTGCAAAACCCTTGGATCCACCGGAGTCGTTGCTGCATAATCTAGATATACTCTATCCATATTTTTGCCCTTAGTCGACCATTATAGCATGTTACAAAATGTTAAAATGGAACTCAAACACTGATATAATCACAGAAAACATATCGTAAATGAGGAATAATATGACAAACAAAATCATATTTGGAACAGACGGTTGGAGAGGCGCGATCGCAGAAGATTACACATTCGAAAATGTCCGCCGCTGTGCTCAAGGATTTTCGGATTATCTGAAACGGCATCAAAAGCAGGGCCAAAATGTGATTGTTGGTCACGACAAACGCTTTTTATCTGAAGATTTTGCCCTGGCTGTAGCTGAAGTACTGGCTGGCAACGGATTCATTGTTTATCTTACCGATGGAGCCACTCCAACTCCCGTGATTTCTTATGCAGTGGTCGACAAAAAAGCAGCCGCAGCTGTAAATATCACCGCGTCACATAACCCGGCTAAAGATAATGGGTTTAAAGTTCGTGAAAATCATGGTGGAGCCATTCCCCCTGAAGAATTAAAAGAGATTGAAAGCCTTATTCCGGATAATGCCGAAAAAGTTACACGGATGGTGGCCAAAGAAGCTATCGATTCCGGTAAGATCATCTATTTTGATGCCTCGATCAACTATATTGAGCATTTAAAAGACCTGATCGATCTTGAACCGATCCGGAAAGCCGGCTTAAAGATCATGTACGATGGCATGTGGGGAAATGGCGCTGGTTGGTTTACCCGCTTGTTAGGCGGCGACAAAACCGAGATCATTGAGATCCACAACACACGGAATCCGATCTTTCCAGAAATGAAACGCCCTGAACCAATTCCACCGAACATTAATGTTGGTTTGAAAGCAACAGTTGACAATCATGCCGATGTTTTGATCATCAACGATGGTGATGCAGACCGCGTTGGTGTAGGTGATGAGAACGGTGTTTTCGTGAACCAACTACAGGTATATGCATTATTGGCTTACTACATGTTGGAAATTCGTAAAGAACGTGGTGCTATTGTTAAAACCCTTTCTACAACCAGTATGTTGGAAAAGCTTGGAAAGCTCTACGATATTCCGATCTATGAGACTGGTGTTGGTTTCAAGTATGTAGCCCCAAAAATGATTGAAACAAATGCGATGATGGGTGGCGAAGAATCTGGTGGTTATGCGTTCCGAGGTAATGTTCCTGAACGTGATGGAATCCTTGCAGGCTTATATATGTTGGATTTCATGGTAAAAACTGGAAAGAAACCATCTGAGCTTTTGCAGGACCTTTTCAGCAAAGTCGGTGCTCATTACTACGATCGTATCGACACCAGTTTCAGTGGTGATCGTTCTGCCCGTGAGAAAGCTATCATTGATGCAAAACCAGCAACCATTGGTGGACTCAAAGTCCTTGGTTTGAATTCATTGGACGGGTTCAAATTCTTATTGGAAGATGGGGGTTGGTTGTTGATCCGCTTCTCTGGTACTGAACCAATTATGCGGGTTTATTGCGAAACGACCCATGGCGATAAAGTGCAAGCCATATTAAAAGATGGTCTAAAAATCGCCGGGTTGTAATGTGCGTTACATCGATACTCACTGCCACCTTAACCATGAATCTTTTTCAGATGACCTTGAGCAGGTTATTGAAAGAGCGTTATCTGTTGGAGTTGAATATTTTATAATTCCTGGTTGGGACCTTGAGTCATCAAAAAAAGCACTTGAGTTAGCTGAACGAAACCCGCACTTTTTGGCTGCAATAGGTTTTCACCCAACTGAATGGTTAAAAGCGGATCATAAATCTGTTGAAGAGATCTCTCAGCTCGCTTTGAACCCAAATGTTGTGGCAATTGGTGAAATTGGTTTGGATTTTCATCATGACCCTGAACATTTTGAGCAACAAAGCGAGCTTTTATTTAAGATGTTCTCTATCGCCGAGAATGTAAATAAACCGGTTCTGATTCATAGCCGCGAATCAATTTCTGAACTTCTGGTGTTATTACAAAAGTGGAAACCCAATAATTGGTCTGGAATTATTCACTCCTATGAGGGCGATCTAGAAATGGCAAATAAATTGATTCATATGGGTTTTAAACTGGGAGTTGGTGGACCGCTGACTTATAAGAATTCAAACCTAAAACATACCGTTTTTTCTACGATCCCCATTGATGCAATCGTTCTAGAAACTGACTCTCCTTACCTTCCTCCCATTCCTTTCAGAGGAAAACGAAATGAACCAGAATACCTTGAAAAGGTTGGAAATAAACTCTTAGAGTTAAGACCTTTGGATCAACAAGTCCTTTTGGATTGCATATTTCAAAATAGTTATAAAATGTTTAATAAAGGAAATTAATTTTGATAGCTAACTTCAACATTCCTCTCGAGATTCAATCCAAGATAAAGGCCGTTGAAAGGAAAATGCTTTCACAGACTGATGGATACCATCCAGATCTGAAAGCTGCATTAGAAGTATTACTTGCTTCTGGCGGTAAACGGATAAGGCCTTTGATTATTTTACTAATTGGGGCAATGCTGAATGGCCCGGAAGAAGAAATGTTAAGCCTGGCAACCGCTATTGAATTACTGCATACCGCAACCCTAGTTCACGACGATCTGATAGACGGCGCATTGTTGCGTCGCGGTCATGCCACTTTGAACGCGCATTGGTCTCCTGCTGCTACCGTCCTTACAGGTGATTTTCTATTTTCCTGTTCAGCAACTCTGGCTGCGAATACGAATCATCTCGAGATCATAAAATTATTTTCTTCAACATTAACGGTCATTGTAAATGGAGAAATTAATCAACTTTTCTCTAGCCGCTGCAACCCTTCCAAAGAAAATTATTTTCAAAGGATTTACGAAAAAACATCATCGCTGTTTCAAACTTCAGCTCAATCCGCAGCACTTTTATCGAATGCAACCCTTGACCAGGTTTCTGCACTCAAACAATATGGTTATAACTTAGGAATGGCATTTCAGATCATTGATGATATGTTGGATTATGTAAGCAATGAAAAAGCATTGGGAAAACCAGTTGGAAGCGATCTCAGAGAAGGTTTGATCACTATGCCGATGATCTTTTTCATCGAATCGCATCCAGATGATCCAGCCGTCAACGATCTTCTTCAACAAAAGTGTATTGAAAAGAATAGTGAATTTGAAAGAATTATTTCCGAGATCAATCAAAGTGATGCAATTTCGAAAACACTTTCACAAGCTAAAGAATTTGCTGAAAAAGCAATTGATTGTTTGAAAAATTTTACTGACAGTCAATACAAATCAATATTGATATCCTTGGCCAACTATACAATAGAGAGATCTTTGTGAATTTTGTACCTTTAAAACAAAAAGCCGCTTTCGCGGCGATTTTGTTCAGTGCGCTGGGTGGGAGTTGAACCCACACGCCTTGCGGCACATGGCCCTCAACCATGCCTGTCTGCCAATTCCAGCACCAGCGCAAACTGCTTCGTTATTATAATCGGCTATGTATATGTGTCAAGACGATTTGAAAAATTAGTTTCAATTTGAGAGGATATTATGGCGATTGTTTTAGATGCAATGGGAAGCGATGAGTATCCCACTCCCGAAATACTTGCTGCAATTCAGTTAAAAAAGAAATTTCACGAAGATGTGATTCTGGTTGGGAAAAAGGAACTGCTTGAAAGTAAAATGGCTGATCTCAACCCAGATAATATTCCGCTTACCATTGTTGATGCCTCTGATGTCGTAGAAATGACGGATAAACCTGTTGATTCGGCCAGAAAGAAACCTAATAATTCAATGGCTGTTGGATTAAATTTAGTCAAAGAAGGAAAAGCAGAAGCTTTCGTTACAGCCGGGAATACAGGGGCTGCTTATTTTAATGCTGTGACAACCTTACGCCGAATTCCCGGTATCAGCAGGCCAGCTTTAAGTAGTTTTATTCCTAATAAAAAAGGGCGTTGCGTATTTCTGGATACAGGTGCGAATGCTGATTGTCGACCTGAATTCCTATTGGAATTCGCTGTAATGGGGTCAGCCTATGCACATGCAGTACTCGGAATTGAATCTCCAAAAGTTGCGTTATTAGCAAATGGTGAAGAAGCCGGGAAGGGCAATGAATTAGTCAAATCTTCCTACCCGGTCCTCCAAGCCAGCAAAATCAATTTCTACGGTAATGTAGAACCCAAAGAAGTCTATGCTGGATTGATCGACGTTCTGGTGGCGGATGGTTTTTCCGGAAATATATTCTTAAAAACCAGCGAAGCAGTTGCCAAGTTCATTACTGATTTATTAAAAGATGGAATTTCGTCTAGCTTTATATCAAAGATCGGTTATCTTCTGGCAAAACCTGCTTTTTCTGTCCTGAAAACTAAAATGGATCCTGCAGAAGTTGGTGCGGCTATGCTGTTAGGGGTAAATGGTTTGGTTTTTATTGGTCATGGACGTTCTGATGCGCGTGCGCTTGTGTCTGCGGTAAAATTAGCTCGCAATACAATCAATGCACATCTTTTGGAAACGTTGAAAAAAGAGATTGAAGAAAAATTACCCTAACCAAAGACAAGGCTGGATGTTTATCAAATGAAAATTTACTCGAACAACAAATTGATCAATAGAAATCATAAGATCGGACAGATTATGTCGATCGGCTCTTTAATTATTTTAGGTATTGGTATGTATTATTCCTTCAAGGATACAACCAATACTGCCTATATGACATTCAGCTTTTTGGCTTTGATTGTAGGTTTTATCGTTTTCCAGGTTGGTAATTACTTTTCTAACCGTTGGGGAAAATCTCCCCGCCCCGATGAAATTATCAGTGCTTCGCTTAAGGGGTTGGATGATAAATATTCTCTTTATCACTATTCAACAGACGTCTCACACCTATTAGTAGGTCCGTCTGGAATTACTGCCCTTCTTCCCTATCCCCAGGGTGGATCTTTGATCTTTGATCCAAAACGTAAAGATTGGATTCAAAAAGGCGGTAGCTTTTTTATGAAAGCATTTGCTCAAGAGGGGCTTGGGAGGCCAAACGGGGAGGCTGATCTTGTAACAGAACAATTAAAGAGGTACCTGACAAAGATAGGTGTTGATGTTTCTCAAGTAAAATGTGAGACCCTGATCGTTTTCACAAATGAAAATGCAGAGGTTAATGGAGAAGGATCTCCAATTCCCTACACAACTGTTGAAAAGATTAAAGACTACATTAGAAAACAGGCAAAAAGTGAAAACCTTACTGCTGAGACAGTTCAAAAACAACTTGAACCTAAATTGAAAATGAAGTAGATAAAAAGAGATCGGATCAATCCGATCTCTTTTTATCTTGTCTTGGGCGAAAAGGCCTTCTTATTGGTTTCTGTGTTCTTGGTTGATTAGTTTTTAAACCAGAAATCTCTTGTTCAGAAAGTTCTCTCCATTCACTTGGTTTCAAATTGCCAATGGATAGACTACCAATCCGTACTCTAACAATTTTTATGACAAAGAGGCCCAATGTTTTTGCAGTTTCGCGGATTTGCCGTTTATGACCTTCCTTCATAACTATGCGCAACCAGGCGCCTTTTCCTAAAGTAGTATCTACTCGAATATCAACAGGAGAAGTACGATGTCCATCTTCAAGTACAATTCCCCGCTTCCAGGCACTAAGCTGCTTTTCGTCAGGTCGGGTCGCTAGAAGCACTTTATATTCTTTTTCATGTTCATATCGCGGATGAGTTAGCTTATTAACCAGCTCCCCGTCATTTGTGAGAAGAACAAGACCTTCACTTTCAAAATCGAGACGACCAACAATAGAAAGATCACGACCACCAGGTACCATATCAAATACAGTTCTCCTGTCGTCGCCAATTACTTTATCGCACAACATGAAACGAGGTTTATTGTAAGCTAAATAGATAAAAGGTTTGGATTGTGGAATGACTGAGTGATCTACCTCTATCCTATCTTTACTGCCATCTGCTTTCTGGCCTAATTCAGCTTTTACTCCATTTACAAAAACACGTCCCGATGTAATTAATTCTTCACAAGAACGCCTTGAACCATAACCGGCACGCGCAAGTATTTTTTGAATTCTTTCTGCTTCCATAATTAGTCCTTTAATATCGTACTTCTAGTATCTTCTTCCTCTGTTTCAGGCAATTCATACGGGGGTAACTGCTCTAATGATGGAAGTCCAAAATGTTGTAAAAATTCAGCAGTAGTTGAGAATAAGATTGGCCTCCCCGGGCCTTCACCACGTCCTACCTCCTGAATTAGTCCTTTGTTTAACATGTTCTTGATCACACCATCACTGCTGACGCCACGAATTGAATCGATTCCCGGTCTTGAAATTGGCTGTCGATATGCAATGATGGCTAATGTCTCAATGGCCGCTTTACTTAATCTCTGGATTGCTTCCAAACCAAGAAAGTTCTCAACATCCGATGCGCAATCTGGGGAGGATGTCAATTGAACTCTACCACCATGCCATTGTATGGAAATCCCGCGATTGGCTTCCAAACTGTCCTGGAGGGTTTTTAAGGCGCCTTCCACACTTTGTAAGTCATAATGTAAGGCTTCAGCCAATTGGGCAGGCGTAACAGGTCCAGTGGCCACAAAGAGCAAGGCTTCTAGTCGCTTTTCTAAAGAGATTTCAGGTTTCGTTGTGTTTTCACTCATGCTATAATTGTCAAATTGAAATTTTGTGTGTTGATTATACTCGAAGAAGTACATCTACGTTGAAAAGATACTTGCCGATGAAAAAAAGAGTGTTGCTTTCTGTTATTATAGTGTTTTTATTACTAACTTCATGTCAAACGATCATTCCTTCTGAAAACACGTCAATCTCAGTAAACATCATTCATGATGGCAAAACTGACACAAAACAAGTTACATTAGGTTCAACAATTCGGCAAATCCTTACAGAATCAGGAATAACCCTTGGAACGCTGGATGAAGTTTCTCCTGCTTTGGACGAGATAGCTGCCCGAAATGAGGCAATTAAGATTGTCAGAGTCAAAGAAGATTATGAAGTTCAAGATATTACATTACCCTTTGATAGTCAGACAATTAAGAATGAATCACTTGCAGTCGGACAAACTTTATTGATTCAAGCTGGAGTAAATGGAACTCAAAGCAACACATATCGAATTATTACGGCCGATGGTGTTGAAAGATCTCGGACAATCGTCAAAACTGAGGTTACAAAACCTGCTCAACCAGAAATTCTCATGGTTGGTATTCAATCACCGTATAAATCTATTGAAATTAAGGGCGTTATTGCCTATATAACCTCTTCAAACGCTTGGATCATGGAGGGTACGACTGGGAATCGGCGAGAAGTTGTAGACACTGGCAACCTGGATGGCAGAATATTTACGCTTTCACCAGATGGCAGTTTGCTGCTTTATTCAGCTTCTCCAGAAAATAACAACGACCACTTGATAAATTCTTTATGGGCAGTCGATATTTCTCATCCAGATTCAAAACCAGTCTCTCTTGGGATAAATAATGTCGTAAATTACGCTCAATGGGTCCCAGGAAAGAACCTAAGCATTGCCTATTCAACAGTAGAACAACGAAGTGCTCCTCCCGGATGGCAGGCAAATAACGATCTCATTGAAATTACATTTGACGAAAGCGGTAAAACCTCCAATCAAGTGAATATTATCGATGCAAACCCCGGTGGCGTTTATGGTTGGTGGGGAACAAGTTATAATTGGTCACCGGATGGTTCAGAAATTGCTTTTGCACGTCCTGACAGCATTGGCCTTGTAAATGCCAAAGACCATACCTTGGAACCAATAATTGAGTTTTCTGCATATCAGACTCAAGGGGATTGGGCCTGGGTACCAGGGCTTTCATGGTTTGCAGGGCACACTACTTTGTATACCGTACTTCCAATTTCTAGTGCATCCAATAATAATTCTTTTAGCCTTTCTGCATTTGTCTTAGGGAGTAATTCACAGATCGAGGTTGCTACAAATACTGGAATGTTTTCTTATCCGGCAATTTCTAATTCTACAGATCGCCCTATGATCGGATATCTCAATGCAATTCTTCCCGATCAAAGCAATACATCCAGTTATGAATTAAGAGTGTCTGATAGAGACGGATCGAATATGAAGAAGTTATATCCTGAAGAAGGAATTCAGGGATTAGAACCCCAGCAAATTGTCTGGTCCCCTTCAGCCCAATCCGATAATTTGATCGCTTTCATTGCTGGTGGAAATATTTTGTTTGTTAATCCAGTGACAGGAGAAATTCAACAAATCACTGGGGATCAATCTGTAAGTAAAATTGATTGGAAATAGGAGAGTAAAATGCGTGTGCTTGTGACCGGCGCAGCCGGTTTCTTAGGTTCACATTTATGTGATCGTTTATTGAAAGAGGGAAATGATGTTGTCGGAATGGACAACTTTGTTACTGGTAATCCAGAAAACCTGGCACATTTGGCCGGGAATAGTCATTTTGAATTTTATCGGCACGATGTTTCTGATTATATTTTTGTCCCTGGTAAATTAGATGCGGTTATGCACTTTGCTTCACCTGCAAGCCCCAATCCTGCTTCTCCTTATAGTTATCCAAATTTACCTATACAAACAATGAAAGCAGGGGCACTCGGTACTCACAACTCTCTTGGAGTGGCAAAAGCTAACGGTGCCCGTTTCTTTTTAGCTTCGACGAGTGAGATTTATGGAGACCCCCTGGAACACCCACAAAAGGAGACTTATTGGGGCCATGCAGACCCGGTTGGCTTCCGATCTGTATACGATGAAGCAAAACGTTTTGCTGAAGCAATGACAATGGCATATCACCGGTTCCATGGCGTTGATACCAAAATTGTGAGGATCTTTAACACCTATGGTCCCAGGATGCGTTTAGACGATGGCCGTGTTGTACCGAATTTTATTCACCAGGCTTTACAAAATAAACCATTGACAATCTATGGAGATGGTTTGCAAACCAGAAGTTTCTGCTTTGTTGATGATCTGATCGAGGGTATATACCGTCTCCTTCTGTCAGATGAACATTTCCCTGTCAATATTGGTAATCCTGCTGAGATCACAATTCTACAATTTGCGGAAGAGATCAATCGCCTGACAGGAAACACTGCTGGTTTGGAATTTCACAAAGATCAACGTCTGGGAGACGATCCCCAAAGAAGACAACCAGATATTACCCGGGCAAAAGAGATACTGGATTGGCAGCCATCAATTAATTTAACTGTCGGTCTTGAAAAAACAATTCAGTATTTCAAAGAAAGAGTTTCTTAGCATGTCCTTGATCAACGATTCTGAAGAGAGACGAAGATTTCTTCGTTTTTGCGTGGTAGGTGCCAGCGGTACAGTTGTAGATTTTGGAGTATTTAACCTGCTTGCAACTCTGTTGAAATTTTCATCTACCTTTTCTCAGGCAATATCATTTAGTCTGGGAGTGATCAATAATTTTACCTGGAATCGTTTATGGACTTATCCTGAAACAAGGACCAATTCAGTCTGGAAGCAATTTGGGCAATTTGGTTTGATCAATGTGGTCGGGTTGGCTATCCGCACCTTATTATTTTCGATCATTGAAAAACCATTGATCAGCCTTGCTGGAAGTCTTTTTCCACACTTTTTGACACCAACTGTAATTGGTCATAACGCCACTTTAGCCTGTGTTATTCTAATTGTGATGTTGTGGAATTATTTTGCAAATCGCTATTGGACATTTAAAGATTTCTCAACACTTAAGGAGAAATAAATGGGACTCTCACACCGGGAAAGAATAGAAAGGACCATTTCAGGGCAGAAAGTGGATCGTCCTGCCGTTTCACTTTGGCGTCATTTTCCGGTGGATGATCAAAATCCTGAAGAATTAGCAAGATCGATCCTAAATTTCCAGGATAGATTTGATTTTGATTTTATTAAAATCACTCCCGCCTCCTCTTTTTGTTTGAAGGATTGGGGTTTGCTTGATGAGTGGCATGGCAATCCTGAAGGGACCCGGCAAATCACAAATCACCCAATAGTGAAAAAGGAAGATTGGGAGAAATTGAAACCCATATCCCCTGTTCATGGTTCTCTAGGCCGTCAATTGAGCAACCTGCAATTAGTGAGAAAAGGAACTCCCGATACAACGCCAATTCTTCAAACTATTTTTAGCCCTCTGTCCCAGGTAAAGAACCTTGTTGGAAAAGAAAACCTGGTTCCCCACATCCGTATTTATCCAGACGAAGTAAAAAAAGCATTGCAGGTAATTACGGATACTACCATTGATTTCATAAACGAATGTATTTTAGTTGGCGTTGATGGAATTTTCTATGCAATTCAACAGGCTCAGTATTCATTATTGAACGAATCTGAGTTCAGGGAATTCGGAGAGTTCTATGACCGGCAAGTTTTGGAAGCCGCTCGTCCCCTTTGGTTTAAACTTGGACATGTTCATGGATCAAATATTATGTTTGACATCATTAAAGAATATCCAATAAATATGATCAACTGGCACGACCAAGAGACTTTACCTAATTTGAAAAGTGGAAAAGTATTATTTCCAAACGGCGCGGTTTGCGGTGGCCTAAAACAATGGGAAACATTAGCTTACGGAAATCCTTCTCAAGTAAAAGAAGAAGCTTTTCGTGCAATAGATCAGACAAACGGCGAAAGGTTTGTTTTGGGAACTGGCTGTGTTACTCCCATTATTGCACCAGATTCAAATATCTTCGCAGTACGCCAATCAGTTGAAGAACTGAAATAGGAGTTTGTTCATGAGTAGTCCTAGAATTATCAGCGGAACCGCTCGTGGAATCCGCATTCAATCTGTGCCAGGCGATACTACCCGACCAATTACTGACCGTGTAAAAGAAGCCGTATTCAACATCCTCGCAGCGGATATTCCGGGAGGGAACTTTCTGGATTTATTTGGCGGGACTGGCAGCGTTGGTATTGAAGCATTAAGTCGTGGCGCTAAATCTGCCACGTTTATTGATCTTCATTCACAGGCAGTAAACACGATCAAACATAACCTTGAATTGACTCGCCTGCAGGATAAAGCAAAAGTACACCAGATGGATTCATTCCGATATCTTTCTGGTTCAGTTACACAGAAATTTGATTATATTTATATTGCTCCACCTCAATACAAACAAATGTGGATCACTGCCCTGCAATTGGTCGATTCACACATGGATTGGTTGGTTGAGGATGGTTGGGTAATAGTACAAATTCATCCTGTTGAATTGGAAGAAGTCAAACTTGATAACCTTGTCGAATTTGACCGGCGGCAATACGGTTCCACTGTGGTCCTTTTTTATGAACCAAAAGCAATCAATCAATCGAGTAGTTAAACCTAGGGATCAACTTACCATTTTGGTCATATGAATAATGTCCATTGAAGATCCTTCTATCTGATTGGATCATTTTTACCAGAAATGGCACATCTTCAACGATTGGCAATTCATCGATTTGATCAATCCTGATCCATTCAAGTGTGCCTTCAGCTGAACCTTGAAGTTCACCGTCAATTTTCGAACCGGTGAAAACAAACATCATAATCCCCTGTTTTTCTTCTACATCGATCGCAACAATTCCACACAAGTGCAGATCCTTACATTTGATACCAGCCTCTTCCTCTAGCTCACGAGATGCAGAAGAAAGAACATCTTCACCAGATTCTACATGCCCTCCAAGACCATTATAAAAACCCGCCCATATCTTTTTTGTGGGGGCTGCTTTTTGCAGTAGTACTTTTCCATCATTGATCAATAAGATCAATGATCTACAAACGAACATATACCGATCAGCGAGTATCTTTTGCGGATTGTTATTTGACATATATCCTCAAAAAGGGCCTGGATTGTTCATCCAGGCCCTCTCCACTAATTAGCTTAAGAACATTGGGATTCCCATGAAATCACGGATCTTGGGGCGATACTGTTCTATATCATAGAAACTGGGGACATCGACGCGCTTCTGGCCGGCAAGCACCATATTGATAGGAACAGTCGTATATTTGCCGCCATGAAGCCCAACCAATTTTCCAGTCTCGTTGCGATTAATTAACTGTACTGCCAGGTTGCCATAAGACATTGCGACCATACGATCCAAAGAATCTGGAGCACCTGAACGCATCAAATAGCCTAATTGCTGATACATAATATCCTGACCGGTTAGACGTTTGATCTCAGCAGCTGTAATTTCTCCGACTCCCCCTAATTTTCGATGTCCGAAGGCATCTGCTTCCCCTTTTTCCACTGCATCTCCACCTTCGATAATTCCACCTTCGCTGATGGTCATCATGCAGTAATTTGAAGGGTTGTTCCGTTTATCAGCCATCAAATACTCAGCTAGTTTTTCCATATTGAATGGAACTTCTGAAATGATCGCCCGATCTACATAAGACAAATAAGCTGCAATCAGGCTGGTTTCACCAGAATTGCGTCCAAAGAGTTCGACAATACCGATTCTTTCGTGCGAGCCCACTGAAGTACGCATATTTGTGATGAAATCGACACTTCGTGTTACTGCCGTTGAGAAACCGATACAATAATCAGTTCCAAAAACGTCATTATCCATAGTCTTTGGAATTGCAACTACTGGAAACCCTTCCTTACTAAGACGCACCGAAAAACTGAGTGTATCATCACCACCAATCGTAACGAGGGTGTCAATCCCAAGATGCTCCAATACCTTAAGGATATAATCCGTATAATCCATGGTCCCATCTGGGCTGATTTGCTTTCCATAAGAGGAATTCTTTAAGAAATCCGGAACTGAACTGGCTTTTACTTTTTGCGGATTAGTCCTGGAAGTGTGAAGGAATGTACCACCGGAACGATCAATTGTGCGCACATCCTCACGCTGCAAACTCCGAACATAATATTCATGAGTAGAAGGTTCATCCAGGTTATACTGGAGCAAGCCCCCCCAACCACGACGAATCCCCATCATCTTGTAACCAGACTCAAAAGCACTCATGGCTACAGCTTTCATACAAGGATTCAATCCTGGTACATCACCACCACCTGTCAAGATACCGATTGTTTTCGTCATGTTGAACTCCTGGGTGAAGAAAAATAAGATGATACAGATCTTTTATTTATCCGGTGATTCTGTGACCGGAATTTGTAAATTGACTTCTGTACCTTTATCCATTGTTGACTTTATATTAATCGTGCCGCCTAACATCGCAACTCGTTCTTGCAGCAATTTCAACCCAAGTCCGCCTGTTTCATTCAACGAAGCAGTATCAAATCCCTTTCCATTATCCTTTATGATCACCTTTACGCTTTGTGGATCAATCGATAAGTTTACATCAATTTTTACCTTACTGGCATTTTCAAGGTTGTGCTTCACTGCGTTCCCCACCAATTCCTGAACAGCTCGGAAAATAAATATTTCCATGAAGGAATCCAGTTTTTGTTCGGCTCCTGATATATTATTGGAAACCTCAATCCCCGTCTGTTCTTTAATATTGATCAGGTACCTCTTGAGGGTCGGAACAAGCCCAAGGTCGTCAAGCATCATCGGTCTTAGATCGTCAATATAGGAACGGACTTTCTGAAATGTATTCATGGACGAATTTTTTAATCGTTCCAATTCATCTTTTGCTTTAGTGGGGTCCATCTCAAACATTCGGCTGACAATTTCACATTGGACAATGAAATTCGATAAAGCTTGAGCAGGGCCATCATGCATTTGACGGGATAATCTTTGACGTTCAGCTTCTTGTGTATTTACCAGCATTTCCAAAGTAGAATTGCTATCTTTCCGCACCTGGTTTCCAGATGTGACTTTTTTGCCTTCTCCTACTACTTCCAATGTATATTCAAGCAGCTTTCGATAACGTATCAAACCATTCAATTGTTCCTGCAAACGGTCCAATTGAGCGCGCATAACCAACAACCTTTGCTGTGCATCCATAGCAGCTGTGAAAACATCTCGAATATTATTTCGAGAAGAATTTTCAGGATCCGTTTGAACTTGTTGCAATTGGGCTGTTACATTCGCCTTTTTCTGTGTAAGACGATTTAATTCATTCTGACTTTGATCTATGGTGGTATTAATCTCTTTTATCCCGAGTTTTGTTTGCTCGAGTTCATTCTGCAAATTTTCTACAAAGTTCTCTGTATTGTGATCTTGCAAAAATGATTGCGTATCCATAATTGACTCCCAACATTAACGACTAATATCCATATTAACAAAAAAGTATAGCATAAGATTAAATTATTTAATAATCTTTTAATTGAATAATGACAATTTTCTCAATTTTTCCTTGATACTTTTCAGAATATTCCTTAATTATTGGTCCCCATCGATCAGAATATTTGTACCAGTCGGCAAAACCAAAATAATACGCGACATTTTTGCTTTTCATATAGGTGACTAATTCCGTTTCATCATTAATAATTGGAATTATTTCTGGGTTGATAAGGCCTGCCAAATCAACTATTGGATTTTTTGTAAAATAACCGATTGCACCGATATCATGTGTTGCAATGATTTCTGATTCTGAAAGATTAAGTTGTATCCATTTAGCTGGATCTACAAGAAGTTTGTTAATTATTATTACGTCAGATCTATATATCTGCAGCCCTAGAAAATAAAAAACAAAGGTAATAATAACAATAGTTCCCATCCATCCAGTAGCAATTAATTTCCGAATTTTTTCTTTATTAATCTTTTCAAATATAGAAAAAATACCAGTAATTCCAACCAATAAAAATGGAACTATTACTGGCATCATATATCTTCCATGTTGATAGGTGACAGGCAGTCTTAATGAATAAATTATGATATATCCAAGGATCCATAGGATTATGGAGAGCATTTTCCAATCAAATTTTTTTATACCCTGAAATAGAACATAGATAAATCCAGGCAGAAGCAATATTCCAGATCCGGTGACAATTTGGATAAATTCATTAAGTATTCGAGAACTTAGGGGACTTTTGAGCAACGATTGGTATTCTGCTTGTTTTGCATAAAAGGTAGTTGGAAATAATTCCCCGGAAATTGAAAAGTTAAATACCATAAATAGCGTGAATAAAAATAAAAATGGAACAACAAATTTTACAAATTGTTTCCATGACCATTTTTGCTGAAGGAATCCCAAAAGCAAAATGAACATGGATGGTCCTAATAATGTTAATCCATCCGGACGGATCCAAACCAATACTCCATTGAGAATTCCGACAAATAACCAAACTGGTGATTCTTGCAGTAGTAAATATATCAAAATAACAACACCTAGTATGAAAATAATTGTTTCCATACCAGATGCAGCAGCCCATAGAAGGTGCCAATCAAAAATGATGACAAATGCTGCTAATAATAATGTCCATTTCTTTTGTATTGGCTTAATCTCAATAATTATCTGAGTTGAAAAATATACGACTAATATGTATATGAATGCAGAGAGAATGAAAGTCCATGGAATTCCAATTTTAAGTAAATGACCTAAAGAAAGGATCATAGTCCATAATGGGGAGGTTGATCCACCACTAACAGACTCTCCTGTATAAGACCATCTCCCATTTTCGGCCAAATTTCTAGCGTAAGTCTGATGGATCCAGGCATCATCAAGTGGAAAACCAAATTGATGCCCAAATTGTCCAAAAAGGATAAAAAAACCTATTGATACAAACGCAATTATCTCAATAATGATTGAGATTTTTTTTGAATCTTTTGAATCAATATAATCATTCTTGAGTAATCTGATATATGACATAGTCATCCATTTTTCCCAGATAGGTAAAATCCTCAGAAAGAATTTGTGCTGAATACAAAGATTCGTATTCTGAAGATCTATCCTCATCGAGCACAAGGATCTTACTTCCGAATTTCTTCATTGTTGTTTTTGTATCGCCCAACGATCCCACTGTAAGTTGTATCGAACTCCTACCTGTCATGGCATAAAACCCGGGAGAATCATTGATCATAACTGGTGAGTTATCATTGGAACACTTTGTTAAGAATTGATTCAACTGAACGTAGCTCATATATTTTGCATCCCATGAGCTTTTTTTATTATCACCTGCAATTTTTCCGAAAAATAATCCAGTTGTGATCAAGGCAAGTACAGCAATCAATGTGCTTCCTAATAAAACCAAAGATCTTTCTGGTTTCCATTTCCGATATTTTGCTATCTTCTTAATAATATTTTCAAATCCAAGTGGGGTAATCGCCCAAAAATAACATTGAAGTGAACTGGCAGAATGGATAAATCCGCCTCGAGAACCTGCGAATGGAAAAACAAAAGTCATCACAATAAAGATCGCGGTCAGCATAGAGATCACAAATTTGGTTATTGTTTCTTTCTTCTGGCTTAAAACCCCCACGATTGTAAACGGAAATAGAACAATTCCACCTGTAATTCCGATCAGACTTTCTAAATTCAATTTTAGTGCTGAGACCCTATTTAGAATAACACTCTCAGGATTTGATTTAATGAAATTCAATAAAGTGATCTTTTCGGGATGAGTTGAAAAAAGATCATTATATTTTGTGAAATAAATTGTCAAACCAGATCCAGGAACAAATAGAGAATGAAAAACAGAAAAATTCCTTAAGTACCAGGGGCTCATTAATAATAAATAGAAAAATAAGTATGGAATAGCATTAATAATTAGAATCCATGATTTTTTCTTGATCAGTAGAACAGCAATTACAATAAATCCTGCAAAAAGCCACAGGATTCCATCTGCTCTACAGAGATGCAACAAACCTGCAAGTATACCTAATCCACCCCAGATGGACCATTTAACATTTCCATCCTTAATGAAAATCGTTTGCAAAAGTAAAAGATAAAGGCTACCAAAGATCATATAAGGAATAAACGAATCAGTGATCGTGAAATATTGTAGATAGAATCCGGATAGAACGCCCATTAAGGCACTCATCCAGAGTAATAACCGAGTATTTGTATATCGGGAGGTAAACCTAATATTTATGATTGGGACAAAACTTGCCAGTAGAATATAGAACAGGCGTGAAGACCAAAAAGTGGTGGAATTTAAGGCAAGCATCCCCGCAGCCGAAATTATTGCGGGTAATGGCATCCAATATGTAAATGAATATGTTGGAATACTTGTTGGAGAAGAAAGATAATTCCAGATAAATGGTTCATACCAACCATGTCCTGCAGCAATTTGTTTTCCTACTGAATAGTAATAAGCCGCATCCATATACCCTGGCGTTTTTTGGACAAAACTGACCAGTATATAAAATAGAAAACTCGCAAGGAAAATTGCTGCGTATGCTTTTTTTGACATTTCAAATTTCAAACATTTTTCCGCTAAAATCGATCTGTTTTGAATTAACCACCCACCATCTGATCCAATAGAGCAGAATAAAAACAATCAAAGGTAATGGGAAAAATAGAATTGAATTTTGAATAGGCTGATAACTTTTCTGCAAGGTTACAAGGAACAATATCCAGATACCAACAGTGATAATTGATAGAAGACTGATGATAAAACTGGAAGATGATCGTTTCCACCGTTTGGAAATTAGTTGTATAGCAAAAAACAGAGCCGGATAAAGAAGAATGAAATTTCCTGGATCCGTTTGAATTCCAATCCATTGACTAACTACAAGAGTAAGGCAAGCCACCCATAAAAAGTAATTGCCACTTGACCTTCTACCCAGCCACCATTCAAGCCCCAGTAAAACTGCCAGTACACCAGTAATCACATATGAAAACCGTGATCCAACCTCACCCCACCAGGATGCAAGAACCGCCCCAACCGTTCCCGGGGGATTATAAGAGGGGTAACGAATCACTTCACGTAGATTTTGAACAAACCAGTCTGGTATTAGGAGTGTTGAAACTCCAACAAGTACTAACATAGTTCCAAGAAAGTATCCAATAAATTTAAATCTTCGATTTGCAATAGCCCAGAAAAGCAAAAATATCACTAGTAAAATTACGTTTTGAGGCTTAATAGTAGAAAATGCCAATAAAATACCGGCAATTTCATCTTTTTCGTCCCGCATTAGTAAAAGAGAGACCAAAACTAGAAAAGTTACCACGATTACTGCATTTCCATTTATCAGGGGGCGAACGCCATTATAGGAAACAAGTCCGAACATTATAAACAATCCAAAGAGAACAGGCTTTGGCTTCCAATAAGTCATCCGAAAACTAACAATTACTATCCCTATCAGGCAAATTTCCAGCAAGGTCATCCAGATGGCTCTTGCTAAATTAAAATCTCCAATTAATGCAAAAGGAGCAAAAAAAATAATTGAATAGAGGGGATAGGCAACTCTTAACTCATGTTCACCGGCTTGTACAGCCCTCCCATAGACCATCGTTTGAATTTTTAAGGCTGTTTCATCAGAGTATGGACTTGTTCCAGTTTGAAAGAAATTTCGTGTTCCCATCCAATGTACAAGAAAATCTGTGCCACCAGGGCTACTTTTTGAAAACTGAAAGTTAACTAAAGTGATAATTGATAACGACACGATACCAATAATCACATAAATGGTCCATTTTTGTAGAGCTTTCGATGAAGTCAAATTCAAACTCCTTTTGAATTATTGAATTATTATAATGTCAAATTATCATTAATTTCCTTTCTCCATTTGCATACAAATCAGTATTAATAATATAAGGTCCGGATTTCTCCGGACCTTGGTATTTATTGTAATGATTTATGAAATATTCTGTGATTTTTATAAGGTTGGCCGCCAAGGTTGATAAGATCTTTTCTCATTTGCTGGGCAGTTTCTGCAACCTGAGTCATTTCTATATGTTCAAAGCCGAAATCTTTAATGGCATTTTCCATTTCGGTGTATAGAATTGCATTTCCACCCAGTCCATGAAATTCGGGCAACACACCAGCACCATTGACCGCCACCCACTTTGTTGTCTTCAAGCTATGCATCATATCCAAAGCACTAGCCGGCGTGATCCTCCCGCCATGTCGCTGTAAAGCTGAAGTAATATCCGGAAATGCCAGTAAAAAGCCAACAATCTTCTCTTCATGCATAATGATCTTTACTAATTTCGGATCAGCAACTACAAGTAAATTATCCAGGAGAAGATCAATTTCTCCTTTAGTGAGAGGATAATATTCCCAATTGTTCACGAAGGTATTGTTATAGGCTTCTCCGATGGCATCTGCATATTTCATCAATTCTCTTTTATTCTTGAAATGTTTTACGGTGAATGAGCCTCTTTTTTGAGCAATTTCAGAGACTTTTCTTACCTTTTCAGATAGGACGAAGTTCTCTTTCGCCAAATAGCAGGAGACAAAATCTACTTCCTTTTCAAATCCGAGGTTTTCTACCAGCTTTGCATAATAAGGAAAATTGTAGTTCATCATTGTCATCATTTGATGATGTTCAAAGCCCTCTACCAGGATTCCATACCCATCAAATGCAGAAAAACCTTTGGGGCCGACAATTTCATTTAACCCACGTTCTTTTGCCCATTCTGTTGCAGCTTCAAATAATTTTGCGGCAACTTCCTGATCATCTACACAATCAAATAGATAGAATTGAACTTTTTTCGTTTTATGGTATTCATTGAAAGGCCTGTTTTCCATAACGGAAATACGTCCAAGCATTTTCCCTTTTTCATCTCTGGCAACAAAGAAATCAGCGTCTGAGTGTTCATAAAAAGGATGCTTGTCCCGGTTAAGCATTAGCTTGATATCTCCGATAAATGGAGGACAAAATTGCGGCGTGCCTTTATAAAGATCATATTGGAATTTAACAAACTCATTTACTTTTTTCTTGTTTTTCGTATCGATCTTCTCAATTGTGATCATATGATTTCCTTATATAAAACGGATGAATAAAAATGAGTTTCTGGTGATAATCTATCTTGAAATTATACTTGCGTTTATGTACTTAGATTTCTTTATTCAGAAAGGCAACCATTGCTTTATTAAACTCAAGTACATGATCAACATTAACTGCATGATTCCCATTATGAATGATCTTCCATTCACATTTGGGAAGCAATTTTACAAGCCTTTCTTGGTTTTCAATTGTTACTGTTGAATCTTTATCACCAGAAACTACAAGAAAAGGATAATTCATTGAAGGCAGCCATTTGCGGGAATTAAATGCTGCCAGCGATAGCATAGCCTGCCGATAGATAACTGGATCGGCCTTCAACAATTGATCCTCCAAATAATTGTGCCATTGAATTTGCTCCGGGAACGGAAAAACTCTGTCTGCAACAATTTTGGCTTGAGAATTTAGATCATGAGTAATGATTTTTAATAATCTTTTGCTTAGATATGGAAAATTACTTTTTATATTTGGATGCAGATGTGAAAAAGTACTGACAAGGATCACTTTGTCAATTTTGTCAGGTCGTTCTTTGATAAGCCTCTGAGCAATTACCCCGCCCATTGATAATCCCATCAAATCAAATTTGCCTGGCTGTTGATCAACTAAGTTTTTTGTGATCCATTTTGTGGCTGATGCGATTGTCCACCGTTTGTATGGATAATCTGATTTTCCAAATCCTGGGACATCTATTGCAATTGGTCTGTATCCGATTTGTATCAAGGTTGGAATTTGCAATTGCCAGGAAGTAGAATCAGATCCTAGTCCGTGTATAAGAAGAATGATTTTCCGATTATTTGGCGCTGGATCCAGGTAGTTGATGGTGTCGTTTATCAATTCAGGACAATCCTATTTGCATTGACACGATATGAAACGAACTGTTATCATATTAATAATACAGTTAGTTAAAGAAAATACCTAATTTAAACTATATTGGAGGCCACATGGAAAAATTTATTATTGATGGAAGTATTCCCCTTACAGGGACCATAACGCCATCAGGAAATAAAAATGCCGCCCTACCAATTCTTGCTGCCTGTATTTTGACTGATGAGCCAGTAATTTTACATAATGTTCCGGATATTCAAGATGTCATCAATATGCGGAAACTGATAATGAGCCTGGGTGTTGATTTTGAACAACTTGAACAGCACACATGGAAAATTCAAGCAAAAAATGTCCGCCCTACCGATCTTGATCCCGACCTATGTCGAAAAATCCGCGCATCCATTTTATTAGCTGGCCCAGTTGTCGCGCGATGCGGCGAATTGATCCTTCCTCCCCCAGGAGGTGATGTTATAGGCCGACGTCGGGTGGATACGCATATGCTTGCTTTAAATAAACTGGGTGCAAAGATCTCCTGTGATCGAGCTTATCACTTCCATGCGAAGACTTTGCGTGGAGCAGATATTTTGCTGGATGAAGCCAGTGTAACAGCTACAGAAAACGCCATCATGGCCTGTGTACTCGCCAAAGGACGCTCCACAATTAGAAATGCTGCTTCTGAACCACATATCCAGGAATTATGCCATTTTCTAAATCTTTTAGGCGCAAATATCAAACATATCGGGTCAAATTCTTTAAAAATTGAAGGAGTCGATAGCCTTCATGGCGGTGAATTTACTATTGGTCCCGATTATCTTGAAGTTGTCAGTTTTATTGGTGCCGCAGTTGTAACTCACGGCTCAATAACGATCAAAGATGCAGGCTGTGAATATCTGGATATGATCCGCTTAGTCATGGGTCGTATCGGAGTTGAATGGGAAGTAAAAGGCAAAGATCTCTTTGTTCCAAGTCGTCAGAAATTAAAAGTAGAAATGGACCTTGGTGGAGCGATCCCCACAATCAATGTGAACACCTGGCCGGCATTTCCAACGGATCTGATGAGCATCGCCATCGTCATTGCCACCCAATCCAAAGGAACAATGTTATTTCATGATTGGATGTATCCAAGTCGAATGTTCTTCACTGATAAACTGGTAGGAATGGGCGCGCAAATCGTTCTCTGCGATCCGCACCGTTGTATCGTTCAGGGACCAACTCAATTGGTCAGTGAAAAAATGGAAAGCCCTGATATACGAGCTGGGATGGCTTTACTTCTAGCCTCTCTATCAGCCAAAGGGCAATCGATTATCCGAAATGTCGGGCAGATCGATCGTGGATACGAACGAGTAGATGAAAAATTGCGCCTTTTGGGCGCAAGTGTTCAACGAGTAAAAGAAGATTAAATCGTTTAATTTATTGTGGAATACCCAGGTACAAATACCCTTCCTCGACCTTCACTGGATAACTGGGAATATCACTCGCCGCAGGGAACCGTTTAACCTTTCCAGTTCGAATATCAAACCTGGCACCATGTCTTGGGCATATTACTTCATATCCTTCAATTTGCCCTTCACCAATTGGACCTCTATCATGTGAGCAAATATCTCCAGTGGCAAAAAACTCCCCATTCAACGAAAAGATTACAATAGGAAGTTCATTGATCTCAATAAACAGGCGCTCATTTTCGGGGATCTCTTGTACTGCTGCTACTTTAATATAAGTAACACTTTGATCCATAATCTATGCTCCTTCAACCAGGTCATCTGTTGCTTCACCCAATCCATAAACCCCTGCTTTTAACACCTTCAAGGGTAACAAAGCACATTTTAACCTTACCGGCCCAAGATCTATTCCAAGTATATCAAGAACATCTTGTTTATTCATCTGTTTTATTTCTTCAACAGATTTCCCAATGATTGAATCCAATAAAAGATCTGCTGATGATTGAGAGATCGCGCATCCGTGTCCATCGAATGTAGCTTCTTTGACAACTCCATTTTCGTCTACACGCAAGTCAACGCGGATATGATCGCCACATAATGGATTTTCATCTTCAAACGAAATATCATGGGGATCAAGTGTGCCCCGATGATCTGGATTTTTATAATGCTCAATGATCACTTCTCGATAAAGGTCATCCATTTTATTGCTCTCTATTCCCCAAAAACTTTTTTTACTCGATCAAGGGAGCGGATCAATTGGTCTACTTCTTGTTTTGTATTATAGATATAGAAACTTGCTCGGGTTGTGGCGGGAATATTATAACGATCATGCAATGGCATCGCGCAATGATGTCCAGCACGTACGGCAATTCCATCATCATCTAATATTTGTGCTACATCGTGAGGATGAATATTACCAAGAACAAATGAAAGTACACCGCCCTTTTCAGTGATATCTGGTCCCAATATTCTGATGCCAGATATTTGCTTCATTTGATCGTAAGCATAGGCAGTAACTTCTCGTTCGATCTTTTCAACCCTATCCATTCCAATTGAGGACAAGTAATCCACGGCAGCCCCCAAGCCAATAGCTTCAGCAATTTGAGCGGTACCCGCTTCAAACTTGTGCGGAATTTCATTAGCGGAAAATGATCTCAAATACACACGTTTGATCATATCGCCGCCACCAAGGAAAGGAGGCATTTCCTTTAAGATTTCTTCCTTTGCCCAAAGACCACCAATCCCTGTTGGGCCAAGCATCTTGTGTCCGGAAAATGCGTAGAAATCAATACCCAGATCAGTTACTGAAACCGGAATATGTGGAACCGATTGAGCACCATCCACAAGAACGAGAGCACCAGCAGAATGAGCTTTTTGCGTGATCTCTTTTACAGGATTAATGGTTCCCAATACATTTGAAACATGCATAAAAGAAACCAATTTAGGCTTTTGTTCGAGGAGAGAATCAAAACCTGAAAGGTCGAGTACACCATTATCCGTAACTGGAATAAATTCAAGTCGAATTCCAATTTCTGAAGCCAGCATCTGCCAGGGTACTAAATTGCTATGATGTTCCATCTCAGTTAGGATAACAAGATCGTCTTTTTTTAATTTTGATCTTCCCCACGAGTAGGCAACAAGATTTATGGATTCTGTTGTATTTCGAGTAAAAACCAACTCGCTCGATTTTTTGGCACCAATAAACCTTGCAACTTTTTCTCTGGATCCTTCATAACGCGCAGTAGCTTCTTCAGCCAGTGTATGAACCCCTCGATGAATATTTGCATTGTATGACCGATAGTAGTCATTCATCGCATCTATAACCGCAAGTGGTTTTTGAGATGTAGCCGCCGAATCAAAATAGATCAATTTTGTTCCAGGTTTTGTTTCCCGGTCCAGAATTGGGAAATCTTTCCTGATTTTTTCGATCTCGATGTCGATTTCAGAATGAAGTGTCATTCGATCCTTTACAGTTCTTCTGCCTTATTTACTTCTTTCGAATTTTTCTTCACCAATGGTTCTCGAATATGAGGTGAATTCTGTGGATACCACAGTATATGGTCTGGAACCATCCAACCATCTGTCAAATAAACATTGGAACGAAATTGAACAGCGACCATTTTTGTGTCGACCTGGACTACAATTCCTCGCAGCCAACCCCGGGTGCGTTCTCCGCCTTTTTCATGATCGCAAAATACTTCAACAGTATCTCCAACTTCAAATTGAAATTCGTGATCAGGTGGTTTCATGAAAGGTACAGATGCCATAATTATTCACTCCAGCAAAAATTTAATCTTTTAATTCTAGCATAGGATTTATTTTTCAATTGATTCAGCGTGAAATCCCTGCATTTTTTCTAAGATAGCGCGTTGGAATCGATTCTTCACACCATCAAACGGAATGCGTTGCATGATCGGATCAAAGAAACCTTCTACGATCAACCTTTCGGCATCAGTTCTGGGTAAACCACGGCTTTCCAGATAGAAGACCTGGTCCTGATCGATTTTTCCCACTGTAGCCCCATGAGTACAGCGAACATCATCTGTTAATATTTCCAATCCTGGTATAGAATCTGCTTTCGCCCGACGGTCCAGGATCAAGTTACGGTTGGATTGATAGCCATCTGCCTTACTGGCATTAGGAGCAACGTAGATCATCCCTTGCCAGACAGATTGACTCTCACCGATCAGTGCACCTTTAAAGAGAAGATCGCTGGTGGTATTTGGGGCCAGGTGATATTGCTGCGTATCATGATCGAGATGCTGTTTTCCTTGGGTAAAATAGAAACCAGACATCTTTCCAGTACTACCTTCCCCGGTCAGCATCAGGTCTGAGAAATTTTTTGTCACATGACTACCAAGCGATCCAAAGATCCAATCAACGTTCCCATTCCGTTCAACATTGATCCGCTCGTGGGTAAAATTCCAGATATTTTCTCCCCATGATTGCAATTCAACAAATGTTAGGTTAGCTTCTTCGCCTACAAATATTTCCATCAACCCAGAATGCATACTCTGGTTTATACCTGTTGCCTGTGATGAAGATTCATGGACGTAAGTAACCTGGGCGCCTTTTTCGAGGTAAACCAAATAATGTGAAAAGAAAGCCTGGTTTTCACCGGAAGCCCAGAACAAACTATGTAACGGAGCTGATATCTTTACATTTTCAGGCACATACAAAAAGATTCCATCTTTCGCCATTGCGCCTGCAAGAGCTCCAAATTTATCTTCGCTTACATTGATCACTTTGCCCATCACCTTATCGATCAGCTGTGGAAATTTCTCAACAGCCGTCCTAAGGTCAGTAAAAATGACACCCTGATCAATTAACTTTTTCTCAACAGTTACTTTTGAAAAGCCTGGCGTGAGCAGAATTTCACCGCCGTGTTGTGCATCTGTGAGAGGTTCAAGCAATTCACCTGGAATTTGTTCAATTTGTTCATTTCTTCCTTCTGTAAAGGAATTGATGTTCAAGGAGCTGATATCAGTTCTTCGCCAAGGTTCATCCTTCGTGGTCGGGAAAGGCAATTTCTTATATGCTTGCCATGCATTCTGATAATAATCAAGTACCGAACCGGACAAGTGATCCAATTTTGGAGAAAATTGAAATTCCTTCGCTGCGGTATCAATTGATCTTTTTTTAATTATCACTACTGGAGAGTCAGTCATATCAATTTTTCCTTTTATGTTATCCAACTGAACCTTCCATTTGCAACTGGATAAGACGATTCATCTCGACGGCGTATTCCATTGGCAATTCTTTAACCAGCGGCTCAATAAAACCGGAGACAACCATTGTAGTTGCTTCTTCTTCCGAAAGACCACGACTCATTAAGTAAAATAACTGTTCTTCGCCTACTTTTGAAACAGAAGCTTCATGGCCGATCGTTACATCTTCTTCATCTATTTCAATGGTCGGATAAGTATCTGATCGTGATGCCGGGTCCAATAGCAGTGCGTCACAAACGACATTTGATTTTACGTTTGTCGCGCCTTTGACAACTTTAATCAAACCACGATAGGATGAGCGTCCGCCGTTTTTGCTGATCGATTTAGAAGTAATTTTTGAGCTTGTATTAGGTGCAAAATGAAGGATTTTCCCGCCGGCATCTTGAACTTGATTTCGACCAGCGAAAGCAACCGAGAGAATCTCGCCATGCGCGCGCGGTCCCATTAAATAACAAGACGGATACTTCATGGTAACCTTTGACCCCAGGTTGCAGTCTACCCATTCCATTGTTCCACCTTCTTCAACAACTGATCGTTGTGTCACAAGGTTGTATACATTCGTGGACCAATTCTGGATTGTTGTGTAACGCATGCGGGCATTCTTTTTAACGATGATTTCGATCACACCCGAATGGAATGAATTTGAAGTATATTGAGGCGCTGTACACCCTTCTACATAATGCACCTGGGCACCTTCATCCACTATGATCAAAGACCGTTCAAATTGCCCGATATTTGCGACATTCAAGCGGAAGTAAGCCTGCAATGGCAGATCTACATGAACTCCTTTGGGGACATAAACAAAGGATCCACCTGACCAGACCGCTGAATTTAATGCTGCGAATTTATTATCTTCAATAGGAACTACAGTACCAAAGTATTGTTTGAAGAGATCGGGATGCTTTTTCAACCCGTCTTCAATGCTTAAGAAGATCACACCCTGTTTTTCAAGGTGTTCTTGAATACTGTGATAAACCATTTCAGATTCATATTGAGCGCCTACGCCGGCCAGGAATTTTCGCTCAGCTTCAGGAATTCCTAATTTATCAAAGGTATTCTTGATTGTATCGGGAACTTCATCCCAGGTTGTCCCAGATTTTTCAGTAGGCCGGACATAATAAAAGATATCTTCAAGGTCCAAACCTGAAATATCAGCTCCCCAATTGGGCATTGGCCGTTGCTGAAAGTGCTTAAGTGCTTTCAGCCTGAATTCCAACATCCACTGGGGTTCGCCTTTCATCAAAGAGATCTGGCGAACAACGTCTTCGTTCAGACCTTTTTGGGATTTGAAAACAAATGTCTCCGGGTCTTTGAACCCGTATTGATATTCATCCAACTCATTCAAGAATTTTGCATTCTGCTCTGTACCCATAACACCTCACAAGTGAAAAATTTGAAAACTATAAGGCTTCTTCTTCCAATTTTTCACGAACCCATTCATAACCATGTTCTTCAAGATGAACTGCCAGGTCAGGGCCACCTGATTCTACAATTTTTCCATCCATCATGACATGTACCACATCTGGTTTGATGTAATTGAGTAAACGTTGATAATGAGTGATCACCAGAACACCCAGGTTCTGTTTTTCTCGAAGCAAGTTAACACCTTCCGATACAATCCGCAACGCGTCGATATCCAGACCTGAATCAATCTCATCCAGTATCGCAATCTCAGGTTGAAGAACTGCCATCTGAAGCACTTCTATGCGTTTCTTTTCACCGCCAGAAAAACCCTCATTCAGATATCTGCCCGCGAACGAACTGTCAATTTTCAGTTCTTCCATTTTTTCTTTTAGCAGCTTCCTAAATTCCGGAACCGGGATTCCCTTATCCTCTGGATTGATTGCTTTCTTTCTGGCGTTTAAGGCAGTTCTCAGGAAGTTAGCAACGGTAACTCCTGGAATCGAGACCGGGTACTGAAATGCTAGAAACAACCCCATTCTTGATCTCTCATCAGTTCCAAGATCCATAATGCTTTTACCTTTAAAGAGGATCTCGCCTTCTACGATCTCATAGGAAGGATGCCCCAATAAGGTACTTGCCAAGGTCGACTTTCCGGTTCCGTTAGGGCCCATGATCGCATGAACTTCCCCCTGCGGAACGGTGAGATTTACTCCTTGAAGGATCGGTTTCCCATCAATATTGACATGGAGATTGTTAATTTTTAATTCAGACATGGAGGTTAGCTCCTTAATTGAGATAAATAACCATATTTATTATTTTTATAATTTTATTCATAAATATTACAACAACGCAGCCATTATAACATATTGAATGATTCAGGGTCAATATTTACCATATTTATCTATAATATTCTAATAAAGTATTTAGAATATTTTGGATTATTATATAATTATTGACAATAATTATCTGAATATGTTATGATGACTTGGGCTATGAAAGAAGAGGAACCATGAAAAGTACTCGAGACCGTATATTACAGACCTTGTTGAATAACCCGCAATCAACAATAACAGATCTTGCAGAAGCGGTGGAGATCAATGCGATCTCCGTCAGACATCATCTTACCAATTTGCAGTTGGATGGTTTTGTAAAAGCAGATGAAGTCAGGCATGGAGTCGGCCGCCCTCACCTGGTTTACTCGCTGACCGATAATGGTTTGGAAAAATTTCCAACAAGATATTTGCAGCTAACGAATCTTCTATTAACTGAGTTGAAGCAAAGAATGCCTGAAGCGGAGATCCAGAGTATCTTTTCTAAAATGGCAAAAGATTTGGCCTCTGAGCATTCTGAAAAGCTTAACAATCTTTCTCTTGAAGAAAAATTAGAATTTGTGAAAAAGACATTGTCAGAACAAGGGTTTTCCATTGAGTGGGAAAAATCTGAGGAAGATGTCTATACAATTCGAGAAATTTCCTGCCCATTTATTCATGTCGGTCAGGCTCATCCGGAAGTGTGTATGATGGACCAGACGCTGATCTCTTCCATTCTTTCCATTCCCACAGAAAAGATCGAATGTGTTTTGGATGGAGATAATCAGTGCGCTTATAAAATTAGACAAAATATGAAAGCGGAGAAAATTTAATGTTAGAAGGAAAACCCGGTACAAATAGACCAGTTTGGGATTCTCAAGAAACACATCCCGAATTATGCGATAAATTGCGAAAAGGATTGAGCGAAATTGTCGATCCAGAATTAAGTCTAAATGTTATTCAACTTGGGTTAATCCGGAATGTTAAGATCGATAATGATGGCGCAATTATTAAAATGATACTTACCACCCCATTCTGTCCTTATGGTCCTTCAATGATCAATTCTATTCGAGAGAAAGCAGAACAGGTCCTTGAAATTCCAATTGGAATAGATCTTGGAATGGATGTATGGGATTTTTCAATGATGGAAGAAGGATTGGGAGACGATTGGGGAATCTTTTAAACTCACTATAAATTCAGTTTGAATTTATCGAGTCAGACTTTGATCAGTCTGACTCATTCTTTAATAGCAATATTCCAAATTAGGTCACTTCAATATATAACCATTTATTTCCAGTTTTCCCAACTTTAATTATTTGGATTAAAATATCATTTTTGAAGTAAATTCATTTTTATTCTTATTTCAAGAAATTTATTTTTATCCCGCAAGGAGTTGTGCTTAATGGAAATCTTCGCAGATAGTTGTTGTGATCTTTCACCAGATCAGGTCAAAAAATATCACATTCATGTGATTCCCCTTGGGGTATTTATCGATAACGAAAGTTATCTCGATAGTGTGGATATAACAGCGCCTGAATTATTCGCGACTGTCAAGAAAACCGGTGTCTTGCCAAAAACATCTGCTCCCTCTGTTGCATCATTCGTTGAAGGTTTTAAAGACTGTAAGGAAGGAATCTTCATCAGTATTAGTTCAAAACTATCAGCCAGTAATCAAAATGGGATTTTGGCCTCTAAAAGTCTTGCTCCAGACCATGATATTCGTGTTGTCGATTCTTTGAATTTATCTACCGGCATTGGTCATTTGATCCTAATTGCCGCCGAAATGCGCGACCAAGGAAAAAGCCTTGATGAAGTTGAGCAAGCATTAAATGCTACTGTTTCAGGCCTGAATACCTCCTTTGTCATTGATACATTGGACTACCTGTTTATGGGAGGAAGGTGTTCCGCGATGGAACATGTAATGGGCAGCTTGCTCAAGATCAGGCCCATTATTGAAGTTAGAAATGATGGAACCTTGGGAGTAAAGGAAAAAGTAAGTGGTGCCCGGAAAAAAGCTTTAGATTCTATGCTGCTGGATTTTAAGAAAAAACTGAATCGGGTTGATCTTCATCGGGTTTTTGTAACCCATGCTTATTGTTTCGAAGATGCCGAGTACTTAAAAGAGGAATTGCTTAAAATAGCACCTATTGAAGAAGTTTGCCTGACTACCGCAAATGCAACAATCAGCAGTCACTGCGGTCCAAATTGTATAGGAATATTATTCATTACAAGATAAATTGAAAAAGAGATCCTTTGTCAATTCAAAGGATCTCTTTTTTTTCCTAAATTATCGCCAGTTCTTTTCCCACTTTTCTGAAGGTTTCCAGAACGACATCCATTTGTTCATCCGTATGGGTAGCCATATAACTGGTCCTTAAGAGTTGATGACCTTGACTAACAGCTGGACAAACCACAGGATTAACAAAAACACCATTATTAAAAAGTGTTTTCCAAAAAATAAAGGTTTTTTCGTCTTCACCAATAATGATCGGGATCACCGGAGTTTCAGATTTTCCGATATCAAAACCCATTGCCCTGAATTCCCTGCGCATTCGATCCGCAATCGCACAGACTCGTGTCGCGCGCTCCGGTTCATCATGCATTACATGAAGAGCAGCTAAAGCTGCGGCTGTATTCGCAGGGGGAATGCTTGCACTGAAAATAAACGATCGTGCATTATGTTTGATGTAATCGATCGTATTCTCATCCCCTGCGATAAATCCACCGAGTGAAGCAAAAGATTTGCTGAAAGTAGACATGATCAAATCAACATCTTGTGTAGCATTGAAATGTGCTACCGTTCCATGTCCTCCCCCGAGAACTCCCATACCGTGAGCATCGTCAACCATAAATCTGACACCATACTTCTTTGCCATTGATGCTAATTGTGGAATTGGCGCCAGATCCCCTTCCATGCTGAACAGGCCATCCACCACGAGCAGTGCTCCGGCGGTTTCTGGAATGGATTTCATCACCTTCTCAAGATGCTCCATATCATTATGCCGATAGCGTTCAATCTTTCCATATCCAAGGCGTGCTCCGTCAACGATGCTGGCATGGTCTTCTTTATCCAGGATCACAACATCATCCCGACCAATCAGTGCACTGACAGTACCAAGATTTGTCTGCATTCCAGTTGAAAAAACGATTGATGATTCTTTTCCGACCCATTCAGCGATTTCCCGTTCAAGCTGCTCATGCATGGCCAGAGTTCCATTCAAGAATCGCGAACCTGTACAACTTGTTCCAAAACGTTTGGTAGCTTCAATTGCCGCCTCGCGAACTTTCGGATGCGTGGTCAGTCCCAAATAGTTATTAGAACCACACATTATCAGCCGTTTTCCATTGAAAACGACCTCAGTTCCCTCATTTTCACTTAATGGAATGAAATAGGGATATACACCTCTTGCAATTGCCTCCCTTGCATCTGTGAAACTTCTGCATTTCTCAAATAGATCCATTTTTTTCCTCGAATAAAATAAATTTGGAGATTCGACAACTGTGCAAAATAAAAATAAAAACACAGTCGCTTGTCTCCCTAATGAATTTCTAACTTTCATTCAATAATTTACTCAAATTATACTTGCATTTACCTCTTCAATTTTCAGGTTTAATTTTCTTGTGCTATTATTAACCAAAATTCTTATTTCAATGGTGGAAACAATGGCATGGTTTGCAGGTGTCGAAGCTGGCGGAACAAAATTTAATTGTATCGTCGCAAGTGATCCAAAAAATATAGTTAATGAGATCAGAATTCCAACTACTACTCCTGAGGAGACACTTCCTAAAGTAATTCAATTCTTTCAAGAAACAGAAATATCCAAGGGAATCAAGTTATCTTCTATTGGTCTTGGTTTTTTTGGCCCAATATGCCTGGATAAAAGTCAGGAGCATTATGGATGGATCACTTCTACACCCAAATTAGCCTGGCGAAATACTCCAGTCGTTTCATATTTTCAAGAAAAGATGGACCTTCCAGTTTCCTTTGATACAGATGTAGCAGCTGCTGCACTTGGCGAGGGGAAATGGGGAAATGCCAGGAACTGCCGCGATTTCATCTACCTGACTGTTGGAACTGGAATAGGTGGTGGAATTATCTCGGACGGACACCCATTGCATGGAATGATTCATCCTGAAGTTGGTCACATGCTAATTCCGCACGACAGGATCAAAGATCCTTTCGATGGGGTCTGCCCATCACATAAAGATTGCCTTGAAGGACTTGCAAGCGGTCCCTCTATAAAGGCCAGGTGGGGACAACCAGCCGAAACATTATCGCCAGATCACCCTGCCTGGAGTATTGAATCGGATTACCTAGCTTACGCATTAGCAAATATGACACTATCTTACTCACCACAACGAATCATTCTCGGTGGTGGTGTGATGAAAATTCCAGGCCTTTTAGAAACGATACAAAAAAAGTTAGTTCAATTTCTTGGTGGATACGTACAAAGTGATTTAATTATTAATCACACAGAGGATTTCATCCAATTACCGGGCCTTGGTGATCGGGCCGGTGTACTTGGAGCTATCGCTTTAGCACAAACAAATTCATAAATCATTTTCGCTCAGTTCGCTCAACAAAATTTATTACTCCTGAGAGGTGCTACTATGCCAATTCCTGAATTCATTCTACAAAAATTAATCGTGCCGGGCAGCTTAAAAGAAACCGATTCTGGATTTGAATTCGTTCTGTTAAACACTTTTGCTTCTGCAACTATAAATAACTTTCAAGTTATGGTAGCAAATAATGAGATTTCTCCCTCTTCTATTACAATCATTCCATCAAATTCTGATCCATATTCAGGAAAAAGCATAAGCACTGAACAACCATTATACGCCCCGGTTGGTGAACAGATAACGATTAAAATTTCAAATTATTCTCTGGATGGGAATGTACAAATTTCTGCTGACACCAGAGAAATTGGCCATATCGAATTTTCTTTAGCCGATTCTAAAAAAATGAAAAGTAAAAAGGAAATTCGTCCTTCTTTCTATTCATTTTTCCAAAAACCGCTGCAGGCCAGTATTGAAGTGAATCTCGATCAACCACGGGGAGAGGCATCTCCATTTCTGCTTGGTCAATTTGTGGAACATCTCGAACGGTGTGTTTATGATGGCATCTGGACAAATGATGGCAAAGTCCTCCGGGAGGACACCTTAGAACTTTTGAAGAACTTGAAAATACCCATGATACGCTATCCGGGTGGTAATTTTGCCAGCGGATATCATTGGGAAGATGGAATTGGTCCAAAAAATGAAAGACCCGGCAGAACAGATAAAGCCTGGCTGGCAGAAGAGAGCAACCAGGTTGGAACGGATGAGTTTTTATCTTTCTGTGAAGAAATGGATATTGAACCTTATCTAGTTGTCAACGATGGCTCTGGAACCCCTGAAGAAGGAGCCAGGTGGGTCGCCTATTGCAATTCACCAGAGGCTAGCGAACAAGGCCAGAGAAGGTCAAAAAATGGGCATCCTCAACCTTACAATGTAAAATACTGGGGGATTGGTAATGAAGTCTGGGGTCAGTGGCAAATCGGCACGACTTCAGCAAAAGAATATGTGAAACGGATGAAGGAATTCGCCCATGCAATGAAAGCAGTTGATCCTTCGATCAAACTCATTTGCGTTGGAAACAATCCTTTGTCAGATGATCCCACTGACCCAAGAAATCTCTGGAATGATGAAGTTCTCAAAAGCTCCGAAGATTTTGATTTTCTTTCCTGGCATATCTATCAACCCGAACAAGAGTCTTGGAAGGAATCTTATGATCCAAAGGATCTTTTTGGATCTGTTTGTGCGGCGCCCATTGATTTTGAGAACATTATCAATCGTGTCCATAGCCAAATTCAGAATTCAAATGGGAAGAATAAAATCACACAATGCATCGATGAGTGGAATCTCTGGCTTCCTCCGCTCCCAGGCGCTAAAAGCATGCATCAAGTCACCTATACATTACGCGATTCCCTTTATGTAGCAGGGATCATCAACACCTTGTACAGGAACTTTGACAAAGTCGATATCGCCAACCTGGCACAACTAGTAAATGTACTGCCATTGATCAAGACAAATGATTCTTCTGCAATCGCCACCAGTATTTACTTTCCATTTGTTTTAGCGGCAGAATTGGAAGAGATGGTTTTACCCGTTAAGGTTGATTCACCAACTTATGACAGCTTTGAAATTGGAGCGAATGTACAAGCCCATAATAATGTTCCAGTCGTGGATGCAATAGCCACACAAAGTCAAGAAAAGGATGAATGTTCTATTTTGGTGATCAATCGCTCTGCAGAAAAACGGACCAAATTATCAATTACAATGGTAGGCGCATCTGGCTATTCGCAAATGTCGATAAAAGAAATTAGGGCATCCTCACCAGAAGCAGCTAACACATTTGAGCATCCTGAACAGGTAAAAATTCATTCAAAATCACCGAAAAAGTTCTCAGGAAAAATAAATACCATAAACCTTCCTCCCTCTTCTGTTGTATTAATTAAGTTATTTGATCCAAATCGAGAAGTATAGTATGCAAAAAGCACCCAAATTAACATTTTTTTGCGAATTAACATCTGAAGAACTTAGAAAGTTGTTTTCTACTCCAGGTCTGATAAAGCAATTACAGTCGATAAATGCGAATATCAGTATGGGCTTAAAAGACTTGTCGTCAGAACGCGCTGCCATCGTCAGGCAATTGACTCGATCTGGAATTCCAGTAACAGCATGGCTTCTTTTACCAGAAGATAAGGGTTATTGGACAAGCCTGGATACCGTTTCTGAGACGGTTAAAATGTATTGTAAGTTTAAAGAATGGACGATTCAAAATAAATTGCACTGGGCTGCAGTGGGACTGGACATTGAGCCTAGTAAAGATCGTATGCAGGCTTTTGGAGAAAACTGGTATAAAAGTATTCCTTCATTGCTATATCGAATTTCGTTAACTCGAAAATATTCAAGGCTTGAAAATGATCTACGCGCATTGATCAATAATATTCGCAGTGATGGATATGCCGTCGAAACGTATAATTTCCCATTTATTATCGATGAAGAACGTGCAGATTCACGAGTACTGGCAAAAGCATTGGGTACCCCTCCGCTCAATTCAGATCGTGATGTTTTGATGCTTTACTCCAGCTTTTTCCCTTCCATTGGGGACGCGGTTTTATGGAGTTATGCTCATCAAGCTGAAGGGATCGGTATTGGCAGTACAGGAGGCGGTGTAGAGTTGGATAGTGGTGAACCATTAGCAACGCTATCCTGGAATGACTTGCGGAGAGATCTGCTAATTGCCAGAAGTTTTTCCCCCAATATATATATTTTCAGTCTGGAAGGTTGTGTTGCTAATGACTATCTGGATCGCATAATAAAATTGGATTGGAATGGTTTTATCCAAATTCCGGAGAAAAAAGGGAAGATAATTTCTTGTCTCCGATCCATTTTACATACCTTCCTTTGGATCCTCTCACATCCCTTGGAAATTATCATACCATTTCTGATTATTAATCAATTATCCAAGAAGAAATAGGAAAACAAATGGCCCTAAATTGGGCCATTTGTTTATTTTCTTTGTCTTGCAAGATCAAGGGATTCAATTGCATGCCTGAGGTGGGGTATGACAATGCTGCCTCCTACCACCAGGGAAACATTTAGCGCATCGATGATCTCTTCATCAGTCCAACCCGCATTTACACATTGCAGGATGTGATAATCAATGCAATCATTACATCGGAGGACTGTTGAGGCAACTAACCCTAAAAGCTCTTTAGTTTTACCATCAAGAGCTGCATCATTATAGGCATTAGTATCAAGATTGAAGAATCTCTTAATTCCTAAATGATCGATTCCCAGGATTCTTTCATTCATCCTGGAGCGGTATTCCTCAAAATCATCCAGCCTTGTCTTTTCCATTCTACTTAATCCAATAACAGTTTTGTATCCGGTTTTGAAAGTTGAATACGCATTACTCTGCGGTTTCGAGCTTCTAGAGCTTCAAAATCACCAACAGCCTGTGCTCGTTCGAGCGTTGCGAATGTCAAATTTTCAGTTGGAATATCCAGATCTTCTTCAGCATCGGCCGTAATTTGAATAAATACTCCATTATCTGCACCGCCTTTATGGAGTTGACCGGTTGAATGAAGAAAACGAGGTCCAAATCCTAATGTCGTTGCAACGGAAAATGTTTCAAGGATCCACTTTCTCAGTTCAGTTAATTCCTTGCTGGTTTTCTCGTTGCGTGGAATATAGGCATTGATTGCCACAAAGTCATTCTTCTTTAAATTCGCTTTTAAATAAGTGTTTATTGCATTGCGAATGGATACTTTTTCGTTTATTGCAAATCCATTAGAGGTAAATAATTTATACTGACCAAACTGGCAGATCGGTTCATAATCTGCAACCTTGCCATCTTTATGATATCCTTCGATTTTCTTTACCGTTCTGGTCTTATTATCTTGAACGTCAGGTTGATCGAATGAATTTACCTTGAGAACCACACAGGCAATAGCAACGGCTACTTCCCACAAATAGAACTGTCCGCCTAGATCATACGCATCATTGACAGCAACTTCAATGACCGGAAGGCCATGAGCTGCTAGTTCAGAAACGAATTTCGAATTATCACCAGTGGATCTTATGTAGACAAATAACCGATCCTGGCCATATTTCTCCATTGATACTATTGGTTCCTGGGCAATCGGGACAATTCCTTTGCCCAATTTACCACTGCTTTCGGCAGTAAGCTGTTCCAACCAGGTTCCAAATGAATCCCAATCAGGATCGGTAATTATGCTAAGTTTGTCCTTCCCTTGTTTCCAGGCAGCTCCAATCACAGCACCTAACATAGCACCAGGGTTTGCTCCAAATGGGACCTCAGGTACGCATTGGTTCGCCATTTGCAGTGAATTCTTAATCAGCTTATTCAAGTCCATTCCAATTAATGCGGCTGGGACTAACCCAAAAGCGGTCAAAGCCGAATTTCTTCCACCTACCATTGGATCGCCGGCAAATATATACTGGAATTTCTTTTCTTGAGCAATTTTCTCGAGTTTTGTGCCCGGGTCAGTAATTGCAATAAAATGTTCTCCTGCCTTTTTTCCGAGTTTTTCTTCAGCTTTTGCCCAGAAGAAATCCATATAGGCATTTACTTCAGCTGTTCCACCGGATTTGCTGGAGACAATGTATACAGTTTTTTCTAATTCAGACCGATCAAAGGCATCCTTTACCTGTTTTGGATCGGTTGAATCCAGAATAGCAAGGTTCAATCCCTTTTTTTCAGTGCCAGGCATTTTGTCATTGATCAGACTCAGAACCTCTGGTGCTAAGGAGGAACCGCCCATGCCTAATAAGAGAACATGGGTGAAACCATGATCTGAATAATGCTTAAACGCATTTTCATACTCGCCTAATACTTCAGACTTCATCCAGGGGGCATTTAGCCAGTTGCATCGGATGCGAATTTCGGATTGACCTGTAGGATCATTTGTCCACAGAGTTGGATCAACCTCAAAGAGTCTTTTAACCGTTTGACCCTTTTCAAGGCTATTTACTTCATCAATAACCGATTTCTGTATGGCCCCTAATTTTTCTTTAGCATCTTTTACTTTTTCTTCGATAGAAGAAAGCAATGAAATGAATGCGTCATTAAATGACTTCACTCCTTCATCTTCCAATTCTTGTGTTACCTGGTCGATAGAAATTCCTATCGACTTAAGTGACAACAAGGCTTTCTTTGCTTCATCCAGACCTTTATCGACAGTCAATGAAGCTTTTCCATGATCTAGAAATGCTGCCAATGTCGCCGGTGGAATTGTATTTACTGTATCAGTTCCTACCAGTTCGTTTACATAAATCACATCAGGATAGGCTGCATTCTTGGTGCTTGTAGACGCCCAGAGAGGCCGTTGTAAACGGCCACCTTTTTCTAATATTTTTTTATATCGATCTGAGGTGAACGCCTGCTTAAAAATCTCATAAGCACATTTGACATTACTGATCGCTGTCTTACCAAGCAATTCTGCAGCAATCTTTCCATTACTGCCCTTCTCATCGACCAATAGTTGCAGCTTTGGATCGACCTTTGAGTCGACTCTCGAGACAAAGAAAGAAGCGACTGAAGCAATATTCTCAATCGGCAATCCATTCTTAATTCTGGATTCAAGACCTTTTAGATAAGCATCGATCACTTCTTGATACCGTTCCAACGAGAAGATCAGGGTAACATTTACATTAATCCCGGCTTCGATCGTCTTCTCAACTGCCAGGATTCCCTCTTTAGTGGCAGGAATCTTGATCATCAAATTTTCTCGATCAACCCGCGCCCAGAGTTCTTTTGCTTGCTTTATTGTTTCATTTGCATTGTGTGCCAGTAAAGGATTCACTTCAAGGCTGACATACCCATCCCCACCATTGGTCTCATCATAGAGAGGTCGGAAAAGATCTGCAGCATTGCGGATATCTTCAATTGCTAATTCCCAAAAAACTTCTTCCGCGCTCCAACCAGCCCACGCCATTGGAAGAAGTGCAGAATCATAATCAGTTGATTTTGCGATCGCATTCTGAAAAATACTTGGGTTTGAGGTTACTCCAAATATCTCTCGCCTATTGATCATACCGGCTAATTCGCCGGTCTTAAGCAATCTTCTCTGGATATTATCGTACCAGACAGATTGTCCTAATTGAAATAAAGCTTCTGAATTGTTCATAATGATTTCCCTATCCATATAGATATCCCGGTGGAACTCCACCGGGATTTATTTATTTCCCGTTCAATTGCCCGAATTTGGATTCCAGAGCAATGATCTTCCCTGTTCTCCTAAGGTGTCGTTCTTCACCGGTGAACTTTGCCTGAAGAAAACTTTTCACGATCTCTTTTGCCAACTCACCACCGATGATCCTACCACCCAGGCATAACGTATTCATATTGTCATGCTCAACACCCTGATGGGCAGAATAGGTATCGTGGCAAAGTCCTGCATAAATTCCTTTGATCTTATTAGCGGCAATCGAAGCGCCAACACCTGAACCACAAACAATTATGGCGCGATCAGCCTGACCATGTAGGATCGCCCTACCTGCTTTTTCAGCATAATCAGGATAATCAACCGGTTCCAGATCGTAGGTCCCCAGGTCTACTATTTCATTCCCAGTTTCCTGGATCGCTTCTATCACTTCATCTTTTAGCGGAAAACCCGCGTGATCACAGGCTAAAGCGATTTTCATCTTATTTTCCTAACATATTTTTGGCAGTAGCAATAACATTCTCTACAGTAAACCCAAATTTTTCAAAAAGGATTTTTGCAGGAGCAGAGGCTCCATACCCCTTCATGCAGATAGTCGTTCCTTCGCTGCCAGTAAATTTTTCCCATCCCTGAGATATTCCCATTTCTACAGCAATACGTTTCTTTATGCTTTTTGGGAAAACTGACTCTTTATATTGATCATCTGTTTCTTCAAATAATTCCCAGGATGGGAATGACACAACCCGTACGTTGATTCCCTCTTCAGCCAATTTCTTACCAGCTTCATAAATCAAACTGACTTCTGATCCGGAGGCCATCAGAATCAATTCCGGCTTTCCTTTACCAAGATCGGCGAGAACATAAGCACCTTTTTGAAGTCCAACTTCAGAAGCAACTTCAGTACGATCCAAGGTCGGCAGGTTCTGTCTGGTCAAAGCCAACAATGTCGGATTATGGCGTTTCTTAATGGCTACTCGCCAGGCCTCTTTGGTCTCATTTGCATCACCTGGACGAATGACTATCAAATTTGGAATCGCACGTAAAGCAGCCAGGTGTTCCACCGGTTGATGTGTCGGGCCGTCTTCACCAAGACCAATGCTGTCGTGGGTCATGATCCAAATACTTCCCATGTGAGACAGTGCACCAACTCTGATCGCACCACGCATATAATCTGTAAAAACCAGGAAGGTGGCGCCAAATGGGATCACTCCTTTATGACAAACCAATCCATTGACAATGGAACCCATAACATGTTCGCGGACACCAAAGTGCAAATAACGGCCAATATGATTTTCAGGTTGGAAAGCGGTGGATTCTTTAATCCAGGTATTGTTCGATGGAGTAAGGTCCGCGGATCCTCCCATAAGCTCAGGCAAAACACCGGCTACTGCATTTAGTACATTACCTGAGGCAACTCTTGTTGCCATGCCCTTCGGATCCGCTGGGAACTCAGGTAAGGCTGCTTCCCAATTTTTTGGGAGTTCTCCATTCATCCTGCGTTCAAACTCAGATGCTTCAACAGGAAATGCTTTCTTATATTGTTCAAAGGACTCTTTCCAGGAAATCTCTTTCTTTTCTCCCTGGGCTGCAAGGTTTTTAAAGAATTCCGCAACGTCTTCCGGGACATAGAAACGTGGTTCTTCCGGCCAGCCAAGTTTCTTTTTTGCGCCATTCAATTCTTCGTCTCCTGGCGGTTCTCCATGAGCCTTTGAAGTGTCCTGTCTTGTCGGTAAACCATAACCAATGTGAGTCCGGCAGATGATGATTGAAGGTCTTGGATCTACTTTCGCTTTCTTTATTGCTTCATCGATTTCATCTACATTATTGCCATCAGCTACGTGCAAGACTTGCCAACCATAGGCTTCAAACCGCTTGCCCCGATCTTCAGTGAACGAAATATCTGTTGGCCCATCGATACTGATCCGGTTGTCATCATATAAATAGATCAGTTTTCCCAATTGAAGATGTCCGGCCAATGAAGCCGCTTCCGACGTGACACCTTCCATTAAGTCACCATCAGTCACGATAGCATACACAAAATGATCAATAATAGAATGATCAGGTTTATTAAATTCAGCAGCCAAATGAGCTTCGGCAATTGCCATTCCTACGCCATTTGCAAATCCCTGCCCCAAAGGACCGGTTGTTGTTTCAACCCCTTTTGTCCAGCCATATTCAGGATGCCCCGGGGTTAAGCTTCCCCACTGGCGAAAGTTTTTCAGGTCTTCTAAAGTCAAACCATATCCGGTCAAATATAAAAGGCTGTAAAGCAGCATTGATCCATGTCCACCGGAAAGAACGAACCGGTCTCTATCTGCCCAGTCAGGATTTTGTGAATTAAATTTAAGATGTCGCGTCCAGATCGTATAAGCGATGGCAGCCGTTCCCATTGGTAAACCTGGATGCCCGGAGTTGGCTTTCTGTACTCCATCCACAGCCAGGAAACGGATTGTATTGATAGATCTGGATTCTAAATCGCTCATCATAGATATTCCCTTTCAATTAAATTTGAGTAATTTTACCACGATGAAGAAAAGTAATTGAAATTTCAATCAAATTTAGACCAAAATATATATTGACATTTCCTCTCCAATTAGTTATTATTTATGCATCCCCTCCCATAGGGGGGTGGGTTGTAAAGGAAGCAAAGTATGAAAAATGCAAATGCATTGGATCGTTTAAAAACCATAGAAGGCCATATTCGTGGAGTTGAACGAATGGTTGAAAATGGTGAATACTGCATCGACATCATCCGCCAAATTCAGGCAGTTCAAGCGGCATTGAATAAGGTCAGTATCACCATTCTGGATAACCACCTGAATACCTGTCTGGTAACAGCAGTAAGAGGGGAAGATCCGAATGAAAGAGAAAGAGTTCTAAAAGAAATTGCTGAAATTTATGAAACTGCCACAAAAGTATAAAGGAGAAAAAATGAAAACTGTTACTTATCACGTCCCAGGAATCAACTGCAATCACTGTGTTCATACCATTAACTCTGAACTATCAGAGATGGATGGAATCTCGGAGGTCAAAGCGGATCTTCCCACGAAAAATGTAACCATTTCCTTTGACCAGCCGGCAGATGAAGAAAAAATACAATCTCTACTTGCAGAGATCAATTACCCGGTAGAGAAATAGTTTATCAAAAAGAAGTAAAAAAATGACAGAAAATAAACAGGCAATCCTCCCGATCACAGGAATGACATGCGCAAATTGTGTAGCCACCATAGAGCGAAATGTCAAAAAATTACCCGGTGTTCAAACGACAGTAGTAAATTTGTCCTCTGAAAGAGCAGTGATAGATTTTGATCCAAACTTGATTTCTCTGAATGGGATAATTGATCGAATTGAAAAAGCGGGTTATGGGATTGCATCTGGTGAAATTGAAATACAACTTAAACATCTCTCGGATAACAGTGACGCTGTTCGGCTTGAGAAATACCTCCAAAAAATTGATGGAGTGACAGCAGCTACCGTAAATGTAGCTGCTGAAAAGGTTGCTGTAAAATTTATTCCGACATTAATCTCAGAAAAAGACATTCAAAACTCGATAATGTCCCAGGGATTTGATCTGCTGGTATCCATAAATGCATTATCTGAGGATATTGAGGCAGCAGCCAGGAAAAGAGAAATTGACAATCAACGCCATCTCCTAATTGTTGGATTGATATTTACAATTCCCTTATTCACACTGACCATGCTTTCAGACTTCAATGTCCTTCCCATGGAATGGGCTCATACCTACTGGTTCAAAATAGTTTCTTTAGTTTTGGCCACCCCCGTACAATTCTATGTCGGATGGCAATACTATATTGGAGCGTATAAAGCGCTAAGAAATCGTTCTGCAAATATGGATGTATTGATTGCCTTGGGTTCATCTGTTGCATACATATATTCTCTTCCGGTAGTCTTTGGTTTCCTCTCTTCCCATATGTATTTTGAAACCTCGGCCGTGATCATTACCCTGGTAAAGTTGGGTAAATATCTTGAGGCAAAGGCCAAAGGAAGCACTTCGGATGCGATCAAGAAATTAATGGCACTTCAGGTAAAAAATGCCAAAGTTCTCAGAAACGGTCAGGAAATTCAGGTTCCAATTGAAGATGTTGTAAAGGGTGACCTGCTCCTGATTAAGCCGGGCGAGAAATTCCCTGTGGATGGAATTATCGAAGAAGGCCAAACTTCTGTCGATGAATCCATGCTTACAGGAGAATCGCTGCCAGTTGAAAAAACAGTTGGAGATACAGTAGCCGGATCCACTTTAAACCAACTGGGGGCAGTCAGACTTCGGGCTACGCATGTAGGCAAGGAAACCATGCTTGCGCAAATTGTAAAGCTGGTTGAGGATGCACAGGGAAGTAAGGCACCCATTCAAAAATTGGCAGACCGTGTTTCTTCAGTGTTTGTTCCACTTGTCCTTGGGATCTCAGCTCTGACATTTCTTCTCTGGTTTTTCTTTGCACCCCCCTCAACCGAAATTTCTTCTTTAACTCGTGCATTAATCAACGCCGTTGCAGTTCTTGTTGTTGCCTGCCCCTGTGCGATGGGCCTGGCAACCCCAACTGCGATCATGGTTGGTACTGGAAAAGGTGCACAAAACGGTATCCTATTCCGAACAAGTGATGCCCTTGAACAAGCCAAAAAAGTTGATCTAATTGTCCTTGATAAAACCGGAACTATTACACGCGGGCAACCTTCAGTTACAGATATTTTGATTTATCAACCAGATCTTTCAAAAGACCGACTATTACAATTAACTGGCAGTATCGAAAGTAAAAGCGAACACCCTGTAGCCACCTCAATCGTTATCGAATTTGAAAAACTTGACCTTCCTTTATTAGATTCAACAAGTTTTTCCGCGATTCCTGGCGGAGGAGTAAAGGCGATAATAGATGGCCATCAAATCATTATCGGCAATAAAAAATTGCTTGAACAGCAGAATATCATAATAAGTGCAGCAGTAAATGATATCTTCAAATATCAGGATCAAGGAAAAACCGTTTTGCTGGTATCAATCGATGGCAAACTATCTGCCTTATTCGCCATTGCGGATACAATAAAAGAAAGCTCACAAAAAGCGATTAAAGAAATAAAGGTTATGGGCTTTGAAGTGGCAATGTTGACAGGGGATAATCCACAAACCGCCAAATCGATCGCTGACCAGGTTGGAATTTCCAGGATCATCGCAGATGTTCTTCCTGATGGAAAAGCGGATGAGATCATCAAACTTCAAAAAGAAGGTCATAAAGTTGCAATGGTTGGCGACGGTATCAACGACGCCCCTGCGCTGGCACAGGCTGACCTCGGAATATCCATTGGTACAGGTACAGATGTTGCGATTGCTGCCGCACCGGTAACTTTGATCAATGGAGATCTTCTGGGAGTTGTAAAAGCAATTCGTTTATCTGAACGAACAATTAAAACCATCAAACAAAACCTTTTCTGGGCTTTCTTCTACAATATCATTCTGATCCCAGCAGCAGCACTTGGTTTCCTCAATCCCATGATTTCTGCGGGAGCGATGGCCTTTAGTAGTGTCTTCGTAGTAACAAACAGCTTAAGGTTAAGAAGATTAAAATTATAGTGATTTTCTGGTTTTCCATTGTCAAATAAAATAAATGGCACTATAATTTGGATCGTTGTTCGGGGCGTGGCGCAGCCCGGCTAGCGCGCTTGCATGGGGTGCAAGAGGTCGGAGGTTCAAATCCTCTCGCCCCGACTACAGTAAGATAAGACAGGTCACGGGCACCTGTCTTTTTGTTTTAACCATACTGGTCGGAGTTTCCCCATCCAGGGACAGGCAAATCCGCTCGCCCCGACTTCAGTAAGATAAGACAGGTTACGGGCACCTGTCTTTTTGTTTTAATCACATCGGTCATAGTTTCCCCATCCAGGGACAGGCAAATCCGCTCGCCCCGACTTCAGTAAGATAAGACAGGTTACGGGCACCTGTCTTTTTGTTTTAATCACATCGGTCATAGTTTCCCCATCCAGGGACAAGCAAATCCTCAAAATTTATTTAAAATATTTGTTGTAATAATAATTTGCTAAAAACCAAGCTAAAAACAAAAAAAGAGCTAAGCTCTGAAATCACAAAGCTTAGCTCTTTTTCTAAACATCCATTATGCCAACACAAAATATAATGCAGACCAACGGCTTTGATCCTATAATTTCATAATCATTTCCAGAATCGCTTTTGCTGCGATGTCCGGACCAGATCGCTCCATTCCCGGAACACCCAATTGAGTTCGCAATTGACCAACATAAAGGCCTTTTTTAAACATCTGTGTGAAATAGTTATCAGAGATCACGTCATATAAATCAGGATATTGCTGAGGACCAAATACATTAGCGAAATAAGTTCCCACGATCCCTGATGTATCTGTTGTACCCTTGCTCATTACTCTTCCTGATTTGAAGACTTCTAATGCTACATCTTTATCATTGAACCTATCAATCACTGGATGATTCTCATCAACCTTCTCATAATTATTTGCATAAAGGACAAAATCGACCTTTGTTCCCCGGGTAACTTTCTCATATGTAGTAACTGGCAATACTACCCTGGCATTAACCTGGTTTGCGTTCATAATGATAGCCCGATCGATTTGTCCAAAAGCGTAACCAGGCTGCAGGTCATCTAACCGAACAAAAGCTCCGGTTTCAGTCCCAAAACCAAGAATATCTCCATCCTCACCAATTTTTAGTGACCCCATATCATCAGCAATGATTGAGATATCTTCAATTTCTTGACCACCTAGTGAGCGCATCGCCTCTAATGTTTCTGACTTGCCTGCTCCCGTATCTCCCATGATCAAGAAATTGTACTGTCCTTTGCCACGGATCTTCAATTGGAACATGGCTCCGTGATAAGGCATGATGCCCATCTTCATCATTTTGATATTATGTAAAGTTAATGTCATTTTTTTCAGGTATCCGAAATATCCCATTTCTTTACCTTCCGGAATAATCCCGATCAATGTACCTGTTTCATCATCATCAAAGAAATACGTTTTATTATTGAGTTCGGGCTCTAATTGATCTAATGGGGCTCCAAAGAACATAATGGCATCTGGTTTTTGTTTAAGATCATCTTCATCCGCCATTTCAAATAAATTACATAAGGCAAAACTTAGCTCAAAAAGCTCCAAAGAAAAATAAACCATGATCAGCAGCTCTCCGACTTTGGCCGGATAACATAACCATTTGCTTTTATCAACACAAAACTTATTTAATGGGTTATTGGCTACACGCTCAAAAAATCCTACACGTTTGTTTGAGGTCGTCTTAAAGATCAATGGCGGATAGATCAAGACCTGACGGATAATAGGAATCTCTTTAGTGACCCTATTGATAATAGGATCAAAATCAACGGTTTTTGTTTCTGTAATTGCGGCAATTTCTGCACCAGCACTAACCTGTCGATAGATCCTCGGATGATCACCAGTAATGTTTGCTTGAATATCGCGATAAGTACTGCGGACCAGGTTGGTTAAATGTTCAATCGTACGATTAAATGTCCGATAAGGTCGATTTTCAAATCCCTCACCATTTGATTCGCTAATAATTAATCGTTGGAAATGCCGCCAATAGTTGTATAGCTGTTCTACAAATGTGTTAAATAATGCTTTATCAATGAAATACTTACTCGATCCATCAACTACCTTTTCGACAAGGTTGGCTGGAAGGCGGGTTAAATAGATAAGCGTTTCGTTCAATCGAGTTATCTCATCATCAGCGATATTTTTTGTCTGAAATATTTCCATTAATGGGGAATTCTTCGAATTTAATCCATTGATAAAATGAGTCAAAATTCGTAGAAATTGTTCACTGGATAAAAGTTCTTCAGGGGTATCGCAAATGCGATCCCGAAGCCGTAATACTATCTTTCCATCGATCATTTGAAACTCAGTACTATCCATAATACCCTCCGAATTCAACTATTTTATATCATTTTTAAGCCAATGGATAAAAAAATGAACCCCAGTTTTTTTTACTGGGGTTCAAAGTATTTATTGTTTCAGGATATCAATTGCATTCTTTATCCTTTTTAGCACTTCCTCTCGCCCAATAATTTCCATACTCTCAAAAAGCGGCGGACTCACCTTCTGTCCGGTAACGGCAACTCGGAGAATTCCAAAAAGCTGCCCTACGCTCAAGCCTAACTTTTCTGCCAACTCTCGCATAGGAGGTTCCACTACATTCAAATCTAAAGTTTGAAAACTCGAAAGTAATTGGTAAGCCGATTCAGCTGCTTGTGCAGATTGCTCAGCTGTTAATCCCTTAGCAATCAATTCGTCAAATTTTGGTTCCACAGTCTCTTTAAAGAAGAATCCTGCCATATCCACAGCATCATCAAGTGTGCCTAGACGCTCTTTAATCAATGGGGCGATGCTTAATAACGTCTCCCTGTTTGTCTTAATCCCTTTCTCTTCAAAGAAAGGTGCAACCCTGTCAGCAAGGTCTTGATCATCTAATGAACGAATATGAAGTCCGTTAAAATGGTCAAACTTCGTAAAGTTAATTGCTGCCGGTGCTGGATTTAAGTGTTTCAAATTGAATTTTTCAACCAGTTCAGGCAGTTTGAAAAATTCAGTATGGTCATCATAACTCCATCCCATTAGTGAGGTCCAGTTGACCACTGCTTCTGGAAGGTAACCTAATTGCTTTAGTTCTTTAATAAAGATCGAATACCCATCTTTGATCAATTCAGCAGATTCGCGCTTGCTCATTTTTCCTTTTCCACTTGGTTTTAGGAACACAGAAAGATGAACGAATTCCGGTTCTTCCCAACCAAAAGCACGATAAAGCAGAGCGTGGAGAGGAAAAGTAGGCAGCCATTCAGAACCGCGGATCACATGTGTAATTTTCATTAAATGGTCATCTACCATGGCAGCCAAATGATATAGAGCCCATCCATCAGATTTGACCAAAATATAATCATCTAATGTATGATTTTCAACTGTGATCTCGCCGCGCATAACATCACGAACAGTTGTGGATCCTTCTTTTGGAGTCCTAAAGCGGATCACATATTTTTCACCATTCTTGATTTTTTCTTCAGCTTCTTCTCTCGACAAATTTCGACAAGTGCCATCGTAATGAGGGGGCTCTTTTCGTTTTTGTTGATCTTCACGTACTTTAGACAACCGATCGGGTGTGCAAAAACAATAATATGCATTTCCAGAATCGATCAATTCTTTTGCGTACTTTTGATAGATTTCTTTCCTTTCACTCTGCCGATATGGTCCATATGGACCACCCTTGTCTGGCCCCTCATCCCATTCCAGACCTAACCAACGCAGTCCATCCATCAATTCCTGTTCAGCACCAGGAACATATCTTTTTGTATCAGTATCTTCAATACGTAGAACAAACTGACCACCAGTTTGACGAGCCAATAAATAATCGTATAATGCAGTTCTCGCACTACCTAAATGCATATGCCCTGTTGGAGACGGAGCAAAACGTACACGTACAGGAGTTGTTTGCGGCATATAAGAATCCTTTAACTTTCAAACATTTTTCTGCGTGAAACCACGCTTTCGATCAAACCAATACCTAATAATAAAGAAACCAGGGAAGTTCCACCATAGCTAATAAATGGTAATGTTAATCCGGTAACCGGAATGACATTTAAGTTTACACCAATATTTACAATTGTCTGGAAGAAAATTAATGTAGCAAACCCATAAGCGATCATTGACCCATAAACATCTGATGCAAGTCTTGCTGCCCGAATACAACGAAGTATCACAAATACCAGTAAACAAATGATGCCCACTGTGCCTATGAAACCAAATTCATTTGCCATTGCGGAAAAAATATAGTCAGTCTGTCGCACTTGAAGAAAACGTAATTGTACCTGGGTTCCATGCCCATAACCCTGGCCCCAGAATCCACCAGAACCTATAGAGATTAATGCCTGTTGAACGTTATAAGCATTACCGTGTGTAGCTGTTGAATCCGGAAACAGGAAACTTAATATTCTTTGCTGTTGGTAAGGTTGTAAGAATGGAAATGCGGCAATAAATAATGCAATTGCAGAACCTCCAAAAGCAAATATATATTTTATTGGCAGTCCATTGATCCAGATCATTGAGAACCAGATTACAAAGATCAAAATTGAATTACTAAGATTTGGCTGCAGCAAGATCCAGACGACCACCCCTAACACTAAAGCCAGGCTTTTTGCAACCCACTTAATATTCTTAGGTTCTTTATCGGATTTTTCAAAATATTCAGCCAGAATCAGAATGATCACAATTTTTGCTACTTCTGATGGTTGAACAGTGGCAAAGCCAACGTCCAACCATCTTTGAGCGCCAAAACTACTTTGTCCAAGGACTAAAATTGTGATCAATAAAATTAATGTAATCGCATAAAGCCATTTTGAAAAGCTTTTCCAATAACGGTAATCCACCACTGTCGTTAATATTAACAAGACAATTCCAACTACCAGAAATTCCGCCTGGCGTTTTGCTAACCCTGCAAGGTTTACATTTCCAGCAACAGCAGACCGGATCATTACCACCCCAAAAATACTGAGGAATAAAACCGCTGCTAATAACCAGAAATCAAAGTTACGCCAGATACCACGCTTAAACATTCTTCTTACCCAATATTTCTCTTTCTAGAAGAGGCTATAGGAATATCCGCTGTTAATTTTTGTTCTCGACCATCCTGATTGATAGTGATACGAACCGCTTTTTCATCAATTTCAACATGCCTAGAAATGACCTCAAGTAATTCATTTTTCATCTTCTCCAGTTCATCTGGAGTCAATTCTGTGCGGTCGTGAATCAACACAAGCTTTAACCTTTCCTTGGCATCTTGCGCGCTTTGTTTTTTATTCGTAACTTGTTTCATCCAGTCAGCCATATTTTCCCAATTCCTTAATTCGCCCTAAATAGCCGAGAAAATAGATCGTCTTTTGCATCTAGATCAAGGAAAGGCACATCGTTTCCTTTTAATCTCGACGCAATATTGTTAAAGGCTATTCCTGCCTTTGACTTTGGCTCAAATGCAACCGGCTGTCCTCGATTTGTACTGATGATCACATTATCGTCATCTGGAATAATCCCAATCAATTTTATTGCCAGCAACTCTACAACATCATCCGCAGAAAGCATATCTCCGCGCTTGATGAGATTCTGATTAACCCGATTAATGATCAATTTTGCCGGGCCTTTTTCTTCTGCTTCGATCAAACCAATTATTCGATCGGCATCGCGTACGGCAGAAACTTCAGGGTTTGTTACCACAAGCACTTCATCTGCAGGAGCAATTGTATTGCGGAATCCTCGTTCAATTCCTGCAGGGGAATCAATAAGGATCCAATCGACCTCTTCCTTCAATTCATTACACAATTTCACCATATCACTGGGTGAAACTGCTGATTTATCTCTCGTTTGCGCTGCAGGGATCAAATACAGTTCTTCCAACCTTTTATCTTTGATCATAGCCTGTCTCAGACGACAACGGCCTTCGATAACATCCACCAGGTCATAGACAATACGGTTTTCAAGCCCTAGAACGACATCCAGATTTCTCAATCCGATATCGCCATCGATACAACAGACCTTTTGTCCAGTATTCGCCAATGCGACAGCTAAATTTGCTGTCGTGGTAGTTTTACCTACCCCACCTTTCCCTGAAGTGATCGTAACTACAGTAGCACTCATAAAACTCCTCGATGATTTCTCAAATTTTCCCAGCCTTCAATGATAATCTCATTATTTTGTAACCGAGCAATTTCCGGCTGCTTCTTTTTTTTCTTCTCAATTGGTGCCGCAGATATTTGGTTTATCATCAGATTAGTCGGCTCCAAAACTAAAGCCATTACTTTAGCTGAAGAATTTCCATCTGCTCCAGCATGTACTGAACCAGACATCCTTCCTAGAACCATAATGTTGCCGCCGCTAATTATTTCCGCACCCGGATTTACATCGCCAACAACTACAACATGACATTTTGTTTCGATTTTATATCCAGCTCTCAAGTTTTTCTCTATCCAGACTGCAGATTCACCCTCAAAAATCGAATTGTCAGTTTTTTCTTTCCCTCTTTGAGTTTTTGTTCCAAGTTCAACCGAAAGACCCAATAGTCTGGCAGTTTGAAGTGTTGTTTCTGATTGACTTAATATTGCCCACAGTGTGATTTCCCGTTTAGAAAGCAAATCTCTTAACTTACTGAGTTCTAAGGATTTTATTGACAATTCGCCAATATCTAAAGCAATCCGAGCTCCCTTAAAGAAATCTGGTGATTCATCAATCTTAGAAATTAATAATTCGCTGGCTTTTTTCCAGGTTGTATCTGAAATAGTTACCAATAGCCCCTGGCTAATTCCTTTGAACTGAATAAAGTTTTCGGCCAAATTATTATCCAATCCTACCAGTTTGAGGTACCGTTTGCAGTATCCGCTGCTTTTAATTCAAAATAAGCCTGCATCACTTTTTCTACGATCGGAGCAGCTACGCTTGCACCTTCGCCGCCATTATAAACGAATGCAACTACTACAATTTCTGGGTTGTCATAAGGCGCATATCCTACATACCAGGAATGTGTCGGCCAGCTATTTGTTACACATAACCCTTTTGCTTGAGCGACATCATCACAATATTCAGCTGTACCTGTTTTACCAGCAGAGGGAATACTTAAATCAGTAAATACCTTGCTCGCTGTTCCACTCACAACAACTTCTCGTAAACCTGCTTGTAATTCCTTGATATTTGCAATATCTACGGTTTTTGTTTCAGATGTTGGATTTCCACTTTTATCAAGAATATTGATCTTTGGGTCCTTAGTAATATCCCATTTTAACGTAGGTTCAAATGCTTTTACAACATTTCCTTCCGAATCATCAATTTCTTTTATGATTGTCGGTTGAACAAATTTCCCATCGTTTGCAATGATTGCCATTGAATCGAGAACCTGAATTGGGGTTGCCAAAACGTACCCCTGGCCAATTGTAGCAATGTAAGTATCTCCCAAAGACCAATTTTCAGTTTGATTAATCCGTTTCCAGGTTGGGTCCGGGATCAACCCGTCGGCCTCACCTGGCAGTTCTACACCTGAAGTTTGATCATAACCAAGGGCTTTTGCATACTCAGAAAGCCTCCAGGCTCCAAGCCCGCCATTAGGTACCTCATCTTCAAACCCGCCCCCGATTTTATAAAAATAAACATCATCAGAAAGCGAAACGCCTTTAATAAAATCGCACATTCCATGACCATTTCGATCATAACTGGCATATTCTCTCACAGAACCGGGTTCATTAGGAGAATAAGTATTAACAACAGTGATGGAACCAGGACATGCAATTTCTTGTTCAGGTGTTATAACATTTTCATTTAGAGCACCTAATGCAGGCGCAAGTTTGAAAACTGACCCCGGAGCGGCTTCAGCTGAGATTGCATGGTTTAACAAAGGTTTTAGTGGATCTTTACTTAATTGATTGTAATAGTATGCAGGAATCTCCCTGGACATACGGTTGTTCTCATAGGTAGGTTCAGATACCATTGCCAGGATCTGCCCGGTTTTTGGGTTCATGGCAATTACGACCCCATTTTGAGAATGGATTTTTCCCAGGTAGGTATTCCAATAATCCATCTCAGCTTTTAAGGCACTTTTAGCTGCACTTTGAAGCCGGGTATCTATCGTTAATACAACATTATCTCCCGGCACGGGTGTAATGGGAGTCTCCAAATTCCGGATCTGTTTTCCTGCATTATCCACTTCGACTACTCTGGTACCGTTTTTTCCAAGCAAATATCCATCCAAAGATAACTCAGCGCCAGCCAGACCTACTTTATCTGTACCGGCAACAAATCCTTTACTCGCATAAATGGATTTATTCTCTGCAGTAATTGGCCCCAGAAAGCCTACGATCTCTGCTGTTGTATATCCAGTTTGATACTCACGCACTGGTGAGACCTCTATGGTTACTCCAGGCCATGTACTTCCCTTTTCAGAAATGATCATCGCATTTTTTTCTTCAATGTCACATTTAATCTTTACTGCTGTATAAGGGGCATTTGTTTCGCCAATTTCAACAATTTCTTTAATTCCAAAATCTGTATTACATTCAGCAAATAATTTCGCTGTTTCATCTGTGACCTCACCATTTGATACTGGTACTTTGATCAATTCCGATAGTCCACGAAATATTTCTTCCTGCGCACCAGCGTCGGAGGGCAGATTTGCTGGGATGATAGCCACATCATACGAAGGAGCATTTTCTGCCAGCACATAACCATTACGATCCAGGATCTTTCCCCTTAATGTAGAGTCGCTAATATTCTTTGTACGGTTTTCATCAGCAACTTCAGTATATGAGTTACCTTCTATCACTTGATAGACAAATAGTTTAAATCCATAAAAAGCGAATATGGCAATAATTATCGCAATAAATACAGTGTAACGAAATCTCTTCGATTGAAAATTAAAACTGCCTGTTGCTTTCATTCTTCTTTACCTATAGGATAGACCCATTGTGCCATATCATTAACAACAACGTAAACCGGTATCGCAAGCAACAGGTCAAGAAAAACTGAAGGAACAATCACATATTTTATTGATTGTGAAATATTAATTGCTGAATCATGGAAGATCAATACACCCATTTGAGCCAACATACCTATAATGCTTGAAATGAACACGACAAAAATCAATGCAATTAACGGATTTTGCCAAAAATGTCTATTCATAAATCTACTGATAATTGCAACGGAAAGATATGTAACAGTCCAAACATACCATGGTAGAGAAGAAACAAAACTCATGAGCAAAATTACAAAAATCGCACCGAACCACACATTTTTTCCTTGCTTTTGCAATCCCCAACTGGCCAGCCATAATAACAAAAGGTCAACAGTCCCATTAAACAACGGAAGCTGACGCACAATAACCATTTGTAGAATCAATAGCAATACTAATATGGGGTAAAACAAAAGTTCTGCCATATCACTCTGTCGTATTTTCCAATGGGGCGATATTAACTGGCGTGAAGTTCGTGATAATCAACACAGCTTTTAAATTTGCGAAATCTACTACAGGTTGAACGGTGGCACTTTGAAATAGGTCATTTTCCGACTTTGTAGGAGAAAGTATCTGACCAACAACAATATCTGCTGGATAAGTACCCCCTAACCCATTAGTAATGGCAAGATCACCTTCTGTCAGATCAATATTAGTAGAGACTTTTCCCAGGCTCAAATCGCCAGTTACCGACCCTGTGATTTGCCCATCAATTTTCGCTTGATTTAGGGAAATATTTACTACAGAACCAACATCTGTGATCAACTGAATACGAGCAGCAGTTGCAGTTACTGCGTCAATTTTTCCAACAAGCCCCTGATCGGTCACCACAGGCATTCCTGCTCGAATACCATCATCAGACCCATGATCAATAATTAAATAACTTAAGAATGGACTTGGATCCCGTCCTATCACAGAGGCGGCCACATATTTTTTCTCTGGACTGGTGCGGGCGTAATTTAATAATGCATAGAGAATTTCTGTATTGCTAAGTTCTTGTTGTAGTTCAAGAATTTGAGTTTGTAATTGTGAAACCTGATTCTGTAAAGCAGTATTTTGTTGCCTTAGAGTGTATACATCTCTAGGTACAGTGAAAAAATCATATACAGCCATGTATCTTTGCGATATCCAGGTTTGAACAGATACAAAAGGCGTTGCTGCTTTTCCAATTATGATATTTAAATAACCACTCAAGGCTAGCAAAATGATACCAATTGCTAACAAAACAACTGTAAAAACCAGCCATTGCCTGGTAGTAATTTTTTTCATTTGGTTTAAGATGAGTTTCTATTATTAGCTATGAATCTGATCCAGATCAACGATAAATCGATCATAAATGGATGGATTTTCTAGCACAATTCCTGTTCCTAAAGCAACACATGTCATTGGATCATCTGCCAACCACACTCGCAGATTTAATTCATCGCGCAACCTTGGAACAAGGCCTAAAATCTGAGAGCCACCACCTGCAAGACAAACGCCATTATCAAGCAAGTCAGATACAATTTCTGGTGGAACCTCATCCAGAGCATCACGAATCGTATCTACAATGATCTGGATTGAATTCGACATCGCTTCACGAATTTCTATTGAGGAAACTTCGATGGAACCCGGTAAACCGGTGATCAAATTTCTACCGCGAGCAACAGCAGTTAATTCGGTTTGTAAAGGATATGCTGAGCCAATCTGAATTTTTATCTGTTCAGCCATTCTCTCGCCAATTAACAAATTGTATTTTTTTCTCAGATATTGAATGATATCTTCATCCAATTCATCGCCGGCTACCCTTAATGATCTTGAAACAACAACATCACCCATAGAAAGAACTGCAATTTCGGTAGTTCCACCACCGATATCAACGATCATTGATCCCTTTACATCATTAACCGGTAAACCTGCACCCAACGCCGCAGCGCGTGGCTCTTCTATTAAATATACTTCACGCGCACCCGCAGCCATTGCAGCATCATAAACAGCATGTTTCTCGACCTGAGTAGCCCCCGAGGGAATGCCAATTGCTACCTTTGGTCTTGGCATTGGAACAATCGTTTGTTGAAACACTTTCCCGATAAAATATTCCAGCATAGACTTGGTAATTTCGAACTCAGAAATTACTCCATCCCGTAAAGGTCTTATCGCGACATAATTTACGGGTGTTCTTCCTACCATTTCTTTGGCAGCAGCACCCACAGCATAAGTTTCATGGGTTCTTTTATTTATAACCACCCATGAGGGTTCATTAATAACAATACCTTTACCTCTGACATTCACCAGAGTATTAGCGGTACCAAGATCAATTCCGATGTCTAATGAGAATAAACCCATTAACCAATTTAAAGGATTGGCTACCAACTTGAGCTCCTGATTATCTAAATAATATAACTAAAAAATTATACCATATCGGTATTGTCAAGCTTTACAAACTATTAAATAAAGAACCAGGCGATACCCCACCTGGTTCTTTATTTCACTAGAAATTAATTATCCCTGCAAGTATTGATCAAGGGCTTCTTTACTTATACGATAAGCATTTCCAATTTTCTTTGCTTTTAATTCGCCTGCATTAATAGCTGCCATGACATCTTCTTCACTGACACGTAAAACAGTGGCAGCTTCTGATGGAGTCATTACTGATGGGGTTGAATTGGCCGCACCAGCAGTAGAAGCAGATTGTTGAGCATTTTGATTTTGCCCAATTCCTTGCAAAGATTGATTGAGGACATTCCCTATTCCTAGGCCAGCGCCAATTCCAGCTGTCAGACCAGCGCCTCCATTGGGATTTTTGGCAGCATCACGCATGGCGTCAGCAGCCTGAAGCTGAGCGTATGTTGTCATGTCTAACATACCCATCGACCGAAGTTCATCAACAGATTTTTCTGAGGGTTTGATATTGCTAATATAGAAGGATTTTAAGGTCAAGCCTAACGCTTCAAAATCTTCGTTTGCTTTTACCCGAACTGCTGTACCAAGTTCTTCAGTTAGGGCAAGTAATTCCAATACATTTTTCTTTCCACCAGTTTCTGAGAGAACATCTTGAATTTTAGATAAAAGCATTAAGCGTAGGCGGTCTTCAATTTCCGCCATGCGATAGGATGATTTTGCTCCAACAATTTGATTCAAGAACTGCTGAGGATTTGAGATTTGAAAGCTATATGTTCCATAACCGGTAAGTAATGCCATCCCGAGCCCAATACCAGAATTCTTAACCAGAATTGGTTGAGCAGTCCCCCATTTTCGATCAGGGAACTCTTTTGTTGTCACATAATAAACTTCAGCGGTAAAGGGTGTTCTGTCGTTAAACGCCTTTCCAACAACATTGATCAAATAAGGGATGTTAGCAGTGGCAATAGTATGACGGCCAGGTCCAAAAGTATCCAACGCTTGCCCATCTCGCATAAAAACAACTTGCTGGGCTTCTCGTACGATTACCTGTGATCCAATTCGTAAATCAGCAACACCTGTTTCTGGGAAACGGTGCACCAACTCGTCTGTCATTTCATTTGGATATTCAATTACATCAAATATTCGAGCCATTAGTATTCTCCTTCTTTACATCAGCAAAGATTTCTTTATTCCTGACCCATTTTTAAGAACTCAGTTCTTTTATTGAAAGCATCGATACAATCTTGAGCTTTCTGAACAACATTGCGAACAGCCGCAGGGAAACCATCTGTACCGATCGAAGCCTCAAGATTATCGATTGAAGAAGAAACTGAATCCATCAATTCTAACAATGAAAGATCGATCTGATAAAGCTTGGTTAGCTGCGCTTCTTCTATCTTTATTGCATCAAAAAAACCAGCATAACCATAAGATGCAGTCTTTACTCGATCGACAAACGTCCTTAGTTTAATGGAAGCAGATTCAATATCGTCCAATACATCAATATCACCGGCTTTTAAGAGTTCTTTTTGAATTTCAGATAAACGATGCCATTGCTCTGTGAACCTGCTTGCAATCAGATCCCTTAACAATCTATCGGCAGATCTTCTATCAGCCCTTTCAAAATATCCCTTAAAACCAGGAATTTTTGACAATATCTTTTTAAAGATGTCTTGCTGAGAAACTACCTGATCAAAAATATCGCTCATACTCTCCTCCTACAATAGATATTATATCGAATTCCTTTTATATCCGTTATTGTATACGTGAAATCGTTTTTAAAGATGTAAAAAGACTTGATTCTCAATTGTTACATATTTTTTACTTGAAAGCACAAAAATTGACACTATAATAATTTTATAAGGGAGTGAGGCATTATTATGTATATTTATAATGAACAAAAAGGTCAGGGGTTGATTGAATACGCGTTAATTTTGGTATTTATCGCGTTGGTTGTAATTGTTGTTCTGAAAGTATTTGGGCCTTACCTTGGATCAGTATTTAGTAATGTCTCTTCGACAATTTCATCTTGATGATTATTATTTCAAATCAATATCAAGATTGTAAAGTATTTGTAATGTGGATATGTTGATTTTTTTTTTCAAAGCTCTATAATAAATATACAAACTAAAAAGAAAGGAGATACATCATGTTATTCGCCCCGAAAGAAAAAGGCCAAGGTTTGATTGAATACGCACTAATTCTTGTTTTGATTGCAGTTGTTGTCATTGTGGTCCTGAAACTCTTAGGCCCACAGATTGGTGGAATCTTCAGCAAGATTAGCTCCAACCTCGGCACCGCATAGTTTTCAAAAGAATTGAAAGGTAATAAGAAAGGCTCTGAGTTTCAGAGCCTTTCTTATTTGTAAGGCAAAAAATGGATAAACTTTTTGTTTTGTTGCCGTATAATAAATTCGTATCATCTCAAAAAGTGTTCAGCAGGAGGGTCTAATGGCAGCAAAAAAGAAACGAAGTGGAAGCCTGATCATAATTATTACCTTGATCTTGATTGTTGGCCTCGTACTTCTATATATTGTATTAACTTCAAATAGTTCACCTTCCAGTAACACCGCTCAACCTGCAGCTACAGCGACTCCAAATGTAGAACTTGTTTCTATCGTTGTAGCTTCTCAAAAGATCTCTCGCGGCTCATTAATTACTGCAGATTACCTGACAACAATCCAATACCCGAAGAACCAAATGCCAGATGGTACATTCTTCGAGAATATTGAAGATGCAGTTGGAACTAAGGCAAAATACACAATTGATCCTGGGGTCCCGCTTACATCCAGTATGGTCGTTCATGAGAATGAAGGATCATTAGCCTCCTTTGATATTCCAAACGGATTCACAGCATTCGCAATCGCTATTAGCCCTGAAACTGCTGTTGCTTACGCACCTCAAAAAGGTGACCACGTGATGGTTGTTGGTTGTATGCTCCTTGTTGATGTTGATACAAATTATCAATCGATCTTGCCCAATATGACCGCATTAACTTATCCATCTGGTGTGGTTCAAGGAGATTCATCTGCAGCGACGAGTTCAATGACGATCACAGCGCAGGGTAGTCCCAAAGGAAATTATGAATTGGATTCCTCTACAAATCAGCCAATTTATGTAATTCCATCAGAAACCCAAAGAGGCCGATTAGTTTGTCAGACGATCATTCAGGATGCTGAAATATTAGGGATTGGATCATTCCCTGCTTCTTCGAATGAATCTATGCCAACCCCCACGCCTACTCCTGTCGTTGATGAACAAGGAAATCCGGTTGCAAACACCACTACATATCCTGGGTCTGCAACACTGATCGTTTCTCCTCAAGATGCTGTTATCCTTAATTACCTTGAACTTTCTGGAACAACCTTATCTTTAGCTTTACGTTCATCTGGTGACAACAGCACAATTACAACAGATCCTGTTACATTGCAATATGTTATGGATCAAAAAAATATCCCATCTCCTGCCAAATTACCATATGCAACTCAGCCAAGGTTGGATACATTAATGTTCCCTTCTTTCAATGATTACACTGTTCAGCCATAGAAAATAAATTAGGGAGAATTATTTGTGACACCAGAAAAAACAACAGTAGTGGTAGTAGATGACACCGATGAATCGCGAGAGATGATCTTGCGTATGCTTCAATTTGATTCAAGCATTGAAGTACTTGGAACTGCGAAAACTGGTATTGAAGCCATTGATGCTGCTCAGAAATATAAACCAGATGTCATGATCATGGATATAAACATGCCTGACATGGATGGTATTACTGCTACTGAATCAATTCGAAAAAAGATTCCATATATTCAAGTTGTGATTCTTTCAGTCCAAAGCGACGCCAATTATATGCGTCGTGCTATGCTTGCTGGTGCAAGGGATTTCCTAACTAAACCACCATTGATTGATGAACTAACTGCTGCAATTCGCCGCGCAGGAGTGATGGCCCAGGAAGAACGAATTAAAGCCTCAATGACCTATAATACAGGTCCATTGCCAAATATTCCAGGAGCATATTTCCCTTCAATTTCCGGAAAAATCATTGCGGTTTATAGTCCAAAAGGCGGTTGCGGAACTACTACTATTGCAACAAATCTTGCAGTTTCTCTCAAAGATACCAATAATAAAGTGGCTATAGTAGATTCTAACTTGATGTTTGGTGATGTTGCCGTATTTTTTAATGAACACGGTAAGAACAATATCTTGGATCTTGTTGATCGGGTAAATGACCTTGACCCGGAAATAATTTCTGATGTAATGGTTAAGAACAAAGCAACAGGTATTGATATTTTGGCTGCGCCAAATCAAAGCCAGTTTGTTGATAGTGGGATTGGCGAACCTCTTACCAAAATTTTTGAGTTTCTTAAAGGCCTTTACGATTACATCATTGTAGATACTACTTCCTATTTAACTGAAGCAGTGCAATCTTGTTTGGATACTGCAGATTATATCGTTCTAGTAACTATTCAAGATATCCCTGCTATAAAAAATACCAATCAATTTCTGTCTCTAGCTGATGCGTCTGGAATTGGTCGTGAAAGAATAATCTTCGTATTAAATAGATTTGATCGTCGTATAACAATTTCTCCAGAACGCATCGGAGAAAGTTTAAAACAGCCTATCGTCATTTCTATACCATATGAAGATCGGGCAATTAATTATTCAGTCAACCGCGGAATTCCCTTTATGATCGATAATAAAGGTATTCCCGCAGCCAAGGCAGTTTTTGCCCTTGCCGATAATATTCGCGAGACTATTAAAAAGGCAAATGAACAGGGAAATTAAGTAGAGAAATAATATGTCTATTTTACGTAGAATTCAATCTGGCGATCAAGCAAATAATCCACAGACTGGTAATTCAGTGCCTGCTCAGAGCACGCCTGGTGCATCTCAACAAAATATTCAGGCTCGTCATTCCATTTCGAACCCAAATTCTTCTACAAGCCAGGAGACCTATCAAGATTTAAAGACAAGGGTTCAAACCAAACTATTATCAGAGATTGATCCGAGCGTTGATGTTTCCAAAGTAACTGAGGTTAGGAAGACAATTCAAGATTTATTTGACCAGATTTTGGTTGAAGAAAATTTCATTCTTTCAAGAACTGAAAAGTCACGCCTTTTCGAACAGATAACTGCAGAAATTTTAGGTTTCGGTCCTCTTCAACCGTTACTGGAAGATGATACCGTAACCGAAATTATGGTGAACGGCCCAAAAAGTATTTACGTAGAACGACGTGGCAAATTACAGAAAGTTCCCATTTCGTTCGAAAGTAATGAACATGTAATGCGAATCATCGACCGAATTGTTGCTCCATTAGGCCGGCGTATTGATGAATCCAGCCCATATGTTGATGCGCGTTTGCCAGATGGTTCCCGTGTTAATGCTGTAATTCCGCCAATTTCATTAGTAGGGCCAGTTCTGACCATTCGTAAGTTTTCCAAGAACCCTTTCACATTAGATCAACTGGTACAGTTTGGGTCAATCACAGCCGAAGGGATCACATTCCTTGATGCCTGTGTAAAAGCCAGGGTTAACATCGTTATTTCTGGTGGTACTGGATCAGGTAAAACCACATTGCTCAACGTTTTATCCAGCTTCATTCCTGAAGATGAACGTATCGTTACTATTGAAAACGCTGCAGAGCTTCAGTTGCGTCAGGATCATGTTGTTACTCTTGAATCACGTCCCTCCAATATCGAAGGTAAAGGCGAAATCACAATTCGTGATCTGGTCGTCAATGCCCTTCGTATGCGTCCTGATCGAATCATTGTGGGTGAAATTCGTGATGAGGCAGCGTTGGATATGTTACAGGCAATGAATACTGGTCATGATGGATCTATGACTACCGCTCACTCTAATAGTCCCCGTGATACCCTTGCTCGTATCGAAACAATGGCTTTGATGGCTGGATACGATATGCCTGTTCGCGCCATCCGAGAACAAATCAGTTCTGCTGTCCAATTGGTCGTTCATCAGGAACGTATGCGCGATGGTACTCGTAAAGTAGTCAATATCACTGAGGTCAGCGGTATGGAAGGCGATGTCATCACAATGACCGATATTTTTATTTTTGAACAAGTCGGTTTTGAAAATAACAAAGTAATTGGTAGAATGCGCCCTACTGGTTTACGACCAAAGTTCATGGACAAGATCGAAGCTTCAGGTATTCATCTGCCTCCTTCGGTATTTGGTATTGGGATCAAACGTTCGTAGAGGAATAATTATGAATCCAACACTCCTTTTATGGATCGGTGGGGCATTTATCCTAATACTTTTAGGTGTTGGCATCTATTTCACCATTTCTGGTCAGAAATCTGAAGAAGAAGAACGTATCGGTGAATATATCGAGCCGTCTTTTCAAACCGAAGATGTAAAGAAAGCAGCATCAGCACCGGTTACCGATTGGATCTCAAAAAGGGTTGAAAAATCATCTTATGGCGATAAAATCGCCAAAGATCTAGCTCAAGCTGACCTAAAATTTAAACCTGGCGAATATGTTGCTCTGATATTTATCTCCTCCTTTGTTGTTGCTGTTTTAGGATATTTTATTGGAAGCAATTCAATACTTTTAGCATTAGCTGGTTTGGTAATCGGTGCATTTTTGCCTAGAATGTATGTAAACAATCAACAAAAGCATCGGTTGATCAAATTCAATGATCAATTGGCGGATATGTTAAGCCTGATGGTTAATGGTCTTCGTGCAGGTTATTCCACATTACAAGCCATGGAAGCTGTAAGTAAAGAACTTCCAGCTCCTATTTCTGATGAATTTCGAAGGGTTGTTCAAGAAATTCAATTGGGTGTGACAACAGAAAAAGCATTGGATAATCTATTACGACGTATACCAAGCGATGACCTTGATCTTGTTGTTACAGCAATGAATGTTCAAAGGGAAGTTGGCGGTAACTTAGCTGAGATTTTGGATACGATTTCTTTCACAATCAGAGACCGGGTAAAACTTAAGGGCGAAATTCGTGTAATGACATCCCAACAATCTTATACAGGTAAATTCCTCTCTATATTACCAATTGGCGTGATTCTTGTTTTGTATCTTTTGAATCGGTCCTACATTATGTTGATTGTCGATCCTGCATCAAATTCACCGATCCCTTGCGGTTATTTGGCATTGGGAGCCTCCGGGCTTCTGATAGTAATTGGTTATCTTGTCATGCAGAAGATGTCGAACATTGAGATTTAAGGATTCAGGAGCTTCGAAATGACAACTATTTTTATCATTCTCGGAATTATCATAATTATTGCAGTGGTCCTTGTGATCATTGGTATTCGTAATCCGGAAGCAAAAACTGAAAGGTTAATTGAGGAACGTCTGGATGTGATCAGTCAATCAGGGGAACAGATTGACCTTGAATCGATTGAAATGTCTCAACCTTTCACAGAACGTGTCATTTTACCAATTGCCAGAAAGTTGGGCGAATTTGCTATTCGGTTCACTCCTCAAAACTGGCTAGCTTCAATATCAAGAAAATTGGAACTTGCAGGTAGCCCATCCAAGCTTGATCCTTCCATGTATCTGTCATTACAGTTCATCTGTGCCGCTGGCCTTGGCGTACTAATGATCGTTGTAACTTCTGTGCTTTTCGAAGGTTTTTCCTTGGGTGAAAAATTCTTGTATTCCACCTTAGGTTTCTTACTTGGTTTTTTCCTTCCACAGATATATCTTTCTTCACTGATCACCAAGAGGCAAAAAAGCGTCAGACATTCCCTTCCCGATGCCATGGATTTATTAACAATTTGCGTTGAAGCTGGTCTTGGGTTTGATGCCGCAATGGTCAAAGTCGCCGAAAAATGGGATTCTCCTCTTTCCAAAGGTTTTGCCAGAGTAATTCAAGAGATCCAGCTAGGTAAACTGCGTCGTGAAGCTTTGCGTGATATGGCAAATAATATCGATATTCCCGAAATGACCAGTTTCGTTGCCGTTGTCATTCAAAGTGAAATGCTTGGCGTGAGTATGGCAAAAGTGCTTCGTGTTCAGTCTGATCAGATGCGTGTGAAACGTCGCCAACTGGCAGAAGAAGAAGCACATAAAGCCCCAATTAAGATGTTAATTCCTATGGTTTTATTGATCTTCCCTTCTCTAATGATCGTTCTCTTCACACCAGCAATCCTTTCAGTGATGCAATCTGGTCTTCTAGGTGGAATATAGGTGTGAATTCAATTACACATCATTCTAAGAATCTTTCAATACTAAAAATCTACCGTGGTTTTTATAAAACGGTAGATTTTATTTATCCACCTTATTGTGTTGGTTGTGGCAAACCAGGTTCTTTATGGTGTAATGATTGCCAGAATTCCACAAGACTAATATCTTCTCCAGTTTGCGATATTTGTGGTTATCCCATAAATAAGCCTGGTGTATGCAATGACTGTCAACTTACACCTCCCCCATTTACCAATCTTCGATCATTTGCAGAATATAATGGTAGCCTCGAAAAAGCAGTAAAAAGTATTAAATATCATAATAATTTGGGCTTGGGGATTATCTTTGCTGAGTATTTATCCGAAATTGTTCGAAGTATGAATTGGAATACCGATTGCGTTGTTCCAATTCCCATTAGCAAAGAGCATATGCGTTCACGTGGTTATAATCAAAGTTCAGTTTTTGGTCGGCCTCTTTCATTAATGATTAATAAACCATTCATTGCAAACGCAATTGTCAGAACTAAGAACACTTTATCGCAGGTACACCTTTCAAGAGAACAAAGATTTACAAATTTACAAAGTGCATTTTCTGTAAATTCTGCTACACTTATAGATAAGAAAGTCTTATTGGTGGACGATATATCAACAACAGGAGCGACACTAATTTCGTGTGCTAAGGTACTGATGGATTCTGGATGTAAAGAGGTTTTTTGTTTGACAATAGCAAGGACAATAAAAAACCACCAATAGACTTTTCAGCTTATGTTCCAGTAGTAGATCCATATTTACTCAAGGAGGAAACAATGGCTCAAAAAGTTGAAATCACATCAAAGAACCTGCAATTAGGCGATCAGATCAAAGAATATATCAACAAGAAAATAAGCCGGCTGGAAAGAATTCTTCCTGATATTGAGGAAACACGTGTCGAACTTGCTTCATCGAAAGCAATCCGTAATCGTAAAGAACGTGATGTGGCCCAAATAACTCTTCTGGGCAAAGGATTCACCCTACGAACTGAAGAGCGTGCATCCGACTTAATGACGGCGATAGATAAATCTGCCGATAAAATGCAGCGGCAAATTGAACGGTTCAAAGGCAAACGAAGTCGTGTAAAAGTAGAAGGATTATCGGCTTCAACAGTTTCTCAGATCTCTGAAGAAAAAGAAGAAGCAGTAAAATCACTCATTGTTCGTAAAAAAACTTTTACCCTTGTTCCGATGGATGAAACAGAAGCGATTGAGCAAATGACACTGCTTGCCCATGAAGATTTCTTTATTTTCTTTAATGTAAATACAAATTCCATAAATGTCCTTTACAAGAGGCGTGACGGCAATTTCGGTTTGATCCAACCAACAATTGGATAAACAAAGATTGTGACGATTTTGATGAGGTAGAACAAAAAGTTCTACCTCATTTTTTAGTTTTATCTGCCAAAAGTCACATCAATAATTATGAATTACTTTTTACTATAAAGGAGTGAAATTCTTCCAATTTCATTCGTCAATGAAAAGGAGAAATTATGAATTTGGTAACTGGAGCAACTGGACATATTGGTAATGTATTAGTCAAAGAATTAATTTCCAGAGGTGAAAAAGTACGCATCCTTGTTCTTCCTGGTGAAGAATTATCATCCCTTAATGGTCTGCCAATCGAGATATTTAAAGGAAATGTACTCGACGAAAAATCAATATCGGCTGCCATGGATGGAATTGAATACGTATTCCATTTGGCAGGGATCATTTCCGTTATGTTAGGGGAAGATTCCTTAGTTCATGATGTAAACGTAAATGGTACAAAGAATATGGTTAAGGCCGCTCGCCAAGCAGGAGTAAAAAGATTTATTTATACCAGTTCAATCCATGCATTTAAACGGATGCCTCATGGGATCACAATCGATGAAAATATCCCGATTGATCCTGATTCCGCAATCGCGGCATATGATCGTTCAAAATCTGAGGCAACATTGGCAGTTCTAGCAGAAGTACAATTAGGGCTACCTGCAGTTATTGTTTGCCCAACTGGTGTTTTAGGTCCATACGATTACAAAGGGTCTGAGATGGGCCTAATGATCAACGAATGGATGAAACACAGTCTTAATTTCATGATCGAAGGGAAATATGATTTTGTTGATGTTCGGGATGTAGTTACAGGTATGATTGCAGCCCGCGATCGAGGTGTTATTGGACAAATTTACATACTTTCAGGTGAATTGATTAGGGTTGTTGATATTTGGAGAATGGTAAAAGAATTACTCAATTTTAAAGCATCGATTATCCAAGTTCCAACAAAACTGGCATTTTTTGCAGCAAAACTTTCAGATTATTTCTATCGTCATTTCAAGATTAAACCCATTTTTACTACATATAGTCTTGAAACTCTGCATTCGAATGCTGTCATAAATAATAACAAAGCCAAAAATATACTTGGTTATCATCCCAGGTCATTGAAAGAAACGATTCGTGATACAGTTAACTGGTGGAAAGAAACCCAAATTTAAAGGGCTGAAAAGAACCCATCAATGAAGAATTCTTGGAATAAAAAAATCGCCCTGATAACAGGGGCCTCAAGTGGAATTGGTTGTTCCATCGCTGAATTATTCGCTTCTAAAGGAATAAAAGTAATTTTGGTTGCTAGGAATTCCACAAAGCTAAAAGAAATTGTGGATCGAATACAGAGCAATGGTGGAACTGCTTTGTTTTATTCGGCAGATATTTCGGATGAAGAAACCAGATATAAACTTTATCAACATATAAATGATGAGGTAGGTACCCCAGATATTTTAGTCAATAATGCCGGGATTGGGTGGTATGGATTCTTTTCAGAAATGCCCTGGAAAACTGCAAATGACCTTTTACAGTTGAATATTGTTGCACCCACTCATCTGACCTCGTTATTTATCAATGATATGTTGAAATTAGAAAAAGGCAGGATCATTAATATTGGATCGATAGCTGGAAAACTCCCGGAACAAGGAATCGCATTGTACTCTGCATCAAAAGGTTATCTTGATCTTTTCACTAAATCACTTTTTCGTGAATTGCGAGGAACTTCATTAACTGTATCCATTATTAGGGCTGGGGCTGTTAAAACAAATTTTTTCGATTCAGTTGCAGAGAAATCAAACGGAAGAAGAATCCCAGCCGAAGGAGTTGCAATAACTTCTGAGAGAGTTGCTGAAAAGGTCTGGTCAATAATTGAGCATCCCAGGCGATATGCTTACGTTCCCTTTTATTCTGCTTTTTCTCCAATGCTTGAGAGTCTATTTTCCTGGGCAATTGATTTAGTTGGACCGATCTTACTTAAAAAATCCTGAGTAGATCTGATGATATAAATTGCAGATTCCTTGCCATACATAACTGCCTGCGCTATAATTTATCGGGTTAAATCGCAAGGAGACAGAAAGGTAATTATTATGATTGATGTAAATGACCTCCGCAAAGGCGTGGTTTTTGAGTTGGATGGCAATATATTTCGGGTATTGGAATATTCATTCAATAAACCAGGACGTGGTAATGCCACCATCAAAGTAAAAGCTCGTGATCTTCGTCGTGGAAATACACTTGAAAAAACTTTCACTTCAGGCGAAAGAATTTCCGATGTTAGGCTTGATTTTCATAATGTTCAGTATCTTTATAATGATGGTGAACTTTACTATTTCATGGATATTGAATCTTATGAACAAACAGCAATTCCCTCTTCAGTAATTGGCGAATACGCTGGTTATTTGAAGCCAGAGATGGAAGTTAAGTTAACCTTCTATACAAATGAACCAATCGATATTGAGTTGCCAACCACTGTCGATCTAGAGGTCACTTATGCTGAGCCAGCTGTAAAAGGTGATACCGCAACAGGTGTCACAAAGAAAGTTACTACCGAAACTGGGTGCGAGGTTAACGTTCCTTACTTCGTTAGTACCGGTGACAAGATCCGTGTTGATACACGCACCGGGGAATATGTTACCAGAGTCTAATCTGTAAAGAATAATAATTATGTCCCCTTTGATGGGGACATTTTCTTATAAGGACAAAATGAAGAATCCATTTGGTATTGAATGCCCATATTTTTACGGAGATTATTTTCGGGGTAAAAAAGTAGAAGAATGTCGCCTACTTGGTGAGCAACCGAATAAAATGATTTGGGAACAAAACCTATGTAAAAATTGCCCGGTTCCTTCAATAAAAAGAGCCAATGCCTGCCAGACACTTGTCCTGGTCCCAAAAATTAGCAAATCTCTCTTTGGAATGAATAAAAAAATCACACTAACAGCATATTGCTCCAAATCCAATTCACCAGTGAAAGTTCCAGAAATTGGTTGCGGATCCTGTCATCCATTACCCGACCTTTTTGAGAAAAAATAAATATGACAGTTCTTTTACTTGATCTTGATAATACATTGCTTGAAAATCCAGTTCAGCAATTTGTTCCAGCCTACCTCAAACTCTTTGCTTCATACATCTCTCCTATTGTTGATCCTAAATTATTTTCTAAATCACTAATGGCATCAACAGATCAAATGATCGCGAATGACAATTTTCAGATTACCTTACGATCGGCATTTGAAGATTCGTTTTTCAAGAGTTTTAAAGATCAACGAATTGAATTGAGTAAAGCAATGGATGATTTTTACCGCACTCTGTATCCAACGCTAAAACCATTTACTCATTCTCGTGATGCAGCAATTGCTTTGATCAACAATTGGACATCAAAAAATTCAAAGATCGTTGTCGCAACTAACCCTCTATTTCCTGATTTTGTTCAATTCCAGAGGTTGGAGTGGGCTAATTTATCCATTTCAGATTATCCGCAAATATCATTTGTGACTTCTTACGAAAAGATGCACTTTGCCAAACCTAATCCAGCTTATTATATGGAAATATTGGCATTACTAGGTTGGCCGCAGGAGCCAGTTTGTATGATCGGTGATACCTATACCGATGATATTCAACCCTCAACCATTTTTGGGATTAATGGTTTTTTTGTCTGTAATGAGAACTGCTTATCGGATTCAATACCAGGTCATGTGCCCTCTGGTACATTGTCTGATGCGAATCTCTGGATTGAACAAGCGAATTCCACCCTTTGCTTTGAAACTAAAGAAAGCATTATCTTTGAATTGCTTGGGTCATCTGCTGCACTTCATACCCTTTACACAAATCGATCCAATCTGACTAGTATTCCAGATGAAATTTTTACTGGTATATTTTCTGACCTTTACTCCTTTGAACATCAGTTTTCCTGGGCAAGACATAATGTAATTGAACCTTCTAATTTGATCTTTAATTCAGACATTTTTTTTACTGGTAGAAATTCCTTGATCCAGATAATAAAAGAATTATCAGATGAAGGTTTAATAAAACAATATTCTGATCTCCAAAGTATTATCAAACATGATCAGGCAGTCATTAGAAGTCTTGTTACCTCAATTTCCTCGAATAATGATCAATATCTTCGAAAACTTCTCTACGACTAACGTATCCAGGTATAAGAAATTTGTTAATCTTGTTTCATTTACCCATAGCAATGGGGGATTATTGGTATAATTTTTACAGCAAAGGTCAGAAATGTAATGACCTTATTTGGAGGAATAAGTGAATAATTCACGAACACAATCGTACATCGTTTATATTTTACTTTTCATAGCGATAATTGTGTTGGTAGTTTTTGGCTTCAATAAATCATCTGGCGCCAACAATGTACTGACAATCAATCAAGTCGCGAGTGAGGTAATTCATGGCAATATTACAAAGATAACCGTTGAAGAGGATGCGTTAACGGTATATTATCCTGATGGAACTACAAAAACAGCCACAAAAGAACCAACCACAACCCTTGTTGATCAATTACTTGCTTTAGGGGTAACACCTGAAGAATTATCCTCTGATAATGGAAGCAAATTACTGATCGAAGTAAAAGCAGCTAGCCAATGGGTAAATATTATCAATTCGCTGCTTTACTTCCTACCTTTCCTTCTCCTTGGAGTTGCATTCTTCTTTATTTTCAAACAAGCTCAAGGTAGTAATAATGCGGCAATGTCCTTTGGTAAATCACGGGCAAGAATGTTCTCAGGCGATCATCCAACTGTTACATTTGCCGATGTTGCAGGTGTTGATGAGTCCAAAGAAGAACTTAAAGAAGTTGTTGAATTCCTGCGGGAACCTCAGAAATTTGTTGCCCTTGGCGCTCGAATTCCAAAAGGGGTTCTCCTTGTAGGGCCTCCAGGAACAGGAAAGACCCTTCTTGCGAAAGCAGTATCAGGAGAAGCAGGGGTACCCTTCTTCTCGATTTCGGGTTCTGAATTTGTTGAAATGTTTGTTGGTGTAGGTGCCAGCCGCGTTCGTGATTTATTTGATCAGGCAAAACGGAATTCACCATGTATTGTATTTGTCGATGAAATTGATGCAGTAGGGCGACAGCGTGGTGCAGGTTTAGGCGGAAGCCATGATGAACGTGAACAAACCCTGAACCAAATGTTGGTTGAGATGGATGGTTTTGACACGGATACAAATATTATTATTATGGCCGCAACAAACCGCCCTGATATTCTTGATCCAGCCCTTCTCCGGCCAGGACGTTTTGACCGCCGTGTTGTCTTGGACCGCCCAGACATGAAAGGTCGTGAAGCAATTCTCAAAGTTCATATCAAAGGCAAACCAATTGCCCCAGATGTTGACTTGACCGTAATTGCAAAATCCACTCCAGGGTTTGTTGGAGCTGATTTGGAAAATCTGGTCAATGAAGCTGCGATTCTTGCTGCAAGGCGAAATTTAACCAGTATTGGTCAGTCTGAATTTGAAGAGTCAATTGAACGGGTAATCGCCGGCCCTGAACGTAAGAGCCGTTTGATCTCAGCTGATGAAAAACGAATCGTAGCCTACCATGAAGCCGGTCATGCAGTCGTTATGAACGCGATCGCTGAATCTGACCCTGTTCAGAAAGTTTCAATCATTGCTCGTGGTATGGCAGGTGGATACACTCTTGCCTTACCTGTTGAGGATACAACTTTGATGTCTCGCAAGAAACTCCTTGCAGAACTTTCTGGCCTTCTGGGTGGTCGCGTTGCTGAAGAGATTGCCTTTCAGGATATCACCTCTGGTGCTTCCAATGATATTGAACGGGTAACAAAACTGGCCCGTAATATGGTCACCCGTTTGGGCATGAGTTCTGATATGGGTCCGATGGTTTATGGACAAAAAGAGGAAATGATCTTCCTCGGACGAGAGATCAGCGAACAACGTGATTACTCTGAAGCTGTTGCCGAAAAGATCGATAAAGAAGTCAGAGATCTAGTTGATGAGGCTTACACTCGCACTCGCCAAATCCTGACCCAATATCGTGATCGTTTGGATGCGGTTGCAGAAAAACTGTTGGAAGTTGAAACACTATCTCGTGATGAATTTGAGAAGATCTTCCCTCCTCCATATCCTCACACAACAGGCACTCCAACACCAGCCATGAACTAATATGAAAAAGAGTCGGATTTATTTGAAAATCCGACTCTTTTTTTATTTCTATATTTTTTCTATACGCAAGTCTTGAATTATCTTATCCAGTTCGTTGCCATCCATTGAATACCAGTGAATTTTTGTATCATCGGGTTTAAACCAATTTGCCTGCCTTCTCACAAATTCTCTAGTTTTCTTTCTCATGCTCACCTTTGCTTCTTCAATAGTGATCTCATCATTAAGCACCTGGCAAACTTCCCGGTAACCGATCGCAGACATATTTGGGTTATCTCTCTGGAGTCCCTGGTCTAATAGCCGTTTTGTTTCCTCAACAAACCCATTCTTGAACATTAATTCAATTCGCTCATCTACCCTTGCGTACAACACTGATCTCGGTCGATTGAGACCTATTATCCAGAAATCATGTTTGGGATCAGATCTTGTTCTTTGTTCAGAAAACTTAATTCCTGTGCTGAAAATTACCTCAAAAGCTCGAATGGTTCTTCTCACATTTTGTGGTTCAATTTTCTCAGCCGCTAGTTTGTCAATAATCGAAAGTTTCCTGTGAAGCTCAAATGGGCCAATTTCTTTTCCCCAATCTTCTAAAATAATTCGCAAATTCTCATCGGGGCTCTGTGGAGGAATCTCCCATCCTTCCACTATCGCTCTAATATATTGACCGGTTCCACCAACAATGATCGCAGTTTTCTTCTTTTTTTCGATTTCTTCTATTGATCTCTCAATCTCTTTTTGAAAAACCGATAACGACCAAATTTCATCAGGCTCAGCAACATCAATTAAATAATGTTGAATGATTCCTCTTTGCTCCACAGTTGGTTTTGCTGTACCAATATCCATACCTTTATAAAACAATCTGGAATCCGCAGAAATGATCTCCCCATTGATCCGTTTTGCAAGTTCAATTGCCAGATCAGTTTTACCAACAGCTGTTGGGCCGACAATAATGATGATTTTCTTTTTTAAATCTTGATTATCCATTGACGTCTTTAAACCATTTAATATCAATTTTTTTCGAACCCATTTTTCCTGTGATTGCAATAATATCGATTCTCCAATCGCTAAATTTTTCATGCTCCAGAATAAACTTTTCTGCAGCAATGCATAAATGGGTCATTTTAATTGGAGTGACTGCCTCTTCTGGAAAACCCGAAGATAAATTAGACCTGGTTTTTACTTCCACAAAAACTAAAGTACTTCCGTCTTCGGCCACAATATCGATTTCACCTTCTCGTGTTCTATAATTACGATCGATGATAATCAATCCATTATTTTCAAGAAAATGAACTGCTTCATTCTCGCCCCAGGCCCCTATGATTTGCCGATAAGTGGATTTAGTATCATTTTCCATAATTAGCGCATATTGATTCTACTCTATCTTGTATTTATTTTGTTTCTCGTGCTAAACTTTACAAAATGTTTTTATAATCACATCATTGGAGAAAAATGCCCACAGCAGAAATAATTACAATAGGAACAGAACTTTTACTTGGAGAGATCCAGGATACGAACACAAGATATCTTGCAAAGAAATTCAAAGAAAATAATATAGATCTCTTTCGGATCACAATGATTGGAGATAATTCGAAAAGAATTGCTGAATTGGTTACAGAAGCATTTTCAAGATCAGATATTGTGATCACCACTGGCGGCCTGGGTCCCACCGTAGATGACCCAACTCGAGAGGCAATCGCTCTAGCTTTAAAAACTGATATTGAATTTCATCCAGATCTCTGGCAGGAAATTGAACAAAGGTTTTTACACCGTTCACAAATTCCAACAGAAAATAATAAAAGACAGGCATACCTTCCAATCGGAGCAACTGTGATCCACAACCCGGTCGGAACAGCCCCTGCTTTTTATTACCAGGTAGGAAAAAAGATCATTATCTCCCTTCCAGGTGTCCCCCGAGAAATGGAATACTTGACGGAGAATGAGGTTCTTCCCCTCCTCAAACTTCAATTTCAATTAAAGGGCATTATAAAACCTCGTGTGATCCATATTGCTGGTATGGGTGAAAGCGTTGTAGATTCGAAGATCGAGGAATTTGAACGGTACAACAATCCAACCGTTGGTTTGCTCGCACATCCAGGAATTGTTGATATTCGCATAACCGCAAAAGCAGATACTGAAAAAGAAGCAGATGAGATGATCTTCGATATTGAGAACAAGATTGTATCGATGTTCCCCAAGAAAATCTTTGGTTTCGACAATGATTCTCTCATTGGTGCAGTTGATAAACTGGCTTCTCAGCGAAATATGTTGATTTCTTTGAAACTTTCCGGTCTGTCAGAATTATTTTCAAGAGAAACAAAAGACATAATCCATAAAAATATTAATTTCCTTGATATGGATCAACCAGTTGTCGTTCCTCAGACCTCTTTTTTTGAAACTGACACATCACACGTACAAGTTAGCGGGAATTTTCAGATAATTAATAATGAATCTCAATTGAAATTCAATATTTGCACAAAAAACAAGGTGTATTGTTATACTAATGTTTATAATGGCCCGTCAGCACAAGGTGCTTTATGGGCTATGAATATTGCGCTCGAATCGATCCGCCAAATTCTTCTTGATCTCTAAATGAAAGGGAACGAATGAATAAAGTCGATCTTCTTTTAGTAAATGCGAACGTCCTTACAATGGACACTCAATTCAATCAATATCGCCATGGAGCAGTTGCTGTCTCTGGCGATTCAATTATTGCAGTCGGAAATCAATCTGATCTTGAAAAAGAATATTTACCGGCAAATAAGATCGATTGTCATGGAAAGATCCTGATGCCTGGTTTGATCAACGCGCATACACATGTACCAATGACCCTATTGCGCGGCCTTGCAGATGATCTTCGTCTGGATGTATGGCTGATGGGATATATGATGCCAGTGGAGCGCGAATTCGTGTCTCCTGATTTTGTTAGGCTCGGGACCAAACTGGCATGCGCTGAAATGATACGATCTGGTGTCACAACCTTTAACGATATGTATTATTTTGAAGAAGATATCGCGAAAGCCACTGCAGAAGTTGGAATGCGTGCGGTTTGTGGTCAATCAATTATTAAATTCCCGACTCCAGATGCAAAATACTACGAAGAATCACTGGAAATGGCCCGTGACTATATCAAGCGCTGGAAAGGTCATGAACTGATCGTTCCATCTATTGCTCCTCATGCTCCATATACCTGTACCCCAGAGATTATCCAGGCTTGTGCAGCCCTTGCTATAGAATTTGATGTTCCTTTACACACTCACATTTCTGAAACCGCGATCGAAGTTGAGAATATGCGCCGTGACCAGGATATGCCCGTGGTTCCTTATTTGAAAAAATTGGGAATGTTTGATGCAAAGGTGATCTCAGCCCATTGTGTTCATATTGACGAAGGGGAAATTCATACTCTTCGCCATTACAATGCCGGTGTCTCTCATAATCCCTCCTCTAATCTCAAATTATCCTCAGGAGTTGCTCCTGTAAAAAGAATGCTTGATCTAGGATTAAATGTTGGGATTGGTACTGATGGCCCTGCCTCCAATAATGATCTGGATATGTTTGAAGAGATGAGATTGACTTCCTTCCTTCAAAAAGGGGTTTCCGGAGATCCTACGGTTCTTCCAGCTTCACAAACAGTACTAATGGCTACCCGCATGGGGGCTAACGCACTGCATATAGGCCATATCACCGGATCTCTTGAACCAGGAAAGCGCGCGGACCTGATTCTTTTAGATATTGATCGATTGCACAACTCACCACATTTTGGGCATGACCCGCAGGGAACTTATGCTCAGGTGGTTTATGCTGCCAAGGCATCAGATGTCAGCGATGTCATGGTCAATGGCAAATGGTTGATGACTGATCACAATTTGCTCACCGTCGATGAAGATCTAGTTCTATCAGCAAGTCAGGATTACGCCAATAAGGTCGATTCCTTCTTGATCAATCGTGAATCTTCTGTCCTCTCGAAATTAATTGCCATTGGCGGAGCAGCCGAAGAGGAAAGTTTTGAAGTTCAAGCTAAAGTCAGAGTAAAAGAAACTTCTTCCATTATTGAAAAAATAAACTCAGATGAAGTTGAGATACTTCGTAAACGCCATTATAAAGAATATGACGATTATTTCTTCTTCCAGGATATTGAACAAGGTATTTTACGATACCGCGAAGATGATTTTATAGAAGAAAATGGAAATGTCGGGAATGTTCGTTCAAGGTTAACCCTGATTGGACCAACCAATGAAGGGAATTTTGGACAGGAGGTACTTCTTTCACGAAGTAGATATCTGGCTCCAGCTACCCAAACCCTGCGTTTCTATCGTGAATATTTCAAGCCGCATCTTGAGAAAGAAATTGAAAAAGACCGTCTGCGTTTCTTGGTGAAGTACCAGAACACTGAATTCTTTATTAATGTTGATGAGATCGTTACACCAAAGATTGGCTATTTTCTTGAGGTAAAGAGCCGAACCTGGAGCCGTGACGATGCGGAAAACAAGGCACGACTTGTCGCCCAACTAATTCAAGCATTGGGTGCCGACATCGAGGAAGCAACCTCTGAAGATTATATAGAGATGGTCCATTGATGCTTATGAAATCGACTATTCGATCTCCTCACGTTTTATTCATCGCTGCTGAAGCAGATCCATTTATTAAGATTGGCGGGTTGGGTGATGTTTCTGGTTCGCTTCCTTTAGCCCTCAAACGTCAATATCCTGAAATTGATATTCGTCTGGTCATTCCTTACTACGACGCCATTCATCAAAAACAGCTTCAAGTCAAGGAAGTTGCCAGATTCTCCATTTCATCAACTACAGGTGATATCAATACAATTGTCTATGAGACCAATCTGGAGGATTTGCCTGTTTACTTGATTGATGGTGAACCGATCACTATTAACAAACCAGTCTATGGCACAAATTTTGAAATGGATGCCGAAAAATTCATCTATTTTTCTTTAGCCTGTCTTGCTTTGCCGAAATACCTTCATTGGTCAGTGGATATTCTTCACGCAAATGATTGGCATACAGCAATTGCTATTCATGCCCTTGCATTACAAGAAAAAATACATCCTGAATTGAGAAAAATCAAAAAAATTCTGACACTGCACAACCTGCCATTCATGGGAACTGGTTCTGAAAATGCGTTAAAAAAGTTCATGATCCCTGCGGCAAAAAATCCTCGAATGCCTGTTTGGGCAAGAACCCTCCCCCTGCCAATGGGTATAAATTCTGCTGATCGTATAATTGCAGTGTCTTCTACCTATGCGCAAGAGATCATGACACCTGAATTTGGCTGCGATCTACAAAATTATATAATCTCCAAACAGAAACATTTAATTGGAATCGTAAATGGAATCGATTATAAAATTTGGGATCCAGAAACTGACAGCAATTGTCAACCAAAGTATTCGATAAATACTTTAGAAGAACGCATCGAGAATAAAACGAGAATTCAAAAGGAATTCTCACTTCCCGAAAATCCTTCAATTCCTTTGTTTGCCTTTATCGGCCGAATGGACAGGCAAAAAGGGATCGATCTGGCTCTCTCTGCTTTCCAAAAATTGGACATAAGCACAAAATGGCAGGCCATTTTCCTTGGCACGGGAGATAAAACTCTAGAGTCTGAAGTGCAAGCGCTTCAGGAGAAATTCCCGGATCAATTCCGTGCTGCAATTCGTTTTGATTCATCGCTGTCTCATCGACTCTACGCTGGAGCCGATATTTTGTTGATGCCATCCAGGTATGAACCATGCGGCCTATCTCAAATTATCGCGATGCGCTATGGATGTGTCCCTGTCGCCCGCGCGACAGGTGGTCTCAAGGATACAATTGAAAACTATGTTCCGGGAAATGACCATGCTACAGGTTTTCTCTTTGATGGGCATGAATCAGAGGATTTATTAATTGCGATCAATAACGCCATTTCAACTTTTTCTTCCCCAGAAATCTGGAAAACAATACAGATAAATGGTATGAAAAAGGATTTTTCATGGCAGATCTCTGCTGAAAAATATTACAATACCTATATTTCCCTTCTCTCATCTAAAACAAATGCGAGGTAAACCAATGAATTACAAACGGTCATCAGGTGTGCTGCTTCATCCGTCCAGCCTTCCCGGTCAGGATGGTATTGGTGATCTTGGTCCAGAGATCTATCATTGGATCGATTTTCTGGCTGAAGCCAATTGCCACCTCTGGCAGGTTCTACCTCTTGGGCCAACCGGATATGGTGATTCACCTTATCAATGTTTTTCCGCTTTCGCCGGGAATCCATACTTGATCAGCCCGACAATTTTGCTGGATCAGGACTTACTGAAACGTTCTGATCTGATAGATCGGCCTGCCTTTCCACAAGAAAAGGTGGACTTCGGTCCCGTTATTAAATGGAAATTAACGATACTTGACCGCGCATTTTCGAATTTTTCAAATGGGAATTTCAAAGATCTAAAAAAATCTTATAAAACATTTTGTAAAGAAAACGCTGAATGGTTGGATGATTTCGCCTTGTTTATGGCCATAAAAGAATCGAATGGCGGTGTCTCATGGGACAATTGGCCAAAGGAATTAAGAAAACGTGACAAAGCCGCAATAGAGGCATTTTCAGCCAATAATTCTGAAATTATTGAGAAGCACAAGTTTCGGCAATTTCTATTCTTCACTCAATGGAATAATGTCCATGAGTATGCTGGCCAAAAAGGTATCAAGATCATTGGCGATATACCGATCTTTGTAGCTTATGATTCATCTGATGCATGGTCGCATCCGGAACTCTTTTATCTGGATGATTCTGGAAAACCGACCGTTGTCGCGGGGGTTCCCCCGGATTATTTCTCGCCTACAGGTCAGCTCTGGGGAAATCCTTTATATCGTTGGGATGCTCACGCCAGGGAGAATTATCATTGGTGGGTTCAGCGCTTTTCTTCAGTTTTAAAGACGGTTGATATTGTTCGTTTGGACCATTTTCGTGGGTTTGCAGGATACTGGGAAGTTCCTGCGGACAAACCAACAGCTGAAATTGGCCGCTGGGTAAAAGGACCCGGGCAACCCTTTTTCGATGCTATCAAATCTCAATTAGGGGATCTACCGATAATCGCTGAAGACCTGGGAGAAATTACTCCAGATGTGATCAAACTTCGGGATGATAATCACCTTCCGGGAATGCGAATTTTCCAATTTGCCTTTAGCGCAACTCCAGCAGATCCATTTTTACCGCATAACTACGTTGTTAATTGTGTTGCGTATACCGGGACCCATGACAATGACACTGCGCTGGGTTGGTATAAATCTGCTACCGAAAAAGAGAGTGACTATTGCAGGCGTTATCTGGCCAGATCTGGTGACGATATTTCGTGGGACCTTATTCGCGGAATCTGGAGTTCAGTTGCCATGTTCAGTATTTGCCCGTTACAAGATCTATTAGGTTTGGATACTTCAGCCCGTATGAATTATCCTGGAAGGCCTTCCGGCAATTGGGGCTGGCGGTTTCAACCCAATCAGCTGACACCAGGATTACTTCAAAGGTTGAAAGAGATAAACAATATCTATTTGCGTGACCTTTAAATAACAAAGTGGCTCAAAATTTCCCAATTGAGCCACTTTTCATTTTAATTTTTTCTTTGCGAAAATGTCGCAAGTCCGATGCCAATTAATATCAAAGCTCCCCCAATAATTTCCAAGGTTGCCGGGGATTCATGCAGAAAGATCATGGTCAATATCACTGTGCCAATGGGTTCTCCCAACAACGAGATGGATACATAAGCTGCGGAGAGATACTTCAATGCCCAGTTGAAAACAGAATGCCCTATCAGCTGTGGGATCACTGCTAATCCGATCATCCAAATATAAGTTTCTGTTGAATAACCGGTAATTTTCTCCCGGGTAATGATGACCAAAAGCAATAATACAATTGCAGAAACACTGTAAACAGAATAAATATATGTTGGCAGGGATACCTTTCCCCTTACCTTTCTACCGACCATTAAGTAACCGCCGGAAAGGAATGCCCCCAGAAGTGCCATCAGATCTCCCCAGAAAATTCTCCCGGTAAATGCGGTTTTAAGATTCTCACAACTAAATCCGCTGGCAGAGAAGGAGCAGCTTCCACTTATACCGACAACAATACTTCCGATCAAAGAGACGGCTAAGCCACCAAGTATCCATTTGTTTAGCTTTTCATTCAGGAAGAATGGGGAAAAGAGCGCAACCCACAACGGAGCAGTAGTCACCAACACAACTGAACTGGCCACAGTAGTGTATTCAAGAGATGTGATCCAAAATGTAAAATGCAATGCTAAGAACGTTCCGGATAAAGCAAGTAAGACTTTTGTTTTCTTATCAAGAAGAGCAATTTCTTTAATCGCTTTTCTCAAGAAGAATGGCGATAAAACGACGGCAGAAATCGCCATTCGATACATAGCAATCACAATAGATGGGGCTTCTCTTTGTGCGAAACGGATCAAAAGTGAAGCAGAAGAGACAGCAAATATTCCGGCAACAAGTCCCAAAATTGGCGACAGCGATGATTCATTTTTGTTATGCATTATTGATCAAACCTTATTTAAACTAATCTTGTAATATTACTCTTTATTTCTTGACAAAGGTCTCTGGGGTAGCTAGAATTTTATTGTAATTGATGAATTCCAAAAAAACAGGTATTCGCTAAAAAGGAGGTTACAAATGGCATTTGAATTACCACCATTGAAGTATAGTTTTGATGCACTTGAACCAGTCATCGATGCAAGGACCGTTGAAATTCATCATGATAAACACCATGCGACTTATTTGAAAAATTTGAATACTGCACTGGAAAAATATCCCCAGTTCTTCGATTGGCCGCTTCGAAAGATCCTTGTTTCACTGGACCAAATCCCGGAAGATATTCGCACTACAGTAAAAAATAATGGCGGTGGTGTGTATAACCACAATGTATATTGGTCTTCACTCTGCCCCCCTCATGATGGCCAACCGATCGGTAAATTGGCAGAAGAGATCAAATCTGCATTTGGCAGTTTTGACCAGTTCAAAAGCGATTTTGAAAAAGCTGGCCTGGGTAGATTTGGCAGCGGCTATGTTTGGCTTAGCCTCAATCCCGAAAAAAAGTTGGTCATCCATTCAACTGCTAACCAGGATTGCCCGCTTCAAGAAAAATTGGAACCCATTTTCGTTGTGGATGTTTGGGAACATGCGTACTACCTAAAATATCAAAATAGGCGCGCGGAATACCTATCATCCATCTGGTCGATCATCGATTGGCAAGAAGCAGAACAACATTTCGTATCAATAAAATAACCTTTAGGAGATTAAATAATGCCCCATGTAATCACATCATTATGCCTGCGTGATGGCAGTTGTGCTCCGGTATGCCCGGTAGAATGTATCATCCCTGGGAAGCCAGAAGATAAATGGCCTAATTATTATATCGATGGGGATACATGTATCGATTGCGGTGCCTGCGAAGCCGAATGCCCCTATAATGCCATTTTCCTGGATGATGAGGTACCTTCCGCCTACAAAGCAAATGGCGGAGAAAGATTATCCGCGCCGGCAGGTACCGCTGGATTCTCAGAAGTTTATGACGGCACTAATCACGACGGAGAACCTGTCCATCTCGTAAGTACTCGTACCCTTGCCGCAGGTGAAGTCGTTGACTTGACTCCATCGATTGCTGTAAACGCCGATTTCTTCAAATCAGGTCCTGGTTACAACTCCAAATAAGTTGCACAAGCACAACAAAAAGCCCAAAGGTTTTTTTCCTTTGGGCTAATTTTTTACTTACATGCATTTGCTATTTGTTCTTCCAGAGTGGTAGCAAATTCATGAGTACCGCTTCCATCACAACTCGAACGGAAGAAAAAGTAATTTGATGTTTCTGGATTCTCTGCCGCTTCGATGGATGAGAGATCGGGATTTGAGATTGGAGATGGAGGTAATCCATTGATCTGGTAAGTATTGAATGGTGAATTGACCAATAGATCATCTGATGAAAGTGGACTTTTCCACCAACCCCAGGATTGGTTAAAACCAAGTGCATATTGCACAGTAGGATCTGTTTCAAGTTTCATCCCTGAAGCCAAACGGTTGTAAAACACGGAGGCGATTAATGGTCTTTCTGATCCGTTATAGGATTCCCGCTGAATAATCGATGACAGAATTATTGTTTGATAAAAATCCAATCCATTCTGTGGGTTCAGATTTATGGAATTATTCTTCATTTCATCCACAAATCGATCCACAAAGATCTGAGCCAATTCCACGGCAGTCACATTACGGTCAATAGTGTACTCACCAGGGTATAAAAAACCTTCCAATGTTCTCCCTCCTGAGAGGTACTCAGGCAAATTCATTCCAACAGGGTTATTTACAATTTTCAGGAAATCGTCGCTGGAAACATCCAACCCGGAAGTCGCTAATGCAGCGGCAATTTCCTCCGCTCTCCAACCTGGAAGAATTACAAAGAGAACACTTTCCTGGTAATTATTTTGAAGTTGAGAAGCGATTTCAACCGCCGTTTTCGAGCAGTCCAGTGAATAATCGCTGGCCAGGATTTGTGTATCCAGACCCTTGTAGATCAAATAATTTCGAAAGCTATTTCCATTACGAATGATTCCGCTTTGTTCTAACTTTTGTGATAAGGAGGTTACCGATTCACCCATTTCAACAGTGAATTTTGTCTGCGTTGGTAAAAAACAATTAGCAGATAATAAGTCATTACGCTCGGTCAATAATTTTGCGCTGTAGGTCCATTTTTGGACTGAAGTTAATGCCGGGCTTACAACGCCAAATTCATCTGCAGCTAATCGTGGAATCAGGATCCAGATCATAAAACAGGCTATGACCAAAAGTCCAACCAGGACAAGATTTAGAATTGAATTTTTCGTTTTTTGTCGGTTAAGCTCTTTTCGCATAATGAACCCTATTGATGAACATCCAGGTAATTTTGTAGAATTACCGCAGCAGCGAGAGCGTCCTGGTGACCGCTGCGTTTCGACACTCTTACATTCATTTGGATGAGGTTTTCTTTAGCGATATTCGTACTATTATTCTCATTCCATAATTCAACAGGGATTTGGCTCTGGTCCCGAATCGTATCGGCCAATTTCTGAGAATGCCGACTTTGCCTGATTTCCTCACCGTCCGGTCCTGAAGGGCAGCCGACAATGATCAAAACCGCTTCATTCTCAAGTGCGATCTGTGCTATCGTTGCCGCATCCAGGATCATACTTGTATGAGTAATTACACGTAATGGTCTAGCAATAGATCCCAATGGATCGCTGATCGCGATCCCAATATTCTTTTCTCCTGGATCAACAGCCAGAATTCGCCGATTATCGATCATTATTTCACCTGAATTTGAATTCTAAATGCAGCAAAAGGGACACGTTTAATCACATTTTTTATTGATAAATCCGGAGGCTGCCTCAAATTTGCTTTATCATCAATAATTCTTTTGGCACTTGCAGCATCCAGACCTGAGATATTTTGTGCAATGTCTGATTCATTGATCCTGGGAATAATTTGAATCTGAACAGATTCCTGCCATTTCACACTACCATTTTCCACCCGTACATCATGAATTTCAGAATCTACATGGTCCAGGTATAACATTTGGGTAGATGAAAGATTTGAATCAACCACTTTTCTCACAAGTAGATCCAGATCATCCACATTGTAAGAAAGCCCGGTGAATTTTACGGTCAGTGATAAAGTGATATTTTGCCCGGGTTGTCCAGGTTCAACAGAACGGTTCTCTGCAATGACCAGGCCATTATCAATAGTTTGTGGAATTAATTTCTTTGATTCGGTATTTATTTGGGAACTGGCTTTTTCTTTCAGGTCGCTCAGTAATTTCGTCCTTAACTTAACATAATCCTCGTCAGTTGGTGAAGGAGCTGCCTGATCTAAACCTCCGGATAGAACGGATTCATTACGTACCGTTACCAGACTACCCAGATTTCCATCAACCTGTGTTATTTGCCCTGCCGAAACATTTCCAGAAGAACCAGCAGCTAAAGCCTTGATTGTTACTGACACCGAATTATTATTGCCAGTACCGACAGTTCCAGAAGAGGTTGTTTCAAATTCTACTGTCGGGTCTCCTGCAGTAGAAACTATTGTTCCAACGGGGATATTTACAACCATTTGTGTTTGGTTTTGAAAGATCACTTCTCCACTGGCATAACCAGAAGTAAGGGTCGTGGTTCCTGAACTAACGCCTTCAATAGAACCATTAACTTCAATCAGCTCTACCTTGGCAGGTAAATTTCCATTTGGATTTATTTCATGGACCTCCGGTGAAGCCCAAATATCGATACTAAGGTCCTTTTCTTCGATAGCAGGATACAAAGTGACCTGAGCGGAAGGAAGCAGGAAACCGGCAACTAAAAGAATTGCCAACCCACTTAAACCCACAGACAGTATCCTGCCTGAAACCGAAACTAAATTTTTCGGCAGTTTTTTCTTCTTTCCATTTTGATATGACCTGATCTGGTTTACCCGATTAGGATTCTCAACTTTTTCATATAGTGAAAATGAATTCTTCCAATGGGATTTTTCAGCTCTGGGTACTGATGGAAAAACAGGCACACCCTGTTTTTCTGCTTTCTCAATTACGTTAGGGTTTCTGCTAACGAACGCAACCTGTCCCCCTAATTGTTGAGCTTTCCTTTTGATTAAGTTAACCTCGATTTCATTTTCCACCAGGCGAGCCCGCCTGGGCCAAACCAGTAAATAACGTTGGGCTTTACTCATTACCATCTTTTCGCAGATGGAAATTTGATTATCAGAGGCTTCCAGATGAATAACAATTGTCTTCATATCTTGAAGAATTATACAACAGAGCGGTTCTTCACCTTCTTTAGTTGATCGATTTCCTGTTTACTTAGTTCACGCCAAGCACCGGGAAGAAGATCACCAATTCCAATTGGGCCAATGGCTACCCGTATCAAACGCAAGCAGGGGTAACCTACGGCAGCAGTCATCTGCCGAATTTGATGTTTTTTACCTTCATGAATTTGTATCCTGATCCAAAAAGTTGGTCCATGGGGTGTGATTGGTTTTCTTCTATTTGAGATCTGAGGGGGTTCGATTATCATGGCTTTGCAAGGAAGCGTAATAAAATCTTTTAAGGCTATTCCCTTTTCCAATTTCTGGATCTGTTCTGTATTTGGAATTCCTTCTACCATTGCCAGATAAGTTTTTACTTGATGATGGATTGGATCGGTCAGGATCTTGATTAATCCCCCGTCATTTGTGATCACAAGTAAACCTTCACTGTCATAATCAAGCCGTCCGGCTGAGTATATTCCCTCAATCGGCACATAGTGCTTCAATGTTTCACGGCCTTCACTATCAGTAAAAGTAGAAAGAACCAGATCTGGTTTATTGAAAAGTACAGTTGTGTGTTTGTCCATGTTGCTTCTCATTTTACTTTACCCTGATAAATTCGAACATTTTTTAGATAAAGTTATAATAAGTGTCAGGAGAAAAAAATGAAAAAACTTCTTTTCATTATTGCGATTTCAACCATAGTATTGTCATCGTGCAATTTTCCACTCTCTCATAGATCCAACCAATTGAGCGAGGATTACGTTTCTACTCATGCTGCAGAGACGCTTCAGGCATATTCAACTCAAACTCCTGTCGCAGTTGCCACAATTACTTCACTTCCGGTTATTTCAGCCACTCCTTTACCCACCAATACCGAGGCAATTACTCCAACGTCAACAACATCTCCAGATGATCCGAGATTAACTTTGGGCACCCCGACTTTCACAGATAGTTTCACCAGCGGAAGTGCCTTTGGTCTGAAATCTCCATATTCTGATGATGCAATTACCATGTCAGTATCAGACGGAGCGTTGTCAATGAAAAGTTCCCGATTAAGAGGAGGAACGCGTTGGCGTTTGGCTTATCTTACTCCTCGTAATTTCTATCTGGAAGGGACATTTAAAACCGTTAATTGTTCTGGTTCTGATTTCTATGGCATGGTATTACGATCACCAGATTATAGCTCTGGTATTGGATACTACTATGCCTTAAATTGCGCCGGCCAGTACTCCTTAATGCGAATGAATGGCGAGTATGAATTGGTCAAGGTAATCGATTGGACCTCAGATTCAGCCATACTAACAGGATCCGGGCAGGAAAATCGTATTGGGATCATGGCAAATGATTCCCATTTCAGTATTTATATAAATGGCAAACTGGTAACTGAAACGGATAATGATGTGATCAAAGAGAAGGGTCATTATGGAGTCTTTCAATCTGCAATGGAAACTCCCAACATGACAGTTGAAGTTGAAGAGATCAATGAATGGGATCGCCCTTAGAATAGGAGAAAAAATGAGCGACGCCACTAATACTACCCAAAATCACGCGATTGAATTAGCAAAAACGATCCTTTCCAATAAACCAGTTTATATCGATACCGAAACTACCGGTCTGGATAAAGAAGCTGAGATTGTCGAAATCTCCATCGTTGATTTTGATGGATCATTATTATTTTCATCTTTGGTCAAACCCAGTCGCCCCATTCCTGCTGAAGCCCAGCGTGTCCATCACATTTCAAATGAGGACGTAGCAAAAGCTTCTCCATGGCCAATTCTCTGGCCCAGGATTCGTTCTTTTCTATATAGTCGACCGGTAGCAGCTTATAATGCCCCATTTGATTACAAGATGATGCAGCAATCCCATGCCCGCTATCGTCTGCCCTGGAGAGACAATCTGAATATGGTAGATATTTTACCGCTGTACTCAGATTATCGCGCTATTTGGGATCCGATGAGGCGATCAATGAAATACTTCAAACTGGAAGAGGCGGGAGCATATTTTCAGATTCCGTTATTCAATGAACATCGTTCTGAGGCGGATGCTTTATTATTACGAGCTGTTCTACATAGTATTGCCGGGCTTCCATACTAACCAATATTGCAGGGGAAATTGAGAAAATGGAATTAACTGAAATTCAGAGAAAGATCGTCCGTTCACCAATCTCTGGCCCAATCGCTCTACGAGGTCCGGCAGGAACCGGAAAAACGACTGCCGCCTGTGAGCGGATGTTATCCCTTGTTAATTCTGGTGTTTCTCCTCAGGCCATTTTGGTGCTTGTCCCGCAGCGTAGCCTGGGGTTCCCCTATCGTGAGTTGATCCATTCCGCCAATTTTCCGGCAGGAGGTGAACCCTCGGTTCTGACGCTTGGAGGTTTGGCGCAACGTTCACTTGCGCTTTTTTGGCCATTAGTCAGCTCAGTCTCCGGTTTTAAAAAGCCTTCCCTGCCGCCTACTTTCCTTACGCTTGAAACCGCACAATATTATTTAGCCCAAATTGTTGCCCCTTTATTGGATAAGGGATATTTTGAAACTGTAACGATTGATCCGAACCGAATATTTAGCCAGATTCTGGATAACCTGAATAAATCTGCAGTAGTAGGTTTCGAATTGGATGAGATCGCAAACCGTCTAAAATCAGCCTGGTCAGGTGCGGCAAAACAAGTTGTCGTTTATGACCAGGTTCAAGAATGTGCAACCAGGTTCCGCCAATATTGTCTGGAAAATAATTTTCTTGATTACTCACTTCAATTTGAATTATTTGTTAAGTACTTATGGCCTTCTGCGCTCTACAAGGCGTATTTACAAAACCAGTACCAATATCTGATCTATGAAAATATCGAAGAAGATGTTCCAATTGCGCATGATCTAATCCGTACCTGGCTGCCTGATTTTCAATCTAGTCTTTTGATCGAAGACAAAGAAGGAGGGTATCGTACCTTCCTGGGAGCAGATTATCGATCTGCGGATACCTTAATTGCCGAGATTCCTAACCTAATCGAATTTTCTGATTCTTTTGTGCAATCGCCGCCCATCCGAGAATTTCATAATCAATTAAATTCTGCTATTCATGACCATAAACATTTAGAGAATGCCGATTGTATCAGCAGGAATGCTTTTTCAATCGAATCTTTTCAATATTATCCTCAGGCGGTAGATTGGTTGACTGACGAAACAACACGATTGATCAAACAAGAAGCAGTCCGTCCAGGCCAAATCGTTATATTAACTCCTTACTTAAGCGATTCATTGCGGTTCACCCTTACCGAAAGTTTAACGCGGAAGAATATTAATTATTCTACTTTCCGCCCTTCAAGAAGTCTGCAGGAGGAACCGTCAGTAAAAGCAATGATCACACTGGCAAAACTGATCAATCCACAGTGGAAATTAATTCCTTCAAAACAAGCAGTTCGTTATGCCTTTATGCAGATCATTCCTGAGGCTGACCTTATCCGCAGTGATATGATGTCTCAGACTTTATACACTTCTAACCGTAATGAATCATTTTTTGGGAGTTTCTCACAGATTCGTCCTGAAATGCAGGAGCGGATCACCTATACTGTTGGAAATAAATTTGAAACGTTGAAGAAATGGGTGGATGACGCTACCGGGGAAAACGAGGAATTGGATATTCTCTTCAGTCGTTTATTTGGAGAAATTCTCTCGCAGCCGGGTTTTTCATTTCACAAAAACTTCGAGGCAGCTTCTATCATTTCTCGACTGATCGAATCATGTCGAAAGTTCCGGCAATCTCTGTTTATCGAGAATTCAAAAATCCACCATGATATCGGGAAAGAATATATTCAGATGTTGGAACAGGGCGTTCTTTCTGCTCAATACCTTGGCAACTGGGATGAACAGAACCAGGCGGATAACGTTCTGATCGCTCCTGCTTCTACATATTTGATGAGCAATCGCCCAGTAGCTTACCAATTCTGGTTGGATATCGGCTCTAATGGTTGGTGTTCCAGGTTGGATCAACCTCTTACACAGCCTTATGTTCTCAGTCGAAATTGGATAAATGGACAAAAATGGACAGGGAGAAATGAATTGGAAGTAAACCAGGAAACCTTGTCTCGTGTGACAAGTGGTTTACTTCGAAGGTGCTCCACACATGTTGACCTGATCACTGTTGGGATCAATGAATCGGGAAATGAAGAGCGCGGCTTCCTTTTGCTGGCAGTCCAAACAGTGTTGCGTGGATTGGTCGGTCCTGTTGAGGGAGGTGGTCATGTTTAATCCTCGCCCAATGCAGGCAGAAGTACTTAAATATCGTTCCGGAAAAATGGGCGTATCGGCTGTCCCGGGGAGCGGTAAAACACATACTTTATCCTATCTCGCATCACAACTGATCATCAATTCTGATTTACGTGATGATCAAGAAATTCTAATCGTTACACTCGTCAATTCAGCAGTAAATAATTTTTCAACCCGTATTTCCGGATTTATTAAAGAAAAAGGTCTGATGCCAAATATTGGCTATCGGGTAAGAACACTACACGGATTGGCACATGATATCGTCAGAGAACGCCCGGAATTAGCAGGCTTGAGCGAGCATTTCACGATCATTGATGAAGCAGAAGCTTCCAGAATGCTTGAGCAAATAACTGCAGCATATCTCCGGGTCCATCCAGAGATAGAAGAAATCTACGTATCTCCAGAACAATACCCTTTGGATAGCCGGATTCGAATCCAATGGAATGATGCAATCACTTCAATAAATACGAATTTCATTAGCCAGGCAAAAGATTGGCAAATGGACCCCGAAATGATCCTGGAAAGGATCAATGATGCAAAAATCGTGGATCCATTATTGAGTATGGCTACTGATGCCTATACACAATACCAGAGAGGACTGCGTACGCGAAACGCAGTTGACTTTTCAGATCTCATTCGCTTGGCCTATCGCGTTTTACAAAATGACAAAGATTACCTTGGGCAGTTGCAATACCGTTGGCCATATATTCTAGAAGATGAAGCACAGGATTCTTCACAACTACAGGAACTCATCCTGCGCACTCTTACAGGCAATGAGGGAAATTGGGTTCGTGTCGGGGATCCCAACCAGGCAATTTACGAATCTTTCACCACAGCCAGTCCCAAATTTCTAAAGAATTTCCTGGTTGAGCCGGGAGTTGTTCGCAGAGATCTGGCAAATTCTGGACGTTCTTCAAGAGGCATCCTACACCTGGCAAATGAATTAATTAATTGGTCAATGACAGAACATCCGGTCTTTGAACTGCGTGATTCATTGACCACACCTTTTATATTACCAACAGATCCAGGTGACCCGCAGCCCAACCCTCCTGATGTTCCAAATTCCATTTATATCTTCAAATCCCCGATGAGCTCAGATAATGAGATCGGTAAAGTTGTAGATTCAATAAAAAAATGGCTTCCTTCGAACATGGATAAGACAGTCGCCGTACTCACTCCAATCGCTGCACATGGAGATAAGGTGATCGAAGCTCTTCAATCTGCAAATATCAAAGTAGTCGAAATGTTGAAAAGCAGTGAGTCCACAAGGACGATCTGCCGGATAATAGAAAAAGTACTATTTTCTTTAGCCGATCCATCCTCTTCAGGTAAGCTGGCATCTGCGTTCCTGGAAATTTCCAGATATAAACAAAATACTCCTGAAGAAAAGAACTTTTTAGAAACGCTACATAATGCTTTAAAAACCTGTCCTCGATTAGAAGATTACCTTTATCCCCAACCCCAATCTGATTGGCTCGAGACCCAGATTGAATCCTCCATGGGCGAGAAAGCAGTTTTGGTTTTGCAGCAATTTCGTGAACTTATGATCCGTTGGCACCAAGCCGCAGTATTACCCATAGACCAACTGATCATTACGATCTCGCAAGACCTGTTTTCTTCTCCTGAAGAATTGGCACTTTCCCACAAGATCGCTCTTTTGCAGGAATTCAATTCTCGGGTACATCCAGAATTTCAATTGCTCGATTTTGCCAGGGACCTTGAAGAAATTGCTGGGAATCGAAGGAAATTTCTGGGTTTTTCAGATGAAGAGGGTGGTTTTGACCCGGAAGAACACAAGGGTGAAGTCGTTGTTTCGACCTACCATAAGGCAAAAGGCCTTGAATGGGACCGTGTCTATTTATTATCAGTCAACAATTACGATTTTCCTTCTGCTCAAGAATTTGATCAATATAAAAGTGAGAAATGGTTTTTTAAAGACGGCTTGAATCTTGAAGCTGAAGTACTTGCTAAGTTAAAAGCCCTGGCAAACAATAATCTTCAAGATTTGTTCCTGGAAGAAGGTTCAGCCACGCGTGAATCCAGATTAAGTTATGCTTCCGAGCGACTACGTCTTTTATTTGTTGGGATCACACGTGCGCGGGAGAACTTGATCATCACCTGGAATACAGGCAAACAGCAAAAAAGCAAAATGGCTCTTTCCCTTTCTGCTTTAACTGCAATTCTGGAGGAAATGAATGAAAATTCCAAATAATTTTATTTTCTCGCAGAATAATTTGCAGGATTACCAGGATTGTCCCAGGCGATTCTACTTACGACATCTCTTGAAGCAGGATTGGCCTGCTGTTGAAACTGAACCAGTACAGGACCAGGAGGAATTGATCGCATTAGGTGAACGATTTCATTTGATGGTCCAACAATATTTTGCTGGACTACCCGCTGAATCGATTTCTACAGGAATTGAAAACCCGATATTGATGGAATGGTGGAACCAATTCTTAAAAAAACAACTCCTTGCTCTTCCTGGTAGGAAGATAAGTGAAAATATATTTACAATTCCTTTTGAAGCATATCGACTTACCGCTAAATTCGATCTTTTGTTAATCCAGCAGGATGATCAAATTAAGATTTACGACTGGAAGACATCCCAGCATACTCCCCGGTCAAAATGGTTGGCAGAAAGACTTCAGACCAAGGTGTATCCATTTGTTATTGCGTCTTTACTGCCCTCATTGTTTCCACAGAGAGAGATTAAAAAAGATAATATTGAAATGATCTACTGGTATCCTGCATTTCCAGAATTCACGCTTAGTTTTCCATATTCACAGGAAACCTTTTTGCAAGATCAGGAGTATCTTTCAAATTTGGTCAATGAGATTGCCCGGAAGGAAGAATCTGACTTTAATCTTACAAATAATGAAAAGACATGCAAATATTGTCGATATCGTTCACTTTGTGAACGCGGGATTACAGCCGGGAATTTAAATGATCTTGCCTCAATGGAAGATACTGATAATTCGGCATTCGATATTGATTTTGATACGATCGATCCGGTGATCTAAGCAATGAAACGGTTGATCCTCCCTGAATGGAAATCCCCCCGACCGGTTCAAATTCCAGATGAACTTGGAAGATCAGTTCACGGATCTAAACTGCTTCTCGAAACCCTGGTTCGTCGAGGCTACTCAGATCCAGAAATAGCGCTCGCATTTCTTGACCCAGACCAATATAAGCCAACCAGTTCCAATGAAATGCCGGACCTTCCACTTGCTGTTCAACGGATTCAACAGGCCATCAGTTTACGCCAGAAAATAGGTGTTTGGGGGGATTTTGATGTTGATGGTCAAACCTCAACTACGGTACTGGTTGGGGCTTTGCGTCATCTCGGCGCTGACGTTCTGTATCATATTCCAATTCGAGCGATTGAATCACATGGAATGTTAATCGCTCCTTTGAAAGATTTCATTTCTAAAGGCGTTCAACTTATCATCACCTGCGATACAGGAATTTCAGCTCACGATGCTGTATCTTTTGCAAAAGATCATGGCATCGATGTCATAATCACAGACCATCATTCGCTTCCAGATCAATTGCCTGATGCATACGCGGTAATCAATCCACAAATATTACCTCAAGATCACCCCCTTTTTTCTCTATCTGGTGTAGGAGTTGCATATAAATTAATTGAACAGCTTTGTAATGATCTGGGTGAAAAAGAATATCCCGCCAAAACGCTTGATCTGGTTGCCTTGGGGTTGATCGCCGATATGGCAACTCTGACACTAGATACTCGATATCTTGTTCAAAAAGGATTGCAGGTCTGGCGGTCAGCACCCAGACCAGCCTTGAAAAAGATCCTGGACGAGAATAAAGTAAAGAACGAAGAAGTGACCGAAGAAACGATCTCATTCATTGTTGCACCCCGACTGAATGCAGTGGGTCGTTTGGATGACGCAAACCCGATGGTTGAATTTTTGTTGAGTGATGACCCGGTGTTCATCGCCACTAAATTAAATCAGATTGAAGGGCTGAACGAAGAAAGAAAGATCCGCTGTGATGAGGTATTCAAAGGAGCGCAAGCAATGCTTGAAGCTTCTCCACGCCTTCTGGAAAGACCTTTGATCCTTCTAAACCATCCAGAATGGCATGCTGGAGTAATCGGGATTGTTGCCAGTCGTCTGGTCGAAATTTATCATAGACCGGCAATTTTATTAAATTCCTCCGATCCGAACATATCTAAAGGATCATGCAGGTCAATTGAGGGAATAAATATTACTGAAGCTCTTAAGCAAAACCGGCAATTATTACTGGGGTTTGGCGGCCATCCTATGGCAGCCGGTCTTTCTGTACAAACTGAAAATCTCACTGAACTTCAATTTGGATTGATAGCAAGTATCAAACAAATGATGGAGCAAAATAATATAAGCCCCATCATTTCCATCGATGCAAACTTAGGCCTTGCAGAGATCAATCTTGAACTCATAAATGATCTTTCCCGTCTTTCGCCCTTTGGCCCGGGAAATCCTCCTCTGAAATTCATTGCTAGAGAACTAGAGATCAGTGAGATTTCCTCCATGGGTAAAAACAAAGACCATTTGCAGGTGAATGTAATCGATGGCGGACAAAAAAAACATCGTCTTGTCTGGTGGCAGGGTGCAAACCTCCCCCGTCCAGATGGCCGCTTTGATCTCCTTTTTTCCGCTTCTCCCAGCAATTATAAAGGGAAGATCGAAGTGACTTTCGAATGGCTGGATTATAGAGAAATCCAATCAGATGGAGTGACTACGCGCAAGTCTTCTAAAAATCAACCAATTCAGATGGTTGATTTAAGGGCGTCTACTGATCCTTCAAAAGATCTTTCTTCAATTACTAAAGAAGACAATTCACAAATTTGGAGCGAAGGAATTACTCCCTGCCCTTTGCCTGTATTTTCTCGTGAAGAACTTCAAAATTGTGAAACCCTGGTCGTCTGGTCAATTCCTCCTTCAAGATCGGTGATTTCTTCAGTGGTTGAAATGGTAAAACCTAAAAAGATCGTCTGGTTTGCCAATTACCCCGAAGAAAATAGTTTACAAGAAATGATTCAAAATGCGGCATCGGTAATATTGAAGTTCACTCAGGAAAATTCGGAAAGTCCGCTTGCATTTGAACACCTGGCGGCTTCTGTCTCTATTACCGTGCCCGTCGCCAGTTTACTTATCAAATGGATGGATATGACGGGGCACATAACGATCATCTCTCAAAATGATAAGTCAGTTCATTTTTCTACTCAAAGACATCCTCCAGATCAAACACAGATTGAAATTGTGCAAAATGGAATTAAAACACTGCATAAAGAGATCTTTTCTTTTCGTCAATATTACATTTCCTCTCCATCCCTGGATAATTTGATTGATCCTCAAGGCAATAGAAAGTAAAGTTCCACATGGTATACTCCTTTCAGATGTTGATATAGATTGGAGACGCTTTGTTTTTACCTGTTACCCCCGAAGAATTAAAAAAATCAGGCATTGCCCAACTGGATGTCATTCTGGTCTCTGGTGATAGTTACATAGATAGCCCATATTCAGGGATTGCTGTCATTGGAAATGTCCTCCAAAACGCAGGTTATTCAGTTGGTGTGATTGCTCAACCGGATGTTTCCACGGATGTTGACATTAAGCGAATGGGCGAACCCCGACTTTTCTGGGGGATCAGCAGTGGTGCCGTGGATTCAATGGTGGCTAATTACACAGCCACCCTAAAAAAACGTAAATCAGATGATTTCACCCCCGGCGGGATCAATAATCGACGTCCCGACCGGGCTGTGATCGTTTATTCAAACCTGATTCGCAGATATTTTAAAAACACAGTCCCGATCGTTTTAGGCGGGATTGAAGCCAGTCTGCGTCGAGTTACCCATTACGATTATTGGACAGATAAACTCCGAGCCCCGATACTATTTGATGCCAAAGCTGATTACCTTCTCTACGGAATGGGTGAACGCTGTATTTTAGAATTGGCTAATTCACTGAAACATCATACTGATCCATCCTCGATCCGAGGACTGGGGTATCTTTCACACTCGATTCCGCAAGGATATTTGGAATTACCCAGTTTTGAAGAAGTTATAGCCGACAGGGCCGTTTTTACAAAAATGTTCCGAATGTTTTATGAAAACAACGATGCGATTACTGCAAAGGGACTGGCCCAGAAAAAAGGAGATCGCTATTTCATCCAGAATCCTCCTCAACCTCCCCTTTCTGAAAGCGAAATGGATAAGGTCTATGCGCTTCCATTTGCAAGAAGACAACACCCATATTATGAAGTGCAAGGATCAGTGAAAGCGCTTGAGACAATCAAGTTTTCAATTCCCACTCATCGTGGATGTTACGGAGAATGCAATTTTTGCGCGATAGCAATTCATGAGGGGCGGACAATTTCTTCGCGCAGCGAGGAATCCATCCTTTCAGAAGCCAAAAACTTTACAAGCGATCCAGATTTCAAAGGCACGATTCAAGACATTGGCGGCCCAACCGCGAATATGTATGCGATTGAATGTGTAAAGAAAATTGAGAAAGGGGCTTGTCTGGATAAAAGGTGTCTTTTCCCGGAAATTTGTCCGGTATTGAAGATCAATCATAAAAAACAGGTCGAACTCTTAACTAAGGTCCGGGAAATTCCAGGAATTAAGCATGCCTTTGTAGGTTCTGGTATCCGTTACGATATGGTGATAGCAGATAAAGAACATGGTCTTGATTATTTAAAAGAGGTAACACGCTTTCACACCTCAGGACAAATGAAAATCGCGCCTGAACACACAGAACCGGTCATTCTTGAGCTCATGGGGAAACCATCGAATCGATCATTGACCCAATTCAAAGAATCTTTCGATCGGATTAGCCGTGAGGCAAATAAAAAACAATTTCTTACTTATTATTTAATTGCTGCTTACCCTGGATGCAGTGATCGTGAAATGCGAAATCTGAAAATTTTTGTCACCCGAGAATTACACATTTCCCCGGAACAGGTGCAAGTATTTACTCCAACACCCTCTACTTACGCAAGTGTAATGTATTACACTGAACAGGATCCGTTTACTGGCAAACCACTATTTGTAGAAAAGAACCTTCAGCGCAAAGAAAAACAAAAAGAGATACTCACGGATAAACCTGAATTGAGATCCTCGCGCCCAATTAAAAGATCCCATTCTTACACAAATAAGAAAGCAGGAAAAAACAATGGCAAGTGAAAAAGAAAGAATTTATATTTCTTGTGCTCCTGGTTTGGAGCCATACCTAAAAAATGAGTGCGCTGGACTTGGGATCAAACCTGACATTTCCTTAAAAAGGACCGTTGCGGACCCGCTTTCTGGAGAAGAAAAAGGTGGTTTTGAGTTTCTTGGTACAAATGAAAACATATATCAATGCAACTTGCATTTACGAACTGCGAGCCGTGTTGTCGTCCGCCTGGGAGAGTTTTACGCAACAGCTTTTTCTGAACTAAGAAAAAAGGCTGGCAGATTGGAATGGGGGAAATACCTCAAACCAGGACAATCTGTTGAAATAAAAGTCACATGCCATAAATCAAAACTTTACCATTCTGACGCTGTGGCAGAACGCGTTCTCGGCGCAATAGAAGACGCACTTCACACTGCTCCTGGTAAAGATCCCAAATCTGAAGAAAAACAATTAATTCTGGTTAGATTGGTCAATAATCAGTGCACGATCAGCATTGACACATCAGGTGAACTTCTTCACCGCAGAGGATATCGTCAGGCAGTAGCTAAAGCTCCTTTGCGCGAAACCCTGGCAGCAGGTCTACTTTTTGCTTCCGGATGGACAGAGAATTCTCCATTGATTGATCCTTTTTGCGGTTCAGGCACAATTCCCATCGAAGGAGCCTTGATTTCCAGGCATATCGCACCCGGGATCAATCGTCAATTCGCATTTATGAATTGGCAAAATTTTGACAAAGAATTATTTTCTTCTTATCTCATATCCTGTCAAAAAGCTATCAATGATTCGCATCCGTTTATATATGCTTCCGACAGAGACCGTGGAGCGATTGAAATGGCAACTGCGAATGCTGCACGAACTGGTGTGAATAAAGATATTACCTTTGCCTGCCATGCAATTTCTGACCTTCCAGGATATGTCACACCTGGTTTCATTGTCACTAATCCTCCCTATGGAATGAGGATAGTTTCCTCCAAAGATCTTAGGAATCTTTATGCAAGTTTTGGAAAACTCCTACGCGATCGTTTTTCAGGTTGGCAGGTTGGAATTCTTTGCAGCGAAGATCAATTAATTGCAGCACTTGAAATCGGTTCTCCATCAGAATCAATAAATTTGATTAATGGTGGAATTCCAGTAAAATTTTCGAAGTTTATTCTATAAAAATCACTCATTCCCCTTATCATTTGCCAAGCCTGATGTATAATACTAAGATTATCCAATGAGGGTCTTCGTATAACTCGGGCTTGGTATCCATCACGTTAAATTAATTAAATATATTTATCTCAACTACACACCATTCTTAGCCCACCAAGAATGTATGGAGGTGTATTAATGACAGAACAAAATAAACAGATCAAACACAATACTCTCGTAATGAAATTCGGAGGAACCTCAGTTGGAACCCCTGATGCAATGAGGCAGGTTGTTGAAATCGTTACGGCAGAAAAGAAAGAGTGGAAGAACTTAGTTGTAGTCACTTCTGCACTTAGCGGAATTACTGACCTTTTATTAAAAATGTCTTCAGGCAACGCCTCCGCAATTCACAGCGGTGCAGAAGAAATGAGTCGCCGGCACAAAGAGATTGCTGAGGCTCTAATCCATGATGTTAACCTTCGCCAGAAAGCTCTGGGTGAAGTATATTCATTGATCGATCAGATCGTTAGTCTCTGTAAAGCAATTGCAGTGCTTGGTGAATCAACTCCCCGCATCATGGACACAATTGCTTCTGCCGGAGAGAGAATGTGCATCAACGTATTGGCCGCGGCGATCCAGTCAGCCGGGCTTTCTGCCGAACCTATTGAAGCGACAAAGCTTATACGAACTGATAATTGTTATACTGACGCACATCCTGACTTTGTAAAAACTAAAGAATTGACATGTTCAGTCCTTCAGCCGTTGTTGGATAAAGGAACAATTCCAGTGATCACCGGTTTTCTTGCCATGGGAAAGAATGGCAGCATTACGACTCTGGGCCGTGGTGGCAGTGATTATTCAGCCGCAATCATCGGTGCTGCCCTGCCTGCCGACGATGTTTGGATCTACACAGATGTTGATGGTGTGATGACCGCAGATCCGAGGCTCGTGCCAGATGCTGCCACTGTTCCTGTTTGTTCCTACCGTGAGATCGCAGAACTTGCCTATTACGGTGCGAAAGTGCTGCATCCAAAAACCATTCGCCCGGTCATCGAAGCCGGGATCGGTTTAAGAGTATGCAATACATTCAACCCCTCTCATCCAGGAACACGCCTTGTTTCTGATCTCGATGCACAACAGGGGATTATTAAAGCAATCACGATCATTCGAAAACTGAATTTGGTAACGATCGAAGGCCGGGGTATGCTGGGTGTTCCCGGTGTTGCTGCCCGTGCTTTTGATGCTGTGGCAAAAGCCGGTGCCAGCGTTCCCTTGATCACTCAGGCTTCCTCTGAGCAAAGTATCTGTTTTGCCATTCCCTCCGCCCAGGCATCAGAGGTTGTTGATAAACTCACCGACACCTTCCGTGAAGAGATCAAGCGGCGCGATATTGATCGTGTTTGGGCGAGTGAAGAAGTTGGGATCGTGACTGTTGTTGGTGAAGGAATGAAAGCTACTCCAGGCGTAGCCGGTCGTGTGTTTTCCGCACTTGGAGATGAAAGAGTGAATGTCATCGCAATTGCTCAAGGTTCTTCTGAGGTCTCGATAAGCCTGGTTGTCGATGCAAACCAAATACAACAAGCCTTGCTTGTTTTGCACAAACTGATCAATTAATTTTTTTGAGGAGAAAGCTATGTCGAATAGGATCCCAGTTGCTGTTTTAGCCGCGACCGGCAGTGTTGGTCAGCGTTTTATCCAATTATTAGATTGCCATCCATATTTCAAAGTAGTTGCATTAACTGCTTCTGATCGTTCTGTTGGCAAAAAATTCGGCGATGCCTGCCATTGGATCCTGCCCGGGGATATGCCCTCCTGGGCTCGTGATATGGAGATCCTTCCCACTGCGCCGGAATCTGCCAGTGTACCGCTGGCTTTTTCAGCTTTACCTACCGATGCCGCAGTCGAGACCGAACCTGCCTTTGCCCGTGCAGGAACAGTTGTATGTTCCAATGCCTCAGCCTACCGCATGCCTTCTGATGTATCGATCCTTTTCCCTGAAGTTAACCCTGAACAGGCAGCGATTCTGCCGATTCAACAAAAACTTCGGGGTTGGTCAGGCGGCATTATAACAAACTCAAATTGCACAAGTACCGGAGTTACGGTCGCTCTGAAACCCCTTCTGGATAAATTCGGGATCAATAAGGTATTCGCTGTCTCTATGCAGGCTCTTTCAGGTGCCGGCTATCCCGGGGTCGCCTCCATTGACATTATTGACAATGTTATCCCTTTCATCAAAGGGGAAGAAGAAAAAGTTGAAACTGAACCACGCAAAATGCTTGGAAAACTGATTGGAAATGAGATTGTCCCAGCAGATTTTGTTATTTCTGCACATACGAACAGGGTAGCAGTAGTAGATGGTCATATGGTTTGTCTTTCCGTCGAGTTGAAAGAAAAAGCAACACCAGAGCAGGTTATCGAAGCGATGCGTGCCTATCAGGCTCCTGAAATTAGTCGTGATCTTCCGTCTGCTCCCAATCCAGTGATCATCGTTCGCGACGAAAGTGATCGACCACAGCCGCGTCTTGACCGTATGACAGGGAAAGGCATGGCAACAGTGGTAGGCAGGGTCCGTCCTGACCCCATTTTTGGTTTAAAATTTGTTGTCCTATCGCACAACACGATTCGTGGTGCTGCAGGCGGTTCCATCTACAATGCAGAATTATTAGTCAAATTAGGTTATATTAAAAAATAAGGAAGTAATTTATGCCTGCATACAACGGAGTTCTCGAACGTTATCGCGAATACCTGGATGTTCCGGAATATATTCGGACAGTTACATTGCTTGAAGGAAACACTCCACTGATTCCTGCTCCCCGAATTGCTGAAACTCTCGGTGGCGGTTTTGAACTTTATGTAAAATTCGAAGGTATGAATCCAACCGGATCTTTTAAAGACCGTGGGATGACCGTTGCGATAAGTGAAGCCTTTGGCCGTGGGGCCAGATCCGTGATTTGCGCCTCAACAGGAAATACCGCAGCTTCAGCAGCTGCCTATGCTTCACGCGCTGGAATGAGATCAATTGTGATCATCCCTGCCGGGAAAGTCGCGACAGGCAAACTTGCCGGAGCCGTCGCGTATGGCGCTGAAGTAATTCAGATCGATGGTTCTTTTGATGACGCTTTAAACCTGGTTGTAGCAATTTCCGAGAAATATCCGATCGCCCTGGTCAATTCGTTGAATCCATACCGGTTGGAAGGCCAAAAGACAGGCGCTTTTGAGATCTGCGATGTTCTCGGTCATGCACCCGACTGGTTTGCTCTCCCTGTTGGCAATGCAGGAAATATTTCTGCGTACTGGATGGGATTCACTCAATTGAATTCACGCCAAAATACAGGCCTCCCACAGATTCTTGGAGTCCAGGCAGAAGGTTCTGCTCCTCTTGTATTGGGTCATCCAGTCGAACACCCTGAGACAGTAGCCACAGCCATCCGGATCGGGAAGCCAGCCAGAGGTGAGCAGGCATTAATGGCCGCAGAAGAATCAAATGGTAGGATCATTGCAGTTAGCGATACTGAAATATTAAATTGTCAGAAGTTATTGGCATCCAGTGGTATTTGGGTTGAACCTGCGTCAGCTGCAGGTTTGGCTGGTCTGGCTCATGAACTTCAGGCAGGAAAGATCGATTTAAAAGGAAAAAAGGTCGTAACAGTTTGTACCGGCCATGGCTTAAAAGATCCGGATATTATCACAAAAGATATGGCCAAACCACGTGTTTTGCCGTCTGAAATGAATGCATTGGAAGATTTCTTGGCAACCAAGTGAGAAAAGGAATGAAATATCTCATTCGTGTTCCAGCGACCTCAGCGAATTTAGGCCCGGGATTTGATTGCCTGGGTCTAGCCCTCGATCTCTGGAATGAAGTTGAGATTTCCACGGACACCAGAGGCCTGGTTATTGAACTCAGAGGCTTTGGTGAAGGGATTCTTCCGGTTGATGAAACAAATGCAATATTCACCGCAATGCAGAAATTTGCAGAAGTAACCGGCAAGCAATTACCTGAGAATATTCACCTGACATGCAATAACAACATTCCTCTTGGTTCTGGATTGGGGTCCAGTGCTGCTGCTTCGGTAGCCGGGCTTCTATGTGCCTCAGTAATCTTGAATGCCTCATTAAGCCAAGCGAAATTGATCGAAATCGCCACCCAATTCGAAGGCCACCCGGATAATGTAGCGCCGTGTGTTTTAGGGGGAGCAACTGCTTCCTTGGTTCAAGATGGACAAGTAATTACTCGCCAATTGGAAATCGCCCATTTTGACCTGGTCCTGGTGCATCCAAATTTTACCTTTCCGACAAGAGTTGCCCGGTCGGCTATTCCAAAGAGTATTCCCCAATCCGATGCGGTATTTAATATTAGCCATTCCATCTTGACCACTGAAGCCTTACGTACAGGAGATCTTGATCTACTGAGAATTGCAATGCGAGACAAGGTCCATCAACCTTACCGCTTACCTCTGATCCCTGGAGCAGAGGAAGCCATAAAGGCTGCTGACAAAGCAGGTGCGGTGACAACCATCCTTTCGGGGGCTGGCCCCAGTTTGATCGCATTCTCACCTTCTCCTCAAAAAAATCATGAAATTGCAAATGCTATACAATCAGCATTTGGTTCACAGGGTCTATTATGTGAGCAATTCTTCCCGGAGATTTCTTCATCTGGTGCAGAGATCATCCCGTTAGATTAATAATTTGTTTCAACGGTTTAATAAGGCGGATAGTTATGGGTCCTGAACGCAATTCCAACATTTTTGCGATCTCAATTATGTCAAAAGATCGCATTGGAATCATTGCCTCAATTTCGAAAAAGATTGTAGAAATTGGCGGCGATATCGCAGATATTAGGCAAAGTGTCTTATGCGGGTATTTCACAATGATCCTTTTGGTTGCATTTCCGCATGCAACCAAAAAAGAAGAAATCGAATCCAAACTATCATCAGTAAACAATCTCTATGAAGAGCCATTACTCATCTCTGTTAAGCAAGTTGATGTAAAGATCAATGATTCAGCTGTTGTTCCTGTAGAGCACAATTATGTTCTTACAGTTACCGGTCGCGACCAAATTGGGTTTGTCGCATCAATCACCTGTTTTTGCGCTGAAAATGGGATCAACATTCTTGACCTTTCCACAACCCGAAAAAATGAGCTATACATCATGATCTTATTTGTTGACATCTCGCATTCGGAAGGAATCAATAAATTGCGTGATTCCTTAACAAATCTCCAAAATGAGACTGGATTTGAGATCGTTCTCCAGCACTACAACATTTTTCAAGCAGTAAATGAAATTAATCTTCCGCTAATTTAATGGAGAAAAAGAGTTCTAAATGATCCGACCTAATGAATTTCTTGAGACAGTAGATATGATCCAGAAAGAGAAACTGGATGTTCGGACTGTGACAATGGGCATTAATTTACTTGATTGTCATAGGGAAACCGTCTCAGAAACTTGCCAAGCAATCAAAGAAAAGATAAAACATCAAGCAGCTGACTTGGTCAATGTGTGTAATCAAGTAGGAAGTGAATATTCGATACAGGTTGTTAATAAACGTATCGCAGTAACACCGATTGCAAATGTCGGAGCCGGGTTTACAAAAGAAGGATTTATTGAGATTGCCAGAGCTCTGGATGATGCGATCTCAGAAATTGGTATAGACCTTTTAGGTGGTTTTTCAGCAGATGTCGCAGGGGGTTCGTCCTTTAGCGATCTTGAACTCATCGCTTCGATTCCAGAGGCATTAACCCAGACTAAACGGGTTTGTTCCTCAGTAAATGTCGGATCCTCAAAACATGGAATTAATTTAGATGCTGTAAACTTACTTGGAAGAACGATCAAAGAGCTTTCTGAAAAAAGCAAAGAGAATTCCGGTTTCGCAGCCGCCAAATTCGTTGTGTTTACCAATCAACCCGGAAATAATCCATTTATGGCCGGTGCTATCCATGGAAACGATCAGCCGGAAATTGTGATCAATGTTGGTGTCAGTGGACCTGGCGTAATCGCCAGAGCTTTGGAAAGAAAAATCAACCAGAACCCACACATGACACTAAATGAACTTGCAGAAGTGATTAAGCATACGGCCTTTCGTGTAACTCGCTGTGGAGAATTGATCGGGCGGGAAGTTGCACGAAAATTATCAATTCCATTTGGTGTAGTTGATCTTTCGCTTGCACCAACTCCAGAAGCCGGAGATAGTGTGGGCGAGATTCTTCAAATTCTTGGTGTAGATGATGTTGGTGCTCCCGGAACTACCGCTGCATTGGCCTTATTAAATGATGCAGTCAAAAAAGGCGGCGTTTTTGCCAGTCAATCTGTAGGTGGATTAAGCGGTGCCTTCATCCCTGTATGTGAGGATAAAGTACTGGCAGATGCTGTGAAAAAAGGCGCACTCACTATAGAAAAGTTGGAAGCCATGACTTCGGTTTGTTCTGTTGGACTCGATATGATCCCAATTCCCGGTTCAGTGGATGCCAACACGATCTCTGCTATTATCGCTGACGAAATGGCGATTGGAATGATCAATAGTAAAACAACAGCGGTAAGGGTAATTCCAGTACCCGGTAAAGATGCAGGCGATTTCGTGGCATTTGGTGGTCTCTTTGGAGAAAGCGTCATAATGGCCATACACAATATTGGAAAGTCTAGCAGGTTTGCTTCATTTGGAGGTAAAATACCAGCACCAATATTTAGCCTTAAGAACTAGTATTAGATAGTACTACTAACCGATGATTTTTTACTGCAAATTTATATAATTTAACAATGCATTCTATATAATGAATCAATAAACAGAGCACTTGCTTTTTAACAAATGTCGCAATAAAGGAGATTCTTGCTTTGAACGAAAAACGGATCCAGGAAGTAATTGATTTAGAAAAGCAAGCAGATGAGATCTACGACAAAGCTTTAAAAGAAGCTCAGCAGATTCCTGTTCAAGCTGAAAATAAAGCAAAAGAGATCATCGAGAATGCTCGTCAAGAGGCCGAAAAAGAAGCTCAACAAGTTTTAGCCAGTGCAGAAGCCAAAAGCGAATGCGACAAGATTCTCGCGGAAACTGAAGCAGAGATCGAACGGAGCCAGGCACTTTCAAAAAGAAACCTTGATCGTGCAGTAACTTATGTAATTTCTCGCGTTGTCGGCCGGGAAATGTAATTATGGCCCCTGAAGCGACATCAGCATATGCTTCTATTAATGCGCGCGTTAGAGTTATGTACTCTACGCTTCTTTCAAAACAAGACTTTTCAAATCTTCTTGAAGCGTCGGATCTTGATAATTTAATTAGCCAGTTAAAACATACCGCATATTCACCGTATTTAGATCGAGCAAAAGATAAACAACTTACAGCTCGCCGTGCGGCTTTCCATATGAGAGAGCGATGGACAGAAACCTATCACTCGATTGCTTCTGGAATACCAGAATATGCTCGATCAGTTTTTTCTCAGTTAATTCGATATTATGAAGTTAACAATTTAAAAGCAATTTTGCGCGGTATCTCTGCAAATTCTGATTGGTCGCATGTTCGTTATGTACTCTTTCCATTAGGCTCAGATAGTTCTATTCCAGCAGAAGCAATGCTGGAATCACATAATGTTACTCAAGCCATCGAGATGATCAGTAATTCACCTTATTATGAAACTCTCTCGTTTGCTATGAAACGCTATAGTGTAGAACAGACTCTTTTCCCCATAGAAGTCGCTCTCGATTTGGATTATTGGCGTGAATTATGGAAAGAGGTAAAAGCTCTTCCTAAACCAGATCAAGATTATGCCACTAAAATCCTCGGGCCGATGATCGATATGAACAACTTGATGTGGGCGATCCGTTATAGGACCTATCATCAATTGTCAGAAGAAGAGATCATCAATTACACACTTTCATTTGGTTATCATGTTCAGGATGCAGATATTCGCAGTATTGCGGCCGGCGGAGACATCGCTCAGATAATCAAACGTCTCTACCCCGATATCGCTGGTGTGGATGAACTACTCCAGGACCTTCATTCTGGATTACCAAAGCTCGAAGTCCTGCTCAAGCGACGTTTATTGCGTCAGTGCAATGCAGCCTTTGTTGGCAATCCATTTCAGATAGGAATCCCCCTGGGATATTTATTACTTTTTGATCAGGAAATTCAGGACCTGGTAGTCCTGTTAGAGGCCAAATCCAATAAGCTACCGGTAGAAAAATACCGCAGCCTGTTACAACTAGATTAGTGTTTCGGAGAGAATATGTTCTATCCGCAAGAAATGTCAGAAGTTGAAATAATCGTACCAACCAAAGATCTGCTCCCTGTGACAAAGGCAATTAGCGGACAGGGTATATTTACCCAGACAGATGTAAATTACCTGGGGAATGAAAAAGAGAAAGAACAGAACAATCTCTGGCAAGTTAAAGCTACTCAATATGCTGGACTTGAACGACGGTTGCAGACAATTCTCTCTTCTCTTTCAGTCAAGGATGCCAATCCAAAAGGTCGTTCTTTTGGAGATCTTTTAGATCTGGAAAAAGTTACTCCAATTGTTGATGAAATTGAGAATGAAGTAAAAGGCACAGTTGAATCGATCAATCAAGAGACAAAAAAGATCGAACACTATAACAATCTTCTTCAACAGGTTGAACCATTCTCTGATATCGAAGTGGATTTCTCGGAATTAAAAAACTCCAGATATGTTTATTCGATAATTGGCCTGATGCCTTCTGATGGCATCGAAAGGCTGAAAACAAGCCTAAGCCGTGTTCCATTTTCTTTGACTGTTCTCAGCCAAAAAAATCAAAAAGCAGCGGTAATGATCGCTGTCGCGAAAGAAAACTCAGACACCTTAGATCGTGCAACAAGAAGTGCATATCTTGATCCGATCACTTTACCTGAAGATCAAAAGGGAACTCCCCAGGAGATTTCGACTCAATTAAAGAGCTCAATAGTTGAAAGCGAAAAATCAATCGCTGAACATAAAGAAAAAATCAATGATCTTCGCGGAAAATATTCCTCTCAAGTATTGGACATTCTATGGGATGTGCGTTGCAGTCGCATGTCTACAAATGCTATTCTCCATTATGGTCGGTTGAAATATACCTATATCATCGTGGGATGGGTTTATCAATCCGCAATAGAAACATTGAAAGAGAAGATAAAATCTATATCTCCTGACACTATTTTTGAATATCACACAACAAATCGATTCCACGATTCTAATGATGTTCCAGTGGCATTAACCAATCCAAAGTTGGTCCGTCCATTCCAGATGATGGTGAAAATGTATGACCAACCCAAATACAGCGAATTGGACCCAACTCCATTGGTTGCGATCCTTTTCCCGTTAATGTTTGGAGCAATGTTTGGCGATGTTGGTCATGGTCTGGTATTAGCTGTTCTCGGCGCACTGGCCATGAGTAAAAAAGTAAAATTCCTCAAATTCCTGGGAGGCCTCTCACCAATTGTCTTTGCTTGTGGCGTCATGTCCATGATCTTTGGATTCCTCTACGGTTCCATTTTTGGATACGAAGAGATTCTTCACCCCCTCTGGTTACAACCAGGCACAAATATTATGACGATACTTGTTATCACCATTGTCGGTGGGGTTGTGGTATTAACGCTTGGTTTCTTGATCAGTATTTACAATGCCTTCAAAGTAAAAGACTGGGCAAAAGCAATATTCAACCACAATGGTCTTCTTGGTTTGATCCTTTACCTTTCTCTGGTTGGATTAGCCGTTAGTTGGTTAGCATCCTCAATTAAACTTCCGACAATGGTATTTCTAATTGGAACAATCATTGGTGTAATCGGCTTGATGTTCTCGGAAGTATTTATCAGGATGATAGAAGGTCACCATCCATATATTGAAGGCGGTTTTGCGATGTTCTTTGTCCAGGCCTTCTTTGAGCTATTTGAAACAGTGATCAGTTACTTGAGTAACAGTCTGTCATTTGTCCGTGTTGGTGCTTTTGCAGTAGCACATGGTAATCTAAGTGCCGTGTTCTTTATTCTTGCCGAGATGGTCAGCCCGTCCAAAGGCATTGGCTACTGGATCATGTTCTTAGTTGGTTTGATCTTCATTGTAGGTTTCGAAGGATTGATCGTTGGAATTCAGACAATGCGTCTTACCTATTATGAGATCTTTGGTAAGTTCTTCAATGGTGGTGGAAAGCAATTTGAACCGCTTACACTCCATCCAGCAGAAAACGAATAATTCTTAAGGAGAGATAAAAATGTTTCTAATAATCGCCGTTCTTGTGGGTTTGCTTCCAATTATTCCAGCAGTCATTTTCTTCCTGCGCGATCGCAAAAATGAACCTGCCAAAGCAACACGGACTCTAAGCCTTGGTCTTAATGGTTTCAATCTGATCGTTGGCCTGATGGTTGCAGCAGTTGGCATCCTCTGGTTAGCATCCCCTTCAACAGTAATTGCAGCTGGATTTGCTCAGGCTGCCGCAGTTTCTGATCCTTATGCCACTCTGGCCGCTGCTTTGTCAACTGGTTTGGGTTGTATCGGCGCTGGTATTGCTGTTGCTAGCACCGGTGCTGCAGCTACTGGTGCCATTGCAGAAAAACCGGAAACATTCGGTCGTTCTTTGATCTTCGTTGGTATGGCAGAAGGTGTTGCAATTTACGGTTTGATTATCGCTTTCATGATTCTTAATCGGTAATTTTATGAAAGTTTTGGTGATTGGTCATCAAGAAGCAGTGCTGGGTTTTTCTCTTGCAGGTGTAGAAGGAGTATCCGTTTCTACAGCCGAGGAAACCAATAAAGCTCTCGATGAAGCTATGGCTTCTTCAGAGATCGGGATCATCTTGATCACTCAAGACGTATCCAGCCTGATTCAAACACGAATGGACCAACTCCGTCAACACAGCACAATTCCCCTGGTAGTTGAAATCCCTGGACCTGAGGGAACAAATGCTGACCAATCCTCAATTGGTGACGTATTACTTCGTGCGATTGGGGTAAAGCTCTGATCATTGGTAGTGCTGACCCTGGAATTGGATAGGATTTTGTATGACATCTGATGGAAATATCGAAAGACTCTCAAGAGATATTCTACAGCAGGCAGAAACTGATGCTGAACAGGTATTATTGGAAGCGAAGAACAAAGCTGACCAGATAATTAAACAGGCGGAAGAAGAAGCATCTGCAGAAAAAGCTCGCATTTTAGAGCGAGCAAAACGCGATTCAGATCGAATTCGTAGCCAGGCTGTTGCAACTACTCAACTAAAAGCTCGTACGATGATGTTGGAATCACGTGAGAACTTATTGAAAGAGGTTTTTAAAGAAGCTCAACAGAAGCTCTCTTCAGTTCAACAGTACAGTGATTACAATGTGATCATTGAAAGATTGGTGATGGAAGCCATTTCTCAGATGACATCGAATAATGTTGTCATCCGGGCTGATAAGAAAACCAGCCAACTGTTGGCGGATTCAATTCTAAATTCATTAGCATCAAAATATAGTGGCACAATCGAACTTGGCGATGTATTAGAAAATAAAATTGGTGTAATCGCTTCCACTTCAAACGGACATCTAAATTATGACAATACGCTTGAAACTCGTTTGGAGAAATTAACAAATGAGTTGCGATCACCTGTCTACCACTTATTACAGGGAGAAAGTCTATGAGTGAACGGGTTGGAACTGTAACTTGGATCAATGGCCCTGTCATTCGTGCGCAAGGCTCACGTTATGTGGGTATGATGGAGCTTGTTGAAGTTGGAGATGAACACCTGGTAGGAGAAGTAATTGGTCTGGATGGCGATACGATCACCATCCAGGTCTATGAAGAGACCTCCGGTATGTACCCTGGCGCTCCTGTTTTTGGCACCGGTCTGCCTCTTTCGGTTGAATTAGGACCAGGTCTACTTCGCAGCATTTTTGACGGTGTCCAACGGCCGCTTCCCGTAATCGAGATGCGGACCGGGTCTTTTATTAGCCGTGGAGCACATCTGACTCCGCTTTATCACAAAGATCGTTGGGAATTCACCCCTACAAAAAAAGAAGGGGATGTTGTTCACGGTGGTGAAATCATTGGCACTGTACCTGAGACCCCATCAATTGAACACCGTGTGATGGTTCCACCCGATCTTTCAGGTACTCTTACCTGGATCGCTCCGAAAAAACTTTATACGGTGGTTGAACCAATTGCCCGATTGAAAACAGCTTCTGGTGAAGAAAAAGAAATTACCATGCTGCAGCGTTGGCCAATCCGTCGGATTCGCCCCTATCAAGCCCGTTTGGGACAAAATGTTCCTCTGGTAACCGGCCAACGTGTATTGGATACATTCTTCCCCCTTGCTAAAGGTGGAGCCGCAGCAATTCCTGGTGGTTTTGGTGCCGGTAAAACAGTCACCCAGCACAGTATTGCCAAATGGGCAGATGCCCAGGTGGTGATCTATATTGGCTGCGGTGAACGCGGTAATGAGATGACCGAAGTTCTTCAGGAATTTCCTGAATTGATTGATCCTCGTTCTGGCCATCCTTTGATGGAAAGAACCGTTTTGATTGCGAATACATCCAACATGCCTGTGGCGGCTCGTGAAGCAAGCGTCTATACAGGCATTACGATAGCTGAATACTATCGTGATATGGGTTATCATGTCGCTTTGATGGCCGATTCTACCTCTCGTTGGGCTGAAGCTCTTCGCGAAGTTTCTGGCCGTCTTGAAGAAATGCCGGCAGAGGAAGGTTACCCTGCTTATCTGGCTGCCCGTCTTGCAGAATTCTATGAGCGTGCTGGTTATGTGAAAACTCTTGCCGGAAATGATGGCTCTGTCAGTATCATTGGGGCCGTTTCGCCTCCAGGTGGTGATTTCTCAGAACCAGTTACTCAGCATACAAAACGGTTTGTGCGTTGCTTCTGGGCTCTTGATAAATCGCTTGCGTCTGCTCGTCACTTCCCATCCATCAATTGGCTGGATAGTTACAGTGAATATCTTGAAGATGTCGCTCCATGGTGGCATGACCAGGTAAATCTTGATTGGTACAAGATGCGTAATGATGCAATGGAGATCTTGAGTGAGGAGAACCGGCTTTCACAGATCGTTAAGTTGGTAGGTTCTGATGCCCTGCCTGATGAACAGCGTTTGATCCTGGAGACCGCTCGCCTTCTCCGCGAAGGTTTCTTGCAGCAAAACGCAATGGATACGATCGATGCCTATTCGACCATTCAAAAGCAGGTAAAAATGCTTGGTCTGGTACTCTACTTCCATGATCGAGCTCACCAGATCATCAAATTAGGCGCGCCGATTAGTGTGATCCACAGTTTGCCTGTTGTCGATACGTTGATCCGTATGAAAACTCAAGTACCCAATGAAAAATTGGAAATGATCGATGACATTCACAAAGCGATTGACACACAAATGTCACAGTTGGAGGCAGATTACAAATGAGCGAATTAGTTAATCGCGGTGGTCAAGAAGTTGTCGGCGTCAGCCAGGTCAATGGCCCAATTATCGTTGTAGAAAATGCCGGTGCTGTCGGTTATGATGAAGTTGTTGAAATTAAAGATTCAACCGGTGTAATTCGCCGAGGCCGTATCCTTGAAGTTGGTGAAAAAGAAGCCGTTGTAGAGGTTTTTTCCGGGACCACCGGACTTTCCATTGACGGTACCAATGTTCGTTTTTTGGGATCCCCTCTCCATATTCCGGTTACAGAAGAAATGTTGGGACGTGTCTTTGATGGTCTTGGTAATCCCATCGATGGCGGACCAATGCCGTTGACCAATAAATTTGCAGATATCAATGGTCAGCCGATCAATCCAACTGCACGTGTATACCCGCGTGATTACATCCAAACAGGTATTTCAGTTATCGATGGTATGAACACGTTGGTTATGGGCCAGAAACTTCCCTTGTTCTCCGGATCTGGTATGCCCCATGACCTACTTGCGGCTCAAATTGTCCGCCAGGCTACCCTTGGTGCGCCTGCTGGTGAATCTTCAAAACAGGCTGAAGATTTTGCTATTGTATTTGCTGCAATGGGTGTCAAACACGATGTGGCAGAATTCTTCCGACATTCTTTTGAAGAATCAGGTGCCCTGACCCGTGTGGCCATGTTCCTGAATCTTGCAGATGACCCTGCGGTGGAACGTATCATTACCCCACGTGCCGCCTTAACCCTGGCAGAATATCTTGCTTTTGAAAAAGGGATGCATGTGTTGGTTGTTCTGACCGATATGACCAACTATTGCGAAGCTCTTCGTCAGATCTCAAATATTCGTGGCGAGGTTCCCAGTCGTAAAGGTTATCCTGGTTACCTCTATTCTGATTTGGCATCTCTGTACGAACGTACTGGTCGTGTAAAAACCAGCAAAGGTTCTATCACTCAAATTCCGATTTTAACCATGCCGAATGATGACATCACTCACCCGGTCCCTGATTTAACTGGTTACATTACTGAAGGTCAGATCGTATTGGGCCGTAGTCTTTATCAGCACGGCATTTACCCTCCAATTTCGGTGCTTCCCAGTCTATCACGCTTGATGAAAGACGGTATTGGCAAAGGCCATACTCGTGAAGATCATCCTCATCTATCCGCTCAGCTTTATGCTGCCTATGCGCACGTTCAGGATGTTCGTTCCCTGGCTTCAGTTATTGGCGAAGAAGAGTTAGGCGCAGTAGACCAACAATATCTAAAATTTGGTAAAGCCTTTGAAAGTGAATTCATCGCCCAGTCACTTACTGAAAATCGAACAATTGAGCAAACCTTGCAAATTGGTTGGGATTTATTAGCCCTGCTGCCCAAGGAAGAGTTAACTCGTGTAAGCCTGGATGAGATTGAGAAGTATTACAAAGGTAAGTAATGGCCAAAATAAATATCGCGCCAACACGAAGTAATCTACTTCGAATTAAACAGGACCTACAGTTTGCCAGAGAAGGGTATGAAATCCTTAATCGCAAACGAGAAGTTTTGACCACTGAATTGATCAAAATGGCCCATAATGCTGAGGAATTGCAGAAACAAGTATGGCAATTGCTTGATGAAGCATATTCGGCCATGGAGAAAACTCAGCTAAAGGTTGGCCGTGAGCGTGTTGAGTGGGCTGCCCTGGCAGCAGATAAAACCGTCGATGTTCAATTAAAGTTTCGTGGGATCATGGGTGTATCGGTTCCAACAATTGAAGCTCATGGCGAACCCTCTGAAATGCCTTACAGTCTTGGGGATACAACTGCTTCCCTTGATGAGGCAAGTGCCGCATTTGCTAAAGTTCTTAAACTGATCCCAGAACTTTCTATGGTGATTACCACAGTATGGCGGTTGGCCAGTGAATTGCGGAAAACCCAGCGAAGAGTAAATGCTTTGCAATATATTTTCATTCCGGAATACGAAGAAACAGTTCTTTTTATCGTTAGTTCACTTGAAGAACGCGACCGAGAAGAAACTTTCCGTCTAAAGCTTCTTAAACGAAATAGCGAGAAAAAAGCAAAGGAAGCCCACCTGCTAAAGCAAGAAGAATTGTTTTAATTAGTAAAAAGAGGAAAGAAGTCATTTTCTTTCCTCTTTTTCTATCCATATTCCAAATTAACTATTGACAAAGATACAAATATTTCCTATAATGATTATGCGCTTAATCAACCGAAATAAAAAAATATATTAGATAAAACGCTTAATCAAATGGCCAAACGTCCTACTCTTTCTGATGTCGCAAAACTTGCTGGTGTATCAACAGCAGTTGTATCAGCTGTTGTTAATAATCGCGATGGCCAAAACATCCGTGTTAATCCTGAAACAAAAGAACGAGTACTACAGGCAGTATCTGAATTGGGATATGTTGCCAATCCGGCAGCTCGGATTCTTGCCCGTGGTCAAAATCGATTGATCGGCATTTTCACTTATGAACCAATTTTCCCTTTTCAGCATCATGATTTTTACTATCCATTCCTTCTTGGAATAGAAGAAGAAGCAGAAAATCAAGGTTATAACTTATTATTGTTTACGAACGTAACCGATCCCTCTGGAAAACGCAGTATCTATCATGATGGTGCAAGCCAATTATCTCTAGCTGACGGCTCAATTCTCCTTGGCTTGAATGAAAACAAGGATGAACTTAGACGTTTGCAGGAAGCTGATTATTCCTTTGTTTATGTTGGCCGACGTGATGTTCCAGGAACGACAATTCCTCATACAGCCGCTGATTATATAACTGGTACCCGGAAATTAACTGAAATGCTGTTCGATTACGGGCATAAGAAATTAGCGTATATTTGTCTTCCCAGAGTTATTGAATCCAACCAGGACCGCCTTCAAGGATTTTGTTTGGCATATGAACTAAAAGGGCTCCCCATTTTACAAGAGCAAATTATCCGAATTGATCCTGAATTGATCACCAGGGATTTCATCCGGGGGTTGATAACTTTAGGGATCAGTGGGTTGGTAGTTGAAAATGACTTGATTGCTCGACCATTGATTAAGGTATTGAAATCAATGAATATTCGGATCCCTGAAGAATTTTCAATCGCTCTGTGTGGGAATCCCCAGAATCCATCTGATGAAACAGTAGATTGGACTATGTTCAATATTCCCAGAAAAGAAATGGGGATTTACGCTGTTCGTTTGTTAGTTCAAAAAATTGAGAACCCATCGGGTATGGAACCGGTGATGTACAATCTCCCCTGTACGATTGTACCCGGCCATACAATTGCAAGCCCATATACATTCTCAAAGGAGGTGTAGCCGGATACAAGAGAAAAAGTAGGACGTCGCCCTTTCATCGTTAGTCAAAAATTTAGTAATCCATTTTATAAAAAGGAAAATTACAATGAGTAAAAAGTTTTCCGCAGTATTAGTGTTGTTTGTTGTCTTTACTCTGGTTATTTCTGCATGCCAGAGTGCACCAGCTGCTACAACTGCAGCTACCCAGGCCGCCGCAACGGAAGCAGCTTCAGCTACCACAGCCGCAGCAACTGAGAGCACAGCACCTGTAACCTTACGGTTCACTGTTTGGACTGGCAATGAAGCCCACCTTGCCATGTTGAAAGAAATTGCTGACGCTTATACAGCTCTGCATCCTAATGTTACTGTTCAATATGACACAATTGACTTCGATGATTATGTATCCAAGGTGACCATCCAATTGGCTGGCGGTACTCCTCCTGATGCCGGTTGGTTAATGGAAACTGCTGCACCTTCCTTCGTCCAGGCAGGTGTTTTGGCAGATCTCAAACCTGCTTTGACCAGCTATCCTGATTACGATTTTGCAGATCTCTCCGCCCCAACCTTAAAACTGTGGGAATCTGGTGACTCACTATACGGTGTTCCGTTCTCCAACTCCCCGATCTTCCTGGTCTACAATAAAGACCTGTTCACCAATGCTGGTGTTCAGTCACCTGCTGACCTGATTGCCAGCAATGAATGGACCTGGGACAATTTCTCCAAGATCTCCAAGGAACTTACCGATAAGGGTCCTGCTGGTACATATGGTTTTGTAGGTTTCGATTCAGCCATGTTCACCACTCAGCCCTGGTCAACCCTCGTGCCCGCGATCTGGGCTTACGGTGGAAACACCTGGAGTGAAGACGGCAAGACCTGCATGATCAATCAGCCAGAAGCTGTAAAAGCCATTCAAATGTTCCATGACATGACCTTCGTTGACAAAAGCATTGTCCCGGCTGGTGAGAAAACCGTTTTCGCCTCAGGTACTGTTGGCATGACCTTAGCTCAATTATCCCGCTTAACCCAGCTCAAAGATGCTGGCTTCAGCTATGGCATTGCCCCGTTACCTGCTGGTCCTGCCGGCACCCCATCAGTCATTGGCCAGGCAGCCATCGTCGTCTTCGATAAGAGCCCCAATAAAGCCATTGCTGAAGATTTCGTTGCCTTCATGACCACCAAAGACAACTTTGCCAAAATGGCTGCATTCTTCCCGCCCACCCGTATCTCTACACTTGATTCCGGTGTGCTCGCACAGAATAACCCCAACCTCGATCCTGCCCAGGTTGAAGCTGCTATCACCAATAGTATTAAGAATGGTAGCGTTTTACCCTCTCATGTAAACTTCGCAAAGATCGATCTGGCAATGCGCGCTCAGTTCGATAACCTGTGGACTGCTGATGCAGACGTTCAGAAAGTTCTGGATGCTGCCTGCTCAGACACATCTGCCCTCTTCAATTAAGTTGACTCACCTACTTCTGGCGCCTCCTTTGGGGGCGCCAGAATCCTCTTGATGGAGCAATTCATGGAAACTAATCCTGTTTTACAAAATACTTTTCCTGCAAAAATTAACAAACCTGCAAAACAACGGAGAAGTCGAACCAAATTAATTGATGCGCTCTGGGGATATCTTTTCATTGCTCCTCAATTTATCGGTTTTCTAGTATTCGTGCTTGGCCCAACCATAGCGATCTTTGTTTATAGTTTTATGGAAAAGAACTTGTTGAGTGGAAAAACCGAGTTTGTTGGGCTGAATAACTACATTACTCTATTTACTAAAGACGCACTTTTTCCAAAAGTATTGGGGAATACACTTATATTCACTGCTGGTCTTGTACCCATTAATCTGATTCTTGCATTGGTTTTAGCAATCTTGTTAGCAAGGTCATCGTTTGTCAATAATTTCTTTAGAACGGTTTTCTTTGCTCCAGTAGTCACCTCCTCTGTAGCCTGGGTAATTGTCTGGAGTTTCATGCTCCAGGGAAATTCCGGAACTATCAATCAGGTTTTACAGGTTTTCGGAATTAAAGGTCCAAATTGGTTGTTGGATCCCGGTTGGGCTATGTTCTGGGTAATCATTACCCGCGTATTAAAGAATGTTGGCCTGAATATGGTTCTCTTCCTGGCAGCGTTGCAGGATATGCCCCGTGAGCATCTTGAAGCAGCGAAAGTTGATGGGGCCAATACCTGGAATTTATTTTGGAACATCTATTTACCTTTCCTTGCACCGACAATTTTGCTGGTTACAGTCATCACTGTAATTGGTTCTTTGAATGTTTTCGATCATATCCTTTTGCTCACTGGCGGCGGCCCTTCAAATTCAACAATGGTACTCTCCTATTATGTTTACTTCACCGCCTTTAAAGTGAATGAGACTGGATATGCAAGTGCGATCGCGGTTGTCCTTTTCTTGATCGCGCTTGGTTTGACTACCGTTCAATGGTCTATGCGAAAGAAGTTTAGCTACAATGAAAACTAATACTTTTTCCTTACGTTCTTTCTTTGCAAATAAAACAGTAAGCAAAATCCTGTTCTTTGTCGTCCTTCTGATTTTAGCAATACCTGTTTTGTGGCCATTCTGGTGGATGTTTACAAGTGCATTCAAAAAGTTATATGAGATCTTTGCCTATCCACCAACAATATTACCGACTACTTGGAATTGGTCAAATTTTACACAGGCATTTACATATCAACCATTCGCACATCAATACTTTAATAGTGTTTACATTGCTATCCTTGTAACTTTTGGGACCTTACTGTTTTCTTCCCTCGCTGGTTATGCATTTGCACGTATTCCTTTCAAAGGTAGCTCTATCCTCTTTGTAGTTCTTCTTTCTGCAATGATGATGCCCCCTGAGGTTACGATTCTTCCAAATTTTCTTTTTATGCAGAAATTAAACCTCATCAACACCCATGTACCTCTCATATTGCTGCCTATACTGGGATCAAATGGAGTCATGTGTACCTTTATGATGCGTCAATTCTTCCTAGGGTTGCCTAAAGAACTGGAAGAGGCTGCTCGCTTGGATGGTCTCGACCGCCCAGGAATATTCTGGCATATCATCATTCCGAATGCCAAACCTGCCCTTTCTGCTGTAGCGATCATGGCTTTTCTATATAGTTGGAATTCATTCCTTGAACCTCTGATCTACATTAATGATCTGGATAAATTCACCCTTCCATTGGCTTTGCGTAACTTTACCGATGCTTATGGTCAACCCTTATGGAATATTCAATTAGCTGCGACGGTTATGGCTGTTGTTCCGGTTCTTATTTTCTATGTTATTTGCCAGAAACAGGTGATTGAGAGTTTCTCTTTCTCTGGGACAAAAGGATAGTTCAATGAAAGAACTCTCGACACAAATATTGATCGTAGGTGGTGGGCTTGGCGGAGTAGCTGCAGCTCTATCAGCCCTCAAAATGGGATGCAAAGTTATCCTTACAGAGGAAACTGATTGGTTGGGTGGTCAAATGACAGCCCAGGCAGTTCCCCCGGATGAACACCCATGGATCGAAAGTACGGGATGTACTTCTTCATACCGGCAGCTTCGCGATGGTGTTCGCGAGTTCTACCGCAAGTATTATCCTCTAAAACCAGAGGTAGCTTCCAATTCAACCTTTAATCCTGGTGAGGGTGATGTCAGTTTCCTTTGCCACGAGCCCAAAGTATCATTAAATATAATTCAATCCATGCTCCTGCCTTATGAAGCGAATTGCCAGCTTCAGGTTCTTCTCAATAATCGTGCGTTAAGAGCATCTGTTGATCAAGATTCAATTGATTCAGTTACTTTACAGAACACGATCACTGGCGAAACGACCATTATTGTTTCCGAATTTGTGATCGATGCGACCGAATTGGGAGACCTGCTTCCGCTTGCTAACATTGAACACATTATCGGCGCTGAAAGTCAAAAACAAACAGGGGAAATGCACGCCCTTGTTGGTGATCCAGACCCCATGGACCAACAATCGATCACTGCCTGTTTCATAATGGACTATATTCCTGATGGGAACTACATAATTGAAAAGCCATCGGAATATGAATTCTGGAAAACATATAAGGCAGATTTTTGGCCTGATCTGCAATTAAGCTGGAGTTACACAGAACCAATAGGTCTCCAATCTGTTACCAGACAATTATTTAATGGACCTTCTGATCAAGTTGCGGCTGAAGACATGTGGCATTATCGCCGAAATTTTTATCGAGGCAATTATCCCGTCGGAAGATATGAATCCGATTCAACTATTGTCAATTGGCCGCAAAATGACTATTGGCTGGGACCGTTAGTTGGGGTTTCTCCGGAAGAAAGTCAAAATAATGCCAAACGAGCCCGGCAACTGTCCCTTTCATTTCTCTATTGGATGCAAACGGAAGCTCCCCGCCCCGAAGGTGGGTACGGCTTCCCAGGCCTTCGCTTACGCGGTGATGCCGTCGGTAACACCCCTGATGGCCTTGCAAAATCAATTTACATCCGTGAAAGCCGTCGCATTCAAGCCCAATTCACCGTATGCGAACAACACATCGGAATGGAAGCTCGAGGAAATTTAGTAGGTGCAGAACAATTCTCTGATAGTGTGGGTATTGGGACTTATCGAATTGATCTACATCCAAGTACATCCCTACGTACTTATATTGATATTCCCAGTTGGCCTTTCCAGATTCCACTTGGTTCATTAATACCCGTCCGAGTGAAGAATTACTTACCTGCGTGTAAAAACCTTGGGGTAACCCATATTACTAATGGTTGCTATCGTGAACACCCGACTGAATGGAACATAGGTGAGTCAGCTGGTGCGCTTGCAGCGTTTTGTCTTAATTCAAATAAACTACCATTACAAATTTGGCAGGATCATAAATTACTCAACGAGTATCAGAAGGTTCTATCTGAAAAACTGGGGATTTTGTTGAGATGGCCGGAAGAAATTCGTATTACACCACGGAATAAAAATAATCCTCTTGGATTTTAGGTAATTATGAAAGTAAACTCAATTTTTTCTTACTTTGAACACGGTTTGATCGTTTCCTGCCAGGCATTGCCTGATGAACCTCTATATGGATCAGAACATATGGCAGTAATGGCGAAGGCAGCCTCGCTTGGCGGAGCTGTCGGAATTCGAGCGAACTTTCCACAGGATATTGCAGCGATCCGAAAAATGGTCCCGTTGCCAATTATTGGCCTTTATAAGAAAGAATTTCCTGAGGTTGAAGTTTATATTACACCTACCATAGAAACAGCCACAGAAGTAAGCAACGCAGGTGCAGATATTATCGCGATTGATGCTACCCTTCGACCACATCCATTTGGAAAATCCGCTGCAGATTTGGCCGATGAAATTCATCACAACCTCAATAAACCAGTCTTAGCGGATATTGATAATCTTGCAGCCGGCCTCGCTGCAGAAACTGCAGGGTTTGATGCAGTATCTACTACAATGTCCGGCTACACAAAAGAATCACCCACCCTACTGGGACCAGATTTCGAATTAATTGAATCATTGGCCAAAAGATTGTCCATTCCGGTTATTGCAGAAGGACGTTTCTGGTCAGTGGAAGAAGTGAATCAGGCATTTGCTTTAGGCGCCTATGCAGTGGTGATTGGAGCTGCGATCACCCGCCCCATGCTGATCACTAAAAGATTTGTCCAGGGGATAAAGTGAGGAAGAAATGTATGTAGGCGCAATCGATATTGGTGGAACCAAAATTGCAGTAGGGTTGGTAAATGAAGAAGGGCACATCATTTCCAAAGAGATTATGCCAACTTCTCCAGAAAAAGGTTTATCTTATTCAATCAATCGAATAACCCAGAGCCTGAGAGGTCTTCAAGAATCCACTGGTGCATCCATAGCAGGTATTGGCATTTCCTGTACTGGACCGATCGATCCAATTAATGGAGAATTAGGGATCAACGCATTTCTTCCAGGATGGGAAGGAATGCGACTTGTCGAAAGCTTAGTTGAAAACTTTCATCTTTCCATTGCCATGGAAAATGATGCAGATGCTGCTGCGCTTGCTGAATGCCGCTGGGGATCTGGAAATAATTCCGAAAGCTTCCTATATCTCACAGTAAGTACAGGAATTGGCAGCGGATTAATACTCAATAATAGACTTTATCGAGGTGTAAATGGAGCACATCCAGAAATGGGCCATCATACGGTTGATCTTAATGGTCCTCAATGCTTCTGCGGTGCTAAGGGTTGTTGGGAAGTAATGGCATCGGGTCCCGCTATGACTAAATGGTATCTTTCACAACTTCCAAACAATGTGAAATTACCAAATGATATAGATGCTTACAAAATATGTGAATTGGCAAGAGCGAACGATTTTATTGCCAAAAGGACGATAGATAGAGAAGCAAATTATCTTGGAATCGGCCTGGCCAATCTGATCACTCTCTTTACTCCTGGTTATATCTCTCTGGGAGGTGGAGTTATGAAATCGTGGGACCTTTTTGAGGAAAAAGTTCGTAATGTGATCAAATCAACATGTGGTCTTGTTCCCTTTGAGCAAACCAAAATATCTCTCTCCTCATTAGGCACTGATGTTAACTTACTCGGTGCTGGGCAAACCTGGTTTCACCGTTTTAGCAAATAATAAATTACCTGGAGGCACATAATGGAATTCGACACAAAACAGGGATATTTGCATGATATCTTGCTACAGCCGGATGCGCTGACAAATACATATAACTATCTACTGAGCTCATTTTCACTTGGAGAAATCCCTTCGAAAATTAAGTCTGGTAAATATTCCAGGATAATTCTTACCGGGATGGGATCATCTCATTTTATTTTTTATCCTCTATATTATGAACTTGTTCAACAAAGTATCCCTGTAACAATTATTGAAGGGGCTGAGTTGATCAATTTTGCCGATAATTTGATCCAAAGAGATTCATTGGTCATAACCGCGTCGCAATCCGGCAATAGCGCTGAGACAGTCCATCTTCTTGAAATCAATCAAACCCGTGGAGCTACAATTCTTGGGATTACAAACACCGCAGACAGTAAACTAGCCAAAGGTGCAAATGTCGTTGTATTGACTCAGGCTGGAACCGAGGCAACCGTCTCCTGTAAAACCTATGTATCTGCATTGATGGCTATACGCTGGATTCAGGATGCCTTGTTTGAAAAAGACCTCTCACTAGTAAAGAAAGAAACCGCTGAGGTCAGTTCTTTAGTTAAATCTTACATTGACCATTGGATGGATCATGTTGAATACATTAAGAAGGAGCTTGCTGAAAAGACTAACTTCTTCATGTGCAGCCGCGGTCCTTCATTGGCCGCAGTCTTTACAGGCAGCCTTACCGGAAAAGAATCTACAACCAAACATGTTGAGGGCTTGAGCTGCCCTGCCTTGCGGCATGGCCCCAAGGAAATGATGGTAGATGGTACATATGTAATGATGTTTGCAGGTCCCAAAAAGACACAAGAATTAAACCGAAAGCTGGCTTCAGAATTAGAGCAACAGGGAGCAAGAGTCGCCTGGGTAGGTTCTGATTCGGTCATACCTGCATATCATCTACCAGAGTGCCCTGATAGTTTGCTTCCGATTCTTGAGATCCTTCCAACAGAAATGTTTAATCTTGCCCTGGCTGATGTAAACAATCATGTTGCCGGTACTTTTTCTCATGCGTCAAAGATAACCAATAAAGAATAAGGAATTTCGTATGCCGGTAAATGAAAAATGGGATGTGATCGTCGTCGGTGGCGGTGTCGCGGGTTGTATGGCAGCAGTTGCTGCTTCAAGAAATGGTGCCAAAACTTTATTGATCGAACGGGATGGATGTCTGGGTGGGACAATGACAACCGGGCTTGTTGGCCCAATGATGACCTTTCATTCAACAGACCGCCAGGTGATCTTTGGATTAGCTCAGGAAGTAGTTGATCGATTGATCGAATTGAAAGCATCTCCAGGACACATTATTGACTCCTCTGGTTATGTCGCAACGGTGACTCCTTTTGACCACGAAGCTCTAAAACTGGTTCTTCAACGAATGGCGCTCGAAAGCAAAGTTGAAGTGCTTTTACACACGCTTGTCAAAGATGTGATCATGGACGGTACAATCATCAAAGGGATCCAGGTTGTTAACAAGGGAGGAAATTTTTCCTTCTTTTCTGAACAATTTATTGATGCAAGTGGGGATGGAGATATTGCGACATTATCAGGGGCTCCCTTCCAGCTCGGACGGGAAAAGGATGGGTTGGTCCAACCGGTATCATTGATGTTTAAAATGACTGATGTGAATTTGAATGAGCTAAAAGCCTACTTGATTTCTCATCCAGACATTGCCCGGCTTGGGGAAAAAGGCGCTTCTATTTATAAACAACAAGATCTGATCGCTGTTTGTGCATTTAATGATCTGCTGCAGGATTGGATTAAGGAACACAAACTAAAACTTCAACGGGATCATGTTCTGGTTTTTTCTGCCAACAATCCCAATGATTTGATTGTAAATATGACCAGAGTCCAGGGAATAAATCCTATTGACGGTTGGGATCTTTCAAAAGCGGAATTCGAAACTCGTGAGCAAATGTTTGCCCTGGTAGATTTCCTTAAAGAAAAAATCCCCGGTTTTTCTAAATCTCGATTAATAACCTCAGGCAGTCGAATTGGTATCAGAGAATCAAGAAGGATCATGGGAGAATATATCCTGACTGGTGAAGATCTGATAAATGCCAGGCATTTCCCGGATGCGATTGCCAGGTCATCTTATCCAATTGACATTCATGCAATGAATGAATCAGATGAAGACCGGTCAGTATTTTTGCCTGATGGTAAGTTTTACGAAATCCCTTACCGTTGCCTGGTTCCATTAAAAGTGGAGAATCTATTAATTGCCGGTCGGTGTATTTCCTCAACCTCAGACGCAAATGCTTCGATTCGGCTTTCTCCAACTTGCATGGCTTTTGGTCAGGCTGCCGGAATAGCGGCCGCAATCAGTGTACAAAATAATGTATCTCCCCGGAATTTGGACATTGCGCTGCTGAGAAAGACTTTATTGGCACAACAAGCTTGTATTTAGGTTGATCCACAATCGTTCAATCATAAAGCAACCTCAGCATTATCTCTGAGGTTGCTTTGTTTATGCCTGCAAGAGTAGATCTATTACGGGCAAGGAGTTGCGGGAAATTTCAAATGGAAAGTAGAACACGCCGCGGTTGCAGTGCCTGCTAGATTTATAGGAATAGTGGTAGAAGTAGCTGTAAGATTACTCACTGGCACTTCTGATTGTGTCGCAGTGGCGGTTGCTTCTTCTTGACCAGTGATTGGTACAACCAGGCATTTCTCAAAATCCGATGTATAGATCTTTTTCAACTCGACCAAATTTATAGTTTCGGGTGTGCCAAGTCCTCCGTTTTGATAAGTGATCGATTTTCCGCCATCGAGAGTAAAAGAATGCGTTCCATCCATAACAAAAACGCAGGTTCCTACCAGACATTTCAACCCAAACGATTGATCTGATGCCGAAAATGAAACGATCATTGAGCATCCCTTGACTTTGGCTTGATAACCATTATTCGTTTGTAGTGTGAACCAATTATCTTCCCCTTGATTTGAAAGAATGAGCATATTTCCATCTTGCAAAGTAATGAGCGGTAAATTCATATTGTCCAGACCAATACTGATGTTCGATCCTGGCAGCATTTCGACTCTCGAACCATCCGGCAAGGCAACGATGGTGTTTTGTACTTCCGTTTGTCCCGTCTGTGGGACCGGGATTGTCACTTGTTCATTATTTTTTGAACATCCTGCTGCAAAAATTAAAATAATGATCACAAAACAAATAATAGCTACCCCTCTTTTCATTTTACTCTCCTCATAAGTTTCTAAATTATCCAAATTACGATAATTAATATAATAACTACTAAAAATAAATAGTCAATAATTATTACAATTATTATCGTTTTTAGTCTTTTTTTTTACTGATTTATTACTATCTAGCAGATTATCTTTGATTATTTTCACATTACAGAGTTCTATGTTTCCAAAATGGACCAAGCGAATTACTCTAGAGGAGAAAATGAAAATTAATATTGGCTTCTTTTATGATCGATTCCGATCTTCTGGCATGGTAAACTATATTATAAGGAACTAGATAATGCCGACATCAACCGCCACAGCAATCGCCCATCCAAATATTGCATTTATAAAATACTGGGGAAACCGTGATAATTCTTTGAGATTACCTGATAATGGCTCCATTTCATTGAATCTTGCAGAACTAGAGACTCGCACCAGAGTCACGTTTGATCCCAGTTTTCCAATGGACATTTTTGACTTGAATGGAAAACGGCAGAGCGGCCCAGCATTAGAAAGACTAATAAAGCACGTAAATTTGTTACGTGGTATTCGCGGTATATCAACACATGCCCATATAATGAGCGATAACAATTTTCCAACTGGTGCTGGTATCGCGTCATCCGCCTCTGGTTTTGCAGCCTTAACGCTTGCTGTAGTAACAGCAATGGGATTACAGATCTCTGAGATTGACCTTTCTCGCCTGGCCCGCCGTGGTTCAGGTTCAGCCTGTCGATCCATTCCTGCCGGGTTTACCGAATGGCAAAAAGGGAATGGAGATCTGGATTCATTCGCTTTCTCTATCGCTGGACCAGATCATTGGAACCTTGTTGATTGTATTGCCATCGTTGAAGAAGAACAAAAAACTGTTGGTTCATCAGAAGGCCATCATCTGGCTGCAACCAGCCCCTATCAAAATTCTCGTGTGGCAGATTCTATCCGTCGGTTGGAAATTTGCAGATCTGCAATAAAAAACAAAGATTTTCAATCACTCGCTGAAATCATTGAATTAGACAGTGCGATGATGCATGCGGTTATGATGACCTCAAAACCGGCATTATTCTACTGGGAACCCTCCTCATTAAATGTCATTAAAGCTGTTCAAGCCTGGAGGAAATCCGGCCTTGGAGCAGCCGCTACATTGGACGCCGGCCCGAATGTGCATGTCATCTGCGAATTAAAAGATTCAGAGGGGATCAATCGGCGGCTAAGGTCCCTTCCAGGGATTAAGGACGTTATTCTTTGTCATCCTGGTGGTGCTGCCCATCTTCAGTAAGCAATTCTAGAAATAAATTAATAAAAACTAAACATTCTCTGGTTATAATTGCCTTAAGGTACAATTATGTACCGCATTAACTTAAGGAAAAAATGACTGCATTTACCAACACATTAATTACAATCCTTGAATTTATCCTGGCCTTTGGAGTTCTGGTTTTTTTACATGAATTTGGTCATTTCCTGATCGCCAGGCTAAGCCACATTGAGGTTGAAGAATTTGGTTTTGGATATCCTCCAAAGATATGTAAAGTATTCCGCCTCTTTGGTACTGACTTTACCCTGAATTGGATTCCATTCGGTGGTTTTTGCCGTATGAAAGGTGAAAGTGGTGATATCACCGAACCGGGCAGCTTCCTGGCAGCGTCAGCATGGAAGCGATTTTTGACCCTTTTAGGTGGCCCGATCATGAACTTACTGCTCGGGATGATACTGATTGTTTTTATTATTTTTAGGACAGGTGCTGCTGATCCGACCCGGGTGCTGATCTCCAGTGTTGATCAAAATTCTCCCGCAGCAACTGCAAAAATTCTAGTCGGAGATTTCATAACAGCGATCAACGGTCAACCAGTTACCAGCATGGATACTATGTCCTCGCTGATAAAAGACAGTCTTGGTAAAGATACTGAGCTCACTCTCCTTCGAGACAATGAAACCATTCAGGTCAATCTAGTTCCTCGAAAAGATCCCCCGGCCGGGCAAGGAGCAATGGGAATCACTGTTACAAATCCTGTTGTTCCGGTTACCCTCGTCCAGGCAATTCCCGCCGCATTCTTATCGACCGTGGATCAAGGTGTGCAATTAGTCATGATCCCGGTAAAACTGATCAGTGGACAGATCTCTTCGGACAACGCAAGAATGGTTAGTGTTGTAGGGCTCTACTCCATCTTCAACCAGGTAAAAACGGAGGATGCTCAGCAAGCCGCACAAGTTCCAGAGGATAAGGGGCTGACCATCCTATCCTACCTGGCAATTCTCTCTATTGCACTTGGTTATACCAATTTGCTGCCGATCCCTGCGCTAGATGGTGGAAGGATATTATTTGTTCTTCCAGAAATGCTTTTCAAGAAACGTGTTCCACCAGAACTTGAAAATCGTGTCCATATGGTCGGATATTCCCTTCTGATGATCCTGATGTTCGTTTTGATCGTCAATGATATAGTCAACCCAATAAAATTACCTTAATAGAATGGATTTCTGATGAGCAAGTCACCTTCAAAATTTAACGATGTTTTAGAAGCTCTGGAAAATTATAACCAGCCTTTCCCCAACCGATTAATGAGAGACTTTTCAGATCTCACTCCAGTCAACCTCCATGAGTTAAAAAACTTCTGGCCTTCAATTAAAACTGAAAGGAAAGTATCCTTATTAGAAGATCTGGAAAACATCGCTGAGTCAGACACCCTGGTCAGTTTTGATGAATTCGCAAAATATACGCTTACAGATCCCGATCCTGCTGTTCGGGTCCTCTCGATTCGACTTCTGTGGGAGTGTGAAGATCCTCGTCTAATTACGACCTTTACAGAAATGATGCTTTCAGATAATGCAGAAGATGTTCGAGCTGCAGCGGCTTCGGCTATGGGAAAGTATGTTTTATTAGGCGAACTTGATTCCATCACTGAAAGCCTGCGTATCTCCTCAGTCCAAAATCTGATCGATGTTGTCAAAGGGGATGATTTGCCAATGGTCCGCCGCCGTGCCCTTGAATCCCTGGGGTATTCCAGTCATCCCAAAGTGGCAGATCTCATTCTCCAGGCTACCGAACAAAAAGATTCCCAGTGGATGACCTCAGCGCTTTATGCAATCGCACGTTCAGCTGATGATAAATGGTCGAACATAGTGATCAATCACCTCGATTCTAAAGATAGCGAAGTATTGTTCGAAGCAATTCGTGCTGCCGGAGAACTTGAACTTGAAGATGCCCGAGATACGCTTCTCGAAAAACTTGATGAGATCACGGATGATGAAGATCTTCGCCTGGCAGTGATCTGGTCTCTTTCTCAGATTGGCGGGGATGTAGTAAAAAAGAAATTTGAAGACCTTGCCGAGAAATGCACTGACGAGGAAGAAGCTGAATGGCTCGATAAAGCAATTGACAACCTCGAACTGGGTCAACCTCTTGAGAATATGGGAATGATCGATTTTGAAGCCGATAAATCAGCCTTTGAATCCGATGACCTCAGTGATTATGAAGACCTCGATGAAGATGAAGAAGACGAGGATGAGGATGAAGACTATGTTGATTTCGACGAACTTGAACTGAGTGAAGGTGAAGAGGAAGAATAGCCCTCGTTCGATTAATCTAACTTAAGCCACCGAATTGATCTTTGAAGGAATTCATTTCAATTCGGTGGTCCTTTTTCCAGCAGGTATTTATAACCTTTAGTCCGAGGATCCTTATGGATAATACAATCGAAAGTAAAGCAATTCACATTAAAGTCGATGGTCACGTTCAAGGGGTTGGCTTTCGATATTTTGTCTATGAGAAAGCCACTGGCCTGAATCTAAAGGGTTGGGTTAGAAATCGCTATGATGGTTCTGTTGAGATCTGGGCCCAGGGGAACTCTGCTCGGTTACAGGACTTGCTGGATGCAATTCATATTAGCCCCAGCCGCTCGTTTGTCTCCGATGTCAAATTTGAGTGGTTCACCGACAGCGGGGTTGAATACACACAGTTCAGTATGCTACCCACTGAATAGTCTTCATTCTTATTCGATCTCACCTGCCATCAGTTTTGCTTTTTGCCAGGGGGGAAGGTTCGATTCATCAGCCAACAAGTTTCGAAGATCGAGAATTTGATCACGGAAAACCGCTGCCTGTTCGAATTCAAGGTTCTTGGCAGCGTCGCGCATTTGAATTTCCATCTCGGCAATCAGCCGTTTGATCTCTGATTCTGGAATAGCCGGGGTTTTCTTCGAACCTGTTGAATACTTTCCGCGCTTTTCAGCAACAGCGGAGGGAGTGTAGCTCAACTGTTCAGTAATATCATGCACTGCTTTAATTATCGTGACAGGTTCAATTCCGTGCGCTTCATTGTATGCCTGTTGTTTCGCACGCCGCCGATTCGTCTCATCAATAGCATGCGTCATCGCATCAGTCATCTTGTCAGCATACATAATGACCTTTCCCTTTGCGTTGCGGGCTGCGCGGCCGATCGTCTGGATCAGGGCGGTTTGTGAGCGTAAAAAACCTTCTTTATCCGCATCCAGGATCGCTACCAGAGAGACCTCCGGAAGATCTAGACCTTCACGCAGCAGGTTAATCCCTACAAGCACATCAAACACACCATTCCGCAGATCACGCAGAATGCCTACACGCTCAAGAGTTTCCACTTCAGAGTGAAGATAATGCACTTTTACCCCCAACTCTAGCAGGTAATCTGCCAGATCTTCGGACATCCTCTTTGTCAGTGTCGTAACCAGTACCCGTTCTCCCTGTTCTGTTCGTTTCTTGATCTCTGCAAAAAGATCATCCACCTGCCCTTTTGTCGGTCGAACTTCCACTTCCGGGTCCAACAGACCGGTCGGACGGATGATCTGTTCGACTACCTGGTTAGCCCGTTCGAGTTCAAAAGGAGCCGGTGTAGCTGAGGTATAGATGGTATAGCCCATCTTTTTTTCGAATTCATCAAAGGTCAGTGGACGATTATCCATGGCGGATGGAAGACGAAAACCATATTCAACCAGGGTACCCTTGCGTGATTGATCTCCATGATACATTCCACGGACCTGGGGAACTGTCATATGGGATTCATCCAGGAACAGCAGGTAATCGCTTGGCAAATAGTCCATCAATGTCCACGGCGGCGAACCTGCAGGTCTTTGGTCAAGATGGCGTGAATAATTTTCTATTCCTGAGCAATAACCCACCTCTTTAAGCATTTCAAGATCATAACGGCAGCGCTGCTCGATCCGTTGAGCTTCCAACAATTTCTCATTGCTTTTGAAATATTTTAACTGGTCATCCAATTCCTGTTCAATATCCACAATTGCTTTTTTCAGTCGTTCTTCATTGGCAATATAGTGTTTGGCCGGATAAATTTCTATGTGGTCCGGCTCAGATACAATCTCGCCTGTTAACGGCTCATATTCAATGATCTTCTCCACCTCATCCCCAAAGAAACTCACCCGGACCGCTTTTTTCTCTTCGTAAGCCGGGAAGATCTCAATAGTCTCACCGCGAACCCGGAAGACTCCAGGGCGCAATTCCATATCATTCCGTTGGTATTGGCTTTCGATCAAACGACGCAGCAACGCATTACGTCGGTAGATCTCCCCTTTATCGAATCGGATCACAACACCGGCGTAATTTTCCGGGCTGCCCAGACCATAGATGCAGGACACGGAGGCAACAATGATCACATCTTTACGAGACATCAAAGCAGTGGTGGCAGCCAAACGTAGACGGTCTATTTCCTCATTGATATCCGTTTCTTTTTCGATATAGAGGTCTTGACGAGGAACATAAGCTTCCGGTTGGTAGTAATCGTAATATGAAACGAAATACTCTACTGCGTTTTCCGGGAAGAATTCCTTAAATTCAGAATATAGTTGTGCCGCCAGGGTTTTGTTATGGGCCATGATCAGTGCAGGCATTTGCATTTCCTGGATGATATTCGCCATGGTGAATGTCTTCCCGGTACCGGTAGCACCGAGAACTACCTGGTCTCGATATCCTTTTTTGATCCCCTCGACTACCTTCGAGATTGCTTCCGGTTGATCACCAGTTGGGATAAAAGGTGCCTGTAATTTGAACTCCATATCATCCTTCTTTTCTTTACAACGAACCTGTTACTAACCTTAAGCATAATAGTTTCGATAACTATAGGAACAAAAGGAAACAATTCCTTTACAGAATGCTTCTGCAAACTCAATAAAAGTTAATTAATGCCATTTACTTGGGAGTATAACACAATTGTTCTAGTTTCTCAATTAAAACAGTGCCCTCACCTACAAAACTATTAGGGAATTCACTGGCTGTATTATGCACGACTTGATCAATCAAACAAATTTCTACTTTGATTGATCAATTTGTTTCAGAAGTACTTCAGGATAACCATTCTTTCAAAAAAGTATTCAGAAAAACATAATAATTTTTTAGTTCCGAATCAATTCTCAAACGCCATTTTACTTGCGATGATCTCATCGATCACATCCAGTAACTCCTGTTTCCAGGCGGGATTGGATTCCTCGAATTGCATCCAATAGGCATTCTTTCCAGCTCGTGCTGACGGATGTACGAATTTCAATTCGCGGGTAGTTACCCCATTCGGCAGCGGAGGATAACGCAGAACGATCTGTTCCCCTTCAACTGCGACAGAAGTCAACCCGGCTTTCTCAGCCCTCAACTTGACCCGGATCTGATAAAGCAAATTCTCTACTGGATCGATAAAGGGACCAAAACGATCCTTGAATTCTTCACCGAGGGCATCCAGTTCCGTTTCATCACGCAAGGTAGCCATACGCCGGTAAAGTTGCAACCGAAGGGTAGTATCCGCAACATAATCCGCTGGCAAACCGACTGCCAGAGGAAGATCTACAGAAACCGGGATATAAGCGGCCGAAAGGCCAAATGCTTTTTCCATGTTCTTATCTATGATCTGCGTAGATTTCTTCAATTCAGAAACTGCCTGAGAAAGCATTCGTGCATAAAGATGGAAACCGACTGACGCAATATAACCCGACTGCCGCATTCCCAACATCTCACCCGCTCCGCGCATTTCAAGGTCACGCATGGCAATTGAATATCCAGCGCCGAGCTGAGTATTCTCAGCAATGGTTTCCAGGCGCTCCTGACCCTCAGGAGTCGGTGCTTTCTTGCGATGCTTGAAGAAATAGGCATACGCCCGTTGTGCACCCCGGCCAACTCGACCGCGCAGTTGATAAAGTTGAGCCAGGCCAAAGGTGTCCGCGCGGTCAATGATGAGCGTATTCGCATTTGGAATATCCAAACCTGATTCGATAATTGAAGTACAAAGAAGAATATCGATCTCGCCGCGGGAAAATTTTGACATTACTTTGGAAAGCTCATTTTCGTCCATCTGGCCGTGAGCAATTCCGATTCGAGCTTCCGGTACCAGGCTTTCGATATGTGCCTTCATGGCATAGATCGTAGTGACCCGATTATGCACAAAAAAGATCTGTCCGCCCCGTTCGATCTCACGGTAGATCGCCTGCTTTACCAGTTTAGGCGAATAAGGGCCAATATGCGTGATCACTGGAAGGCGTTCAGCCGGTGGAGTATTGATGATCGAAATGTCACGAACACCGGTAAGCGACATATATAGTGTCCTCGGAATCGGTGTAGCAGTTAACGTAAGTACATCGACTTCAGTGCGAAGCTTCTTGAAATGCTCCTTGTGAGTGACGCCAAATCTTTGTTCCTCATCAATCACAACAAGGCCCAGATCTTTGAAGACAACATCTGAGGTCAGCAAACGATGCGTTCCAATAATAATATCTACTTCCCCTTTTGCCAGTTTTGCCACAATGGCATCCTGTTCCTTGGGAGTTCGGAATCGGGATAGCATTTCAACAGTGATCGGATAAGCGGATAGCCTTTGCTTAAATGTTTCATAATGCTGTTGTGCTAAGACAGTTGTCGGCACAAGCACAGCTACCTGTTTATCATCCATCACTGCTTTGAATGCCGCACGTAAAGCTACTTCAGTTTTTCCATACCCCACATCACCGCATAATAAGCGGTCCATGGGTTTGGCTTTTTCCATATCCAGCTTAACTTCTTTGATTGCCCGTATCTGGTCTTCAGTTTCCACGTACGGGAAACTGGCTTCCAATTCCTGCTGCCAGGTTGTATCAGCTTTGAAGGCATGCCCTTCAGCGGATTCCCGTTTTGCGTACAGGTCCAATAATTCCTGGGCTACCTGGATTACAGCTTCACGGACTGTCTGTTTGGTCTGAGCCCATTCAGTACTTCCCAATCGTGAAGCAGAAGGGCTTGTTCCTTCCGGAGCAACATAGCGAGTCAGGCGGTCCGCCTGATGGATCGGTACAAAAAGCTGATCCCCTCCTTCATATTCAACACAAAGGAATTCCCGCTCAGTTCCTTCCAACGTTCTGCGAACCAGACCAGCGAATCGTCCAACTCCGTAATCGACATGAACGACCCAGTCGCCGGCAGCCAGATCGGTGAATGTTGCCTCTGGGGGCTGCGCGGCCTGTTTAATGCGAGGCCTTGGCTGCGGTCGTTCCCATCCAAAGATCTCGCTGTCTGTGATCAATTGAATGACAGGAAGACTATTTTCTGTCAGGATCCAGCCCTCTGTAAGAGAACCTTCTTTAAACTCAGGCTGAATGAATTCTTCCAGCCCTTCAGATTGTTCCTTCCAGAGTTCCTGTAAACGAGAAAGCTGCCGGGTCACAACAACTGTAGGAATTTTATTGATACAGTCCTGCTCCAATGCCTCCATGAAAGACTTTACTTGTCCTCCATAACGGGGACCGGGGATGAAACAATCTGCAAGTTCGCGGTCACTTTCATTGAATGAGGATTTTGCCAGTTCGCACCAGCGGCCATTCTGGATTGTATCCAGTAATTCCGACCAGGTTAGGTAAGGTACCGGGAAATCAGCCGGTAGGATACCCTCATCAATGCTTTCCTGCCTGAGTTTTACTGCCTGTTCTTCGATCTCTTCACTGAATCCTTGAATGTTGTTCAGGTCATCAACCAAGACAAGAGCATTCTTTGGCAAATAATCCAAAATCGAAGAAGCCATACGATGGATTAGTGGGAGATAAAATTCATCAACATTGACTCCTTCAGGGATCAAATCGATAGCTTTTCCGGGCAGAAATTCACGCGCCGGAGTGATGAGCACCTCTTCCAGGTTACGGATCGTACGCTGACTGGCCGGATCAAATTGGCGTAGGGTATCCACTTCGTCGCCAAAAAATTCCAACCGGGCCGGGAAAGGTTCCGAGGGAGCCCACACATCCAGAATTCCACCTCGCCGCGAGAACTGTCCAAAATCTACAACAGTATCAACCGATTCATAACCAATGTTCGTCCATTGTCGCTGAAGATCTTCCGGGTTAAAACTCTGATTCAATCGGACGCTCTTGCTATTCACCAGGAAATCCCTTCTGGGTAGAGTGCGAGTCATTAATGCACGAAGGGAAGAAATGATGATCGGGGGATCTTGCGGTTTTCGATCTCCAGGCAAATGAAAAAGCGCAAGGGATGTCAACGCTTGAAGACGATCACGACGAGTTACTGCTCCCCAGGCCGCCGGTTCATAAAACAATGGTGTCGGTTCAGAAAAATGAAATTTTGGCCGATTGGGCAGCCAGAAATTTAACTCATCTAACAGAAAAAGTGCCCGATCTACCTTCTCTGTAACAAGCAGGATCGGTACATTTAAATCCAAGGATAGACTGGATACAACTGGCAGCCTGGCAGCTCTGGATAGTCCCAATCCAGCCGGTGGGTTGCCAACCTTTATCCGATCCAAAACATCAATATATGCAGAATGCTTTCGGAGATAATCAAGCACTTCTTATTCCAACCTATATAGTCCCATTGAACTTATTCATGGCGGCGTCCAAACCATTCAGGATAAACTCCTCCACTGCCAGATCCGCTTTATCCAGGAAGTTCCTCAAGAATTCTTCTTCATCTTTGGAGAATTGCTGGAGTACATAATCAGGCGTGCTCATTTGTCCGGGCGGTCTGCCTACTCCCAAACGCATTCGGGCAAATTCCTGCGTTCCCAATTTTTCGATGATCGAGCCTACCCCTTTTTGCCCGGCAGACCCGCCTCCGGGGCGAATGCGAATTGTTCCAAAAGGGATATCTACATCATCGTTAATCACCAAAAGGTGATTAAGAGGTATCTTGTAGAAATTCACCAGACCTGAAACTGCCTGCCCAGAGAGGTTCATGTAGGTTTGCGGTTTTGCCAGGATCACTTTTTGGCCTTGCAAGCTTCCGGTATTAATGATCGCTTTGTTCTGGACCTTTGACCTTGAAAATCCCAGTTTCTGGATCAATGCATCCACTGCCAGGAAACCCATATTATGACGGGTATTGCGATATTCCCGTCCTGGATTTCCCAGACCAACAACAAGGTAAATTTCCTGAGAATCCGTCTTTTGATTCAATTGTGCTTGAATTTTTTCGAAGAGTGCGTCCACTGATTCCTACCTAAAATATTTTAACCAACGAAAAAACGTATATATACCTAAAAGGATTACAAGAACGATCCCGATAATTGCTCCAGTTTTCAGGCTGTCTTCAACATGTGAGGTTTCCAGTGATCCTGAATTCGTTGGGAATGGAGTCGCGATCACCTCAGGTTTTGGTGTGACTGTTTCTGTGAAAACTGTAGCTTGTGCACTAACATTTGCGAGATCAGGCGTGCTCTGAACACTTGAATAATTCCTCACCTGCAATTGATGGAGGATTACTTCTTTAACCTGCCCATCCGAGTACTTTACAGAGACTTTGATCTGATAATCGCCATCACTTATGGTTGAAGTATCCCAAACTGCAATAGTTTCATTCGCAACAGGTTTCGAAATTGAGGCAATATAAAACCAACTTGTGTCGTCTCCGCTATCATAAGCATATGACACATCTCCCGATACAAATCCATCTGAAGAGATTGTGCCGATTATTTGCACGCTGCCTTTTAATACCTGGCCTTCTTGCGGTGATGAAATCTCAACCGAAGGTACGATTGCTGAAATTGGCATCAGCAAAAAGGAAGTAATAATTAGTGAAAATAACTCTCTTATCATAGCAACCTGTAAGTTTAACATGAAGCAGAAATTACCGCAAATATTAATCGCGAAATACTGTTACAGTGTAAATCTCGATTGACTGAATTTAATAATTATTGTATTGTAGGTTATAATGAAAAAATGACAGAAAAAGAGCTTCCCTTACCAGTATCAGATTCATCTGAAGATCCTGTGGTTGCGCAGGAAAATACAAAAAAAGTGATTCCGGTTTGGCTGATCATTGTGATTGCAGCAGCTATCCTTCTATTGATAGCGACAGCAGTGTTTTTTCTGTTCAAGGCGCCTGCAACAGTTACAACCCAATTAAGGGATATGTTCATTATCATCCTGACACTTGAGTTTATGGTGCTCGGTGCTGCACTGGTTATTCTATTGGTCCAGCTTGCCAAATTGATCAATCTGTTAGAAAATGAAGTGAAACCAATTCTCGCCGCAACTTCAGAAACTGTAAATACATTAAAAGGAACTACTGAATTTATGAGCGAGAACCTGGTAGACCCGGTGATCAAATTAAATGGCTACATGGCCGGTTTAAAGAAGATCTTTGACTTGATGAAAATCGTTAAGAAATAATTTGTAGACCCAATTTTTGGGAAGGAGAATAAAATGTCTGAACGCGATAGTGGATTTGGTTCATTTCTGGTAGGATTTTTAATCGGTGGTATCACCGGTGCGGTAATTTCTCTGCTCTATGCACCCCAGTCGGGTGAACAGACTCGTGCAGTGATCAAAGAAAAAGCCATTGAACTTCGGGATAAATCTGTTGAAACCCTAGATGAAACCTATAAGCAAGCTGAAGTTGCTGCAAATGATGCCGTAGAAAAAGCTCAAGACCTTATCCGTCTAGCCGAGAAAAAAGCCAACGAAGTTGGAGCCCAGGGTACTGAGCTTGTTGAAGAAGTAGTCAGCAAGGTAAAACCAAAGAAAACAGCCACTGAACTAACAGAAGAAACAAAGTAAATAATGAGGCGCCATTTCAAAATGGCGCCTTTTTTTATTCCAGATCTGCTATGACTTCTGAAATGCAATCAATAATATCAGTTGCCATTATAGAAGCCTGGCTGCCCACGGACCCTACCGCTGCTAATCCAGCATTCTCGTGAATCCATGCTCCCAGGCATGCAGCCTCATACCTTTCAAGACCTTGAGCCAGAAAACTCGAGATTATACCGGTTAGGATATCACCGCTGCCGGCTTTGGCTAGTGCCGAACTGGCTACCGGAATCACCGCTTTCCGCCCATCCGGTGAAGCAATTACAGTCAACGCCCCTTTAAGTACAACTACATGTCTCCATTTTTCTGCAAAATGAGCAGCAATATTTATTCTATCCTGCTGAATTTCTTTAATCGATATTCCTGTTAACGCTGCCATTTCTCCTGGATGAGGTGTCAGGATCAAATCAGCTTTGACCCGCGAAGTCCAATCACCAAATTCAGCCAGCCAGCGCAACGCATCAGCATCAATCACAATAGTCGGCAGATCGGTAGGTACTTCTCCAGGGGTTTCTCCCTCAAGAAAACCAATTTTTCGCTTATTATTCACGGTCTTCTGGAATAATAGTTTTTCAAGAAAATGACCCGTTGTTTCCTCAGTACCAATTCCCGGACCGATTGCCAGGCAAGTATAGTCATTAGCTTTTTTCAAAACCAGATCTGCTGCGGATTCAGCGATTACACCATCCTCATCATCCAGGTTCAACCAGGTGACTTCAGGAGTACGATTCGCCATTACTACAGCCACAGCATGAGGAACAGCCAGAGTAACAAGGCCACATCCCGACCGATAGGCTGCAGTACCAGCCAACATCGGCGCTCCGAAGTAATTGGTACTCCCTCCAATAACCAGCACCTTTCCAAATGTTCCTTTATGACTGAATTCTGATCGAACCGGTAAATGAGAGGATGCCCAATCCAGATCGATCACATTTTTCTCATTGAATTGTGTATTCACTGCCTCAGGCAAATTCAAAGGAATGGTATAGATTTCTCCGCATAATGGGAATGCCGATTCAGTCATTAGGCCGATCTTCACCGCTTCCAAACATAAGGTAATATCAGCAGGAATCATTTCATCAGCTTTTTCACCCGTATCACAATCAATCCCAGAGGGGCAGTCTACTGCAATTACAAGTTGATCCTGGGATAATAAATGCCCTACGAGTTTAAGATATTCTTTGAATTCATCTTTTAATGGCAAATGGATCCCCGTACCTAAAAGGCCGTCCAAAATCAGTGTTTCGGAAGTCAGAAATTCCTTGATTTCAACTGGTAAAACGCCAGAAGAATATTCGATCAACTGCCCGCCTTCTTGTATGAATTCTTTTGCCAGGGATTCCCCCTTACGCGAAGTGATTGTGAGAGCAGTGGCATTCCAACCTGATTGTAAAAGAGAGGTCAGAGCAATTAAGGTATCTCCTCCATTATTTCCCTTTCCAATTAGCCCAATGATCCTTTTGTTTTCAGTTTCAGAGAATTGCTCATTCAGAAAATCCGCTATGCCCTTTCCAGCAGAGAGCATCATCTCTTCATTAGACATCCCCGACTGGTTAGCCGCGAGTTCAATTTCCTTCATTTCTTTTACAGTCACAAGTTTCATGGTTATTCCCTTTCAAAGAATAATTATAGACCTTGTAAAGTGAAATTCTGAAAGGATTATGTTACAATTCAGACCTATATTCTGAAAGAAAGAGAGCTAAATTTGAACACACAATCTGAATTATCTAAAGTCGCTAAAGACCTGGTGGTCAGCCTTGATTACACCCTCACTGTGGATGGAGAGGTTGTTGATTCATCAGAAGAAAATGGTGCCCTTGATTACATCCAGGGCCAGGGCAACATCATCCCCGGCCTTGAAAAAGAACTCGAAGGCATGAACGTTGGAGAGACCAAGAAAGTCCTCGTCAAAGCCAAAGATGCCTATGGTGAGTATGATCCTGAAGCACTGGAAGAGATTCCCCTGGATGAATTCCCTGAGGACATTCCCCTGGAAGTTGGCGTTGAACTGGCTGTAGAAGACGGTGAAGGCATGCCAATGTCTGCTGTCATCGAAGCTGTCGATAAAGATTTCGTCACTCTAAATTTCAATCATCCCCTCGCTGGCAAAGACCTGTCCTTTGATGTGAAGATCGCCGGTCTTCGTGCAGCTACTGCCGAAGAATTGGAACATGGACATGTTCATGGCGACGAAGAGGAATGTGATTGCGGTTGTGAAGGCGACCACGACTGCGGTTGCGGCTGCTGCTAACTTATTGTGTGATGATAAAACGGCGTGGAGAATCTCCACGCCGTTTCGTTTTTAATAAAAGTAGGTCTCGCCCGGTTGAAGCCAGTGGACCTTTTGCCTGGGCGCTTTCCGATCGAGAAGATCTGCAAGAACGGACATATTCACATGGTTAACTGCGAACAGATCATTGTGCATTGGGATCAATACATCTGCATGGAGGCGTACGGCCAGTTCAAGGGCTTCAGCACCATCCAGATTCCCGATCAACCCCATACGTTCCCGCCAGCCATCCCTTCCATTTACTGGCAGGCAGGCAATGTCAATTTTCGCGGTATATTGCAGGATTGCCTCAACCATGCCATCATACAGAATGGTATCGCCGGCATGGTACAGCCAACTGCTTCCAATTTTGATGACATAACCAAAGTAGCCATAACCACCGGTTGCAGCTTCAAGGTCAAATCCGTAATGAGCAGCCGGAACCGCATAATACTCTATTGCCCCGATCTTATTGAGAATACCTGCTTCAGGAACAATGATAGAACTGCTTAAGACTCCGAGGCTGAGTAAATGCGCCTTCGCTGTGTAGGGACAGACAATTTTCATCTTCGGGTTTGCCTGGAGTAATGGAAGAAGTGTGTCTGGGTCGCAATGGTCCGCGTGGTCGTGAGTAACAAATACATACTCAACACCGCGCATTTCAGCAATATCCACAGGTATTGGGAATTCTCTCGAGAATAAATCTGCCGGGCCGATTCCACCATCCACTACATAGTTGGAGAGATAAGGATCGATCAAGAAGTTGCAATCCTGGTTTCTGATCCAAAAACCGTCCTGTCCCAGGAAGCGAATGGAATTTTCAGGAGAATCCACGTTATTCCTCATTCTTCTTATTTTTCCTTTTTTCCTCAACCTTTTTCAGGAATTTATTTCCTTCGGTTTGAGGTGCTGCCAAAGCAACATCGATCACTTCATCCATGTGTCGAACAAATTTTATATTCAAGTCCTGCAATACTTTTTTCGGGACTTCAACGAGGTCTTTTTCATTCTTTTCAGGTAGAAGAATTGTCTTCAATCCCGCCCGATGAGCTGCCAGGATCTTCTCGCGAACCCCACCAATTGGCAGAATATTTCCACGCAAGGTGATTTCGCCCGTCATGCTGACATCCTTCTTAACCGGGCGTTCTGTAAACGCTGAGATCAATGCGGTCGCGATGGTAATACCTGCACTGGGACCATCTTTTGGAATCGCCCCTTCCGGGATATGGATGTGAATATCGATCTCTTCAAAGATCTCAGGATCTATATCGAATGAGTCTACCCGGGATTTCAGGTAAGATAAAGCTGCTTGTGCCGACTCCTGCATCACATCACCGATCTGACCGGTCACCTGCATGGTGCCCTTCCCATCCATGATCAATACCTCAACCGGCATAATATCACCGCCGTTCTCAGTCCAGGCAATGGCAGTGGCCACACCCACTTCGTCGTTTCGCTCCGCTTCCGCGAAATAGAATTGCGGCGGGCCCAGGAACTTCTCGATCGCACTTGGGCTCATGGTCTTGGCAAAATGTTTCTTCTCCGCTTTCAGACGGGCAGTTTTCCGGCAAAGTTGACCGATCTCGCGTTCCAAATTTCGGACGCCGGCTTCGTAAGTGTACTCGCGGATCACTTTCCGCAAAGCTGCGTCGTCAAATTTAAGTTCGTCTTCCTCCAGACCGCTTTCTTCCATCTGCCTTGGAATCAGGAACCGGCGGCAGATCTCGATCTTTTCCTCTTCAATATAACCGGGGAACTCGATCACTTCCATGCGGTCTAATAACGCGGGAGGAATATTGTTTAAATTATTAGCAGTTGTAATGAACATGACCTTGGAAAGATCATAAGGCAGCTCAAGATAATGGTCAGAAAAGGAAAAATTCTGTTCCGGGTCCAGGACTTCCAACAAAGCTGAAGAGGGATCACCCCGGAAATCATTGCCGAGTTTATCGATCTCGTCCAGCATGAATAATGGATTGATCGTCCCTGAACGTTTCATCGTTTGCAGGATACGGCCCGGGAGGGCGCCGATATAAGTACGTCGGTGACCACGGATCTCGGCTTCATCTCGCACACCGCCGAGGGATAAACGAACAAAATTGCGGCCAAGTGCCATTGCAATCGATTTGCCCAGTGAGGTCTTGCCCGTTCCCGGAGGGCCCACGAAGCAGAGGATCGGTTGGCGTTCCTTCTTGGGCTTAAGGCTCTTTACAGCAATATACTCCAGGATGCGGTCTTTTGCCTTATCCAGGCCAAAATGGTTATCATCCAGAACCTTTGAAGCGTGAATTACATCCAGGTTGTCTTCGCTTTTCTCTTCCCAGGGGAGATCAAGCAGCCAGTCGATGTAGGTCCTCAAAATTCCAACTTCCGGGGCCATGGCCGGCATCTGGGAAAGGCGTTCGATCTCTTTATTCGCCTGCGCTTTAGCCTCTTCCGGCATTTTCTTCTCATCGACTTTGGCCTTCAGTTCCACCAGTTCACGGGACCATACATCCCCTTCACCCAGTTCGTTCTGTATCGCCTTGAGCTGCTCACGTAAATAGAATTCACGCTGAGATCGATCCACTTCACTTTGCACTCTGGTCTGGATCTCATCTTCCAGCTGAAGAACATCCAACTCCTGGGCAAGCAGCCAATTTACTTTCTTCAAACGTTCCTTGGCATCAATAATGGTCACCAAGTCCAGACGGTCTTCGTAAGGAAGGGAGACAGCAGTTGCGATCATATCCGCCAGCCAGCCGGGTTCAGTAATATTGATCGAGAAAAGGTGAGCTTCATCTGGAAGAGTTCGGTCTAATTGAACGCATCTTTCAAAAAGATCGCGCGAAGTCCGCATCAATGCTTCGGTTTGGCGGTCCGATTTCTCTTCATCTTCAAGGACTTCACCCTTTACCCACCAGAAAGGTTCCTTCTCGATGATCTCCAGAACTTTGACACGCCGCCTTCCCTGTATGAGAGCTGAATTATTGCCATCCTGTAGAGCGAGAAGGCGCCCAACCGCCACCTCTACTCCGACTTCCAAAAAATCATCTTTCGTGGGGTTTTCGATATCGCTGTCCTTGAGGAATAGGGCCATCATGGTGATGCCTTCCTTCTGGACATAGTTGATGGCTTCTAGATTTGGACCGGGCACAATGAAGATCGGAGATACCATTCGTGGAAATACCACAATATCTCTCATGATCATCACCGGGCAAGTGATGATGCCGTTCTTATCAGGTACGGAATCCGGGACCTGATATAGTTCATCTGTCCGCTGGTACAAAGCGGCAGTATATTCTTCAGGATTTTCGATACGTTTCTTCCATTCGTCAGTCTTCATCTAATCCTCAGGTGGTTCTCAATTCATTAATTCGACGATTGATCTCAGGCCAGGCTTCCCGCGCAGCAGCCGCCACAAATATACTCCCCGCAACAACGATCGCATCTTCTGGTCCAGCCTGTTGAACAGCCTTTTCCAGTGCCTCGGGTATATCGGAGGTCGCAACTGCAGGCCGACCAAATTGATGCGCTAATTCTACCAGTTTATTGGCTGAACATGCCCTTGGATGCGAACTTTGAGTGGCGATCACCATTCTGATACGCGGCATCAATTGTGTAAATATGCCCAAAATGTCTTTATCTTCTGACACTCCAAACACAAGCACGATCTTTTTGTATGTCAGGTAATCATCCATAGCCAATCTCAATTTTAAGGCTGAATCCTCATTGTGGGCGGAATCGACGACCACAATTGGATCAATACTTAAGATCTCAAAACGGCCCGGCCATTTTACATCTTCAAAACCCTTTCGGATGGCGTCATCGCTGATCTTAATTCCATTTTGTCTGGCAATTTGCAGCACTGCAAATGCTGTAGCCGCGTTTTGGACCTGGTGGTAACCCAGCAATGGAATTGTCAACTCAACCGGCGTCCAGCGATGATCCCCTGAAGTCTCCAGGAAATGATTCATTTTTTCCTGGTCTTCCTTCGGCCAAACACATAAATTTTGGCCCTGCAAGGAATGCTCACATGGGCTGTAAAGATAATCGATACCCACCCTTGTCAACGGAGCAGAACGTTGCTGGGCGATCTCCTCGATCACTTTTCGGGGCGTTTCTTCTTGAGGGGCCAGAACAATCGGGTGCCCTTCTTTAATGATCCCGGCTTTTTCTGTGGCGATCTGGCTCAGGGTATGCCCTAAAACATTCATATGATCATATGAAAGCGAAGTGATGACTGAAACGAGCGGTTCAACTATATTTGTCGCGTCAAGACGGCCACCCAACCCTACCTCGACCACCGCGATATCAACATTTTCTTCAGCAAAGACAAGAAAACCGATAGCGGTTGTGATCTCAAAGGTCGTCAATTCCGGTACCTTTTCGATCATGGGTTTGACCTTTTCCACGGTTGTCACTAATTTATCGTGGCTGATATCTTTGCGATTGATCTGTATACGTTCGCAATAATCTTGTAAATGGGGAGAAGTATACAATCCAACTTTATAACCGGAATGCTCAAGAACACTTGCGACCATCGCGGCTGTAGATCCTTTGCCTTTCGTTCCAGCAATGTGAATCACTGGATATTTCTTGTGCGGATTTCCAAGTAATGCCATCAGATCGGCCATTCTTTGTAAATTAAAATTAGCAGCCGCAAGCCTATCCTGTCGGGTCAAACTGTAATCTACAAAGCTGTAAAGGTAATCTAATGCCGACTGATATTTCTGTTCAATGTTGTCCATATATTTTTTTGCCAATCTAGATTATATTTATTAAGGCATTGTAATCTTGCGCGTTCGAATAATCAAGGAAAATGGTTTTGGGGAAAATATGCTCACATTTTTAACGATCAAATTATATCTTCCAGGCTGTTCTTCATTAAAGGAAAAGAGAAGCCGCCTGGCGCCAATCCTTACCCGGACTCGAAAAGAATTCAATATTTCAATCTCAGAGATTGGCCTGCAGGATGTCTGGCAATCCGCCTGGATCGGAATCGCATGCGTATCAAATGACAAAGTTCATAACGAACAGGTGCTGGATAAAGTGATCAAATTTGTGGAAGACAACTTTCCAGATGAACAGATCGTTGAATCCCATCTAGAAGCCCGGTAATCAAGGCTTTCAATTTTTCCGTTGATTTCTTTCATTGGAATTCAGCGCTTTTTCGTTGTTTCCTTGATGAGTGCTTGAACTGCACAAATCCTGCAGGTCAGGAAACAACTTTTTCAGTTACAATTGGCTTTCAGTCCCATCTATTAGGAGCTTATTGGTGACAAATCCCACAGAAATTCGCAAAAAACTACGCCGAATATTACCCAGAGTTGAGAAACCCGGCAGGTATGTAGGTGGAGAACTTAACCAGGTCGTGAAAGACTGGAATTCTGTTGAAACTCATTTTTCAATGGTTTTTCCGGATATTTATGACATTGGCGTTCCCAACCTTGGAGTGATGATCCTTTACGAGATCTTAAATAATCGCCGTGATGTTTTGTGCGAACGGGCATATCTCCCCTGGTTGGATATGGAAGCGGAATTGCGTCAATCGGATATTCCCCTTTACTCGCTTGAATCCTTTCATCCCCTCTGTGATTTCGATATCATCGGATTCTCCATTCCTTACGAGACAATTTACACAAATGTATTGAATGTGCTGGATCTGGCTCGCATCCCGATGAAATCTGTAGATCGCACAAACACAGATCCACTTATCATCGCTGGCGGGCACTCCACGTTTAATCCGGAACCTATGTCTGATTTCATCGATGCCTTCGTTATAGGAGAAGGCGAAGAAGTGATCAACGATGTGGTCAATGTTTATCAGGAATGGAAAAGATCCGGTGCCGAAAGGTCTTCCCTTTTACTTAAATTAAGTCAAATTCAAGGGATCTATGTTCCTTCCATGTATGAAGTCACTTATCATGAAGACGGGACAATTGATTCTGTTCATCCGAAGCATTCAACTATTCCAGCCACCGTCCTCAAACGCATGATCCCTGTTTTACCTCCTCCGCCAACCCATTTCATTGTTCCTTCAATTGGCGTTGTCCACAACCGAATTGCTGTTGAGATCATGCGGGGCTGTACCAGGGGTTGTCGATTTTGTCACGCGGGAATGATCAACCGGCCAGTCCGTGAGCGGACTGTTGACGAGATCGTGAACAGTATAGAAGAAGCCCTTCTCAACACTGGTTATGAAGAGATTTCGCTTCTCTCCCTTTCCTCAAGTGACTATACGCATATCAGTGAGCTTGTCAGCGCGATCAGTGAACGATTTGCCGGCAAGCATTTGACTATTTCACTGCCTTCATTACGAATTGAATCCTTCTCTGTGGATATCATTGAAAAACTGCGCGGCTCCCGACAGGGCGGTTTTACCCTTGCCCCTGAGGCCGCTACCGATACCATGCGCAACCGCATCAATAAGCCGATCCAGACGGCACAACTGCTGGCTACAGTTCGTGAAATTTACAGCCGCGGGTGGACCACTGTCAAGCTCTATTTCATGATCGGTCAGCCGGATGAAACAATCGAAGATGTAGAAGCGATCATTAAAGTGTGTAAAGCGGTGATCGGTGAAGGCCATAAGTTGATCGGGAAAAAGGCCAATCTGCATGTCGGTGTCGGAACCTTCGTTCCCAAACCGCACACACCTTTCCAATGGGCATCCGTGGATGACCTGGAATCGATCTACGCAAAACAAAAACTGCTGCGGGATAGTTTTAAAGGCCCCGGTCTGCGGTTCACCTGGACTAACCCGAAAGAGACCATGCTCGAAGCGGCACTTTCACGTGGTGATCGCCGTATTGGCGAAGTGATCTACACAGCCTGGAAGAACGGCGCAAAATTTGATGCCTGGCAGGACCAGTATAAATACAATACCTGGATAGAGGCGTTCGCTCTTTGCGGTATCGATCCCCTCTTCTATATCTCCCGACCGCGTGGTAAAGATGAAGTTTTCCCGTGGGATCATATTTCACCAGGAGTTTCCCGCAAATTTCTTGAAAATGAATTTGAAAAATCACAACAGGGTGTTCTTACCGAGGACTGCCGGGAAAATTGCCATGCCTGTGGGATCCTTCCTATTTACAATGATGTTCGTCGTGCCAACCCAGGTGAACTTTGGCTTTGCCCGGAGGTGAAATAATGCAGCGGATCCGAATTGCCTACAATAAAGGGGTCGAGCTTCAATATACCGGTAACCTGGATATGCACAAGGTGTGGGAGAGGACCTTCCGCCGAGCAAAGTTGCCATTGGCATATTCCCAGGGGTTTCACCCACAGCCAAAACTGCAGCAAGCAGCCCCATTACCGCTTGGGTTCACAAGTAAAGCCGAGATCCTTGATGTCTGGTTGGATACTGAAGAAAGCATTGAAGATATCTCAAAGAAGATCGTAAATACTGCGCAACCCGGTATAGTTGTCCGCAGTGTACAGGCGATGCCTGTTCTGAGTGAAGCACTTCCTAACCTGGTGAATGCCGCAGTTTATACCATCATTTGCGATGAAGCTCTTCCCAGGGATGAGATCGATTCAAGAATTGAAGATTTCTTATCAAAGACCAATATCGAGCGTGAACGCCGCGGCAAGAAGTATGATCTGCGTCCTTTAGTTCGTTCGCTTTCCCTTGAATCTGAACATCCAATGATTTTAAGAATGACCCTTTCATGTTTACCTAGTGCCACCGGCCGCCCTGAAGAAGTTCTGGAAGAATTGGAGATTGATCCATTCACAGTTGATATTGAAAGAACAGAACTGGCGCTTTCTTAATAAAATAGGAGTGATTATGAAATCGATCGTTTATCTTGTCACTGCAAATGGAATGGGTTCTACTTCAGAGAAACCGCTGAAGCATAAACTCATCACTACCTTTCTAACCCTTTCGGCTGAGAAAAGCCTTCTCCCGACTGCAATTTGTTTTTACACTGACGGCGTGAAACTAGCCTGCGAAGGATCCCCTGTGATCGATCAGTTGAAAACTCTTCAAGACCTTGGGGTTCGCCTGATCCTGTGTCAGACCTGTCTCCATTATTTTGACCTGGAAAACCAGGTAAAAGTTGGCATTGTTGGCGGAATGGGAGACATTATCACTGCCATGACCCAGGCAGATCAGGTGATCACCCTGTAAATATGGCCGAACCTGAATTTCAGATCTACCAGTGCATCAATCAGAATTGCCGATTCCGCTGCCCGAATAACCTGACAGAGCGGATCATGACGCTTTGCCCATTATGCGGATCAGAATTGGTGCCACAGGGGAATCCATTCATCAATTCAAAACGTACGTCAAGCCACGATTCAATTTCCAGGCAAAATCATCAAATTGAGGTTGTACTGGATAATCTGCGCTCTACCCTAAACGTAGGATCTATTTTCAGAACTGCGGACGGCGCCGGGGTAAATAAAATTTATTGCTGCGGAACAACTCCCACACCAGAACATCCAAAAATTGCCAAAACCAGCCTGGGAGCAGAAGATTTCATTCCCTGGCAGTATTGTTCGAATGCTCTGGATATCGTGGAAATAAAGAAGCAACAGGGATTCCAAATTTATTCCCTTGAAGCAGCAGATAATGCAGAGCCAATCCTGACTCGACCGACTGTAAATGAAGGTTCGTCAGTACTGTTAATCGTAGGGAACGAAGTCTCAGGAATCGATCCATCGATAATGGAAATTTCCACAAGACGGTTGTTTATTCCCATGAGGGGAACAAAAACCTCATTAAATGTAGCCGTAGCTTTTGGAATAGCCATTTACTCGCTGACAAATTGAATTAAAATCATTGTTTGATCGAATTTTAGTAATTATTGAGGATGATATGCCAACATATGTATATCAATGTAAAGACTGTGGGAAACGATTTGAATCCATGCGTGCCATGAAAGATTCTGACGCCCCGATTGCTTGCGTATCCTGTCAATCTGAAAATACTTACAGGTGCCTGACTTCATGTAACATTAGCACCGGTTCGAGTTCCTCCTCAAGCCATTCCTCATCCTGCGGATGCGGCAGCTGCAGCGGTGGATCATGCAGTTCGTGTGGTCATTGATCCTTTTTAGAGGTAAATAATGTCTTCCTTTTATTCGAATAAATTAACCCTGATCACCGGGGGATCCTCCGGGATCGGCTTGGCGCTGGCTAACCTGATCGTTGCAGAGGGTGGCGATGTCGCAATTCTTGCCCGTCGTGAAAACCTGTTAGCTGATGCTGAAAAAGAGATCAGTCAGCATAGAATCAGCCCGGACCAGAAAATTTTCACAATAGCAGCCGACATTGCCAATGAAGAGCAGGTCTCTGAAGCATTGAGCAAATTTAAAGCTGAAAAGGGTCTCCCCGACATTATTATCAATTCGGCCGGGGTTGCTCACCCGGGGAAATTCACGACAATGAAATCCGAGATCTATCACTGGATGATGGATGTCAACTACTTTGGAACTGTTAATGTGTTAAGAAGTTTTGTTCCCGAAATGGAGCAAAGACGTTCGGGAACAATAGTGAACATATCCTCAATGGCTGGGATTCTGGGCGTGTATGGATATTCCGCCTACGGCGCCTCGAAATTCGCAGTAACCGGGTTCACTGACGTCCTCCGTTCAGAATTAAAGCCGTATAACGTCCAGGTTTCGATCGTTTTTCCTCCAGATACAGATACCCCGCAGCTAAAATACGAAAGTCAATTCAAACCCTTCATCACTAAAGAGGTAGCCGGTTCTGCAAGCTTAATGTCTGCAGAAGAGGTCGCCAAAGAGATCCTCAAGGCAGTTGCCCGCGGCAAATATATGATCATCCCGGGTTCTGAGGGGAAAATCCTTTACATTGCAAAAAATCTGCTTGGCCGGGCGATGTACCCGGTGATGGATATGCTCGTTTATTCAGCCATCAAGAAATTAAAGTTTGGAAAATAGTCATAGTCAAAGAAGTAATCCTTGCAGATTACTTCTTTTATTGCCTGTGATATACTCTTTAAGCAATTATTCCAAAACATGAGAGGATTGCATGAAAAAAGATTTTTTGGCTGTATCGGATTATTCTCCTGCTGAATTGCAAGATCTATTGGACTTGGCAGTCAGGTTGAAAGCTGAACATTTCAACGGCGGGAATGCTCCCCTTTTTAAGGGAAAAGTATTGGCAATGGTTTTCCAAAAACCCAGTTTGCGAACCCGCATGAGTTTTGATATGGCCATGCGCCACATGGGTGGAGATGCTTTATATATCTCTCCCGAAGAGATCGGTCTTGGCAAACGCGAATCAGTTGCAGATGTTGCCCGAGTTCTATCCGGTTATGTTGATATTCTTATGGCCCGTGTTTTTGCTCACAAAGACGTCCTTGAACTCGCCAAATGGTGCTCCATCCCGGTGATCAATGGTCTGAGCGATTATAACCACCCCTGCCAGGCAATGGCAGACGCGCTCACCATCCAGGAAAAATTCGGTTCACTCAAAGGTCTGAATATTACCTTTGTTGGCGATGGAAATAATGTGGCTGTTTCATTGATGCATATTGCTGCCAAACTGGGCGCTAATTTCTCAATTGCCAATCCGGAAGGATATGAGATTGTCGAAAAAGCGGTTGAAGATGCCAAAAAGTTTGCCGCAGTTTCTGGCAGCAAGCTGAGCTTCCTCCGCGATCCGCACGAAGCTGTAAAACACGCCCATGTGATCTATACGGATACATGGACCAGTATGGGACAGGAAGCTGAAACGGAAAAACGCAAAGCCGTCTTCCCTCCCTATCAAGTGAACGCCAAGCTTGTCAGCGAAGCCGATAAAGATGTCATCGTTATGCACTGCCTGCCAGCCCACCGCAATCAGGAACTCACAGACGAAGTCGCGGATGGTCCTCATTCTGTAATCTTCCCGCAGGCGCACAATCGTCTGCATGCAGAAAAAGCTGTACTATACAAACTTTTAGAGGCCTAATAAAATATGAAAAGTCAGGAATTCATTGAAATTGAAGATCGATATGGTGCGCATAATTACCATCCTCTTGATGTAGTGATCAATAGAGGCGAAGGTGTATGGGTCTATGATGTCGAAGGTAAAAAGTATCTGGATTGCCTGAGTGCATATTCTGCTTTAAATCAAGGGCATGTTCATCCAGCCATTTTAAAGGCGATGGTGGAACAGGCACAAAAAGTAACCCTTACTTCGCGTGCTTTTCGTAACGATCAGCTCCCCCTGTTCTATAAAGAATTATCGGAAATGACCGGTTATGAGATGTCCATACCCATGAACAGCGGCGCTGAGGCGGTGGAAACAGCCTTGAAACTAGCCCGCAAGTGGGGTTATGTTGTAAAAGGTATTGAACGCCATAAAGCCGAGATCATCGTAGCAAATGGGAATTTCCACGGCCGCACGATCTCGATCATCTCCTTCTCCTCTGAGAAGTTCTACAAAAATGATTTTGGGGCATTTACTCCCGGATTCATCAATGTAAATTATGGCGACGCCGAAGCGATCGAAAAAGCGATTACCCCCAATACCGCAGCAGTGATGCTTGAACCCATCCAGGGAGAAGGCGGCGTCTTGATCCCCCCTGCTGGATATTTGAAAAAGGTTGCCGAGATCTGCAAAAAGAACAACGTTCTCTTTGTCGCTGATGAGATCCAGACTGGCCTTGGCCGTACGGGCAAGCTCTTTGCCTGCGATCATGAAGGGGTCCGTCCCGATATGGTCATTATCGGCAAAGCCCTTTCTGGTGGATTTATGCCGGTATCTGCTGTTCTGGCGGATACTCCGATCATGGGCCTCTTCCAACCGGGAGAACACGGGTCCACATTTGGCGGCAGCCCATTAGCCTGCGCAGTTGCCCGTGCCGCCTTGAAAGTGATCCGGGATGAACACCTGGTTGAAAACAGCGCTAAAATGGGTGAGTACTTTATGGCGCAGCTACGCCATGTCGATAGCCCCCATGTCAAAGAAATTCGCGGCAAAGGCCTGCTCATTGGTGTAGAGCTTAAACCGGAAGCCGGCGGCGCCAGAAGGTTCTGCGAAGCCTTAATGGACAGAGGTATTCTTGCCAAAGAGACCCATGACAATGTGATCCGCTTTGCTCCACCCTGTATCATTGATCAAAAGACGATCGACTGGGCAATGGAGAAGATCAGCGAAGTTTTGAAGATGAAGTAAGTCCAAGAAATAATTAGCTGGCTCCTGATAGTTTAGGCAGCCAGCTTTTTTTTATTCACGGATAAACACTTGAAAAGAAGCTATTTGATCACCGTCTTTATTGTAGTTTTATCTTTCATCGGTTATCATAAAAAAGATATTATTTATTCAAAGGATTGAAATATGAAGCGTTTTGCAAAAATTGTCTGTACTCTTGGTCCCAGTTCTTCTGACGAACAGACAATACGGAAATTGATCGAAGCCGGAATGAACGTAGCCCGCCTGAATTTCTCACATGGCACACATGAATCTCATGCAAAATTGATCAGTACCATTCGGAAGCTTTCAGATGAGATGAAAACTCCTGTGGCCATTTTGCAAGACCTTCAAGGCCCCAAACTTCGCGTTGGAAACCTTCCTGATGAAGGAATTTGTTTGAAACCCGGGATGATCGTAAATTTATACGCCATCGAAGGTGGAGAACCAAAAAAAATTGATGGGGAAGTTTCCCTTCCCCTGGATGTGCCAAATCTTGCACGGGCTGTTAAAAAAGGCAATCGAATCCTTCTGGATGACGGTCGCCTGGAATTACAGGTGAACGATGTTCAGGGTGAAAATGTAGTTACCAGTGTGGTCCTTGGCGGTACACTCACTTCTCACAAAGGGGTTAATCTGCCTGGTGCTGATCTAAAGATCCCCATCCCGACAGAAAAAGATAAAGATGACCTGAAATTTGGTCTGGCTCAAGGCGTAGATTTTGTGGCACTGTCATTTGTGCATTCAGCCGCTGAGATCAACACACTGCGTGACTTGATCAATCAATATCAGCCCGACAAAAAAGGCCCTGGCATCATTGCCAAACTGGAACGCCCTGAAGCCATTGAAAACCTGCATGAGATCATGCATGCAACAGACGGTGTAATGGTCGCAAGAGGCGATCTTGGCATTGAAACCTCACCTTCCTATGTGCCTATCGTCCAGAAACAGATCATCCACATGGCCAACCGTCATGCCAAGATCGTGATCACTGCCACACAAATGCTTGAATCCATGATCCACAATCCCCGCCCCACCCGTGCTGAAGCTTCAGATGTAGCCAATGCAATCTTAGATGGTACCGATGCCGTCATGCTTTCCGGGGAGACAGCTTCTGGCAGCTACCCGATCGAAAGCGTTCAAATGATGTCTTCCATCGTTTGCGAAGCGGAAGCCCATATGGAAGAGTGGGGTCATGCCGTCGATTTTCCCAAGGATGCTTTGCAGGATGATGCCATTGCGATGACACGCGCTGCCAGAGAATTAGCCCATGACCGAAAGGTGGCAGCTACTGCCGTTTTGACCCAGACCGGACGCACTGCCCTGCTCATGTCCAAAGCCCGCCCACGGGTGGAAATTATGGCATTTACGCCAAACAAAAATGTATTCAACCTCATGAGTATGTACTGGGGTGTGACTGCAATGATGATCCCCTTTGTTGATTCTCTTGAAGGTGTGGTTCAGACGGTAGATACGGTTTTGCAAAAAGACCACCGTTTCAAAAAAGGGGAACAGATCATTGTGATCACCGGCTTCCCACTGCCTGCTTTGCACCTGCCAAATCTGGCGTTATTGCATAACATCGGCGAAAAAGTTCAGTAAATTTTCAGGAAAACATCTGTGGACTTCGAAACGATCATCGCATGCCAGGAATTGCATACTAACCTCAACCATAAAGATTGGGCCATTGTTGACTGCCGTTTTGACCTGATGGATCCGGAATGGGGCGAAACAGAATATGCTGAACTGCATATTCCATGTGCTGTCTATGCACACATGAACCGAGATCTCTCCTCCCCGTTCACTCCGACCAGCGGCCGCCATCCGCTTCCTGATCCTGATGAATTCAATAAAAGTATGGAACGGCTGGGAATTAACAATGACACGCAGGTGATCGCGTATGATGCAACCTCCGGAAGTTTTGCGGCCAGACTCTGGTTCTTACTGCGAATGTATGGTCACAAAAAGGTAGCTGTTCTGGACGGCGGTTTTCCCATGTGGTCCAAAATGGGCCTTCCGATCGAATCTGGAGTCAGATCAAACCCGCCAGGGAATTTCCGTGGGAAACCTGATATGGGAATGATCATTTCCACTTCTGAAATTGAAAAAATTTACTCCAATCCGTATTGGAGAGTGATCGATTCAAGGGCTCCTGAACGGTACAGCGGGAAACAGGAAACCATCGACGTTAAGGCAGGACATATTCCAGGTGCTGTGAACCATTTTTACGGGAAGAATCTCGATACGGCTGGACTGTTCCATTCAAAAGAGGTCCTCAGAGAGCAATTTGCACCAGTTTTAAGAAGTTTTCCACCCGATAAAACAGTAGTGTATTGTGGTTCTGGGGTCACTTCCGCCCATAATTTACTGGCCATGGCAATCGCCGGATTCCCTCAGCCACTTCTGTATAATGGCTCCTGGAGCGAATGGATCCGCGATCCTGACCATCCAATTATTCAAAAAGAGACCTCCTGGTGAGATTCACCAGGAGGTTTTGTTTTAGAACATCATCTCATTGATCTTGTCGATCGATTCCCGCGAGGGCCGCAATTGCTTCTCGGTCATACGATTCAATGGGGTTTCTGGCATATTATAAAGGTCATACATGGAGGGAACATTCGTATCGACATAGATCAAACCGGTCACCAGCCAATTATTCTCTTCAGCTTCCTCCAGCATCCGTAATGCCTGCCAGCGGTTGGTCGGGTCATAATCATTTTCAAGTTTCTTCAAGACCACCTGGCTGCCGTCGTGAAGGGTTACTTCACGGGTAGTCCCTTCTTCGAAATCTTCGACCGTAATTTCATCGCGTGCGGGAATGAAGGAGATCTCATGCAGCGGCTCTTCATGTTCCTTGCCAAAGGAATAAGAATGAACAGATTCTTCATGATTGCCAAAAGTGACACACGGACTGATGATATCCAGTACCGCAATGCCGTTATGCGCGATCGCGGCTTTGATCAATTCCTTTACCTGTCTTGGATCTCCCGCGAAGGACCGTGCTACGAATGAAGCATTTGCAACCAGGGCTTCCATTGCAATATCCACCGGTAGGTATGGGTTTGTTCCCTGTTTCTTTAGCGAAAGGCCACGATCGGCTGTTGCCGAAAATTGACCTTTGGTTAACCCATAAACGCCGTTATTTTCCACAATGTAGACCATGGGCAGGTTTCGCCGTACCAGGTGCTTGAATTGTCCCAGGCCAATACTGGCCGTATCGCCGTCGCCGCTAACCCCGATAGCTTTCAATGTGTGGTCAGCAAACATCGCCCCAAGAGCTAGGGACGGCATCCTGCCATGCAGGCCATTAAAGCTGAAAGAACGGCCTAGAAAATAGGTCGGGCTTTTACTGGAACAGCCGATTCCACTGAATTTGATCACTTTTTCAGGGACCAGGTTCATCTCATAACAGGCTGCAACGATCTGAGCCGCAATTCCATTATGACCGCACCCCTGGCAAAGAGTCGATGGAGCGCCGCGGTAGTCATTACGCGTCAAACCGACTTTGTTGACACTTTGTGCCGTTGATTGTTCCATCTTAAGCTCCCTTCACCTTTTCGATTTGATCCATGATCCAGGTCGCTGATAAAGGCAATCCATCCATGTGAGCAGTGGAGATCATCTTCTTTCCAAATTCCGGATACTGGATCAACAGCAATTGCATTAATTGCCCATCCCGGTTATTTTCGATGATATATACCCGATCATGTTTTTCCAGGAACTCGCGCACTTCTTCAGAAAATGGAATACTGCGAATTCGCATGTAGTCCGTGGCAAATCCTTTACCAAGAAGCAAATCTCTGGCTTCGACGACAGCAGGATCATTTGACCCGGAGGAGATCAACCCGATCTTGTTCCCGATGGTTTCAGAAAACACTGGTTTGGGTAAATACTGTAAAGCAGTTTCGAATTTTTTCTTGATCCGATCGAAAAGGCGCTCCCATACTTCTGGAGATTCGCTGTATTTAGCATACTCATCATGGCTGGTTCCACGGGCAAAATACCCACTGTGGATATCCTGGTTCCCTGGCAAAGTTCTGTAAGTGATCCCATCGCCGTCCACATCCAGATAACGACCCCAGGTACCATTCCACTCCTTCATCTTCGCTTCAAGGTCCTTTTCCCAAAGAACCTTACCCCGGTCCATTGGGGTTGCCGGGTATTCAAATTTGGGGGTTACCCATTGGTTCATCCCAAAATCAAGGTCAGACATAACGATCACTGGTGTTTGCAGCCGCTCTGCGATGTCAAATGACCTCCAACCAAATTCAAAACACTCATTGATCGAACCAGGAATCAAAATGATCATTTGAGTATCGCCGTGGCTTAAAAAGTTGACCATCGTAAGGTCACCCTGAGCTGTCCGGGTCGGCATTCCTGTACTGGGACCAACTCGCTGAACATCCCAGATCACCACGGGAACTTCAGCGTAATAAGCCAACCCGATATATTCAGTCATAAGGGATAGACCAGGTCCCGATGTAGACGTCATCGCCCTCAGACCACCCCAGCCAGCACCGATTGCCATACCAATTGCGGCCAGTTCGTCTTCTGCCTGTACAATGATGCAGGTGTCCTTGCCGGTTTCAGGGTCTTTTCTCAATTGGGGTACATATTCATTCAAAGATTCAGCTAGGCTGGTAGCCGGTGTGATGGGATACCAGGCGGCAAACTGTAATCCGCCATAAAGTGAACCTAGTGCAGCAGCAGTGTTTCCATCGGCCATAATGTAACCTTCCAGGCCATTCATCGGTTCCACATGGTAGACATCCTTTTTTTCGAGATTGGCTGCTGCCCAATCATGTGCCGATTTGATCGCATTCAAGTTAAGTTCAACTGCTTTTTGTTTCCCTTTGAAATGGAAGTTCAATGCGTCATGGATCAGTTGCAGGTCTATGCCAAGCATCCAGCATAAAACTCCAACATAGACCATATTGGATATGTAGTCTCTCAGGTTGGGTTGAACCTCGGTTTCACGAATGATCTTCTTAACGGGCATGGGATAAACGATAATATTCTCCGGAATTTCAGGAAGTTTAAAATCGTCCGGGACCAACAGGACGCCGCCATCCATCAGGTAAGTGATCTCCCGAGAGAGCGTTGTTGGATTCATGGCAATAATAATGTCGTCTTTTTCTACTCTGGCCAGGTACCCTTTTTTGCTCAACCGTAAGGTATACCAGGTAGGCTGCCCCTGGATATTCGATGGAAAGATATTCTTTCCAGATACCGGAATTCCCATGCGGTACAAAGCCCTCATCAAGGTAGTATTGGCTGTGGCACTTCCTGATCCATTGACTGTGCTGAAAGTAATGCAAAAATCATTTACGATTTGCTTCTTTTCTGCCATTTCACGATTCTCCATATGAGAAGTGCTTTTATTCAAATGATTGTCGGGGAATTTTCTTTTCACGCAGTGAGATCAATTCCATGTGTTCCATTAGAGATTGCTGCGCAAGATCAATCTGGTTGATCTTGATCAGATCGATCGTTTTTCGATGGTATTGCCAGATCCGGTTGACATATTCCATATCCGGGTAGATCTCAAAACCGGAGGCTTTATAAATATCCCAGTAGGCTTCCAGCAATCCCACCACAAAAGGATTATTCAAACGCCGGTAAATACACATGTGAAAATCACGGTGCTCAGTAGCTGGGATTACCACCGGGCGCCGGCGGAGTTTTTCTTCAGCCCGCACAACAATTGTTTCTAATTCTCTTTTATCTTCTGGTAATAATGCCTTTACCGCTTCAACAAAATAAGAGGCTTCCAAATGTTTGCGCAAATTGGCATACTGCGCGAAAGGAACTGACTCAGAAGCTAATGCATAATTCAAGCTGGTCATTACTGCAGGTTTGAACGAAAATGGAAGCTTATGAATTCCAGCACGGGGTTTGACTTCAACGATTCCCATCATCCTGGCAACTTCCAATTGTTCACGCAATGTTGCGACACTGATCCCGAGCATCTGACTTAATTCACTTAATGGCGGCACCCTACAATCCCCATCTTCAGGCAAAGAGGCAATGTATTGCATAAACTCGGATTGTGAAGAAAAAACAGATTGGCTGAATTCCATATTCGCTCCGTAGTAATCATCTGATTATTCAGATTTTTATTAATTATATCAACGAATTGGAGCAATATCAATCTGTAATTAAGCAGAATTTGTTTTATTAATCTGATTATTAATTGTTTTCCGAATTATTTCAGGGGTATTCGGCGAAAATGTTCCAGGTAAATCGATTTTCCAGTTTCAGGATCCACACTGATCCTTTTACGCATGTTAGCATCAAATTCGCCAAAATCCTGGTTGATCTGTGAGCGATGGCAATGCAAGGCTCTGAGCCTATCATCAAAATAATCTGTCACATCCAGGTGCATATTTCCATTTGAGGTTAAGGATAGCCACACCTCTTCAACCGAACAAGATTGAAGCTCCTCATTAAGGATCATTTCGGGGTAGTACATCGGGCTCCCGGCTGCCGGGAAAGCCGCATCCACCACCACCTGACCTGCTGCCCGATGATCGGGATGATTGATCCGGGAATCAAACGGGAAGATATTCAATGGATCACAGCTAACCAAAATTTGCGGCTGCCATTTTCGGATCACCCGGGTGACAGCTTTCCGTGTCTCCAGGTCTGCCACAACTTCACCGTCCAAATAATACAAAAACTCAACAGTTTTCACACCCAGGGCTTTCGCAGCTGCTTCTTGCTCAATGACCCGCTGCTCTCCTAATATAATTGGGTCAATGGTTGGATCTTGACCACCTCTTTGTCCTTTGGTGAGCAAACAATAATGGACATCATGGCCCTGTTTGCACCACCTCGAAAGGGTCGCTCCGCAAAAAAAATCCGGGTCATCCGGATGAGCCAGGATGACCAGAATTCGTTTAGTTGATTGCCAATTTTCAGGTTCGAATGTCATACTATTTACAATATCGGCAGGCGGCACAATTCTTCTTCCCGGCGTCCGACATTCCTCCTTTGCTCGATTCTTCGGCTTTGCTTACAAAGGCTTCATATTCCTCTGCGGGTTTGATGTCTTTTTTGTGATATTCACGACGCCCCATCTCGCCCAGATCAACCAGGATCATCTCACGAATTGGTGATACATCAAGAACTTTACCCTCGCCATCAGGCGTAATTACCCGTTTGTTCTTCTTTGGTAAAAGTTTTCGTGCTTCAACGTAATTCTCATATTCATAGATCAGGCAGCAGCGCAGCCGACCACACATACCAGTAATCTCAGTCGGTGTCAGCGATATTCCCTGCTCTTTGGCCATTCGAATAGAGATCGAGCTGAATTCAGTAATGAACCGGGCACAGCAGCGACTTTCCATTCCGCAAGCGCCCATCCCCCCCATGAATTTCGCAACATCACGGGGACCTATCTGTCGGATATCCACCTGCGCTGGAGCAAATATTCTTTGCATATCCGGCCGCAACGATTTCAATTCCACTTTTTCTTCAGAATCAGAGCTGAAAAAGATCGTCAAACGCGTACCGTCATAACTGTACTCAGAAAAGATGATCTTGAGATTATTCAACTTTAACTCTTCTGCCCGTTTTTTGGCAGCTGCGACAACCTCAGGTTCTTTTTCCTGCCAGGACTGCCGCTGAAGAAGATCACGAGGAGTTGCCAATCGCTCAATCGGCTTCCAGGTTCCTTCAGGGGGAGGAGTGGGATCTTTCACATTTGTAACGATCTCACCCAGTTGCCATCCGCGGGTAGTTTCAACGATCACAACATCGCCTAAACGATAAGTATCGATCTTTGTCGCGTCAAAATGGTAAATCTTTCCTACTCTTGAAAAACGCACACCTACGATCTTTGGTGTTGTATCGGTTGATTCCATTTTCTCTCTCTTTTCTTTCCTACTTGCAATCGTTGAGCTAGCGACGTTTTTCCAGAAATTCCGTCACGTCCTTCTTACAAAGCTCAAACTGTTCCAACAATTCCTGATCTGATCCTTTATAGCGTTTTACAATAGTGCGGGCGCATTGAGTGCACCCACGCATTGCCCGAAAAGAATCAGCGTCACACCCCTGGCAAGCTGCCAGCTTGATAATTAGCGCAGAAAATGCAATCTTATCCACTTCGTCTGCCCCATCTCGTGAGACAAGATCAATCAATTGATTCCAATCCTTCCCCCGTGAATCTTTTAAGGAAGGGACCACTCTTAATGGGAAAAATAATTCGGTATCAGAATTAAACATTTATTCTATCCATAACCAGAACACACTTTTGCAAACGATAGGATCGTTTGCAGATTAATGATCACTGAATTTTAACATAGTATTGCTGTCTGTGAGTAAAAGGACTTCTTTATTCTCCAGTTTGATAACATATTGCCCAAACAACCAGTATTAATTTGATTTATGTAATTTATTTACGCGTTTTTTCTGGCAAACTCTTTGTTCGAACCTTATTATCGACTTTGGCGACATGCAAACATCAGGCAATCTGGACGAATCCACACAGGAGATACAAAGATGACTGAAAGTAACAAATATAAGATCATTCAAGGGAAAAAGATCCGCAGAAGGAGCATTCGAGATAAACTTCTTCTTGGTTTTCTTCTTCTTGTGATCAATTCAGCCATTCTAGGCGGGTTTGGTTTGATCCAACTTGGGGAATCTGCAAATAAATTCCAAACGCTGTACACTGAGAATTTAATCTCAATTCAAAACGCTTATTCGATCAATCAAGATCTGCTCGAGATCAATGATGCCTCTCAACAAGCCGTTCTGAATATACATGATGCGCTCGCATTATATTCACAAAAATCGATCATTAAGACAAAAATCTCAGATCTTGACGCGAAGATTTCAAATAGTAACCTGGGCTCTGGAACCGCTATTAATGATCAAATCATTACCGCATTGGAAAATGATTGGGCGAAATACAAAACAGATGCGTTAGCCTTGATAGACGTAGTGGATACCGGCGATATCGTTCAATCGAAGGCAAAACTCCAGGATATCAATACCAATAAGAAATCATTGAATGCAGATATGACCGCAATTATTGATGCCGAAAATGTTAGTGCCAAAAATGCCTATGAAATGAATCTGAAGCAATTTCAAGTATCCAAATATGTAACTTTTGGTCTCTGTTTCTTAATTGCGATAGCCGGAATTGCCATTTCTTTTTATTTTTCAAATTGGATCGCGCGTACTACCAAGAATTTCGCCAAGATCTCCACCGGACTATCCACCGGCGACCTGAACCAACATGTAGTTGAGAAAACAAATGATGAATTTGGCGACCTCGCCACTAGCTACGTACAAATGATCCGTTATTTCAATAATATTAAAATGATCGCGGATAAAATTTCTGAAAACGATCTTTCTGTTGAGATCACTCCCCTTTCAGAGAACGACGCATTGGGCAATGCATTCCTGGTGATGGCAACAAATCTAAAGAAAATGATCGCAGAGATCAACAATGTCGGTCTGAATTTAGGCAGCGCCTCCAAACTTTTAGCCGAAGCATCATCACAAAATGGTCAGGCCTCAGAACAGATCGCCATAACCACTCAGCAGGTCGCTGATGGGATCACTCAGCAATCCGATTCAATGACCCGCGTTGTAAGTGCGGTAGAACAAATGGACCGGGCCGTAGAAGGTGTGGCAAAAGGTGCCCAGGAACAAAGCGTTGGAATTTCTCAGGTTTCTTCATTAACGAATAAATTAAATGAAGCCATCATAATCACAATTGAATCTGCCGAAAATCAGGCAGTCAACTCAGAAAAAACGCTTTCTGTTGGAAAAGAAACAGTAGCCTCTGTGGAAAAAACGATCGAAAGTATGAATGTGATCCAGGAAAATGTGACTCAGACCGCAATAAAAGTGACAGAAATGGGCTCACACTCGGAACAGATCAACTCTATCGTTGAAACGATCGAGGATATTTCCAGCCAGACCAACCTGCTCGCGCTTAATGCGGCAATCGAAGCTGCCAGAGCAGGTGAACAGGGAAAAGGATTCGCAGTTGTCGCAGATGAAGTAAGGAAACTTGCTGAAAAATCTTCCGTTTCAGCCAAAGAAATTGCTCAATTGGTCTACGGAATTCGGACATCGATCAATGAGACCTCAAAAGCAATGCAGACCAGTGCCGATACTGTGGCTTCTGGTGTTGTAATGGCGAAGACCTCTGGTGATACCGCCCAACAGATCTTGAAAATTGCTAAAGAAGGTCAGGAATCGATGCAAAAGATCATCGAAGCCACTCAGATCATGAAGGATACCTCGTCCGATCTGGTCGATGCTATGGATACAGTATCTGCGGTTATCGAAGAGAATACGGCTTCGACTGAAGAAATGTCCGCTGGAAGCAGTCAGATCAGTCAGATGATGGAAAATATCGCCAGTGTCAGTGAAGAAAACAGCGCGGCGATCGAACAGATCAGCGCATCCTCGACTGAGATGACCTCTCAGATCGAGCAGGTTGCGGAATCGGCTGCAGAAATGGCAGTTTTAGCCGAGGAGTTGGAAAAACTCGTCAATCAATTCAAATTATCGGTGGAATAAATAATTCGTATCGGTACATTATTGGTATACAATTTTAGAGGTAAACGAAAAAAATCTCCCTCTCGGGAGATTTTTTTCGTTAATTTATCCATAAAACCAGGATTTATTCCACTGTAACCGATTTTGCAAGGTTTCTTGGCTGGTCCACATCCAGACCTCTCTGGCAGGCAATGTGATAAGCCAAAAGTTGCAGCGGGATCACATTGATCACAGGGCTCAACATCCAGGGAGCTTCTGGAACCCATAAGACATGGTCCACCAGGCTGGCTACACGCTCATCACCTTCTGTGGCAAGCGCCACAACAATACCACCGCGCGCTTTTGCCTGCTCGATCTGACTGATCATTTTTTCGTACCACTTGTCTTTGGTGGCAATTGCCAGAACCGGCATATCCTTATCGACCAGGGCTATTGGACCGTGTTTCATTTCTCCGGCTGGATATGCTTCTGCATGAATGTAGGAGATTTCTTTTAATTTAAGTGCGCCTTCATATGCGATCGGCATGTTGATCCCGCGGCCAAGATAGAGCATATCGCGGGTATCCTTTAAGCGAGCTGCAATCGCCTCAACTTCCTTTTCCCGATCCAGGCATTGTCCGACCAATTCAGGAACAAGACGAAGGTCATGAACCAGTGCTTTCCGTTCATCGGCAGTGATCGTACCGCGGAGATCTGCCAGGAGTATCGCCAGCATGTATTGATCAACCAGAGGTGCCGTAAATGCCTTTGTGGAGGCAACACCAATCTCAGGTCCAGTTTGCATTGAGATATATCCGTCAGCAATACGCATGGCCTGCGAACCAATCGCATTCACCACAGACCACAACCTGGCGCCGCGTTTCCGTGCTTCATCCATTGCAGCCAGGGTATCTGCAGTCTCACCCGATTGACTGATCGCCATTGCGACTGTACCTGGATTAACGATCGGGTCGGCATAGCGGAATTCGGAGGCAATTTCAATATTGGTGGGTATTCTAGCGATTTTCTCGATCAGAGTTCGACCAACCATTCCAGCATGCCAGGCCGTACCGCAAGCCATGATAATGATCCGGTTGATCTCTTTGGCTGATTTCTCATCGAGGTTTAAATGCGGCAATCTGATCGTACCATCTTCAAAATCGACCCTTCCTGCCAGGGTATCATTCAATGCACGGACCTGCTCATGCATTTCCTTTTGCATAAAGTGGCGATATTCTCCCTTTTCCGCAGCTACAGGATCCCAGGCGATTGTAGAGATCTGAGGGGTGATTTCTTTTCCATCAATGGTTGAAAGCGCAATCCCCTCTCTTTTAACGATTGCCATCTGACGGGATTCAAGGAAGATCAAGCGGCGGGTATGTTCCATGATAGCTGGAATATCCGAAGCAATATAGTTTTCCCCTTCACCAAGCCCAAGAACTACGCCACCAGCGTTACCAATACGAGCAGCGATGATCTTATCCGGTTCCAACGAGGAGAAAACAACCACTCCATGAGCGCCCTTGATACGTGAAAGTGTTTTACGGGCAGCTGCTTCCAGGTTCATCCCTTGTAGCATATATTTTTCGATCAATAATACAATCGTTTCGGTGTCAGTATCTGAATTAAAGGTTACTCCATCCTTCAGAAGTTCTTCCTTTAACTCAATAAAGTTTTCAACAATACCATTGTGAACAACAACTACTTTTCCGGTGCTGCCCATATGCGGATGCGCGTTCCTGGCATTAGGCTCGCCGTGTGTAGCCCAACGCGTATGTCCGATCCCTAATTTCCCATGGATCGGGGCCTCATCCACCAAATGTTCCAGATTTGCTAATTTTCCTGCGTCACGACGAACTTCAATATGGCCGTTCGTTAACACAGCCAGGCCGGCTGAATCATATCCACGATATTCGAGTTTTTTTAGACCTTTTAAAATGATCGGCGTTGCATCCTGTTCGCCAATATAACCGACAATACCACACATAAATCCTCCATGCGTCAAATAAATAACTGCATCTGGCGAAATTCACCCACCCTTAACAGTCATTCGAGAACCAATGATTCTCGAGCTATTCGATTGAAGTAATATGGAAAGTGCAGGTCTTGTCTTTCACCCGGAGGGCTTCCGCTGATCTTTCGATTTTCCCGAATTTCTCGGTTAGCTCCATCCCGCGATGGAGAACCCTCATCCTCGTCACCTGATTTTAATCAGGCCATGCGCTTGGCTTTCCACGGACATTATCTTTTTTTTCACCTCCTCAAACTTGTTTATATTCCTTTTGGCTATTATACTCGATTTACGGAGAGCAAGATTTTTACTGACAGGCGCTTATGGAAAAATACGACGTTGTGTCATTAATAAAAAGAAAAAGGACCAAGAACTACTTAAAAATATGGATTCCCATTATTACAGCTCAGGGGATCATTTTATTGATCATCCTCATGGGAGTTTTGGTAGGGTCATCCATTAATGCGCCGCTGCCAGATTTTGATCAAATGATCGTTTCAGATGGATTCCATCGAATCGACCTGCCATCCGGTATGCATTTTGAGCTTTCCTATGAAGCGAATCATGATCGAAAATTCATTGGCCAGGTCAGGCATACCTCAATGAACCATATGGTACAGTTCCCAATCCTTTCTTATGATATTCTGGTGACCTCTGGCGATTTTTCTGATAAGAATCTGGTGGCAACAAGCGTATCTGATCACCACTTCTGGTGGCAATCCAAAATTGGAAAAGCCAATGGGACCATCAATCTTCTTCACACACTTCCCATGAATCAGGAAATTGAAGAAAAATTGATGGAAATAAAAGAAGGCGATACAGTGATTATTGAAGGCTGGGATGTTCTGAAGATCAACGCCTATAGAGCGAACGGCAGCTATATTGGATTCTGGGAAGATCAAGGTTGTAATACTACCTTGGTGACAGGGGTCACTATCCAATAGCTCTTCGCAAGTTGGTATAATTGAGGCAATTTTCGAGCTCCGGAACAATTCTTGAATATCCTTTCATATTTCAAACCACCTGAAACTCTAAACGAGACCACCCGCAGGAACTATCGAAATGTTCAAATCGATGCAATTGGGGTCGGTCTCGCAAACGCGATATCCCCTTTTCTACCGGTTTTCCTGACTCATCTTTATGGGTCTTCATTTCAAGTAGGTCTTCTTTCTTCAATGCCGGCACTGACCGGACTGATCCTTTCAGTTCCACTCGGCAGATTCCTGCAGCGTCAACCCAATATCGTAAAATGGTTCAGTATTGCGCGCCTGTGTGTGATCGCCAGCTATGCACTGACAGGCCTGGCATCGATCTTCCTGCCCAACAAATGGATCGTGATCTCCATTCTCGTCATCTGGGCAATCGCGACAATTCCGCAAACTGTTGTATCCATCACCTTCTCTGTGGTGATGAATGCCGTAGCCGGCCCAGAGGGACGTTTCGAGTTGATGACCCGCCGTTGGTCAGTACTAGGCCTTACCACAACAATTTGCGTTCTCGGAATCGGTCAACTTCTTGACCTGGTTAAATTTCCGCTTAATTACCAGATCATGTTCATCTTCCTCTCATTCGGAGGGCTGATCAGTTATTATTTCTCAAGCCGGATCCTCCTTCCCCTGGCGGCCCCCTCCCTACTTTCTTACTCACATCGATCTGTTAAAGAAAATATTTCAGAATATACCAATTTACTTTTCAAAGAAAAACCCTATATATCTTTCATCATCAAGCGATTCATTTTCCTCACTGGAACCGCCCTCGCAACACCGCTCATCCCGCTCTACCTGGTGAAAGTGGTAAAAGCTTCTGATGGATGGATCTCGATCATCAATGTCTGCCAGACCGCGATCATGGTCATCGGGTATTTCTTTTGGTCCAATCGTTCTCGAAAAGGGGGCACCAGGAATGTACTCCTGTGGACGACTCTTGGAGTTTCACTTTATCCATTGGTTATGGCACTCACTCATTCAACGTGGCAGATCGCGGTTTATGCAGGTTTTGCCGGAATTTTTCAGGCAGGGCTGGACCTGGTTTTCTTTGATGAATTGATGCGTACTGTCCCGGTGGAATACTCCGCCATATTTGTCTCCTTCGCGCAGAGTATTCAATACCTCTCCTCGGTTTTCGCCCCGATCATTGGTACAACAATTGGTGATGCCTGGGGATTGGGTGTGGGGCTCATTATTGCGGCTGCCATTCGTCTGCTTGGTTTCGTCCTTTTTCTCTGGCCTGTGATCCGGGAATCTTCCATTTCATTTAAAAACCGAATTGCGAAAACAAACTCATTTGTTCATAAATAATGGTCACTACCCTCATACCCGACGATGGTGAAACCCAGAAATAAACTCCTAGAGATATAATTATTTCAATTAATTTTTGAGATCAAAGAAGGTCGATATGTACGAGTTGGTCCAAGTCGGGAAAAACACCTTTTACATCGAATCGCCGGCAAAAATGGGCGTATATCGGTTGTCTGAAAATGAAGCCCTCCTTATCGACAGCGGAAACGATAAAGACGCTGGCAGAAAAATTCAGGGGATCTTTTCAGCAAATAACTGGCAATTGAAGTACATACTCAACACTCACTCCAATGCCGATCATATTGGAGGTAATGTCGTTTTGCAGCAGCGATTGAATATTCCTGTCTATACGAATGACCTGGAAGCTTGCTTTAACCGCTTTCCAATTCTGGAACCCTCTTTTCTATACGGCGGTTACCCGGCTAAACCATTACGCAATAAATTTCTAATGGCCCAATCCTCAGAGGCAGCTTCATTGGATTCAATCCAACTACCCGAAGGATTCCAGGTGTTACCCCTGCCCGGTCATTTCTTCGGCATGGTCGGATTCAAAACCCCGGATGATGTATGGTTCCTGGCGGATTGTGTGATGGGCGAAAACATTCTCAATAAATATCAATTCTCCTTCATATACGACGTGGCCGCTTATCTGGACACACTGACTATTGTCGAGAATTTGCACGGAGTTTGCTTCATTCCCTCTCACTCCAGTGCCTGTGAGGATATCCGCCCGTTGGTGGCAGCGAATCGTGCCAAAGTGAACGAGATCATCGATGCGATCCTGGAGATCACTCGCCAGCCCATTTTAACAGACGAGATCGTCAAGAGACTTTTCGACCGGTATCAGCTAGTTTTAAATTGGGACCAATACGTTCTGGTTGGGAGCACGATCCGTTCTTATCTGTCTTACCTTCTGGACCTCGGCAGGATTGAGGCAGAATTCGTTGAGAATCGGCTCTTATGGAGAAACAAGGGCTGAAACAATTTTTTTCTGGCTTACCGATTACAATTTATTTTCAGGTTTTAAGAGTTAGCATGTAATTCAATCATTCTTTGTTCAGCGGATTAAACTAATAATTTGGCAACACCTTCTCAATTTATCTGGTTCGCAATTTGTTATTCATTTTCCTACTTTGACACATCATTGTCTTTCAGGTTGGAATATAAAGTAAAATGGCAATAAAAATAATTATCCACTTAAAACGTGGTAATGATTGCACAAATATGGTTTGTCTTGAAAAAAGCCCATTAAAAAAGGTAGGATATGAGCAAATTTGATTCATCAACAAATAAATCCTCACAGTTTTTTTCCCCTGCGATTGTCTTAATTTCATTAGGCCTAATTTTTGGTTTAGTTTTATGTGTTTTTATACCTTATGGCGCTGGATTTGATGAAGAGCAACATGCAATAAGGATTTTTGACATTTCGGGATTTCACTTGTTCCCAAATAGGCCAGTTTCTCAAGGGAATTATGCGCCTGCCGAATTATATTCTCTTGCCTATTACAATCAAGAATTTCGATTGCCAGCTTTTTATCAGTTCAAGGACGAATTTGTATCTACAAAAATTGATTGGCAAAATATGGTTGATGGAATTACTACAGCCACATATTTTCCCCTAATATATTTTCCTCAAGCATTTGTAGCTGGACTAGTATGGCGAGTTTTTAACCTTCCGATAATACCGGCAATAATATTAATGCGTATTGCTGGATTACTATTCTACCTTTTCATTTGTTATTTAACTTTACGTTTGTTACCTATAGGAAAATGGATTTTCGTCGTACTGGCATTAACTCCGACCATGATATTTCAAGCATCCACCTTGAGCGCAGATGGTTTTACCAATGCCATTAGCTTTCTTTTTTTGGGATATATTCTTCACTTGTTATTAGGAACTGATAGACCCATTAGCGAACTTGATGCATGGAAGCTTTTTGCAATTACCTTACTAATGGGAACAACGAAGCCAGGGACGATAGTTCTTCTACCCTTATTGCTCATACTTAATCACCGAAATACCGAAACAAAGAAGGTACTGGCAATCTGTATCAGCGGAGTAATTATTTCTGTATTTATTTCAATTGGATGGACAATCAGTTTTTCAAGTAATTCAGGTCATGGATTAAGCAATCGTGTAAATGGTAAAACCTTTTCTGAACAGCTTGTGATCGTTTTGAATAATTTACCTGATTTTATTCCTATGTATTTGAAGGGAGTGATCTTATCCACAAAAACCATTTACCATAATATTGTTGGAGAATATTCTTATTGGGGAAATACATTCCCCTTTATTTACATTATTTATCCTTTCATAATAATATTTTCTCTTTTCTCAGAGAGTAAAAACAAGAAGATTCAAACGAATCAACGCATCTTCCTATTCTTACTATCGTTTTTTTGTATCGTTCTTATTGGATCCTTTGTATATATAGTGGTTTATATTCCCAATCAACAAACATACGGCTCTGAAGGGCGTTACCTGGTGCCGTATATTCCCCTTATGCTAATTTCTCTTGCAGCGCTCTTTAAAACCAAGCATAGTTTTCAGCGAAGTGCATCAATTATCACAATTATTCTTCTATGCATTATCAATGGCATATATCTATTAGGGTTTTATCGCGTTTTTTATTCAAGTTGCCTATCTCTTTTTAGTGAAAATAATTCTTGCAAATTGCCAATTTACCAGAATGTTGATCCAAATAATTCAACCTTCGTTGAAATCCATTCAAATAGCATACTTGATCAAAGTTTCATTCCTCAATGCGACAATATTGACGAAATTGAACTTAATGTTTTCCCAAAGTCCACTGATAATAATTTAATCATAAGGTTATCCTTATTAGATAAGGATAATCAATTACTTAGGATTAGTGATGTTCACAACTCTTCAATAAATCCAGAAGGGCAAACACCATTTTCATTTTCAAAAGTTAACGTAAAATCTAACGAAGTTTATCATTTTCAATTAGAGCTTATTGATTCGCCATCATCAACTCTAAATATTAAAACAATGGGGCCAAATGTAAATTATTACAAAGAAGGATATTTATCAATAGATAATCGCAAAAAAGATGCTGATGATTTGCTCTTTCATTATTCCTGTGTTCTAAAATGAAAATGTCCTTATCAACCAGGTAATTCAATGTATTGCAACAACATGATCAAACTTAAATTGTGATTTACCCTTGGGAAAGTTATATAATTGCAACTTTTAGAAAAGCTGAATTACTAATGAAATCCATTTTTTGAAAGAAATTCTATTTACACAAGAGAATTTCCGATATATAATTTTCCTCACGTGGTTAGTCCTTTTTTCACAGGTTAATGCTTGACGGGAAAGAGATTTTTGTTCATCTCTCAGGCATCATCATCAAGAAAAGAAAAAACTAACAGCGCTGTATTACCCTCGTCAAAATAGTTCGGTGTTCAGCGGGTGTCGCCAAGTGGTAAGGCACCACCTTCCCAAGGTGGTATCCGTGGGTTCGAATCCCATCACCCGCTCAATTTTTTTAAAGCCCCAAAAACAAATAAACTTTGCATAAATGTAAACCCATCAGGCGCGCTCTTTTTTGCGTTCTGGTGTATAAACATATTGATCGTATAATAATTTGTTGTACCCGCATCGAAACAAAATAAAAATAATTATCAGGAAGTCATTATGAGCGCTCAAAAAACAATTCTCCACATCGAAGATAATTTTGAGAATCGTATCCTTGTGCGCCGCTTATTGCAATCGGCCTCATATAATGTACTTGAAGCTGAGAACGCCTTGCAGGCTGTGAATCACCTGCGCACCACGCGGCCGGATCTGATCCTGATGGACATTAATATGCCAGATGTGGATGGATATACATTAACCGGAAAACTGAAAACCATTCCCTCCATCAGGAACATTCCAATTATCGCGATCACTGCCAATGCCATGCGCGGAGACCGCGAAAGGACTCTGCAAGCCGGCTGCGATGGATATATTGAAAAACCGATCGATATCGACACTTTTCTTGATAAAGTTGAGCATTTCTTGACTCTATCTCAAAAAGCAGGGAAACCTAATGCCTGATCCGACAAATATATTTAGCAATCATTCATTAATTGAAAACAACGGTCCTTCATCACCATCGAATGGCCAGGAAAATAATCCACCCAGAGGGCAGATGGTGATCCTGGTAGTGGAGGATAACATTGGCAATTTTAAATTGATCGCCCGCCTGCTAAGCACCTTAGGGGTCCAATGCGAATGGAAGACTTCTGGATTTGAGGTAGTTGAATTTGCCAGGCAGCTTCCACGGATTGATCTGGTTTTGATGGATATTCGTCTCCCCTACGAAGACGGTTATGAAGCGATGCGAAAGATACGTCTTTCCAATCGCTTTACTGGAATTCCCATTGTCGCAGTAACTGCAGTAGCTGATCCAGAACAATTGACCAGAGCAAAACTGGCCGGGTTTGATGGTTTTATTGGAAAACCCCTCGATCCCGACCGTTTTCCTGAGCAGATCACCAGGATCCTTTCTGGAAAAGCTGTCTGGGAATACAACTAAGGAGCTGAAAATGAGTGACCAAACGGCTGAAGTTATAAATCAACGTACATCGAGTGAATTTCGCGGCAGTCTGGTTCGTACAACCGTTACGCTGTTGGTTGTCTTGTCAATCATTCCAGCGCTCGTTATCAGCTTTGTTAGCTATTTCCAGTTCCAAACTATCCTAAAGACTCAAACAGACACGCAGCTAAGCTCCCTGGCGCAAACAAATTCTTCGGATATGGAACAACAGATCTCAGTGATCCAGTCTTCACTGACCGCCCTGACATCTTCATCCTATTTCGCAACAGTAATTCCAAGTGCAAAGGATAACCTTTTTTATTTTTACAATAACCAATCCATGGTGAATTATCTGGGGACATTTATTGACAATATGTCTGATTATGGATTGACCTCCATACAAGCTGTTCGTCCAGATGGTTATATCGTCCTCTCGTCAGATAATTTTACTGCTGGTTCCCTCCTTTCTCATGACAAGAGCATCACGTCTCTTATCGGGCAATCAAATAAATCAGCACTTATCCTCAACCCGGATGGAAAATATCCCAACCAGTTGATATTGGTTACTGTAATGACTAAACGGTTCGTGGATTATCCAGAACCACTAACATTTTTTTACTTCGCCAAACCAAATATTTTCTCGGATGTAATGATAAATCCGAAAAACTACTTCACTTCGGCCAATGTTTTCTTTATCACTACAGATAAGAAGGTTGTTACTTTAAATCCAGTCAGTCGAATTCCAGAAGTAAAAAAAGTTGATGACAAATTGCAGAGTAAATTGCTGGACATGGCTTCAAAATCTGGAAATGGGAAAGAATATTCTTATACCAATTTCGATGGTAATCGTGTCTATTCATACATGAGGCCATCTAATTATATGGATGTAACTTATGTTCTTGAAGTTCCTACCCGCGTCGTTCAAGATCAGATCCAGAAAACATTGAATTATATTTTGATCATGATCGCCGCCGCGCTATTATTCTCGGCGGTTGTGTCCTTCTTTGGTGCCCGCAGCATCGCTACACCTTTGGTTTCACTCTCGGATAAAGCAAGAAAATTTGCAAATGGAGATTTCAGTCAAAAAGCTGCGGTCAATCGACGGGATGAGATCGGTATGCTGGCCTCCTCCTTCAATTACATGGTTGAACAACTATCAGCTTTCTATTCTTCGCTGGAATCAAAAGTGGCTGAACGTACCGAGCAATTGCGTACAGTTTCAGAGATAGCGATGGATGCTGTCTCAGAATCGAACACAAGCGCAATTCTTAGCCGTATCACCCGTTCCATTGTGGAGAAATTGGGATTTTCTTACGCATCAGTTTATCTGCTTGATAAAACGGCAGAGAATATTCTCTTAACAGAAAATTATTCAGAAAAAGAAGAACCACTGCCCCAAAGAGGTCTTCACCTTGCGGTTAATAATACATCGATGATTGGTGCTGCAGCCTCCTCCCGGCAGGTGAAAATTTCTTCTGATGTGCATAATGAAAAGCCAAAACTTTTAGATACCCCTCTATTGAAGTCAACCATCTCCGAGATTGCTCTTCCGATCATGATTGGTGACCGTTTGATCGGTATCTTGGATATTCAATCCGATCAACAGGGCGCTTTTGATCCTGAGTCATTACCTGCATTTACTACTTTGACCACTCAGCTATCAAATGGTCTTCGTAATATTGAACTGTTGGAATCAACCCAGGTGAGCTTGCAGGAAACAGCAATTCTTTATTCGGCAACCCGGTCAATTTCTCAGGCAACAGAAGAGAATCAAGTCATTGACCAGATCACCAAACTCTTTACGCAAACCTCGTATTCGAGCTTTTTCCTGGATATTGTTGAAAATGGTGCCAGAATTGTAAATATATCTGATGCAAACCCGCTTCCTTCAGATAATTCAATTGTTGGCATTGTCCTCCCCTTAAACAAAGGAGCTGAGGAACTTGGACAAAATGGCACTCAAATTATCAGTAACTTCCAATTGCTTTCCGATTTCTCCTCTCTTAATACCTATTTTGGCCGTCGTGGATGTCATTCTGCTGCCATGATCCCGGTTTACGAAGGCAAACAACTTAAACATATTCTGGCGATTGGTTCCCGCGAAGAATCTCCGATCACAACCATAAACATGCAACCGTATGAAAACTTTGTAGAAGCAATCGGCGCTTCTCTGGAAAAGATTCACTTGAATGAAGCATTAACACAAAAGGAAAGAGACATGTTAATGCTCAACTCGATATTCACTGATCTCGATCGTGAGAATGAGTTGGCTAACATATACCCTCTGATCCATGAAGAGGTCCAAAAAGCCTTTGGGGAACAAGTGGGCTTATGCTTTGCTTTTCAGAACAATGACTCTGTGACTATCGCAGTTCCATATTTCTTTGATTCCGAGTTTCATGTCGTCTCTGATTTCGGGTTGGGAAATGACCTGATCGGTCAGGTGATCAGGAAAGGTGAAAAGATAGTATTGGATGATGTTTCAAATTCAAATCAAATCATGATCAATTCAGGAGATGTCCATCCTGTAGTTCGTTCATTTGTTGGAATTCCGCTTTACAAAGCAGAAAAATGTATTGGAACGATTTCTTTGTTCTCAACAGAAAAAACCGGCCTCTTTACCCAATCTTCAGAGATCACCTACAGCCTGTTATCTGCACAGATTTCACTGTTGATTTCGCTTTTCCGTCAGGACCAGGACCTCAAAAATATTCAATCCACTTATGACTATGAAAAGTATCTGCTAAAAACTCTGTTGGAAAATATTCCTGACCGAATTTCTTTCAAAGATAACCGAAACCAATTTATTCGCTTAAGCGCTTCAATGGCCCGGTTCCTTGGGGCAATAAAACCGGATGACTTGATCGGAAAGAAAGATGATTTTCTCTATCTGCAATCGGATGATTCCTTTGATGAATCCATTTTAACTGCTCAAGAGCCTGTATCAAATCATCAGGAACAATGGACAGATCGAGAAGGCAATCAGGAATGGATCATCACCAATAGAATTCCCCTAATGGATGAGAGCGGTTCTATCAACGGGCTCTTAAGTATTTCATCGAATATTACAGACCAGGTGAAGACCCGGCAATTAGCTGAACATCGCGCAGATCAATTGTTGACCGCGTCTGATATTGCCCAGCAATCTACTACAGGCACAATGGAAATTGAAGTAACGCTTTCCCGTCTGGTGGACTTGATCAAAGCCCGTTTTGATTTTTATCATGCTTCCGTTTTCCTGATCGATCGAATGGGAAAATTTGCGGTACTGCGTGAATCTACAGGAGAGGCCGGTGCACAATTAAAGGAACGCGGTCACAAACTTGCAGTGGGTTCCCCGTCCATTGTTGGCCAGGCAACCGAAAAGGGCCAACCAGTTGTGATCGGTGACGTGACCAAGGAAGATAATTATTTTGCCAACCCATTACTACCGCTGACCCGTTCCGAAATGGCAATTCCAATGAAGATTGGTGATAGGGTTCTGGGTGCATTGGATGTTCAATCCACTGAATATGATGCTTTTACACAGGATGACATTAACATTTTACAGGTCCTGGCCAATCAGGCAGCTGTTGCTGTTCAAAATGAAGATCTCTACAGCCACACCAATGAATCTCTTTCCCGTCACCGTCTGCTTAACCAGATGACTTCTTCAAACGTAGAAAATATGACTGCTGAAGACGCGATCCGGGCTACTCTGGAAGTGTTACATCAGGCTATGCCATCCGAGCTGATTACCTATTATGTTCAAGAACAAGGGAATCGCCTGACTGGTCGTGCCTCAGTTGGTTCAACCAATACCGAGCAAACCATTAAATCCATTCCCCTGGGACAAGGAATCATCGGTCGGGCGGCAGTTGAAGGCAAACCGATTCGCGTTGATGATGTCCAATTTGAGATCAATCCTGAACCACAAAATTTTGAAACAAATTCAATTCTGGCAGTACCGGTAATGTTCGCAGAAAAGGTTCTCGGCGTAATCAATGTTGAAAGTACAGACCTTGCCCGTTTTGACATCAATGATGAAGAATTTGTCTCAACAGTGGCAACCAATATGGGCTCCATCATTTCAAACATTACACTGGTTGACCAGGTTCGAGATCAGGTTAGCAGGCAGCAAAAATTACTGGAAATTACAAGTAAATTACGTCGTTCAGTCGATATCAATACGATCATGCAAACATCGGTTAATGAAATCGCTTCAGCAATGAATATTCGAAAAGCAACGATCAAGATTAATCCTGGTTTTGAAGCCAGGAAGGAGGACAAATAATGAGAGAGTTCTTCCGATCACTATCTCCAACAGTCTCTCCAGAGTATATTGACCAAAATGACAAATTAAAGGTCTGGCAGGAAAGAATACTACATTCTCTTTTCCTGATCGGTGCATTTTTCGGGTTGCTATTTAGTTTCCTCCTTTCCAGGACTGCTGTCCAAAACCAGAATTATGTGATCTTATGGGGAGCGATCGGGTTATTAGTTGTCTGCCTGATCTTTTTTTCTTTGCGCCGGATCTCATATTGGGTACGTTCGATCATCGCACTGGCAATAATCTTTGTTTTTGCCAACCTGGTCTATTTCAATTCTGGCTGGACAGGGGTTTCGCTGATCCTTCTTCTTGTTTTCTCCTTCTTGTCAACAACCTTGCTTTACCAAACTCCTTCAAGAGTTGGGCTATTCTTAAGTCTGACCACTCTGCTTGTATGGGCAACACTCCGTTTTACTAATATTATTTCAGGATCTGGTTTGACCTCTTCCTTGAGTTCTGTTGCGCTGGATCTCCTACTCGTTCTCCTTGCCGGCTTATGCTTCAACCTGATCATTTCTTCTTTGAAGAATAAATATCTTGAGATCGATCAAAGAAATGCTGAATTGATTTCACAGAAAAATGCAATACAGGAACAAATGTTGGGACAGACCCAGACTCTGGAAAGGCGTGTCTCTCAATTGAGAACCGCCGCGGATATAACAAAAACAATTTCTTCAGTGATCGAACCACAGGTATTGATCCGCCAGGTGGCAGATGCCTTGAAAAGCCAATTTGCCCTTTATTATGTTGGTGTTTTCCTGGTAGATTCTCTGAAAGAATTCGCAATTTTGCAATATGGTACTGGTGAAGCCGGTCGTAGGATGATGGCCAATCGTCACCGTCTGGCTGTAGGCGGCTATTCAATGATCGGTTGGACAACCCAAACCCGGAAAGCTCGTATTGCTCTCGATATTGGAAATGAAGCCGTCCACTTTGACAATCCATTCCTGCCTGAAACCAGATCAGAGTTGGCCCTTCCAATAGCGACTACTTCAAATCTTTATGGCGCTCTTACTATTCAATCAGAACACGCTGGATATTTTGACGAGAACGATATTATTGTTCTCCAAAGTATCGCAGATAGCCTGGCGATCGCATTGGAAAACAACAATTCATTTGAAAAAACACAAAAAGCTCTTGAAGAAATTCGCGTTTTGAATAAAGCCTATGTTCAGCAAGCCTGGGGAGAAGCAATCAAAACCCACGGGAATCTTGAGGCAAATTTTGTAAACCCAGACATGGCTGAGGCAATAACTGAAAACAGGCTAGTTAAGGTTCCATTATATTTACGTGAAGAAATGATCGGTGAAATCGAACTGGAAGTTGTGGGGGGGGAACTCACTGATGACGACCAGGAATTTTTAAGGTCCATCTCCGATCAAACTACTAGCGCACTTGAAAATGCCCGTTTGATCGATGAAACACAACGTGCAGCTGCAAATGAGCAAAAATTGAATTCGCTCTCCACGCAGTTCTCTCGAGCACTAACCATAGAAGAAATCCTCAGAACGGCTGTCACCGAATTTGGAAAACTTCCTTCGGTATCAGAAGCATCCATTTCGATTCTGCCACCTGAAGAAACATCACTGGGACAGATAGCAGAAAGAAGAACGAGGTAATCGATGAATATTAATGAAACTCCTAATCTGAAAACCCGTCCTTTTACATCTGTTGTAGAAAGCTCCAGGGCAACCTCTTCTCAGGAAGTTCTACTTCAAAATCTTCTCAATGGAACATTGATCCTAAGTACAATTCTTCTGTTTCTGAATCTGTTTAATTCGATCCAAAAGAATCAATATACAACCGCTGCATTTATTGTTTTAGCATATGGGATCATCTTCCTCATCACGTTTGCCCGTATGATCCCCTACATCTTTCGTGTTGATTTTCTGGCGGTTGTCTATTTTATTCTTGGAGTCTTTAGTTTTATTCAATCAGGTATTAATGCAAATGGGCTCCTATATTTTGCTATCTCAAGCGTAGTTCTAGCATTACTTGGAAGAAAATACTCGTGGATCATTTCGGTGGCATTTTCTGCAGTCGCGGTATCGATCCTGGCGTATTTGATTCAATCCGGTATCATCGAAACGGGCTCGTCACTGGTTGCCTTTAATACCGTTCTCTATTGGATCTCGATCATTGTCAACTTTATTTTTATTGCCATCCTTTTTTCAGCTCCAGTTTCACAGTATTTAGCTCAGTTGAATGAAAACCTCAATGGAGTGATTAATAGAAATTCCGATCTTGAATCTGAAAATGAATCCTTAATTCAAAAAAGGATCGAGTTCCAGAATAATCTGGATAAACGCCGGTTGAGGCTAGTGACGACCAGGCAGATCTCCCGTGAGATCTCTCACCAATCAAATGTGGAAAAATTATTACATGATTCTGTCGAATTGATCCGGTCTCAACTGAGTTATCAATATGTTTCCCTTTTCCTGTCTGATGAACGTGATGAAAATGCATTTCTAAAAGCCGCATCTGGTGAAGGGAGTCAGGCCTTGCTGGATCGGAATTTCCGTATTCGTATTCATGAACTTGGAATTATCAGCAATGTAATTACCCGTGGAGAAGCTCATATTGCAAATGATCTCTCTGAGGAATCCGGCCCCAATCGGTACTTCATTCGTCCCAATTCGCAGTCTGAACTGACCCTGCCCTTGCGATTCGGGCAAAAAGTGATTGGTGCCCTGGATGTGCAATCAACCACTAAAAATGCGTTTGATGATGAAGATATTGACCTTCTGCAATCAGTTGCTGACCAGTTAGCTACGGTTATCGATAAAACCTCGCAAATACAAGTTCTACAAAATAAGGTGACCTCTCTGGAAGAAACATATCGGTCATATACCAGGGGAACTTGGCAGAGCCATCTTGAAAGTACAAAATCAAACCTAAGTTATGCCTATATTAATGGATCGCTTGAGACCGACTTCGATCAACCCCAAACCGCAGAAGATGCCTTAACCATCGGAGAAGCCGTCATCGCTCCAGCAAATTCTGAGAATAATCCAGATCCTAATGATGCAATACTTTCGGTGCCCATTCTGCTGCGTGATCAAATTCTGGGTGTAATAAATATTAGATACAATGGCGAATCGATTCCTGATGATCTGACAGCTCTGGTTAATAATGCCTCAGATCGGCTTGCTCTCGCGCTTGAAAACGCACGATTATTGGAGCAAATCCAGGAAAGAGCTGAACGTGAGCATCTTGTTGGAGAAATTTCCACAAAACTTCGTGCTGCAAATGACATCGACACTATCTTGAGAACCACAGTAGCTGAATTGGGGAAGACCCTAGGCATAGACGAAGTACGTATACAACTCAAATCCGCTGAAACGAAGTAGTCGGAGGAATTATGTCTCAAAATCAAACGGACAAATCAGACAATATTAAAATTGAGCAATCTCCTCAACTGCGCAATACAAATCGGGTTTTGAGGATTCTCGGTATTTTTTCTCTACTAACCTCTCTTTTAACTCTTTTTGTTGGAATTCAAAACAATTTTTGGCCTTTATTGCTGATCTCTGCTTCATTTGCAGTCTCATTCATTTTCTGCATTTTCAGCACAGGTCAAATCTGGCCTGCACCAATTTCTGTAAAATTATTGATCACTGCGGTTTTTCTGAACCTCTCGTTCATCTTTGTCGGTGCTGTTTTTTCTTCAACTTATGGCCTGCCGGCAGGTATTATCGCTTTTTCTCTGGCTTTACTGCTTGCATCTAATAATCCAACCGGGTGGTTGAATGAGTGGTTTATTGGTGTGGGCCTAGGTGGAATTTTGGCCAGTACCCTTCTGGGAATTCTCGCCCCCTTCCCGCAAATAAATTCACTCGGAATCAGTATTATTCTGGTGATTCTAGCTATTGTTACGCTAATCTTCCCGATCCAGCAATTTCGTAAAGGCGGTATTACAACTTCTCTTCGAATTAAATTGATCCTGGCCTCACTTTTTCTCTCCATCATTCCATTGATCATTCTGGCATTTATTAATATTTCTTCCTTTACCAACACGATTACCCAACAAACTAATGATACTTTGAGTACTGCAACCAAACTTGCCGTATCGCAGATGGACCAATTTATCACCTCCAACTTAACTACCCTTGAAAATGAAGCCTCACTCCCTGCGTTTACCGCGTACCTTCAATTGGTATCGCTTTCCAGGCCTAATAGCGATGAAGAAGCTGAATTGGCTGTGACATTATCCTCGCTCAAGACAAAAGAGGTCCTCTACTCTCCATCTTATGGCATCCTAAATACAATCGGAACAGATATTTATGACACAGATGCAAGCAGAATCGGAGTTTCTGAATCTGATTCAGATTACTTCCATAAAGTTTCTACCAGTCAAACATCATACGCTTCAACAGTAGAATTTAATCAGACCACACGGGAATCCGTGCTAAATTTTATTACTCCAATATTCAGTGATAAAAAGACAGTCCTTGGTTTTTTACGTATGAGTTATGATGCACGAATTTTGCAGGATGAATTGGAGAAATCAACCGGACTGGCTGGCGTACGGTCTTATCCTATTCTCATCGATGAAAATGGCTTAAGACTGGCAGATACCTCCAACCCCTCTTTGATCTATCACACTATTGAATCCCTAACAGATAAACAATATTCTACCCTGGTGAATTCGGATCGTTTGCCTTCCTATCTGACAAAAAACGATATCAGTTCTCCGATCAATCAGGTTTATGACCAGGTATTCGTAAAACAAATATTCCCTTATACATTCTTTGATGTCACTACAAAAGTCTCATCAGCGGATGTGCAAAACACAGCGACATTTGGTAAATTGACGACTCAATCTTGGTATGTCGTTTATTTGCAGGAAAAAACATCACTGCTTCAAGCTCAACAAAAAGTGCAAAGGACTGCAGAAACAGTATCAGTTATCATAGCCTTGATCGTCGCATTATTGATCACTATTCTTTCCACGTTCCTGACAAGGCCGATCCGGGATCTTACCCAAAACGCCCAATTGATGTCCGAAGGGTATCTTGACGCTCATGTCGATGTAACCTCCACGGATGAGATTGGTCAACTGGGAAAAGCATTCAACCTGATGACCCAACAAATGAGATCGTCCTTTGCAGAAATGGATAAACGTGTTCGTGAAAGAACCCTCGAACTAAATAAGCAAAATGAGACACTTCGTTATCGCTCACGTCAGCTGCAAACAGTTACTGATGTAGCCCGTATCATTGTTTCTAAAAATGATATGGAATCGCTCTTAACGCTGATCACAGAACTGATCTCAGATCGATTCAATTATTATCATGCAGGTATTTTCCTTATTGATGATGCCGGTGAGTATGCAGTTCTGCGTGCAGCAAACTCGACTGGCGGCAAACGTATGCTCAATCGTCAGCATAAATTAAGGGTCGGTCAGGTGGGTATTGTTGGTTACGTCACAGGCACAGGCAATCCTCGTATCGCTACTGATGTTGGTAAAGATGCCGTGTTTTTCAATAACCCAGACCTGCCAAACACAAAATCAGAAATGGCATTACCTTTGAAAATTGAAGATAAAGTGATCGGAGCTCTTGATATCCAATCGACTGAATCAAATGCATTTACTGAAGAAGATATCGCCCTCTTCACTACTCTTTCTGACCAGATCTCTGTCGCCATCAGCAATAACCGCTTGCTGGCTGATACACAGAAAGCCCTTGAAGAAGCCCAAAACCTGCATCGTCAGTATTTGAACCAGGAATGGACAAGGCGTAGTTCTGAAATGGGCAGCACAAGTTATAAGTTTTCCGCTCAAGGACTTTCATCCTTTGACGAAGAATTACCTGAAGTCAAAATGGTGTATGAATCTGGTCGCCCGGTGACACGATCGTACACAGAAGAAAATCAAGGTAAGTCCAAGTATTCGACTCTGGCTGTGCCTATCCTGCTTCGTGGTGAAGTAATTGGTGTGATCCATCTTTCCGAAGCAGCCAACACTGGTCAATCCTTTACCGAAAGCGACCTGGTTACCATTCAAACACTTTCCGACCAACTCGCTCAGACGTTGGAGGGAGCAAGGTTATTTGAACAAACCATTCGACGTGCAGATCGAGAGCGTCGTGTTCTTGAAATTACCAGTAAAATTCGGTCTACTAATGATCCTCAGCGTATGCTTGAGATCACTCTTGAAGAACTTAAACAGCATCTGGGAGCCTCTCAAGCGCAGATCGTGCTTAATTTATCGGGCCAGAGTATAAGCCCAGATCAACCCGGGAATATTGATATCAAAGGCAGAAAAGGGGTGCAAGAATGACCTGTGTGATCTCCATTGCCAATGAAAAAGGTGGTGTTGCAAAAACCACTACCACTTTGTCTCTTTGCGGTGCATTCGTAGAAGCCGGTTACCGGGTCTTGGCGATCGATTTAGACCCACAGGCAAATTTAACCCTCTCACTTGCAGAAGAATCAGCCCCTAAAGCGCAATCTCTGGTTGATATCTTGGTGAACAATATTCCTTTTGAAAATGCACTTCTAAAAACCAACCAGGAGAACCTTTCTCTTTTACCAGCGAATCATCAATTAGGGCTTGCAGAAAGATTATTACCCTCAAAAAATGACTATATCTTTTTACTCAGAGACTTATTGAAAGATAAAAAAGGTGCCTACGATTTCATTTTGATGGATTGTCCTCCCTTCCTTGGATCCATAACAGCAAATGCACTTTATGCATCCGACATGTTGATCTTGCCGACACAGGCAGAGTATTATTCAGTTTATGCATTGCGAAATATGATGGCTTTGATCCGTCAGATTCGGGTTAATGGGAATCCCGACCTAAAATATCGGCTTCTCCTTACGATGTTTGACAAACGTAATCGGATTCATTGTTCATTGGCAGATCATCTGCGTACAACGTTTTCGAATGGTTTATTCGATTCTGTGATCGAAGTGGATACGAAATTACGAGAAAGCCCCATCGCCGGACAATCTATTATCTTTCACGCACCAAAAAGCAGATCAGCTCTTCAGTATCGTTTTCTAGCTCAGGAGATCATCCAATATGTCCAAGAAAAACATTAATAACCGGCTTGAAAACCTATTTTCTAATCTTAATGAAGAAAATCCTCAATTCGCCTCACTAAATGAGACTTCTGTTCAGCTTCCAAGTTGGTCCTGGGAAACTGACAGCAACGGAATTTATACTCAGTGCAACGAAGAGGTCGTCGGCGCAATTGGATTAACTGCAAAAGATTTCGTTGGTTCTCCTCTTCTGAGCTGTCATATTGTCAAATCTGATCGAAAGAATTTGTTGAAACTGCTGCAAAAAGATGAATTCCCATTTGAAGTGAATTTGCACGTTGATGGCAAAAATGGGAAGGTGTTTTTTGTCAGGTTTAACGTTTATAAAATTGTTGATTCATCAACCCAAAAATCAATTTATCGGGGTTATTCCCAATTATTACAAGAAGAAGAACCGCAATCTTCTCAATCAACAGCAAAAGAAAATGTTGACCTTCGAGAATTGCATGCAGCAGATGAAGAATTAATAACAAAACAAGCTGAGTACAAGGTTGATGAAGATAAAAAGGAAATTGAGGCTGAAATCTCCACACTTCAGGCTAACAACATCATTTCTGCCAACCCTCAACAAGATCAGACCTTGATCAGTCTTGAAGAATTGGAAAAAGAACTGCTCAAATTGTCTGTTGAGGATATCAAAACAAATAATTCTGAGAATAGTACTGAAACACCTGAATCCCAAGTAGAACCTACAACTGTATTTGAAGGCACTCCACCTCTTGAAACGGTCACACCGTCAACTGAAGAACTACAAACCACAAATGAATTTCAATCAAACTCTCAAGACCAGAGCCTTGATGAAGTCGTAGAAGACAGGGTTGAGACTCTGAAGCTGGATCGAAGACAACTCTCCAGGAATTCAACTAATCCACTTGATGCTGATTCAGCCGAATCTAACAATTCTCGCAATAAACAATATCCCAGAGTTGTTGAACCATCAGTTCGAAAGAACAGGCAAGATAAGCCTGATTTTGCTAAACTTTCAAAAACAGCTCCTCTCGGCCCTTTACCAAATTATCCAGAAACAGGTCGTGGAGAAACCGCCCCTCTGGTCCCGGCAGCAGAAATTAATGGTGTCACCCTTGAGAATGACACATTTAAACCATCTGAAAATGTTTGGACTCAGCAGGCCTTGGTCAGCTTTCAGGAAAACGTTGTTGTTTCCTCACCTGCCAATGAAGAATCACCTGCGATCCTGGTTAGTCCTTTAAAAATCAGAAATAAAAGCACCGGGGTCATTGAATTGATCTCTTCAGATGCTGCCCGAAAATGGACAGAGGAAGATCGCCTGCTGATGCAGGAAATTTCCAATCAACTTGGTCTTGCTCTTGAAAATGCACAGTTGTATTCCACTGTTGAAAAAGAGTTGGGCGAAAGAATTAAAGCAGAACAGGCTACAGAAAAACGTAACCGGGATCTGGCAGCGATCAATCAGATTGGTCAGCGATTAAGTCGTCTGGTGAGCCCTGAAGAAATCTTCGAGCTGGTTACAGCAATGTTAATGAATTCATTGAACTGTCGGAATCTGCTGATCTCAATTTTGGATGAAAAAAATAATTCGTTTTCCTTCCCAATATGCATTTCGAAGGGAGAAAGGACCAATCTTCCTCCAAGAGAATTGCGTGATGGGTACAAAGAATCATTACTGAAATCGCATGCTCCATTGGTAATTAACAAGGACCTATTGGATTTCTTGAACCACGAGTCGCTTGATCATCCGATAAAATATCCAAGTTCCATGGTAGCTGTACCGCTTATGGCTGGTGATCGCGGCTTAGGCGTCATCACCTTACTCAATGATGAGCCTGATGAAGTTTTCGATCATAATCAGGTTGAATTGGTCTCTACTGTGGCCAACCAAATGGCAACCTCACTTGAAAACGCCACCCTCTTTGAAAATATTAGAACAGCACTTGAGACCATTGAAGTTCGTGAGCGCTACCAATCTAATGTGACAAAAGCTGTCGCACAATTGACTGAAAAAGGTTCCCAATCCCTTCAGCAGATCCTTGAGTATTTAGCCTTGGCTGCAAATTGCGAACGGACCTATTATGCAAAATCCGCGATTGAAAGAGAGACCGGCCTTGTTTGGGAAATTTCTGAAATTTTCGCTGCACCAGGCTTAGACCTTTCGATCCACAGCGACCCGAATAAACAGTTATCAGCCATTGATTTCCCGGATATTCTAAATGATTTAAGTCTACAGGGTTGGCATACTGCTTCTGCAGATTCTGCACATGGCGCCGAGAAAAAATATTTGCAATCTCGCGGTATTGTTTCGATCCTGATTCTCGCCATTTCCTCCGGGGATGAAAATAAAAGCTTTATCGCATTTGAAAACTGTAAAAATTCCCAGGGATGGCAAAAAGAAGAAATTAGTATTTTGCAGATTGCATCTGACGCCCTGGCAAATACCTTCATCCGTGAAGAGTTGTTGAAACAAGTTCAAAGTTCTCTGGAAGAAACAGAAAATTTGTACTCTGCATCACATCAACTGGCGCTCTCGAATACCAGTCAGGAAATGCTTTCAGCAATCATTCAGGGAAGTCATGCGCAGGTGATCAATCGTGGAATTTTGATCCTGTTTTCCTATGATGAATCAGGCCATATTGAGAAAATGTTCGTAAATGCTAATTACTACAGCGGCGCCGGGACACCCCCACCTCCCGTGCAAACCGAATACCTTGTTCAACTATATAGTCAGGTCTTTGTAACCCGGAACCCGGTCTTTTATGACAATGTAGCAGATTCCAAAATTGATAAAGCCCTACAAGATATTTTGATCAGGCAGAATATTCACTCAATGGCCATCTTACCCCTTTGGTCAGGTAACCGCCAGAGTGGTGTGGTTATGTTGATCACCATGGTCAAATATCACTTCCAGGACCAGGAAATTCGTTCATTACCTCCTCTAGCCGACCAAATGTCCACTGCTCTTGAAAACCTCCGGTTATATCAAAGTACTCAAGAAGCTCTGGCAGAAACAGAATTACTATATAAAGTTTCAAATGGTATTGCAGAATCAACTGGCCTGCCAGATCTAGTGACCCTTGTAGGAAAGAACGCCTTACCCGAAGGTGCAGATACCATACACCTTTTAATCTCAGATTCTTCTCAAGCAGACGCTCTGACCAACTTTGTTCATGTAGGTTACTACTCGATTGAGAATGAATACACCGCGGTCAATGAGACGATTCCCGCTTCTGCATTCTCAACTTTTGACTTCAGTAGAACTGATCCTATTCAAGTTCCTGTTTCTAAGGGTTTACCAGAAAACAAAGATTTCAAAGCATTTATTAATGGAATAGATTGTTCTACTTTATCCATCATCCCATTGAATGCCTCAGGACTATTTCTGGGCCTCCTCTTATGTTCTTCGCAAAAAGAGGTGGAATTCCCTAAAGATCAACTGCAAACTTTGCAAATTGTTGCAAACAGTATCTCTGTCGGTATTGAGCGACAACGGTTGTTAACCGAAACTCAACGTCGTGCACTTGAACTGCAGGCAGCAGCTGAATTGGCTCGTGATACTACAAGCACCCTGTCGCTGGATATCCTTCTTAACCGGATCGTTAATCTGCTTCAGGAAAGGTTCGGATTCTACCATACTGCTATCTACCTGGTCGATGATACAGACATGTTCCTCACCATCCAGGAAGCTGCTGGTCCGGCCAGCGCGGAAATGAAGAAACGCCAGAACAGAATTGCGATCGGCTCAAAATCTGCAATCGGGCTCTCAGCAGCCTCCGGAAATCCGCAGATGATCGATGACTCCTCTGTCAGTCAGATCTTTTATTCCAATCCATTGCTTCCGGAATCCAGGTCAGAACTCGTACTTCCATTGAAGATCAGTGATAAAGTAACCGGTGTGATCGACATTCACTCCAAACGGACAAATGCCTTCTCAATCTCTGATATTACGGTGTTCCAGATCCTTTCAGATCAGGTTTCAATCGCCATTGAAAATGCCCATGCTTATGAGATCTCTCAGAAAGCGGTCGAAGATATGCGCGAACTGGACCGTGTAAAAAGTCAGTTCCTTGCCAATATGAGCCATGAACTTCGTACTCCTTTAAACTCAGTGATTGGTTTCTCCCGTGTCATCCTTAAAGGGATTGATGGTCCGATCAATGATGTTCAGAAACAGGATATCGGTTCCATCTATTCATCCGGTATGCATTTATTGAACATGATCAATGAGATCCTGGATATGTCAAAGATCGATGCCGGTAAGATGGAACTTCAGACTGAAGCGGCAAGCATAAGTGATGTAATTAATTCTACTGTTTCTTCTGCCATGGGTCTTGTCAAAGATAAATCGATCAATATTGTTCAAAAAGTATCCCCTGACCTGCCACTGGTTAAGATGGACCAGATCCGCATCGGGCAGGTACTGACCAACCTTATTGCCAATGCTGTTAAATTCACTGAAAAAGGCTCCATCGTTGTGGGAGCGGAGTTATCTTCAAGTCCTGAAGGAAAACCGGAGATCATGGTCACTGTCACGGACAGCGGTATTGGTATTGCCCCTGAAGATCAGACCAAACTCTTCCAGCGGTTCTCCCAGGTGGACGATTCGCCCACCCGGAAGACTGGTGGTACCGGCCTTGGATTATCCATCTGTCGTTCACTGATTGATCTTCATAAAGGTCGTATCGGCTTGTTAAAGAGCGAGGTCGGTAAAGGCAGTACCTTCTTCTTCACCCTTCCGCTTGAAGAGCCGAAAGAGATTCCCTCTCTTGAGCAGCTCGCTCATGAACAAAATGTGATCCTGTCAATCGATGATGATGCCCAGGTAATTGCCCTCTACGATCGTTACCTGGAAAATAGTGGATTCCATATCATTGCTGAGACAGATCCAGAGAAAGCAGTTGAGCGTGCGATCGAAGTCCAGCCCATGGCCATCACCCTTGATATCATGATGCCGAAAAAAGACGGCTGGCAGGTGATGCGCGACCTCAAACAAAATGAAAAGACGCGCGATATCCCCATTTTGATCTGTTCCATTCTCGAAGAAGATGAAAAAGGGATCAAATTGGGTGCTGCCGATTACCTGGTTAAGCCATTCCTTCAGGATGATTTGATCAAAGCGATCCACCGTATCAGTAATGGCGATGACCTGCATAAGGTCCTTGTCATCGATGACGATGCTTCTGACCTCAGGTTAACCCAAAAAATGCTCGAGAATAATGGTGCATTTGTCGTTTCAACGGCCAATGATGGACGGGAAGCACTGGAATCTCTCACGAATGAAACACCGGATTTGATCATCCTTGACCTCTTTATGCCAGGTTTGAACGGGTTCGACCTGCTTGAGATCTTCCGCGCAGATCCGAACCTGTGCAAGATTCCTGTAATAATTCTCACCGGTGCGGACCTTAATAATGAACAGCAAAAACAATTGTCTGATTTTGGTCAGCATTTGATGAACAAAGGGTCTCTAAAAGAGCAGGAACTTTTATCGAATATCGAAGAATCCTTGCAGAAAATTAAGTCATCTCAAATACATGGATAACGAATAATGTCTTCTCACTTTATTACTGTTTGTCAGGATTGCGGTTCAAAATCTCCTTTTCTCCCTGGATCTCCAGCCTGCCCAAAATGCGGCAGCTTCTGGAGAGAAGCAGTCTATGATTATGAGACCCTTGCCTATACGCTTCCTGTTCTTTTACCTGGCCGTCCTTTTGATCTCTGGCGTTACCGCGAATTACTACCGATCCGAGATCCAAACCCGGATCTCTCTCTCGGTGAAGGTGGTACTCCCCTGATCCGCGCAAAAAATTTCGGCCTGATGCTGGGAATGCCAAATATCTATATCAAAGATGAAAGACAGGGACCAACCTCCTCATTTAAGGACCGCCAGGCAGCATTAATGATCGCTGCATTAAAAGAAGCCGGGATCAATGAAATGGTTTGTGCGTCAACCGGTAATGTGGCCATTTCGTATTCCGCGTATGCTGCACGGGCAGGAATAAAACTATGGGCATTCTTGACTTCCCTTGTTCCAGCAGCAAAAATGCGCGAGGTCGCCCTTTATGGCACCCAGGTGGTAAAGATCACTGGTACTTACGATGAAGCTAAACAAATGGCAGCCGAATTTGCCAAACAAAGGAATTTATATCTTGATCTGGGTGCCCGTAGCATCCCCTGTATTGAATCGATGAAAACAGTTTCATTCGAGATCGCAGAACAATTAACTGCCCTCTTTGGATCGGAAGAATCCACTGATGAAAACATGAGATCTGCACCCTGGCGCAGCCCGGATTGGTATTTTCAATCTGTCAGTGGAGGTCTGGGTCCACTAGGAGTAATGAAGGGATTCAAAGAACTACATACGATGGGGCTTACGTCCAGTGAACCCAAGATCGGGATTGTTCAGGCGGAAGGTTGTGCTCCAATGGTACACGCTTGGGTTCAAGGAAAAGATACAGCTATCCCTGTGAAATCACCCAATACATTGATCGCTACCCTGGCCACAGGCGACCCGGCCAGGACCTATTCTGAGATCTATAAACGGGTCAAGAATTTCAACGGTGGATCTTTTGAATCGGTTTCTGATGAAGAAGCCTATCGTGCCATGCATATCATGGCCAAATTAGAGGGAATTTCAGTCGAACCGGCTGCAGCAGTTGCATTCGCGGGCTTGATCAAAATGGTTCGTGCCGGAAAAGTAAAACAAGATGAGGTTGTTGTGGTGAACTGTACTGGTCACACCATGCCGATCGATCGCAATATTCTGGGCGAAGGTTGGGAGAGAAATATCAACCTCTCATCAGACAGTTTGTACGAAGAAGGTAAAGAAGAAGGGCTGCTGGCAGCATTGAGCTCCGTCGGAGTGGACCGCTTCCCGCGCATTGCTATCGTTGATGATGAACCCAATGTTAGAACGTTGATGCGCCGAATTCTACAATCTCAGGGGAATTATGAATTGCTTGAAGCTACAAATGGAAAAGACGCTGTTGAAATGATCGTAAAAGAAAGACCAAATCTGATCCTGCTCGACTTGATGATGCCAGATATGGATGGGTTCCAAGTTATGGATGCATTACAATCCAGAAAAGAGACTAAAGACATACCGATCATTGTGATCACGGCAAAAGAATTGACTCCTGCCGAGAATAAACGATTGAAAGGCCATATTCAATCCTTGATGCAAAAAGGGGATTTTATGAATGATGACCTCACGGATGAAGTAAAGGCATTGTTGAAGTAGAAAATGACTGAGCAAAAAAAAGGCGTTCTTGCAGCGCTTTCTTCCGCATTCCTGCTTGGGCTGACTCCAATTTTTGGGAAGCAATCCATTTTACTCGGATTTTCTCCATTGGCTGTAGTTGCAATTAGGTCTTCAATAGCGGCCCTTTTACTGGTCTTCTATCTTTTGATCTTCAGAAGATCTTTCTTTTACATTTATCCAATTGGTTTGATCGGCTGCGTTTTGGCCGGAGTTGTCAACGGAATCGGTTCGATCTTTTATTACACTGCGCTTTCCAGACTGGATACGAGTATCGGCCAGTTGATCTATTCATTTTATCCACTTTTTGTAGCTCTCTGGCTTCTGCTTGACCGGCAATCGATCAGCCGGGTAACGATCTTACGCCTGGTACTCATCATTCCTGGCGTTTATCTTCTGATCTCCAACGCGCAGCAGCGTGTGGATTGGTTGGGGGCGTTAATGATGCTTGGGGCATCTATTCTGTATGCGCTGCATTTGATCATCAACCAGAGGGTACTTCTGGATGTACCTGCTCCAACTGTTACCCTTTACACCCTGGTTTCGATGGCAATTACTGTTGTAGCTGCTTTTTCGCTCTTCTCGCCGTCACTCCCAGCTCAAGGTACTTCTTGGTGGCCATTGATCGCACTGGCAGTGATTACATTTCTCGCGCGGCTAACCTTATTCATGGGTGTTAAAAATATTGGAGGACTGCGCACCTCCATTCTTGGCCTGGGGGAACTCCTGGTAACTATTGTGATCGCTCAGATCTGGTTGGGAGACCGGCTATCAGTGGATCAATGGATCGGCGCGTTTTTGATCTGTCTTAATCTATTTTTGGCTGCATTTGACAAAACAGTTCCTCAAAAACGTCAGGCACATGGAATTTTGCGCTGGCTTGATCCCCCCTCCAGTCATCCAACAGATTTCCCTTATCAAGACCAATAAAAAAACCGCTGAGTAAGCGGTTTTTTTATTATTATTTGGGGTGGGCGATGGGGCTCGAACCCACAACATCATGATCCACAGTCATGCACTCTGCCATTGAGCTACGCCCACCATGAACCGACCAAATTCTATCACAGCCCGCGCGGCTCTGCAAGATATTGGTTGATAATTGCCGGAGCGTCTTCGATCTTGACCTGAGATTGAGTGCGAGAAGTCAAATTCTTCACAGTGACCATCCCGGCAGCAGCTTCATCCGGGCCTAAAACCAGAACCACCTTCATTCCCATTCGATCCGCGAATTTTAATTGCTTCTGCAATTTTGCGGCTTCAGGATAACTGACCGTTTTTATACCGGCAGTTCTTAAGGAACTCGCCAACGCCAGGGATTGTCCCATCAAGTTTTCGTCGAACACCGTCACTAAAACTCGGTCTGAAAGTTGATTCTCCTGAGGAAGCAGTCCAAACTTTTGTAAAACCAACGTAGCCATTACATCGCCCATTGCGAACCCAACACCGGGTAAAGGATCTCCTCCTACATCACTGACGAGATTGTCATAATGGCCGCCGCCCAAAATTGCGCGTCCATCACCAGTGATATCCCAGGCTTCAAAAACGATGCCAGTATAGTAATCCAGTCCGCGAATGATCGAAGGATCATACCGAACATAATCGCGTACACCCATGTTCTCAAGTGCCTGAAAGATCCGTTTTAACTCCTCCGACTTTTTCCAGAGATCCTTATCTGCCAGCAATTTCTTCAAATCTTCCAGATTTTCTGTGCACAGACCAATTTCCTGCCCATAAGACATCCAGCTTTCAGGGCTTAATTTATCAATGCGATCGATCAGACGAAAAATCGATTTATGTTTGGCCTTTTCAATGCCCAGGTTGATCAATTCCTGTTCCATCAATTTACGATGGTTAATCGAGATCTGTACCTGTTCAGAGGTGATACCCACAGTTTTTAGAAAAGTAGCGCAAATTGCCACCATTTCGGCATCCGCTTCAGGGCTGTCCACACCGATCTGATCGATATTCCATTGAAAGAACTCTCGTGTACGGCCTTTTTGCGGTCGTTCATACCTCCAGAAAGGACCGAAGGACCACCAGCGAAGTGGGTAAACCAATTCATTTTGTTTTTGAGCGATCATCCGGGCAAGTGAGGGTGTAAGCTCAGGGCGCAAAGTGATCAATTCACCGCTTCTATCCGCAAAAACGAAAGCTTGCTCTTTCACCAACTCTTCGCCTGATTTCGCCGCATACAGATCGATCTTTTCAAGAAATGGGCCATCCCATTCCTGATAGCCAAAAAGCTCAGAGACATAGCGCAAGTTCTTATATAAAAATTGTCTTGCTTCCATTGCCTCAGGATAAAATTCTCGGGTTCCTTTTACTGCCTGGATCGTTGTTTTCATATTTGCCTTCTTAAAAGATGATGTTTGAATTTTAGCATAAAACCCTTCCGTGAAGGAAAAAGAAGGAGCCTTTTTTACTTGCGTAAATGAATCACAATAAGTATGATAATTGTATTATTTCCAAAAGAAATTATTAAAGGATTGACAGGTCAAATTTATGAATGTCACAGAGTTGATCACACTAATTGACGGTAAATTATTAAACCCGGATGCAAACCTTACACGCGAGATAAAAGGTGGATGTGGTGCAGATCTGATGAGTGATGTTCTGGCATCCATTCAACCGGAGGCAGTACTGTTGACCGGTCTGTGCAATCCGCAGGTCGTACGAACAGCACAGATGGCCGATGTCGCAGCGATCATTCTTGTTAGAGGTAAAAAAGCGCCTCAAGAAACGATCGATTTAGCCTCTGAAGAGAAAATCGCTTTGATCTCGTCTCCATTTGGTATGTTTGAGCTTTGTGGGAGACTTTATCAGTCAGGTTTACGCAGTCTTGAAGCCCCGGTCTCAAATGCCGACTGTGGCTGCCAATAACTAAAAGCGAGGGAAAATGAGCGTATCCTCCCAGGCGGACGGTAGGATCATCACAGACCAGCAAGCGGAAAACATTACACGAGTTGAAGAACTCGCATACGAACTAAAAGTAAATGAGGTCATGACCATGGACCTCGTCACAGTATCTCCTGAAACAAGAATGGATGAAGCACTCGAAATATTCCGGACTCATCGGATTTCGGGTGCTCCTGTTATTAAGGAGAATAAACTGGCCGGGATCGTCAGTCTTGAAGACCTGATCCATTGCCTTCAAAAACAGGACCTTGAAGCTCCAGTAAGCAACTATATGACCGCCCAACCCATCACAGTACGCGGAACTGACCCGATCGTTGAAGCTTTGAAATTATTTGTCAATTCGCGGTTCGGCCGCCTACCGGTGGTTGACTTTGAAAGAAACTTGATCGGTATCATCACCAAAGGGGATATTACCCGTGGTTTGCTTAAAGCATTGCAGCAAGATTACCAGGTAGAAGAAGTCCGCCGATATCGCGCCAGCCACTTATTTGAAGATATTGAATCAGATCGATCCAGCCTGATCCTGCGTTACAACATTAAAGTGGGTGATTTTGTTCACGGCGGTTCTGCCTCGTCGAATATCAAACGGGCCCTGCTTCGATTGGGTGCCTCTCCCCAGATTGCCCGCAGAACGGGTATCGCTGTATATGAAGCAGAAATGAATCTGATCATCCATACAACAAACGGGGGGATCATCCGCGTAGAGATCGAACCCCATCAAATATCGATCAACGCTTACGATGACGGCCCCGGGATCGCTGATGTAGAACAGGCAATGAAACCCGGTTATTCAACCGCCAGCGAAACAGTGCGAGAATTAGGTTTTGGCGCTGGCATGGGCCTGGTCAATATCAAGCGGTGTGTTGATTCAATGCGGCTTGAATCAGTTCTTGGAAAAGGTACTTCGCTCAAATTAAAACTCTTCTTGAATCAAACCGAGAAAGTGGGAGAAGGATTTACACAGACTGAGGAGAAAAAATGAACCTGCAGCTAATAATTGATTCACTCCAGCTCAAACCTTTGACACAAGCTCAAGATTATTCCTCCATTGAGCCCACCTGTGGATATGCCTCTGATCTATTAAGCTGCGTGATGGCAGGTGCAGCTCATAAATCGATCTGGGTCACTCTGCAAGCTCATGGAAATATCGTCGCTGTGGCCACGCTTCTGGATATTTCGGCGGTGATCATCACAGAAAACGCCCAACCTGATGAAACCACCATTGCCAAAGCGAATGAAGAAGGGATAAATATTTTCTCAACCCCTGAGCCCACTTTTTCCACTGTGGGTCGGTTATGGGAACTCGGGCTCCACTGTCAAAATCCTGAATAACCCCCTACTGTGTCAGGAAATTTGAAATCCTTTCGCGCCGAACTTCATTTACATACGGTACTTTCTCCGTGTGCAGAGGTAGAAATGATCCCCCCGCTGATCGTCCAGGAAACACTGGATAAAGGGATCGATATCATTGCGGTCACAGACCACAACGCAACCGCTAATATCGAAGCTGTACAAAAAGCAGCTTTGGGAACATCTCTTCTCGTCCTTCCTGGAATGGAGTTACAGACTGTTGAAGAGGTCCATTCGTTATGTATTTTTGAAGGTCTCGACCAGGTAATTCAGTTCCAGAAATGGGTATCCAAGGCTTTACCAAAAATTGAAAACCGACCAGATTATTTCGGTGAGCAATTTGTTGTAGACGAAACTGGTGAATTAATTCGGCGCGAGGAACAATTGCTGCTTGTCTCAGCGGAAATTTCCTTAACCCAAGCCTGGCAGATGGTGGATGAACTTGGCGGAGTATTCATTCCGGCACATGTTGATCGAAAAGCATTTGGTCTGCTAGAGAACCTGGGGCTTGTTCCAACCGATATTCCTTTACATACACTCGAAATATCCAGAAATATAAAGTCCTCAGAAGCTGTTTCTCGTTACCCTCAATTAAAAGGGTATTCATTCTTAAAAGGAGGCGACGCTCACCGTTTGGATGAGATTATCGGGTTTAACCAATTCAATCTCGAGAAGCCAACCTTCTCTGAGATCAAAAAAGCTCTGCTTGGAGAGGAAAACCGTACGGTTACCATTCAGGACAATTTGTGAATTCGTGAAAATTTTAATAAATCATCATTAATGATGAGACAATTATCCACTATAATAATTACGTTTTTCTTTCTTTGAAGTAAAATCAATTTTTGGAATAACCATTTACCGGTGACATTTGGCAATTGAATATTTCTTTAGCGAAATGTAGGATTAATTTGTCTTAATAGGTGCTTATGCACTTTTTAATCAAATTGACTTTGGAGTGAATTTATGGCAAACGATGTCGATACAAGCAAGGTCGCTGTAAATGACCCCTTAGTAGACCCCAAACAGAAAGCTGTCATTGACCAGATCATTGATGAGAACCTTGCTCGTCCAGGTGCCACAATGGTCGTCCTCAATGAACTTCAATCTTCAATTGGGTTTGTCTCTGAGGAAATGCAGAAATATGTAGCAGAGCGGCTGCGCGTTCCAGTTTCCCGTGTGCATGGGGTGATCTCTTTCTACTCTTTCTTCACCACCACACCGCGTGGAAAACATACCGTAAAGTTCTGCATGGGAACTGCCTGCTATGTGGGTGGCACCCCTGCCCTGATCGAAAAGGCAAAACAGATAATTGGTGTTGAACCCGGGCAAACGACCCCTGATGGAAATGTTACTCTTGAGGTCTGCCGTTGCGTAGGTGCGTGTTCACAAGCCCCGGTGATCGTGGTGGACGAAGAAGTAGTCGGCCGTATGAAACCGAATAAACTGCCGTCCGCGTTAAAGTCTGTCACCGAGTAATCTCTTGCGCGAACTATCTCTCCACCTGCTTGATATTGCTGAGAATAGTGTGGCCGCAAACGCGAGCCGGGTAAAGATAGTAGTAATAGAAGATACAAGATCTGATCTTTTACAAATGAGTGTAGAGGATAACGGCAAAGGGATGGATGCCGAAATGGTTGCCAGGGTCGTAGATCCTTTTGTGACCTCAAGGACGACCAGAAAAGTGGGACTTGGCATTCCCTTACTCAAAGAAGCTGCCGATGCCTGTAATGGATTTCTAAAGATCACCTCAGAGGTCGGCATTGGAACAACCCTTTTTGTGCAGTTCCAATTAAGCAACATCGATCGGATGCCCCTTGGCAACCTCGCAGAAACCTTTTTTCAGCTTCTCATCACCAATCCAGCCATACATTGGATCTTTGAGTATCGCGTAAATGAAAATGTCTTTGAGTTTGACGATGCTCCAATCAAAGCTGAACTTGGTGATCTGCCATTGACTGAACCCTCAATTTTGTCCTACCTACACGAAACGATCGTTACCGGTATTCAAGAAACAAACACCCTGAATATCGGATAAAAAAGAATTTACTAGAGTCTGCAGGAGAAAAATATGACCACAATTAAGAGCCTTGAAGACTTGAAGAAAGCCAAAGAAGAAGCATTAAAAAAACGTGATGCCAAGGTCGCCTCTGGAGTTGCCCAGGTCATCGTTGGAATGGGCACTTGCGGTATCGCTGCTGGCGCCCGCGACACCATGAAATCTATTCTCGATACCATTGAGAACGAAAGCTTGACAGGCATCATCGTTACACAAACTGGCTGCATTGGCTTATGCGAAAAAGAGCCCATCGTTCAAGTCGTCATTGGTGAAGAACCAAAAGTGACCTACGGTAAGGTGGATGCCGAAGTTGCCAAACAGATTTTGCACGACCATGTAATCAAAGGCCAACCTGTAAAAGAACACATGATCCAAATGTAAATTTTTGATTACATCACAACTCTACAGCTGAGAAGGTATACCAAATGAAGTATTATCGCTCACATGTTTTAGTCTGTGTCGATCCAGAATGCCTGAAAAAAGGCGCCCATGAAGTGATGGACGCTTTGCAGGATGAACTCGTCGCCCAGGGTTTGATCGATGAGGTTCAGGTTCTCGAGACCTCCCGTATTGGTGATTGTGTTCATGGACCAGAGATCATGGTTTATCCAGAAGGAGTCCATTATGCAAATTTGACTCCCAACGATATTCCTTACCTGGTGCAGGAACATTTCTTAAAAGGGCGTATCGCTACCAAACTTGTTGAAGAGAGAAAAGTTGCCGTTGATGAAGAGCTTAGTGCTCCAACAGCGAAGGAAGTTCGTGTTGTCCTGCGCAATTGCGGCAAGATCGATCCAGAAAACATTGAGGACTACATTGCAGAAGATGGCTATGCCGCCCTTGGTAAAGTTCTGACCGAGTTCACTCCGGAACAGGTGATCGATGAAGTTCTGGCCTCCGGCCTTCGCGGACGCGGTGGTGCAGGTTTCCCAACCGGTAAAAAATGGCAATTCTGCCGGGCTTCCAAAGAAACCCCGAAATATATCATCTGCAATGCAGATGAAGGTGATCCCGGTGCATTCATGAACCGTCGTGTTCTTGAAGGTGATCCCCACTCAGTATTGGAAGGCATGACCATTGGCGCTTATGCCATTGGCTGCAATCAGGGCTACATCTATTGCCGTGCCGAATACCCGATCGCCGTTCGCACCTTGAACATCGCCATCAAACAGGCACGTGCCATGGGCCTGTTAGGGAAGAATATTCTCGGCAGTGGTTTCGATTTCGATATCGAAGTCCGCATGGGTGCCGGCGCATTTGTCTGCGGTGAAGAGACCGCTTTGATGTCCTCCATCGAAGGCCGCCGCGGCGAACCCCGTCCCCGTCCGCCATTCCCTGCGGTCAAAGGTTTATTCATGAAGCCGTCCAACATCAACAATGTTGAGACCTTCTCGAACGTACCCCAGATCATTCTTCATGGTGCTCAATGGTATGCCAGTTTTGGTACCGAAAAATCGAAAGGCACCAAGACCTTCGCATTAGCCGGTGATGTAAAGCACACTGGTTTGATCGAAGTCCCCTTTGGCCTAACCTTGCGTGAGATCGTTTACGATGTCGGCGGTGGGATCAAAGACGACAAAGAGTTCAAAGCCATTCAGACCGGCGGCCCCATGGGCGGCTGTCTGCCAAAAGAATATCTTGATCTCCCCATGGATTATGAAGAACTCGGTAAAGCCGGTTCAATCATGGGTTCAGGCGGCCTTGTGGTTATGGACGAAGGCACCTGTATGGTGGATATCGCTCGCTTCTTCATGGATTTCATCCAGGACGAAAGCTGCGGCAAATGCACACCCTGCCGTGTAGGCACCCGCCGTATGCTGGAGATCCTCGAGCGTATTTGCGATGGTAAAGGCGAAATGGAAGATCTCGACACCCTCGAAATGCTCTGCGAACAGATCCGTCAGGATAGCCTCTGTGGCCTGGGACAAGGTGCCCCGAACCCGATCGTCAGCACATTAAAGCATTTCCGCCCTGAGTTCGAAGCCCACATCAAAGAAAAACGCTGCCCGGCCAAGGTCTGCAAAGCCCTTATCCGCTACGAAATTCAAGATGGTGTCTGCACCGGTTGTACCGTTTGTGCCCGTAACTGCCCGGTTTCTGCCATTTCTGGCGAACGCCGGCAGACTCATGTCATCGACCCGGATGTTTGTATCCGCTGCGGAATTTGTATGCAGGTTTGTAACTTCAACGCCATTGTCATTAATTAATAGGGCATCCATGACCCTTTAATCCGAAGCACGTCCGACCAACGCAGCAAGGAGGATAAATATGACAAGCGAAAGTAAGGATGGTCAATTCATCCGCAAAACGGTTGAAGAAGCCATCGAACGTTATGGCGCCAAGCACGATGAGTTAATACCGATCTTGAATGATGTCAACAGGGCAATCGGTTATCTGCCCGGAGAAGCATTGGATGAGATCAGTCATCAACTCAAACTGCCAAAAAGCCAGTTGTTCTCGGTAGCAAGTTTCTACCGAATGTTCTCGACAAAACCACGCGGTCGACATGTTATCCAGTTTTGCGAGAACGCACCCTGTCATGTAGCTGGCGGACGCCAGGTATGGCAGGCCCTGGTGGATGAACTCCACCTGGTTGCGGAAGAAACAAGTGCTGATGGAAAGTGGTCTTTAATAACCACAAGCTGTCTGGGAATTTGCGGAGTAGGTCCTGTAATGGTCATCGATGATGACATCTATGGCAATGTGGACCCCAAAGCAGTTCCCGATATCCTTTCCCGGTATCACTAGAGGAGGCAGACATGAAAGCATATCGCTCAATGGTATTAGTCTCAAGTGATCCGGTAAGCATCGAACGCGGTGCGAATGACGTGTTTCAGGCCTTGCAGAAAGAGATCGGGGCCTTTGGATTGACGGATGAAGTTTCGCTCTCGATGGTTGGCGATGTTGGCAGGCATGATGCCTCTCCCCTCGTCATCGTCTACCCGGAAGCCGTGATCTACGGCCCGGTAAAAGAAGCTGATGTTCATTTTTTGGTTGAAGAGCACCTTTACAAAGGAAGAATTGCGGCAGGATTACAAGCACCGGTCCGCGAACTAAGCGGAAAGATCGCCTGGTTATCCACACGCAAGGGTACCCTGCCTGCAGAACAGCGTATCGTACTTGAAAGGGCCGGGCTGATTGATCCTGATTCCATTGATGATTACATCATTCATGATGGATATCAGGGACTGGCCAAAGCCCTGACCGAAATGACGCCAGACCAGATCTTCGATACTCTCGAAAAAGCCGGCTTGCGTGGACGCGGCGGCGCCGGGTTCCCCACCGGGACCAAATGGCGCTTTGTAAAGAAAGCGAAAGGAACCAAGAAATATGTAATTTGTAATGCAGATGAAAGTGAACCGGGTACCTTCAAAGATCGCCTGATCCTTGAAGGCGATCCTCACTCCATCATCGAAGCATTGGCAATCGCTGCTTATGCAGTGGGAGCTGATGAAGGGTACATTTACATTCGCGGTGAATACACTCTTGCACAACAACGTGCCTACCGCGCCATAGAACAAGCTCGAGAAATGAGTTTCCTGGGTGAACATATCTTTGGTACTGACTTCAGTTTTGATCTCCATATTCATTCGGGAGCCGGAGCCTATATCTGCGGTGAAGAAACCGCACTTATAGAATCCATTGAAGGCAAACGGGGAGAGCCGCGTGCTCGACCTCCTTATCCCACCACTAATGGACTCTGGGATAAGCCGACATTGGTCAATAATGTTGAAACCCTGGCCAATGTACCTCCGATCCTTCGCCGTGGTGCTGAGTGGTACCGCAGCTTTGGTACTCCTTCCAGCCCGGGTACAAAGGTCTATACCATCCTTGGTAATACCAATGTGACCGGCTTGATCGAAGTCCCAATGGGCATCACTCTACGAGAAGTAATTTCGATCTACGGTAAAGGGATCAAAGACGGGAAGACCTTCAAGATGGCTCAAACCGGTGGTTCCTCTGGTTCGATCATCCCAGCCAGTTTGCAGGATACCCCCATGGATTTTGATTCTTTCTCCAAAGCTGGCGTCGCGCTCGGATCAGGAGCATTGCTGATCTGCAATGAAGATACCTGCGTGATCGACCTGGCAAAGAATCTGTTGAACTTTTTCAGAAAAGAAAGCTGCGGCAAATGCACACCGTGCCGTGTTGGCACCCAGCGGGCATTTGAAATTTTGACCAACATCTCACAGGGAACAGGAGCGTTACAGGACATCGACGATCTCATCAAACTGAGCGACAATCTGTATCAACTATCCAATTGTGGATTAGGTCAAACCGCGGGAGCTCCAATTCGCGACGTTTTGAATTATTTCCGCGCTGAAGTGGAAGCTCACATTCGGTTAAAAGTCTGCCCAACGGGCGTTTGCCCAATGAGTGGTAAAAGAATCTAGGATTTATCTCAAGAAATTTTTTGATAGGAGAGATTCGATAATGGTCACCGTTACGATCGATGGCAAACTAATAGAAGTTCCAGAAGGAACTACTGTGCTGCGTGCAGCACAAGCCGCAGGGATCGAAATTCCGACCCTCTGCGACCATCCACATCTTACCCCGTACGGCGGCTGTCGCTTGTGCCTGGTGGAAGTGGAAGGAGCCCGTACATTACAACCTTCGTGTACCATGCCGGTCAGCCCCAATATGGTGGTAAAGACGGATACGCAGAAAGTAAAAGATGCGCGAAAATTCGTTTTGACCCTCATCTTTAGCGAACGTAATCATTTCTGCCCGTATTGCCAGGTTAGCGGCGGCGATTGCGAATTGCAGAACTCCGCCTACAACGAAGGTATGACTCATTGGCCTCTACAGCCAAATTGGCAGCCTTATCCTATGGATGCCACTCATCCATATATTATCCTGGAAAACAACCGCTGTATCCTTTGCCGACGCTGCGTACGCGCCTGTGGCGAACTTGTCGGCAACTATACACTCGGCTTTGAAGAACGCGGGGCCCGCAGCATCCTGGTTGCGGATACCGGCGTTTCTCTGGGTGAAAGCTCCTGCATCTCCTGTGGTACCTGTGTGCAGGTTTGCCCCACTGGTGCTTTGATCGACCGCTGGAGTGCCTATCGCGGTCATGATGAACAAGCTGACCAGACCAAGACCATCTGCGTTGGCTGCTCTGTTGGCTGCGGAATCGATGTCTTTACACGGGATAACAACCTGCTGCGCATCGATGGCGATTGGGATGCCTCTGTGAATGAAGGCGTCATCTGCGAGATCGGCCGTTTCAAACCCATGGACGTAAAATGCGAACGCATTTTCACTCCCATGGTCCGCAAAGATGGCAGTCTCAAAGCCGCCACCTGGGAAGAAGCCCTCAAGGCTGCTTCTGTTGAGTTGAAGGCTCAGAAGAATAATGTTGCAGCAGTCATTTCCACCCGTCAGCCAATTGAAGCGCTTGCCCACTTCAAAGCCCTCTTTGCTGAAGGGCTTGGCGCTGATCTCGTCACTACTACCGAAGAAGGTTCTTATACAGAAGCTGCTGCCAAATTTGCAGAAACCTCCGGTTCCTTCGAAGGCAAATTGACTGATATGCTGAAAGCCGATGGCTTTATGGTGATCGGCACTGATGTAGTCAAAGATCACCAGGTAGCCGGTTTCTTCATCAAGCGTGTCTTGGGCAATGGCCCCCGTCTGTTGGTGCTGGATTCAGCAGCCAACTCACTGGATGACCTGGCTAACAAGGTCCTCACCGGCAAGAAAGGTTCCTTTGAAGATTCACTGGCAGCGCTTTCCGCAGCAGTTGTTAAATTAGGTCTGGCCAAAGGTTCCACTTCGATCAAAGCGACCGATCTTGACGGATTCGCGTCAAAGACCGGCCTAAAATCAGAAGAATATTTGGATGCCGCCTACGTGATCGCTGACGCTCAGAGCCCTGTGATCGTTTATGAAAAATGCGTCTCCCCTGCGGCTTTGAAAGACTTCGCTCAATTGATCGGTGCTTCATTGATCAGCCTGAAAGGCGCTGCCAATAGTCTGGCTGCCGCACAGTTGGGTCTTGAAAAACCGGTGAAGATTGCCTCACAAAAAGCCCTTGTCGTTGCTCTCGGCGATGACGAGGTCAATCAGAAGATGGTCAAAGAATTTGAGAAGGTTCCTTACAAAGTGGTCATCGCCAGTTCTGTCTCCACCCTGACCGCGATGGCAAATGTTGTCTTCCCAGCCGCGAATTGGCTTGAACAGGAAGGCCATTATCTGAACCTGGACGGTCGAATGCAGAAAGCAAACCGCTGCCTGACCCCTGCCGCTGATGTCCGTTCTACTGATGAGATTTTGCTTGCCCTGGCAGATGCTGCCGGCGTCAAGCTCGGCAACGATTGGGAAATGGATCTACATAAACGCACTCCTGTCGTTGAAATAGCGAAATAACAGCATTGAGCCAAGGATTTTGAAGGAGAAAATATGGGTAAACCAAAAGTATCAACAGATTGGATCTGCGGTTGCGCTGGCTGCCATATGTCGTTATTGGATATGGATGAGAGAATTGCCAAAATTGTCGAGTTGGCAGACCTCCGCTCTACCCCGATCACTGACTTAAAGGTACCTGATGAAAGTGGTGTCGATGTGGGTGTTCTGGAAGGCGGGATCAACAATACAGCTAATGAAGAAGTTGCACACCGCATGCGCAGCCGCTGTAAGATCCTGGTAGCACTGGGTGATTGTGCCGTCTTCGGCGGTGTCCCGGCCATGCGTAATTTCTTCACCATTGAAGAAAGTCTTAAACGCGCGTATATTGAGACCGAAAGCACGGATGAATCTGGCAAGATTCCCAATGATCCTGAATTATGCGTGCCAACAAAGGTACGTGCGATCAATGAGGTCGTTCCCGTGGACGTCTTCGTACCCGGTTGTCCGCCAGATGCAGACACGATCTATTATGTTCTGAGCGAATTAGCTCAAGGCCGTATCCCTGAAATGAAGGGTGACAAGCTGGACTGGCACTAATTATTTTGGAGGTAGAGAATGGTAGCACAAAAAATAACCATTGAACCAGTTACCCGCATCGAAGGGCACGCAAAAGTAACCATCCGTCTCGACGATGCCGGTAAAGTTGAACACGCTTATTTACACGTCAATGAATTCCGCGGTTTCGAGAAATTCTGCGAAGGCCGCATGGTCTTTGAAATGCCTAACATCACTCCGCGTATCTGCGGTATTTGCCCGGTCAGCCATCACCTGGCTTCATCCAAAGCCGGCGATGCAGTGATGGGAGCTCCAGCTCCCCGCCCGGCGCAGTTGCTGCGTGAGTTGATGCACATGGGCCAGATCGTTCAGAGCCATGGTATGCATTTCTTTGAACTGGCCGGTCCCGATCTTCTGCTTGGATTTGATTCCGATCCTGCCACCCGCAATGTTGTCGGTCTGCTCCAGGCGAATCCGGAATTGACCGTCAAAGCAGTCAACCTGCGCAAATGGGGCCAGGAGATCATTGCCACATTGGGTGGTCGCCGTATTCATCCGGTCTTCTCTGTTCCCGGCGGCGTCAATAAAGCCCTGAAAAAAGAAGAACGCGAAGCCATTCTGGCCGGATATGATGATGCCATTGCCACCATCAAGATCGGCCTTGATATCATCAAAGGCTGGGCGCAGGCAAATGTTGAAGACATCAACAAGTTCGGCGTTTTCCCCACCGGATATTTCGGTCTGGTTGATCCAGAAAATGCGCTTGAGCTTTATGATGGACAAATTCGCCTGTTGGGATCTGATGGAAAACAACTGGAGAAATTTGAACCCAGTCATTACCTCGATTACATTGCAGAGCATGTCGAGAATTGGTCATACCTCAAGTTCCCATATTACAAAAAACTAGGGTATCCGAAGGGTGTCTATCGTGTGGGTCCATTAGGCCGCTTGAACATTGCCGAAAAGATCACTACCCCTCTTGCCAACGAAGAATTGAAAAAATTCAAGGCAATGAACAACGGCAAACCCGTTGAGAATACGCTGCATTATCATTATGCCCGTATGATCGAATGCCTGTACGCGGCCGAACATGTCAAAGATCTGCTCGATGATCCCGATATCTTCAGCACTGATATTCTCAATACCTGCCATAATCCGCAGCCCGAAGGTGTGGGCGTGATCGAAGCCCCGCGCGGTACCCTCATTCACCACTACTGGGCGGATGAACACGGCAAGATCGAAAAGGTGAACCTGATCGTCTCCACCGGTCATAATAACTGGGCTATGTGCGAAGCCGTGGATAGTGTTGCCAAGACCTACATTACCGGTCCGAACATCACCGAAGGCCTTTTGAACCGGGTAGAAGCCGCCGTTCGCGCTCACGATCCCTGCCTTTCCTGCTCGACCCATGCTGTCGGTCAAATGCCGATCATCATCGAGGTTCGCGACACGCAGGATAATCTTGTCCAGACAATTAGCCGCGATTAATCTAGCCTGAAATCTCTTCAGTAAAGTATACTTAAGCGATGCCATTATTAAATGGCATCGCTTTCTATAAGGATAAACATTGAAAACATTATTCCTTGGATATGGAAATATCGATCGTCAGGATGACGGCGTCGCCTGGCATCTACTCTGCGAAGTAATGCGCAGGCTGAACTACCCACCTCCCCAGGACCCTGAAGGTGAAATGCCGATAATTATGGGAGACTTCACTTTCGATTTTCAACTACAACTTATGCCAGAAATCGCCAATGATCTTGGTGGATATGATCGTATCTGCCTGATGGACGCGCATACCGGCAATGTACCCAATGAAGTAAACATCGAACATGTAAATCCTTCGTATCAATCCTCGCCATTTACCCATCACATGACCGCTGGGACCTTACTCTCTCTTTGTGAGGTGATCCACCATCATATTCCAGAGACAATTCTTGTCTCAGTACGTGGTTATGAATTTCTTTTTACCCGTTCATTATCAGCCGCTACTGCAGACCTCATCGACCCGGCGGCTGAACAAATCATTAATTGGGTGAAATAATAATTATTATGCAGGGGAGGAACTATGTCGGCCAGTGAGGTAAATTACAATTCTTTATCACCAGCAGAGATTGCCAATAAAGCAGAAAACATTGGTGTCGATAAAACGTGTCTATCCATAAGAAAGATGACTCTTCTTGGAATACTAGCAGGAGCATATATCGCATTTGGCGCAGTGTTTTCGAGCATTTCAGTCACTGGTATGTCTGGAGTCTGGCCGTATGGGATTACCCGAATCTATGCAGGTCTCACCTTCTCTTTAGGCCTGATCCTGGTGGTCATTGCTGGAGCTGAACTATTTACTGGCAATAATTTAATGCTTCTGGCGCTCCTCCGCAAGAAGATCACCCTGAAGGCTCTTCTCCGCAATTGGATTATTGTTTACCTTTCAAATTTCCTCGGTTCGATTATCGTAGCATTGATGGTGATCGGATCCAAACTATATCAATCAGATAATGGCGAATTGGGGAAGACCATGCTTTCCATTGCTAATAGCAAATCTGGCGAATCCTTTTGGCCAGCTTTTATTCTCGGAATTCTGTGCAATATCCTGGTCTGTCTGGCCGTCTGGATGAGCTACAGCGCCCGGACTACGGGAGGAAAGATCCTCGCCATCATTTTTCCGATCACAGCTTTCATCGCTGCCGGGTTTGAACATAGTGTTGCCAATATGTATATTCTTTCATTGGGTTTACTATTACAGAATATCGATCCATCTTTTGTGACCGGGTTGGGCATTGTGTTCACCCACCTCACTCTATCAAACGCTTTGATAAATAATCTAATCCCGGTTACCCTGGGCAATATCATTGGGGGTGCTGGTTTTGTCGCAGGAATTTATGCTGCAATCTACAATCAAATTTCCTCCGATAAATGATAACTTGATTACAATATAAATGACAATAAACACTTTCTAAGTGTTTTTTTTGTTGTTATCGTATTTTTAATTTTATTTTAAGGATTCGAAAATAATGGCGGCTAAAAATCAAGATATCGTCGATGTTTTAAAAACCATTCCAATTTTTCTTGACCTGAAACCCTTTAATCTTGCCAGGCTGGCAACAGCTGCAAGCATTATCGATATTGAACCGGGGACTCAACTGATCACTGAAGGAGATCCGCTAGATTTTACCTATATACTTCTGGAAGGGGAAATGACGGTTTATTCGTTTGTTCCCTCTCGTGGAAATGTTGTAACCTCCCATTTAGGTCCTTTGGATGTATGCGGTTGGTCTGCCCTGACCCCGGTGGTTCGTGTCAGAACTGGAACAGTGGTCGCAGATAATTACGTTCACCTATTACGCCTTGATTCCAGGATACTGATCCCACTTTGCGAGGAAGACCACGATATCGGCTTCTGCTTGTATAAAAGGATTTCAAATGTGGCTGCAAGAACATTCCTGACGACGCGCATTCAATTAATGAACTTGATCGTGAAGGATACTCCAGGCTCCGAAAAAGAATAAAAATCCTCAGAATATACGTTAATCAGTCCGATTTCGTTTATAATTAGGCCACTATGCATGAATTATCCGTGACCGAAAATATCTTGTCGTTAGCCCTTGAAAATGCCCAAAAGAATAATGCCACCAAAGTGACCAGTATCAACCTGGTCATTGGCCAATTGTCCAGTATCGTAGATGATTCTGTTCAATTTTATTGGGATACCATCAGCGAAGGGACAATTTGCTTTGGCGCAAAATTAAATTTTCAACGCGTTCCGGCAATGCTCAAATGTCAGGATTGTGAAGAAGAATACAAAATTGCCAGTCAACTAATCCCATGCCCGAAATGTGGCAGTTATCGCGCCGTGATCATTAAAGGCGAGGAATTTTACCTGGACAGTATCGAGATCGAAAAAGATTCGGAGGAACTTCAATGAGTGCCATTCGCGTACCCGTCGTAGAAAAGATTCTCAGTGCGAATGATCGCATGGCAAATGAGAATCGCAATTTACTCAATGAGAATAACGTATTTTCTATCAATATCATGGCCTCTCCCGGTGCCGGGAAGACCAGCTTCATCCTTCAAACCATCAAACATCTCTCCGATTCACTGAAAATCGGTGTGATCGAGGGAGATACTGCTCCTGTAACGATCGATGCGGATAAGATCATCAAAGCAGGCATGCCCGCAGTTCAGATCAATACCGGTGGTGACTGCCATCTAGAAGCCGCAATGCTTAGTGATGGTCTGAAACAACTTCCTCTCAAAGAGATCGATGTTTTGATCGTTGAAAATGTAGGCAACCTGATCTGCCCGGCTGCCTGGTATCTGGGAACCCACATCAATTTACTGATTGCCAGTGTTCCAGAAGGCGACGATAAACCCTATAAGTACCCCAATATTTATCGCGGCCTGGATGTTTTGATCATCAACAAAACCGATCTTACACCGTATGTTGAATACAACATCGACTACTTCCGCAAGGGAGTTGAACTGCTCAATCCAGGATTGATCACCTTCCCGCTGTCATGCCGGACAGGTGAAGGAGTGGATGCCTGGATCGATTGGTTAAAAGAACAGGTAAATCAATATCGGCAAGGGAAATGACTGTACTGCATTCTGGCCGAAAGATCAAAGTAAAAGGAATTGTCCAGGGTGTCGGGTTCAGGCCTTTTATTTATGGCCTGGCAGAACGATATTCCCTTGCTGGTTGGGTACGTAACTCCTCCAGTGGTGTGGATATCGTTCTCGAAGGACCTGAAGAAGACCTGGAAAATTTCCTCACGGAATTACGCGAGCGTCCTCCTTTATTAGCCCGAATTGATTCCATCCAGGTAGAACCAGTCGCTCCCTCTGGATTCTCCCAATTTATCATTCAACCAAGCCTGGCAGAAGAGGGTGAATTTGTTCCCATATCCCCGGATATGAGCATTTGCCCGGATTGTCAGCGAGAATTGTTCGATCCTAATGACCGTAGATTCCGCTATCCATTCATCAACTGTACCAATTGTGGACCACGGTTCTCGATTATTAAAGATATCCCCTATGACCGGCCAAAAACGACCATGGCAGGTTTTAAGCTCTGCCCTACTTGCCAGCATGAATATGAAAATCCGCTGGATAGGCGGTTCCATGCGCAGCCTACCGCCTGCTCTGATTGCGGACCACAAGTTTGGTTCGAGGTAAAGGGACAGAGAATTGCCGAAAAAGAAGAAGCAATACAGATTGCCAGGAAATGGCTACGCGAAGGGAAAATTATCGCAGTCAAAGGACTCGGTGGGTATCATCTGGCTTGCGACGCATGTAACCCGGCTGCTGTGGATTCTTTACGCAAACGGAAAAAGCGCAGTGATAAGCCTTTCGCTTTAATGGCATTTTCTCTTAATGAGATCAAGAAATATTGTGAAGTATCTGACTCTGAAGCCGCTCTTTTATCATCTCCTCAGCACCCGATCGTCCTCCTCGATGCCAAACAGAATATAGAGATTGCTCCTTCTGTGGCTCCGGGTCAATCCAATCTGGGGTTTATGCTTCCATATACCCCTCTTCATCTGCTGCTTCTCGAACCCGAGATCGGATATCCTTCTGCTTTCGTGATGACCAGCGGAAATTTGAGCGAGGAACCTGTCGCCTTTGAAGATCCAGACGCTTTGATCAGACTTTCTCAAATTGCTGATGGCTTTTTGTTGAATGATCGTCCGATCCATATGCGGGTGGATGATTCCGTGACACGGATATTCCGAAACCGTTTATACCCCATTCGCCGCTCGCGTGGGTACGCTCCCCAGGCTGTTTCGCTGCCGACTACTCAACCTCAAATCCTGGCCGTAGGCGCAGAGTTGAAGAACACATTTTGCCTCAGCCGAGGGAACTATGGCTTTTTGAGCCATCATATTGGTGACCTAGAAAATTATGAAACGCTGCTTTCGTTTGAAAGCGGGATCGATCATTTTAAGCGGCTTTTCCGTATTGAACCTGAACTCATCGCTGCAGACCTGCATCCGGATTATTTATCCACCCGCTATGCTCAAACATACAGCCAGGAACATGGAATTCCTCTGCTCCAGGTCCAACATCATCATGCGCACATCGCTTCGTGCCTGGCAGATAATGGATGGAACACAGACGAACCTGTGATCGGATTGGCATTTGATGGGACCGGGTTGGGGACTGATGGGATCATCTGGGGCAGCGAAGTAATGATCGCAAATTACACCAATTTTGATCGTCGTTTTCATTTGCAGGAAATGCCACTTCCAGGTGGAGATATCTCAACTCATCATCCGGCTCGGATTGCCCTAGCCTATTTGCAAGCATCCGGATTGGATTGGGACCCGGATCTCCCTTCCGAAAAGGATCTTTGTTCTCAGGAACGTACCGTACTTCGTTCCCAACTTGAACATCATATTAACACACCATTAACCACAAGCATGGGGCGCTTATTCGATGCTGTTTCCGCCCTGATCGGTATCCGCCAGACCGCCACCTATGAAGGTCAGGCTGCCATTGAGTTGGAAAATAGTTGTTCACCTGATGAGGAAACCTCCTACAAATTTGAACTTTCAGGTGAAAAGATCCTCATCCATCCAATCCTCGAGCAAATACTCAATGATTGGCATATGAATATTCCCCAATCGATCATCTCAGCCCGATTCCATAATGGATTGGCGCAAATGGTGCTTGAGCTCTGTCAGATATTGCGGGAAGAAACAGCAATAAATGTTGTTGCATTCTCAGGTGGTGTGTGGCAAAATATTACTTTGCTGACAAAAACACTGGCTCTGCTTGAGCAAAACGGGTTTACCACCCTCATGCATCAGCAGGTGCCAACTAACGATGGTGGTATTTCTCTTGGTCAATCACTGATCGCAGCCAATGCGAGAAAGAAATAGAGGTAAATAATATGTGCTTAGCCGTTCCCGGAAAGATCACTGAAATTACTCAAACTCCCGGTTCATTAATGGGGAAGGTTGATTTTGGCGGCGTTGTCCGTGAAGTCTGCCTTGAAGCTATCCCTAATGCGCAGATCGGCAATTATGTGATTGTGCATGCAGGATTTGCCCTGAACATTCTCAGCGAAGAAGAGGCTGAAGAGACCCTTTCTGCCCTACGCGAAATGGGAGAACTTGAAGCAGAATTGGCTGATGAAGATCCTTTGGAACTTTAAATCCTTATGCGATATCTGGATGAATTTAGGGATTCAAAACTGACTGGTGTTCTGCTTGACCGCTTGCATAAAGTGACTACTCAGCCCTGGGTGATCATGGAAATTTGCGGTGGCCAGACCCATTCCATTATGCAGAATGGTATCGACCAATTAATCCCATCCAGGATCGAATTGGTTCACGGTCCCGGTTGCCCGGTCTGTGTAACTTCGCTTGAGCTGGTTGATAAAGCCCTGGCAATCGCTTCCATGCCAAACGTCATTTTCTGTTCATTTGGGGATATGCTGCGTGTGCCAGGTTCCGGCCGGGACTTATTTTCGGTTCGCGCTGCTGGCGGTCAGGTTCGGATCGTTTATTCTCCACTGGATGCGGTAAAGATCGCCCAGGACAACCCCGATAAACAAGTTGTTTTCTTCGCAATCGGTTTCGAAACCACCGGTCCGGCCAATGCCATGAGTGTGATCAAAGCCCAGGCGCTCAATTTAAAGAATTTCTCTGTTCTTGTTTCCCAGGTCACTGTTCCTCCGGCAATGCATGCCATACTGGGATCGCCAGATAACCGGGTACAGGGTTTCCTAGCAGCTGGACATGTTTGTTCAGTGATGGGCTACTGGGAATATCCCGCCATCGCCGAGAAGTACCGGATTCCTATCGTGGTAACCGGTTTTGAACCTATCGACCTTCTTAAGGGCATTCTGATGACCGTTGAGCAACTCGAAAAAGGGACTCACGAGGTTGAGAACGCGTACACTCGCGTGGTTTCTTTCGAAGGCAATAAACCAGCTCAAGCGATCCTCCAAAAGGTATTTGAACCTTGTGACCGCAATTGGCGCGGTATAGGCTTTATTCCCATGAGTGGATGGAAGTTACGCCCGGAATTTGCTGAGTTTGACGCTGAACAACGCTTTTCTGTGGGAGATATTCACACGCAGGAATCCCCGTTGTGCATTTCGGGACAAATCTTGCAGGGAATCAAGAAACCACCGCAATGCCCGGCCTTTGGAATTCAATGCACTCCTGAATATCCACTGGGGGCAACTATGGTGTCTTCTGAAGGGGCTTGCGCAGCCTATTATCGTTACGCCCGAAAGGTCGAAAATCATGAGTGAATCCAACCAGATCTCAATTCAGGGACCAGTATGCCCGGTCCCCTTGAGGCATCATACACAGATTGTCATGGGTCATGGTTCCGGCGGTAGAATGACGCAGGAACTAATTCAAACTGTCTTCGTACCTTTTTTTTCCAATCCAGCCCTTCTGGAGGGTAATGATTTTGCCGCACTTGCGCTCCCTTCTGAAAAGGGTTACAGGCTTTCAGTCAGCACCGATTCTCATATTGTGTACCCAATCACTTTTCCCGGCGGTGATATCGGGAAGCTAGCTGTGTGCGGCACTGTTAACGATGTCGCGATGTCTGGCGCCAAGCCAACTGCCCTTTCTGCCGGGTTTATTCTTGAAGAAGGATTATCTATTGACATTCTGAAAGGAATCGTCAGTTCCATGGCTGCAGCAGCAGAAGAAGCTGGCGTTGCCATTGTTACAGGAGATACCAAAGTAGTCGAAAAAGGCAAAGCTGATGGAATATTCATCAACACTACCGGTTTTGGTTTCATTCCCGAAACGCTGCATATAGGCGGCCAGTTTGCCAGGCCTGGAGATGCTGTACTGATCTCTGGGACCGTAGGTGACCATGGGATCGCAGTCCTGACCGCACGCGGTGACCTCGGTTTTGATACCCAGGTACTCTCAGATGTAGCGCCACTCAATCACCTGATCCAGTCAATAATCGATGCTGTTCCTGAGGTGCATGTCCTGCGTGATCCTACCCGTGGCGGATTGGCGACCACGTTGAATGAGATTGCAAGCCAGAGCAAAGTGAACATCACCATCGATGAAGAGAAGATCAAAGTGAGACCAGCAGTCGCGACTGCCTGTGAAATGCTCGGTTTTGACCCGCTCTATGTTGCCAATGAAGGTAAAGTGATCGTGATCTTACCAGAAGCCTTCGCTGAAAAAGCACTGGAAGTAATGAAGCAACAAAAATATGGGTTTGAGGCTGCCATGATCGGTAGAGTCACGGAAACCCCAAGATCTACTGTATTATTGAAAACTCGTCTTGGGAGCAACCGGTTGTTGGATGTATTAGCTGGCGAAATGCTTCCGCGCATCTGTTAATTTTCTTGACACTGCTCCATCAACATTTATACTTATTTTATAAAACATTGCGAGGGATTATGAAAATTGAATTTCAAGAAACGACCAAAGATCTGGCCACTCGTATCGATATTCACACAAAATTCGGTGCTCGTGATATCGATGCCTGGATGATCGACCTTATCAAACTCCAACCCGGAAATGTGATCCTGGATGTTGGCTGTGGTTCCGGTAAACAATGCTTCTCTTATTACGATAACCTCAAAGGTGACGCTAAGATCACCGGCGGTGATGTCTCTGAAGATCTGCTTGATCAGGCGCGCGCAGAAGATAAAAAGCGAAATTCTGGCATGGAATATGTTTTCCTGGATTTCAACAAGAAATTCCCATTTGTTGATAACTACTACGATTTTGTGTCTTGCTGTTTCGCTATTTATTACGCTGAAGATGTTCCCTTCACCATCAGTGAAATGCACCGCGTCACTAAACCCGGCGGCCGCTTGTTCACCACTGGCCCGATGCCTGAAAATAAGAAACTCTTCTACGATATTATCCGCGAAGCGACCGGCAAAACGATTCCTCTGATGCCAGGAAGTTCCCGCTACTCTACAGAATTTTTATCTACGATCAAATCGCTATATTCAAAAGTAGAAGTCCATATCTTTGAAAATCCTCTCACCTTTACCGCTGTAGAGCCATACATTGCTTACACGCGTGCTTCAATGTCAGAAGACCGCCGACTGTGGAGTACTTTCTTCACCAGCAAAGATGACTTCGAAAAGATCATGTCTGCAATTACCGAAGTTGCCAAGAAACGTCTGGATAAAGAAGGTAAATTGGTAATGACAAAAGTGGTTGGCGGATTCCTGGCCACCAAGTAGGACATATGAATCACGATATGACTTTTTTTGGCAAAAAGGTTTGTTTCATTGGGGCACACCCGGATGATATCGAGCTCGGCTGCGGTGCGCTCATCGCCCATATTGCCAATCAAACAGAAGTGATGTGCTACACCCTGAGTGATAACCAGAAGAATCCATTGTTGAAAAATGTTGTGGATGAACATTATGCCAGCATGGAAACTTTGGGAGTACCCAGAGATCATGTCGTTGTCAGTAATTTCGAAACCCGACGTTTTCCACAGGCCAGGCAGGAAATCCTTGAATATATGATCGACATTAAAAATGATTTCCATCCTGAGATCGTCTTTGTTCACACAAAATCAGATATTCACCAGGATCACGGTACTGTGACTGGTGAATGCCTGCGTGCCTTTAGGGGTACAACCGTGTTGGGTTTTGATGTCATCCGCAGCAGTTATGGGTTCTTTCCGAATTTCCTGGTAGAAGTAACTGAAGAGGATGTAGAACGGAAGATCGCTGCTCTTTCTCAATATCACACTTATGAATCTAAATATTACTTCGATCCAAAAGTAACCCGGGCAACCTTAATTCGAAATGGCGCCCTTGCAGAAAGACCATACGCTGAAGGTTTTGATATTCTCAGGGTGATTGGAGCATTTACCTGTTCTGATTAGGAAAATTCATTAACAAAAAAAGGCTGTTCCACTTTGTGAACAGCCTTTCATTTTTAGAATTCCAATTTTACTTCGCGACTGATAAAAATTGATCTACCATGCTTCGAATGCTTGCTTCAGGTGCAGCCCCTACCTGGGTATGAAGCACCTTTCCACTGGCTACAAATAACATGGTAGGAATTCCTTGAACACCGTACTTAATTGCATATTCTGAGCTTTCATCGGTATTCACTTTTGCGACGATCAATTTTCCAGCATATTCCTTAGCGATCTTATCCAAAATTGGGGCAACCGCTTTGCATGGGCCACACCAGGGAGCCCAGAAATCGACAATCACAGGAATTGGAGATTGTAAAACAGTTTTTTCAAATGCAGCATCCGATACATGAATAGGTTCTTCTATCATTTCCACTCTCCTAAATAATTTTCAAGAGTTATTTTACCCAAATATTATTAATATTTTATAGGTTTACTTGATCTCTTTTTGGTCTTCCGGACGCCTATGGAAATCGACAAACCGGTACCCGACACCACGTTCTGTGAGAATATAAATTGGATTTGCCGGGTCCTTTTCCAATTTTTGGCGTAGATAATTCACATAGAGGCGGACATAATGCGGTTCATCCCGGTATTCATATCCCCATACTTTTGAGAGGATCTGATCATAGGTTAATACCCAACCGGCATTTTGCACGAGATGATATAACAGTCTGTATTCAGTAGGCCGCAATTTGACCAGCTCGCCGTCCAACCAGACCTCGCGGCGTCCAAAATCGAGTTTTAGATGTTCATCTACATCGATCACATCTTTTGAGCCGGCTCCCGGGGTCTCTGTTCTGCGCAAAACAGCACGCACACGGCTTACCAATTCACGCGGGCTGAAAGGTTTAGTAATATAGTCATCCGCCCCAAGTTCCAATCCTTTGACCCGGTCATCTTCTTCCCCTTTTGCGGTAAGCATGATCACCGGTACTGAACTGACCTCTCGAATTAGCTGCAGCACTTCAAAACCATCAATATCAGGCAGCATCACATCCAGAAGCACTGCATCTGGCATTTGATCTCGCAAGGCTTGAACAGCCTGCATGCCTTTATATACTTCAGTTACCAGAAAACCATCATGTTCCAAGTTAAGACGGATGAAACGAGCCATACGCTCTTCATCATCTACAACCAGAACCTTTTTATTGCGAAATGTCTCTTCAGGCATGCGTCTACTCTCTTACAAAGCTAATAATTTCTTCTTCTTCCGCACCGGGGACGACTTCGATCAAATTAAGTTTATGGACCGGCCAAATTACCTGTGTAACATTCTGTTCAAGGTAATTCAAATCTTTCCCGTCTTTTCGACGCGGATTTTTAACGAAGATCAGGGTGTCATTTTTCTGCGGTAATTCTTCTACCTCTCCAACCACAGCATCTTCATTGGCAATATGCAAAATAACAGTAGCCATTATTCACCTTATTGAACGATGATCACTTGAATTTTCAACTTACCCAGTGCAATAATATCTCCGTGATTGATCGGATAATCAACATGCGGAACAATTTTTTGCCCGTTTACACGAGTCCCATTCGATGAACCCATATCAGTAACAACCACATCTTTATTGACAATTCTCAAAGCAGCATGAAGCCGTGAAACACCAAGAGAAAATGCATCAAACGGTGAAAGATCAATATCCGGTAAAATTGGTTGCCCTTCTACCGTACGTCCCAGCGTAAATTCTTTGCGGTCCTTCAAATGGATCACCTGTCCGCTGTCTACAATATGTAAAGAGATGTTCGGCTCATTTACCTTACCAGACTTTGGAGGTGCCGTTACTGTCGGAATCTCAGTAGGCGCTTCTAATAGATCTGACGGAGTTTTCTTGATCGATCGAGTATTAAGAACATCAATTGTTACCAATTGAGCTCCGCACTCGCTGCAAAATAACGCCCCCGGTAATTCTTTATGCTGACAATTTGGGCAGATGATCATGATTCATTTCCTTTTTAAGGGTTAGGGAGAGCAAGCAACTGCTTGGTCCCGTATTTTAATTCTTTCTCACCATCTGGGCTATATTTATGTTCATTAATTATGTGGTTTGATTCAGACAAAACCCTTCCTGCTAACTTTACTTCACCTTCCGAGATCAATTTTGTTGCGAGATAATTCAACCGCCGGGTGGCACGAACATAGCTGCCATTTTGAACATCTTCCCGAGAACGTTCCTGCATATAATACATCGTAATCTTCGATAATGCTCTTACAATTTCGTCAGGAGGTCGATCTTCGATCATAACATCTTCCACGATGGGCAGATTTTCATTCAAAAAAAGCCGGGCGTTTACATGACCTTCATGGGGCAATTCCATTTTAATTTGTCCCTTTATTAATTCTACGTCCATATCCTTTTTAATCAAGGGATGAACAAGGAATTCAACCAAGAAAATCGATTTCTTTCCAAAAAAGAGATCACCCAGAAACAATCGCGGACCTTTGATCTCATATTGGACGATATTGGGTTCCAATTGAAAAATATACCGAATCTCTACGCGCGGGTCTTTATCTATATAAAGTGCCATCTTTTTTGCATAAACGTAATCTACCGACTCAAAGATCCGTTCCATATAAAGAGCTAACGCATCTTTTGAATTGATCAAGACCGTGCTGCCACCGGTTATGGATGTCAGTTTTTCCAGGAATACTTCATTCCACTTGCTGCCTATTCCCATAGCACTGATGGTAATTCCCTGAGCACTTGCTTTCTGAGACAGGTCAAAACAATCTTCTTCATCGCCGTATGTGTGGCCGTCTGTTAAGAGAATTAAGTAACTTGAATACCCTTGTTTTTGGCTTTGCCAGAGCAGATCAATCCCTGCCATGATCCCTTTACGGATTTCTGTACTTCCACCTGTTTGTATCTGCCTTACCCGATTCTCAATAGTTGCCTGGTCAGTAACCGGAGTGGGTGATAGAAATACATCTGCATCATCGCTAAAGGTAATGATCGATAACAAATCTGAAGAGTTCAGCTTTTTTAATACCTGGCAAACATTCGCCTTTACCATTTCGATACGGCTTCCAGCCATGGAAGTGGACCGGTCAATCACCAGACATACATGAACTCTTGGCCAGTTAACCTCCTGGCTGGTTTTTAAGCACTCAATTTCCATCAAAGCATAGACAAGTTGTTCCTCATTCATCCGCGTGATCGCCGTACAGCTCTTTTTTATCTTTAGTCGGGTCACCGGTTGAACAAATTTTTCGTTCGCAAGTTCTTCATCAAATTTTCTGCGTTTTTCAGGATCAAATAAGACATCGAATGCTTCCTGTACAGTGAGAAAGAACTCAGTTGAATCTGGATCCGGGTTTACATCAGGATGGAACCTCCTGACTGCGTCATGATATGCTCTCTTTATTTCATCAAAAGAGGCATCATGATTTACACCCAGAATTTCATACAGATCACTGCTCATTTATTTCAATTTACCCCTGAAATTTTACAAGTACAACACTGATATTATCTGGGCCGCCATTTTTGTTCGCAGCTTCTACCATATGCTGGCAAGCAATAGCCGGATCAGCCTCGGATGCGATGCACCGGTAAAGATCCGGCTCAGGAACCACACCCCATAGTCCATCAGAGCACAGCATCATATGGCCGCTCTTTGGTACCTGGTGTGTTTGCACATCCGGATAAACCGGTTCGGATTGGCCGATGGCTTTTAGTAGCACATTGCGGTGTGGATGTTTCTGTGCTTCTGCTTCTGTGATTTCCTCCAGATCCACCATTCTCTGGACGAGTGAATGGTCTTTGGTTAGCCGCTGGATTCGACCATCAGGATAAATGAAATAAGCCCGGCTGTCTCCAACATGGGCGATCGTCACCTGTTCACCCAGAATCAAGGCGATAGTCAATGTCGTTCCGCCGCCTGGTGCATATCGGACAACATTCTTCTGCACTTCATTTACTGCATGCTCGATGGTTTCCTGCAGACTCTCTTCCATGGGATCCGGGTTTTGCTGTAGTAAATGAGTATAGATCTTGGTAACCAAATATCTGGCTACAGTTCGTACTGCAACCCCAGAAGCGATCTCGCCATTCAAATGCCCACCCATTCCATCAGCCACCACACAGAGACCAAACGGGACATCGTTTACACCGTCAGCCAGGATGGAACTCATGGAAAAAATCGTATCCTCATTATGGTCTCGCTGTAATCCAGCAGATTGTCCACAGCCGATAATAAATTGTGGGGGTTTTAAATTTATTGAAGTGTAAGAAACTGTTTGCAATTGATCTTCAGAAAGCGGTGTCGTTTGGACCATCATTTCGACGGGTTTTGTCTTTTCTTCACTTGTGGTTTCTTTTTTGCCAAACAGTTTTTCAAAAATATTTGCCACTTTTGTCCTCCAGGCTTGCTGACCTAGGCAATAAATGCATAAACTTTATGGTCAGTTGATCCAATATAAATCACGTCATTATTAGCTGTTGGACTCCCGGTGATCGGTCCACCAGTGTTGAACTTCCATCGTACACGGCCAGTCTTAAAATCCAGACAATAGAAAGTACCGCTGGCAATTCCACAATAGACCGCATCTTTATAGATCAAGGGTGAACCGCTAACCTGGTGATCGCATTTGTACCGCCAGATCTCTCTTGAACTGGATTTATCCACACAATATAAGAAATTATCTGCAGATCCAAAAACAATGGAGTTTTCCATCAATACCGGTGAAGAGACTGATCCCTTCCCCATTCTAAACCGCCAGATCACCCACCCCGATTTTGCATCGAGTGCATAAAAATTAGAATCCAGAGATGCAAAATAGACGATCCCATCTGAAACAATCGGAGATGATGTAACCGGCCGTTTTGTTAAATAGCGCCATTTGATCTGCCCGCGATAGTCAGAGCATAAAAATTCATTCGCCTCACAGCCAAAATATATATAATCTTTTGTCAGGAACGGTGATGATCGTACTGCACCTTCTGTGCGTACCGCCCAGCTTTTTTGATAGGTAGAAATATTGACCGCATACAATGTACCGTCGTCTGATCCAAGAAAAACATGACCTTCGGCTACCCGCGGAGAACAACGGATCGGTCCATCAGTACTAAAATCCCAAAGATATTTACCGGTCCTTGCCTGCAATGCATACAATTTGCTGTCTTCACTGCCAAAGAAAATGGTATTCTCTGATATGAATGGTTTGGTTACTACACCACCTTTAGTTGCGAACTTCCACAGGAAGGTCCCTTTGGTAGCATCCAGCGAATAGAGGTTGTTGTCATAAGCACCAACATATAATTGACCGCCATCGATGGTAGGAGCTCCACGAATATCATCCTCACATTCAAAAGACCAGAGTGGTTTCACTTCTTGTTCGGCCAGGGTCAATGTAGCGGATGCCACCCTTGGGAGCGCACCAGTCCGCTTGGCAAGTGCCAATAAAGCCAATTTCATTTCTGTTGCACTTACAAAACGGTCGGCTGGATTATATTCTAGAGCCTTATTCACAATGGTTTCCAAGTCATTTGAAATTGAAGGATTCAAATGATGGATCGGCCGATCTGCAAATGAAAATGGCGCTTCCAACCTGGGATCACTGTGCGTTAATAAATGGTGCATGGTCGCGCCCAGGGCATAAATATCCGTCTGTAAAGTTGCTTCACCACGGTATTGTTCCGGGGGCGAATACCCTTCCGTACCGATCATGGTTCCTTTTTGACCGGTCTTGAACATTTTTGCAATACCAAAATCAACCAGAATAATATTGTTGGACTGGTTGATCATGATGTTTGATGGTTTGATATCGCGGAATACAATTGGTTCCGGTTTATGAGTGTGCAAATATTCCAAAACATCACAGATCTGGATCGCCCAAATGATCACCTGGTCCTCACGGATCGGATTCTGACTCGCTTTTAAAACACCTTCCAGATCTCTTCCATTGATATATTCCTCTACAAGGTACGACCGATTATCAATGGAAAAAAAGTCAAAGATCTTTGGGATGGAGGGATGGTTAAGAGTTACAAGAATATTCGCCTCGCGCTCAAAATTACGGACGATCGTCTCTCGTATCACTGGATCGGGAGCCTGGTTAATCATTTCCTTTACGGCGACCAACTTGATCACGTTTGGAAAATGCATATCCCTGGCGCGATAAACCGAACCCATACCACCTATACCAATGACATCCTGTACCTGGTAACGATCTACCAGCAGAGTGCCAGAGGAAAGCTGCATAAATGTTCCAGTATTTCCCTCAAGCTTTTGGGTTACACTTCGAGTCCCTGATTGATCCGGCCCTTGTCCCATAAATCCTCAATTGATTTCAAATAAATAAAATTATAAGCTTCTACAAAAATGTAAGCAACCAAAACTCATTTATCAATCTGCATAATTTTCTGGAAAATCCCATTTCCAGAAAGTGCCAAGTATTTTGATTTTATTAGGTCACCCTGATAATAGTTGCCTAATAAATTATATATCCATCCACCATTGATTCCCTCAGTGAATGGCTTACAGTTCTATTAAGCCGACTTTTGTTAATTGCTGTCCCCATTAATGATGAACAACTTATTGCCCTTCTATCAGCTCCAAATAATCCGCTGCCGCCCACCCCGTCCTTGCCTGATCGTAAGGAGTAACCAATTTCCACCACACCAGTTCATCCTTTTTCACTGGTCCATCGACGACCTGGAATACTTCAGAATCATTAGCCAGAAAATTCATCTGGCTATTCAAACCCGGGTCATTCCTGATCTTCAACCCGGAACCATTTGTACCGTTGATCTGGACATATTTATTGATCTGAATCCCTTTAAGGTCACCGATTGCTGGATCGATGGTTGCTGTAGGAGTTGCCACGAGAAGGGAAAGGTCCTGCGTTGGGATCGATTTTGGTGCGATCACTGTCAGATTAGCAGTCTTTTGATCGTTCGTTGCACGCTTATATGCGATCCCGTTGACCGCCAGAATTCCATAGATTGCTAGCAGAATGGCAACGAAGATCGCTCCAATGATCACACGTTTATTGATAACCATAAAATCTCCCTATATCACAAATTATAAGCGAAAGCTTAGAGAATGCCTGTGATATAATCCCAAATATGGTCAACGAAAATAGTGAGCAATCTGTCCTGGGTAATCGATATCACTTGATCCATCAGGTGGGTAAAGGGGGTATGGCGCTGGTGTACCAGGGATATGACCAAATGCTGGAACGACCGGTCGCGATCAAGATCCTTCGTGACGATTTTCTCAACAATTCCGATTTCCGTAGTAGATTTCAACAGGAAGCCAAATCCGCAGCCAACCTTTCCCATCCCAATATCGTAACTGTTTACGATTTTGGTTATGATCAGGAGCTGCTTTATATCGTAATGGAATTTGTCCGTGGTACAGATCTTAAAACCCGGATTCGCCGGAATGGGATTTTTACCTCACAGGATGGGTTGCCACTTGTCCTTCAGGCATGTGCTGCTCTTGGGTACGCACATCGTGCCGGGATTGTCCATTGTGATGTAAAACCGCATAATATGCTGGTGACCCCGGATAATCGATTGAAGATCACCGATTTTGGAATTGCCAGAGCGCTCTCGACCATAGATCCCCAGGAAAAGCAGGAAGTCGTTTGGGGATCTCCGCAATACATTTCCCCCGAGCAGGCACAGGGTTCTGCCCCATCACCAGCCTCTGATGTTTATTCCCTGGGAGTGGTGATCTATGAGATGTTCACCAATCACCTCCCCTTTGAGACTGATGATCCCGAGAAACTGGCCGCCTTGCGAGTTAATTCAACTCCTGTCCCACCGCATGTTTACAACCCGAATATTTCTGAACCATTGGAACAAACCATTTTAAAAGTGCTTTCTCCAAATCCTACCCAGAGATATCGGACGGCCGATCAATTGGGAAGAGTTCTTTCTTCGCTTGAGAATCAACCAGAACGGTATAACCTGGTTCCACCTCCGATCACTCCAATTTCCAACATGGAAACCCAACAGCAGCCGCCAATTCAGGTGACTACTCCTTCTTATGAAGATGAGGTTCCTGCATCTGAAAAGATCGATTGGAAGACAATTTTTCTAGAGCTTGCCTGCATATTGTTTGTGGGTGGCTTGATCCCATTCTGGCTCTATGTCTGGTTTTCGATTAAACCATTATTACCTTAGGATAAAATGAATAAAAACGTACTTTCTGCTTCAATTCTTTCAGCAGATTTCTCCAGGCTTGGCGAAGAAATTCATCAATGCGAAAAAAGCGGTATTGATTGGGTCCACATTGATGTGATGGATGGACACTTCGTTCCAAACATTACGATGGGACCATTTATTGTTGAAACATGCAAGCGGATCTCTGCTTTACCACTCGATGTTCACTTGATGATCGATAATAGTGATGAATTTGCAGGAAAATTTATCAATGCTGGCGCCAGTAATGTTTCGATCCATTTTGAAAAGAACCCAAAAGCAATAGAAACTCTGAAAAAGATCCGTTCATCAGGTGCCCATCCTGGGATAGTGATCAACCCTGATACTGATGCGAGTGTCCTTGGTCCATTCCTCCCTTATGTAGATATGATCCTGGTTATGACTGTTTTTCCAGGTTATTCAGGGCAGGAATTTATTCCTCAGACAATTTCAAAGATCAAAACAGTCCGAGAAATGATCGATTCGTTGAAGTTGGATATTCGACTCGAGGTGGACGGCGGTATGAATAGCCAGACGATTCACCAATGCGCTCAAGCAGGCGCCGATACCTTTGTAGCCGCTTCTGCGATCTTTAAATATGGCGAAGGTATCGATGCCGGAGTTAAAGCCCTTCGCGATGCCCTTAAATAAAAATACGGCAATAAGCCGTATTTTTATTTTATTGAAAGAGATCTTAGGCGCTCTTTGCCATGGAACGAATGCACTTGGCGCAGAGGGTCTTCTGAACTTTCTTGCCGTTCTCAATCACAGTGATCTTTTGAAGATTGGGTTTGAAAGCCCGGTTTGTAGCTCTCAAAGAGAAACTGCGGTTGTGACCGAAGGTCGTTGTTTTCCCACAGGAATCGCACTTTGCCATTTTTTAAGTTCCTTTCCTTACAATTATCGCAAAATTGAGTAAAATCAAGGTTAATCAATAACCAAACTCGCAAGATGGTATTCTATCACAAACCGTATCTTTTTTCAAGAAATGCTGTTATAAAGAGAAGGAAAAATACATGAGCTCATTAAATAATCCACTCGGAAGCATTTTTATTTCGCACAAAGCAATTGCTGCGATTGCATATCATACCACCATGGAATCATATGGTGTGGTTGGTCTTGCTGCAAAAACATTTGCCGAAGGATTATCCCAGGCACTTGTCAAAGATCCAATTCTTGGCGTTGAAGTAGATTTCTCAGAAAACGCAGTCTCGATCAACCTTTTCGTCATCGTTGAATACGGCGTTCGTATCAAATCTGTCGCTTCCAGTATTTCAGAAAATGTTAAATACCGTATTGAAAAAGATACTGGTTTGACCGTTGACCACATTGATGTTCATATTCGTGGATTGCGCATCAGCAATTCTGATTGATAAATTTATTGTATTTGGAGTCCCATGAGTAGCGATCCCACCTTCACTGAGCCAGCGGTCACAAATACTTCTAGCGAAGTATATTCGATCAATGGGCAGACTTTAAAACATTTAGTTGAAGCTGCTCTTCTCTGGCTTAAAGCAAATCAACAAATCGTAAATTCCCTGAATGTTTTTCCGGTTCCAGATGGTGATACTGGCACAAACATGCTTCTCACCATGCAAGCTGCTTTCAATGAAGTTCAAAAATCTGAAGAAACCAGCATCAGTAAAATGGCAAAAGATGTTGCCCAGGGAGCCCTTATGGGGGCCCGCGGCAATTCTGGTGTTATCCTCTCCCAGATCTGGCGTGGCTTTGCCCGTGCCTTGGACAGCTATTCAGAAATTGATGCTGAAAAATTAGCCTCCGCATTTGGCGAAAGTCGAAATACCGCATATAAAGGCGTTGTACGTCCGGTTGAAGGAACGATCCTGACTGTGATCAAAGATGTCTCAAATGCTGTTGCAGTTGCCGCAGGCAACACCAAGGAATTAACAGCCATTCTTGAAGCAGCGGTTGAAGCTGCTGATATTTCTGTTAAGAGCACACCTGACCTATTACCTATTCTGAAAACAGCAGGCGTTGTCGATTCAGGCGGCAAAGGCCTTTTCTATCTTCTGGAAGGTATGCTTCGCTATGTTAAGAAACTACCACTTGAAGGGGTAGCCACTTCAGTTCAGTCTATCTCCTCTATGAATCTTGAAGATACACTTGAAGAAGTTGAAGAGGGTCAAGATGTTGAGGTTGTGATCGATTTTCATCCCTCCTCTCCTCTGGACCTGGAATCATTTTACAAAGAACTGGAAACCATGGGAACTTCCATTCAGGTCGGTGAAGGCGATGGAATGTACCGCATGCATATTCACGTTGAAGATGGCCGCCAGCAGGAACCAATCCAGTATGTGTCAACATTAGGCACATGGACCAAGATCGCAATGGAAAATCTGCGCGCCCAAATGGATGAACAAAAAAGCAATAAAGCGCCCTACGAAATTCACCCGATCGATCCAGGCCAAATCGCTGTAATCGCGGTCTCACCCGGCGATGGGATCTCAAAGATCTTTGCCAGTCTGGGTGTTGCCGCCATCGTCGGCGGTGGGCAAACCATGAATCCCAGCACCGAGGAGATTCTGAAATCGTTTGAAGATCTCCCAACTGACAATGTGATCATTCTTCCAAATAATAAAAATATTATCTTCGCTGCAAATACCGCGAAGACATTAAGCACTAAGAATGTTAAAGTGGTCGACAGCAAAAATATTGCCCAGGGCCTTTCTGCCCTTCTTCGTTTGATCCCGGATGGAGATCTTGAAGAGGTTTACACTGAGATGGAAGAAGCTATCACAGAAGTAGACTGCGGTGAGATCACCACTGCCACCCGTTCTGTCGAGATCGATGGGGTTCATGTAGAAAACGGTAAAGTCATCGGTCTGCAAAATGAAAAACTGGTTGTTTCTTCAGACTCAGTCGAATCTGCCACAATGTCCTTACTTGAGAAAATGGAAATCGAATCGCGCGAACACATCACTGTCTTCTACGGGGACAACATCACTGAACCTGAAGTTCAAGAAATCGCCGAGCAAATCGAATCCAAATACACTTCAATCGAAGTAGAGATCCACGAAGGCGGTCAACCTTTTTATTATTTGATCCTCAGCATTGAATAATTATGACTTCTTCATGCATCATTACTGACAGCTCTGCACAATTTTCTTTCCCGGGTTTTCCCGGGAAAAAGTGTATTAAGATCATCAATCATCAATATAGTGTTATTCCTTCAGGTGAAATAGCTTCTCAGCTTCCCAAAGTGAGTGAATTTCCCCAATTTACCTCAATTAATTTTTCTCCGAAAATCACAGCACCGTCTTCGGAGGCACTAATTTCATTGCTGGGAGAGTCACTTCCCCATTTTGATGATATTTTTGTAATTCTCCTTTCTAAAGAGATCAGCTTCCTCTATTCAGAGATCGAAACAATCACAAATTCTTTACACGGTCATGCGAATATTCATTTGATCGACTCTCAGAATACATCTCTGGGTCTGGGTCTGCTTGTCCAATATGCGGCCGAGTTGATCAACCGGGGAATGAATGCAGAAGAAATTGAAAAACAATTGCGTTTGATGATTCCCCACATTTACACCCTGTTTTGCACACCAAATTTATCATATTTGCATTCCGCAGGGATGCTAGATATTGGTCAGGCCACTGTGGGTGAAATGTCCAACCTTTATCCATTGTTTGTAATGGAAGAAGGTAAATTGAACCCGCTGCAGAAAGTAAAGAACCCACATTCCGCGATCGATTATTTTATCGAATTTGTAGATGAGTTCGATGACCTTCGGCATGTTTCGTTCATTCAACCGGCTGCCCCCGTTGTTGGGGAATCAAAATTACTGCACCAGCATCTGGATGAGTTTTTTCCGGATACTACTTACACCGAACATCCCATCAGTTCATTTGTATCCATGCTATTCGGCCCCAGAGGATTTGGGATGGTTGTCATGGAAAACCTCGAGTAATTTCCCTGATTTATTTCAAAATCAGCTATAAAATTCATTAAGAGATAATTGATGCCACCTTTGGGGTAAAATAAAAATATGCTTGCCTCTATTGATAAACTATTAAAGATCCTTACTCTTGAAGTTCAACAATTCAAGTGTTCCGACCGTGCCATCATTGGTGGTTTGGAAAAATTCATGCCTGCCTGGATGCAGGAAGCCTCAAAAGACAAAGTCGCAGCGGATACATTGACAGTCATCCAGGATACGATGAACGGATATGGCAATTCATCTGTGGAAGATCGTTATTCAAAAATCGTAACGATCGTTGCTGCCATCAAAAAGTACTATCCAGATGAGCAAAAAGTGATGAAAGCTGAAAGTACCATCGCAGCAATTGTTCTGAAGAACCCTGTTCAAACTTTCGCTCCAGCACAGACAATATCTTCAGAGAAAAAAGATGAGATGAAACCAGAACTCCCCGAAGGTGGATCGATTTCATTAATATCTACCCCCACTTCCCCGGTTTCAGTATCAACACCGGTCAGAATGCCTGGTCTGGGATTGAAAGCTCCCGTGACCACGATCCGCGGCATCGGTCCTGAAATATCCAAAAAATATGACTCTCTGGGTGTGAAGACAATTGGCGATCTCCTTTATTTCTTCCCCCGCCGCTACGATGATTACTCACAATTAAAACCGATCAATCGAATTCAGTATGGTGATGATCTGACAGTGATCGCGACCGTACAAAGCATGTTGGCTACACATCAAAAGAATAAGAACATGTCTCGTATTGAAGTGGTAGTTAGCGATGGAACTGGATTCCTGCGGTTGATCTTCTTCCGCTTTGGAGCCGATGCTTCCCGCTATATGGAAAATCAATTCAAGCATGGAACACAATTGGTTATCTCCGGGCATGTAGATATGTATCTTGGCCGCCTGCAGATGCGCGATCCGGATTATGAGCCCCTTGAAAAGGTTCATCTCAACACTAATGGTATCATCCCGGTTTATCCGCTGACTGCAGGGCTGTCCCAGAATACAGTCCGTAAAGATATCCATGAAGTGATCAATTTTTACGGAAATAAGATCATCGATTTCATGCCCACCGAGATAAAACGGGCAGCCAACCTGATCGATCTTTCTGTTGCCCTTCACCAGGTACACTACCCCGGCAACCAGGGCTTGTTGAATTCTGCCCGTAACCGGCTTTCTTTCGATGAGATTTTCCTGATGCAATTGGGAGTGATCCAACAAAAAAAGAATTGGCAATCCGGGACCGCCCAAAAATACTCCATCGACAATGAAAAACTTGAAAGAATCCTCTCAAGCCTTCCCTTTTCCCTGACCAATGCGCAAAGCAAAGTGATCTCTGAAGTAAGGGCTGATCTTGAATCGGGTAATCCGATGAATCGGTTGATCCAGGGAGATGTCGGCTCGGGCAAGACGATTGTAGCGGCATTGACAGCTATGATCGTTGCCGAATCCGGTGCTCAAAGTGCGTTTATGGCACCGACTAGCATTCTGGCCGAACAGCATTACCTTACCATGCAGAAATTAACTGCGTCCCTGCCAGAAGATGCCCCCATTCACCCTTATGAGATCCGTCTGCTGACTGGTGATACTTCAGCCAAAGATCGGGAAGAGCTCTTTCAAGCGCTTGCATCTGGAGCCGTAAAATTGTTGATCGGAACTCATGCGCTGATCGAAGATCCGGTTCAGTTCAATAATCTCCAGTTTGTGATCATCGACGAGCAACATCGGTTTGGCATCAATCAGCGCGCTGCCCTACGGCAAAAAGGCACCACACCGCACCTGATGGTGATGACTGCCACTCCCATACCCCGTTCTCTAGCCCTGACGCTTTACGGCGATCTCGACCTTTCAGTAATGGATGAAATGCCGGCCGGCCGCATCCCGGTAGAGACCCACATTCTACATCCGCTCGAGCGGGAACGCGGTTATCAGATGATCAACAGCCAGATCGACCAGGGATTCCAGGCATTTATCATCTATCCTCTGATCGAAAAGGGCGACAATGAAGAAGCCAAAGCAGCGGTTGAAGAACACGACTACTTGCAGCGTGAGATCTTCCCCAATCGCAAATTGGGTCTACTCCACGGTCGAATGAAACCCGATGAAAAAGAAGAGATCATGAAGAAATTCCGCGACAAGGAATACGACATTCTGGTCTCTACCACTGTGGTTGAGGTCGGCGTGGATATTCCCAATGCAACAGTAATGCTGATCGAAGGGGCAAATCGTTTTGGATTAGCCCAATTACATCAGTTACGCGGCCGAGTCGGACGTGGTGGCAATAAATCCTATTGTCTGCTTGTTCCTGAAAACGAAGATGCCATCCAGAATGAACGTCTCGAAGTGATGACCCAGACCAACGACGGCTTTGTCCTCGCAGAAAAAGACCTGCAACAGCGCGGTCCGGGTGATTTTATTGGTTCCCGCCAGTCTGGTTTCGCCGAATTAAAAATGGCCACCTACTCCGATGTAAAAACGATCGAAAAAGCCCGTCAACTGGCAACGGATCTCATTGCCAGGGACCCGGAACTATTGTCAAATGAAAATATCTTGTTGAAAGAGAAACTTGCTGATTTCTGGCAATCTACCTCAAGTGATATAAGTTAAGGAAAATAATGATCAGAGCTGTATTCCCAGGATCGTTCGATCCCATTCATAATGGGCACATCGATATTGCGCTTCGTGCCTCAAAATTGGTTGATGAACTTTTTGTAGCAGTATATGACAAACCACTAAAGAACCTTTTCTTTACACCGGAAGAACGGATAGAAATGGTAAAGGAAGTTTTCCGGGATGTTCCCCGTATTTCGGTTGTTGGCTATTCAGGCCTGACAGTCTCTTACTGTAAACAAATCAATGCCCAGGTAATGATCCGCGGACTGCGTGTCTTCTCGGATTTCGAATATGAATTCCGCATGGGCCTCGCCAATCACCGCCTCGCGCCCGATATTGAGGTGCTGGCATTGATCACCAGCGAAGAGACTACATTTCTGTCATCCACAACCGTCCGAGAAATTGCCTCGTTGGACGGAGATGTCTCTTCTATGGTTCCAAGAAATGTTGAAATCGCCTTGAAACAAAAATTCAAAGAACTTGGCGAAAATCATCACATTATCCCAACCCAATCTCTTAAGGATTAGGTTTCGGCTTAAAGATTGCAACCCACTTTTCTGCAATTAATGTATAATTTTATTTGCAGGGAGCAAAACTATGGATATATTGCATCTGATTGACCGACTTGAAGAATTATTCAACGAGAGCAGACCTATCTGGTTCACCCACAGTGTGGTGATGGACGAGGATCGTTTGCTTGATCTGATCGATCAAATGCGTGTGGCTATTCCTGAAGAGATCAAGAAAGCACAGCAAATTACCTCACAAAAAGACCGCATTCTTGCACAGGCGCAGGAAGAAGCTAGCCGAACTATCAGCCTGGCTCGCGAAAAAGCGGATAAGATGGCAGATAAGGAACAGGTCGCGCAGGCAGCCCAAGCCCGGGCTGACCAGATCATCGCGCAATCCCGCCAGGAATGTGAGCAAATGAAACGTGATGCAGATGAGTACGTTTTGCAAACCCTGAAAGATATGCAAGACCAAATCGAAAAGATCTCCAACCAGGTTAATAATGGGATCGTCTCTTTACAAAGTGGAAAGAATCCCTCAGATCAAGCTTAATACTATTATTCATTTCAAAGGCAAAAAACCTCCAGATAGAAAGGATTCTATCTGGAGGTTTTTTTTAACCTTCTACATGGCATGGAAATGCCGTCTAATGTTTTGTATAATTTAGATATAGTTGGTAGTTATAAGAATGATTAGAGGGATGGACTATATGATAAAAATCGTGACTGACAGTACCTGTGATCTGCCGCAGGAAGTGATCGAAAAATTACAAATCTCTGTGGTTCCCTGCTATATAAACTTTCCAGATAAAAGTTATTTAGATGGAGTAGAACTTTCACGAAAAGAGTTCTATGAGATGCTCCCAAACTACAACCCGCCTCCAACAACATCCGCCCCGGCCATTGGAACCTTTGCCAAACTCTACAAAGAATTGCTGGATGGTGGTGCCACTCAGGTACTTTCAATTCACATTTCGTCAGTATTAAGCGGGATCCATAATGTCGCCTTTCTTGCAGCCGAAGCAATTGGAGATCAACTGGTAAAAACATTTGATGGCGGCCAATTAAGCCTGGGAACAGGCCTGATCGTAGAAGCTGCTGCAAAAGCTGCCAAAGAAGGAAAATCATTGGATGAGATCCTACTCCTCATTCAAGACCTGGCAAAAAGGACTTACACCTTCGCTGCAGCTAACACGCTCATTTACTTGCAGCGAAGCGGTCGAGTATCGCAGGCAAAAGCCGTTCTGGGAAGTCTTCTTCAAATAAAGCCCATTCTGGGAATGAACCAGGGAAAGATCACCACCACTGCTGCCCGATCTTTTAGCGGATCCATCTCACACCTGATGAATACACTAAAATCGCTTGGCCCTTTGGAAAAGATCTCCCTGGTCCATACGAATGCTCCCGACAAAATTGATCATTTGCTGGAGGAGATTAGAAAATATCAACCGGACGTCCCTGTTGATTTCCGTATGGATGTCACTCCAGTATTGGGTTCACATTTAGGACCTGGAGTTTTTGGATTCGTGGCTGTTACAAAATAGTAGAGGAAAAATGGAATTCATTTCGCTTTATCTTACCGGTGGTGCTGTAATTCTTGTCTTTATGCTGATTCTATGGGGAATCAGTTTATTACTGAAAAATTCAAGCATTGTGGATATATTCTGGGGTTTTGGGTTTGTCCTTCAAGCGTGGCTTTACTTTTTCATTGTCCCCGGTGGATTGTTTGAAAGGAAACTAATCCTGCTCATTTTAGTGACACTCTGGGGTTTACGGTTAACAATCCATATTTTGACCCGAAACTGGGGAAAACCCGAAGATTTTCGTTATCAGAAATGGCGCAATGAATCTGGAAAAACCTGGTGGATAAAAAGCCTGTTCAAGGTATTCATTTTGCAGGGCGTGTTAATGTGGATCATTTCTACTCCCTTGTTGGCTGCCCAGTATTATCACCGACTTCCATTCCTAACCTGGTTGGATTATGGTGCGATTCTCATCTGGCTTGTTGGCTTCTTCTTTGAATCTGTAGGTGATTTACAATTGCGTAGATTTATTGCAGACCGCTCCAACAAGGGTAAGTTATTGAACAGCGGAGTCTGGAAATACACCCGCCATCCCAACTATTTTGGAGATTCTACCCAATGGTGGGCATATTACCTTCTGTCTCTTTCAGCAGGCGGCTGGTGGGTGATCCTAAGTCCGATCCTCATGACCCTCTTCCTGGTCAAGGTCTCTGGTGTTGCATTGCTTGAAAAGACAATGGCAGAAACCAAACCCGGTTATAAGGAATATATGGCAACCACAAGTGCGTTCATTCCCTGGTTTCCTAAAAAGAAGGTCTAATTTTACAGATCGTCAGCTATTGGTATAATTCATGCCCATGAGTACTAAATTTTCACGCCGCGATTTTCTAAAGATCGGTGCACTGGGTCTTTCCAGCCTGGCCTTTAAACCTGTTTACAATTACGGGGAATTACTAGATGGAAACGACCTGATCCGCATCACCACCGAGTCGAACAGCGTTTACAGCCAACCCGACGAAGAGAGCACGATCAAATTTCAACATTACCGGGATGATGTCCTCCACGTTTATGATGAGGTCGTTTCCGATAAAAAACCCTTCACAAATAAGGTCTGGTACAAGGTATGGGGCGGCTACGTCAACTCTACCTACACGCAAAAAGTAAGGGCCAGTCTAAATCAGGTGAATACTGCTCTGGATGGTACAACGCTACATCCTGCCGAGATCACCGTCCCCTACACCCAGAGCTACCTTCAGCGCGTTGCCGGTGAATGGACCCAGCTTTACCGACTCTATTATTCCAGCACTTATTGGGTCACCCAGGTCGTGGAAGGCCCGGATGGCCAGCCCTGGTATCGCATTAAAGACGATATGCTCAAGATCGATTCCCTGGATTATTACGTACCTGCACAGCATGTCCGTTTGATCCCAGATAACGAGCTAACCCCAATTTCGGCGGGAGTTTCCGCAGATAAGAAGAAAGTTGAAGTCTCGATCGATCAACAGGAATTAACCGCCTATGAGGACTCCGTTGTCGTCTTGAAAACCAAGATCTCTTCCGGGTTGGATTACCATCCCTTGAATGAGATCGCATGGGACACCCCCCGAGGAACATTCTATGTCCAGAACAAAATGTTTTCCAAGCACATGGGCGGAGGGCAGCTTTCAACCGACCTGGAAGCCTACATTCTTCCAGGAGTTTCCTTTGTGTCTTTCTTTGAACCTGATCTCGGGGTTGCCTTCCACGGGACTCACTGGCACACCAATTTTGGCAATCGCATGAGCCACGGTTGTATCAATATGCGTACTGATGAAGCGAAATGGCTGTTCCGTTGGCTGATGCCTGCCGCGGATATGACGCAGATGAGTACGATCGGCTACGGGACAAAAGTGATCGTTTATTGAGCTTCCCGTACAATATCGGGTTCTTCGTTCCCTACAAATTCCATAAAAACCTGGTTGCCTAACAACCTGCCTTTTTCTGTCAACCGCATTCGATCCAGATCATTCGGGACCATTTCAAGAAGCCCATTTCTCAGGCATTTATGTATTTGCTTCCCAAAAACCTGACTTAATTGGAGATTGAATCGATCGAAGAAGTCTCTTTGGCTAATGCCTTCATCTGTCAATCGTAATCCAACCATCATATATTCCTGCATTTCATCCCATTTGCGCAACCGGGTGATCTCTTTTGCTGCAGGCCAATCCCCTTCCGGATGATTCATCTTTTTCAGATATTGTGGGATCATGCCTACATTTTCAGTTCTTTGATTCCCGATAAAGCCATGTGCACCGGCTCCAAAACCGAAATAGGGTTGATACCGCCAGGTATTGAGGTTGTGTCTACAACGGCTCTCCAGGCCATCAGGAAGCCTTCTGGCGTAATTTGAGATCTCATATTGAATAAATCCCCATTTGGTCAAAATATCGCGCGCAGATTGATACATAGCCGCGCTGAGGTCCTCATCGACAATCTCGAGAATGCCCTTTTCGTACCATCTTGCCATCGGCGTTCCATCTTCGATAATTAACGAATAAAGAGACAGGTGATCGACCTGGAAATCCGCGGCCAACCTTAAAGATTCCTGCCAGCGCTCCAGTGACTGACCAGGGATCGCAAAGATCAGATCAAGATTGATATGCTCAAATCCAGCCATCCTGCTCCAGGCAATTGCATTTGCCACATCAGTGAACGAATGCTGACGGTCCAACATTTCCAGGTCGCGGGGATGTGCAGATTGCATTCCGAAGCTGACTCTGGTAAATCCGAGCTGCCTGAGTTCACCTAGTTTTTCCCTGGTGACTGTGCCCGGGTTTGCCTCCAGCGTCATTTCAACAAGTGGGGAAAGATCAAAACCCGTTTGCAGCTGCTTGATGATTTTTTCGAAATCAGAGATCTCCAACAACGAGGGAGTTCCCCCTCCAAAGAAGATCGTAGTGATCGGCGTTTGTTGTTGCTGCTTTTGCGAAACAAAGCTGATCTCGTTTACCAATGCCTTGACATAATCAGGAATGGCGTGAGAGAATCCCGCAAATGTGTTAAAATCACAATATCCGCATCTCCTGCGGCAAAATGGAATGTGTAAATAAATGCTTGTTTCGGACATAACGAGTTTAGAATAACACAATCAGTTTTTTATGAAAAGGAAAAGAACGCTCATTCGGCCGTGGTATAATGCGGTTTTCAAGTGAGTAAAACGTATATGAGCCCAGAAAATTCAACTACAAAAGTATGCCCTACCTGTGGCACAAGGTTAAGTGAAAATGCCACTCGCTGCCTGGTCTGTGGACGTAATTTTTCCACACCGGCTGCTCCTGTTAAAGCTGAAAAATCGAATCCAGTTGAGAGTCCCAAACTTCCAGAACTGAAACTGAGTTTGCCAGCGGCGTTAGGATTGATCGTTTTGATCCTGGGTCTGGGAGCTGCGATCATTTTCCTCGTCCTTCAGGGTACTGGAAAGGTTGCCACACCTACGGAGACGCCTACCGTTACTTTGACCCCAACAATGACCGTTGTTCAGCCCACGGTTCAGCCAACTTCGGCTGTAACCAATACCCCGCTTGCACCGATCGATTACACGATCAAGGATGGCGACCTGTGCTCCAGCCTGGCTGCCACCTATAAAGTGTCAATTGCCAGCATCATCGCTTTGAACAACCTGGATGACAATTGTACGATCTATCCAGGAAACTCGATCAAGATCCCGCAGCCGACACCAACCAACACACCCCAGCCTACCGGTACATTGAGCCCGGCCGAAGCCACTTCAGCCTCATGCCAGACCCTTTCCTATACTGTGACTGAGAATGACACATTAAGTTCAATTTCGGCAAACTATAACATTAGTATTGAATCACTGAAGAATTTCAACAATCTTCCTTCAGATAATGTTTGGGTTGGTGAAGTACTAAGCCTGCCTCTTTGCCAGCGCCTTCCGACTGAAGGTCCATCGCCCACACCAACCACTCCTCCGCCCTACCCGGCTCCGAATTTGCTGCTGCCAAATGATGGTATCGTTTATCCAAACACAACGGATTCCATCACCCTCCAGTGGTCTTCAGTTGGCACTCTTCGTTCTAATGAAGCCTACCAGGTGACCATCGAAGATGTCTCCTCCGAAGGAGCCAAACGAAGTGTGCAATATGTGACCGACACGAAAGTAACCGTTCCTGTCAGCCTTCGCCCGCAGGATAACACCAGCCACATTTTCCGCTGGTGGGTGATCGCAGCCCGTCAGACCGGCTCCAATGCGGATGGCACACCGATCTATGTAACCAACGGCGCAACCAGCGAATACCGCGTCTTTGGATGGGTCGGAACAAACGGAGGCGGCAACGTAAACATCAGCCCCTCTGCGACTCCAACACCCACTAAATAAAACAAATCTCCCGTGATCCTTTCGATCACGGGAGTATTGTTTAACTTTCCTGCAGGTACCTGGTTGCCTGGATTGCCGCGGCAGCTCCCAATCCCGCCGAGGTGATCACCTGTTTGTAGATGGGGTCGCCCACCTCTCCTGCCGCAAAAACCCCTGGAATACTGGTCCGCATGGAAGTATCCACTACCAGAAAGCCCCGGTCATCCATTTCCAACTGGCCTTTGTAAAGGGAAGTATTGGGAGAATGACCGATGAAAACAAAAACGCCGTCCGTTGGCAGGGTTGTTACCTCACCTGACTTCACATTTCGCAGATCGACTCCAGTTACCTTTTCATTTCCATTGACTTTATCCACAACCGAATCCCAGATCACTTCGATCTTCGGATTTTCTGTCACGCGATTCTGCAGGATCTGTCCGGCACGGAATTTATCGCGCCGGTGAATGATGCGCACTTTGCTTGCAAAACGGGTCAGGAACAAGGCTTCTTCGAGAGCACTATCGCCTCCGCCTACAACCACCACCTCTTTGTTCTTGAAGAACCAGCCATCACAGGTGGCACAATAGGATACACCGCGTCCGGTCAGCAGTTCTTCACCTGGCACATTCAATTTTACCGGGCTGGCTCCTGTGGCCAGGATCAAGGTGTCCGCCGAGTATTCTTTGCCATAAGTTCGGACAATGAACGGCTTTTGAGAAAGATCTACTGCTGTGGCTGCGTCAAATTCAAATCGAGCTCCAAATTTTTCAGCCTGACGTTTGAATATTTCACCCAACTCGGATCCGCCAATACCATCCGGGAAACCGGGATAATTCTCGATCTCATTCGTCAATGAAGCCTGACCGCCCAATTCCATCCCAGTCAGGATAAATGGGTCTAGCTCTGCTCTTGCCGCGTATAAAGCTGCCACCAATCCGGCAGGCCCGGCACCAAGAATAATGACCTTTTCATGTTGAATTTGTTTGTTTGTTGCTGCGTCTGTCATTTTAGTTTTCCTTTACCATTGTGCGATCAGTGATCTCTAAAGCCTTGTCGATAATATTGAATCCTTCTTCCAATTCTTCCGGAGTGATGATCAACGGCGGAATGATCAAGATCGTATGCCAGTGAGTGTAAGCAAATAATCCGTGATCGCTCATATATTTTTTCACCGCGTTCATTTCCGGGCTGCCCTTTCCGAAAGGAGCTGCTGGTTCCTTGGTTTCCCGATTTTTGACCAACTCGATCACACCAAACAGTCCAATCGATCGGACCTCCCCGACGGAAGGATGTTTTTCCTGTAAATTCTTAAGCATCCTACTCAAATCTAAACCTGTCTGGGCTGCCTTTTCTACCAGATGATCTTCACGCATCACCTGGATATTGGCAATTGCCGCAGCCAGAGAGATCGGATGCCCATTGTAAGTCAATCCACCTTCATAAGGTCTCTCATCAAATATAGATGCAATTTCCGGCCTTAAAGCGACAGCTCCGAGGGGGGCATAACCCGAAGTTAATCCCTTCGCCATCGTCATAATATCCGGTTTCACCTGCCAATGGTCCACCGCAAACCATTTTCCGGTACGACCAAACCCGCTCATCACCTCATCAGCGATCATAAGAAGGCCGTACTTATCACAAAGAGCGCGTACTCCCTGCATATATCCTTCTGGTGGAACGATGACCCCGTTGGTTCCCGTGACAGATTCGATCATGATACCCGCAATCGTTTCAGGCCGTTCATAGAGGATGATCTCTTCCAGGTGATTCAGATAATCGCGAGTGAAATCAGCTTCACTGATCGTGGGATTCGTTCGGTGAAAAGTCGACCGGTAGCGGTAGGGATCAAGAAAATGGACTACCCCCGGCATCACAGCCGGTTCCCAGGCAGCCCGCCGCGGATCACCCGTTAAGGCAATTGCGCCGTATGAAGCCCCGTGATAAGAGCGGTACCTGGTCAGGACCTTGCTCTTCCCGGTATACGATCTAGCAAATTTAATGGCATTTTCATTGGCATCCGCGCCGCCCAGGGTATACAGGAACTTGCTCAACCCCTCCGGGCAGACCTCATCCAGGATCTTTCCTAAAAGGGCGCGTGGTTTGGTTGCCATCCCGGGCCCGGCAAAGGGTAGTTCGCGGGCCTGATCGACCATCGCTTCGATCACACGCTCATCTCCATGGCCGATATTGACACACATCACCATGGAATTGAAATCCAGGTAACGTTTTCCATCGGTATCCCAAAAATAGACCCCCTTGGCTTTCTTGATGGGAATCGGATTGACATGTGCCTGGGCTGACCAGGTCCAAAAATTATGTTCCATTGAGAGCGGAAGAACTTCAGAATCAGGAAGATCGATCATAAGAGCCTCACATGGTTTGGCAATTTATTTCTTAAATCCTATCATATTTCTCTTATCCATATTTTAAATAAAAACGAGTGGAAAAGGGTCTCTTTTCCACTCGAATGATTTGTTCAACCTTCAACCAGTACTGCCCGCGCCGGAGCGCCATCGGCCCCCTCCAATTTAAGTGGAAGACAATACAACATGTACTTTCCTGCATGGACCTCCCGAAGGTCCAAACCTTCAAGGATCACAGTCCCCGCTCCCAGCAGGATTTGATGTGGTGTGATGATCTCTTTGAAAATGGAAATGGACAAATAATCGATCCCGACCAGTTTCATTTTACGGTCCGCCAGGAATTTGGCTCCGCTTTCATCGACTCCTACAAAGTGCTTTGTAAAGGGGCTGCCTGGACGAGCCCAGATCTCAGAATTGCTGGTCTTGAAGAGAACTCGTTCAACTACAGGTTCTATCTTTAATTGCTCAAGCACTTCTGAAGTGATCACTTCAATATTGCTGGTCAATTGCAGCACCTGAACCGGACCTACCAGGGCATCCATCGAAAGGTCTTCTATGGTTTTACCATCCGCTAAAAAATGAAATGGTGCATCCACATGAGTACCGGTGTGAACGCTTGCAGCGAGAAACGAAATGTTGGCAACCTCCCCGTCTTCGATCTTCGACACGCGGTGCAGATCGACCGGGTTATCTCCCGGCCAACCCGGCATACCCGGCTTGATCGTTAGGGAAATGTCAATTACTCGCATTCTTATCGCTCCAAATACTTCCGTTGAAAACATCGCTCAGGAAAGAAGCCCTCTGCTTTTCATCCATCGGGTTAGGCTGCGCCCAATCTACCAGCCAGGCGGTGTTTAGCTGCGTGCTGATATATTTTCCATCATAGATGACATGTTTGTCAATAAATTCCCGACGAATATTGTCCCCAACACCTTCATAGGTCATTTGATCGAACAGGAAATTCCCCAGACCATAGTGAATGATACTGTTGCCAACAAACTGGAAACCCATCGCGTAATGGGATTGTGAACCGCTGACGATATCCGCGCCAGCTTTGGCTGCGTTTCTGAAATCATTGGCGATGAAATCACCATAAAGGTATTTATAGATCTCGTCATGCTGGAAGGTGGCAATCACCACATATCCCTGGGATTTCAGGTCCGTTATGGTTTGCTGATATTTCTCCATATCGCAGGGTGCGCTGCCGGCTTGCTTATCGGTTGCCCAATCTGTGGCAGGGCCATTGGGGTTACAACCAATAAAGGCGATCTTATTGCCGTTGACTTCCATTTTTAAGGGGGCCTGCCCGTCCTCGGGGGTCTTCCCGCCGCCGTAATACTTCATCCCGGCTTTATCATACATGTCAATTGAATAATCCAGGTATTGAGCGCCGTAATCATTCTCATGATTGCCTGTTAATTCAACCACATTTACGCCAAGATCCTGCAGGGTCTGAATATACTTTGGGGATGAACAGAATTGAAGTCCATGCTGAGAATAATCTGGAAATGGACAATCTTCATTGAAGGATACTTCATTACTCACATGGATCACGTCGGCATTGGCGAACCAGTCTTTGACTTTTTCGATCGGGTAATCCAATCCTTTGATCTCCATTTTATAAGCGATCGCCCGCACCAATGCAGTGGTCCCGGTCATCATCACTACTGTCATTTTTGATTCATCCCGGTTGGTGGCGGGTAATTGAGACAATAATGATTTTTCCTTTTTGGCAACCTCTGGTAAGGAAGAAGTAGAAGTAACTGCAAAATTGACCTTCAAACCATAAGCCTTCGTATCAAGGGGTTTATCTAATGGACTCAATCCGCCAATTTGCAGTACTTTCCATCTCGGAGTGATGCCTTCAAATGGGACTAAAGCCCAGGTGTCGGCATCTTTGAGATTGTTATTCGAAAATTGATCTTCATCTGCCTCGACCACTGTAGATGAGCTGGATTCTCCCCAGAGTACGTCGAAAATGACTTTTGTTTCACTACTCACCAACAGTTTCTTCGGGCTTCCAGTATCCGGTATCGTCCCAGCCCATAAGGCTTTCACCAGATCCAGATCGACCCCATCGGTCACGGTCGGAAATGGTGCTTCGAGCGCATAGATCCATTGGATCGAACCTGAATTCTGGTCTGAAGCATCCCCCTTCTGGATATCCAGAGAAAAGGTAGCACTCGCGGCTGATCCTGCTTGCTGGAAACCCTGTAAAGATTTCACGGCAGTCAGAACGGCAGTTGGCAGTTCAGGAGCTGCCCATACAGACATAGGCATTTCAGTAGGAGTAGAAGTTGCAGTTGCAGGAACAGGTGTTGGTGTAACAACAGAGGCTGTTGGAGCGCCGGTACATCCGGCGAGAAGTGTAGAAATAAATAAAACGGTAATAAACCTGGTCAAAATGGAACGCATCAACGAAAATCCTCCAAATAAAATACTCCGCCCATTATAAACCCCGACGGTTAATTATTTCTGATAGTTCCTGACAGTGTTTCCATATATAATTTCCATCATAACTTGAAAGGATTGCTCATGCGTGAAGTAGCTGTTATTGGCATCGGTCAAACCCGAGTGGAAGAACAATGGAGTAAAAGCCTGCGTGAACTGGCAGGAGATGCAGCTTTGGAAGCGCTGGCCAATTCAGGTCTTGATCGTGTAGACGCGGTTTATGTCGGCAACATGCTCTCTGGTTCTGCAAATCAACAGCAGCATCTGGGAGCATATATTGCGGATTGGGTCGGCATGCGTTTTGCTGAGGGTGTACGCATTGAAGCCGCTTGCAGTTCTGGAGCGGCTACTTTTCGCAGCGCTGTGATAGCAGTTGCCTCAGGCCAGGTGGATAGTGTACTGGCAGTTGGCGCCGAAAAAATGACTGATTCTCCTGGCGCTGAGATCACAACACAGCTCGCGACCGCGGCTGATCAGGATTGGGAAGCCTCGCAAGGTCTTTCTTTTGTTGCCCTGAATGCCTTGATCATGCAGCGTTATATGTTTGAATATGGTTGGAAAAAAGAGGATTTTGCGGCATTTTCGATGAACGCTCATGCCAACGCTGTTCACAACCCTTATGCCCGTTTTCACGAACCGATCACCCTGGAAACGTATAAAAAAGCCGGAATGGTGGCAGAACCGATCAATGTCATGGATGCCTCTGCCATCGGAGATGGGTCAGCAGCAGTTGTGTTGGTACCGTTTGAATATGTGCGTTCGATCAGCGGAATTCCCCTGGTTAAAGTGATTGCTTCGGCAGCAGCCACAGATTCGATCGCTATCGATCAACGCTTTGATCCGCTCTGGCTTAAGGCTGCGGAACTATCGTCAAAGCAGGCCTATGCCCAGGCCGGGATCACCTCTGAAGATGTTGACCTATTTGAGCTTCATGATGCGTTCTCCATTATGGCAGCGCTCTCTCTTGAAGCCAACGGCTTTGCGGAGCGGGGTCAGGGTCCGCGTCTGGCTAACGATGGGGCTATCCTCCCGGGAGGAAAAATCCCGATTGCCACCCGCGGTGGACTCAAAGCCCGCGGCCATCCGGTGGGAGCTACTGGAATGTATCAGATCGTGGAAGTCGTCCAACAACTGCGCGGCGAAGCCGAAGGATCACAGGTGGAAAACGCCCGCATCGGTATGGCCCAAAACATCGGCGGCAGCGGATCGAACATCATCACTCATATTTTGCAGGCAGTTTGATCATCAAGCAGGAGTAAAATCCTGCTTGATTTTTATTTTCTTTACTAGAACAGATTTTCATGCTATCATAGTCGCGATTGTCCTATGAAGATCTTACTTGAGCAACTCAAACAATATCGGGCCATAACCTACCGCACAAATCCAAATTTGATCCTGCATTCACCCAAGGAAGCCGTTGATTTTATCAATCAGCGCGGATTTGCTTTCCTCTGGCCGATCAAAGATGTGGAAATGCCCAGCCTGTGGACTGCGGTTGCCGGTGACCGTCCGGTGGCGGACGACCATGACGACCCGGGCCATATATCCTGGGGCTGGAAAGATGAGATGCTGGATAAACGCGCCTGGTATTATGCGCGTCTGCTGAAAAATCGCAATACCTTTGTTTCGAATAAATTTGCGCCATATTTTTATGCGCTGACACCCAATTATGGCTCACCGGAAGAGGATTTTTACGATCAATACCATCAAGGTCAATTGCCACAGGAAACCAAATTGATCTTTGAGACTCTTCTCAAGGAGGGTCCCCTGGATACATTATCCCTGCGGAAAAAAGCGCACCTATCAGGAAAAAGTTCCAATACGCCTTTTACCAAAGCACTTGATATCCTGCAATCAGATATGCGCGTTTTACCCGTATCCATTGCAGACGCCGGGCGCTGGCATTATGCGTTTGTCTATGAACTGACACATCGTTATCTTCCTGAGCTTGGTGAGCAGGCGCGTGCGATCAGTGAGAAGCTGGCACGTATGAAGATTGTTGAAAAATACCTGGAATCAGTGGGCGCAGCCTCTTTTCATCAGGTTCATTCATTATTCCGCTGGTCAAAAGAGACCACAGAACGAACTCTGGACCAATTAGTTAACGATGGACAAGTCATTTCCGGAATTGAACTTGAAGGTTCTGACACTCCGGGTTTTGCTTCAATACAATTCGTCTCCAAATAACCTCCCCTTCTAACTGTCTACTTAGATATATAATTTATTCATATAAATCTCATTTTCCGCAGCCGGGAGAAAATATGGAATTCCATATATCGCGTCGATCTCGAGAGAAGTTCCAGTTCGATCAAACCCTTTTTGCACTGGACGGCAATGTGTTGTTCGCCGACCTGTACAGTGTTCGCCTTTTTGCAAACAAGATCAACGAACAACGGGACCTGGCCCGGTTTCCAGAACAGGCAGCGCATGCGGGACAGATCAATGCCCTGGGTTTGATGGACGAGATCTTCCATTACGTTTTCTTTCTTTATCGGCAGCAGATCGACCCAAAGATCATTGAGAAAGCAATGACATTTGTTGAGTCAGAATCTGGGGATAAAGTTAGCCTGGATAATATTCTGGCACTTTTTATTAAAGAATTTCCTCCATCAAGCGTTTTCCGGCAAGAGATCAGTGCTGAAGAATATTTAGGTTCAGATACAAAAGGAACCCACAACCACCAATTAGTCCTGGAAGAATTAATTCTTTACTGGGTGACTGTTCATAACCCGGCTTTGAACCAATACGAAGAACTATTTGACAGCCCTCTCTTGACAGAAGAACGTGGTTTTCAAACCGTTTTCGATGACCTGCAGAAATTCTTCGCAGATCAGCCTGCCTTTGGGCCTGAAAATCAGACACTGCTCACCCTGATGATGAGCCCCGCAAAAGCTGTGCCGCATTCATTGACCGGACAGTTGGAATACATCCGTGAACATTGGGCTTCCTTCCTGGGAGAATATTTCTACCGGCTGCTGACCAGCCTTGACCTTTTGAAGGAAGAAAACAAACTGACCTTTGGCGGCGGCCCGGGACCGGTTCCCGTACCGGCCTATGACCGCCAGTCTTTATTGGCTGCCGGCGGAAGCATGGCAGACCGGGTGGCATTCAGCCAGGACCGTAGTTGGATGCCCGGGCTAGTCTTGATGGCCAAGAATTCCTTCGTCTGGTTGGACCAATTAAGCAAAAAATACGGGCAGACGATCACTTCTCTTGACCAGATTCCCGAAAATGAGTTGGTAGCGCTGGCACAAGCCGGAGTAACCGGCCTATGGTTAATCGGTCTATGGGAACGCAGTAAAGCCTCAGCTCGCATCAAACAACTTTGCGGCAATCCAGAAGCTATTGCCTCTGCTTATTCTTTGTATTCCTATGAAATTGCTTCCGATCTCGGCGGATATGCTGCTTATGAAAGACTGCGTGACAAAGCCCGCCAGTACGGGATCTTTCTCGCCAGTGATATGGTCCCCAACCACATGGGGATTGATTCAGAATGGGTGCTCCATCATCCAGAAAGATTCCTATCTGTGGATCATTGTCCATACCCGAACTATGAATTTAATGGGCCTGATCTCTCAACCGACCCCAATGTGACCGTTCAGATCGAAGACCATTATTATTCCAGAACTGACGCAGCAGTAGTGTTCAAACGCTATGAACATTCATCCGGTAGGACCCAATACATCTATCACGGCAATGACGGTACCTCCATGCCCTGGAACGACACAGCCCAGCTAAATTACCTGAGCAAAGAAGTACAGGAAACCGTTTATCAGACGATCCTCCAGGTCGCCCGGATGTTCCCCATCATTCGCTTTGATGCAGCCATGACCTTGGCGAAGAAACAGGTGCAGCGTTTATGGTTCCCGGAGCCCGGTACGGGTGGGGCAATTCCCTCCCGCTCCGAATATTCCATGACCCGCGAACAATTTGAAGCAGCCATGCCGGATGAATTCTGGCGGATGGTCGTCGATAGAATAGCGGTGGATGCCCCCGACACATTGCTGCTCGCTGAGGCATTCTGGATGATGGAAGGATATTTTGTTCGATCCCTGGGAATGCACCGCGTTTACAACAGTGCGTTCATGCACATGCTGCGTGATGAGAACAATGCCGGTTATCGTCAATTGATCAAGAATACTCTGGAATTTGAGCCTGAGATCCTGAAGCGTTATGTCAACTTCATGAATAATCCGGATGAACGTACCGCGGTGGACCAATTTGGCAAGGGCGACAAATACTTTGGCGTGTGTACACTTATGGCTACCTTCCCGGGGCTTCCGATGTTGGGGCACGGCCAGATCGAAGGATTTGCCGAGAAATATGGGATGGAATACAAACACGCTTACTTGGAAGAAAGTGTGGATGAGCCCCTGGTTCAGCGCCATCGCAAAGAGATCTTCCCCTTACTGCAAAAAAGGAAACTTTTCTCCGGCGTCGAAAATTTCTGGCTTTTTGATTTCTTTACCTCCAGCGGGCATGTCAATGAAAACGTCTTCGCGTTTACCAATTCGTTGGGTAACGATCGTGCCCTGGTGATCGTAAATAACAATATGCACTCTTCAGAAGGGTGGTTAAAAACCTCCTCTGCCCGCCTGCCTTCCAATAATTCTTCTGGAAAAACAGAACAACGCTCCCTTTCTGATTGTCTGGGAGTGAATCATTCAGATCAGGGCTATTTGCTGTATAGAGATCAATCAAGCGGATTGCAGTTCATTCGCAAGGTGGATACGATCAAAAAAGATGGCTTTCATATTCACCTGAATGGGTATGAATATCATGTTTTTTATGATTTCAAACTGGTCAATTCTGACAGCAAACATGACTACCGCCGCCTCATCGAGTACCTGGGTGAAGGCGGAATCCCCGATATTGAGACAGGCATGACCGAATTATTTATGCAGCCGGTCCTGCAACCATATCGTGAGGTTGTGAACAGCGGTTATTTCAAATACCTGGGCAACCTATTTGATCAGGGAATTACCCACATTCCAGACAACGTCCTTTTAGAAGCCGAAAATAAAATGGGAGCATTCCTCTCGGGAATAGAGACCGCTCTCAAACAACCTCTTACCGATAAAGAATCAGCGGTCTCCTTTGCGCTCTCCAGTCTCAAAGCAGTTCTGACCATTCCGGATATCGTCGATAAAGCCTCTGCCTCTCAAATGACAAAGACCATGCAAGCAGCAGAATTCATTTCCAAAAATATCGATAAACCTTCTTTATATACCCTGATCACCTGGAGCTTCATCAGCCAGATCGGTAGGGCAAGAATCAAATCTGATGATGGGCTGCTTTCACTTGCATGGATGGATGAATGGCAATTAATGAAGCCTTTCAAAGAAACCCTGAAAGAGCTTGGTTTTTCTGACGAGATCGTCAATAACCGCGAAAAAGCCATTCGCTTGTTGACCAATCAGCAGGATTGGTTCGAGAAACTCGGAACCAAAACGGCCAGAGAAATCGCCAGGACCTGGTTCTCCACGCCTGAAATTCAATCATTTATACAAGTAAATCGGTTTGAGGATGTGGTCTGGTATAACAGTGAAGCAATGAAGGATTTCATCTGGTGGATGGAAGTATCCGCACTCATCCATTGTCAACAAAAATCCGGATGTTCACGAAGTCAATTGGCAGAAACTCTACTTGAAAGCCACAAGATCTTGCAGAAAATTGCTCTCGCTGACAAGAATTCCCATTATCAACTGGAAAAATTGCTGGATAATATCGAAGAATAGAACCAATTACGAAGCGAAACTGGTCGATCCGGAATTCTCTTTGAATCTCCGGATCGCTTGGTTAAAGACCTCTTCCGCAGTTGCAGTTGTCTGGTGGCTGTAGACCGGTTTGAGTACATCCGCGATCTGTGAAATCAATTCATGCCCACTGGCAACCTGGGTTAATACCAACGCATGAGCTGCATAGCGCACATTGTTACGTGGCTCTATGCGGTCAAAATCTTCAAAGAACCAACCGCAGGACGTGAACATTCTCTGGCGTTCGATCTGCCCATTCATCAATTGGCGCAGGCGTAATGTCTCATTTTCACTTAATTGCCTTTTTTCATTGCCCGCGAGCCAGGAATCGAAGGGAATGTCGCCAATAAACACTTCGGCAAAATCATCCCGAGCCTGCCAGGGATCTTTGAGCCAATCCGAGGCAGTCATTTCAAATTGTTCATCCACCAGGCAAGCGGTTTTGTCCATCAAGTCCCGCAAGGGTTTTTTCCACCTTCCATCGGGGGTACAGGAGCATTCTCCGGACCAGCGCAGGACCCCTTCCATACAACTCCACGAAGTGTTTTCTCGAATTTTCACTTCCTGTTTAACTTCATGGTCTTGCAGCCATTTTGCCGGGAAGGTATATTCCAGATCTTGCTGTGTGAGAGCACCATTCAGCAGGTAATTCAAGAATTTATCCCGGAACGGTTGGTGGTGGCCATAGAGTTCACCATCAGAAGCAGCGATGATGATCTGGTCCTCATCCGTTTGAGAGTAATTTCCACATAAACAATTCTTTACAAACTGGTCGGCATTAGAAGTTGAATTCTGGTCAAAACTGATACAGGTACTCAATTCTTTCTGATAAAAGAAAACGATGATCGATTTTCCACCCGGCAGTTCCACCCGATAGGGGTGGGTAATATCCACTGGCGTTTCGGCCTGCCAGGGAGCCAGGATCGTAAATTTGATCTGGTTTTCAGCCAGAACACTCAATGTCTCCAGGTCGACTGCAGCCTCAGGGAGCCACATCCCTGCAGGGGCATGTCCATAGGTGTGCAGATAATCACTAATTCCCCAGCGGACCTGGGTTACCTTATCTCGCCTGGTTGCTAATGGCAATATGGTATGGTGATACGACTGGGCCATGGCATTACTTATCTTCCACCTGGTGTAGCTTTTTTTCTCAGCCGCTGTGATCAAGCTCAGAGTATCCGCTGAGTTTTTTTCCATCCATCGATTTAATGTCGGCCCCAGGTTGAAACTGATCTTTTCAAAGTTTCCGAGCTGTGCGTTCGGCAGATAACAATAAGCGTTGATCCGTTCGTTCCAATTGTGATAGGGCTCTGCCCCCTTTTCCTGCGGGATCAGACCGGTCAGCGGGTCTTCCCGGGAGGGTTGGTAGAAATGTCCGTGAATACAAAAAGCGCGGTTTTGCATACAGTTGGGAGATCTTTCTATTCTTTAAGATAATCAAGGGTCTGGGTAAATCTAGCCGGCATCACGCCAAATTCTCGTGGCAGCAGGTCCACAGTGGCAGTTCGGTTCTCCGCCAGCGTATCCAGCCAGTAAGTAGAGATCGGAAAATTCTTATTCAGTTGATCAACCCAGAGGGTCAGTCTGCGCAGATACCCTAATGGGAAAGGCAGGATGAGCTTATGGGTGCCGATCTTCTGTTGGATCGCCTTGACGATCTCTCGATACGGCAATATTTCAATTCCACCAATGGAATAAATTTGATTGATCGTATGTGTATCTGAAAGGGAAAGTACTAAAGTTGTGATAAGATCATCGATCCACAGAGGTTGTAGCAGGCTTTCGTTGCCGCCCGGGACAAGGTAGATCAAAGGGGCAATTTTGAGCAGCTGCTTGATCGGCTCTGTGAATTGATCCCCCTTTCCAAAAATTGCATCTGTTCGGAAGATCGTATACGGGACACCACTGTCGATTAGCCATTTTTCCGCGATTGCCTTTGCCTTCAACACCGGATATGCGGAGGAGCGATTGGCATTGAGGTGGCTGAGCATATAAAATCGGTCCACTCCGGATTCCGCAGCAGCTTGGATCAATGCTTTGGAACCTTCAATATCCACATCATTGAGATTTCCCTTGCTTCCATAACGTTCCGCACTGGCCAGATGGAAGACAATGTCCACACCTTTCATGGCCGCCCGCAGCCCTCGAAAATCCGAAAAGCTGCTCACAGCCACTTCCACCGAAATTCCGCGCGGAATATTGGGAGATACGGCTGAAGGCCGCAGCAAGATACGCACTTGCTGGCCCGATTCCACTAACGCAGAAACCAGGTTCCTGCCAATAAACCCTGTACCACCTGATACCAGTATCATCAGCGCAGAATTATAGCAGAAGAATGTAGTTTGCTGAATTTATTTTTATCTGCGTTTACATCGCTGGCATAGTTCTTGCTACTTCTATCATCAGATACGATCAGGATGAGAATAATGCAGAAAAATACAACTTCCAATTTATTAGGGTTTCATTATTTCCCCGATTCAGCGCATTACACCAATAAAGATCTGAACTTCGCGCTGGAGCATTTGTCCAAATTAAACGCTGGATGGTTGGTCCTTCGCTCAGAAGCTACCCGCGCGATCCCTGAAACTTTCATCGCCGGCTTGATCAATAAAGGGATCACTCCGATCATCCATTTTCCTCTCTCTCTGCCCAATTCTCCATCAGCAGCCGATATCAAGGCAATCCTGAATGCATACGCCAAATGGGGCATTAAATATGTGATCCTTTTTGACCGTCCCAATGACAGCAGCAGTTGGTCAGCTTCAGGTTGGTCTCAATCCAACCTGGTGGAAAGTTTCCTGGATCGTTTTGTCCCATTGGCCAATGAATGTCTGAACTTTGGAATAACGCCTGTCTTCCCTGCACTGACTCCAGGTGGCAGCTATTGGGACCTTTCATTTTTCAAACTCGCACTTCAAGCTCTTCAACGCCGCGGCCAGAAAGCCCTGCTCAATAAAATGGCGTTGGCTTCTTATGCCTGTACTTTTGATCATCCATTGGATTGGGGGCAAGGGGGTACGGACCGCTGGCCGAATAACATGCCCTATATCACGGCGGCCAATAGCCAGGACCAGGTTGGGTTTAATCAATATCAGTGGCTTGAAGGGATCGCTGAAAAAGTCCTGGGGAATCCCCTCCCTGTGATCTTGTTGGGGTTGGACCGCAAGGATCTCAGTTCCAATAACCTATATTCAGATTCTGAATCAGTCGATCTGGTCAAACAAATCAAAACCTTCCTTTCCAGTATGGAACAATCTGCCGCTCCTGAATCTCCAATTCTGGCCGGGAACTTCTGGTTGTTCAGTGCAGCTGCCAAAGACCAGAACACAGACTCCGCCTGGGTGCGTGAGGATGGTACAACATCAGCCGCATATGCCGTCTTTAGCGGAACAGGACCATCGGTTTCTTCCGAGACAAAAAATGCTTCAACAAAAAATGAGCAGTCAGCCACAACCGCCGCAACCTCCGATCACCCGATCCTGCATTATTTACTTCTTCCGAAATATGAATGGGGAATTTCGGATTGGCATCTGGAAGTGATCAAACCCTTTATTCTCAAACATCAACCCACAGTTGGTTTTTCACTGGCCGAAGCAGGATTGGCAAAAAAAGTGACCGTAGTAGGTGGTGAGCAATCTTTCTCTGATGAAGACCTTTCCAACCTGCGTAAGAATGGCAGCGAAGTAGACCGAATTTCCGGAGATGGTACGAGTATTGCAACACAGTTAGCAGAGAGGTGAACCTATGAGCATTTCAATTCCGGCAACACCCATCCACCATACTCCGATCGAAGCAAAGCTCCCAACTATTAAAGTTTTAGGTTTGGGCGGCGGTGGCCAGAACGCGATCAATCGCATGATCGAACTTGGCCTTGAAGGCATCGAATTTATTGCTGCCAATACGGATGCCCAGGTGCTCCAATCCTGCCTTGCCCCAACAAAGATACAGTTAGGACCCAAGCTCACCCGAGGTCTGGGTGCCGGTGGGAACCCTGAGATCGGTGAAGCGGCTGCTGAAGAAAGTTATAAGGAATTGAATGAAGCTCTTGCAGGTGCGGATATGGTCTTCCTCACTGCTGGTATGGGCGGCGGCACAGGTACAGGCGCGATCTCGATCGCTGCCCGTGTCGCAAAAAGCCTCGGTGCTGTGGTAGTTGCCATCGTCACCACTCCATTTTCATTTGAAATGGGTCGCCGCTCTAAGAACGCCCGCGAAGGACTTGCCAAACTACAGCCTTTCACCGATACGCTCATCAGCGTTCCCAATGATCGCCTCCTCCAGGTTGCCCCGGTAGACCTACCTATAGAAATGGCATTCCGACTGGCAGATGATATCCTCCGCCAGGGAGTTCAGGGAATTTCAGAATTGATCACCCAACCCGGCCTGATCAATGTTGATTTTTCACACATCCGTAATATGATGCAAAATGGCGGCGGTTCACTCTTAGCTATTGGAACCGGTAAAGGCGAGAACAAAGCGGTTCAAGCAGTGGAACATGCACTGCATCACCCCATGCTTGAGACCATCAACCTCGAATCTGCCAGCGGTATCATCGCCAACTTCACCGGCGGGGATGATCTCTCCTTTACTGAGATCATGGAAGCCTTAACTTACCTTCAACACAAGACGAACACTTATGTTGACCTCATTCCGGGCGTCATCACTGACCAGCGCATGGAAGGCCGTGCCCAGGTCACCCTTGTCATCACCGGCATTGGCGGATCGACCATGGATTCAGCCATGAAATTCGATCCTTCCCGCCATTCAGTCAAACCGGCTGTTGATGCTGATGCAGATGTCACAAACGACGAAACCGTTGTACTGCATCAGAGTTCAACTGCCTCGATCGCAGTACCTCAATTTGAAATGGCCGGGACCCCGGCAGACCTTGATGTCCCCGCTTTCCTGCGGCGCCGAATAGCTGTAAGGAGCTGAAATGGAAACAAATGTTGTAGATCATGTCAGCCAGGCAGTTTATCGCCAATTTCCCGAACTTCGCGGTGTTCGCCCTTCCGTTCGGAAATCTGGAGATCAATTCCTTTTGATCTTTTCGGGAAAAGTAAAGACTGCTGATGGCAAGACCCTCCCCCGTATCGTACGCGTTACCGCCAACGACCAGGGCTCAATTTTAAAAATGACAACATCCAGATAGAAAGGATCAACATGAACGCCACTTTACTGCAAAAAATTGAACTCCGTTTCTGGGATATTTTTCTTCCTCTGCTTTCTCAATCTGAATTCCTGCGTAAAACTGTGAAAACAGTGGGCAGTATATATCAGAATAAACAATTAAAAAAACAGATAGCCTTCGGAGCAATGATTGCCTGCGCCGGATTTGCCAGCGGCATACTGGTTTATACGATCACCCGCTTCGTAGGATAATGGAAATCAATGGCCTGAATTCCTTCAGGCCATTTTTTTGTAGTCTACGCGATCCAAATCTCTTCACCTTTACAGCCCTCTTTTCACAATTCAAAATTTATTACTCCGCATCGCAGATGAATCCTAGATCGGAGATTAATGTTTTAATTTACAAAGTCAATAATTTATAAGATCGGGACTTCTCTTTTTTGTATAGTTAAAATAATTGTTCACAATGGTAAAATGCAAGTATATTTAAGGTAGCGGTATTAGCGATTCTGGGTGAATTGAGATAAATTCGACTACTGATGAAGAAATCTGGATTGGTCCTCGCGTTATTCTTCTTCGCTGCCTGTGCGATCTTTGGTTACCTGGCAGCGTCAAAAGCTGGCTTTGGTACATCAAGTGCCGACACCAGCTCTGCGAGTTCGTCCACAACACTTGCATCCTCCCAGCGCAATTACCTGTTGATACAGGTGGATGATCTGGGGAATAAATCCCCACAACTTGTACAGGTTTGGATCGTGCTGACCTACTATTCCGATCCCCCGCAGATCATGTTCCTCCCCCTGTACCCATCCTATGATTCCTCGCAAAACTCGGCAATTGCCGCGGCTTTTGCCATGAATAATTCCAATCGATTGACCAACAAGCTGAGCGAAAAGATCGCCAGTCTTTATAAGGTAAATGTAGACGGCTACATTCTCACGGACGCGGCCGGAGAATACTCCATAGCCAACTGGTTTGGCATTCAGGGGATCCAGCCAAATATTTCACCAGCAAAATCGGATGAAGAAAAGCATACAATTCTTCTCACGAGCCAGACCTTTTTCCAGAACGTCTGCGCCCAGTTAAAATCCGGTGGTGCCGCCAGCGAATATTCATCCATGCAATGGTCACAATTGATCCCGGGGCATTTCCAAACCAATTTGTCCTTTGAAGTTCTCATTTCCTCATGGGATAAAGTGATCCGTTCAACACCCCCGCAGCAATGTGAAGTCCTTTCCAAAGAATAGCAATTTGATTTCCCTAACTTCAACAAACACCTACCAATTTCATACAGTATAATTTCTGCATGCGAAAATTCCTCTACGTGACAGTTTTCTTTTCAGGGCTTGTATCTTTAGCCGTGGAATTTGCCGCTTCTCGTTTACTCGAAAATTATTTCGGATCATCCAATATCGTCTGGGCTTGCATCATCGGCCTGATCCTTATTTATTTGACTGCCGGGTATTTTATCGGCGGGAATTGGGCGGATCGATCACCAAAGTATTCGACATTATTCAAGATATTAGCCTGGGCATCGCTGGCTGTCGGATTGATCCCTATGATTTCCCGCCCGATCCTCCGCCTGGCCGCTAATGCCTTTGATTCACTGCAATTGGGCGTCTTGTTTGGATCATTTTCCGTCGTGATGATCCTGCTGATCATTCCAATCACATTGATCGGAACGGCATCCCCTTTTGCGATCCGCCTGGCCATAGAAGATACCGCCCTGGCGGGAAAGATCTCCGGCAGGATCTACGCCATTTCCACCCTGGGATCATTTATTGGTACTTTTCTACCGGTTCTGGTTTTGATCCCGATGGTCGGAACTTATCGGACCTTCCTCATCATCAGCAGCTTATTAATGGTAATTGCGTTAGTCGGAATTTTCATGGCACAGGGCTGGAAATACCTACTCCGTTACCTATGGATGCCGATAATCATTCTCCTACTTTTTATTTTTGGGGCTCCGGGTGCGTCAAAAACTACGGAGGGATTGGTTTACGAAACTGAATCTGCCTACAACTACATCCAGGTAATCGACCAGGATGGCTATATGCTGCTGCGGCTCAACGAAGGTCAAGGAATCCACTCAGTGTATAAGGAAGGGGTCAATTTTTATAATGGCACCTGGGACCAGGTGCTCTCCGCCCCCTTCTTCAACCCTGCTCCCATTTCATTATCAAATATCACCGATGTCGCGATAGTCGGCCTGGCTGCCGGTACAACTGCCAAAGAACTCTCTGCCGTTTTTCCAGAGGTTAAGATCGATGGCATCGAGATCGATCCAAAGATTGTTGCAGTAGGGCAGGAATATTTTGCCATGACTGAACCCAACCTGCATGTGATCATTCAGGATGGCCGCTGGGCACTTGCTCACAGCGAAAAAAAATATGACATCATCAGTATCGACGCCTATCGTCCCCCTTATATCCCGGCATCGCTGGTAACACAGGAATTTTTTCAGATCGTCAAAGACCATCTCAAGCCAGGTGGCGTAATGGTGATCAATGTAGGCCGTTCCAATGGCGACAGACGTTTGATCAATTCGCTATACGCAACTGCAAGTACTGTCTTCCCCACGATCTATATCTCCGACCTTTCTGCATCCTTTAACTCCATGCTTTTTGCTACCGCCCAACCCACGAGTGTTCAAAATTTCAGAGATAACTACGCATCTCTTTATGCTGATTCCACGACTCCGCAATCCCTTTTACAGATCATGTCGCAAACCTATGATGGGCTGCATCCGCAAACCGAAAACGGTACAATTTTTACCGATGATCATGCTCCGATCGAACAGATCACCAATTCTATGGTTTTGAATTACCTCGTCTCCGGAAAGGTCGATTCTCTAAAGTGAAAAAAATATATAAGGTTCTTTCGGTAATGATCATGGTCCTAATCCCCTTTCTTCTGCTGATGGGCGCGATCAGAATTCTACTTAACAATTTCTTTCTGGATTATGAGTACAATTTGCCTAACTTCCCGGCAGATCCATACGGGTTTACCACCCAGGACCGGCTTTACTGGGGAAAAATATCCCTTAACTACCTGGTGAACGATAAAGGAATCGAATATCTGGGCGATCTTAAATTCTCGGACGGTAAGAGCTTCTACAACGAACGGGAATTAAACCACATGCTCGATGTCAAGAACTTGATCCAGGCAACGCTCAAGATCTGGTACGTGGGTCTGATCGTATTGGCCGCTCTCTGGATCTGGAGCTGGCGCAAAAAATGGCAGTCTGATTTCTGGCGCGGAATTTCACGGGGCGGTTTCGTGACAATAGGCCTGATCATCGCGGTACTTATTGGCGTATTCCTCAATTTTGATGCACTTTTCCGCGGTTTTCACGCCATTTTCTTCACCGGAGATACCTGGCTCTTCTACACCAGCGATTCGTTGATCCGTCTCTTCCCCGAAAAGCTCTGGTCGGACGCGTTCTTATTCATGGGCATTTTTTCTCTTACCGGCGCGATCGTTCTGGGGATTCTGGGTTTGCGATATTCCCAGAAAAAAGAGTAACCTACCCATTCAACAAAAAAAGCACACTTATAAATGTAGTGCACCCCAAAAGTTGGACACAACCAACAGAAAGGGTGCACTACATAAAGTGTGCTTTTTTTTATTATTGATTGAATTACTTCTTAGCTTTTCCCTGGTTCGCGACAGCCTCTTCGAGTTTTTTGATCTCGTCTGGATCGCCCAGGTAGTAGTGTTTTATGGGTTTGAGATCATCATCTAATTCATAGACCAGGGGAACACCTGTCGGAATGTTCAACTCAACGATCTCATCATCGGGAATATTATCGAGATATTTCACAAGTGCGCGCAGACTGTTGCCATGGGCAGCGATCAAAACCCGTTTGCCGGATTTAATCGAAGGAGCGATTGTTTCGTGCCAGAAGGGCAGAAAACGGGCAACAGTGTCTTTGAGACACTCGGTTAAGGGCAGATCTTTCTTGTCCATATCGCTGTAGCGGCGGTCATGGCCAGGGAACCGTTCATCATCCGTTGTCAAAGCAGGCGGTTGAATATCATAGCTGCGGCGCCAGATATGCACCTGCTCATCGCCAAATTTCTCAGCGGTCTCAGCTTTGTTCAAACCTTGTAAAGCCCCATAGTGGCGTTCGTTTAGGCGCCAACTCTTTACGACCGGGATCCACAGAAGATTCATTTCATCAGTGGCCAGGTACATGGTGCGGATGGCCCGTTTAAGAACAGAGGTATAAGCAATATCGAATTCGATACCAGCCTCTTTCATCAACCGACCGGCTTTTTTGGCTTCCTGCATGCCCTTTTCTGACAGTTCGACATCAGTCCAACCGGTAAACCGGTTTTCCTTGTTCCATTCGCTTTCGCCATGACGAAGTAAGACGACTTTATACATATGAAATATCTCCTTGCTTTTGATATTTTACAAGTGTAGCGCAAGAGTGACTCTTGCGCTACATCTCAGTAATACAAATCTGTGAATTAGCGAACTGCTACAGGATTTTCTGGATCGACGGAAGGATCAAAGATATGGAAGTTATCCATATTAAAGAGCATCTTTACCTTTTCACCGATCTTGTAGCGGCTGCGGGGATCAACACGAGCAACAAAATTGTTCTCGCCGCTGACCAGGTAAACATAAATTTCATTTCCCATCAACTCGGTCACATCCACAGTGGCTTCAACGATCTCGCCATGGATATTAGCAGGAGCAAAATCAGGATTGTGGATATCATCCGGGCGAATGCCGAAGATAATGTCTTTGCCGACTAATCTTTCATAGGAGGCAGTGCATTCCTTGGGCAGTTTGATGTTCATGACACCATTATCGACATAGAGATTCTCGCCAGATTTCTGAACCTTCATCGGGAAGAAATTCATGGCTGGAGAACCGATGAAACCAGCAACGAACATGTTGGCGGGTTTATCATACAGGTTCTGCGGAGTATCCAATTGCTGCAAAATACCTTTATTCATGACCGCTATACGGGTCGCCATGGTCATGGCTTCAGTCTGATCATGGGTCACATAGATGAATGTGGTCTGCAGACGATTGTGGATCTTGCTGATCTCAGCACGTGTTTGCACACGTAATTTGGCATCCAGGTTGGACAAAGGCTCGTCGAAGAGGAAGACTTTTGGCTCACGAACAATGGCGCGTCCGACTGCAACACGCTGGCGCTGACCACCTGAGAGTTCACGCGGTTTGCGTTTGAGTAAGGCCTCAATACCGAGCATTTTCGCAGCTTCTTCAACACGTTTCTGGATCTGCGCCTTTGGAACATGGCGCAATTTCAAACCAAATGCCATATTATCGAAAACGGTCATATGCGGATACAAAGCATAAGATTGGAACACCATTGCGATATCGCGATCTTTCGGGGCGACATCATTGACAATGCGGTCGCCAATGATCACATTACCACTGGACACCTCTTCCAAACCTGCCAGGCAGCGCAAAGCAGTTGTCTTGCCACAGCCAGAGGGTCCAACCAGGACCAGGAACTCCTTATCTTCGATCTTAATGTTAAGATCACTGATTGCTGTGAAGTCACCAAATTTCTTTTGAACATGTTCAAATGTTACACCAGCCATTTACTTCCTCCTTCCGGACCTAATATAGTTGAGTCAATTATATGCCAGAAAACCAATTAAGTACAAGTTATCACCGGCCATAAAACGGTCACATATTCAAAACTTGAAATTGACAATAAAATAATTGACGAAATATGATAGAATATTTGTACCAATATCAGGAGGAAATTATGCCCGAAGTTCCGGAAATTGCTTCACGTGCAATGGAAATGAACAGCGCGCTGAATGGAAAAGTTGTCAAATCTACAGAAGTACTTCAACCAAAATGCTTGAATATCTCGGTTGGAGAATTCCAGACAGCAATTTCTGGAGCTTCTATTCAAGAAACCACCTATCATGGCAAATGGCTCCAGACCCGTTTAGATAAAGGTTGGCTGCTCTTCAATATGGGAATGGGAGGTGAGATCCTCCTGGTAGACCGTGACCATTTGCCTGCCAAATACCGGTTGATCATTGATTTCACGGATAATACCTGTCTGGCGATCAATTTCTGGTGGTTTGGCTATGTTCACTTTGTCCCGACTGACCAAATTCAACAACATCAATTGACTGCCAAATTGGGACCAAACATTCTTGAACTTTCCGAGCCCGAATTCACCAATCTGATCAAAGGACAAAAAGGAAAAGTGAAAGCCTTCCTTCTGGATCAGACAAAAGTCGCCGGCATTGGGAACGCCTATATTCACGACATACTTTTCTTATCCAGACTGCATCCTATGCGCTTGATTTCTTCATTGTCAGAAGAGGACATCCATCATTTGTATTCAGGCATACAGGGTGGACTGCGGCCTTCCCTGCAAAAGGGCGGCGCTTTTTATGAAACCAGTCTCTTTGGTGAAAAAGGAAAATTTCAGATGGAGGATATTTTGATCGGTTATCGTGAAGGGCAACCCTGCCCTACCTGCAAGACCCCGATCATCAAGATCAAAACAGGCAGCACCAGCAGTTTTATTTGTCCTCACTGCCAGCCAGAAAAATAGGTCCAAACTTAAAGAAAGTTCAGGAATATTAGATATTCCTCTGGAAGACGAATTTGATGAGATAATTAGTAAATATCTTGCCATTTATCTTAAACACTTAGAGATTGCCATTGACTGCAAGAGAACGTATAGAAGCCAGAAGATACAATCGCCAGCCTCCACCAAAAGGTCCGATTGGTTCATTTTTCAACCTGATATTCCGGATCATTCGTGGAGCCTTTTTAACTTTCTCAAATGCTAAGGGGACAGAAGCTGCTGCCAGTTTAGCCTATTACACAGTTTTTTCCATTTTTCCCCTGTTGATTGTCATAGTCAGCATCGGGTCTTATATCATGGATCCAGCACTTATCGAATTAAAGGTAGCGCAGCTGCTGCCTAACTTGTTCCCGGTTGCCCAGGACTATATTATGGATAACCTGGAAGCCCTGATCAAAGTACGCGGATCGGTGTCTCTGATTTCAATCGCAGGCTTGATCTGGTCCGCATCAGCTGTTTTCTCCACCCTGGTTCGCAATGTTAATTCTGCCTGGCCGGCAGCCGCGCGTCATTCGTATATCTCAACCCACTTAACATCCCTGGGGATTGTGGCAATCCTGGCAATTCTCCTGATCGTTTCTTCATTCTCAGTAACATTAAAGAACCTTATTCTCAGCCTTGGTGTCACTGTCAATTTCGATATGATCGGCGCTTTTTTTTCCTCGCCCTTCTATACAGTGATCGTACCATTTCTCACCAGGTTCATTCTTTTCTTTGCTTTATATTACCTGGTTCCCCAGATTCATGTAAAAAAGAAGTCAGCTTTGATCGGTTCGATTTTCATCGCCACGATCTGGCAGTTTGTTTCGTTTGGATTAAACGCCTACCTCTCCACAAAGCTGACACAATATCAGGTGATTTACGGATCGATGGCCAAGATCATTGTTCTTTTTGCCTGGATCTATTTCACCGGATACCTGATCCTCTTTGGTGCCCACTTTACCTCTTCTATTGACCGTCATACGGGATAAAAAAAGTTCATCGAATTCTCAATGAACTTTATAATTTCTAACGGAAATTCTCTGTCTCGATTTCTTTCATCTCCCCTGTCACACAGAAAATCGTTCTTTCGCAAATGTTGGTTACCCGGTCGGCAACCCTTTCAAGGTTGTGTGCTACCCACAAAAGGAGACTGGCTCTTTGAATGGATTTCGGGTCCTGGATGATCAGGACCATTAATTCGCGGTAGATCTGATCATAAAGATCATCCACTTCGTCATCTTCAGTCGGGATCTTTTGGGCCACATCTACATCTTCATTAACGAAAGCTGTCAATGCACGATGCAGCATATCCGTTCCTTTTTGTGCCATTCGCGGAATATCGATCAAGGGTTTGAGCAGCGGCTCCTCCTTGCTGCGCAGGCAAATGGTAGCAATACCCTTTGCATAATCGCCCATTCTCTCCAATTCGCCAGCAATTTCCAGAATGGAAGCCAGCATTCGCAAGTCATGGGCCATAGGCTGCTGGGTTGCAATCACAATCATTACTTTTTCTTCCACTTCATACCGTTTCTGATTAATTTCCTTGTCGGTAATTATGATTCTTTCAGCTGCCGGTCCATCTTGCCGTTTCAATGCTTCAACAGCACCCAGGATCTGATTTTCTACCTGGCTGCTCATATATAAGAGTTCGTTACGCAGTTCCTGAACTTCGATCTCCAGGGTCCGCCTTACCGAGCCTCTACTGCCTTGAGATTCTTGTGTCATATTCACTCCGGTTTATCCATAACGGCCGGTAACGTAATCTTCAGTTCGTTTATCCTGCGGCCGTGTAAAAATTATATTTGTTGAATTATACTCAATCAATCGCCCAGTGCGGGAGTCGTCGATCATCATCATTGCTGTGTAATCCGAAACTCGAGCTGCCTGCTGCATATTATGCGTCACAATAATGATCGTATAAGATTTTGCCAGGTCATGCATTAATTCTTCTATACGCAAAGTCGAAATCGGATCAAGGGCTGAAGCTGGTTCATCCATCAAAATTACCTCCGGCTGAACAGCCAGTGCGCGTGCAATACACAACCGCTGCTGCTGCCCCCCTGAAAGGGACATCCCGGATTGCTGCAATTTATCCTTTACCTCATCCCATAGAGCCGCCTGTTTTAGGCTGCTTTCCACGATCCCATCCAGGATGCCGTGTTGGTGAATTCCATAAAGCCTCGGTCCATAAGCCACATTATCATAGATGCTCTTTGGGAATGGATTAGGCCGTTGAAATACCATTCCGATCCGCCGCCGGACATCCACAACATCCACTTTCGTCCCATATATGTTATGCCCGTCCAATGTGATCTCACCTTCGATCCGGGCACTTGGAGTGAGATCATTCATCCGGTTAAAAGATCGAAGTAAAGTAGATTTACCACATCCAGAGGGTCCAATGATTGCGGTAATGCATTGTTCTTTGATCTCCATGTTGATATCTGTCAAAGCCCGATATTTTCCATAGAAAACGGATAGATGCTCAGCTTTCATCTTGGATTCCTGAACTTGTCCGAAGATCGTTTCCCGGTTTTGTGCTACCTTAATTGTCGTTTCCATACTTAACCTCTTAATTTCCTTTTCCGTAACTCAATCCAGACCCGGGCGGTTATATTGATCGCCAACACCAGGATCATCAAAACAAAAGCGACAGCCCAGGCTTGATCGACTCTCTCAGGGTAAGGTTGTTGAGCATATTTCCAGAGTGTGAGGGGTAAAGAGTCGATCGGAGAGTTGAAGATCCTACCCAAGATTGTGAATACTCCCTGTTTCGCCTGGATACCCCCGTGAATGATCCCCGCCAGGTCAAATCGTTCATTCCCCAGTGTTGTGAACAATAAGGGGGCTGTTTCGCCAGCAGCCCGTGCGACTGCCAACAAAACGCCAGTGATCACTCCATTTAGCGCTGCCGGCAGCAGTACATTCAAAGAGGTTTTCCATTCAGAAGCCCCCAATGCCAGGGAACCCTCCCGCAAAGTGGAAGGAACCAGTTTTAGCATTTCTTCTGTGGTCCGAATAATTGTAGGCAGCATCAGGATCGCTAAAGCGATGCTCCCTGCGAAAGCAGAATAATGACCTTGCGGTTTTACGATCAACGAATAACCAAAAAGCCCGATCACAATGGAAGGTACTCCAGAAAGTACATCTGTACTGAATCGCAATGCAATTCCAAGGGTTGTATTCGGATTCCGAGCGGCGTAAAATGCAGTCAACACACCGGGAATCACAGCAAGAATGGTAGCCATCAATGTAACGATCAATGTTCCTTCGATGGCATGTAATACCCCACCGCCTTCCATACCCAGAGGTTTAGGAAGCTGGGTAAAGAAATCCAAGTTGATCGATTTTCCACCACGATAAACTACGTAGCCAATGATCCAAAAAAGCGGAATTAAGGCGATAAGTGTTAATAAACCGGTTAGGCCGAGCATGAGCCAATTTCGCACCTTACGTGCTTCGCGTTTCTGTTCCACACCAATCCGCAGAAGTTCTGCATAATCCATGTTCATGCCCGCGCCTCCTGGGGATTTTTACGAGTCACACTCCAGACCAATAATCTCGCAAGGATGTTAAGTAAAAGAGTAAGTACAAACAAGATAAACCCGATCTCGATTAATGAAGAAGTGTGCAGTTTTGAAACTGCTTCGGCAAATTCATTGGCAATGATACTGGCCATTGTGTATCCCGGTCGTAAGATGGAACTGCTCCCTTCAATGGAATTCCCGATCACCATTGTAACTGCCATGGTCTCTCCCAGGGCACGACCCAGCCCCAGAATAACCGCGCCAAGAATTCCAGAAATACCATAAGGAAGCAATACTTTCCAGATCGTCTCCCATTGGGTCGAGCCCAAAGCGAGTGAAGCCTCCCTCTGAGTATGCGGTATTGCTTCCAGAACATCCCTGCTAACTGCTGAAATGGTAGGAATGATCATGATCGCCAGGATCAAACTGGCTGCCAGTCGCGATGAACCGCTTTGCGGTATCGGACCGGCAAAAAAGGATCCCAGCCCGGGGATTTTCCCGAATGCTTCATAAAAAAAATTCCCAATCGGTGTCACAACTTGAGGAAGAAAAATGAATATTCCCCAGAGACCATAAACAACACTGGGAATCGCGGCGAGTAATTCAACCAACCAATTCAAAGGAGTCTTCAACCACTTCGGGCATAGTTCAGATAAAAAGATCGCGATTCCCAGGCTGATAGGTAGGGCAAATAAAAGAGCTACCAATGAAGTCACCAGAGTTCCATAGATAAATGGCCATGCTTGAAAGTCATTATCAACGGGATCCCATGAAGGATTATTAGTAGGCAGTAAAAATTTCCATCCCAATGTTGTACGAGCCTCTGAGGAGTTGTTCCAAAGCATAAAACCAATGGCCAGCATAAGTAGGATAACCATTAATGACATTATGATGATCAAACCAAACCACGGTCGATCACCATGCTTGAAAACCTGGCCTAATTTCTTGATCATTGCCTTTTGTTCCGTCTTTGAATTATTCATCGTTTCCCATAAACCTTCCGACCTGGAGATAAAGTCTATCTCCAGGTCGGTGACAATATTTTAATTTATTGAACTGGCTGTCCGTTGCAGGTGACTTCGCCCAATTTGGCGAGAACCTGGTCGCGAACCGCGGTGGGAAGAACTGAGTAACCCAGGTCGGAAGCCGCTTTACTTGCAGCAGCATCGGTCAATGACCATTTGATGTACTCTACGATCTTGCCAGCTTTGACACAATCAGTCATGTTCTTCGTGTGCAGGATGATGTAGGTGTAACCGGTGATCGGCCATGAATCAGTCCCTGGAGCATCCACGATGGTGGCATTCAGTTTAGCATCGAAGGCATCGGCGAAATCGCTCATGGCGGCTTCTACTGAGGCTGCATTCGCTACGACTGTGGTACCCGCTTTGTTGACCAGAGAAACCATTGAGAGTTTGTTCGAGATCGCATAGGATAATTCGACATAACCAAGTGAATTCTGGGTATTGATCACTGCTGCGGCAACACCCTGGTTCCCCTTGCCGCCAATTCCATTGCCAGCCTTATCCACTGGCCATTCAACAGAGGAAGCGCCGCCGGCAGTCCAATCCGGGCTGAAAGAAGTGAGGGCTTTGGTAAAGATCTCGGTGGTACCGGAACCATCAGAACGATGGACTGCGGTAATAGCTGCGTCGGGCAGGTAATCTTTGAGATCAGGATTCAAAGCTACGATCTTGGCATCATTCCATTTATTAACTTTACCGTTATAAATATCCACCAGGGTCTGGCGGTCGAGCACAAGCGCAGGAACTTTCGCATCTTTATCAAACTCTTTCGCCCAGGCAATGTTATAGATCACGACCACTGCACCAGCCAGAGCCGGGTACATTTGCAGGTCCTGGCCCTGAGTGTATTGATCATCCGAAAGCAAAGAATCGGAGCCAGCGAAATCAAGCGTGTTATCCAAAATCCCAGATTTCCCTGCACCAGAGCCAATTCCCTGGTAATTGATCACAACTGAAGGATCTACATACTGATAAGCATAAGTCCACTGGCTGTAAACAGGCAGCGGGAAGGTGGCACCACCGGCGTTGATCTGGACTGAACCCGGGGCCAGAGTGGCGGCTTCGGTTGCAGCCGCGGTTGGAGCGGTTGTCGCAGCGCTGGTTTCTTCAACGGAAGCAGTCGGCGTGGCTGCCTGTCCGCAAGCGGTCAGCACCATTGCAGCAACAATCAGGACGAGCAATGAAACAACTAAGTTTTTACGCATTTTTTTCTCCTTTATCTTCTTGATAATAACTTGCGATATTTAAGGGAATAAGAACAAATTGTTAACGCCTGGTTAAGGTCTTTTCCCTTTTTTGGACAAAATCGATACTGAATACAGCAATTGTCATCAACAGAACAATATAAAAAATGATCACAGGCATTCAGTCACCTCCATATTTGCATAATCATTTATGCAATTACATTACATCCCGGGGATTAATGAATATCGAACAATCGGTTAACGGTTTGTTAAATCAAAAATGCTGCCAATTTTCAGGCAGCATCCTAGTGATTGAATCCTCAAAATTTTTGTAAAAGGCTTAAGACTTTTTTGCCCAATGAATCGCGATCGTTCCGAACATAAATCTATTGAACTGTACATCGGTGAAACCAGTCAGTGAGATCCTCCGGGCTAGATCTTCAGCAGTCAAGAATTGTTCTGAAGATTCTGGCAAATATCGATAGGCATCCTTTGACCCTGAGATCAACCAACCAATAAACGGAATGACGACATGCATATGTATCCAGATCAATGGTGAAAATAGATTTTTCACCGGCCGTGTCGTATCTAAAACTACTATCCTTCCTCCAGATCGTAAAATCCGCCATTGTTCCTGAAGCGCCAGGTCAAGATCGGCGACATTCCTCAGTAAATACCCTGAGATCACACAGTCAAAAGAAGCATCCGGGAAAGGCAGCTTTAAGGCATCTGCGCCCAAAAATGGCAATTTCCTTTTTTGTTTCCCATTAAGCATCATTTGGATCGTGAAATCACCTGCAAAGACCCTGGCGTCCTGATGGCTTTGTTTTACATAATCAGCCAATTCGCCTGTACCGCAGCCTATATCCAGGACTCTTTGATAATCTTGGACCTGTAACAAACCGACAGCTTTTTTCTCCCATCTTTTATACTGTCCTCCTGTCATTAACCAATTTAGCAGGTCATAATGACAAGAGATCCGGGCAAATAAATTATTCACATAAATCGACTTATTTTTTGGGGCTTGATTGTCCATAGGCATATTATAGTTTGAAGGCTACAAAATAAAACGAATAACAATTATTTATTTTTGTTATGCTATAATTAACTGAATTAATAAGTGGGGAATCGCCGCCAACATTACTGAGAGCCCCTTCACTATTCTCATCCTACCTTACTATGAGGGTATCAATGATAGAGAAGAAGAAGCTAGCCCGGATACTTCTTGTAATTATTTCATTTTCACTTCCATTATTAGTGGGGGCAATTAAAGCTCCTGCCGTAATATTTGCTTCGTCCATAAATTATGCTTCCACTCCAGTCGCATCGAACTCTTGCCTGGATCGCCAAAATATCCAGGAAAAGGATATGGGTTGGACGTACGTACCACAGGCTGCAAGCGAGTTATATTCAGAAGATAATCTGATGTGGTTGGCTGGCCGGTTGATCGAAAAAAAGATCGTTGATGCTTCAGATTGCCCTGCAAATGGACTCTCATCAAATGGCTTTGCGAATGCCTGCGGCATGTCACGAGCCAAACCAAAGGTAGTTGAGATCCAAAATTCTTTGAATCAATCCATTCTGGACCAGTATAAGACTGTCGGCGTTCCACCGGTGATGTTAAAACAATTGATTAGGACTGAAAGCCAATTCTGGCCGGGGCAGGCAGCAGGCGGGCATTACGGTTATGGTCATATAACTACATCAGGAGCGATCACTGTTCTTAAGTGGGATCCGGCATTATTAAAATCAGTTTGTTCGCAATCTGATACCACCTGTGAAGCTAATAACGTGACCGCGGAGCAAGTCTTCCAAATGATGATGAACACCTGCCCCACTTGTCCGAATGGCATTGATTCGTCAAAAGCTAATGATAACGTTGTTCTGCTCTCCAAAGTGGTTATGGCATATTGCCAGCAGACTGCCCAATTGGTTTTTAATGCTACAGGCTGGCGGTCCGACCTGGTAGTTGATTATCCAACACTCTGGAAATTAACTTTGATGAACTACAATGCCGGCCCGGATTGTGTGTTTACCTCAATGCGCGATGCCTTTAAGCAAACCAATGGTCCTGTCGATTGGGATCACATTTTGGCAGTAGTAAATTCCTCCACCTGTAGTCGTGGAGCCTACTATGCAAACGAGGTTACAACAATCGATTATGACTTCCCGCCAAAAAAATAATTAATTTATCAAAAGCCTTTGAGGAATCTCTCAGAGGCTTTTTGTTTTAATTGGAAGGTATTACCAGGGTCATATATAGATTGAACTGACTAAGTATTCTTTGTATACTGAAATTGAATAAAAGTCGTCTATCGGCAAAAAAATGTACAGATGATTTATGGGAATCTCTCCTATGGGAAAATGATCGACCCTTTGAATGATAGCTTTAACTAACGCATATTTAAGACTGATCCATTTTTTTTCCAGGCATTTTTTCTTTTTTTTTCTTGTAAGGAGCTAGCAATGAAAAAGAAAAATTTAAATAAAGAAAAAGGGCAAGCTCTTCCCCTGGTTGCAATAATGATCTTCGCAATCATAGGGATTGCTGCCCTTGCTATTGATGCGGCTTTTACAATGTATGACAGACGTCAAGCTCAAAATGCAGTCGATGCCGGGGCTTTAGCTGGCGCCCACGAACTTTGTAAAGGTTCATCCACTTCAATAGTGATCAGTACCGCAAATTCTTATGCCGCCCAGAACAAAGCCAATAGTCCATCTTCTACAGTGGCCAGTGAAATAGTCACTGTATCTGATTCAATATCCAACAACTCATTTTTTTCAAAAATATTTGGTAAACAAACTGTAATTGCCAAAGCGGATGCCTCTGCAGGATGCTTTGCTCCATCAACCGGAAAAGGTGTCTTGCCAGTATCCTGGTCATGCAAGGCGCCAGTTGGGGGTTCTGACAGCCCTGATTGTCAGCTTCAAACGCTGGATTGGGAAACCGAAATGAAACCTCTGGTAACCGGGTCCCCTAACCCGGTCAACATCAAGGGTTATGGCAATGTAGCGACACCGATGGATTTTACAAAAGATGCATTGTTGGGGCAGATCTATATTATTGTCGATTCCAATAAAATCAATGATGACATTTCATCCACATGTAAACCAACCGGGTCTTTAGTCTGTGATCTGAATGGTGATGGTGTAAATGACGTACTGGCGGGAGGAGATCGAAGTTGGCTTGACCTTAATGGAGGGGGTGGTGGAGCATCAGATCTAAGAAATTGGATACTCTATGGATATGCCTCTGGAGTCAGTATCCATACCTGGGTTGCCGGGCAATCGGGGGTAGATACTACAGTCTATAAAGCTGTTCAAGATGTGATCAACCGTTATCCACCAACTTATCCGGTAGTAGAAGTTCCAGTATTTAATGGGATTTGCGATCAAAATCCGAACACAAAACCGATCTGCGAAACGATCCTGCATGACCCTGTACCATCAGCAGAAAATGTGATCCCTTCAGGTGGATCCTCTACTACTTATTACCATATCGCCGGATTTGGCACGCTGTACCTAACCTGCGTTGATGATGGCGGAAATAATAAATGCCCTGGCGCTAAAGAATTCTTGAAGAAGAATCCATCATTGGGTAAGATCAAATCTATTGAAGGTTATTTCGTAAGTAATTATCCATATGAATCCGGGAATTCGGGTACCGGCGGAGTGGATGTCGGTCAACATACTGTTTCATTGACCGAATAGGCTAACATCAACCAGTAAATTGCTAGAAAAAGAGTCGTTGATCTGACTGATCAACGACTCTGCTCAATTTATACCTCTAGAGATAATTTGATTCTCTTAATTTCCACGAATTCTTTTTCAAATGCACTAATTACTTCCGGGTCAAACAATTTACCCGAGTTCTCTTTGAGCAACTGCAGCGCCTCCTGCTCGGGAATGATCCCTTTATACGATCGGCGGGTAGTAAGCGCATCAAATACATCAATAACCGCACAGATCCTTCCCCCCATCGGAATATCACGGCCTTTTAACTTTCTGGGGTATCCCGAGCCATCCCACCTTTCATGATGGCTTAATGCTATGGTTGCTCCGGTTTGTAATATCAAAGAACTTTTACTTTCCAAAATTACTGCACCCTGAACGGTATGCTCTTCAATAAGCTTCCAATCCGCCTGGTTCAATTCATTTTTTGTGATCAAAAGTTCTCTTGGTGTATTGATTTTCCCCACATCATGCAAAATACAGGCTACACTCATTGTATTCGCTTCTTCAGCATCGAAGCCAAGAGCACTGGAAACCAGAAAAGCATACTTACTCATTCTTTCAAGATGCCTCCGATTATCCCACTCATGCATTTCGCATAAATTTGCCATCTTGAAAAGAACGTCTGAAATTTCTGAGTTATTTGTGTTAGCCCGATTCTTAAACATGCTCCACCCATTTCTTCACTAAAAATTGGACAAACAATATCTTTTATCATTTTATTATAACCATAAACCAGATTTGTTGAACCAATATTTATTTTGTTGTATACTCAACTTTAGAAATCATTCTTTTTTTGGAGTATTTTTAGCACATCGTCGATTTCATCGCTACCATGCGTACTCCGTTTTATATGTTAAAAATGGAGGACTTTGATGGGGGGTATTGCATCAATTAATGGTGGCTCTAAATCACCTTTTTATTTCCATCACAAAAAGGGGCAAGCTGTTGTTGAACTGGTTTTAGTTCTTCCACTCTTGCTTTTATTAATCGTTGGTGCCATAGAATATGGTCGACTGATCTCAGCCAAGATCGTGCTCACAAATGCTTCACGTGAGGGTGCATATTATCTATCGATGCATTCTACAGATCAAACTGGAGCTACAACCGCCGCAACCAATGAAGCCAACCAATCCGGGGTCACTCTTAAAGCTGTCACTTTCAATAATTGCTGCACAGTCGGAAATCCGGTGACAGTAACAGTTCAGACCACTGTGAAGAACGTATATTTGGTCCGACTGACAGGCAGCCTTTTTGGAATAAAAGGACAAAACAACTCCATAACACTCTCTAGTTCAACCATCATGGTGGTGCAACAATGAACAAAAAGAGTTTTCTATCCGGGCAATCTGCTCTTGAATTCGCGCTGATCTTACCTTTGTTATTTTTCATGGTCACAGCGATATTCGATCTCGGCCGTGCTGTTTTCGCTTCCTCAACATTGAACAATGCTGCCCGAGAAGGGTCCCGCTTTGCCACGATCCAGAATAAGAATGGTGCGACCCTGCAAACGGCCGGCATAACCACAACCATCTGTCAGACCTCGTCCAGCGATATCGCCCTGGTAACAAATGTCAAAAACAAAGTCTGCACCTATGTCTACAATATTAAAGATATAAAGCAGAATACTACAATTGAAGTTTTCTATTCTGGTACTGGAGGAACCAATCCAACCGTTACTGTCCATTTAATTTACAAATTTAAACCCATTACACCTGGAATGGCAGCAATCTTGGGAAAAGGGAAATACCTGACCATTAATTCTCTTTCTACTATGTATCTGCAGGCAATTGCGAAATAAGGGGGATGATCTTATGACTACTGTGAAAGAAAAAGGCCAGGCACTTCCATTAGTTGCTCTACTAATATTTGTCATTATTGCCATAGGAGCGCTGGCATTGGACGGTACATTTACCATGTACGATCGGCGTATTGCACAGGTAGCTGCAGATTCTGGCGCTCTGGCTGGCGCCAGGCAGATCTGTAATGGCTCCTCTTCGGCGCAAATCATCAGTGTGGCAGAATCTTATGCCATGCAATACAAGGCAACCACTGCATCTGCTACTTATGCAAACAAAAAGGTCTCTGTAACAACTACCACTTCTAGTGATTCATTTTTTGCAAAACTTTTTAATCACACAACTCTTATCGGCACTGCGTATGCTAGTGCCGGTTGTATCTCCCCTTCACAATCTTCCCAACCAAAGTCAATATTGCCGGTAGCTTGGTATTGTAAAGCTCCAGCAGGTGCTCCATCATCTAGTTCTGAATGCCTGATTCATACCCTTAGTTGGAAGAACCAATTGGAACCGATCACCAAGGGCAATCAACCCATTACTCCGATAATCGATTATGAAAAAGACAATACCACCATTAGCATCACAACACCATTAAATTTTAAAACAAAAATCATTCCAAAGTACCTCTATGTGATCATGGATTCAGCATCCGCTTCAATCGATATTAGCGAGGGTTGTAAATCAGGTTCGCTCAGTTGCCTGGGAGGTGGTTTTGGAACAAGTGATCGGGGTTGGCTTAACCTGGATGGTGATTCCCCTAATGACGCAGAACTCAGTCAATGGATCACCGAAGGATTTGAAAAAACGATTTCAATTCACACCTGGTATCCGGGTTCAACTGGAACAAAAGCCAATGTCTATAAAGATGTTCTAGAAGGTCATGTATATCTTGTTCCAGTCTTCAACGAGATCTGTACGAAATATCCCATAACCCCTGCCTGTATCACAGCAGCGGATGGCCTAAATCCTACGATTACAGATGAATCAGTATATGGAAATTCGAACCCTATCTATTTTCATGTTAACGGATTTTCTGCGTTTTATGTTTCATGTGTAAAACCTCAGGGGAACAAATCAACCTGCCCTGGTGAAACAATTGCAGTAGCTTATAACTCCGACCTGAAAAGTAATGATGCATCTATCGAAGGCTATTTCTTAAGTGATTACCCAGGAGATCTGGATACTTCTGGATCTGGTGGTGTAAACGTTGGCTTGTCTGTTGTTTCATTAACTGAGTGATCAGCAATCATCTTCAAGGAGGGAATCTTGTCAGCTCGACTTCGTGCAATTTTAATTTCTGTCATCGGTGTAATTTTGCTGGCAGCCGGTATCATCGCTGTCATATTGCTCATCAACCGGATCAATGCCAAAAATCAGGCAGTCGAACAGCAAACACAGGTTGTTAAAGGACCGGTTGTTGTCTTAACTCATGATATGAAACTGGGAGATCGCATTGAAAGTACAGATATCTCCGTTTCTGAAATGCCTGTGGAAGTGATCCCACGTGATGCAGTGACGACCATTGAAGATGCGACTGGAAAATTTATTAAATCGGATATGGTGCAGGGAGAAATGGTGCTTCAGCATAATCTGGCTGATCCAACCAACAATAACCATGACCTGAGTTTCATCCTGGCAGATAATCATGTTCTTATGGCTTTTCCTGCTACCGATCTGATGAGTCAGGAAACTATTCCCCAGCGCGGGGATATTATTGATATCTTTGCCACTTTTTCAGAGACAGTAAAGACAGTCGGATCAAATACCACAACAAGTCAGGGAACGACTACCTCTACTGAAGAAGCTCCGATCACTCGTGATTTTACGATCGATGCTTTCCAAAAGGTATCGGTGACAGCCCTGGTTATGGACGTTGTGACCGATTCCGAGGGAAATAAAACTTCTGAAAAGATATCTTCGTATTTACTTGCGCTAGATCCTCAAGACGCGCTCGTCCTAAAACATTTGAAGGATGAGGGGGCTACCTTTGATGTAGTCCTGCGCGCCCCGACTTCAACACAGCAATTTGACTTAACCCCGGTCACTGAGGACTATATCATCGAACTTTATGGTCTGGAAGTTCTTCCCTAAAAAGAAGAAGGATATAACAATATGCCAAATGCAGACGGAAAAACTGTTGTCTTATCATTGTCCGAAAATCAAACCATTTTCGAAGCGATCAAGGTCGCTTTGGCTGGTGAGGATGATTTCACCCTTCTTGAGAAATCCTCTGCAGGAGAAGGTATCCAGTCATCTATTGCTAAATTACAACCCGACATACTTCTCATTGATTTTGATTTCGAAAAGGAGGAGACCTATCAACTCGTCGACTCCCTGGCAAATCAGTTCCCGATGGTCGCGATCATCGCATTAATGCCGGAAGAATGTGTCCATCTATCTGATAGGGTGATCCTTTCTGGGGCTCGCGCATTTATTCTGATTCCCTTCGCAAAAAAGAGCCTCTTGACGACACTTCGAAGAGTGGTTGAACTTCTAAAAAGGAATTATCCATCTCTTCGTCCCGAGGAACAGGGAGTGGTCTTACCTGCAAAACCAAAAAATACATACACGATCTTCAGCCCTAAAGGGGGTTCCGGCTGTACCACTATTGCGGTTAATCTAGCGATCTCCTTGCGCCAAATGATGAAAGAATCCATTTTACTGATTGATGGCAAGCATATTTTTGGTCATGTTGTCCTTATGCTGAATATCCGTACAGCCAATTCGATCACCGACCTCATTTCACACGCAGGCATGCTTGACAAGCAATTGGTAAACCAGGTGGTCGTAGACCATGTCTCCGGAATTAAAGTATTGCCGAGTCCCCTTGCAGTTGCTCAAGGACAGGGAATTCGTCCGGATGACCTGTACAAAGTGGTTACTGAGTTGCAGGCAGATTTTCCGCTGGTCCTGGTTGATGGTGGCAATTACCTTAATGAAAATTCGGTCACTTACATGGATGCCTCTGACCGGATAATTCTCATTCTAAATCCTAATCTTGCCTGCATTAGGGACGCTAAACAGTTTATCGAAGTTTGCCAATCCCTTTCTTACCCCAAGGAAAAGATCTTGCTGGTACTGAACAATACCGGTCACAAAGCCGATATCCGCCAGGATGAAATTGAAAAAATATTGAAAGCTGAGATTTTATGCCAGATCCCTGCTGATGAAAACTTCGCTCTGAGTTCTCTTAATGAGGGAGTTCCGATGGTGATCAAGAATCCGCGGCATCCGATCAGTAAATCAATCAATGTATTAGCAGAAAAGATAAAGACCATAATTTCTGAGACGAATGCAGAATATTCAATGAATGAAAAAAACGCGAAATCCGAATTATTAAATAAGACGTCGCGATTAGGATAAAAAAGATCAAAGGAGTTTCAAGTTGAGCATCGACAATGTAACTGCCCTATTGATCTCAATATTCACCATCTGCATTCTTGGGTTACTGGCAATCTTTTTCTGGTTGATCAGACAAAATACTCAAGATCAAGTGAACAATCGGGTCATAAATTTCATTGGAGCTCGAAACCCGCAGGATGAGAATTATCCATCGGTATCTCCGAATGGAAATTATTCATTACCAAATAAAATTCAAGGATTCAGAGGAAGGGTAAACCAGGCATTATCGATATTCTCAACTAACGACCTTCGTCAGAGAATTTCCAGTGCTTATTGGCCGATCTCTGATATTGAGTTTATCTCAATTCGCCTTCTGGTAACGCTCATTGGTGGAGCAATCGGCTGGATCCTCCCTAAAAGCATCATCGGCGGGATCGGGCTCGGGATCATTTTTTTCTTGATCCCAGGAATTGTGCTTGAGAGGTCCATTGCGAAACGTCGAAAGAGATTCCAGGACCAATTGCTTGACTTCCTCGTTTTGATCAAAGGAGCAGTCTTAGCTGGTTACAGTCTTGCACAAGCTTTGGATATGGCAATAAAAGAAATTCCTGCTCCTGCCTCAGAGGAATTTGGTCGTGTGCTTCGGGAGGTAAAGTTCGGGTTTCCAATGGACCAGGCTCTCATGAATCTGGCAGCTCGAATGCAAAGCGACGATCTTCAAATTGTTGTCACTGCAATTGTATTGAATTCACAAATGGGCGGTAATCTATCAACAATCCTGGAAGCTACGATCGAGACGATTCGGGACAGAATTCACTTATTCAGTGAGATTCGGTCTCTCACCTCGTATTCAAGATATGTAGGGATGATCATTTCTATATTGCCATTATTAACCGCCCTTATCGTGTTTTTATTGAACCCTGATTATTTTGAAGCAGTTAAAACTTCATTGGTCACACAGATCATTTTCATCATCGCATTTATTGGTGTCGTCATTGGCAATATTCTCATCCGCAGAGTCATGAAGATCCGTGTTTAAAGCGAGGATTGAATGCAATCATTCATCAATGAAAACTTAATATATATTGCAATTATTAGCATAATTATCCTCTTTATGGGGATCGGTTTACTTCTGATTGGGTTGAGAAATTTGAACAAAGGAGATGATAAAGTCACACAAAGGCTTGAAGCTTTTGTAGAAAATCACGAGCATCCACAATCTCAGCGATTTATTTATCGGTTATTGCCACGTGAAATTAACGGATCTTTTTTCAGCCGCACCTTTAAGCCATGGTTTCAGAAGATCGTCGATTTTTTTGGAAAATTCACGCCCTCGAATTCGATTGCCCGCCTGGACACAGACCTTAGAATGGCAGGGAATCCTTTCGGAATGCATGCTCAGGAATTTTATGGTGTAAGGGTCATCCTGCTTATATTCGGAATTTTGCTTGCATTATTGGTCAACTACAAATCACATTTCACAGACTTGATACTGATTTTGATGGGTGGACTGGTCATTTTGATCACCCTCTTGCTGCCAAGAATTTGGTTGAACTCTAGGATTTTCGAAAGGAAAGATGAATTCCGCAGAAATCTGCCGGACGCATTGGATATGCTCTCAGTTTGCGCATCAGCAGGTCTAGGCTTTGATCAGAGCCTAAAGAAAATATGTGAACTTTGGCCTACCCTTTTAAGTGCTGAGTTTAAGCATGTTCTTCAAGAAATGGATATGGGAGTAAGCAGGGCAGAGGCACTTCGGAATATGAGCGAACGAATCGGGGTGGAAGAGATCACAAGTTTTGTGGCCATTATCGTCCAGGCAGAAAGTATTGGTATGAGTTTTGCGGATGTACTGCACAGCCAAGCCCAGCAAATGAGAATTTTACGACATTTTAGGGCAAAAGAAATTGCAAATCAGATGCCAGCCAAAATGATCATTCCATTAGTCGTGTTTATTTTTCCTGCATTGATTGCAGTCCTGATAGGGCCAATTATTCCAACATTACTAGGGGTATTTTCATAACCAGTTGCTAAAGGGATTATGACAAATAATAATAAGACACATTTATTTCTCAAGAATGAAACAGAACCAGAGAAAACGATGGCCTCTGAAAAAAATCATTTTTCAGAGGAAGAGTTTTCATCTTCAGGATACCTTCACTTATATGACGAATTACAACAGGGACATTGGGAAGAATGTAAAACACTAATTACCAAATACGATTCTCTTTTTCCCGGGAATTCCCGTCTTGAGGAATTTAAAAAAGATTTTGAGCAACGATTCTCATTGATCAAAAATATTCATGATTCGCAAAAAGCGCAGGACAAGAAATCGCTTATTGAGAATCTAAAGAAACTTGGGTTGATCGCAGCAATACTGATCTTGATTGGAGCAATGATCTGGGGCGGGTATTCAATGATCTCCTCTTACAACTTAAGTAATCAAAAAGCTAATAATCAAAACCAGATCACCATTCTGAGTGCGCAAGCCGAAAATCTTCTCCTTTCCGGTCAACCCGAAAAAGCAAAAGAAATTATCGAAATGATGAAAAAGATCGATCCGGCAAACTCCAAGGTGATCGAGTTGTCACAAAAAACAGATGCTTTCCTTCAGATTAACGCTCTTTATGGGAAAGCACAAAATGAGATCACCCAGGGACAAAAGGATTTAGCCCTGACTGACTTACAGAAAATTGAAAATGCTTATCCAAGTTACCGCGACGTCCCACAATTGATCGAAACGTTAAGTAACCAGATCACAATTGAAAAAGCCTACAAAGATGCATCAGAGGCTTTTCAATTGAGTGATTGGCAAAAAGCAATCGATAACTTTGAAACAATTCAAACACTAAATTCCAACTATTTAAATAAGAGTGATGAGGGAATGCTGCTCAATAGCTATCTTCATCGGATTATTGATTTATTAGAAAGCAACACGACATCTTTCGATGACATAGATAAAGCTGAAACATATTATCGCCGAGCGATCGCAATGATCCCTCAAAATCAGACTTATCTGACGGAAAGAGAGAATCTGCAAAAGATCTCCAGTGATCTTTTGATCATGAAATATACTCAGACGGCTTTGATCATTGTAAATGACCCCAATCAAAATGTTGGGTTACTCACACAGGCACTAAACTACGAAAAAAAGGCTGCAAATTTAGATTCAAATAATCCATCCATCCAGTCAGAACTGAAAAAACTCACTTATTACCAGGCAGGTTTTTCTTATTTTGCAGGAATGAATTGGGCTTCAGCAATCGAACAATTATCTTCATTAACAAAAATCGATCCAAATTATGCCAATGGATTTGCAATGCAATTACTCTATGAAACATACATTGCCCGCGGAAATGCCTATTATGACTCAGGTTTTTACCTGGATGCCCGGAATCAATTCGAGGCTGCAGAATCATTATCCTGGGACCTGCAAGACAAGATGAACCTCTTCATGGTCGAACTTGACCTGGCCAAAACCCTTGGAAAATTGGAATCCTATAAAGATGCTGCATCGTATTACAAATATGCTGTAGAAGCAGTTGATTATTTTAACCGCGGTACCTCGTCTCCCTCTTTTGTTAATAATCTGGTTAGTGCAATAACCATGTACTCTGATGGGCAATTTGAGGCTTCCTATAGACTCTTCGAAACAACCCTGAAAGAAAAGCAATTCCTTTTCACTGAAAGCGAGTTTTCGGCCAAGAAAGGCATGAACATCGCGATAATAGCTGCAGAAAATAATTCTTCGGTTGAAGCAATCACCGAAAGAAACGGCCTTGCTCAACAAACTACGATTACCGAAGATCAAACCTTATTCATCCCAACATTGAATTGATCACAATATTCCATCTTTTGGAGAGTGTCTATGTTCACAAATCGACCTGCAATAAAAAAAGATGTAACACCAGTTGAAAGGGATAACCAGGAAAGTTTTTCTGCCTTTGAAAAAGATTTCTACATGGTTCGCGATCTCGTTCAACGACGCTTGTTATCTCAGACCAATATTGATCTGGCCATGTCAGATCAGTCCAAAGTGAAAGGTATTATTGAGAAATGTTTCAATGATGTTTTGGATGAACAAAACCTTCTTTTCAATCATAATATCCGAGAAAAACTCCTGGAATGGACAATTGCCGATATCATTGGTTACGGTCCGATCGAAACCCTGCTGAACAACCCGGATATCACAGAGATCATGGTAAATGGATACAACAATGTCTATGTTGAAAGATTTGGCATGATCGAACTAACCAATATCCACTTTGAGGATGAAGCTCATCTCCGTCGGATCATTGACCGTATCGTATCCCCAATTGGACGGCGTGTGGACGAAACAATGCCTATGGTTGATGCCCGTCTTCCAAATGGTTTTCGGGTAAATGCTACAATTCCACCCCTCAGCCTGGATGGACCAATCCTGACTATCCGAAAATTTGCTGTTCGTCCATATACAGCTCAGGATTTGATCGCAAATGGCACCATGACGGTTCACCTGGTGAGTTTCTTACAAGCATGTGTAGAAGCGAAGATCAACATCGTCATTTCTGGTGGAACTGGGTCAGGGAAGACTACACTCCTAAATGTGGTCTCGGCATTTATTCCAACCCGTGAAAGGATCATCACCATTGAAGACACAGCGGAATTGCAGCTAAGTCAAAAACATGTCGTCCGATTGGAAAAACGGCCGCCAAATATTGAAATGAAAGGTGAGATCACAATTCGTCAATTGGTGATCAATGCTCTGCGTATGCGTCCAGACCGGATCATCGTTGGGGAATGCCGTGGCGGAGAAGCTCTGGATATGCTGCAAGCCATGAACACCGGCCATGATGGTTCAATGACCACGATTCATTCAAATGGACCTCGCGATGCATTGCGTAGGATCGAGACAATGACATTAATGGCAGGGATGGACCTTCCGCTAAAAGCGATCCGTGAGCAGGTTATGTCATCTATTCAACTGGTCGTCCACATGGAACGCCTGCGAGACGGTACCCGTAAGGTAGTCCAGGTTTCTGAGGTTCAGGGACTGGAAGGTGATACATTGGTAATGCAAGATATCTTTGTCTTCCAACAGATGGGAATTAAGAACAATCTCGTAGTAGGATCCTTAAGGGCAACGGGGCTGCGACCAAAATTTATGAACAAATTAGCTGAGAATAGTATCGAATTGCCTGAAACTGTTTTTGAAAGTTAATTTCTGTTTTCAAATTTTGTTTGAGACTGCATTTTTTGATCACAATCATGAGTGCAGTCTTTTATTTTCTCTAGTTCACCAGTTAGAATAGGATAGTAAATTCAAAATGACTAAATTATAAAAATACCTTTCCAGGTGATTCATAAATGACAAACATTTTGCACGATTTAATTGACTCGGTAAAAGAACAAGGACTGCATGTTTTAAATGTCGTCCTGCGTCAAGATGGCAAGATCAGTGCGCGCTGTGATTTTTCTGAAGAAAAACCTGTTCTCCTATGGTCTGCCAGTAAAACCTTTGTTTCAATGGCCATCGGAATTGCTGAATTTGAAGGATACTTTTCAAAAAATGACAAACTGATTGATTATTTGCAATCACCCAGGGAAACCAATGAGAATCTTGCCAACCTGCGAATTCGCGATCTACTGTGTATGGGTAGTGGTCATCGATTCTGTCCGGTTTCCAGAGCGATGGAAAAAGGTGAATCGCTCGATGACATAAGCTCCTTATTCTTTACAGAAGCCTTTGTAGATGCTCCCGGGACGAAATTCAAGTACGATAACAGCGCTACCTATATGCTTTCAAAGCTGATCACAATTCGTACTGGATTGAGTTTACGCGATTATCTAATTCCGCGAATCTTTTTTCCACTTGAGATTGAAACTCCACAATGGTTGGCAGATCCTTCAGGAATCTCATTTGGGTGTTCAGGATTGTTCTTGAATGCAACCGACCTATCCAAATTCGGACAATTGCTTCTGAACCAGGGAGTTTGGAATGGAAAACAATTGATTCCAGCGGACTATGTGCATCAAGCCACCCACCCGCAGATCAGTACAGCGGATTTCAACGAACCATTTGCCACTGCTGATTACCAAAATGGATATGGTTACCAACTCTGGATGAATCGAGTTCCTAATACCTTTCGAATAGATGGATTGTATGGTCAATACTCGATCGGATTACCAGAGCAAAATGCAGTCGTCACATACATTTCCAATGAACCGGAGAAGATGACCAGTATCATCGAATTAACCTGGGATACTCTACTCGGGAAACTTTAATTTGTTAACCAACCCTTAAACAGCTCTTCTTCGTTTATTAAAGAAACTTCTCCATAATGTTAAATGAAGTAATAGCAAACATTATGGAGAAAAATGAAAATACTTATTAGCAATGATGATGGAATATTCAGCCCCGGGCTGGTCGCACTGGCAGAAGTAGCATCCAAATTTGGGGATGTAGTGATCTTTGCCCCGGACTTTGAACAATCGGCTGTAGGGCATGCGATCACGATCAAAAGACCGCTCCAGTACCACAGGGTAAAAATGATGACAGGTTTTGAGGCTTATCGGGTAAACGGAACCCCTGCCGATTGTGTTGCAATGGGCCTTTACCATCTGGGTCATGCTGACCTGGTCCTTTCTGGGATCAACCTGGGCAGCAATCTTGGCAGCGATATCTGGCATTCGGGAACAGTGGCCGCCGCCAAGCAGGGAGTCATCTTCGGTGTTCCGGGAATCGCTTTTAGTCAGGAACTAAATGGAGAAGAGCCTGATTACAAGAAACAAAAACCCTATATCTATCAAGTGATAAAAACACTGATTCAAGAAGGCCAGCCGCCTCTGGTAAATGTCAATTTGCCGGAAAATCCCCTGGGGCTGCGGTGGACGCATCAATCAGTACGCCAGTACAACGGGAAAGTCGTTGAATCCGAAGATCCAAACGGACGAAGGAATTACTGGTTTGCCGCTACACCACTGACCAACCCCGATGAGAACAGCGATCGCTGGGCAGTTGAGAACAATTTTGTATCGATGACGCCAATCCGCATGAGTCTTACGGATAATGACTGGTTGAATCGGCTGAATAATCAGCAATAACACGAAAATTTTAAGCCTTCTCCTAAAGTTTTTAAGTGACCTCAAAGAGTGGAAATAATAAAATCATCGTGTATTTACTTTCGTGTTTACTCCAAGATACAAATTTAAATTCCCAATGAGAGATATAATACTTCCTTAAATAATCCTTATTTGGGGTAAATCATGAAATTGCGAATTTTTTTTCAAAAGAATGAAAACTGGGTAGTCAATCTTTTTACTCTTCTTTCATATTTCGCTTTACTAGTACCTATTTATTTACATGCTTACATGGGTACTTTTTCAAGATACATAGCAGATGATTATTGCACGGCAGGAAGACTAAAACTTTTCGGTTATTTAGGTGCAATCGCCCAACGCTATATGGCCTGGGATGGAAGATTCACCTTCACAGTTCTAATTTATTTTTTTGAACAGTTGGGTGTTAAATTTGCATCAATCCTCCCGACAATATCGATAACCCTTTTCTTATTAATCTCATTCTATTTCTTTTGCCAATTCTTAAAATTAATTGGACTCCAAACCAGAAAAACCTTCGCATTATTTTTATCAGCCCTTCTTATTTTTGTTTTACAATACACAATTCCTCAGACTGCTGAGGATTTTTACTGGCTGACTGGAATCACTACTTATCAGTTTTCAATCATTTTTGAGCTCTTGTTGCTTGCCATTTACATTCAAACGACAACTTCCTTAATGACATTCTCAAAATTAACTAAAATTGCGAAAGCGTTTGGATTATTCCTCCTGGCCTTTATCTGCAGTGGTTTTTCTGAAGTATCAACTGCTCTAAACGTATGCATCTTTGGATTGATCCTTTTGGTTACATTATTTAATAAGGTAATCAAGAAGAAATCCTCCCAGAATGATATCTTCTCATATTCACTTTTTCTTGGAGCTTTTATAGGTTTTGTGGTAATGGTTGCAGCACCAGGTAATTCAAATAGAGACTTAGCCATGTCAGGATGGGCAGTTCACCCATCATTATATAAAACATTAATCAGTTCATTTGTCGAAAGTATTAAATATTCGATCAAGTGGTTTATAAATTATCCGGGAATTATCTGGCCAGTTCTTTTAGTTACTATTTTATTAACAGCGTACTATAAAACAAATAATTCATTTACAGAGAAATCCACCACAATCGGATTCTCGATAAAGAATTTTTTGATCTGGTTAATTTGCATTTTCATCTCGATCTTTGTTTCGTTTGTTCCCACAACCTGGGCTGGTTATACAGTTCCTGCTGATCATATTTTGATTATGACAACCATATTACTATGTGCTGCTCTGTTTCTATGTGCAATCTTTTTCGGATTCAAATTAGGGCAGCTAATAGATTTTTCAAAGATACAAATCATGGATTATAAAATCTTCTTGGTAATTTTTCTTGTGCTATTTTCTTCTTCAATAGCATTGAATACTGCCAGGCATTATTATTATGACCTGATCGGACCACAAAAGAGTTATGCGGAAAAATGGGATAAGATCAATGCAGAAATTCTTGTAAAGGTCAAAGCCGGGGAACAAGATATCATTACCAAAAACGTTCCAAATGATGTGCAAGGAAATGAAAGAATTACTCAAAATCCTGACTTTTGGGTGAATATCTGCGCAGCCAATTATTACCAGGTAAAAACGATCATTGCATATTAGGAAAAATGATATTTATGAACGAAAAAAGGCGATTCATAAAGAATCGCCTTTTTTATAATTACATTTTTTATTATCAAAATCTTTGCTGTTGTCTATCAGAAAAGAACAAGAACTTAAAAAAATAGTGGCGAGGGTGGGATTTGAACCCACATCCAATGGCTTATGAGTCCACTGCTCCACCATTGAGCTACCTCGCCAACGAATCAAGATTTTACTAGAACCCGGCACTTTTGTCAACAATATCAGGCAAATCCCAGTCCTTTTTCTTTCATTGAAACGAACCTGGCATTCCCGATCACTAGATGATCCAACACCTCGATATCCATTAATTTTCCAGCCTGCACCACTGAACGGGTAAGGGCCACATCTTCCGGGCTAGGCGTCGGATCTCCACTGGGATGATTATGAGCTAAAATGATCGAGGCTGCATTACGGATGATAGCCCCTTTGAATAATTCTCCTACACGGACCAGAGATACATTTAAAGAACCTTTATAGACGGTTTCTTTCGTGATCAATTTGTTCCTGGTGTCCAGGATCAACACAATCAGGTGCTCCTGGGGTAATCCCTGCATTTCGAGTTGAATGATAGCGGCAGCATCCCCCGGAGAATTGATCGCTCCCTTTTCCTCAGCCTGTTCCCTCACAAGGCGCGATCCCAATTCGATCGCGGCTTTGATCTGACAAGCCTTCGCAAATCCAAGACCTCGTACCTGGCGCATTTCTTCAAAGCTGGCCCGTTGTATGCCAGCTAGGCCGCCCATTTCATCCAGGATTCTCTGAGCCAACTGAACAGAATTTTCACCTTGAATGCCTACGCGCAACAATATTGCTAATAATTCAGCTTTACTTAATGCAGAAGGACCTAACTCCGCCAATCTCTCTCGCGGTCGCTCTTCTGCCTCCATATCAGTAATCCGATAAGCTGCTGGTAATTCTCTCACCATATTTATCCTCCTCGTGAGCTGCATTGCATCAATAAGTATATCTAAATTTTCAATTGCTTGTATAAATAAATCTAGGTAGCCTTTGTCGAAACAGATTTCCATAATTAAAGAATTGAGTGAAATTTTTCCATCCATGCTATAATTTCTCATCGGGAGAAAATCATGACACTGGATCCGGTTCTTCTCAAACAAATTTCCATGATCGGTACTGGTTTTGCAGCAGCATTTCTGGCCGCTCTTTGGTTAAGCCTGATCTTTTGGACCTTTCGTGATATTCGCAGCCGCAGCCGCGATCCTTTTATGCGAATTCTGGCAGTGGTCGTTGTAGCGCTACTTTCCCTCCCTGGAATTCTTATTTATCTTATTCTTCGACCACCACAAACCCTGGAAGAAGAATACCAGCATTCCCTGGAAGAAGAAGCTTTATTACAGACAATTGAAGATGCGACCATTTGTCCGGGTTGTAACCGCCGTGTTCAACATGATTGGGTAGCTTGTCCAAATTGCCATATCAAATTGAAAAAAGTTTGCCCGCATTGCGGAAAATACCTTGAGCTGCCCTGGAATTTATGTCCTTATTGTGCTACTGCTGTTATAGATGATTCAGTTGCTTCACAAAATGATAATCCACTTGAAAGTCTTTCCCTCGATAATGAGGATAAATTTTAAAGAGCGATGGAAGTCCAATATTGATGAATTCTCTTTCACAAATTGAACCGGTCGATTATTTATTGATTGGGCATGTAACTCAGGATGTCGTCCCGACCGGATTTGCTCTGGGTGGGACAGTTTCTTATTCAAGTCTGACCGCACTAGCCTTCGGAAAGAAGGTTGGTATTGTAACCTCCTGTCGTTCAGATCTGCTGTTGCCTGAATTGGGAAAGATCTCGGTTATCAGAAAAGAATCAGAAAATAACACCACCTTTGAAAACGTGAATACCCCTGCTGGCCGTGTTCAACATATCCGTGCAGTTGCGAAGAAGATTTCGATTACTGATATTCCACCCATTTGGCGCAATGCATCCATCGTTCACCTCGGTCCTGTCGCCGCCGAATTGGACTCCACTCTTTCTGACTCATTTCCAAATTCCATGGTCGGGATCACCCCTCAGGGTTATATGCGTGGGTGGGATGAATCTGGTTTAGTGAAGTTTGTGCCCTGGACTAATGCCCTATCGGTTCTTAAACATGCCGGTGTTGTCGTTCTCAGCATCGAAGATGTTCATGGCAATGAGGAAGTCATTCAAAACTGGGTGGCTTCTGTTCCCGTTTTAGTAGTTACCGAAGGCGCAAAAGGGTCCCGTGTCTATTGGAATGGTGATGTGCGGTACTTCCGTCCTCCCCACGAGGATGAGTTGGATCCTGTTGGGGCCGGGGATATTTTTGCCACTTCCTTCTTTATTCGATATCATGATACTCTCGACCCCTGGGAAGCAGCCAGGGTTGCCACACTGATCGCCGCCCGCTCAGTGACCCGCAGGACACTTGCGGGAGTTCCAACTACTGAAGAAGTCAGATCAGTCCAATCCGAAATTATTCAATGACAGGCCTATGACTCACATTTACACTCTCGTTAATCAAAAAGGTGGTGTAGGAAAAACCACAACCGCAATCAACCTTGGAGCCTTTCTGGCACTTTACGGCCAGCGTGTATTATTGATTGATCTCGATCCCCAGGCAAATGCCACTTCATCGCTTGGCATCGATAAATACGGCGTGAAAAAAGGAACCTACGAGGTTCTACTTGGACAAGACCCGATCACTCCACTGATCCTCTATAATCCCAAATTAAAGATCAATCTGCTTCCCGCATCTCCTGCTCTGGCGGGTGCCGAGGTTGAACTGATTGACCTGCCTAATCGTGAGACCTGTTTACGAGAAGCAATCAAACCGGTCCATGATCTTTATGATTACATTTTGATCGATTGTCCGCCATCTTTGAGTATGCTGACTGTTAATGGACTAATGGCCGCTCATGATGGAGTTCTCATTCCTGTCCAGTGTGAATACCTGGCCCTGGAAGGGATCGGTCAATTAACCCAAACCCTCAACCGCATTCGCAATTCGCTTTTCCCTCAACTCAAAGTTCGCGGTGTCATTCTAACCATGTTTGACGGGCGTACCAATCTGGCCGTCGATGTCGTGGGTGAGGTCAAGAAGCACTTCCCCACTCAGGTAATGAACTCAGTGATTCCCAGAAGCATTCGTCTGGCAGAAGCTCCTTCGTATGGTCTGCCGATCTCTCACTATGCTCCAGAGACAACTGCCGCAAAAATGTATGCAGCGTTGGCAAGGGAGATCTTGAATCAGGATGGCGTCGTTTTTGACGCAAATTTACCACAGGTAGGTGCAAATGGCGCGTAAAGGTGGTTTAGGCAAAGGACTGGATGCTCTGATCCCTGGAGAAGTGACTGAACAAAATCCTTCTTCCAGTGAAGTATTTATTCAAACCAATATGATCGTTCCCAATCCACTGCAGCCTCGCGATCATATGAACAGCGAGGATCTCGAGGATCTGGCAAATTCCATTCGCGAACATGGTGTTTTGCAGCCGCTGGTAGTCTCCTTCGACCCGCTGACTGGCATGTACACGTTAATCGCTGGAGAGCGTCGTTTACGAGCCTCCAAATTGGCTGGACTGGATACTGTGCCGGTGATCGTTCGCGAAGTGACTAATCAGGAAAGATTGGAACTTGCCCTGATCGAAAATGTACAGCGCGCTGATCTCTCTGCTTTGGAAACCGCTGAAGCGTACCGGCAGCTCGCTGAAGATTTTCACCTTTCTCATGATGAGATCAGTACGCGGGTAGGTAAGAGCCGTGTTTCTGTTACAAATACGTTGCGGTTATTAAAACTTCCTGATCCAGTTTTAAAGGCGCTTGCCGATAATGATATTACAGAAGGTCACGCTCGCGCTCTGCTTGGGCTAAATACCGCTCAGGCTCAGAATGCTGCTCTGCAAACGATAATTAATAATGGACTCAATGTCCGCCAGGCCGAAGAACTGGTGCGGAAAATGCTCGGGCATAAACCAGCATCAACCGATCCCAAGCCAGTATTGCCCGAAATAAAAGAGATCGAAGATCGGCTCCAAACAAAACTGGGGACCCGAGTTTCTTTGCATCACGGCCAAAAAGGCGGATCTCTCACCATTCATTACTACTCAGATGAAGAATTGGATTCATTAGTCTCGCAATTATTGGGGGATTAGCATGCAGATACTTTTCAACGGCAAGATTGGTCTTCACTCTCATCAGACGGCCATTGCCGTTGAAGGGAATCAGATCGTTGCTGTTGGATCTGATCCAGAGATACTTACGCTTGAAAAACCGGGCTCTCAAAAAACAAACCTGGCTGGCAAAAGTGTATGGCCGGGTTTGATCGATTCGCACCTTCATCTGGAATTGTATTCTCAATTCCTTGAACTTGTTGATTGTGATACCGCCACAAAAGAAGAATGTCTTAAAAGGGTAGAACAAAAAGCGCTCCATCTATCAGACAGCTCATGGATTCTGGGCAGCGGTTGGAACCAGAATAACTGGCAAAATGGTTTTGGAACTGCTTACGAATTGGACGCTTACGCAAATAACCACCCGGTTTTTTTATACGACAAATCCCTACACACTGCCTGGGTAAATTCTATTGCTTTGAAAATTTGTAATATTGATCAAACCACCCCTGATCCAGTTGGCGGTATGATCCAACACGATGCAAAAGGCAACCCGACAGGAATTTTGTTTGAAAATGCTGTAGCTTTGGTTCAATCACATATTCCTGGACCGACCCCTCAGCAAAAAAAGGATTCCATATTAATTGCCCAGGATCGATTGATCCGCTATGGTCTCACTGGGGTTACAGATTTTGATCCTCTCAGCTGCTTTGAAACTATATCCAATTTGCAAAGCAATGGATTATTGAAATTGCGTGTCACTAAGGGTATTCCCTTCGATCATTTTGACTGGGCTGTAGATCGCCAGATCTATACTGGAATGACTGAAGGCCTTATTCGTTGGGGAGCACTCAAACTCTTTGCGGATGGAGCTCTCGGTCCACAGACAGCTGCAATGATATCGCCATACGCCGGGAAAAACAATTATGGAAAATTACAATTAACAGCTGATGAGATTTTTGAGATCGGAAAAAAAGCAGCCCGACATCGCATCGCATTAGCGATTCACGCCATTGGAGATCGGGCGACACACGAAGTTATTAAAGGTTTTACAAAACTAAGGGTCTTTGAAAACAAGAACTCCCTTCCCCATATCGACCATCGCGTGGAACATTTGCAACTCCTTGACCCGGAAGATCTGAAAAAATGCAACGAGTTGGGAGTGATCGCATCAATGCAGCCGGTTCATGCCACATCAGATATGTTCACAGCGGATAAATACTGGGGAGAGCGTGTAAAGTACGCCTATGCCTATAATTCACTATTAAAACTGGGAACAACGATCATCATGGGTTCAGATGCACCAGTCGAATCCCCTAACCCGTTCCTGGGAATCCATGCTGCGGTCACAAGGCGCCGCTGTGATGGAACTCCATCCTTGTCAGGATGGCAGCCGCAAGAAAAGATCACCCTCTCCCAGGCTTTAGCTGGTTACTCCACAAACCCTTCTTTATTGGACCATGATTCCTATAGACAAGGGAGGTTACAACCTGGGCAAATTGCGGACCTACTCATCTTGCCGGTCGATCCAGAAAAAATCGATGAACAAGAATTATTCACCATTGAACCAGAAAGCGTTATGATTAATGGAGATTGGGTATTTCGAAGATGAATATCCAAAGGGAGGTAAATTGACACTAACACCAGAAGTTCTTATTCCCCGTATTGGAGATGTCCTAGTAGAACAGGGAAAGATCACTGCTGATCAGTTACAGCAGGCATTGGAAAAACAAAGGGAATTTAGGGTCACCGGAAATAATGCGCTTCTTGGGCAGATCATCGTTGAAATGGGGATGATCGATCAGTCCACATTGGACCAATCTATTACTCAGCAGATTCTTATCCTGCAAAATAGTCTTAGGGATGCAAACGCCAACCTGGAACGAAAAGTTCAAGAGCGTACTGCCGAACTCGAGATCGCTTACAGGAAATTATCCGAGTTAAATGAGTTGAAAGCAAATTTTATTTCAAATATTTCTCATGAATTGCGAACACCACTGACACATATCAATGGGTATGTAGACCTGGTGCTTACAAATCCAAATGAACCTTTGACTCCTGATCAGAAAACATATGTTAATGTGATCAAAAAAGCCGCAGGTCGACTTGAAAGGTTGATCGATGATCTGATCCTTTTCTCAACCAGTGAAACGAATCGGTTAACCATTATTAAAGACAGATTTGACCCATCACTAATCGTCTCAGAGGTTTACCAACGAAATATACAGAGTGCTGAGCAGAAACAAATTCACCTCGAGGAAGATATTCAGGTCATTGAAAAACTGGGGTTCATGGATCGTAACAAGATCACATGGGTTGTAAATCAATTGGTTGAAAATGCGATTAAATATTCAAATCCTGGTGGAAGAGTTATCATTCGATTAATTCAAAAGGATGATAAATTCTTTTTTGAAGTGGCAGATACTGGAATAGGAATTCCAGAAGAGCGGCAGACCGAGATCTTTGAACCATTTCACCAACTAGATGGCTCCAGTACCCGTTCACAGGGGGGAACAGGGATTGGGCTCTCTCTAGTACAAAAAATTCTCGATGCACATCAATCTGTAATCAAAGTGCAAAGCACACCCAATATTGGCAGTATATTTTCATTTGCAATTTCAAAAAAATAAATTTTTGATTAATGTATAATGAGGAATATGCAAAAAACAACCAATTCCCTAGATATTTCTGCATCCACTCTCTGCCAATTGAGTGAAATTGCATCGCAGGATACCTCATGGAAAATTTTGCTTGATAATTTGTTCACTTTTACTCGAAAAAATTTCATAATCGATAATTTAGCCATATTTCAATCCGACAACTCAATTAAACGGCTGGATGTCGTTTATGCGAAGTCTTTCGGCCGTGGCAAAACAGGTGAAGCCGACGTATCCTGGGGTGATTCTATAGCGATTCAAGCAGCTCAGGAAAAGAAAATGATCTATGATTTTCCTAAAGAAATCAACGATGACGACAGGCTGAGCTATCCTTTTACCATAGCTTTCCCTTTTCACTCAAACAATGACCTTCTTTCAGTGATTGTTTTCATTCGTTTTGGTGGCCCTGCCTACTCCGAAGCGGATATAAACTTTCTAAAATTTGTCAGTGAACAGGTTGGGTTTATTCTCCAAAAGAAATTACTCCTTGATTATTCAGAGAAGATCCGCAAACAGTTGGATATGACCGATCTTCAACAAAACTTTATCAATACAATATCGCATGAATTACGGAACCCACTTGGATTTATTAAAGGATACACAACAACCCTGCTGCGGGAAGACACTCAATGGGATAAGCTAACCCAGACCGATTTTTTACGGATCATTGAAAGAGAAACGAACCACCTGCAGGAGTTGATCGATAATCTACTTGATTCTTCACGCTTACAAAGCGGTCAGATGAGTTTTGATTGGCAGATCGTGCGGTTGGATTCATTAATCCGTGATGAAGTAAGCAGAGCTCGGATCAATAATCCCAACCTCGAATTTCACCTTGATTTCGATGCGGTCGTTCCTCCCATACATGGTGATCCAAATCGATTAGCCCAGGTTATCGATAATTTGATCAACAACTCTATTAAATATGCTCCGGGGGCGGATATCTACATCACCATTCGGCATACTGGCAAAACGATTTTGGTCGATTACCGTGACGCTGGCCCTGGTCTTTCTGAGAAATATTTGTCCCAGATTTTCGAAAGGTTTTTCCGCGATCCCGATCAATCCATCAAAGTTCATGGATCAGGGCTGGGCCTTTCAATCTGCCAGGAAATCATTGAGAAACATCTTGGAGAAATTTCTGCCAGTTGTCCACCCGGCTGGGGACTTTCATTTTCGATCCATTTACCTGTTGATCTGGAAAGCTCTTCACTAAATGAACTGGAGGCAAAATGACGACCAATATCCTTGTTGTGGATGATGAACCTCTTTATATCAGACTCTTAAAAGTCAACCTTGAAGCTGAAGGCTATGAAGTATCAACTGCTGTAAATGGTGAAGAAGCCCTGGAATCAATTTCCACAACAATGCCAGACCTGATCATCATGGATGTAATGATGCCAAAACTGGATGGTATAACAGCCTGTACCCGTATACGCCAGTTCTCCAATGTTCCCATCATTCTATTAACCGCACTTGGTGAAGAGCACGACAGGGTTAACGGATTGAATATTGGCGCAGATGATTATGTAGTCAAACCCTTTTCTGCTACTGAATTAGTTGCCAGGGTCCGGGCAGTTTTACGTCGCGTCGGTGATAAACCAGAAAGTGTAGAAGCCAGGCAATTCCTTCACGGGAATTTACGAATTGATATCGCAAAAGCAGAAGTATGGAAAGATGAAAAACAGGTTTATCTTTCAGCCACTGAATATAAATTATTGATCTTCTTTGCTCATCATGTTGGTCAAGTATTAACTGCAGAAGAATTACTGGAAGCCACCTGGGGAGAAACCTATCGAGATGAGAAAGAAATTCTCTGGGTAAGTATTGCACGTTTGAGACAAAAACTGGAAGATAATCCCCATTCCCCTGTTCATATTGTCACCCGGACAGGGTTGGGATATCAAATGCCAGCTCTTTAGATTGGGGAATAATAATGGTCACTCATTTTGATGAAAAAGGGAAAATTTATACTGATATCATCCAGAAACAAGCAATCTGGGTGACTATCCAGCTTCCCAATTCCAGAGTACACGGTGCGATTTTTACACGCAGCAACGAGCGAATCAAAGAAGCTCTGGATGAAGCGGGAACCTTTTTAGCATTGACTCAAGTTGAGATCTTAACAGCAGATGGGAACAAGGTGGAAATAAAAACAAACTTTCTCGCTGTCAATAAATCGCAGATCGTTTGGGTAATGCCTGATGCAGATCAAGCTGGATAGGATAAATTGATGGAAAAACCTTATTCTTCTTTTGAAGACGATGATACTTTTTACCGGATCAAGGACACTTTAGTCAATCAGATCCTCCATGATTTTAATTCCAATCTGGTCGCTCCTGACGAACGAAACCAGGCGATGGTAGATTTGATCATCCAGAAATTTCGTGAGCAGGAAATCCCCATCAACGATGATAAGCGAGATCCGCTCTTTCGCCAGGTAATTAATGAAGTACTTGGATTTGGAATTCTCCAGCCCTTTTTAGATGATCCAGACGTAAGTGAGATTCTTGTAAATGGAAAGGACTCGATTTTTGTTACACGGAACAACGAGCTGATCCTTTTACCCAACCATTTCCGATCAAACGAAGATCTAATTCAATTGATCTTCCGCAATATCAAACGCCTTAACCTGCAATTGGACCCTGATAATCCAACACTCGATACTAGACTCCCTGATGGGTCACAATTAAGCATCATTCTGCCTCCCATTTCTGTGGATAGGCCTATCATTTCCATTCACAAGTCATCGATCTGCAAATTGTCGATCTATGATCTGGTCGATCAGGGGACACTTTCGATCAGTATTTCCGATTTTCTGCAAGCATGTGTAATTGCCAGGTTGAATATTCTCGTGATTGGGCTAGGGGTTACCGGTAAAACTACACTGCTAAATTCCCTTGCAAATTTCATTCCCCAAGGTGAACGAATTATCAGCATTGAGGAAAAACCGCAGTTAACAATTGATCAAGATCAATTCCTGCGGCTTAGCCCACATAGTGCCCGTTTTGAAGGAAAACCCTTTACAACAACATCGGATCTTGTACATCTGGCAATGAACATGAATCCAGACCGCCTGATCATTGATGAACTACGCGGCAGCGAAGGTCTTGCATTTTTGCAAGCCTTGAATACCGGCAGCAGCGGATCAATGGCTTCACTCCGTGCAAATTCGCCAATGGACGCCATTTCACATCTGGAAACGATGTGTTTGATGAGTGGAGTATCATTTCCAACCCGAATATTAAATCAACAGGTCGCCTCAGCACTCGACCTGATTATTCATATATCGCGGTATAAAGACGGCAGCAGGCGAATCACTACAATCACCGAAATCTCAGGAATGGAATCAGACAATGTGATCCTGACAGATATCTTCCGCTTTGAACAGTCCGGTTTGGATACATCCGGGAAACTACTCGGCAGCCTGAAACCTACCGGAATTCGCCCCTTATTTGCTTCGCGCCTTGAAAGTGCCGGATACAAACTAAATCCTGAAACATTTGGAACCAACCTGATCGATTTTCTCAGGAACGAATAAGAAATAATCGCAATTTCTAGGATGCTATAATAAGTAAATAATAATTGGGAATATATTGAGGAAATAATAAATGGATGATAAATTAGCCGCTTTACAGGCAAAAAAGATCGGATTGTTCCTCAGAAAAATCCGTGAAGAAAATGCTCATACACAAGAGGAATGCGCGAATTGGTTGAACATAGAATTGAACACTTATCAATCCATTGAATTGGGTAATCATTCGCCTTCTCTGCCTCAATTGGAATCCCTGGCGTATTTCCTTAAGACATCATTTGATACGCTCCTCAAAGGTCCTGAATCATTAACGAATTCCGAATATTCATTCACACGTGAAGTCAATGATCAGATTGTCACATTACGAAACCGCGTAATTTCAGTTATGCTCAAACAACAAAGAAACCAAAAATCTCTAACGATCGAGCAACTTGCCGAAGCGACACAAATTCAAGCTGAGGTACTCATCAATTATGAATCAGGTACTGTTCCAATTCCGCTCACTGAATTGGAGAATATCGTAGATTCACTTGGGGTAAAGCTCGAAGAATTATTTGCTTCTACTGGCCCATTTACGCACCTGACTGGAAGTGAGCAAATTAGAGAACCTGGTTTAGTTACTTCATCAGAAATGCCATCATCTCCAACCACATCTGATGGACTGGACTTGCCTGAAGATATCAAGCAATTTGTCTTAAAACCAATCAATCGACCTTACCTTGAGTTAGCTATGCGCCTGAGCAAATTGGAAGCAGAAAAACTACGAGACATTGCCACCAGTCTATTGGAGATCACATATTGATGAATGAAGACATTTTAAAATTGGTGGAGTCCGCTAAAGTGGATTTCCAAAAAAACAATTTCGAACTGGCAGCAAAAAAATTTTCTCAGAGCCTCGAAATACTTCAAGGATCCGGATCTCCAGAGGAGATTGCTGAGATACAGAATAACCTTGGAGTGGCACTACTTCGATGTTCAAAACCACAGGACGCATTAAATGCGGTTTTAGGAACTGATTTGATCTTTGCTGAAGCTGGAGACTTGCAAAAACAGGGAATCGCTTTCGCCAATATAGCCAGTGCATATGAAGCTTTGAAGGATTATGAAAATGCTGCCCTCGCTTATGAAAAAGCGATCGCGTGCTTCAAAGAATCAGGGGATAAGAAACTGCGTTCGATCACTCTCCGTTCATTATCCGACCTTCAATTGAAATCCGGGAAAGAGTACGTTGCATTGGCAACATTACAGGCATCTTATGATAATAAACCAGATGCAAGCATCAAAGATAGATTTTTTTCATCAGCTCTGGGTAGGGTGATGAAAAAGCTCATCGGTCAATAGGGGGAATAGTTTAACAGTCCAATGGACAATTATTGTGAGATCCATCAGGCATCGAGCAATGAACAGTCGTCGATTGCTGAATTCCTAAGAAACGCGCCTTTGGTCCATCGCCATCTTGATTGGCATACCACTCTTGATTGGTTGGATAAATCTCCATTCCTGGTACTCACTCAGGAAAAGGAAATTAAGGCAATTCTGGTTGCTGTTCCAGATCCTCCGGGAGTTGCCTGGATACGCTGTTTTGCTATTGGTTTTGGAGTCCCTCCAGGAAAAACATGGGAAATTCTAGCCCCTTATGCACGTTCCGCCCTGGCTCCAATGGGTGCAAAAATGATTGCTGTCAGCCTGAATGATTGGTTCAGCCGCGTTCTTGTCTATCATGGATTTACAGTTCGGCAAAAGATCGTCGTTCTGGAATGGAATCATAAAATACCCGAACCGGTGGAACTCTCATCAGATTACCTGGTCCGCCCTATGCTCGAAAGTGATCTTGATGAAGTGGAAGGTGTGGACAGTGCCTCTTTTGAATCCATCTGGATAAACACGGCTGCTTCAATAAGAGCAGCTTATGATCAGGCTGCCCACTCCTATGTGATCGAAAAAAATGGTCAGATCATTGCTTACGAAATGAGCACTGCTTCACAATTTACCGCTCACCTCGCCCGCCTGGCAGTACTACCAGAATTCCGCCGTTTGAATCTTGGAAAAGCGCTCGTCAGTAATATGCTCACAGATTTTTCGCATAAAGGAATTATTCAGATAACGGTAAACACTCAAAACGATAACCGGGCTTCTCTTCATCTTTATAAACACCTGGGGTTTTCGCCAACCTTTGAGGAGTATCCAATTTTTCAAGAACTATAAAACAATCGGTTTTGATTACTAGACAAAGTATTTCCTTTATGAGAGAATCAATATCTATATTGGAGGAAGAAATGGCAAAAGACGGAACAATCAACAAGAAGAAAAAAGAACAACAGAAAAAACAGGACCTCTGGGTGATCCTGATTATCTCCATCATCGCGGTTGCAATTGTCGCCCTGATCGTTATCTCGAAACTGCCCAAACCTGTAACTGTTCCTTCGACCACAGCAAAACCAATGGAAGATGGTCTGAATATCGGTGATCCCAATGCGAAAGTTAAAGTGATTGAATTCGCGGATTTCCAATGCCCCTATTGCGAGCTTTACTGGGAGCAGGTAGAACCTACCGTCATTGAGAAATATGTGGCTACCAATCAGGTATATTACACATATTCCCCCATGGCATTCCTGGGCCAGGAATCAATTGATGCTGCCAACGCAGCTTACTGCGCCAATGATCAGGGTAAATTCTGGGAATATCGCGATTATCTCTTTGCCAACCATACCGGTGAAAACGTTGGCGATTTCACCCAGGCTAAATTGTTGAAATTCGGTCAAAAACTCGGATTGGATATGACCGCCTTTAAAGAATGCGTTACCTCCGGCAAATATACCAGCAAGGTCAATGACGCAAACACATATGCGGCCGGATTAAACGTGAATTCAACGCCAACGATCCTGGTAAATGGTACTGCCTACAGCGCTGGAGATGCTGAAAAAGCCATCGAAGACGCGCTTGCAAAATAACTTCAAATTTTCGCTCCAACACCCCGGAATTCTTCCGGGGTGTTTTCTTATAAATTTCTTTCAATTAATTTACTTTTTACTAAACAAACTTGGGTATATTCTCAATTAGATATTTTTTATCAAATTTTTCATAAATTAGGAGTAATTCATGAAACGAACAACCATTGCTGTGATCATAGGTAGTTTACGAAAAGAATCGATCAATCGGAAATTAGCCACCGTCTTGATGAAGCTTTCTTCTCCTGAATTTGAGCTTAAAATAATCAATATTTCAAACCTACCTTTATACAATCAGGATGATGAAGAGAAACCACAAGATTCTGTGAGAGAATTCAGAAATGAAGTCGAAAAATTTGACGGTTTGCTTTTTGTGACGCCCGAGTATAATCGCTCTATACCCGGTGTCCTTAAGAATGCACTTGATATTGGATCTCGTCCTTATGGGAAGAGCATCTGGGCGGGCAAACCTGCTGGAGTGATCGGAATATCTACAGGAGCTATTGGGACCGCGGTAGCCCAACAGCATCTGCGCAACATTCTTACATTCTTGAATGTTCCCGTCATGAATCAACCGGAAGCTTTTATCCAATACAAAGAAGGCTTATTCACCGAAACGGGAGAAATTAGTGAAAGCAGCCGCCAATTCCTGCAAAACTGGATGGAGCATTTTGAAGGTTGGGTAAAGAGATTTTCAGATTAAATCGAAAATAAATATAATTGATTTATAAAAATGATTCCCCAAATACTGGGGAATCATTTTTGAATATTTCAAAGTGACAAACAACTTACTTCAAAACACTCACAATCCAAACAATTACCGGCGCAAGAATCAAGGCTGGAAGGAAACTCCCTGTTCGTATCTTCTTTATCTCTAGTAGGTTGCTTATGGCAATCGCTACCAGGATCACTCCGCCTGCCGCACACAACTCGTTCATCATACTGGTGGTGATCACACTTTGCAGGGTCCCAGCCAGTAAAGAGATCGATCCCTGGTAAAGTAATAGGATGCCTGCGGAAAAGAGCACCCCTACCCCAAGGCTGGATGCGAATGCCATGGCTGCAAAACCATCCAGGATCGATTTTACGACCAGTGTATTGAAATCACCAGTCAATCCATCCTGTATTGCTCCCAGGATGGCCATAGGGCCTATACAGAAGACCAGAGAGGCTGTTACAAACCCCTTGATGAAGGTATTGTTTTGATTCTCGCCCGTTTTTTTTGAGAACTTCCTTTCGAGAATAACACCAAGCTGGTTCAGGCCATCTTCAATATGCCACCATTCGCCCAGGAGAACACCGACCAAAACACTCCCCAATACAATTAGGGAGTTTTCGGTTTTCAAGAAGAGAGAAACACCGTAGACCAGGGTAAATAACCCCAATCCGGCCACCACAGTCGCTTTTAGTCGTTCCTTCAGTCTAGAACCCAGTAATAGTCCAAGACCGCCGCCAACAAGTATTGCAGCTACATTGATAAAAGTTCCGATCATGATTCATTCTTTCGCATATGTAATTTGATGAAGGTCGTTCTTGATCGACCCTCGAATTTCCAATATATAAAATAGTGAGGAGAGTCGATTTAAATAGGGCATTATAAACCGATTATCAAGTGGGCCTCCCAAATCGAGCTCCACGACTCTCCTTTCAGCTCTCCGGGTAACTACCCGACAGATTCCATATAGTGCAGCATTCGTAGTCGCTCCAGGCAAAATAAAACCGGATGGCATTTTTATCGACTCCCCAATCGATTCGATCTTTTCTTCCAGCGATGCAACTTTGGATGAATCTACCTGAAGATTGTTTTTCAATTCATGATTGAGATCAGCCAGTTCAGCCATGATCGAATACAGATCACGTTGAATGGATTCCAAATGTTGAACGAACTCTTTATCTTTTTCGGCTGCTTTAGCCTGTCCGATAAACTCGCTCAATTCATCCAAAGTACCAATCGCTTCCAATCTTATGTCTGATTTAGCAACACGATCTTTCCCGATCAAACCGGTGGAACCATTATCCCCTTTTCCTGTAAAATACTTCATAGAATCCTCCCGGTGTATATTGATTCATGCAAATAACACAACTGGCAACCTTCTCCGAAGAAATGGTTGCCAATTGTAAAAATGCTGGTTAATCACCCGGTTTCCCGAGATCTTTTTCAAACTTTATTTAGCAGTTTCAGTACCGGTGGTTCCCCGTTCAGAAACCATGAACCACTTAGCAACAGTATCGTACCGTTCGCTGATGCTGAACAATGGACCAATGGAAACACCCTGGACCTGTTTATCGATCGCATAATTATAGACCGGGTAGAAAAGCGGCAGCGCCGGATCCTGTTCATTGAACAGATACTGGAAGTTATGATAAAGCCTAACCCGTTCATTAAAGTCCGTACTAACGCGGGCCTGTTCCAGAGTATCACTAACGGTGCGATCAGACCATTGTGAGTAATTCTGCCCACCTGTGATCTGTCCCTGGTCCCAGAATGGGTATGGGTCAGGATCCGGGCTTCCTGAGAAATCCAGATCTACAAGAGCAGCCTGGTATCCACGGGATTCCAATTTATCACTCAGGAACTTATCCACAGGCACAGCCTCGAGTGTTACATTGACATTAATATCAGCCCAATCTTTTTGGATCATTTCGGCAATCTGCCGATGCAGATCATCATCCGGGTAAGAAAGGACAAATTCGAGCGCGGTATCGCCATTTTTCCTGACCGGGTTTGTATCTCCTGTAACAACATATCCATTTGACTTCAGGAGGTCTTCAGCCTGTTCTGGATCAAACGCAACAGGAGTCATGTTGTCGAGGTATGCCCAGGTTCCCGGGAAGATCACTCCATTGGCGAGGATTGCCTGGCCATTGTATACCTTATTGATGATGCTCTCCCGGTTGATTGCCAGGTATAACGCTGACCGAACAGGTTGTTCCTGTAGGAATTTTACAGAGGAGTCATTTAAATTGAACATAACCATGCTCAGTTTAGGCAGACGGCTCGAATAAAGGGAGAGATTATCGTTTGCCAGTACACCAGGTAAAACATCATTGGTCACTTCGCTGACGCCCTGCACGTAACCATCTACATAAGCCTGGTAGGCTGATTGTGAATCGGCGTAGTAACGAATTACGATCTTTTGAATATAAGGTTCATCCGGGTCATCACCGGCATAATTATCAAAAGCAGCCAGGGTTAATCCCTTGATGACTTCGCCTTCGACATCCACACTTTCTACCTTGTATGGCCCACTGCCAACCGGCTGTAAATTGAACTTATCAGATGAGATCTGGTCAAGTGTTTTTCCGTCCAGCAAGTGCTTGGGCAGAATTCCAAAAGTAAGGTAATCCATAAATGGAGCAAAGGACTGCGGCAGTACAAATTGCATATGGGTATCGTCAAGTTTGATTACTTTAACATCAGCCCAGAATTTACTCAGATCAGTGGAGATCCCTTCGCCGCCTGCACTTAGCAGGCTTGTGGTAAAGACAACATCATCGGTGGTCAATGCCGTACCGTCATGCCAGGTCAATTTGTCTTTTAGAACAACGTTATAGATTGTGCCGTCCCGAGAGATCGTCCAGGAACTGGCAAGATCTGGTTGGGCGATTCCACGGGAATCAAATTTAATCAATCCGGAATAAATCAAACGGTCGACGTCCTCATCAGCTTGATTACTGCTGTCGAAGAGCGGATTCAACCTCTGGATGGATCCAACAAGCGCCTCTGTATAAATGCCGCCTTTAGAAGCATGGATCCCGTTATCCCCGAGCAGCCCACCCTGCCTCTCAAGGATCAGGAGAAGACCGACAACCAGGCCGGTCAAACATACAATGAGAATTTGCCAACGGTATTTTTTCATAGCACAATTATAAACGAAAAGGCGACTCCCCTTCTTCAAGGTGAGTCGTCCTCGAATCTATGGGATTATCAGAATTTAACCCTGTTTGGTCCCGGCTATGCCATTAGAACTGCGGCAAGTGTCAAGCCAAAGAAAAGAACGCTTAAGATGATGGTGATGTAAAACAAAGTTTTCTCAATACCGCGGCGGGAAGTAAAAACACCGCTGCTGTCAACGCCAGTCAAACCACCCAAGCCAGCGCCTTTGTTTTGTAAGATAACACTAACAATCAATGCGATTGAAGTTATAATCAGTGCAATATCAACGTAAATTTTCACTCTGAACCTCCTGAGATTAATAACCAAGAAATTATACCTGTCAAAGGGGCAAATCGTCAACCTGATGAAAGAAATCACCTGCAACATACACATTCATTCAACATTCTCAGATGGGTCGGGAACTTACAATAGTATCTCGAAAGCAGCCGTCCAGGCTGGTCTGGATGTGATCATTTTGACCGATCACAATGTCTGGGTAAAAGGATATGAAGGCTATTACCTTCACAATGGGAAACAGGTTCTGGTCCTTACAGGTGAAGAGGTTCATGATCAGGGCCGAGATCCACAAAAAAATCACTTACTTGTTCTCGGGGCTGAATCGGAAGTTGCAACAAATGCCTATGATCCGCAGAAATTGATCGACACAGTCCAATCAAGGGGAGGAATTTGTTTCCTTGCTCATCCCGACGAAATGGACCTAAAACTGGTTCACGAAACGGATATCTCCTGGGTGAATTGGGAAGTAAGTGGCTACAATGGGTTCGAACTCTGGAACCATATGAGTGAATTCAAAACCCGATCTCGAAATATTGCCCAGGTATTGGAAAATGTGTTCTCTCCACAGAGATATGCCGTAGGGCCTTTACAAGCCACCCTAGACCGCTGGGATACGCTTTTGGCCAGCGGTAAAAAACTGAATGTGATCGGTGGCTCTGACTCACACATGCTGCGATATCAACTGGGGAATTATACCAGGTGGATATTCCCTTATGAATTCCATTTCTCATGCATTAATAACCACTTGATCCTTTCGGAATCTTTGAACGGCGATCTGGCGCATGATAAATCATTGATCTATACTGCCTTAAGGCAGGGGACATCATTCGTTGGTTACGACCTTCCTGCCCCTACAAAAGGATTTACCTTTACCGCAAATGATGACGATCGTATTGCCGGAATGGGAGATTCTCTGAAATTCTCAAAGGGAGTGATCCTACAAGCGAAATTACCAGGATTTGCCAGGATCAGGTTAGTCCATAATGGTAAGGCGATCTATCAAAGCGACGGGATGAACCGGCTTTCTTATCCCGCTCAGGAACCCGGGGCTTACCGGTTGGAAGCATATAAAGAATTTTTGGGCCGGGATCGTGGTTGGATCTTCAGCAACCCGATCTACCTTGTATAGAAGGTTAATATCATGACTGTTACAAATAATGTAATCCGCTTGCTGGAATCAAAGAAAGTAAAATTTGAAGTTTTTGAACTGCCTGAAGAAAAACTTGGGGCCCTTGAATCCGCTCACCTCCTGGGTGTGGATCCCTTGCTTGTTTATAAGTCAATTGTTATCGTACGGGAAAAGAAAAAACCACTTCTCTGTGTGATCCCTGGGCCCAACGAAGTTGACCTTAAAGCTGTAGCAGCAGTTTGCGGCGAAAAAAAAGTTCATGTTCCTACTCAAAAAGAGGCCGAGGAATTAACCGGACTGCTTGCTGGCGGGATCTCACCACTGGCGTTGATCAATAAAGGCTTTACAGTCTATATAGATGATTCTGCGAAAAACCTTGAAGCAATTCATATTTCAGGGGGACAACGCGGCTTGAATATCAAATTAGCAGTAAAAGACCTCGCTCTACTCACGAATGCCAGCTTTGCCAGGGTTAGCCGGCCTCAGGAAGAATAACTTCCTAATTATTCATAAATCTCCAAGATTTCTTGACATTCTTTTTAGATTTAATTTCCTCATTGGATATAATAAACATATATGAAGTCACGACTTGATCTGGTTGAGAACACAATAAAAGCTTTGTTTGAAGGCGATTCAGCCCTCTTTCCATGGGTAGATGAACAAACCTCTCTGCTGCATAAGATCCTCGAGTCTATTCAGGAGAATTTGAATTCCTTCGACAATAATGCAAAAGAAATGCCGGGGAAATTCTCAATTTACCTGAATTCGCAAGATCGTCAGACCTTAGAAAAGAAGGAAAACTGGCAGGAAGCAGTAAAGGTTTTTATTATAGAAATATCTTCAGAAATGGGCATGTCGATCAACCACCAGCCTGAAATTGAAGTCATCACCCGTAATTCATTGGCAAATGAAGAAGTTCTGATCAAATTGTCGGCTGTAACCCCTACTCTGGGCGAAACGGGAATTGTGCCAGTTGTGGTCAAGGCAATCCCAGTTAATGAAAAATCTTGTTCAAATTTAGGATATCTTATTTTGGAGGATGAAAGCCTTTTTGAATTGATCTCCCCTGTTACAAATATCGGACGTAACAGTACAAACCATTTGATCCTGAACGACCTTCGCGTCTCACGTACACATGCTCAAATCCGTTCAGTGGGCGACGACTACATCATTTTTGATATTGGGTCTTCAGGAGGAACTTACATAAACGGAGAACGTATCTCGCAGCGCAAATTGAAACCCGGAGATGTGATTTCATTGGCAGGAATAAAGTTGATCTTTAGTGAAGAACAATCCCTCCCTCAAGATGGAAATGAGCAGGTTGCTTTTAGGACAAAACCGATCAGTACATCAGAGGACCTTCAATGTTAGCAGTAATCATATTTATTCTCCGCTATGCCCTTATGGCGGTCCTCTTCATCTTTTTGGGATGGGTTATTTTCACCCTCTGGCGAGATCTGCAATTCCAAAGCCAGGTCGTAAATACCCAAAAAGTACCTCAATTAACACTGGCTATCGAATCAGATGTCGACGGTACACAGAAATCCTTTTCTAAAGTTGAAATTATTCTCGGACGTAACCCGGAATGTGATTTTCAGGTGATGGATGAAGCAGTTTCAACCCGGCATGCCAAATTATCTTACCGATATCTTCAATGGTGGGTGGAAGACCTGCAATCCACTAACGGCACTTATCTGAACGACCAGAAAGTAGAGACGGGCACCGTGATCATCAAAGGGGATGAACTCCGGTTAGGGCGACAAATTATTCTTATTAATATAGAATCATCTGATTAGAAAGAGGCAAATATGACTGATAAACCTGTATTAGGAGTAATTGGCGGTTCAGGTCTATACGATTTTCCTGCGATCAAGGATGTAGAAACAGTTTACCCGGATACGCCTTTCGGGAAACCTTCAGCACCGATCGCTCTCGGAAAACTTTCAGGTAAAAAGGTCGCCTTCCTTGCCCGACATGGCATTGGTCATACCCTTATGCCCTCAGAAGTGAATTACCGCGCAAATATCTGGGCTTTGAAGATGGTTGGTGTGGACCGTATTGTCAGCGTAAGTGCGGTCGGATCTTTACGGGAAGACTTCGTTCCAGGAGAGATAGTGATCCCGGACCAGTTATTCGATTTCACCAAGAAACGTCAATACTCCTTTTTTGGGGAAGGATTGGTGACCCATATTCAATCCGCCGATCCATTTTGCGTCGATCTCTCTACAACCCTTTACCAGACAGTGACAGCCTACGGAGCATCAGCCCATATGGGAGGGACCATGATCACAATTGAGGGTCCCCGTTTCTCTACAAAAGCTGAATCCAATACTTTCCGTGCCTGGGGGATGTCCCTTATCGGGATGACCACGGCACCAGAAGCATTCCTGGCACGAGAAGCCGAAATTTGTTACGCGGTTATGGCCCATGTGACCGATTATGACGTCTGGCACGTTAACGAGGAAGCCGTTAGCGTGGATATGGTGGTAAATACCTTACACAAGAACACAGAGGTCGCCCAGAAAACCATCCTGGCCCTGGTAGAAAAACTTCCCGAAGATAGAAATTGTGCTGTCTGTCCATCGGCATTGGAAAATGCGATGATCACCTATAAAGAAAAGATCTCCCCACAGGCAAAAGAAAAACTGGGGCTTCTGGTAGACAAGTATTTGAAGTGAAATTGTTCTTTCCAACCACCTCCGCACTAAAAGATCAATTACAAAGCCGCTTGATGAAGTTGGTGTCAATATTTGTATTCCTCTGCTGCCTGGTACTCACTTTCACTCCGGCAGTACGGCTTCATTCCTGGGTCGGTAATTATAATTGGATGCAATGGATCGGCTATTTGATCTGGCTGATCGGTTTCTCGATTGTATATCGTCAGGTGAACCGCTACCTGCCCGACCGAGACCCTTACCTTCTGCCAATTATTGCCCTTCTTTCTGGATGGGGTCTGATCGAGATCTATCGTTTGGATACAAGCCTGGGGCTCAAACAATCAGCATGGCTGGCCGCCTGTTTGGTTGCAATTGTGATTGGCCTGCGAATTCCACAATTGTTTAATATCCTGCGCCGCTATAAATACGTCTGGCTGATCAGCGGCCTGGTACTCGCGCTAATGACATTTATATTGGGCACCTATCCTGGAGGGTCAGGGCCGCGCCTCTGGTTGTCTATTGGGGATATCTATCTCCAGCCTTCTGAATTTTTAAAAATACTTTTCATTATCTATCTGGCAGCCTACATGGCTGATATTTTACCTACTCACTTCCGCATCGTCCAGTTGCTCACGCCTACTATTCTTCTTGGTGGAGCTGCTCTGCTGATCTTGATCGCACAGCGAGACCTGGGCACAGCCTCTTTGTTCATCATAATCTACACATTGGTTGTATATCTGGCCAGTGGAAAACGTCGTGTCTTGCTGATCAGTTTCCTGGGAGTTATTGCAGCGCTGATAGCCGGCTATTTTCTATTTGATGTGATCCAGATCAGGATCCAGGCCTGGCTAAATCCATGGCTGGATCCAAGTGGAAAATCCTATCAGATCGTCCAATCGATCCTCGCCGTGTCAAATGGTGGTCTATTTGGCCGTGGTATCGGGTTGGGAAGTCCGGGAGTTGTCCCGGTGGCACAATCCGACTTCATTTTCTCGGCGATCTGTGAAGAATTTGGTCTGGCTGGTGCGATCGGTTTGATCATTGCACTAGCCGTACTCACTATTCGCGGATTAGGGATCGCTCTCCATGCCCCAAACAAATTCCAACGCTTCCTTGCTGCAGGGGTCACTTCCTACTTGATCAGTCAATCCATTCTGATCATGGGGGGTACGGTACGCCTGCTGCCTTTAACCGGAGTTACGCTGCCATTCATCTCTTATGGCGGCTCCTCACTTGTCACATCATTTTTCTCTGCCTTCCTGTTGATGCTTATCAGCAACCAGGCTGAAGATCAACCGGCCTCTATCGAGAACAGCCGCTCTTATCATTTTGTTGGATCGGCATTTCTTGCCGGATTAACCTGTATCGCCCTGATGGTTGGCTGGTGGTCAATGATCCGTTCGGATAACCTGCTCACACGAACAGATAATCCCCGCCGGGTGATCTCTGATAAATTCGTTCTCAGGGGAGACATCCTCGACCGGAATAACACGGTTATTTCGAAATCAACCGGCGAAAGCGGCAATTATGTACGTACGCTCATTTATCCTGAACTAAGCGCAACAGTAGGCTACAGTAATCCCAATTATGGACAGACGGGTGTTGAAGCCAATCTGGATAGCTACCTGCGCGGTACCAGTGGCAATTCCACAGAAACGATCTGGTTGAATCGTGAACTCTATGGGCAATACCCCCAGGGTCTGGATGTCCGCCTTAGCTTGGATCTCAGTATGCAAGCGAAGGCAGATGAGCTAATGCAGGGCAAGTCGGGGGCACTGGTACTAATGAATGCTCAGAGTGGTGAGATCCTGGCGATGTCAACATCTCCGACCTTTGACGCCAATCAACTTGATGCAAATTGGAAAACCTGGATCAAAGATTCTTCAGCACCATTGTTGAATCGTGCGACTCTTGGTCAATACCCGGCTGGAGCTGCTATTTCACCCTTTATACTTGCAAATTATCTTTCGACTCATGAACTACCGGAGCTCACACCCTCCATTCAATGGTCTACATCCCTTGGCAGTGAATCAGCCTGTGCGATCTATCCTGGGAATGATCCAGATTGGTCAAGCCTGATCCGATCTGGTTGTATTGAAGCAGTCAACAGCCTATTGAGGAATACTACGAGCAGCCAGTTGACCAGTTTCTTCACTAACCTTGGATTCGATAGTCAACCTCAGATCATGGTCGAGACTAGTAAGGCAGCCAAGATTCCCTCCCTTGCGGATGTTTCTCAATACATTACTACAGATGAGTTGCGCCTTTCTCCTTTACAGATGGCAGTTGCTGCCGCTGAATTGACCAACGGCGGGAATAAGGTCACACCGGTCCTGGCAACAGCATTTCAAGACCCAGAAGGAAATTGGAATTTGCTTGGGAAGAAAACAGACAGTGGTACCATTTCGCATTTTAACGCAAAACAGGCAGTCGGCTTGTTGGTCCAGGGCGACACATCCGTATGGAGTAATGTGGCACAGGTAAAAGACAAAGAGAAGACAATCTCGTGGTATGTTGCCGGGACACCCTCCGACTGGCAGGGAGTTCCTTTTGTTCTCGTGATCGCGCTGGAAGATAGCACAGCCTCTCAGACTGAGATGCTTGGCAGGCAACTGATCAACAATATCTTTATAAAATAAAGGCCGGATTTTCTCCGGCCTTCTCTCATACTATTTGATCAATTTAATAAAGTGTCTCTTCCCTACCTGTACGATACCTTCTTTAACGATTACCAGCGCAGGATCGGAAATCGCTTGCCCTTCGAATTTCACCCCGTTCTGTTCGATCAGCCGGCGACCATCAGATTTGCTTTTTGCCAGTCCTTCATTGACCAGAAGATCAAGAATGGTCAGTCCGGCCTGGAACTTTAAAGTCGGAATATCTTCGGGAACAGCACCCTTTTGGAAAGTCTCAACAAATACTTTCTGTGCAGTTTCGGCTTCTGGTTTGCTGTAAAAAGCTGCAACGATCTCACTTGCCAGACGCATCTTCGCGTCACGCGGATGCATGGAACCATCTTTCATTCCGTTTTCGATAGCCGCGATCTCAGGTGGAGTCAATGGTGTCACCAGGCGAAAATACGTTCCCATTGCGGCATCAGGAATGCTCATCACTTTGCCGAACATATCATTCGCATCAGTATTAATGGGAATGTGATTTCCCAGAGACTTGCTCATTTTCACAACACCATCAGTACCCGGCAAAATTCCCAGGATAATGGCGATATTCGGTTGCTCGCCAAGTGAGGCCATGATCTTGCGACCGGCAGTCATAATATTGAATAACTGATCTGTGCCGCCTACTTGAACGTCCGCTTTAAGTGCATAAGCATCATATCCCTGCATTAGCGAATAAAAAGTCTCATGAAGGTAAACAGCGTCGCCCTTTTCCCAGCGCAGCTTGAAATTTTCACGGGTCAGGAATTGTTGAATGGTGAAGTTGGATGCCAGTTTGATCAACTGTGCAAACGTCAGCCCGGACAACCATTCTGCGTTGTAGCGTACTTTTGTCTTTGACCGGTCCAGGATCCTGAAAGCCTGGTCGGCATAGGTTTGGGCATTGATCTGAACTTCTTCCGGGGTGAGCTGCGGTCGAAGAATATCTTTATCGGAGGGATCTCCGATCAATGAAGTAAAATTGCCGATCAGGAAATTCACTTCATGTCCCAGTTCCTGAAATTGGCGTAATTTGCGCATTGGGACAGTATGGCCCAGATGAAGATCAGCTTTACGTGGATCAAAACCACAGTAGACGCGCAAAGGACGACCTTCATTTTCGCAGGCGATTAAACGTGCATGAAGTTCATCGGCCATGTTTTGTTTTAATTTGTCATCGCCGTATTCTGTGCCCTGCATCAGATACTCGACTTGTTCGTTTATGTTCATTTTGGCCTCCTTTGGCGTGAAATGGATAATAAAAAATAATTATACCAACCAATAAAGGTTTCCCTTGAATTTTAAGAAATCAAACGAGCAAATCTTTAAGAGCAGTTTCCAGACCTGGAAACTCGAAATCAAAACTCGCCTCAGATAATCTTGCTGGAATAACCTTTTGTCCATCAAGTACCAGGGTACTCATCTCTCCCAAAATTATCTTTAATACAAAACCAGGAACGCTTAGCCAGAATGGACGATGCAGCTGTTTTGCAAGCATCCTGCCAAAATATCGGTTGGTAACCGGCTCTGGGGAGGATAAATTATAAATTCCTTCAGCAAATGGAGTTTCTAGCAGAAAACGGATCGCACGAACTTCATCTCTAATATGGATCCACGAGATCCATTGTTCCCCATTCCCTAATGGTCCCCCCAGGAACAATTGTATTGGGAGTTTCATCTGGTCCAGAATTCCTCCCTTTTTGGAGAGGACTACTCCACTGCGAATGATCACCTTACGTACCTTTGATCCATCAATACTCGACAGTGAATTCTCCCAATCCCTGCAGACAGATGACAACCAATCCTTCCCTTGTTTGCTGTTTTCATCTACAGATTCGCTCCCGGTCCCATAGAAACCTACAGCTGATGCTTGGACCACCACCTCGGGTTTCTTCTCCAGGCTCATGATCGCGCTCGCCAATGCCTGCCCGCTTTCCACCCGGCTAGTGAAAATGGCCGCCTTCCTTTCTATTGTCCACCTTCCACTGCCGATACTCACCCCGGCCAGGTTGATGACAGCCTCACTCTCTGTGATGAGTACTGCCAATTCATTTGCATCTCTTCCGTTCCACCTTTTCCAGGTTTCACCATATCTTGAAGATTGTGGAGTTCCACGAGTCAAGATCGTCACAGAATGTCCATGACCGGTCAATTCCTTGGTCAATTCAGTCCCGATCAAACCGCTTCCGCCAATTATGGCTATGCGCATTTTTCCTCCTGAAGTAAAATTTGCCAATTTTGTTCCGGTGCTATAATTTTTATATTATATGGAAAATGCGGTGTTGGTCCTCAATGCCAATTATGAACCATTGAACGTGTGTGATCTACAACGCGCGATGGGTCTTATGTTGACCCAAAAAGCCGATCTGGTTATGAATGGAAGGGGAATTCTCCATACCACTTCTGCTTATTTCCCGATTCCCTCGATCATTCGTTTACAAAATATGGTACACGTTCCACACCCAAGAGTCAACTTCTGTAAGCGTGAGATCTTCAGACGTGATAATTTCACCTGCCAGTATTGCGGAAAGACCACAGCGTTCCTTACAATTGATCATGTGCTGCCGCGCCACCTGGGAGGCAAACATGAATGGACAAATGTGGTTGCAGCTTGCTCTTCCTGCAATCATATAAAAGGCGGGAGGAAATTGTCGGAATCGGGGATGACCTTGCTAAAGCAGCCCCTTCCCCCGCCTTCTTCTGCAGTCTATATCTTTGCCCGCCACCTTAACGGTAATGAGGAATGGCTTGATTTTCTCAAAGGCTGGTAGTTTTATTCAAAATACATCAAGTCTTTCCCTATCTTGATTTTCCCTTCAAAATAACTGGCTGCCTCCTGCACAAGAGTTGATTCATTTGCATCGGCCGGATAATGGATAAAGATCAGTTCGCTCGCCCCTGCCCTGGCAGCATTCTTTCCGGCCTCTTCAGCGCTTGTGTGCCCTTTCCCTGGACCGGCTGTTTCCTGCAATAGGACAGTAGCTCCAGCAGCGAGTTTATCCAGGTTCTCACAGGGCTCCCCATCACATGAATAGACAAGTGTCTTTCCAGTTTCAGGAATCTCGATCCTCACCCCGACAGTCGGGATCAAATGCAGTACAGGACCGGTAAAAATGCGTACTTGATCATCGATCACTTTTTGGATGCCCTCATCGGAGACTTCCACAAAGTTCACTTTGAACATATTTGCCCACTTTTCCCAATCAAACACAGAAAGAAGGGACTTTGCCTTATCGAGTGTATATTTAAGACCATAAATATTTAATTCCGTGGTCCTTTTCATAAGCCACATATCCATCAGTAAAAGGGGCAACGTACCCATATGATCCGCATGTGCGTGGGTCAAGACCAGGTCGGTGACCTCAATTATCGATACACCAATTCGTTGCATCTTCCCCACCGGATTATTGCCGCAGTCAATAAGAACCACTCTATTGCTACCCTGGAATAGCAGATAGCTATTTTCCTGGTTTTGATTTGCAACAGCGAACCCCGAGCCTAAAATGGTTAATCTGTTCATCACTCCTCCAAAAAAAATGGTCACCTTATTATACTCAGGTGACCATCGGGTGGGATTACTCTGCTTTTTCTTCGACGACTTCTTCATCGGCTTGAGTTTTTCGCTTCAGGAGATGCTTGAGCAAAAGACCGATTCCAGAGGCCACAAACACAACAGCCATCAATGTTTGGTTGATGTTAATCCCTGCGATAGGTGAATAATCGATTCGGACAAATTCAAGCCAGAAGCGCCCAAATGAATAGAACATCATGTAGATCAGGAATAGATCGCCCTGCTTGAGCTTCTTTTCGGCTTTCCTGGCGAGGATCAATAAGATTCCCACATTGAGCAGATTCCATATCGATTCATACAAGAAGGTGGGATGATAATATGCCACATTCTCATACCCGGGTAAACGATGTGCAGCGTCAATGTAGATCTTCCACGGAAGATTCGTGGGCAGACCATAAAGTTCCTGGTTGACATAGTTCCCCCAGCGTCCAATTGCCTGTGCAAGGGCCAGACCTGGAGCAATGATATCTGTCCAGGTGAAGAAGTTGATCTTTTTAACGCGGCAATAAATAAATAATGCGATTACTCCCCCGAGAACAGCTCCCGGAATCCCCAGACCGCCATTCCAGATCTTAAATGCATCCAGAGGATGAATCAGGTAAGGATTCTGTCCATTGATCAAGGAACTCGCGGGTGGAGTGAATACATGCCAGAGTCTGGCACCGATGATCCCCGCAATCAGCAGCCAGGGGAGTAGATCCCAGATAATATCTGGATCCAGCTTTCGGCGTTTCGCTTCCCAGGCAGCCATAAAAGCTGCCAGCACCGCCCCACACATAATAATGACCCCATAATAATGAACCGTTAAACCAAATACTGTGAATCCAGTGGACATGGAAGTATATCCTTTCAGTCAGAAATAATCAGGACGGATTCGCCTGTTTTCTCACATGGAAAATTCTCTGCAAGGCAGTAAAGTTAGCCAATACAGCCAACGCCCAGAGAGCAACCATTGGAATATTAAACAACAAACAAATATCCAAAATGATTACCCGTTCAACCCGAGCCAACAGACCAACATTTACAGTATAACCCAGAGATTCTCCCCTGGCTTTTGTATAGGAAACGAGAACGGATCCTGCCGCAGAAATAAACACAAGCATACAGGCCAGAACATTATTCATATTCAGAAAATAATAGAGTAATCCACCCAAAATGATCAATTCAGAATAACGATCTGTAACAGAATCCAGGAAAGCGCCAAACTTCGTTCCGGGTCCCTTGAGTCTGGCCATGGATCCATCCAGAGCATCCATGGGTGCAGAAAGGATCATCAATAAACCCGCCCAGGGAAGGTACCCCATTGCGATCAGGACGGCTACACCGCAGCTTAATACAACACCCATCAGGGTTACTGAATTCGGGGTCAAGCCGATCTTTAACAAGAATCCAGCGATGGTATCCAGGATTCCCTTAAAGGTTTTTCTGAGAAATTGCTCGAAAGACCAGGGAGTCTTTCCATTTGTTTCTTCTGAACTGCTCATGAACACTTCCTGTAAAGAAAGGATAAGAATCGTGAAATGGTAACTTGCCTTAATTTACTTGTCAAGCCGGGTATTCGTTTTCATTAGAAGAATCGCCATCTTCTTCAACGAGAACTTCCCTTTCTTTACCGCTTCCGACAGCGGGGCCAACGATCCCGCGTTTTTCAAGCTCATCCAGGATACTCGCGGCTCTCGGGAACCCGATCCTCAGACGTCTCTGCAGCAATGAGATGCTGGCCCTTCGTGCGGTTTTGACAACCATAATAGCCTGTTCGATCATCTCATCTGAGTCACCCGCTTCTTCAGCTCGCTTTTCTTCCTCGACAATTGAATCCCAGGGAGCAGGCTCCTCCGGCTGAGAGGTAATACTTTGCCAGTGGTCAACGATACGATCGATCTCTTGATCACTTACAAGCACACCCTGAGCTCTTTGAAGTCCACTTCTTTGCGGATCCTGGAAGAGCATATCGCCCCTGCCTAATAAGGTCTCAGCCCCATTCGCATCCAGAATAACACGCGAATCCATCGCGCTGGCAACTAAAAATGAGATCCTTGCAGGTAGATTTGCTTTGATCAAGCCGGTCACAATATCTGTACTAGGCCGTTGGGTGGCAACGATCAGGTGAATACCCGTTGCACGCGCCATTTGTCCCAGGCGGGTAAGGCAGCGCTCGGTCTGGTCCGGTGCCGACATCATCAAGTCAGCTAGTTCGTCAATCATGATGACAATGTGGGGTAAAGTAGGCAGCTTTTTTCGCATCATCTTCATGTTGTAATCGGCCAGATCGCGTGAATGGGCTGTCTCGAAGGCACGATAACGTGAATCCATTTCAACCAGCGCCCAGCGTAAAACTGCCATCATGCGTTCAGGTTCAGTCTCTACATTTCCAAGTAAATGCGGGAGTCCATTGTAACGGACCAATTCAACCATTTTTGGGTCAAGCATGACCAACCGCAAGTTATTAGGGGTATTGTTCATAACCAGGCAGGCTGTCAAAGCAGTAATGCAAACTGATTTCCCTGAATTTGTTGTTCCAGCAATCAACAAATGCGGCATCTTTGCCAGATCAGCAACTACAGGCTCTCCCGAAACATTTCTTCCCAGTGCCAGGGTTAAAGGAGAGGAAATTTTTTTAAATTCTGGGGATTCCATGATTGATCTTAAGCGAACGATATCGCTATTTGGATTAGGGACTTCGATCCCAACATAAGACCTGCCTGGAACCGGGGTCTCTATTCTCAAGCGGTAAGCTGATAAAGCCAGTGTCAGATCGCGGGTTAAAGCGGAGATCTGAGAAACTCTCACTTTTTGCCGAATTGGCTCGCCATCCGGTCCGGGCCTTTCGACATATCCTGGTTCAAGCGCATACTGCGTAACCGATGGCCCAACACGATACCCAACTACCCTTGCTGGGACCCCAAATTCAGCCAGTGTATTCTCGATCTTCTTGGCGTTTAAGCGGATCAATTTCTCGTCTGGGGGAGTTTGAATATCCTGGACCAGCAAATTCAATGGGGGCAGGCGGTCATCCCGCCAATCGGATCGGATCAGTTTTTCTTGTCGTTGAATATCCTCGTCCACGGCAGTTGGAGCCTGCTCAACAGGTTTTACTTCCTCCCGGGCTTGTGGTTGCGGTTTGACTTCTGTTGGCGAATCTGCCCAATCCAGAACCTTATGATAGAGAATTGGTAACAGACCTACTCCTGCCAGAATAAAAACAGCCGTCAGAATAAAGTAAAGAAGACCCACAAGGAACATGGGAATCTTTGGCCAAAATAAAACTGTCAACCCCCAGCCAATCCGCCCTCCATCCAATCCGCTTTCAGCGCGGACCAGAGACCCACCGGCAAACACACACAGCAGGGCGAGAATTCCAAAAAGACTCAACTCAAGAGCGAGAAAACGTCCAAAAGTAATACCAGTCGATTTCCCGGCCCGATACAAAAAACACGAGACACCAAGATAACCGATCAATAACAAGAATGGATAGATCCCCCAACCAAAATTTCTGCGCAAAAACTCAGCCCAGGGAGTGATCAGCAAACCCTGAGAGATCTTCACCACCCCCAAAAAGGAAAGGAGAACAAAAACGATGATGAATGTTCCTAACAGATCCCAGCCAAAACTGTGTACATGCTTAAAAAAGGAGACAGCATTATCTTTCCAGGTGGGTTTTAACGGTAAAGGAGAAACTCCCTGGTTAGGGCCCTGTTTTGATCTTTCGCTCATTCAGGTATAACCAATCCCAGCCCCAATCTTCGTCTTTCAGCGTCGATATGTAAGATCTTTACCTGTAAAGGCTGTCCGGGTTTATATATAGCGGAAAGCAAAGCTGCATCTGTATTAGGGGTCATTGAAGAAATATGGATCAATCCCTCCACACCCTCATTCAATTTAGCGAACACTCCAAATTTCATAATTGAAGTCACTTCTGCGGGAACAACATCCCCTGGTTTATAATTTCTTTCCAATTCTTCCCAGGGATTTTCTGATAATCGTTTGATACTGAGTGCGATCCGTGAATTTTCTTCCTGTACCTGGAGGATCATCACCTTAACAGATTGGCCGATCTTTAATTGTTCAGATGGTTTTTCAACACGGCCCCAGGAAATTTCTGATACATGGATCAATCCCTCGACCCCGCCAAGGTCTACAAAGGCACCAAAATCGGTAACATTTGTGATCACACCAGTTGTGACCACACCCGGGCGCAGGCTGTCGAATAGTTCTTTGCGCTTTCCCTGACCTGCCTGAGCAGCCCGTTCGGAAAAGACGACTCTTTCATTTGTCGGTTCACACTCGATCACTTTTAGGCTCAACGTTTTTCCCACGTATTGTTCCAAAAAGTGATATCGATCTTCTTCAGCCAGGTTCGCTGGAGCATCGATAATATGAGAAATGGGGACGAATCCCTGAACACAATCACCCTGAACAAGCAGCCCGCCGCGGTTGAACCCCTGAACAAGCAGGTTGATCACTTCATCTTTATCAAAAAGATCTTGAATATCATTCCAGTTTACATCTGCCAAAGATGCGGTTTGTGCGCCCTTACTGGCTTCCACCTTCGGTTCGGATGAATAATAACTTTCATCGGATAAGACGGAATTCCACCACCCCTCATCAAGTTCTGGCAGATCACAATCATCCATTTGGTCCTTTTTATTCTCGAACATATGGCCTCCCCATTTCAACAAATAAGATTAATTACTCAATTTTTCGATTCATCCGAATCTGTTTCCATTTTCTCAATTTCATTCGCCACTGCATCGATTGCGACACGTTGCTTTCGATAAAGGTCTGCTTCAGACATCGATAATCTCATGGCAATTTCTTTTACTTTCTTTCCCTCCAGAAATTTCATATCTAAAATATTGTATAAGATCCATTCACTTGTGTACTTTCGCTCGCCTTCAGGTTTTAATTTCTCGATCGCGGTTTTCAAAACACTTCTCAATGCGTTCGCAGAATTATTCTCTGATTCAATAAGACGTGCTTTTACAATTTTCAGACTATTTAATGGATTTTCAGTAAGCTTAGGGCCTCCCCAATAATGGGTCAGAGCATCTTTGATCCATTGGTTCATATCCTCATTTTGCAGTGATTGATCGGGAACAAGGATACCTTTACGATCATAACGGCCTGCTGCGCGCAGGTTTTCGATCATCTCGACCTGCGGGTCGATCTTTTCCATTTGCGAAAAAACTTGCTCCTGAATCTCGCGGTCTCTTAACGCAAGCGCTGCACGATGATTCAGAAGGTTTACTGCTGAAATAACCTCATCCTCTTCCAATAAAGACTGGTTTGGATTCCGGACTCCTAAATAACCAACCAGGTTGGGTTCATCGTCTCCATCTTTTAATGGAAAAAGGACATCCCCTTCCCATAATAATTTTGCCTCATCGAAATTATCATTAATTATATACTGTTCCAGATTTGATGAGTCAATTTCACCCTTCTGAATTCCCATGGTTGAGCTAATTTCAAAGGTTCCTTCTACATTTGTTGCCAAATAAGCCGCTTTTGCCTGCAATTGATCACAAACTGCGGCCAGTATCATTTCCAGAAATTGGCTCAAATCGCTTCGAGTGAGCAAACGCTCTTCAAAAGACCTTAATTGGATTAGTTCATTTTGATCATTACCGAACAGGAATGCTTCTTCAAACTTTGGAAAAAAGAGAGTGATCATGTATTCCATTAACAGAATGGTCACGACCATCGTAATTGGCACAAAAGCTGTATATGGATTCCCCAATACGCTGCCAGCTCGTCGAATGATCGTTACCAGCGCCAATGTGATAATGGCTGTGATCGGTCCACGAAGCAGCCATTTGATCAACCGGCTTTTTACTACCCGGTCAGGCCAGGGAACTCCAAAAAAAGCTACTGAGTATGCCATCACAACGATCAAACCGCCTGTAACAAGGTTGACCGCAATAGCAATAACCCAGAAGATAAGCGATAGATTTGAGACAAATTGGGAACCAAAGATCAAGTACGGAAAACTACCAATTGCGGGAGCGATCGCACTTACCACCAGGTATGTCATGCGGCGCCGGCTTGTCTTGGTGACGGTCCGCCTGAAGGCTCGAATGAAATTCACCCACGAAAGTACCATCATTACAATATAGTAGATCGTGAAAACTTCGGTCAGGAAGGTCCGTTGAAAATAGGCAATTCCATTGTCACCCTGTGTCACAGAACCTAGTAGTAGCCCGGTTGGCAGCAAGCACAAGAAACCAAACGAAATCAGGTAAGAGATCCTGACAGCCCACTTACGTCTCCATCGCGAAGGTTTCCCCGTAGTAGCTAACAATGCATCAGAAAAATGCATATAAGCTGCTGGCAGAAAAAGAATCCCGATCCATTGAAGCCGGAGCCAGAAATCGACAGCATTCACATTGGTAGCCGTAGTCTCCAGGGCTTCAGCTGAAAAAACGATCACAACAAAAGTAAGGATCACCGCAAATGAGCGGGCGACCCGGTTCTTTAAATTAAAAGAATAAGCATATAACAACAGTGAGAACGCGGTAATGGCGATTCCCGCGGTGAGGATCTGTTCGATCGTGATTAAAACCTTTGTAAAACTTTCGACCCAAACTGACAATATTTTTTCCTGTAAATTAGATCTTTATAATAGCCATAAAAAAGATACCAATATCATGGTTCGTAAAATAATCATCGCAATATCCACAATATTCATATCCCAATTTACGTGCAAGTTGAATTGCTGCATGGTTTTTTGCCTGCATTTCTAGCACCACCCTGCGGATCTTTCTCTGGCCCAGCCATTCGCATGAAGCTAAAAGAAGTGCGGTAGCAATACCCTGTTTTCGATTTCTCTCATTAACAACCAGATCAGTGATCCTGGCAATATTCGATTCTTCAATCTCCATTGTCAGATAGGCGATCGGTTGACCACCAACAGCTGCCACCAGGAAAAGACTTTTCCGAGTCCATGTATCCGCAAGATCATGTGGATTTTTGCAATAATCCAACCTCACAGGACGCGGTAAACGAATTTCACGAAAGCGAGTAACAATTTCGTTCTGATCCGAGCTTGAATCCATTTGCCAGACGTGTGTTGTCTCAACCGAATGGTCCAACTTAAAAAGAACGGGAAGATCCGAAGAGATCGCCGGCCTTATTTCGATTTCGGGCATAAAAACACCTCCAAATTACCCGGCAGATATGGTTACTTTGATAGTACATTCGGGCAAACTGGCATTCTGATGATCAGTAACTACCAGCCGCAATTGATAATCGCCAGGAGTAAGATCAGATGTGTCCCAGGTACCCCCTAAAGGTCCGTTAACTACTTTTGCATTCCCTGCAGCAATTGTGGTCCATTCATCACTGCCGTAAGGAGAATATTCGTATTTATAATACCCTAGATCTGTTACATTTACAGTTCCCTGCAGGGTAACGGTTCCACTAATGGTATCGCCTTCTACCGGGTCGGTCCATTCAATTTGATCCGGAACGCATCCTTGTTCCAGGAGCGAGGCCAATGTGGGGATCAATCCCGTTGTGGTTTGCGTTACCAGATCCTGGAAATTACTGGTAACAGTGGGCTGAACGGTCAGATCGACAGTTGGAGTACCCACTTGTTGAATCCCAGGAACGGAAGGGGTGACAAATGTGTTAATGATAAATAAACTCAGACTCAGGAATCCCACCAGGATCAAAAAAGTCATTCCAGTGTTGAAAGAATGCTGCGCAGTCTCTTTTTCAAGGCCAAACACTGCTACTCGCCATTGCTTCCAGGAAGTAAGTACTTTCCTAAGGCTGACCACAACAGCAATCGCCAGCAAAAAGTAAAAAAGGACTTCATATTTGGATAAGAAGCGCAATAAAGTTTGCATTCGCTTATGTAGTCCTAAAAGGTCAATTTTTCAAGAACGCCTTGAATGATCCCACTTAACTTTGGAACGATCAGATCCCCCGCAGCCAACACCTCTTCGTGAGTAGTGATCGTGCTGCCATCCAGATTGGCTTTATTACTGATGCCAGAAATGCCTAATACACGGGTACCCCCATGGCGAGCAACTACATCCTCCGCCACAGTGGACATACCTACAGCATCAGCGCCAATGATGCGCAAATAGCGCAGTTCTGCCGGTGTCTCAAACGAAGGGCCGGGAAGCCCAACATAGACACCTTTATAATAGGAGATTCCCTTATCTTTGGCGGCTTCTTCTGCCAGTGCCAGTAATTTGTGATCGTAAGGCTGGCTCATATCCGGGAAGCGCTCTCCGAATTCTGAGAGGTTCGGTCCACGCAACGGATTTTGCCCCCCTGCGCCGATCAGGTTCAGATGGTCGGTCAGCATCATCACATCGCCGGGTTGATAATCCGGGTTAATCGCGCCGGCTGCATTGGTTAGAATAAGTACCTCTACTCCCAACCTTTGCATGACTCTCACCGGGAAGGTAACTTCCCCCATGGAATACCCTTCGTAATAATGGATCCTTCCCTGCATCACCATAGCTGGTTTGCCAAAAAGCGTGCCAATCAACAACCTACCGGCATGTCCCTGGATGGTTGATACCGGCCAGTGTGGGATCTCTTTAAATTGAATAACAACGGCATCTTCGACACTATCAGCCAAATTTCCCAGCCCTGAACCCAATACTAAACCTACTTTGGGGCTGATTTTAATTTTGCCGCGAATATATTTGCAGGCTTCATCGATCTGTTCAATAGTAACGAATTCGCTCATTAGCTCTATCCTCTAAAACACTTATAAGAAATTCTTGATTGATAAAATTATTATATCAACGAATATGATAATCTTTTAATCTTAATCAGCTCTGGATCGCCTTCTTAAATCCTTTGATCGTCTTTTCAACCGCATCATCCGAGATCCAGTAATGTGTCACCAGCCTGAACAAGCGGTCTGTGACTGGATCGACGAGGATGTCTTCCTTTGCGAGTTCTTTCGCGATCTCATGGGTGGTTTTCTTTACCTCAGTTGCAAGTCCAGGAAAAACCATATTGGTCTGCGGTTGACCCTGTGGGAAGGTAATTCCCGGGATTGCAGCAAGCCCCTCAGCCAGTCGTTTTGCCCGGACGTGATCTTCAGACAATCTTTCGGTCATTTGCTCAAGCGCTACAATTCCCGCTGCGGCAATGATCCCTGCCTGGCGCATCCCCCCTCCAAGCATTTTCCGCAATCTCCTTGCCCGGTAGATAAACTCATCGCTTCCACATAGGACGGATCCTACCGGAGCACATAATCCTTTACTTAAGCAGAACGTGACGCTATCGGCTGAGTTAACCAGATCTTTGGCAGGTACTTTCAAGGCTACAGCAGCATTGAAAAGACGTGCACCATCAATATGTAGTTTCATCCCATGTTCATGGACCAACTTCGCTGCTTTATCCGTATATTCTCGAGTAAGAGGAATTCCTCCGCAGCGGTTCTGGGTATTTTCAAGGATCAATAACCGTGTGGGCGGTTCGTGAATATCATTCGATCGGATCCCTTCTGCGATCTCTTCCAATTTTAATGTTCCATCTGCCTGGTTGGGCAGGGTATGAGCAAATACTCCACCCAGCGCAGAAATTCCACCTGCTTCATGCAGGAAAGTGTGTCCCAATGTGCCCATCATGGCTTCTTCACCGCGCTGACAATGGGTTAAAACGGCGATTAAATTCCCCATTGTTCCAGATGGGAGAAACAGTCCGGCTTCCTTACCCGTTTTTTTCGCGGCCAACTGCTGCAAGCGGTTGATCGTCGGGTCCTCGCAAAATACATCATCTCCCACAGGTGCGGCAGCCATCGCTTCACGCATTGCCTGGGTAGGATGAGTAACGGTATCGGAACGAAAATCGATCTTCTCCATAAATCACCTCATTAATGACGTAATTCGTTTAATACTGCTTGAAGTTCTTCAGGTAACGGAGCTTCAAGTGTATGGGGCGTCTTTTCACCCGGAAAAACAAAAGTGATCTTTGCGGCATGCAAAAAATGACGGCCGAGATCAATGCTTGACTTCTTCCGTCCATAGATCGTATCCCCAACGATCGGGCAACCCAGAAATGCCAGATGTAGACGGATCTGGTGAGTACGTCCGGTCATGGGATGAGCTTCTATAAGTGTATGTTGCGGGAATGACTCCAGGGTCAGGTATTCAGTGGTTGCTGGCCTCCCCCGTCCATCAGCCACAACCGCCATCTGTTTCCGATGTGAGGGATCACGGGCAATTTCAGCCTCAATTCGACCGGTGGGTGTAGGCGGTTTTCCATCCACAAGAGCCAGGTAAACCTTCTTCACTTTTCTCAGTCTGAACTGATCTTGCAGCCAGCGGTGGGATTGTTCATTTTTCGCCAGCAGGATCAATCCGGAGGTTTCCTTATCCAGGCGGTGCACAATTCCGGGGCGTTCTTCTCCATTGATCCCCTGCAGATCTGGGATCGCCGAAAGTGCAGCTTGTACCAGTGTGCCGGTCGCGTGTCCTGCAGCAGGATGGACTACCATCCCGGCAGGTTTGTTGATCACAGCCAGGTCATCATTCTCAAATATTATATCCAGAGGTATATCTTCAGGGATCAAACCGCTCGGAACAGGCTCAGGTATTGTGATGGCTACACGATCTTCTATTTCAAGGCGAAAACCTGTTTTCGTGACGGGCTTTTCGTTTACAGTCACCTGTCCTTCTTTGATCAATTCCTGTAATCTTGACCGGGATTGATCGGGCACCTGACTGACCAGGTATTTATCCAGGCGGTCATCCTGGGAATTTTTTACAACAAAATTTAAGGTTTTATCACTCAAGGGGGCTCTGATCTGTCTTCTCTGAAGTTTCTGCCGTTTCAGCAAGTTTTTTCTCAGCCTTATCCCGTTTATCCTGGATATAGACGCCCAATAAAAGAACTAATACGCCAACGGTGATACAGGCATCCGCCACATTGAAAACAGCAAAGTTTCCAACAGAGATAAAATCGGTTACTTCGCCGCCATTGAACAAACGGTCCAGTAAATTACCAAATGCTCCACCCAATTCCATAGCCAGCGCGAACCGAAGTACCTTATCCTGCTGAGGGACCTGCTGAAAATAGTAAATAATGGCGGCAATGACCAGGGCTGCCAGTATCGCAAACAACCAGCTTCTTCCCTGGAACATGCCAAAGGCCACACCAGTATTCGTCCAGTGGATCAGGCGGGCATAAGGGGCCAACCACGGCCATGGGCTCCAGCTTGTCCCAAGGGGGATAAGAGTACGAACAAAATGCTTGGATCCTTGATCCAGAATGATAATGATCGCAGCGATCAAGAATAACCAGCGAGAATTCTTCAGGAATGCTTTCAAACCGACCTCCAGTTATTAAATCAATAAATTTTACCCTATAATTCCCCCAACGGGTAATTAAGGCTCCCCTTTCGGGGAGCCTTATATTTGTTTTACATCTTTTTTAAACTTACACTTACCTTTTCTTTATCGAATTCATCTTCGACACTCGGCAAACCTTCCGGGTTGGTACCCGGCAGTAATTCAACTGCCAGTGTTTCACCCATTACGTACTCTTTGAAGGCACTGACCGCCTCCAAGAGTCCCGGGGTGGCGGTGTAATAAAGCTGAATTCTGTCAGCAATATCCAGATCAGCGGATTTGCGCAAGTCCTGAACACGACGCACAAATTCACGTGCCAGACCTTCCTGGATCAACTCGGGAGTCAATTCGGTTTCAAGAGCAGCCAGGTAAGCACCTTCACCGGCTACTGAATATCCTTCCTTCGCCTGCATGCGGACTTCAACTTCTTCGGGAAGGATCTCATACTCACTGCCATCTACCTGAACCTTAAGCGTCTCACCGGCTAACAATTCGGTAGCTGATTTTTCCACATCCAGTGCCAGGATCGCCTTGCGCAGAGATGGAAATAAATTGCCATATTTTTGTCCGAGCTGTTTCGGGAGCGGGTTCAAACCAAAGCTGACAGCCTCACCGGCTGCGTTAAGCAAGCGAACCTGTTTGACATTCAATTCATCTTCAAGCAGATCTGCATGTTCCAACACAACCTTGCCTTCTTCGCGGTTGCTCACTGCAAAGGCAACCTCTGCCAACGGCTGGCGTACCTTGCGGTTTGCTTTATTGCGGGCAGCGTGTCCGAGGGAGGCCATCTTCATCACCAGGGCCATCTCGCGGTTTAGCTTATCATTGATGACAGTCGGATCAAATTCAGGCCATTTACAAAGATGTACAGATTCCTCAGCGTCCGGGTCCACACTGCGCACCAGGTTCTGGTACAGGGTCTCAGCCATGAATGGCATGGTCGGAGCAAACAATTTGCTCAACACCACCAGGGCTTCATACAGCGTTGCATAAGCAGCCTGCTTATCTGCATCTGATTCACTCTTCCAGAAACGGCGGCGGCTGCGGCGCAGATACCAGTTGGAGAGCATATCCACAAACGCTTCGATCGGGCGAGTCGCGTTCAAGACATCATAGTTTTCCAATGCATTGGTTACATCTCGGACCAGTGCATACAGTGAAGACCGCAGCCACTGGTCTAACGGGCTGTATTCGATCTTTGCGTTTGCATCCGGTTTCCAACCATCCAGGTTGGCATAAGTGACAAAGAAGGAATAGGTGTTCCACAAGGTCAGGGTAAAGTTACGCAGGACTTCACCCACCAGGTCGCTGGAGAATCTCCGTTCCTGGCCGGCAGGGCTGGCAGTGTACATATACCAGCGCATCGCGTCAGCGCCATTCTTGTCAATGACTTCCCAGGGGGAAACAATATTGCCCTTGGATTTCGACATTTTCTGACCGTTTCCATCCAGGATAAGCCCCAGGCAGATCACATTCTTGAAACAGATCTGGTCGTTCAGTAGTGTACTGATGGCATGCAGTGAATAGAACCATCCACGGGTCTGGTCCACAGCTTCGCAGATGTAATCAGCCGGATATTGTGTCTTGAATTCTTCCTGGTTCTCAAATGGATAATGCCACTGGGCGTACGGCATGGATCCAGAATCAAACCAGACATCGATCAATTCAGGTACACGGTGCATCTTGCCACCGCAGTCTTTGCATTTGAATGTGATGGCATCGACATACGGGCGATGAAGATCAGAACCACTCAAATCCCTTCCGCACAGATCGGTAAGTTCCTTGACTGAACCAATACAATGCTGACTGTGACAATCCTCGCATTCCCATACAGGCAGCGGAGTCCCCCAGTAGCGTTCACGTCCCAGCGCCCAGTCGATATTATTCGACAGCCAGTTACCAAAGCGGCCATTCTTGATATGGTCCGGGTACCAGTTGATCTGATCGTTCAAGGCTACCAGGCGATCGCGGTACTTGCTGGTGCGGATATACCAGGTCGGGCGCGCATAGTACAGTAAAGGAGTGCCACAGCGCCAGCAGAATGGATATGTGTGTAAGTGTTTTTCTACTCTGAACAGCAGGCCCCGCTCATCCAGGTCCTTGGTGATCATGGGATCGGCATCTTTTACAAAAACACCCGCCCAGGGTTTCACATCCGGAATGAATGTACCATTCGGGGCTACTGTTGTTAGGATCGGCAGATCGTTTTCCAGCGAGACGTTCATATCGTCTTCACCAAATGCTGGGGCGATATGTACCAGACCGGAGCCATCTTCGGTGGTAACAAAACCACCATTGATCACGTAGTGTGCAGATTTTTCTACCGGCAGGAAGGTATATAAAGGAGCATATTTCTTCCCCTTCAACGCCTTGCCTTTGAAATGTTCTAGCACAGTCACTGGCTCGTCGCCAAATACCGGCTGCAAACGGGCTTCAGCCAGGATCAATTTTTCTTTACCACCTTCTGGCAATTCACGTTCGATTTTTACATAATCGACATCAGCTCCGGCAGCGACTGCCACATTCGCCGGCAGGGTCCACGGAGTTGTGGTCCAGACTAACAGAGAAGTTCCGGGTTCATCCAATAAGGGCATGCGGACAAATATTGAAGGATCGCTTACTTCCTTATATCCGAGCGCAACCTCGTGGTCAGAGAGAGGGGTACCACAGCGGGGGCAGTAAGGAACAACCTTGTATCCCTGGTATAACAGGTCCTTTTCCCAAAAGTTCTTGAGGATCGCCCAGACAGATTCGATGTATTCATCTTTATAAGTGATATAAGCGGTCTCGAAATCCGTCCAGTAACCGATCCGGTCGGTCATCTTTTCCCATTCCTGGATATAGGTGAACGCGGATTCTTTGCACAGCTTGTTGAATTTCTCGATACCATAGGCCTCGATCTGCTGTTTATTTGTGAAGCCGAGCTTCTTCTCGACCTCGATCTCCACAGGCAGACCATGGGTATCCCAACCCCCGCGGCGCAGCACATGATACCCTTGCATTGTCTTATATCGCGGGAAAATGTCTTTAAAGGAACGGGCCAGAACATGATGGACGCCTGGTTTCCCATTAGCCGTAGGAGGACCTTCAAAGATCACGTACTCAGGCGCACCTTCACGAGCTTTCATGGTCTCGTGGAAAATATCCTTTTGTTTCCAGAACCGCAGCACCTCTTCTTCAGAGAGCGTTACATTGAATCTGGGAGAGACTGGTTTAAACATTCAACCTCCTGTTAAATAAAAAACTCGCCCGAATAAAATCAGGGGCGAGAAATATTCCCGTGGTACCACCCTGCTTCCCTCTAAATAAAGGACGCTTGGTCAGGTTCATAAAATAAACCTGTTTCAGGATAACGGTAGAAATTCCGGCTTTCTTACTGACTCTAGAGAGTGTTCAGATCGCAGCTCCAGAAGGATTTTCACGGTTGGTGCTCTCCCCGGCTCACACTATTCTCCGAGGTCGCTGCAGAGCTGAATTACCGTTACTCGTTTCTATCAACGCCTGTAAAAACTAATTATCTCACATTTTTGAAGAATCGCAAATAATTAATCATAGAAATGCATATCAGGGGAAGACTTCCCTGATATGCATTGACTTTATATCATATTTACTTGATCACACCATAAAATAACGGCAATGGCTCTACCTTTTCACTGCTCCAGACATGGGCGCCCAACAAGCGCTCACGGGCTGCGGTCAGTTTCTTCTCGTCGTTTGCATGGATCGTGAATAAGGCATCTCCTTTTTTCAGAGAATCGCCGACTTTATGGTGAATCACAATTCCAACTGCCGGATCGATCTCATCGCTCTTTTTCACTCGCCCGGCACCCAATTCTACCGAGGTTTCACCCACTGTCTGCGCGTTAATTTCTTTGAGATAGCCATCAATTGGAGCGGGTACAATTTCGATCAACCGGGCTTTTGGTAATTTTTCAGGATCGTCTACATACGCAGTATCTCCACCCTGATTGCTAACCAGTGTGCGGAACTGATTCCAGGATCGGCCGGAATTCAGGGCTTCCAGCACTAATTTCCGGGCATCATCCAAATTTACAGCCTTATCACCTACGACCAGCATGTGACTGGCTACTTCGATACAGTGTTCTGTGAAGTCAGCCGGTCCATGCCCGTGAAGTGTGGCAATTGCTTCTTTCACCTCCAAAGCGTTACCGACAGCATTTCCCAGAGGCTGATTCATATCCGATAACAGGGCGATCACTTTCCGTCCGCTTAGTCTTCCAATAGAGACCATCAGATTGGAAAGCTGACGCGCGTCATCGAGATTCTTCATAAATGCACCCAGGCCAACCTTTACATCCAGAACAATCGCGTGTGCTCCCCCTGCGATCTTCTTGCTCATCACAGAAGAAGCAATTAAAGGAATGGAGGGGACTGTTCCGGTAACATCACGCAGCGAATAAAGCTTGCCATCGGCAGGCGCCAGGTCCGCAGTCTGTCCAGCCAGGACCAAGCCGGTCGTTTTAAGTAAATGGATGAATTCATCATCACTTAATTTGGTCCGGAACCCGGGAATTGATTCCATTTTATCCAGAGTCCCGCCGCTGAAACCCAATCCGCGTCCTGACATTTTGGCTACCGGTAATCCGCAGGCTGAGACGGTCGGCTCTACAACCAGTGTGGTCTTATCTCCAACACCGCCAGTAGAATGTTTATCGACTTCATTGGGGATCACATTTGACAGGTCGATCATCTGCCCTGAATGGGCCATTGCCAGAGTTAGATCTGTTGTTTCCTGGTCGGTCATTCCATTTAATAGAACTGCCATTGCCCAGGCTGCTAACTGGTAATCGGGAATCTCGTTTCGGGCGATTCCCTGAATAAAGAAATCAATTTCCTCCCTGGTCAATTCTTTTTTATCGCGTTTCTTAATAATAATATCTACAGCATTCATCGCTGCCTCCATTTTGTCTGACAATTAACCAATTTTACTATACTTGAGCTGTGAATATTAACAGAATAGCACAAAAAATCCCGGCAGATAAACTGTCGGGATTTTAATTTACTTCGATTTATTACTTTTTGGGAATGATCATGACTTTTCTGAATGGATCTTCACCAGTGCTTTCGGTGGTCACCTGCGGATGATTTCTCAATTCCAGGTGAATCACACGGCGTTCATTCGCTGGCATGGGTTCCAGGGTCTGACGTTTGCCGGTCTCGATTGCCTGTTGGGCCATTCTACGGCCAAGCTGACGCAATTGGCGTTCTCGGCGTTCGCGGTAACCTTGTACATCAATCATCAAAGGCACCCAGCGATTAAGTTCTTTGCTCACGATCAAGCTGGTAATATACTGCAGCGCATTCAGGGTTTCAGATCGCCGCCCGAGCAAAATGCTCAGATCATTTCCCTGAATATCCACCATCACCAGTCGTTCATCATTTTCATCAACTGGTTCAATATATTTAGAATTAATTGTCGCCTTGACATGCATTCGCTCAAGCAATTCTTTTACAACATCTTGAGTTACCTTCATTGCCTTGCGTTCGTCCTCAGATAAATTTCCTGTAGGAATTTCCTTCTGGGTTGAATCTTTTTCAGCTTCGTAGGCAACTGGAGTTTCGTTTTCATTCAAAACTGGTGTTTCTTCTTCAGTTTCTTTCACTGTCAAACGAACCCGCGATTGCCGTCCACCAATTCCCAGAAGCCCTCTGCTTCCATTATCCAGGACTTCAATATCTACGGAATCTCTCGAAAGTGCCAGCTGCTCTAATCCACGGCTGATCGCTTCATCAACAGTAGGTGCAATGATCTCAAGCGTTGTTTTTTCTTGACTCATAGTTAGCCTCAGTTTATTTTTTCTTTCCCGGCTTATTTGTGGTTGATGCTGAATTTATCTTTGGAATAATATTACCCCAATAAACCTTTCCAGTGATAGCGTATTGAGCTATTTGAACCAGGTTGGTGGTCACAAAGTACAGAGCCAGACCGGATGAAAGCGTCCAGGCCAACCACCCCATCAGGAGCGGCATATAAATATTCATCATATTGGTCATCATCGCACTTTGATCATTCGCCGGTGCACCCGGAGTGGGGGGAGGCGTAATGATCTTAGTAGATATATATGTAGTGATTACAACCACGATTGCCAGGGTCGGGATTCCAAAGCTCAATCCAGGGATGTAGAGCCGTTCCACCTGTCCCATATCCATCCACAGGAATTTTGTATTCAATGGGATCAATGAAGAAGCATTCAGGAAGAATGGATAAATGTGACGGATCAATTTCAGAAGGTCCAATGGGGAAGACGCCACTGTCTGGATCAAAGCTTGATACAAACCGATGATAATCGGGAATTGGATCAAGGTTGGGAGGCATGATGCAAACGGACTGACCCCCAATTCCTTATACAAATTCATCTGTTCCTGGGCCAGGCGTTCTTTATCGTTCTTATATTTTTCCTGGATATCCAGATACTTTTTATTCTTGGTCAATTCCTGCATCGCCTGTGAGGATTTGATCTGTTTCATAGTCAAAGGATAAAGCAGCAGACGGGTCGCAACAGTAAAGAGAATGATAGCGACGCCTAAATTCCCCACCAGGGAATAGATCCACAGGAGGAAATTAATAAATGGGGCAATAATAATTTTATCCCACATAATCGTTGTCCTTATTTACTACTCGTGCTGTAATTCCAGATCTCATTTCCATCACTGTTTAATGCGACCAGGACCTTAGTACCACTTGTGGTATGAACATAAAGTTGATCATTGTTCACAACCAGGTTCGAATAAAGGTTGCCGGAAAGGGTGCTGATGATCACATGGCTTCCATCTTTCTTCACAGAAACAACCTCACCTGCTTCATCTCCAAAGATCACCGAGTCTTTCATGATCACACCGGTACCAATAATTGGTGATTTTACATCAACAGGCTTGACCAGGCTTCCATCAGCTGCTTTCAAGATAAGAACCTTACCAGATTCATCTCCAACGAATAACTGATCTTCAGCCAAGACTGGTGTAGACCAGATACCGCTATCAGCTTTATAAGTCCAACCAATAGAGCCATCAGTTGTATTTATTGCTACAACCGATTTATCCAGGCTACCGATATAAAGGGTTGAATTGTCTGCGCTCAACAACGGGCTGGCTACAAGAGATCCGGTAAGATCGGTTTTCCAAACTAATTTTCCATCAGCCAGGCTGATTGCATACAAAAAATGGTCCAGGCAAGGAGCGTAAATCGTTGTTCCATCCGTTACTGGAGTTGCCCAGAATGGATTGCCTGCCGTAAAGGTCCATTGAAGATTTCCGCTGAAATCGAGAGCATAAATATGACCATCCGCATTTTGGGCAATGATCTTATCTGTCGTGATCAATGGAGAGTAAACATAATGGCCCTTGGCGCCATCGAACGTCCATAACTCTTTTCCATCGCGAATACCCAGGCTTACCAGTAATCCTTTATAATCGCCGACAATCACCTGATCACCAGCTACCACAGGGGCAGCATAAAAAAGGCGGGTTGCGGCGGCCTTTTCCGGATAGGTCCAGGTTACATTACCTGAATCTGCTTTTAATGACAGTATAGATGTAGCGTTAGTGACGTATACATCAGTTTCAGTCGCGCTAACTCCCCCCCAGCTGTTCGTCGCAGTTGCATTGCTGGAACAGGAGGTTAACATTATCCCAAGCAGAAGGATCGAAATTACAACAAAAATCTTTTTATTTTTCATTATCCTGTTTACCCTTTGTTAGTGGGATGATGCTCATTATATCTGGTTTCCTTCATTCAAGGGACTGGATCATATCCGCCTGGGTTGAAAGGGTTGCAGCGCAACACCCGCCAAATCGCCATGATGGTTCCCTTAATTGCACCGTATTTATAAATTGCCTGATATCCGTAATGTGAACATGTAGGATAAAATCTACAGGTATCTGGAGGCAAAGCCGGCGAAATAACGATCTGATATCCTCGAATCAATAAAAGAAGGATAAATCTCGGCAAATTCCAAATGGTAAGGGGCAGATCACGCAAACGTGGCTCGGAATGTCGAACCACCTGATCTTCTTCACATACAGTCATCTTGATCCAATAATCCTGCTTTAATTAGCAACGTCTCCACTGCTAGTTTTATTTCTAAATAATTAGCAGCACTGATTTTTGTTCTTCCAATTATAACTAAATCTTCGGATTTTTTCATCAATGGCAGATACTGGCTAATTATTGCCCTCAATCGTCTTCGAGCCTGATTCCGTCTTACTGCATTTCCAATCGATTTTCCAGTGATGATCCCTGCTCTGCAGTTATCAGTATGGCCATCAGCGCATATAATGACCACAAGCGGGTGGGCATAAGTTCTTCCGCTAAGCCTCACCCGCTTAAAATCATTTGTACTGGTAAACCAATACCTGGGATTCAAACATTTCCCTTCCCAAAAGAGCTGCTAACTGCAGCTCAATGGTATGATTTTTTACCAGCGAATTCTTTTTACGTGGTTATTCTTGGTGACCGTCAATTGATGGCGGCCTTTGGCACGGCGGCGTTTTAAAACTTCGCGTCCGTCCTGTGTTTCCATGCGCTGACGAAAGCCATGAACACGAATGCGGCGATGAATTCTCGGTTGGTAGGTCCGTTTAGTCATTCTAATTCCTCTCAAAAACAATCTAATTGGTACGCAACAGCGTAAGATTATACCTCATGGTGAGAACGAGGTCAATTACATTTCCTATTTTGATAATCTCGAAAACAATTCTGCAAGTGATTTTGCGCCATCATCATCGGTAACAGCAAGGACCTCATCCCCAGTTTCGAACAAAGTAGTGCCTCTGGGAATGACAATTTCACCATTGCGGATGATCGCAGCGATCACACAATTCTCAGGGAATTTTAGATCTTTGATCTGGGTACCGAGGGCTTTTGCTCCCTCTGGTATTTTTTCTTCAACCAGAGAATAACGACCTTTACGCAGTTGGATCAATGTCATCATATCCCCTAATGACATTTCTTCTTCGATTAATCGTGAAAGCAATTCTGCCTGGTTTACTGCAACGTCCACATGAAGTTTATCATCGAAAAGCCATGCGTTTCGTGGATTATTTACCCTGGCTATTGTCCTGCCTATTTGATATTTTTCACGCACAAAGAAGCACAAAGACAGGTTAACCTCATCGGAAGTTGTTGTTGCAGCAAAGACTTGAGCTTCTGAAATACCGGCATCCTTGAGAACTACCGGATCCATTGGATTTCCAGTAAAGATCACCTCAGTCGGCAATTCCTTATGGATCCGTGCTAATACATCTTTCCGGTTTTCAATCAGGTGAACCTGATGACCTTCATCTAATAAATATCGCGCCAATTGAGCGCCAGTTCTACCACCACCAGCAATGACTACAAACATGTCAGGCCTCCTGGACTTTCTTGTGAAATACTTTTCGGGTTTCTTCCATGCCCTCAAACGTGGCAGCAACGCTCAAAATATCTCCATCCTGCATTATGGTTGTCGAATTTGCCAGGAACGCCTTGCCCGCGCGGGTAATTGCCAACGGTCGGCAATCATCGCATGGTATTAGCTCAGAGATCTTCTTTCCATCCCACACCTTGTTGATCGGGAGTTCATAAACTTCTACTTCACCATTACCGGCTGAGAAAACTGCTTTTGCCTCAGAATGGTACATCAGTTCTTCGATACGTTGAGCTCCCCAACTGGTAGAGCTGATAAATTGGATCCCAAAAACTTCAAATAGCTCACGTGCATGCGGGTCGAAATTTCTCGCAATTACATTGCCGACATTAAATTCGACTTTCGCAATATGGCTGACTACCAGGTTCAATGCGTCATTATTTGTAACTGCAGCCAGTACATCGCAGTTTTCAATGCCTGCACGGATCAAGACATCCCGGTTCAAGGCATCCCCTTCATTTACGCGCCCTTCAAAATCTGCCTGCAGATTATTGAATGATGCCGGCACATTATCGATGATCGAAACCTCATGACCACGTTTATAGAGCCGGTAGGCAAGCTCAGCTCCAATTCTTCCACAACCAACAATGATCGCTTTCATAGACACCTGTTTCCCTTTCAATCAACCTGGTAAGGTACTTCCAAGATCACAATATCTTTTCGATAGAGTAAGACTTTTCGCAATGTATCTGCTGTTCGGGTATGCAGTAAATTCACATACCAGTGCTTTGGAACAAATTGTGGGACCACAATACTGATGATCTCATTCGGCTGCTTTTGTTTATCAAGTTCATCGATATAAGCCAGCAACGGTTCTACAAACAACCGATAAGGAGATTCCAGGACCACAAGACGGTAGCCATCTCCCCAGAGCTGCCATTTCTCCTGGACTTTTTTAGTTTCATCTACATCGCTGGAAATGTGAACTGCCGTGATATCATCCGATAAGGTTTTTGCATATCGCAGTGCAGCCAGAGTTCCTTTGTGAACACCGCTGATCGGGATGATCACTTTTTGATTCACAACCCGTGGGGCTGCCGTGGAATTTTCAAGCGAAAGTTGTTTCGCCAGATGTTTATAGTGTTTGAAGATCATTGAAAAAATAAAAACGATCACAGGTATCAAGATTACGACAACCCAGGCTCCATCTTTAAACTTAGTGATCGCAAAGATAACCGTGATCATGGCTGTACAAACAGCCCCAAAACCATTGACAATCATTTTGAATAACCAACGTTTATCATAGGTTAAGGTAGATCCCTGTTCCTTAAGGGTCTCTCCCGGTTTCAATCTCCCGGATTTCAACCAACGATGGGCCATACCCGTTTGGGAAAGGGTAAATGAAAGGAAAACACCGATCGCATAAAGCGGGATCAATCGGCTGACACTAGCCTGGAAAATGACAATTAACAGGCTTGCAATCATTGCAAGTGATCCAATACCTTTCGAGAACACCAGGCGACTGCCTTTATAAGTTAATTGTCGTGGTAAATAGCCATCTTTCGCTGCAATGGCGCTTAATCTTGGAAAATCCGCAAAAGCTGTATTCGCAGCCATTACCAGAATTACAGTTGTACCAATGATGACCGCTATATACATCAACCCGCCGTTGCCAAAAACAGTCCGGGCTAGCTGTGAGATAACCGTTTCTTCATCAGAAGGAAGAGCACCGATTGCATTAGATAAGTAGGTGATTCCCATCATCATAATTCCAAGGATAAATCCCATGGTAACCAGGGTCTTGCCTGCTACTTTGCTTCGAGGTTCCTTGAAAGCGGTAACTCCATTTGAAATCGCTTCAACACCGGTTAAAGCGGTTGTTCCACTGGAAAACGCTTTTAAGACCAGAAACAAAGTAATGGGTTGTAAAGTATTCTGCAATGATAGAATATCCATTGGGGGGGACTGTACCATTCCTAAATTGCCCATCAACAAACGGATAAAACCGATGACCAGGGTAATTAACATTACTATAAGGAAATAGTAAGTTGGGATAGCAAAGGCGATTCCGGATTCTTTTACTCCCCTTAAATTGATCAACATAATAAAAAAGACCAACCCGACACCAATAATTACTCTTGTGTTATAAAGACCAGGGAATGCAGACACAAGTTGAGCAACACCTGAAGATACTGAAACAGCCACTGTCAGCACATAATCGGTCAATAATGCAGCACCTGCAGTTTGGGCAGGTAATACACCAAGGTTGTCACGGGCTACAATGTAAGCGCCGCCGCCGTCAGGATATGCATGAATGGTTTGCTCATATGATAGGATCAAAACCACCAGCAATGCGCAAATACAGATCGCTAATGGGACCGAAATATGCATTGCCGCGGTACCGGCAACGATTAGAATGGTGATCATTTCTTGAGGGGCATAAGCCACTGAAGATAATGCATCTGATGAAAATACAGCCAACCCCAGGAAACTGCCGATGGTCTGATGAGGCGCATCCGCCGTTTGCAAAGGTCTTCCGATCAGGTAATTCCGCCAATTCTGTTTTGGCTCGAATTCTGATGTTTTTGTTATGACTGTACTACCTTTTTCTTCCTTGATATCCATAGCCAATACCCTTAAGAATCAGTTTGACCACACAAAGCGAGAGATTATAAGCCTGAATTAATCCACGGTCAATTATTTTTCAATGAACCTGCCTGTAATTACATCATAATTATAGCTTGAAAAATGTCCCTATTAATCACAACTCAACAACACACATCCGAATGGCGCAACTGTTACTGTTTTCTCCTCTGACACCCACTGCCCGGGTTTTCCCTCGCATTTTACAATCCCAAATTTTGCTGCGATCATAGTTTTTTCAAATGTTTGCGATTTCTCAGAAAAATTTAACACGATCAGGCACCTTGATTTACCGGCTTTACGTTCATAGGCCAGCATTCCCTCTGGGAAACCGAGGATCTCTTTGGATGAGCCAACCATTAATGCTGGTGTTTCCTTCCGTAGATGCAGGAGTTTTCGATAATAATGCCATATCGAGTCAACATTATTCACTTCATCTGCCACATTAACCCCATTTTGAAATTCAGGATTCATTGGCAGCCACGGTTTTACATTCTTTGGGCAGAACCCGCCGTTATCAGCCCCTGACCATTGCATGGGAGTACGGTTTCGATCTCTTCCCTTTTCTGCGCCAATCCTTGTCGCCTCGGATTCCGACAGACCTGCATATTCTTCACATAGTACCGCATAATTTATACTCAAAGGATCTTTGAATTCATCCCGTGAGAAACCCAGGTAATCAGACATACCGATCTCCTCTCCGTTATAAAGGAAGGGAGTTCCCCTCAGGGTGAGAAGCAACATCAAATTTAGACGATTGATCAAATCGTAATGGTCCCCATCGCTAAACGCCGTAAATATGCGTGAACAATCATGATTCCCCAGCGTATTACAGGGCCAGGCTGATTTTGGCATTCCTGCCGTGCGCACTTTCTGATTCTGCTTCACATGTTCTGCAGTGATCCGGGAGGTCCGCATTAACGGGAAGTTGAATACAAGGTGTAATTCATCTTCCCCATTGCCGTAGAAGGCCAGGTCATCTGTTTCACCGATGAGGACTCGATCTTCATATTCATCGATCACCTGTCTCAATTCACGCATCAAATCGTGGACGCCGGGCATATCATGCTGGTACTGGAACATTCGGTCAAAATCTTTGTCCAGGTCTTCACAAGGCTGCTTCAAAAGTGACCTCTTGAAATAGTCCATTTGAAGATCTTCAAGTGTTCGAGATTCAGGTTGATCGAGATATCGTTCATCTTCAAAGATCGTCCCTACGGCATCCAATCGAAAACCGTCTACTCCCATATCCAGCCAGAAACGAACAGAGTTGAACATCGCTTCTTTGACCTTTGGATTGCTCCAATTGAGATCCGGTTGTTCTTTAAAGAAGAAATGATAATAATATTCGCCGGTTTTTTCATCCAGTTCCCAGGCGCTGCCCCCAAAGGTAGAGCACCAATTATTTGGTGCCGATTCTCCTTTACCTTTTTTCCAGACATACCAATCTCGTTTGGGGTTATCCCGGCTCGAACGGGATTCAACGAACCAGGGGTGTTTGTCTGAGGTATGATTTAGCACAAGATCAATCACCAGGTACATTCCCCGCTGATGCAACCCTTCCAGAAATAACTTGAAATCCTGCATATTGCCGTATTCTGGTGCGATCCCCTCATAATCTGAGATGTCATAGCCACAATCAATATAAGGAGATGGGTAATGCGGAGAAAGCCAGATCGCGTCAATACCCAGGTCTTTTAAATAATCAAGTTTACTGATCATCCCTTTGAAATCGCCCATCCCATCGCCGTTCCCATCGGCAAAGGAACGTGGATAGATCTGATAAAAGACAGCACTTTTCCACCATTCATAATTCTTGGCCATAGATACTCCAGTTATGATTATTTTAGAATTTCTGCTTCGAAATTTGTATCGCTGATCGAAACAAGTCTCACTTCACTGATCTTATTCCAGAGATTTTCACTACTCCAGGCACATACAGGCAAATAATTTCCACTTAACCCATGTAAATGGAATTTTCCATTAATTTTTTCTGTATGTGACTCCCACAAAACTTCAGTTTTCCGGTTGATGAATCGCTTTTCATACTCTTGGTGAGAAGCCGCGAGAACATTACGCATCTCTTCACTTCGAGATCGAGCGATCGTCCCGTGAACTTTTTCAGGTAATTTACTGGCGGCAGTTCCCTCCCGCGGAGAGAACTTAAAAACATGACCCTCTGCAAATTGCATACTCTTTACAAATTCAAGGCTTTCCGCATGGTCCACCTCAGTTTCTCCGGGGAAACCAACAATAATATCTGTGGTAATTGCAGCATCCGGCATTCTGCTGCGGATCATGTTGACCAGGCTTCTGTACAATTCTGGAGTTGTATGCCTGGCCATCCTTTTTAATGTGGCAGAACAACCGGATTGCAGTGGTAGATGAAAATGTTGACAAAGTCTGGAATTTTCCCAGAGATCAAAAAAATGTTCATCCAGGTCCCAGGGCTCGATGGATGACAATCGGATTCTGGGAATATTGGTTACTTTAAGGAGATAGGAAATCAGATCGCTAATGGTTTCTTTTTCTTCCAGGTCCCGCCCCCAACAGCCAAGATGAACACCGCTTAATACAATTTCCTGTGCGCCGCCTTTTTCCGCAGAGAGTATCTCATCCAGGATATTCTGTTTACTCATGCTGACAGAACTTCCGCGTGCGATTCGGGTGACACAATAGGTACAAAAATTATTGCAGCCATCCTGTACTTTAATAAATGCCCGTGTACGGCGGTGGATACCTGGCAGCGGCACTCGTTCAAGCGGTTCCAGGTCAAAAACATCCTTCACACCACCCAAAATTTGTTTGACCAGGTTGTCTTTATCTGAATTGAGAATAACTGTTGAAACCCCGTAGAGACCTTTGGCTTCAGCTGGACTGAGAGTTGCCCAACATCCTGTGGCTACGATCCTCGGAACTCCCAACCGATTTGCCTGCCGGATCTTTTGCCGGGAATCTGAAGCGGCCGCTGCTGTCACAGCACATGTATTGATGATCACCAGGTCGGCGTTATCAGCAGTTTCCACGATCTCATGGCCTGCAGCGCGGAATTCAATCGCCATTTTTTCGATCTCTGCCTGGTTTAGCCGGCAGCCAACGCTATCAAAATAGATCTTCATTAAGGTTGTGTCACCAATAAATTATCAAAAAACACTTCTACACCAGAAGTCGAGTATGTTCCGGCAATCAACCCAATCTGGCCGGAAGGATAACTATCATCTTCAACTTCGGCCAGTACTTGTCCATTGACCGACAAACTTAATGTGTCAGATTGGCAGACAGTGCTGATATGGTTAACGACCCCACCCTGTCGAATAAGTTCGCTGAATTTCAATCCACCTGAAGTATCGGATAAGATCACCTGTCCATCCTGCATTTTAAAAATCCCATAGTATCCGTCATGGGTCACAATAAAACCGTAAAAATGCTGATCGTCCTCAAATCTGCAAACCGTGCCATAGGCATCGTCGGTAGGACCTGCCAATAGAACTGCATCCACGTCAACGCGGGTATCAGTAAATTTTGGATTTGCTACTGTCCACCTCATTGTATTCGACTGATCGATCCGGATATCCAATCCCTGATAAAGCAGGCTGACCGCTCCCGAGTCATCGGAGGAGAGCCCCCATGAATTCGAATTGTCGTTGAACTCATCGCTGAAGAGCAAAGTTCCTGAAGAAGCTGGAGTTGCAACCGGCTGGATGGATCGAACAACAGAACAACCAGACAGTGTTAAAACCAAACCTAACAATAAAGGAAAAATGATCTTTTTCATAACGGATTCCTTTACAGAGTTGTATTCTTCCTAGCCGCCGCCATTTTGCCGCAGTAGAGTGTTGGCTGCATTTCGCATCCGTGCATCTGTCGCAAATTCTGCAGCTTTGCGTAAATACTCAAAAGCTTTGTCGTTTTCATCCTTCAACAGATACAACTGCCCTAGATGATAAAGAATTGTCGGTTCATCTGGAGCGCCTGAGTTGGCTTGTAAGTAAAATCGTTCCGCACTGTCGTAATCTCCGACCAATAAATAAGTACTCCCCATTATATCAAGGAGCACAGGAGAACCAGGCACAAGTAATAAAGCATGTCTGGCAGCATCGATTCCGACAGTAGAAACATAGTAGTTATACGTGATAGAGAACGCGGCCAGGCTTTCCCAGGGTACCCAACTATCAGGTTCCAGCAGGGTAGCAACCTGCAAATGGTTTAAGGCATTTGGTAAGTCTCCAGTTAATGCGAGAGTATTACCAATTTCGATTTGCCATGTACTCTCGTGGGGATTATTTTCAAGGGCCTTATACAGGTAATCGATTGCGATCTCATACTTTTCCTGGCGGCGGTAGTAGAGGGCGGTAAGTCCCATCACGATATCCGAATTCGGATCAAGTTCCATTGCCCTGGCCAGGTCATCATAGCCGTTTCCCCCAACATGCTGAATCGCCTCTCCAAGTAATGCCCAGGCAACTCCATTATTTTGTTCAAGCTCAGTAGCTTTAGTGAATGCGCTGGCAGCTGCCTGCCATTCATTTAGCCTGCTTAATTCCTGTCCAATATAGATATATCGTGCAGCCGTTTCACCCATTGTGCTTGAGGCATTTATGGTCTCCTGCAATTCCACTGCGTTCTCTTTATAAGATTTATCCAATTTTGCAGTATCGAGAAATTTACTGGCATTTTGCGGCTGACTGGCCGCGAATTGGATTCCTAAATGGTAATTTAATGCCGTATCGTAAGGGGATAATTTTTGGGCCCGCAAAAGTGTTGCCAGTGTTCCGATAGAATCATTGATCTCCTCCTGTGCTCCTGCGATTTCAAGGTAAAGATCAAGATCATTGGTCCGAAATTCACTTGCTTTTCGAAAACAGGTTTCGGCATTCCTCGAATTGTCCAATTCTTTCCAGGCTTTTCCCTGCGTGAGTAATGCTTTGGCAGAAAGCTGCCCATGAGCATTTCCCTGGTTGAATGAACCGATCGCTTCTTCATACTCTGCTGTTGCATATTGCAGTGTACCGATCCTTTCCCAGGCATCGATCCGCCAGGGTTGATACCTGACAACTTGCTGCAACGCTTTGATCTCCGCCTGACGGTCTCCCTTAAGAAGTGCAGTTTCAGCGGATCGACTGGCTTCGAAAAAGCCGGAAGGTTGAGCAGCAACAGGGATCACAACCGCTGCCGCAATAGGACATGCGATCAAAAAAAGGATCAGGATCTTTTGCAGAAATTTCACCCTTTCATTATAGTCAACTCCGGCGATTACCGCCCTCCCACATATCCATAATGAATCAGATCAATATTACATTTATCTTAATTTTTCCATTCCTGTGAGGATTTGCTTGACACTCCCTCCAAAGATATATAGAATTTTTATCGTCGTAGGCGTGTCGCTGCAAGCGGCACGTAAATTTCTTTTCTTGATGGAGAGATAAGATATGTCTGAACGTTTTGTTGGGACCGTCAAATGGTTCAATCCCGCTAAGGGATACGGATTCATTGGTCGAGATGGTGCGGAAGATGTCTTCGTTCATTTTTCCGCGATCCAGATGGATGGCTACCGTGTTCTCAAGGAAGGTCAAAAAGTAGAATTCTCTGTGGAAAAGGGTCCCAAAGGTCTTCAGGCTGCCGAAGTAGTTTCAGTCGCCTAAGCAACCAAATTTGACCGATTATGAAACAGAGCTGTTGTGAAACAGCTCTGTTTTTATTATCGTTTGTGAAGTGAACTTTCCATCCGTTCCAGGGCTTCCTGGACCATGGACTGTGGACAGCCAAAATTGAAGCGCAAAAAGCGTTTCGACTGTTCTCCAAAATCACCGCCGTAATTTAGAGCTACTTTCGCATGGTTGAGGAAAAATGGATAAGGTTCTTCCGGTATTTGCAGCGCGCGACAATCCAGCCACGCCAGGTAGGTCGCCTCAGGAGAAATGATCTTTATCTCAGGCATCCTTTCGCGAATGTAACGGACGACCAGATCACGGTTTCCTTCCAACACCTGTAACAATTCTTTTAGCCAGGGATCCCCTTCTTTATAGGCAGCCATTCCTGCTACAAGTCCAAGCGCGTTTACATGCCCCAGCAGACCTCTTCTCGCAGTTTCAAGACGTTCCCGATATTCTTTACTTTTGCATATGATCACAGAACAATCCAAACCGGCGATGTTATAGGTCTTAGAAGGTGCGATCAAAGTAATGGTATTCTCACTGATCTCATTGCTGAGAGAGGCAATGGGAATATGTTGATATCCTGAAAAGATCAGGTCGGAATGGATCTCATCGCTGCAGATCAACACATGATGGCGCAGACAGATCTCAGCCATCCTTTCAAGCTCCGATTTTGTATAGACCCTGCCTACCGGGTTATGAGGATTGCACAGCATAAACACTTTTGTAGATGGCAGGATCGCTTTTTCAAAAGCCTCAAAGTCCACCCGGTATATGCCGGATGCATCCTGATACAAAGGCACCTCGATCCTCTCCGCCTGAGCGTTTACTGGGGCTGCCAGAAACGGCGGATAAATTGGGGTGGTCATTAAAATGGAATCACCACGCCCAGCGAATGCCTGGCAGACCAGATTAAAACCAGAGACAACTCCCGGTACAAAAATGATTTCAGCAGGATCGATCTTCCAACCGTAGCGGTCTTCCATCCGGTGAACAACAACCTCTCTGAATTCCTGGGTCTCCATCGGATAACCAAATACTCCATGCTCCACACGCTTCATCAAGGCATCGATCACCGGTTGAGGTGAAACGAAATCCATATCCGCCACCCACATCGGCAGGACATCTGCAGGGTACACACCCCACTTCACACTTTCAGTACCACGGCGTTCCAGAAAATGTTCAAAATCGTACATGACTCATGCTTCCTTGTTCAGAATTTGCGTCCCTAATTATAACTGCCGATTCTGATTTGATTGCTCCTAACCTTTGGTATACTGATATTATTTACAGGATAAAATATGAATTCCAATTCCCCTACTTTCTTGCCTACATTTGAACTACTCGCCGCCCAGAACTGGAAGGATTATGTCCTTCTGGATAGCGGTGATGGATCTAAGCTCGAGCAATTTGGCCCTTACCGCCTGGTCCGGCCCGAACCTGAAGCAGTCTGGCGCCAAATGTTGCCTCAATCTGAATGGAAAAAAGCGGATGCCACCTACCAACCCTCTCCCGAAGAGAACGGCGGTCATTGGGAATATGCACGTAAATTACCAGAACGCTGGAAAATGGCCTATAACGGCCTCACCTTCTGGGTGCAAACCTCATCCTCCCGTCATCTCGGAGTTTTCCCTGAACAATCCTGCCAGTGGGATTGGGCGGACAAAGTGATCCACTCCAGCAGCGTACAGCCAAAGGTGTTAAATCTATTTGGATATACTGGGATAGCCACTCTGGCGGCCGCCCGTGCCGGGGCTGCAGTAACCCACCTGGATGCATCCCGGAAAGTGGTCACCTGGGCAAATGACAATCAAAAACTTTCAAGCCTTGAAGCCTCCCCCATTCGGTGGATCATCGATGACGCGCTCAAATTTGTGCAGCGTGAAGCCCGCAGGGGCAGTCGATATCAGGGAATCATCCTGGACCCACCCAAGTTTGGCCGCGGCCCTAAAGGTGAAGTATGGGAATTCTACAAACTCATTCCGAACTTGTTACAGGCATGTAAAGAGATCCTGGATCCAAATCCCCTGTTCGTTCAATTGACAGCTTATGCCGTGAAAGCTTCAGCTGCCACACTGTATTATGCAATGGACGAGATCATGCGTGATTTTAAAGGGGTAACCTGTTGTGGAGAGATCGGTCTTCGCGAAGCTTCTGCAAATCGATTTCTCTCCACCGCAATCTACGCTCGTTGGTCAAAAGTAAAGATCGAATAATTTTTTCAGGAGGAGAGATGGACCGTCATAACCGCAGTGCGCGTTTCCCGTTAGCACATACCTACTCTATTGTGGCCCGTGATCCTGAAACTGGTGACCTGGGAGTAGCCGTACAATCTCATTGGTTTTCTACCGGTTCATTGGTCACCTGGGCAGCTCCAGGAGTAGGTGCAGTAGCCACACAGGCTACCGTTGAGGTAAGTTACGGTCCAAAAGGAATCGAGAGAATGTTTGATGGACAGCCTCCACAAAAGGTTCTGGCCGACCTGTTAGCCGCCGATGAAGATCGTGAGATCCGCCAGGTGGCAATGATCAATTGCCGCGGACAGGTGGCAGCCCATACCGGCAGCCGATGCATTGCAGAAGCCGGTCACCAGGTAGGCAGCCAATATTCAGTTCAGGCGAATATGATGTTGAAAAATACAGTTTGGTCCGCCATGGCCAAAGCTTTTGAATCCTCCACAGGCCGACTGCCAGATCGTCTGCTGGCAGCTCTGGATGCCGCCCAGGCGGAAGGTGGAGATATCCGTGGAATGCAATCCGCGGCCATGCTGGTTGTAACTGGTAACCGAACTGAGCATTTCTGGACCGAAACGATTGCTGATCTCCGAGTGGAAGATCACGCCCATCCATTAGAAGAGTTGCGGCGATTGTGGACACTCCAACAAGCGTATGAGTCCATGAATATTGGAGATACCCTTCTCGCCCAGGGCAAAGTTGAAGAAGCCATGAATGCCTATAAGAAAGGTGTCGATTCTGCTCCGGGGGTCAAAGAATTGCCCTTCTGGCAGGCAGTCACCCTGGCAGATTCCGGCCGTCTTGATGAAGCATTGCCATTATTTGATGATGTGTTTAAGGCAGATCCAAATTGGTCACTGCTGCTAACCCGGTTACCCGCTGCCGGCTTGATGAAACCTGATAAGCAAGTGATCTCGAAAATTCTGGCACTGGTTAAAACAAAATAAACGAAAAGTATACCGGGTAGAATAAATTCCTACCCGGTTTTCATAGATCGTCGTTCATATTCTGGCCAGAATCGGAATAACAATTTTTCCAGTGTGATCCCCCGCTTTTTTATTTTTCTATTTATTCTATTTAAGAACCCATAACCTACAGGGAAATAATCCTCGAGAGAGCATAAGTACCCTCTAGAGTAATGTGAGGCAGTGCCTGCACAGGCGTTGATTAATAGCAAGTCGATCCCTTTCAATGAAACCTGAATCAGGGGTGTGGCCCGTTCAGTCATAAAATCATCCAATTCCTTCAAGATCACATTTGAATATGCGAAAACCCGGTTCATCAATTCATCCAATTTTCCTACTTTTGCGGCTCTGGTAAATAAGGTTTGGGAACCGCTGTGGAGGTCATCATCAACGTCTTCCTGGTCATCCATGAGTTGAGCAAAGCAGCCGTAATCAAAGATTGTCCGCATTTGAGCTTCAGTTAATGTTCCAGCGGCCAGAAATCCATCAGCTAGTACCGACGTTCCCCCTTTTCTCATAGTGATCCGAATTAGTTCATCAAGATCAAGGATCGATCCTTTTTTTTGCAGTTTTGTGCTGTCCGCTTGTGCTCGAAATATTGAAAGTAACGCCTCATAAACTTGCGGATAAATTGCCCGCGGAAATTGATCCTCGATCATCCGGATCAACTTTATGACCATCATTTCTTGATCGTTTTCAGGTTCTGCAATTCCGCCGTTTAACCAGGTTCCAAAATGCTGGTTGAAAAGATGTATATCTTCACATGAGTTTTGCGGATCATCAAGATAATTATCTGTGATCGGGTAAAGCATGCTATAGGCAAATATCGCCGGGGTCAATTTTGCTTCCAACCCAAGCAATATTTGCAGGTAAGTCGCCGTCCAGACATTACGGCTGGCCTGGAAAATATCCTCAAAAGGCATTGTCGGGTCAAATTTTCGAGCATCTTCGAAAAATTTCCTGGATATATCCACCAGTTGTTCATTTTCAAAAACAGCCAACTGATTGTCCGTTAACTCTAGAACTTCACTCCCCAAAGATTTGAGTCTGGTGGCTGATTCTTCGCGAAAACGGTTTGAGGCTTCTGTAAAATTGGAGTTATTTTCCAACATTTCTGTGATCCAATCCATTTGTTCATTGATTTTCTTTTGATTGGATCGTTTTTCAAAAATGCCATGTTTGCGCGAGAAATTCGGGAATTGGGCGTTTACGCTATTCCAACGCAGACGGTTGATTTCAGTCTGCCGGGTGACAAAATCCTCAACTTTTTCCACCTTTTGAAAGGGGGTGATCATTGTCATGATCAGGGTATCCTCAATATTTTCCATAATAAATATACGAGGATTGGGAAATATTTGTTGCAAAATCGAGTATGATAAAACCAGAGAACCATAAAATATCAAAATAATAGAAGCAAACACAATCATGTCGAACATTATTGGCAATATCATAAAACGTCTTTTGTCTCTGATACTTACTTTGCTCATAACAACAATGGTGCTTTATGCAACAGTAATGCTTACGCCGCCAGAGACCCGGGCATCGCTATTCATTTCCCAGAAATCCACTTCACACCGAACCGAAGAGCAGTTACAGCAATTGATCCAACGAATCATTGTAGAAAAACATCTCAAGGATCCTTTCTATGTCCAATATTATTACTGGGTCTCTGATCTTTTAAAAGGGAATTGGGGATACAGCAATGTCTTGCAGGAAGACGTTTTCGAGGCGATCTCCCGTCGTGCGCCTGTAACCGCTGAACTGACATTGTACTCTTTGCTTATCTTCATCCCCCTTGGTCTCATAAGTGGCGTTGTTGCAGGCTCCAGGAAAAATCAGCCCATCGATCACGGGTTCCGATTGTTCGCTTATATCGCGGCTTCCTTGCCATCATTCATATTGGCTTTGATACTTCTCGCTACCTTTTACATTGATCTTTATTGGTTCGCTCCGGGAAGGATGAGCGATCCAATACAAAGATTGGTCACATCAGATAACTTCCGCACTTTTACAGGATTACTCACGATTGACGGTCTTCTAAATGGACAACCTAAGGTATCCTTGGATGCGCTCCGTCATCTGGCGATGCCCGTGATCACCCTTACCCTTACTCATTGGTCCACTCTGGGACGGATCACACGAGCATCCATGATCGAAGAAAACCAGCAGGATTATGCGGTAGCGGCCAGGGCACATGGGGTCTCTGAATCACGGATCACCTGGCGCCATCTCTTCCCAAATGCGTTTGCCCCTGCCCTGACCAGCAGCATCCTTTCTGCAGCATCTTTGATCACTGGTGTATTTGTAGTGGAGATCATCTTCAACATTCATGGCATTTCTGATATCGCAGTTAGTAGTATGCAGAACGTTCCTGATGCCCCTGCCGCTCTTGGATTCACAATATACAGCGTTTTTGTTGTCTTTCTCTTAATGACACTTCTGGATATTCTTCAATCCATTTTGGACCCACGCGTCCGCAAGGGGGCAAGATGAAAAGAAGAATCCAGTTTTTTCGACGCTGGCAAAATTGGCTGGGGTTGCTCCTTGTTGCGTTATTCTTGTTCCTGGCCATAGCGGCTCCTGTTCTTTCACCCGTAGATATGAAAAATCCAGGCACGATCAAAATTGTTGGAAATCCCAGGGATTTCCAGCCGCGTCCTCCGAGTGTAGAGGCGCCCCTGGGGACGCTCTCCAAGGGGATTAGTGTATATCATTCACTCATCTGGGGAACCCGTTCTGCGCTCGTTTTTGGATTAGTGGTCGCACTCTTCTCAATGTTCCTTGGAGTTCTGGTGGGATTGTTGAGCGGGTATAAAGGTGGTTTTCTCAATGATGCCCTGATGCGTGTTTCGGATACCTTCATGTCATTCCCATTAATTGCCGGAGTTGTTCTTATTTCCCAATTGTTTACCATAATTTTAAACAATGCCGGGGTTGTGTATATGACAATGGCAGGCTACATTTCCACAAATTCAATTACTTCTGTTTACATACCCGAAAATTTGCCAACCTGGTTGGTAACATTGCAAAAAATTGATCCAGTGATCATCGCATTTATTCTGTTCTCCTGGATGCCGTACGCTCGTTTAATGAACACAACCGTCCTTCGCCTGAAGAACACTGAGTATATAGAAGCAGCACATTCATTGGGTGCCAGGCCGTCAAGAGTCATCTTTCGCCATCTGCTGCCCAATGCATTGTCCCCGGCAATTGTGATGGCAGCCAAAGATGTTGGTGGAATGGTCCTGCTTCAGGCAACCTTTACCTTTATCGGCATGGGCAGCAGTTCTCCGTGGGGAATGCTTCTTGTAAATGGTCGTGACTGGATACTCAGTCCGGGTGGAATTTTTACCTACTGGTGGGTCTTCGTTCCCCCTACTATTGCCCTGATCCTCTTCGGTATCGCCTGGAATCTGCTGGGTGATGGTCTGAACGATGCATTAAACCCCCGAACCACCTTATAAAAAGGGAAACTATTTTTATAACATAAGGCTCCTACGGTCAGGAGCCTTATGTTCTTTCAAAAATATATAATCGCTTACGCCAGATTTTGTCCGCAGTCTGGACAGAATTTTACCCCTGGCTCGATCGGTTTGCCACAGTTGGGACAAAATCTGCCTGTCGGGGGTGTAGGCGGTGGCGAAGGAATTGGATTTACTGCTGGTGTTGTCTGAGGGGGTTGAATTGGAACTGCTGCTCCAGGTGTTTCGAAGCTTTCTGCATTGATCTTCTGAACTTCATCATTCTTTGCCTGCAATTGTCTCTCCAGGTCTGCAATTGCCTGGCAAACAGCATCAAATTCAGGGCCTGTTACACCTGACGTAGTTCGCCTGGAGTAATAAAGTTCACCAATTTTTGCATATTGCGTTCTAATTTGGTCTTTGATCCCTTCCAGTTCGCTTTTCGCTTTTGTCAGTCGGGCCATCTTTTCTGCTTCAAAGGCAACCTTACCCGCTCCGCTTTTTAGCTTTCCAAAGAAATCACTCACCTCAGTCTCCTTTCCTCAATTCCTACAATCCAGTTTTTTGTTTTTTACTTTCCTGTGATCGCCTTTTTCGCATAAGTGACTGCCAGGATCATTGCAGCGCCAATCGTCAAAGTCCCCGGCGCCAACAAAGGATTACGGCCTCCAATTGCCTGCTTGATCAATTGCCCAAAGGCCAGTGTTTGACCTCCCTCGATCACGCCTTCAAGATTGCCAAATACGTGCACTCCCATGCCGATCAACCCACCGACCGCTACAACCCACATAACGATCAGAGCAGCCTTTTTGACGGAGGGGCCTGTCTTTACCAACATTAGAACAGCGGCAATAATTCCAAGGGGTAGCAAAACAAAAGGTACGAACTGCAATTCTTCTCGATTGTGATTTAACTGGGAAAGTTCAACCAGAGTTCCAATAAAAACAAAAATTCCAAACCAGATAAAGAACTTGTATAAACGATCCAGAACTGTATCAGCCTTCATAATTCCTCCGTTTTTTATTTCGATTTATTTTATATTTTATATCTTGATTATTTTAATTCGATTGGAAATTTCAATTAAGGATATCTACCCTTTGCACGCGCTCATCTTCCAGAACAATGTCAGCCCCAAATATTTTCCCGGGGGTTTGGAATCCCGGAGTTGCCATTCCAGCAAGGACCTTCTTTACAGCAGAAATTGCAGCAATTGTCGTCCAGGTCACACCTGCCTCGGGACCAACTAGCCTGGCTTCAGCTTTACGTCCATCGAGGTCTTCCACCTCACTCCATAGGACAGTACGGGTCAAAGAACGTTCTACTTCAGAAGAACCCACTTTAAATCGACTGAGAACATAATTTCGGAATGCTGGCAGCCAGAATAATGGCCGCAAATATTCACCGATCATCATCTGTTTCTTAAACTCAACAGTAACTGCCGAATAATCCTCAATATTTGGAATTCCAGTGCTGTAAAAAGCAGTGAACACATCTCCCCACGAGAGTCTCGCAGCTTCTACTGGTCCGTTTCCAAAATCGATCTGTCTGGTTTTCAATCCGGGGAATGCTGTCTTCAAGCGGCAATTTACCCTAATTTTGGTCCCATAACGGGCCATTTCCACCATTGTCCGGGCTGTACCTGGTGGCAACCCTGCCGGTCCGTCATTCTGAAATGCAATTGTCAACCGGTTGGCGGTAGGCAAACGATGTTTCAAATACACAGCCAGGCAATCGGAAGGTAGAATATCAAATCCAACCCCGGGCATCAGCATTATCTGGGCTTGTCTTGCCAATTCATCCATTTTACAAAGAGCAGCATAAACGGGGATCTCTCCAGAAATATCCAGATAATGAGTCCCCGTTTGTAGGCAGGCTTGCAGGATCGGTTGATAGGTATGAATAAATGGCCCCGCACAGTTCAGGACAAGGTTTGTATCAATGATAGCTTGATTAATCGTATCCGGTTCATTGAGATCAAATACTCTGAAGTCTGTATTTAATTCCTTAGCGATTTTGTTAACTCGTTCCTGATTACGCCCAGCGATGATCGGGTGTAATCCTGCCAAAACTGCACGCTTCGCAATCTCACCCCCAACAAATCCATTAGCTCCATAGATCAGAAATTCCTTTTCCATTCCGCCACCTCCTGGTCTGGAATTTGTCTGACCAGCCAATTATCTGAATCTATATAAACCAAATTACTTTTCAATAAGATTATACAAATGCTTGTTGCTGAAATAACAGGGGAATTAACCCATTCTGAGAGAACCTTTTAATCAAAAAATGAACCCTGTGCTCCAAGTTTTTTGAGAACCACAGGGTAATTGCTTTTCCAGTTTAAAATGAATTTCGTAGTTATTTTTTATCATTCACCACGATGTTGATCCCATAAAAGTCACTTTCACATTGTGTCAACCACAAATTATCCGTGGTGGAAAGATCAGTTCCCATTGGAACCTGATAGGGAGTAATTTCAATTTGCTTCTTACCTTCAGCAACCGCCTGCTTAATTTGTTGATCCCGGATATCCCATTCATCACGATGGAGTGCCATTTGTCGGGAAAAATTTTCAAGATTTCCAAAGGAAATGTAACCTACAAAACACAGCAGAATGATCATAATTATAGACATCACCCGATTCGTTTGATGATATGACCGATTCGCATTACCCAAAATAACTGCGGCCAAACAGGCATCGAGTATTGCATAACAGATCGGGAAAGCCAGCGTCCGTTCAGGGAAATAACCCTCAAAAAATGTCAGAGGGAAGAAAGCAACGAAAAAGACAAGAAATGGAGAAATGCAAAGAAGCAGCTTCTCAAGAAATGAGAGTGCTGGTTTGGTCCAATTCAATGACCGGGGCAGTGTCTTTCCACAGAAATAAGCTCCCAATACCAGGAGAACGATCATCGCAATTGGCAGGAGAGTATTCCCGGGGAAGATGAGTGCGAAGTTCCGTTGAAACATCGTATATAAATTTGAGAAGACTGAACTGATCCTTGGCGAAAAAAGCATCCTGATCAAGGAAGAACTTCCAGCAAATGAAGACAAGATGATCAGCCCCAACAATTGGCTAATCACAAATGAAAGGCTATAGAAAAATATATTTCGATGAGCTTTATATTTCTTAGTGATAACGATCCCAAGCAAAATAATTCCAAAAACTGCAGCATTCAAGACGGTCGTGACCTCAATAAAACCTGCACTTAGTAAACCCCAGAGAAAGAAAGCACAACTCCAAAGGAGTATGTTTGTCTTTTTTTCCTGTTGACCAGTCTTTTTGATCAATACAGTTATTGCAATAACAAAAAAAGAAAAGGAACCTGAAACACAAGTGGAATACAAATTCCAGATAAATGAATCAAAGAGAGAGGGAACAACCAAAAAGATCGTACCAAGACTGGAGATCGAAAAGAAAAAGGACAATAATAATTGGACCTTGCGTTGATATTGCTTTAATAATTCAAAAAACAGATAGAAAAGACTACCGCCAATAAATAGACAGGCACTAATCGGCCCTGTAAATGTTGTGATTGAAGGAAACTCGTACGCCAGGGAATCAAGAGCATGCACAGTATATCTGCCGTACACATTATTCAGGTAATACAAGATCGCCTGAAAATAGCCGGATGTTTTCAAAGTATTCAGGTAGCAATAATCATCTGAATAGAGGCGATTTTGGAAGCCAATTGAAATGACACCCAGGCAGATGATTGCAAATACTCCAATGAACAAATAAATTGGAAGTTTCACTTCAAAAGGCCATTGATTTTCTGTTTTAGATGAGGTCTTAGAAACACCCACCTTGATCGAAATGATGAAGCCTATAAAAAGGAAAATCGTAAATACAGATGAAAGAAACAGTAAGAATTGGAAGAAAAAGAAGAGAAAGGCATTTGCGACAGGTAGCTGGATCGTCAGATCTGTTTTTTGATCGAGATAGTATGGATAATCGATTCCATTTAAATTAACGGAAATATCCAAAGGCTGTGATGAATTGATTGTCAGCACAAATGATTTCCAGGACCTTCCCTGCCATGAAAAATGAGCATTTGCCTGCTTATCAAAATTGATTTCAGTAACATTGTTATCACCATTTTGCAAAATTGGAGGATCAAAGGCTAGTTTTGTGGGAGAAATATCCTCAAGTCCATTATTAAAAAATGAAATAATGGTAATTCCTTTATTCTTTTGATCCAACTGGTGAACTGAAACCTGAATTTCACTCCTGGGCGCAAATACATACGGCTGCGGAATCGGAGCGATCAGCCAAAAAATGCCACAAATGACCCCGGCCGCAATAAGATTTTGAATTATTTTTGTATTGCATATTTTTTTTGAAACAAAAGCTTTTCGGAGAAAGTAGACAACTACTGAAGAAATAAGAGTACTTATAAGTCCTGAAAGAGCTAACCTTTTTAAACTAAATGCCGTGCCGACCTGGAAGAAAAAAGTATATATGGGCAATAAAAGAAATGCTGCAGAAACAAGTACAGCAAAAAAGGAAATCACAATTTGAAATAATTTTGAATTCGTCTTCATTTATCCATCCCCTGGGGGTTGTGCGTAATAGAGTAGATAGGTGATAAATTATAACATTGTGATTCCTTTTGAAATATTACTAACTGCCGCATTTATAACGAATGATCTCTACCGCGGTGAGAAAAGGGATTCTACTTCTCGCAATTTGTTCACAACCATCCTCTCATTTGATTGACAATTTCACTTACCCCTCCTAAACTTAACCTATGCTTGCCAGAGTAAATGCCTGCGCTGTTATCGGTCTGGAAGGGGTGATTGTCGATGTAGAAGTCGATCTTAACCCTGGTTTTACCCCCCCCATTGTTGTCATCGTCGGCCTTCCTGATACCTCAGTACAGGAAAGCAAGGAACGTGTTCAATCCGCGATCCGAAATTCCGGCCTGGAATTTCCGCGAGGGAAACGTGTGCGAGTAAATCTGGCTCCGGCAACTGTCCGCAAAGAAGGGTCCGCTTATGACCTTCCCATCGCGCTGGGCATTCTCGTTGCCGATTCGCAGGTCCCGGCCAATGCACTGGAAGGTAGTCTGGTAATGGGTGAGCTTTCCCTTGATGGCAGTGTTCGCCACATCCGTGGCGTTCTGCCAATGGCAGCCCTGGCCCGCAGCCAGGGATACAAACGGGTATTTGTTCCCGCCGAAGATGCCGCCGAAGCTGCGATTTTCCCCGATCTCGAAGTCATTCCTGTTCATTCACTTAGAGATCTCTATATGCATCTATCCGGCGATAAGATCATTCCCCCTCAGCCAATGCTGGTGGTTGACCAGGTAGCTGCCGTAGTACAGACGGATTTCCGTGATATCAAAGGACAGGAGCATGTAAAACGCGCTCTTGAAGTTGCTGCTTCAGGAGGCCACAACCTGCTGATGATAGGCCCTCCCGGTTCCGGGAAAACCCTGATGGCGCGCGCATTGCCGGCCATTCTTCCTCGTATGACTGTAGAGGAATCACTGGATGTCACGCGTATCTATTCGGTGGCAGATCAGCTTCCCCCTGGATTACCGCTCATCAAGAATCGTCCCTTCCGGGCGCCGCATCATACTATCAGTCATGCAGGTCTGGTCGGCGGAGGAAATATTCCACATCCCGGCGAGATTTCGCTGGCTCACCGCGGAGTTCTCTTTCTGGACGAGCTGCCGGAATTCAATTCCCGCGCTCTGGAAGTTCTTCGACAGCCGTTGGAAGACAAGGTGGTGACGATCAGTAGGGCCCAGGGTTCTTTGACCTTCCCGGCCAACTTTCAATTGGTAGCTGCCATGAATCCCTGCCCTTGTGGATACTACGGCGACCCCTCCCATAACTGCACCTGTTCTACCGGGACCGTCACAAAATATCAGCGGCGTATCTCCGGTCCTTTGATGGATCGTATCGATATTCACATCGAAGTTCCCCGCGTTGATTACGAGAAGATCAGTGACGATCGTCAAGGCGAAAGCTCCGACACAGTCAGCCGCCGGGTTGAAGCCGCCCGTGAGATCCAGCGTCAGCGATTTGCTGGCACATCCATTTTTTGCAACGCCGATATGCACCCGGCCGAAGTCCGCTCCTATTGCACCCTTGACCCGGAATGCCGCAACCTGATGCGTGCAGCCATGAACCAGATGCAGCTTTCTGCCCGCGCTTATCACCGAATTCTCAAATTATCCCGTACCATCGCCGATCTTGCCGCTTCTGAGAAAATCACTGCCTCTCATCTTGCCGAAGCCCTACAATACCGACCGCGTGTTTCTGAAAATTAACTGCAAATATTTGAGGTATAAAAATGGGCTCTCCTGAAAAACCAAATCTTATTCAGAAGTTATTCATTTTTGAGCACCACAGTGAACCATTGCTTCCCCGCGCAGATTTCTATCGACGCCAATTAAAGCATTTCTGGATAGTTTTACTGATCATTGGTGGTTCTTTATTGATCGGAATGGTAGGCTACCATTTCTTTGAGGGGATGAACTGGGTGGATTCGTTTCTGAACACCTCCATGCTCTTGGGCGGGATGGGTCCTGTGGGTGAATTGCATACAACTGCAGGCAAGATCTTTGCAGGGATCTATGCGCTCTATTCGGGTATTATTTTCCTGGTCATAGCCAGCATCCTATTTGCCCCAATTTTCCACCGGATGCTGCATCATTTTCATTTGGATGAAGAAGAAAAGCAATAAATAACCCAAGACTAAAAGAATTTTAAAAGAGATTCTCCAAAAAAATCGGAGAATCTCTTTTACTTGCTGCGGTTCTAGGATCCGAATTATTTTACAGTCAGGTCTACTGAGGTCATGCACATCGGACTGCCATCTTTCGCGCTTAAGTAGGCCAGTTCCAATCTGATCTTTGACCCACTTGATACAACAGGTAGAGTCAGGGTTTGCTCAATTGTTGCTGGTTTTCCAACATCTTCTGCGCTAACCATAAATGAGCCTTCATTTAATACAGTATTATTACTGTCGTAAAAACGATATCTTAGTGAATTTTCGAACGGTGCGACAGGCATGCTTCCCTTAATGGATATTTCGCCTGATACGCTTTCGCTCTCAAGAGGTTGATCAATTACAATCTTTTGTTCAGTACCTGAACTGTCCTCAGATAAACCGGTTAATGCCAGGGTGCTCCCATAAACCTGGTAGCTTTCGATTACTCCCAGGCTTGGGGCTGCCATCGGGTCATTTTCGCCATGGATCACTGCATCCAGAACGATTTTTCCATCCGCGATTGATAATTTGTTGATCACAGGGCGATCATCGATCAAAATTGCCGGCGATTGCTGCAAACTGTCACCCACTTTTTGAAACACGATTAATGAGACAAAAACGCCCGAACCACCGTAATTCTCTGAAAGAAGAACCGCTGCCTCCAGTTTTCCATCTCCATTTATATCTCCCATCGTTGATTGCGGTAGGATCGTCACCTGTGCATAATCTGCTCCAGACCCACTCTCATATTTTCCATCTTCGAGTTGAAAGATCTTTTGTCCCTGTGGGGCAGTTACGGCAGCATTCATTACCTCATCCATCGAAAAATCTTCTGTAGGAATCATGGTTGGGTTTTCTACATTTTCAGCCGTTGGTCCGGTAAGATCAGCGGGAGCGCCTACTGCCTGTTTCTGACAGGATGCCAGCAGAAGGCATCCGCATAGCATAAATGTAACGAAATTCTTCTTCATTTGTACTCCTTGAAAAAAATAAATAATCGACATGCGAAAAAAACCATTAATTCTCTTAAAAAACCTCAACAAGCCTTGAATTGTGGGGGAATTATATGTATACTGTGTATAAAAGTGTTGCTAAGTGGGTGAAAGTGTAGCTCGACGCCGGATTTATGTCCGGCGTTCGGTATATATAAGAGAGGTAGAACTAATGTTCCTCGGACGAGCCGAAAGCACAATTGATGAAAAAGGGCGTATCAACTTCCCGACACGCTTTCGTGAGATATTGGCCGATGGGGCTGTTATCGCAAAAGGATTTGATAAAAACCTTATCATAATGCCTCTTCCTCGTTGGCAAAAATTGAAAGAATATGCCGCCACACTTCCACTAAATGATCCAGATGCCCGTACCTTCAAGCGACAATTGTTTTCACTGGCATCTGAGGTCACTCTCGATTCTGCCGGCCGTTTCATTATCCCGACCTGGTTGAAGAGTGAAGCTCAAATCACAGATTCAGTTATTTTTGCCTGTGTTGCAGATGATATTGAGGTCTGGAACCCAGAGCTATTAGCCGAGCAGGATCATAGCATGGAAGACCCTGAGATCATCAACAAGCGTTACGAAGCTTTCAACCTGATCATTTGATATGAGCACAAATAATGCACCTCATATCTCTGTTCTTTACCATCATATCATAGAATCTTTACGACCGAACACTAAAGGAAAGTACGTGGATGCGACAGTGGGAGCCGGTGGACACGCCTGGGGTATTCTAAATGCTTCAGCTCCTGGCGGACAGCTGGTTGGTTTGGACCTTGATCCAGTCGCCCTTACCCTCGCGGAAGATCGCCTGCATGAGTTTTCCGGCCGCTACACGCTTCTTCATACTTCCTACACCACCCTGCTGGACTCATTGGCCTCGCTTGGATGGGAATCAGTGGATGGGATCGTGATTGACCTTGGAGTTTCCTCGATGCAGATCGATTCACCAGAAAGGGGCTTCTCCTTTCTTAAGGAGGGCCCTCTGGATATGCGATTCGATTCTTCAAGGGGATCCAGCGCCGCTGACCTGGTAAACACTCTGGCTGAGTCCGATTTGGCTAATATCCTCTACACCTATGGGGAAGAACGCCTTTCAAGGAAGATCGCCCGGGCCATCGTGGCAAATCGCCCCTTCACGACCACCCTTGAACTTGCCGACCTGATCAAAAAGGCGGTCGGGAAAAGCAGTGGTAAAATCCATCCCGCAACAAGATCCTTCCAGGCATTACGAATCGCTGTCAATGGAGAACTTCAATCACTTGAAGATTTCCTTCCACAGGCAGTCAAAGCTTTGAAACCCGGTGGTCGTTTAGCGGTTATCTCGTTTCACTCATTGGAAGACCGTATCGTAAAGCAATTCTTCCGCAAGGAAAGCACCGATTGTATCTGCCCGCCAGATCAACCGGTATGTACCTGTGGCCATAAAGCCAGCATCAATGAAGTAACTCGCCATCCGATCATTGCAGATGACGAAGAAATTGGAAACAACCCTCGGGCACGAAGTGCCCGCCTTAGGGTCGCCGAAAAAAGAACATTATAGCAATTACAGGTAAAAATGACCGAACAAAGAACTCAATCACGCAGACCAACGCCTTTCTGGAAAAAGATCAATCTTTCCCAGGCGTTCAAACAGGCTCCCTGGAGATCACAGATCCAGTTGGTGGGCCTGTTCTTACTGGGTCTAGTGATCGTTCTTCTGATTTCAGGCCTTTACCTTTCCATTAGTGGACAGGCTGCCGAAGCTGGCCTGGTCACCTACAATCTCAATTACGAACGGCAATCATTGGAACGCACCATTGCGGACAGCAAAGCGCAATTGGCGATCATCTCTTCCTCCGAAACCATGGAAGAAAGGGCCAAAGCCCTTGGATATGAGGATGCCAGCCCTGATGATGTGGTCTATGTAGTAGTACCCGGATATGCCGGGAAGAAAACTGCAATTCTCGCTCCTCCCCCTGGAATCATCGAAGCACAGGGAGCCGTGGTCAAGACTGAATACCGCGAATCTCTATGGGATTGGCTCTTCCAGGGCATAAACCGATTGAGCGAAAACGTAAAGGTGGGCTCATGAAGGTACTAAGAAGCCTCGGCCGCATTCAATATTTGGGGATAGCATTGACCCTCTTTGCAGGGTTGATTGTTTTTCAAATGATACGTATTCAAACCAGCGCGCACGCGCAAAATTTGGATAAGTGGGCATCAAACTACGATTACCAGGTGACCACAATTCAATCTGAACGTGGTTACATTTACGACCGCTGGGGGAACCTGTTAGCCGGCAATAAAAAAGTTTACGAATTGGGCGTTGAACTCCAGTATGTGGTTGACCCCTCTACAATCGCAACCACCCTGGCTTCGATCGTCGGAGCAGATTACAACACGGTTTACACCGCCGCCTCCACTCCCTTCGTTGAAGGCCAAAGCGTTTACGTTACCCTGGCTGACTTTGTCGATTCAGATAAGATCGCCCAGATCGAGGCATTGAAGAAAAAATACAACGAAGCCAATCCCAATGGCGCTGACCCCGACAAACCTTCACTGCTTGGTCTGACCTGGACCTCCCATTTGCAGCGGATCTATCCTGAAAACGACCTGGCTTCCAACATACTCGGTTTCTACGCATACAAGGACCGCGAGAATGGTACCGGTTATTACGGCGTTGAGGAAAAATATAATAGTTTGCTCGCCGGGATCAAGAAAACAATCTTAATTCCAAATGATCCCTATGATCTGCAAAGCATTCCTTCGGCTCCAGCCGGGGCAAGCCTCGTTCTAACCATTGATCGCGAGATCCAGAGATCTACAGAAAAAATACTGGATGATGCGGTAAAAAGCAGCGGTGCAGTGAATGGTACGATCATCGTCATGAACCCGAAAAACGGAGAGATCCTGGCAATGGCCAGCACTCCCCGGATGAATTTGAATGAATACTGGAATTACAGCAGTATCTATACTGATGGCGTGACGTTCAACAAAGCCATCGGCCAGGTCTACGAACCGGGTTCAGTTTTTAAGATCTTGACCATGGCCTCTGCACTCGATACTGGTACTGTCACCCCGGATACCCCATTCAATGATACCGGCATCTTCAATTACGGCGGCTGGAATATCTACAACTGGGACCGTGGTGCCTGGGGCCCTCAGACAATGGTTGGCTGCATGCAGCATTCCTTGAACGTTTGTTTAGCCTGGGTTGCCTCTCAAGTAGGTTCTACCAAGTTCTATTCTTACCTGGAAAAATTTAACATCGGTCATCGTACCAACATTGACCTTGCTGGTGAAGAGGTCTATCCATTGAGCGAACCCGGTGATCCCATGTGGTATGACGTCAATCTAGCTACAAATTCCTTTGGTCAAGGTGTTGCAGTCACTCCCATCCAGATGGTGATGGCAGCCTCCGCGCTGGCAAATGACGGAAAAATGGTGGCTCCACATGTACTGAAAGCCTACATCGAAGATGGCAAACAATACGACACCAGCACTCAGATCGTCGGCATGCCCATTAGTGCCAAGACTGCAGAAACTTTGACCAACATGCTCTTTACTTCACTACAGCAAGAATCGTCGGATGCACTGGTCGAAGGCTACAGCGTAGCTGGCAAAACTGGTACAGCTGAAATTGCCGTCAATGGCGAGTATTCAAGTGCCCAAACCAATGCTTCATTCATTGGTTGGGGCCCGGTGGATGATCCTCAGTTCTTGGTCTATGTTTGGCTTGAAAAACCCTCAAGCTCCATCTGGGGTTCTGTCGTAGCCGCTCCTGTTTTCTCCGACGAGGTGAAACAGTTGGTTGTCTTGATGAATATTCCTCCTGATGATGTTCGGAAAAGTCTACAGGCTAAATAAGGAAAACAATGTTTACTCTGGCTGATGTTCTTGAACCTCTGACTGGAATCCGTTATTCGAACGCCTCACTGGCAATCAGTGAAGCGGTGATCGATTCCCGCCAGGCGATTCCTGCCTCATTGTTTATCGCAATTCGCGGTGAACGGCAGGATGGACACGCTTATGTAGAAGCTGCCTTCAAGAATGGGGCCTCCCTGGCATTGATCGATTCCGAAATTGATTCATCGATACCGGTTGTGGATGCACGGTCCACAATCTCCGCTGATTTCTGCTTCCCGGCTGCACCATTTGCCATTCGGGTGAACGACAGTGTCGCCGGTTTGCAGACAATCGCGGCTGGATGGCGTCGTTCGCTCAACCTCCGCGTCATCGGGATCACTGGAAGTGTCGGCAAATCCACCACAAAAGAACTGGTAGCCGATGTAATGAGTACACGCTTCCGCACAGTAAAAAATCAAGGCAATCTTAACAACGAGATCGGTCTTCCCCTCACCCTGCTGCGTCTTTCACGGGGTACTGAATGTGCGATCACCGAAATGGGTTTCTATAAAAAAGGTGAGATCAAACAGTTATGCGACATGGCCCTTCCGCAAGTAGGAATTCTCACCAATATCGGTACCGTACATGCTGAACGCGCCGGTACCCAGGCAGATATTGCTGAAGGAAAAAGCGAATTGGTTCAGGCATTACCTGCCGCTCCGGTAGGTACCGCTATCTTAAATTATGATGATCCCTGGGTCCGCCCGATGAACTTGGTAACAAAAGCCAAGGTGTTTTATTACGGGCTTGATCCAAAAGCTGATCTGTGGGCTGATTCCATAGAAAGTCGTGGACTGGAAGGAATTAGCTTCCAGCTTCATTACCAGAAAGAAAAATACTTCATGCAGATCCCCCTTATTGGCCAACACTCGGTCCATACTGCCTTACGTGCAGTTGCAGCCGGTTTGGTAGAGGGGCTTTCCTGGCAGGAGATCAAAGAAGGATTGCGTCATTCAGGTAACCAGCTCAGAATGGTGGCCGTTCGCACACAGCAGGGCGCTTTGATGCTGGATGACACCTACAACGCTTCACCGGAATCGACTCTGGCCGCACTGAATCTCCTCGCCGAAATTCCAGGACGACATATCGCCGTACTTGGTGGAATGTTCGAGTTGGGGCCGTACGAAATTTCAGGCCATGAGAAAGTTGGTATCCGGGCAGCCGAAGTTGCAGATGAAATTATCACGCTCGGAGAAAAAGGCAAATTGATCGCGGAAGCAGCTATTAACGCAGGAGCTTCCACGAATAAAGTGACAGGCTTTGAAAGCACAGAACAGGTTGTTGAGGCTTTGCGCAGCCTTCTGAAAGAAGGGGACGTGGTCCTGGTCAAAGGTTCACATGGATTACGGATGGACCGCATTGTCACAAACCTGGAGGTTGAGGAATGAAAGATACATCACTCGCACTGGCATTAAGTGGATTGGCATTCATAATGGCCGTGATCTGGGGCAATCCCCTTCTGCGGATCTTGAGACACTTCAAGATCGGCAAAATGATCCGCGTAGAAGGTCCCGAAAGCCATGTGACAAAAATGGGAACTCCCACTATGGGCGGTTTGATGTTCCTGGCCCCGGTAGTGATCCTTACCCTATTATTCAATGCGGTTTCACTATTGGGAGTCAATGTGATCGGAAGCACCGTTATTCTTCCAGTTGCAGTGATGATCGCCTTCGCACTATTAGGTGCCATTGATGACTGGGAAGGTATCCGTGGTCCCCGAAAAGGTATTGGTATGCGTGCCAGTACAAAATTCTTCCTTCAGGTTGTCCTTGCTCTGATCACTGTTTACTTTTTACGCAATGTATTAAATGTACCCGATCTGCGCTGGCCGGGAACTCATACCATCATCGATCTGGGCGGCTGGTACGTTCCCATCGCCACCTTCATCATTGTGGGAATGTCTAACGCGGTCAATCTGACCGACGGTTTGGATGGACTGGCTGGTTTGATCTCAGCCACTGCATTCGCATCTTATGGCGCAATCGCACTGATGCAGGGAGATGTGGTCGTTGGCCGCTTCTGCTTTATCCTCGTTGGCGCCCTTTTCGGATTCCTCTGGTTCAATGTTCACCCGGCGATGCTTTTTATGGGCGATCTTGGTTCATTATCGCTTGGAGCTGTTCTGGGGGTGGTTTCATTGATGACCGGCCAGTGGATCTTGCTTCCCCTCATCGCCGTCATCCCCATCAGCAATATCCTGAGCGATATTCTTCAGGTTGGTTATTTCAAGCTCACTCACGGAAAACGCCTCTTTAAAATGGCTCCGCTTCACCATCATTTCGAGCTCAGCGGTTGGAGTGAAACTCAGGTAGTTCAACGGTTCTGGTTAATTAGTCTGCTTTGCGCGATGGTCGGCATCGCCATAGCTTTGGTCTAAGGAGTCTTCATGAATAAGTGGTCAGGAAGACATATTCTCATCATCGGTGCTGCCCGTCAGGGTCAGGCCCTTGCCCGCTATCTTGCACGCGAAGGCGCCAATGTCATTTTAAATGATAAGCGGTCGGCTGAGGATTTGTCTGACGTTGTGGATTCATTCGAGAAAACCACGGTCCGCTGTGTTTTCGGCAGCCATCCGCTTGATCTGCTGGATGAGGTTGAGACGGTCTGTCTTTCAGGCGGTATTCCCCTGACCCTGCCTATCGTTCAGGAAGCAGAAAATCGTGGTCTACCTTTGACCAATGATTCACAGATCTTTATGGAATTTGTCAAAGCCTCAGTGATCGGCATCACTGGATCGGCCGGAAAAACCACCACTACAACCATTGTTGGCCGAATGGCTGAAGCCGCGGTCATTGGCGCACAACGCAGTTGGGTGGGCGGCAACATCGGTCTACCACTTGTGGAATACCTGGACGAGATCAAACCGGAAGACAAAGTCACCCTGGAACTCTCCAGCTTCCAACTGGAACAGATGACCATCAGCCCTCATATCGCTGCCGTATTGAACATCACTCCCAACCATCTGGATCGTCATGGCTCGATGGCTAATTATATTGAAGCCAAAGCTCATATTCTGGATTATCAGACAGAGAATGATATTGCGGTATTGAACCGTGAAGATACTCACTCCTGGTCTTTGCGCAACAGTGTTCATGGAAGGATCATTTCCTTCGGTCTTAAGCGTCCCTTACCCGGACAGGTGGGGACTTACTTTGATGGTAAAAACCTGATGCTGCAAACTCGCGATGAAAAACAAGTTCTGATGTCTCGCGACATTATCCTCCTCCCCGGTGAACACAACCTGGTGAATGTTCTTGCTGCCTGCGCTATCGCTTATGCCGCCGGTTTTCCAGTCGAAGCGATGGTGGCCGGAGTAAAAGGATTTAAAGGGGTTGAACATCGTCTTGAGATCGTTCGTACCTGGCGCGAAAGTATGTGGGTAAATTCCTCCATTGCGACTGCCCCTGAACGCACCATGGCCGATATCAATTCATTTACTGAACCCCTTGTTCTTCTCCTGGGTGGCAGAGATAAGAATCTGCCCTGGGAAGACCTGGCCCGTCTCATTCACAACCGCGTCGATCATGTGATCATTTTCGGCGAAGCCGCTTTCAAGATTACCGCAGCAATTGGTCCCCTCACCCCGGGTGAGCGTTTGACCAGCATCGCCTGCGCCAGTGATTTTGAGAACGCGCTTTACCAGGCCGCACAGATCTCCGAACCCGGTGATGTGATTTTACTCTCTCCAGGCTGCACCAGCTACGATTCCTTCAAAGATTTTGAGGAACGCGGAAATTATTTCAAGAAATGGGTGAACAATCTGCCATGAACGCTACTACAAGAGCTACAAAGCCAAAGAGCAGCATTAAACACACCCTGGCCGGATCGATCGACCTCCCGCTGGTGATCGTAGTGATCACTTTGTTGGCGATCGGTTTCCTGATGGTCTATTCAGCCAGCTGGCAGTACCTGGTAAATAACGGGTTCTCCCAATACTACACAGTGTCACGCCAGATCATGTGGGGGATCGTGGGCTGCGCAGTAGCCATCTTCCTGGCTTTCTTCGATTACCATCGCATCCGCCGCTGGATCGTGGTCATTATGTTCACTACCTTGATCCTGCTGGTCAGTGTCTTGATCTTCGGGAAAACTGATGCGGGTACGCCGAAACGCGGCCTTTTCAATGGCTCCATTCAGCCGTCAGAACTGGCAAAACTGGTCATCATTCTTTACCTGAGCTTCTGGCTTTACAGCAAACGCGAAGTGATGAACCAGTGGAGTTTCGGCTTGATCCCTTTGATGGTTATCCTGGGAATTACTGCAGGTTTGATCTTGATGCAGCCGGATGTCTCTGCAGCTGCAACCGTGATCGTTCTGGGGGGTACGATGTTCTTCATCGCCGGCGGAAAGCTTCGGCAGATCCTTACGGTTGTGGTGGTCGCCGGTTTGTTGGGATTGCTCGTTGTCTTTGTTTACTCCCCCGCCCGTAACCGTTTGATCAGTTACTGGAGTGGTCTGCAGAACCCGGAATCCGCCTCCGACCAGGTGAAATGGTCCCTCGAAGCGATCATCAACGGTGGTTTCTTCGGAGTCGGTATCGGGCGTTCTACAACAAAGTTTATCGGCCTGCCGGTCGCTCAAACTGACTCGATCTTCGCAGTCATCACAGAAGAGTTGGGATTATTAGGCGGCTTCTTCATCATCGCTTGCTACGTTGCTTTGCTCTGGCGTGGATTGACCATAGCCAAACGGGCTAAAGATGACCTTGGAAAATGGTTGGCAGCCGGGATCACAATCTGGATCTGCTTGGAAGCTGCCATCAATATTGGCACCGTTGTTGGAATTGTTCCAGTGGCTGGTAATGCATTACCCCTCATCAGTGCTGGTGGTTCAAGTTTGGTTGTCATTATGACTGGCATTGGCATCTTATTGAGCATTGCCAGATACTCGAAGCAGAATAGTTCAGCTTCAGAAGGGAGTTCTCGTGGCACGGTTGTTGATATGCGCCGGGGGGACGGGCGGCGGAGTGTATCCGGCCCTGTCAATCCAACAGGCACTCACTGATCGTCTTGACGCCGTACTCTGGGTCGGCGGCATTGGCGGTATGGAAGAAGCTCTGGTCACTCGCCAGAATATCCCATTCCGTTCTATTCCTGCTGCCGGTGTGCATGGAGTTGGATTGAAGTCCCTTCCAGGTAACATCAAGAAACTGCTGCAGGGGATCTCTGCTTCTGCAAAGATCCTGCGAGAATTTAAACCCGATGTATTACTCTTCACTGGTGGTTATGTGGCTGTCCCGATGGCTTTAGCCGGCCGTCGTATTCCCCAGATGTTGTATGTTCCCGACATTGAGCCGGGCATGGCGTTAAAAGCCTTATCCTCATTTGCCAGCACCATTGCGGTCACTGCTCCAGATTCCAAAGCTTTTTTCTCATCAAAGAAGAACCTGGTGGTTACCGGTTATCCAACCCGCGCTGACCTGAAGAAGATGGACAACACCGCTGCCCGCAAACAACTGGGATTGAATGATACTCTTCCAGTCCTGCTGATCACCGGCGGCAGCAAAGGGGCCCGCCTGATCAACCAGGCGATCACAGCAGTGTTGCCTGAACTTCTAGCCCAATTCCAGGTAATTCATCTTTCCGGTGAGTCGGATTGGCCGGAAATTCAGAAGAATGCAGCATCTCTCCCTGTCGAAATTGCATCCCGCTATCATCCATTCCCCTATCTCCATGAAGACATGGCGGCCGCCTTCTCAAGTGCAGATATTGTGATCTCCCGTGCAGGAGCTTCCACCCTTGGTGAACTTCCTTTCTATGGCATTCCCGCGATCCTGGTCCCCTATCCCTTCGCCTGGCGCTATCAGAAAGTCAATGCCGATTACCTAGTGAACAAAGGCGCTGCGATCATGATCGAAAACTCAAGTCTCCAGGCCGACTTGATCCCTTCACTTCAAAAACTGATTAAAGATCCACAAAAGATGCATTCAATGCGTCAAAATATGTCCAGCCTGACTCAACCTGATGCCGCAGTTCGTATTGCAAATGAAGTATTGACACTTGCGGGCCAAAGCTCAATAAAGAGGAAGGTTCAAGCATGATCAGTTTGAATGTCCTTCTCGTGGTTTTCATGATCTTATTTGCCATTATTGGTTCGATGCGTGGTTGGGCAAAAGAATTGTTGGTGGTTTTCAGTGTCATCCTGGCCATGTTCATCCTTACCGTATTAGAGAATTACGTTCCTTTTTTCAAAGATACTATAGCCAATGGAACCGTAGAAACTGTCTTCTGGCTGCGGGTGATCATCCTGGGAATCATCGTCTTCTTTGGTTACGAAACTCCCAAGATTCCGCAACTGGCTACCAGTGATCGTTTTATCCGCCATGCGGTTCAAGATATGCTTCTGGGTCTTTTCATCGGCGCGGTAAATGGATTCTTGATCTTTGGTTCTCTCTGGTATTACCTGGATGCAGCTGGTTATCCATTTGCATTTGTATCTGCCCCTGATGCAGCCACTGCAGCCGGGCAGGAAGCATTACGTTTGATCCAGTCCATGCCGCCGGTTTGGTTGTCAGCCATCCCGAATATCTATTTTGCGGTAGCTGGTGCATTTATTCTGGTTTTGGTGGTGTTTATCTAATGGCACACATTCATCTGATCGGTATTGGTGGTACTGGCATTTCTTCCATCGCCCGGGTTCTCCTCGAAAAGGGATACAAGGTGACGGGATCTGATCGCATACTTTCTCCTCTCGCGCTTGACCTCGAGATTGCTGGAGCACGCGTCTATGAAGGCCACGATGCCTCGCACATCAAGGGAGCCAATATTGTGGTCCGCTCTTCAGCCATCCCCGATTCCAACGTGGAAGTGGTCGCTGCCCGCCAGGCAGGTATTCCGGTACTCAAGCGCTCAGAGTTTCTGGGTACGATCCTGCGCGATCATGTGGGAATTGCCATTGCCGGTTCACACGGCAAAACCACCACTACTGCCATGATGGCTTTTTGCTTGAATTCCATGGCACTCGATCCTTCCTACATTATTGGCGGAGTTTCCAAGGACCTTTCAAGCAACGCGCATGCCGGTGAAGGGAAACACTTTGTCATTGAAGCCGATGAATATGATCACATGTTCATGGGTCTAAACCCTGAGGTTGTCCTCCTCACCAATGTTGAATACGATCATCCCGATTGCTACCCCACTCCTGCTGATTACCTCCAGGCTTTCAAGGAATTCATCGGGACTATACGGCCAAACGGACTTCTTATTGCTTGTGCGGATTTTGATCACACTGCTGAATTAATCACTTCCAAACATGCTTCAGTCCGTGTATTCACATATGGCCTTTCTGAGAATGCTGATTTTCGCGCGGTGAACTGTTCTGTGAACAAATATGGCAGTTACGATTACGACATGCTGTTCCATAGTCAAAATCTTTGCAAAGTGTCTCTACAGGTCCCCGGCGAACACAATGTACGCAATTCACTTGCCGTTCTGGCAACGATCCTGGAATTAGGTCTTCCAGTAGAAATGGCCGCCTTGAACATGCATAAGTTCTCCGGCACAGGCCGCCGTTTTGATATTATTGGAGAAGCCAACGGCGTCACCTTCGTAGATGACTACGCGCACCATCCTTCTAAGATCTCTGCCACACTTGCTGCCGCGAAGACCCGCTTCCCCGGCCGCCGCCTGGTTGCCCTCTGGCAGCCGCACACCTACTCGCGTACCAAAACGCTCGCCGCTGATTTCATTCGCTCGCTTGAACTTGCGGATCTCACGGTGGTAACCGAGGTATATCCCGCCCGTGAACCGGTAGAGGCATTCTCCTCCTCCGAGTTGGTGGCGCAGATGACTGGTAAGGAAGCCTATTACTGCAAAACACTCGACAATGCTGTCGAATTACTCGAAGAAAAACTTCTCCCCGGAGATGTCCTCCTGGTCCTCTCCGCTGGAGATGCCGATACCGTGGGCAAACGTGTGCTCCACGACCGAAAAGAAAGGAAGAGTTGAAATGTCCGAAATCACTTCCAACCCTGCCGATTTTTTGAAGACACAAGTCAAATATGACTTTGTCGTCAATGAATTCCCGCGTATCAAGGTTCCGACAAAGACCCAGGAACCTCAGGATTACAAAGAAATGCCGCGAAATCAGCGCGAAAAACTGCTGATGCGTCTGATCGAAAAGGTCGATGAGATCTAAGAGGAATGAAAATGTCTGAAATGAACGAAAGCGAACTGCGCAATCATTTTGGCGACCGGCTTCAGGCGGATGTACGTCTGGCCCGCTATACCACCTCGCGTGTGGGCGGTCCGGTGCGTTGGTTCGCAGATTCCACCAGTGCAGATCAGCTTGCTGAAGATACTCGTTTTCTCTGGGACCACGAAGTTAATTTCCGTGTTCTAGGCAACGGTTCCAACATTTTGGTCAGCGACCGGGGCTGGGACGGCTTTATGCTGTATAACCAGGCGAAAGCAGTCACCTTTGGCGGTACCCCCGAAAAGCCGCTGCTGATCGCTGAATCCGGTGCGGCTTTGAGTACGGTCGTCCGCTCTGCAACTGAACACAATCTGAGCGGTTTCGAGTGGGCTGTCGGCATCCCTGGCACAATCGGCGGCGCAGTCTATGGTAACGCCGGCGCGCGCGGCTCGGGAACCGCGCAGATCCTGGCTTTGGCAGAAATCTTGCACCGTGAAAAGGGTGCATTATCGCTGACCAGCGATCAGATGGGTTACGCGTATCGCTCAAGCGCCCTGAAACGTGATCCTGGTCATGCAGTCATCTTAAGCGCTTCTTTCAAGTTGATTCCCGCTTCTGCCGAGGAGATCAAGGCTAAAGTGGAGGACTTCAACTCGAAACGGCGCAATTCACAGCCCGTTGGCGCCAGCTTTGGCTCAACCTTCAAGAATCCCGCCGGAGATTTTTCCGGCAGATTGATCGAAGCCTGCGGGTTGAAAGGAACAAAAATTGGCGGCGTTGAGATAAGCCCGGTTCACGGCAACTTTCTGGTCAACGATGGCAGTGCTTCGGCAGAAGACTACTATCAGTTGATTTCTTTGGTTAAACGAACAGTAAAACAACAGTTTTCAGTGGAACTCGAACTGGAAATTGAACTTCTTGGAGATTGGCAGGATTAGTGAAATGGTAGAAAAGATCAACATAGGCGTGATTTTTGGCGGTCGGTCCGGAGAGCATGAAGTTTCCCTCATGAGTGCTCGCTCCGTATTATCGGTTTTGGATACCGCCAAATTCAACATCTTTGAAATTGGCATCACCCATGAAGGAGCCTGGCTGACCGGCAAAGACGTTCTCTCTGCTTTCGAAAACAATTCATTCAAGGCCTTGCAGTCGGCCGTGATCTTCCCTGAACCGCAGCAAAAAGCCATGCTTTACACCAGCTCTGCTGAGGGCCACCTCTCCCCTGTTGCCCGGCTGGATGTGATCTTCCCGGTACTGCATGGCACCTTTGGTGAGGACGGTACTCTGCAGGGCATGCTTGAACTGGCAGATGTCGCCTATATTGGTGCCGGGGTACTTGGTTCCTCTGTTGGAATGGACAAGATCCTCTTCAAGGATGTGATGAAAGCCAACAAAATTCCTGTTGCGAATTCTGTTACAGCTACCCGCTCCGAGATCCAATCCAGCATGGAGAAAGTGATCGCCCGTATTGAGAGCAGCTTGACCTACCCGATCTTCATCAAACCCGCCAACCTTGGCTCTTCTGTTGGTATCACTAAGTGTCGTACAAAATCCGACCTGTTCGAGGGATTGATGGAAGCTGCACAGTATGACCGCCGTATCCTCATTGAGCAGGGCATCAACGGCCGCGAGATCGAGGTCAGTGTGCTCGGTAATGATGATCCCCGGGCTTCAATCGCCGGCGAGATCCGTCCCTGTGACGATTTCTACAGCTACAACGCCAAATACATCGACGGCGATTCTGAATTGCTCATTCCTGCCCCGATTGATGAAGTCACGATGGCGCAGGTTCGCGAGATCGCCGTTCGCGCTTACAAAGCGATTGACTGCGCCGGCATGGCCCGTGTCGATTTTCTGCTGGACCGCGACACCAATCAACTCTACCTCAACGAAGTCAACACCATTCCGGGGTTCACCAAGATCAGCATGTATCCCAAACTCTGGGAAGCAACTGGTCTTGCTTACCCCGCCCTTGTTCAACAATTAATCGACCTCGCAGTGAGCCGCAAAGCTGACCGCGATGCTACTGTTCGTATTTACAGGAGTGACAAATAATGACGTCAGAGGGTAAACGCCCTGAGTTATCCAGGGCAGATCAGATCCGCCAGAAACGCCAGCAAGAGAGTCCGCAGCGCGTCAATACTCCGCGCCAGCAGACTTCCGCCGCGCGTCCCTCGACCTCTGCCTTTACCACTCCGAATACTACCTACCGGCGAACCTCCCCTTATGCCACCCCTAACCTCGCCGGGACTCGCCCTGTTTCATCCACCCGCAAAGTACATTATGCCCGCGGTGCCAACGGCGTGGAAGTGCGTTTACCAGCCATGCCAAATGTACACATCAACTGGCAGTCTGCTTCGCTCTTTATTGCCTTTGCTCTTTTACTTACTGTGATCCTCCTCGCCAATCTGACCGCTTTCCAGGTCTCGTCGGTGGAACTCAAGGGTGCTGCCCGTGTTACCGGTGCGGATGTGGTTCCTGTGGTCGTATCTGTCACCCACTCCATCTTCACTCTCGACCGTGAAAAGGTCGTGGACACGGTAGCCAATGCCTTCCCTGAGTTCTCGAAGATCTCCCTCAAGGTGGGCTTTCCCAACCGCGTGATCCTCACCGTCAGCGAACGCCAGCCTGTATTGGCCTGGATCTCCGCCGGTAACACACAGTGGATCTCGGCAGACGGTATGGTCATGCCCGCCCGCGGTGATGGCGGCTCACTAATAGCAGTGACCTCAGATGTCCCGGTTCCGGCCGAATCGCTTTCCGATTCTAAAGACGACTCTGATTCCACCAGTGCCGATGCCACGACAGCCTCCAAGGATGCAGCCGCAGCCGCTGCGACGGTGACCGGGCCGCAGATGACCAGCCAGCAATTGCTGCAGGCAGCCATCAGCCTTGCCTCTCAAATGCCCTCCGGCGCTTCCCTGGTCTATGATCCGGTATCCGGCATCGGCTGGCAGGATCCGCAGGGTTGGAAAGTATTTTTTGGTCTCGACCTGAGTGATCTAGCGCTCAAAGAGAACGAATATCAGGCTATTCTCGCCCGCTTGCAAAGCCTGGGCATCACCCCCAGCCTGATCAGCGTAGCCTATGTAGATTCACCGTATTATCGAACGGAGTAACAATATGGAAGAGCCTATCGTCGTTGGAATTGATATCGGTACCACCAAAGTCTGCACCCTGGTTGCCCGCCTCGAAGGCGAGACCGGTATGCGCATTCTTGGCGTTGGCATTGAGCCCTCGCAGGGTATCCGCAAAGGTACAGTCGTGGATGTGAACCTGGCTTCCCAGGCGATCGCGCGTTCGATCGAAAAGGCCCAGCGAACCTCCGGTTTGGAGATCACTTCGGGTCTTGTCAGCCTGGCCGGTTCTCATGTGGCTTCTGTAAATTCCCGCGGCGTCGTTGGCATCAGCGGCGGCATCGTTCAGGATGATGATATTTACCGCGCCATCGATCAGGCCCGCGCTGTTGCGATCCCTCATAACCGCGAGATCATCCACGTGATCCGCCGTGGCTTCAATCTCGACGGTCAGGAAGGCATCCATTCTCCCGTTGGAATGTACGGTTATCGCCTGGAAGTTGAAACTCACATCATCACTGCTGCCGAAGCCACTGTCGAGAACCTGCGTCAGTGCGTTCAGGCCTCCAATGTCGAAGTCAGCCAATTTGTACTGAACCCTCTGGCTTCGGCCGAGGTTGTGCTCGATAAGACCGAGCGCGAAATGGGCGTGGTGGTCTGTGATATCGGCGGCGGTACGACCGATATGGCTATTTATATCAACGGAGATGTCTGGCACACCATGGTGCTGGCAGTTGGCGGTAATCACATAACACAGGATATTTCCGTGGGACTGCGCGTCAGCCCTGAAACGGCTGAACAGATCAAGAAGCAATATGGCTATGCCATCCGCGACGATGTCGCTGAAGATGAGTACTTCACCACCCGCGCTTATGGTGAGGATGCCCCCATCCAGGTGAGCCGCCGCGATCTGGCCCATATCATCGAAGCCCGCGTCGAAGAGACCTTCCAGCTCCTGCTCCAGGAGATCAAACGTTCCGGTTATGACGGGCTCCTGCCCGCCGGAATGGTCCTGACAGGCGGCACCAGCCAGCTTCCCGGCATTCGCAACCTGGCCAGCCGTGTACTCGGTATGCCCGTTCGCCTGGCCCGCCCCGAAAATCTGGTCGGTTTGGTCGATCAACTTCAGTCCCCAAGCTACTCCACCAGCGTCGGCCTGCTCAAATGGGCTGAGCTCATGGAAGATAACCTGGGGCCGAGCTCCATCCGCCCGGTCCATCACCCCAAAGGCCCGCGCGGACAGATGCCCGGAATGCCCAATGTAAACTGGGCTGAGATCAAAGAATGGCTGAAACGCCTTCTACCTTATGATGAGGAATAACCTGGCAGCAGACCACTGCCTGGATTAGTTGCTTTTTTCAACCTGTTATATAATGGAGGATACTATGGAGACCAAAAACACAACCCAACAAAATGAAGCATTCGCCCGCATCAAAGTGATCGGTGTTGGCGGCGGCGGTTGCAACGCCGTGAATCGTATGGTCGACGAAGGATTGCAGGGAATCGAGTTCATCACAGTCAATACCGATGCCCAGGCACTCGTCCAGTCAAAAGCCCAGACCAAGATCCGCATCGGGGATAAAACCACCCGCGGTCTCGGTGCTGGCGGCAACCCTGAGGTTGGCAAGAAATCCGCCGAGGAATCCTCAGAAGAATTATATGAAGCCATTAAGGGCGCAGATATGGTTTTTGTCACCTCCGGTCTCGGCGGTGGCACTGGAACCGGCGCTGCCCCGATTGTGGCACAGATCGCCAAAGAATGCGACGCGCTGACCATTGGCGTGGTCACCCGCCCCTTCACTTTTGAAGGCGCCCGCCGTCTGCAGAACGCTGAACAGGGTATTGCCCGCCTCAAAGAACACGCGGACACCCTCATTGTGATCCCCAACGATCGCCTGCTTCAGATCGTGGACCGCAAAGCCACCCTTCAGGAATCCTTCAAGACAGCCGATGACGTGCTGCGCCAGGGTATTCAGGGTATTTCCGAGTTGATCACCGTTCCCGGTCTTATCAACCTTGACTTTGCTGATGTCCGCGCCATCATGAAGGAAGGCGGCGCTGCATTGATGGCAGTCGGCCGTGCCAGCGGTGAAGACCGCGCTCAGAAGGCCGCTGAAGCCGCCATCTCCAGCCAACTCCTTGACATTACCATCGACGGTGCACACGGTATCCTCTTCAATATCACCGGCGGCCCCAACCTGTCCCTCTTCGAGGTCAACCAGGCCGCAGCCATCATCAAAGAGACCGCTCACCCCGATGTCAATCTCATCTTCGGCGCCGTTATCGACCCGAACATGGGCGACGAATTACGCATCACTGTGATCGCCACCGATTTCGACCGCTCCGCGGTCCGTTCCAACGTTGTCCGCAACTCTGCGATGCCAAAACTCGAAGAGACCCGCAATGTGCAGAAACCGCACCTCAATGATGAGGTGGAAGTCGGCGCTTATCGTACCAACAACAGTGTAGAATTTCAACCACGTATTGTGAACCCGGATGATATCGACCTGCCCTCTTTCATGCGCAGCTGGCCTCAGAACAAGCAATAACCGCTGAGTATGCGTCAGGTTGAATAAATTGATCTATTTTTGGGTCTCCATTTACTGTGGGAGCGCGTCAGTACGGTTGTGAACTGACACCCAATTTTCCTGCCTTATGGGCTGGCGGCTGGTCACCGCCAGCCTTTTTGTTTGCCTGGGGGTTGAAAAATCATTAATCGGAAGTGATCCTTCGTTTTCTGACCAGATTGATTTAAGAATTCTCATTGTGGCTGGGTAGCCGTTTTCCGCCTGTTCAAAATAAAGCCAGATATGGGGGATTTCTATCGATAATTGGAGCGCTTTCGTCATAATTAATCAGCAGTCTTTCCGATTCAAATTTAAGGTTAAAGTTTTTCGGGCAATCTTGAACCGGTAAGTCATTTGTGCTATGATTATTGACGTACATCTTGGGTGTACACAATAAACATCCCCCATATATTGGGGTTCACTTTTCAATGGGCCGTCTCACCTATGGGGCCATCAAAACAACCGCCCTGAAAAGTGCATTCTCGAGGAGTATACAAATTGCGTTGTCCTTATTGTCAACACGATCAATCTCGTGTCATTGATACGACCCACGATTCCCGCGGCGGGGTACGCCGCCGCCGCGAGTGCGAATCCTGCGGGCAGCGTTTCTCAACCTATGAGCGCCCTATCCTCGCCGCGCCGCTGATCATCAAGCGCAACGGTACCCGTGAGGAATTCAACCGTGACAAGCTCATCGAGGGGATTCGCGTCGCCTGCACCAAACGGCCGGTCTCTGCCGCCGCCATCGATCACCTGGTGGGCGAAATTGAAAATAACCTGCAAAAGCTGGGCCGCGAAGAGGTCTCTTCGAGGATCATTGGAGATATGGTCATGTCCGGCCTCAAGGACCTTGATCAGATCGCCTATGTCCGTTTTGCCATCGTTTACCTTCACCTGGATGACCTCAAGTCTATCCGCGGTGAGATCGATCAGTTGTTGGAATCCTAGTCTTTTTATATTTAAGGAGTATTACTTATGGCTGCGCAGACAAATTCTTCCCAGACTACCTTCCTCGATCCCTCCGATCTTCCTCCTGTGGACCTCTCTGAAAATTCACGCCAGGTGCTTCTCAAACGCTTTGTGCGCCACGGGGCCGACGGCCAGCCCGTTGAGACCGTGGAGGAGATGTTCTGGCGTGTGGCCCGCACCATCGCCAATATCGAGACCGACCGCGGCACGGATGTGGACGCGCTTTCTCACCGCTATTACACGCTGCTGACCTCCAAACGCTTCTTCCCCAACTCACCCACCTTCACAGGCGCTGGCACCCCGCTCGGACAGTTGGCCGCCTGCTTTGTACTGCCCATCAATGACGATATGGGCCGCGATTCCTCCGGCATCTTCCAGACTTTGCGCGACGCTGCACTTATCCAGCAGACTGGTGGCGGAAACGGCTTTTCCTTCTCACGCCTGCGGCCAAAGGGCTCCCTTGTGAAATCTTCAGCCGGACAGGCAACCGGGCCGATCGGCTTCTTGCGTGTCTATGACAACGCCTTTGGCGAAGTCGCCCAGGGCGGCACCCGCCGCGGCGCCAACATGGCAGTGCTGCGCGTGGACCATCCGGATATCGAGGAGTTCATCTCCTGCAAGACCAACGAGAACCAGATCACCAATTTCAACATCTCTGTAGGTATCACCGATGCCTTCATGCAAGCCGTCAAGGATGATGGCAATTGGGCACTGCGCTTCCCGGATATCTCTGATCCGCGCTCTAAGGGCTTTAAAGGCACCTTTGAGCAGGCAGAGGCTGCCGGGATCCCCTTCAAGACCTACAAGACCGTTCGCGCCCGCGACCTCTTTGAAAAGATCGTTAAACAGGCGCACCACAACGGCGAGCCGGGGGTGCTCTTTTTGGATGCCGCCAACCGTTACAACCCGGTGCCTCACCTTTACCCGCTGGAGGCCACCAACCCCTGCGGCGAACAGTGGCTGGGCCCGTATGAGAACTGCTGTCTGGGCTCAGTGAACCTGGCCCAACACCTCGGCCCCGACCATACCGTGGACTGGGAAGGCCTGCGCGAATCCGTTGAGCTTTCCGTGCGCTTCCTGGATGACGTGGTGGACGCCAACTCCTATGTTCCTGCCGTGCCCCAGCTGCGCGAGGCCGCCCTGCGCGCCCGCCGTATCGGCATGGGTATCATGGGCCTGGCGGACCTGATGTACCATGTGGGTGTGCGCTACGGCTCCCCGGCCGGAGAAGATTTCGCCGGCCAGGTGATGGAGTTTGTGCGCTTCGTTGCCATGCAGACCAGCATTGACCTGGCCCGCCAGCGCGGACCGTTCCCGGCCATCAAAGGCAGCATCTACGATCCCACCAACCTGCTCTGGCAGCCGCCTGTCTCGCTTGTCGAGACTCAGCAGGATTGGGGCCGCCCCGATGTCGATTGGAACACCATCACCGCCGGTATTAAACAATACGGCATCCGCAACGCTGCCCAGACCACCGTAGCCCCCACCGGCACCATTGCCACCGTCGCCGGCTGCGAGGGATACGGCGCCGAGCCAACCTTCGCCCTGGCTTACATCCGCCATGTCAACGACAAGGGTAATGACTTGCAGTTGACCTACGCCTCTCCTGCCTTTGAGCAAGCCCTGATTGAGGCCGGCGTGGATGAACCCACCCGCCAGGCCATCTTCGAACAGGTCATGCGTGAAGGCACCTGCCAGAAGTGCGATGCCGTCCCTATGTCGGTCAAAGAAGTGTTCGTCGTTTCTTCTGATATTTCCGCCGAAGAGCACGTGCGCATGCAGGCTGTGTTGCAGGCGTTTGTCGATAACAGCCTGTCCAAGACCATCAACTTCCCCGAGACTGCCACCGTGGACGATGTGGCCACCGCCTACATGACCGCCTGGGAACTCGGCTGCAAGGGCATCACCGTATACGTCACCGGATCGCGCGATAAGGTCGTGCTTGAGACCCGCGCCACCGCCAGCAAGAAAACCACCGAATCCGAGCCCGCCGCCGACGAATCGGGCCAGTTCAAGATCTGGACCGAGACCCGCAAGCCACGGCCGCGCTCCCTCATCGGGCGCACCTTTGAGGTCAATACGCCCCTCGGCAAAGCTTTCGTCACCATCAACGAGAACGGTGGTTCACAGCCGTTCGAAGTGTTCATCAATACCGCCAAGGCCGGCTCTGATACCGCTGCCGTCAGCGAGGCCATCGGGCGCCTCATCAGCTATGTACTGCGCCTCTCCTCCCCCATTGAGCCAGCACAGCGCCTGACTGACCTTTCGAAGCAGCTAGCCGGCATTGGCGGCGGACGCTCCCTCGGCTTCGGCCCCAACCGGGTGCGCTCCCTGCCAGACGGTGTCGCCCAGGTGCTCGAAGAGTACCTCGACGACCGCGCCCAGAGAATGTCGGATGAGGACGAAAAACCCGCAGTAACGCCCGCGCCCCTCTTTGACGTCCTCCAGCAGGCCCCCGCAGAGGCCTTTTCCGTCCCGCCCGCCCCTGTCAAAGATCCCGAACCGGAAAAGCCCGCCGCTCCTACGACTAGTGCCGGCCTAATCGGCGATCTTTGCCCCGAATGCGGCCAGGCCACCCTCATCAACGAAGAGGGCTGCCGCAAATGCTATACCTGCGGCTACAGCGAGTGCTGATGATTTTTCCTGTCATTGCGAGCCCTGGCCGATTTTGCCAGGGCGTGGCAATCCAAAATTAGGTAGGGGCGATTCGTGAATCGCCCCTTTTCTATTCTAAGCACAGTATGATAAATAATAAGAATTATCGCATTGAAACCAATAAGAGCCGAAGCAAACCAACAAGACAGTTCCAACAGAAATAAACAAATCATTCAAAGCCAAAGTTTGTATAATTGATCCATCAGACCATTTTTTCAGGAGGGATATAAATGGATCGAGATCCAGTAGAAGAAAAAGAACTTTGGTACCTGTTTTTGCAAAGCATTCCCGAAGTACCCGCTCAATATACCCCCACAAGAGAGCAGTGCTGTGGGTATAAATACATGACCATGGTGCAGCTTTGCAACATAGCAGAGGCCCACGGCCTTACCCGCAGCCAGGCGTGCAATGCCTTTGGCGGTGACCGAGGCAAAATTGAAGTTCCCCTTTCACGGATGGCGAGCGCGATCATGATCGGAGATCAATTAAGAAAATTTGTATTCACGGAATCTGCGATCGAGTATTTCAATGAAATGAATATCGATTGGTAAAAGCTTCCTCCACCGCCGCAATTTGTATTAAGTGAATTTCCTCAAAGCCTCTATCGTCACCAATATAGAGGATCTGGAAACAATTGCGCTTATCAGCAGATAAATAAGCGTATAATTTTTGGAAATTCAAAATATTCCAGAGAGTCCATGGCAAACATAACCATCGAAACCCATTTTCAACGTCTGAAACACCTTCTCGAGTTGGAAGCCGAAGCAGAAAAGCAGGAAGCCCTGCGCGAGATCAAGGGGCGGTCAGGCGAAGCAGCTGTGGCTGCCGGGACTTCGCTACAGCACCTGGTGATCCGGGATGAAGAATCTGGCCTGGGGGGACTGGTGATGCTGACGCTGGGCAGCCGCAATCAGACGCTGGAGCTTCCCTGGACGCGGTTGGGAGTGGGTTCGCCGGTACTGCTTTCAGAAGAAGGCGTGAAAGAAGCGGGCGAAGGTTGGCGGGGTGTGGTCAGCCGTGTTTCGCGCGCCAATATCCAGGTGGCCTTCGTGGAGGTTCCTGAAACTGAAGCGGAGCGGCCAACGTTCCGGCTGGACCGCTTCAGCGACGAGATCTCGTTTCAACGTCAGCGCCAGGGCCTGGAGCGGGCCGAGCAGGCCAAAGACCCACGCTTTGTCCACCTGCGCGATGTCCTGGTTGGATTGCAGCCGGCTGCCTTCCACCGTGTGCAGGAGCTGACCTTCTTTGATCAAACCCTGAACGAAGGTCAGCGGCAGGCAGTGAGCCTGGCCCTCTCCGCTGCGGACGTAGCCATTCTGCACGGACCTCCAGGGACCGGAAAGACAACGACACTGGTGGAGCTGATCAAACAGATCACGCACAGCGGCCAGCGGATCCTGGCCGTCGCCCCCAGTAACCTGGCCGTGGATAACCTTTTCGAAAAACTTCTGGCCAGTGGTGAAAAAGCAGTCCGGGTGGGGCATCCCGCCCGGGTAAGGGAGGAACTGAGGGCCTTTACATTGGATGCCCTGGTGGAAGATCATCCGGATTATAAGCTTGCCAAAAACCTAACCAGGGAAGCTTTTGCTTTACGGGAGAAGACCTTCAAATACACGCGTGCCAAACCAGAACCCGGAGAGCGGCGGGCACAGCGTGAGGAAGCCAAACGCATGCTGGCCGACGCGAGACAGATCGAAGACCAGGTAGTCTTGAGCCTGATGAATTCAGCACACGTGGTGTGCGCCACCTTAACCGGTCTGGACCGGGAGATGATGAAAAATGAACATTTCGACTGGTGCGTGATGGACGAAGCCAGCCAATGCGCCGAAGCTGCCGCCTGGGCGCCGCTGCAGATCGCGGACCGGCTGGTGCTGGCCGGAGATCACTGCCAACTGCCTCCAACGGTCATCTCGGCACAGGCCACCGCAGAAGGGTTCAACGTCAGCCTGCTTGAACGCCTGATCGGAAGTCTTGGGGAGAATGCATCCGCCCGGCTTTCCACCCAATACCGGATGCACAGGCAGATCATGGCGTTCTCTTCGCAAGAATTCTACGCTGATTCCCTGCAGGCGCATGAAAGTGTGGCGGAACGCCTGCTGAAAAATCTGCCGGGAATCGAGACCAACGAATTGACCGGCTGCCCGATCGACTTCATCGATACCGCTGGGGCCAGCTACGATGAATGCGCAGAACCTGACGGCGACAGCCGCTATAATCCGCAAGAGGCGGACCTGGTGGTCAAAAAGGTACGCGCGCTGATGGAGACCGGCTTGCCTGCTTCTGAGATCGCGGTCATCAGCCCGTATTCTGCGCAGGTGCGCCTGCTGCGCAACAAACTCAAACAACCCGAACTGGAGATCGACAGCGTGGATGGATTCCAGGGGCGCGAAAAAGAAGCAGTGGTCGTCTCCCTGGTACGGTCGAACGGCGACGGCGAGATCGGATTCCTGGAGGATGTGCGCCGGATGAACGTTGCCCTCACCCGCGCGCGCCGTAAACTGATCGTCATCGGCGACAGCGCCACCATCACGACAAATCCGTTCTATCAACGGATGGTGACCTATTTTGAATCCATCGGCGCCTATCACTCTGTGTGGGAGGAGTATGAGTAGGACGGTTGAGGGACTGCTGATTACGGATCACTAAGAATAAATAATTATGTGTTACTTTTCATTTATAATCTTTAGTATTTTTCACTTCATCATTCTTACCGGTAGAAATAGAATCAAGGTAAGACAATACTTGTCCAGCTATAGCTTTTGCTAATAATGGGGGTACCGCATTTCCAATTTGATTATATTGAGAAAGATGATCATCATCAGTTTTATTTGTTTTGTGAAGCAATTTGCTAGAAATAACAGTCCTTTTACCAAAAAAACGATAACTATCGGGAAATGATTGCAATCTTGCAGCTTCTCTTGCGGTTATATTTCTATTTTCTATTGGGTGAATGAATGTAGAATAAAATGAAGCTGGAACGGTAAAAGATGGGCGAGTAATACTTAACCTTCGATTATTCATATGATAAACACTTGTAGATTTTTCACCATTCCCATTTCTCTTGTTAACGCAAAATTCTGATTCAACATCAGCTATTGATCCCCCTTCAGAAATTTGTTCAAAACGTTTGATTATACGTTTAGTATGTTTCATTGCCTGATGATTAAATATCAAACTATCGCTATCGTGAGCCCACTTTTGATATTCAGTAAATGGACAACCCGAATACAATATTTCATCATTCCCTTCACCTGCATTCAATTTGGGTAAATCAAGAATTGCTTCTCCAACAGAAATGTAGCTTTTTTTTCCTAATTCATTAGCTATTAGGTTCGGAAAATTAGTATATTTAGGCTCCTCAAGAATATTTGGAGTTTTTGTTCCAATAATAAATATTCTTTCACGGAACTGTGGAACTCCATAATTTACAGCGTTCAGTTTCCAAACAACTGGAAAATATCCAATATTCCGAAATGTATTAATTATGATATCAATTACTTTTTTTCCCTCATGATTTCTTCTACTTAATAAACCTTTAACGTTTTCCATAATAAAAATATTGGGTTGCAATATTTCAACCCAATTTGCAAAATCGACAAATAATGAATTTCTGGGGTCTTTTGGGTCCTTTGGAGGGCCAGCTAAAGAAAAACCTTGACATGGAGGGCCACCAATAATTATGTCACATCCTTTAGAGCCAATAATCTCGCAAATTTCAGTATTACTAATATTCCTAATATCATCCTCTATCAGTTTTGTATTTGGATGATTGAATTTATAAGTCTCAGATGCCCATTTGTCTTTTTCAACTGCTGCTAATATGTTTTGACCTTGAAAAGTAAATCCTAAACTAAAGCCACCCGCACCAGCAAACAAATCCACTATTTTAAATTGTTTATGCATATTTATTTAATTTCTGTCTCAACAAAATTTGGAAAGAAACGATAAATTTCTTTATAGTAATCGACATCTTCTTTTGGAAGATCAGATATTCTCAATCGCGGATATACTTTTTTTTCATTTGCAAGAAATTTATCATTCTCATCACCTTTTTCTTCGTCCTCATAGTCTTGAATTTCATCACCATCTTTGATAGGAAGCATTTTATCTAGAAATCTAGTTTCTTTGAATGTTAGGTTTGGAGCAACAATATTATAAACATCATCTTCGCATTTATAATACTTAGATTGATCTAATTGTAATTGTCTGAAGGACTCCTCTTCTAATTCATCTAATAGAATGCCTCCTGTGGTTAACATTTTTGCCCCATCTTGATATGTGTAATAGAACATTTGTTTATAAATAAAATTATCTTTATCATCAAAAGGATCTTTACGTTCAGAAATATCCTGTTTAATTTCATTTGTGATAATTCGTTTGAGAATCTTATACTTTCCTTCTAAATCCAAATTATCTCCTGTAATATTATGTGGTACTCTCCCAACCCCTACTTGTTGTGTTAATTCTTTCAATCTATCTTTAGCAAGTTTTTCTGAATCATAGGTTTTGCTTTGGGAAACATTTGCATTCACTGTAACAATAATTATGCTATGTTTCTTTGCATTGGTACAAAAATGACCGATATCTGCAAATACTTCCTCAGAAATTTTTCCATCGTAATCTAGCCAAAGGATTACCGGTTTATCCCATTTCAAGGTGGGCAACACTTCAGCTGCTGCACCAAATTTTAGCTCTACACAATTATATGGGGAATTATATCGAAATCTTTTCTCTTCCAGAGTATTTTTTTCTATACTTACCATATCTGAAAATCCAAATGTTTTATGAAATAAAATAAAATCAGAAAAAAATAAAGAGCCAAAACCAATATACCGATATTCTTCAATTTTTTGAAGTGGAGCTAATTTGCCAATTATTTCGCAAAACAATTTTCTTTCGATACATTTTGCAGGTCGTATACTATAATCAATTTTTTGATAACTGGGTTTGAATTGTTTTTTTTCCATCTTCAATCACCAATTTCCTTTTTGTAAAAATATTCAAAACTTTGCAAACCCAACTCAGAATAAGAATTAATTCCAGTAATTTTCAATGCATTGTCAATCCTATTTTTTGGTTGATAGTAGGAAATTTCAACCAAATTCTCAATTTCTTTTCCTTGAATATTTTCCGGATACAAAAAATTGCTTTCTAAATCATTTTCATTAGCAATTAATTCATTTGTCGTTTGTGATAATTCAATACTCTCAGTCAAAATTTTATTTAATGGTTTATTATTAATTTTTGGGTTAGATTCATCATGAATTTTATTTAAGAAATCAATCACAGGTCTCATCATAGATACCATTTGTTGCTTTGTCTTAAGATATATTGGTGAATCTTTATCAATATCATTTTTTGAAGAATTCCAAGGTAATAAACCAGTATCTGCTGATTCAAAATACACAAATCCCCTAAATCGGTTAAATTGAGTATGGTACTTTGGAATTTGTATTGGTTTTTTTGCACCCCAACCTGTTTTGCTTGTTTGTTCAGGTCCAAGAGTCAAACGATCATTACAATAAATATACCATCCCCCTAGATCAGAATTCTCTTCTGCGATTCCAACAAGTATCTTAACCGTCAAACCATTTGAATATTCTTTCTTAAATAATCCAGGCTTAATTTTTTTTGAATTTATTAGTTTAGGTTCATAATTTTCTAATTTTTGGTTATTTATTTCAATTATCAATCCCTTTTGTAAATTTTTAAGATGTTCTACACTAATTTCATTGATTAATTCTATTCGAAAATTTTCAAGACTGAATCTTTCAATCACCTCTTTATGCAATTTTGTAATAATAATCTGTGTACCACGCTGTTCTTGTGGAAACAATTGTCCATCTTTTTCACCTATCAAACTAGAAAACTTGAAATTCCAATTTTCTTCTTTTTCCCAATAAGGAACATCAACATCAATAACAAAACTACTATTTTCTGTTGTCGACTTAATCTCAAAATGGTCTCCTAATTTAAATAGAGCTCTTTTCATTCCGATTCCAAATTGACCGACAGAATTTTCTAGAGTTGGGGTTTTATCTGTTCTTCCAAATCTGAATGCATATTTCTTTGCTGTTTCTTCATCAATTCCACTACAATTATCTATTATTTCAAAATGGTCTTGATCAGCAATTATTGAAACTTTAAGACCTTGAAAATTTTTATCTGGTCTGATTTTTAACGCCCCATCAATACAATTGTCAATAAGATCTCCAATAGCATCATTTAGCGTAATATCTCTTGTTAGCATCGAAATAAATAATTTTTTTGTTGGACTAGCGTTAATCAAATCGTCATTTTCCATATTTCCACCTTATACTCTTGGATAATTTAAATCATTTTGTAATTATATATCTTGAGGCTAATAATGGCCTATTACTATGCATTGAAATACTGTTTATAGATTATCAGAAATTAAAAAAAATTGTCAAAATATTTGTTCCAATAAGCCGCTTCGCTAAAAATTTACCTCCTATTTTATTTTTGAAATTAGTGAATCACATCAAGAAATCGTCCAAATTTCTTTCGGAGATTTTCACAATTATCGTTTTTTTCACATACACCCTTAATTTAAATAATTAATCTAGTTTTGTTCATTCGGTTACTTTTTGTGCCCGAAAATCATTTCCAAATACTTTGCTTTATCTTTTATACTTCTTATAAAAGAAATTTGGTTATCTAACCTATATAGGAATTCTTTAGAATTATTTATCGCTTATTCTTTTATATATGCCCTCCTCCCTGTTTTATTGCAATGAGCAGTCAATTCATTCTAGTATAGAAATTTCCGCAAGTTCAATGATCACAATTTTTTCTCTATCTTCTCTTTCCCTTTAAAACCTTCTACAAATTAATACAATTCTTATCCGATTTCCTTATAATATCATTATGAACACAAACACTCAACTTCAACAGGCAACATTCGCCGGCGGCTGCTTCTGGTGCCTGTTGTTTTACTGGAACCTCTACACCCTCTTCATTTCAGCGCCGCGATCAGCCTGATCGCACTCCTCTACCCATTTCCCCCTCAATTTCCAATCACCGGTGTTGCTTCGCCTTGATACTTGAGTTCCCAATAAATTGATCCGGTAAGAATTTCATATATTTGCCCATCCGGATAAAAAATAAACAGGCAATCAGGCAAAGTCATTTCGATTTCCCCTAATTTACTGATCCCCACATACTCATCTACATTCGCGTGCATAAATTCCTCCACAAGCTTCGGGGTGAATAATTCTCCATATACAGATAAAAATTCCTCAGCATTATTAGCAGAATCACATAAGATCTTATTTTCTCTGCAAATTAATAAAGGGTAATCAATCAAACTGGCAACTTTTTTGCGATCGCCGGCTACCACAGTATCGATGAATTTCTGTGCAGCCTGGTCCAGCCCCTCTTTTTGCCTCTCAGTTAAATTTGCTCCGGCATACTTGTCTGTTGATTTTGAGGTCGTTTCTGTTGCAATAGGATAAGGAGTTAACGCCTGTTGAACCACCTGACGATATGTAGTGACTACAATTTCTGGATAATCATGACCAGGATCCAGGTAGGAATAGGTACTGGTTGCATATCGAATTATCGATAGTCGTCCTTCATCAGTAATAACACAATAATCCCTCCCGGATGTTACATGCCAGGTTTGGAATTTATAGATAACAGGGTCCATCTGAGTAAACGGGAAATGCTCCAAACAGGAATCGTAATCCATCCCATGTAGATTGGAAAAATAAATTGTCGCCCCATTTTCAGGAATAAATTCCATTTCCCCATCGTTGCTGCCTGATGTTCCCAATATAACATCACAATTCTCAGCAGTGGAATCGTATAAATTATCCAGGTTCAAAAAACTGTACCCGCCAGCCATATTCGCTTTGACAGTCGCGACTGCATTTTTATAGATGAAGATATTATCCTCGGGTTCTTGTGTCGAGATTGCAATCGGCCCTTGCGGAGTGTCACGTAGATTTTCTGGCAAATAATCAAAAGAGGGGAATTCCTCTGTGGCCTCAGCTGTAGGTGTTTCTGTTTTTATCGGCTGAATTTTTGGGTTATCCTCAATGATCAAAGTTTCCGTTGGGGAAGAAACAGGTTGTGTGAATGTTGCAGTCCAAACAGCAGTTTGAATGGTCTCGTTAGCCTTACCGCACCCGCTGAGGATCAACACCGTAATTATCCCGGTTGCTAATGTTTGATTTTGTCTATGGTTTCTAATATTTTTTTTATTTCGAGTAAACATATTCAATGCTCCCCCAACCTATTGTGAGTTCCGCCAATAAGCTGATTTTGAAATTTGTGAAAGTTTTCCATCAGGATAAAATTTGACAACAATATCCGGCAAGTATAAAGATATCATTCCTGAAAGGTGTAAGCCCATGTTCTGTTCAACTGTGGCCGTTTTAAATTCCTGCAAGACCAAAGGAGTAAATATCTCACCATACACTGAAAGGAAATCGGCCTGATCCTTCGCAGTTATTATGAATTCTTCAGTCTCAATATCTAATGGGATTGGATAATCTATCATCCCGGCTACTGTATTCCTGTCTCCGGAATTAACCGCATCAATTAATGCCTGAGCAGCTTTATCCAAACTTTCCTTTTGAATTTCTGTCAGATTTTTTCCAGCATATTTATCTACAAGGGCATTTTTTGATGAGGTTTCGGTCGGAGTAAGGTCTTGATCTATTACTATCGTTTGTTTGAATGTGGTAACAACCAGTTCCGGATATAAATTTTGTCGGTCTGAACTTTGGAGTATTTTTGATTTTGGTTCAAACCGGAGGATCGATAAATGTCCGTCTTTGGTCAGCACACAATAATCTCTTCCTGAATTCAGTGAACGTGATTGCCGGGAATAAAAATCCGGGGTCATATTTATAAAAGGAAAATGCTCCATGCAGGTATCATAGGTCATTCCATGTAAATCGGAATAATAAAACGTCGCCCCGTTAATTGGAAATAATGAGTAATACAAATCGTCCCCTAAGCCTGTATGTTCCATCAGGATATCGCTGTTTTCTGGAGTACTATCAAATATATCATCCAGATTGAGATAGTTTTCACCCATCAAAAACGGAGTTGTAAATGTAACAATGGCAGATCTAAACAGGTATTGATATCCAGTGGTTTCATTATTGGCGATTATTGGTGGTTCTTGAGTTTCAGTGATAGGAGAAGCTGCCATTTCTTCGATCACTGCCTGAGTTGGCTGAAGAACAGTCGGGGTTAGGATTTCGACCTGAGAAGGTTCAAAACTCTGAACAGCAGTAACAGACGGCGTAGAATTCAATTTATTGCCAACCTTCTCAACTTTTTCACTACACCCGCTGAGGATTAGTACAGCAATCATCCCGATAATGCATAAAGAAAAAAACATTTTGTTCAACAAAATCTTATCAAATCCAGACTTCATTTCTCAATCCTTCTCAACCTCTCATCAATGCGACCAACAATTTCCCTTTGGGACAGTGCATCTCCATTCATATTCTCTAATTGATATCATGCCCATGATCATTCGGAGTAGGGGTATCTTCTGGCGGTGTCCGGGTAGGCATTGCTGCCGCGGTTTCCATCAATACAAAAGGCAATTCAATATAGAAAATCTTGCCATCGGGATGAAAGTAGAAAGTACTATTCGGTAAGGTAAGGGAAATATTTCCACCTCTATCGATTCCCATATTTTCTTCGATACTTGCATTCTTGAATTCACCAACGACTTGCGGTGTGAACAATTCTCCATAAACTGATAAAAATTCATCCTCATTATTAGCCTGATCAGAATACTTTTTTGTTCCCCTGAAGATGGCAAAGGGATATTCAAGCAAACTGGCAACTTTTTTACGGTCACCGGCAACTACTGCATCGATTAATTCCTGGGCAACCCGATCCAATCCTGCTTTCTGTTTTTCTGTGAGATTTGCGCCAGCATATCTATCCGCTGATGGTGTGGTCATTTCAGTCGCAGTGGGATATGGCGTTAAGGCCTGCGGAATCACCTGCCGGTATGTTGTAATGACTACCTCATAATGCATCATTGCACGATCACCATCATATTCATCTATAGATCCCGGAACAAATCGGATAATGGATAATCGCCCTTCATTTGTCAGAACACAATAATCTCTGCCAGAACCAAAATTACCGGTTTGAATTAAATTCATTAGCCAATCCATATTTGTAAACGGAAAATGCTCCAAGCAGGTATCGTAACTCATGCCATGCAAACCAGAGTAGTATTCAGTCGAACCATTAATTGGGTTCAAATCAAAGAATATTCCCCCAGATCCGGAGGTGAAATCAATCAAGACATCGCTGTTGCTGAGTGTATTTGAGTTCAGGTCATCCAGATTAAGATAATCATCTCCAAAAAAAGCCGGATCAGAAAAAGTGACAATCGCATATTTATATATATATTTACTATTTGCTGGTTCATTCGTCCCAATTGTCATCGGATTTTGTGGTGTTAGACGAAAATATGACAAAAAGGAGTCATTATCATTAGGTGTGTCAATTACCATCGGGGAGGGTGTTTGATCCGTGACAATTCCTTCAGTAAGGGTTGGGGTCGGAGTGAATACCATTGTCAAGGTAGGTGCAGGCAAGCTCTTTGTCGAAGTGACTGTAAATGTAGCTTCTGCTTCAGGTATCGTGCTGGGTTCAATTGCATTCGCCGCCGCTTGAGAACATCCCATTAGCATCAATCCTGAAATCAAAACGAATGATGAAATTGAAAGAAGTATTTTTGAAAAAGAATGATCTGAAGCAAGGCTTTTCATATGCGGTTTCCTCCCTGTTTTATTGCAATGAGCAGTTAATTCATTCTAGCATAGAAATTAAAGTAAGTTCAACGATCACAATTTCTTCCTTCCCCATCCAATTCTCCCCTTTAAAACCTTTTACAAATTAATACAATTCTTATCCGATTTCTTTATAATATTATTATGAACACAAACACTCATCTTCAACAGGCAACATTCGCTGGCGGCTGCTTCTGGTGTCTGGAAGCGGTTTACCAGCGCGTCAAAGGCGTCAGCAGCGTCGTTTCTGGCTATACCGGCGGTAATCGCCCCAATCCGTCCTATCAGCAGGTGTGCACCGGGCTCACCGGCCACGCCGAGGCCGTCCAGATCACCTTTGATCCGGCCATCGTCAGCTACACCGACCTGCTTAACATCTTCTTCACCATCCACGACCCCACCACCCCCGATCGTCAGGGCGCCGATGTCGGCACGCAGTACCGCTCCGCCATCTTTTACCACACTCCCGACCAGCAGGTCCAGGCACAGGCCGTCATTGCCGACCTCACCACCCGCCAACTCTGGCCCTCCCCCATCGTCACCGAACTCCAACCCCTCGGCCCCTTCTACCCCGCCGAAGATTACCATCAGAACTACTTCGCCACCCACACGGAACAGATCTACTGCAAGTTTATAATAGCGCCCAAAGTAGCCAAGTTTCGCAAAGAATACAGTCATCTATTTGTAGATTGACAGATTCTACTCAGTAAGCGTATCCCCTTGCGGGATAGCGCCGATGGTAGCAAAGTTTCGCAAAGAATACAGTCATCTATTTGTGGACTAACCGCGTCTACTTAACAAGCGTATCCCCCTTGCGGGATAGCGCCGAAGGTAGCAAAGTTTCGTAAAGAATACAGTCATCTATTTGTCTACTAGCCATGTCTACTCAGCAAACGTATACAAATGGTTTTCTCTGCGTCCTCTGCGACTCTGCGTGAGATGAACTTACGTGCATCTTCTTGCATTCCCCCCAATCCCTTGCTACAATAAACTCCATAAACTCATTTCGTTTATGGAGTTTCCATTTGATTACCCCCCAACAGTTATTTTCCGAGACCATGTCCCTTTACTTTGAAGAAGGGTCCCGCTTCACCATGGATGAGGTCGCCGCCCGCCTGGGCATCAGCAAAAAGACGCTTTACGAAGTCGTCTCCTCCAAAAACGACCTGGCCGTCAATATGGTGGAATATTACTTCGCCCAGGTCGCCGCCCTTCAGGAGGAGATCCACGCTGACCCCGCCCTCCGACCAGTGGAAAAACTCAAAAAGCTGCTCTGTGCCACGCCAGACCTGCCCATGCGTAAATACCACCTTCAGGAGCTCAAACGCGGCTTTCCCGCCGCCTACGCCGTCCTGGATGAACATTTGCGCCAGGGTTGGGAGCGTACCCTTGCCATACTCGATCAAGCCAAAGCACAGGGTGCCGTCAGGAACATCGACAATGCCCTCTTCAGCAAGGTGTACGCGGCTGCCATCGAAGATATCCTCATGGAAAACGACATCCACACCAACCTGACCTTCCGCCAGAAACAGGAGCAGATCGTCGATATCCTCCTGTTCGGCATCTGCAATTGAGCCAAAATCTATAGCCGTTTCAGGGAGCAATAAATGAAAAAATCAGGGAAACAATCCTCCGCTTCTCCCCGGCCGCGCCGGCACATTTTCCTCTGGATCCTGCTCGGCCTGCTTGTCTGCGCCGGACTGGCCGCCGTGATCCTCTTCGTTCCTTTTGGCAGATACGACACCTCTCCTGCCTCCACCACGCCCCTTTCCGCGGACGGCAAATTCACTTACTCGACCCCGCTCGACCCGACCAGCCCCTGGCCAAAGTTCCGCGCCAACGAACTGCAAAACGGCCGCATTCCCGTCAAGCCGGAGCAAAATACGCTCTCTCCCTGGTCTTACCGCACCGGCAAAGGTATCTTCTCCACCCCGGTGGTGGATGGAGACGGCAATGTCTATGTCGGTTCCGCGGACACCTTTTTCTACAAATTTGCTCCGGATGGCTCCGTGGTCTGGAAGATCAAGACCGGCGAGATCATTGACTCCTCTGCGCTCCTGGATGATCAGGGCCGTGTCTATTTCGGTTCCGGCGACGCCAATGTTTACAGCGTGGACCGCGAGACCGGCCAGGTGATCTGGAAATTCCCCGCCAACACTATCGCCGAGGTGGAGAGCCTGTATGGTATCAAAGCCTATAACGTCAACTGGTTCGAGGGCAACATTGGCCTCCTCCCCGATGGCAGCCTGCTGGCCCCGAACGACAACTACCTGGTCTACGCCGTCGACCGCGCCACCGGGCAGAAGAAGAACGTTTATCTCTCCGACGAGATGGTCTGGTCGCTGCCCTCCCTCAACGTCGAGACCGGCCGGATCTTCTTTGCCTCCGATAACCAGATCCTCAAGAATGTCTACTCCTACGACCTAGCCGGCAGCCGCCAGTGGCTGACCGGCAGTTTCGGCTCCGTGGCAGCCACCTCCATGCTCACTAATACCTCCGCCCGCGGGGCTGTGCTCGTCGGCGGATTTGACGGTTACCTGCGCGCCTTTGCCCAGGATTCCGGCAAGCAGTTATGGAAATTCGGCACCAAAGACCACATCTACGGCAGTCCCGCCCAGCTCTCGGACGGAACGATCGTCCAACCCAGCACGGACGGCACCCTGTACGCGCTTGATTCCGCCAGCGGAAAGGTCAAATGGGAATTCGACACGCTTGAGCCCATCCGCTCTTCCCCGGCTGTGGACGGAGAGGATAACATCTACTTCGGCGGCGGTGACGGCCGGCTGTACTGTGTTAATCCTGAAGGTACACTGCGCTGGAGCTATCTGCTCATCACCGAGGACCGCAACGACCTCAACGGCTCGCCCGCGCTGGGCTTTGACGGCGTCTACATCGCCGGCGAAAGCGGCGAGGTTTTCTTCCTGCCTTACGATTACCCACTCACCTCCGCAGGCAAGGCCGATCCACGCTCTTTTGTCGGCGGCGAAAACATGCCCTCCGATGGTCAGCAGCTGATCTACACCAATTCATTTGGCGCGATGATGCAGCCCTCCGCTAGCTCGATCGATGCCAACGCTCCCCTAACCTTTACCCTGCTGGACCGCAAGAACGGAGACACACTCCTGGCTGCCCTGGACCGGGATTCGGTGAAAGTGACCGTCCCTGGCAACAACGGCTATCGTGTCGAAGTCGGCGCCACCAACCGGTTCATCAATATAACCCCTGTTGAAACCTGGGCCCCGGATGCGAACGGCAGCATTACTGTTCACATCACAGCGTCCTATAAAACAAACCTGCTCCGCTTCGGGCTCAAATTCTTCGGCGGCCAAAAGGCCGGCACCATCGACCAGACCTTCACCTTCAAGATCGATCAGCCGTCCGGTCTGGCCAACCCATTCCATTCTGCTATTGAAGACGGCCAGCAGACGATTCTGGAATTCTCCCGTCTGGCCGCTCCGATCCCGCCCATCCTGCCCTCCTACAATCAGATCGGCTTCGACTCGCTGCACTACATCAGCGGAGCCGTCAGCCAGACCAACGACGGCAAACTGTTAATGTGGGTGATCGGCGGCAAATTGGATGAGAACAACCAGACCGTGGTGGATCCCAGCGCGGTGACCCGCTACCCTCTGCTTCTCGATTATTCACAGGGATTGGTCACCCTGGCCAACTATGCCGGGTTCAAGACCAAATTCATCGGCTCCTGGGATATGCCCTTCGCCTCCTACCGTATCAGTGATTCACTGGGTCACGATGGCAAGTTCGCCCACGACGCCACCCTGGTGGCTGTTGCCAATTGCGATGAGATCGAATTCTACGGTATCGGCCTCAAGCTGATCGGGCAGAGCGATTTCAAGACCGGCAAGATGTACGTCCGCGGCGCCACCCGCCTCACCTTCTGGCCCGATGCCTCTGCACCTTCCAGTGTTGGCTCCATCTCGACCTCGATGAATTCAGCCGGAGTCACAGCTAGTTTCTCAGGCACATCCCTCCAGGCCAACCAGCATGTCTACAGTCTCCTGCTCACCGATCAGGACGGCAATCCCCTGCCGCTGTATTACACCAAGAACACCACCGTTCAAGCCAATGCCGACGGCACCCTTCAATCCATCACACTTACCTTCGATAAAGAGGAAGACATCTCCAAAGCGGCGAATATCTATGTCCTTGTAGATACCTATCCCGTTTACGTCGGCGCCAGGTAAACGTTTTTGGAATTCCCTTCCAGCACAAAAACATCCTCCGATTTAAAAGGAGGATGTTTTGAATTCAACCATAATATGATTTTATAAAATTTGTATAAAATCATGGTCGACTTCTTTTACTCTAAATAATTAATAACATTGGAAAGGATTATCCAGCCTCTGGTATAGTTGGTGTAACATATTTTCTGTAAAATAGGGAACCTTAACAAAAGTGGTGAGTCAGAAGTATCCTTCAAGTTGCGAAGACAAGAAGGGAGACCGAAATGACTCACCAAGAAGATTATACCTTTGCTT